>ENA-UONW01000001-UONW01000001.1-human-gut-metagenome-genome-assembly--contig:-CS52-NODE-1-length-493232-cov-17.480596_pt1 | contig 493232 bp, 324 predicted proteins | sample MGYA00242463_ERZ724010 | MGnify/ENA metagenome assembly ERZ724010
ACCTGATACTTGCATTGAGTATTATATTGATATATAGATATTTTCGGTTCAAGCGCTGGAACCAATCTCCTCAACTGAAGCGGGAATTGTTATGCTTGTCAGTCCAGAAGAGTTGAAAGCATAGTCGCCGATATACTTCAGGTTGGAAGGAAGTGTTATGGAAGTAAGATTTGTTGTAGACTTGAAAGCCGCGCTTTTGATAGATTCAATGCTTTCCGGAAGAGTGATCGACTTGAGGTCGCTCCAATAGAAAGCGTCTTCGCCAATGGCTGTGACATTATATGTGACGCCCTCGTTCTCAACAGTTTCGGGTACCACATAATCATAAACAGGTGCGTCCGACTCATCCTTGCTGTCGGCACCGGACACTTCAACTGTTTGAGCACCTGTCACCGTGTAGGTGAGCAAACCGTTTTTAAAACTTGTCTGTGCATTCAGTGAGGCACTGATAAACACAAGTGACGAAAGTAGAAGTTTTCTCATACGTTTAAATTTTTAAAAGAAACAATGCCCGCCCCACGTTCTAGCAACCTGCATAACCGAAGCGGGAGAAATGCAAAGATAGGCAAAATATGCAAATATCATATTCACAATGGCGCGATTTTAACGAAAATAATGTGAAAATGCAACAATTTTCCTATCATATAAGCGCAAGGAAGCACAGCATGAAAAAGCACACAAGACAGCAAAGAAAAGATAAACTGATCACACCTTCTGCAAACGCAAGACCAGAACCTCCATACAACATGGCAGAAAGGCATATATTTGTTTTCATAAAAAATAATAATAAAACGGCTGATTTGTAGTTCATTCAACATTATTTAATTATCTTTGTCCGATTTTATTTTATTAGATGTTATATTAGATGAACGTAATTACGAAAACAGTATCATTGCCTGATGGAAGAACCATCAGCATTGAGACCGGGAAAGTGGCAAAGCAAACCGACGGCTCATGTGTGCTCCGCATGGGTAACACAGTGCTCCTCGCCACTGTTTGTGCCGCAAAAGATGCAGTTCCCGGAACAGACTTCATGCCTCTTCAAGTAGATTACAGAGAGCAGTATGCCGCCGCCGGACGTTTCCCGGGCGGATTCACCAAGCGCGAAGGCAAGGCCGGCGACAACGAGATTCTCACATCACGTCTTGTTGACCGCGTGCTGCGTCCGCTTTTCCCTTCCAACTACCATGCAGAGGTTTATGTGAACGTCATGCTTCTCAGCGCCGACGGCGTTGATCAGCCCGACGCTCTGGCAGGATTTGCAGCATCAGCCGCTCTGGCTTGTTCAGATATTCCTTTTGAATGTCCAATCTCTGAAGTGCGTGTAGCACGTGTTGACGGACAGTATGTTATCAATCCTACATTCGAGCAGATGAAGAGTGCCGACATGGACATCATGGTTGGTGCTTCAGCAGAAAACATCATGATGGTGGAAGGCGAGATGAAGGAAGTGTCGGAGCAGGACATGATCGGTGCGCTCAAAGCTGCCATGGACGCCATCAAGCCGATGTGCAAACTGCAGATGGAACTGTCGAAGGAACTCGGCACCGACGTGAAGCGCGAATACTGCCACGAGGTAAACGACGACGAGTTGCGTGAGGAAGTTCGTCGCCAGACATACGACAAATGCTACGCTATTGCCGAAGCAGGCGACCACGACAAGAAGAAACGCGAGGAGGCTTTCTCGCAGATCATCGAGGAATTCACCACTGCATACGACGCCGCACACACAGAACTCACACCTGAAGAACTCGAAGAGAAGCACGGCATGATAAGCCGTTACTACGACGACGTGATGCGCGACTCTATGCGCCGTTGCATCCTCGACGAAGGCAAACGTCTCGACGGACGTAAGACTGACGAGATTCGTCCGATATGGTGCGAGGTTTCACCACTGCCAATGCCTCACGGAAGCTCAATCTTCACACGTGGAGAGACACAGAGCCTCACAACATGTACACTGGGAACAAAACTTGACGAGAAACTCGTTGACGATGTACTCGACCACGGCTACCAGCGCTTCCTGCTGCACTACAACTTCCCGCCGTTCTGTACTGGCGAGGCAAAGGCACAGCGCGGAGTAGGACGTCGTGAGATAGGTCACGGCCATCTGGCATGGCGCGGACTTAAGGGTCAGATTCCAGAGGACTTCCCTTACACAGTGCGCCTCGTTTCGCAGATACTCGAGAGCAACGGTTCTTCATCTATGGCTACCGTATGCGCAGGTACTCTTGCACTGATGGATGCTGGTGTTCCAATGAAGAAACCGGTGAGCGGAATTGCAATGGGACTTATCAAAAACCCGGGTGAAGACAAGTATGCCGTACTGAGCGATATCCTCGGCGATGAGGACCACCTCGGCGATATGGACTTCAAAACAACCGGAACAAAGGACGGTCTGACTGCAACACAGATGGATATCAAGTGCGACGGACTGAGCTTCGAGATTCTGGAGAAGGCACTCATGCAGGCAAAGGCCGGCCGCGAATACATCCTTAACAAACTCACTGAGACAATAGCAGAACCGAGAGCAGAACTGAAACCGCAGGTTCCGCGTATCGTACAGATAGAGATACCGAAGGAATTCATCGGCGCTGTGATAGGCCCGGGCGGTAAGATCATCCAGCAGATACAGGAAGATACCGGTGCCATCATAACAATAGATGAAGTGGACGGTGTAGGCAAAGTACAGGTGAGCGCTGCAAACAAAGACTGCATCGACGCTGCAATGAGCAAGATAAAGGCTATTGTTGCAATACCTGAAGTAGGTGAAATCTACGACGGTACAGTACGTTCGATAATGCCTTACGGATGCTTCGTTGAAATAATGCCGGGCAAGGACGGACTGCTCCACATATCTGAAATAGACTGGAAACGCCTCGAAACAGTTGAGGATGCCGGAATAAAGGAGGGCGACAAGATAAAGGTGAAACTGATGGAAATCGACCCGAAGACCGGTAAGTACAAACTCTCTCACCGCGTACTCATTCCGAAACCGGAAGGATATGCTGAGCATGAGCGTCGTCCGAGACCTGAGCGTGGCGAGCGTCGCCCAAGACCGGGACGCGAGAACGGTGAACGCAGAGGACAGCGCCGCTTCGAACACAAGCCGACAGAAGGAAACGACAAACACGAACCGAAACCGTTTAATGACAGTCTTGATCACAACAGTGACATAGACTGAAAAAACATATGACTAAAAAATCCCTGCACAGGCACGTACTTGTGCGGGGATTTTCATTCACAAAAACAGATCCGAAAAAGAACAATCCTTTTATTTTTACCATAAAATTAAAACCCGGACTTATTACATGAAAAAAAACTTTATCGCACTTATGGCTATTGCCATGTGCCTTACGGTGTGCAACAGGATCGGAGCACAGACAAAAGAACCCGTTGATTATGTGAACCCTTACATCGGAAACATCAGTCATCTGCTCGTACCTACATTCGCCACGGTACAACTTCCGAACAGTATGCTGAGAGTCTATCCGGCAAGAGCCGACTACACATCAGAACACGTGAACGGACTGCCGGTAATTGTAACAAACCATCGCGAGCGCTCGGCATTCAGCATCAGTCCAAGCCAAAGAGAAACACTGCATCCGGTGGTATCGGTGAACTACGACAATGAGCGCATAACACCTTATTCGTTCGACATCGAACTCGACGACAACACAATGAGAGCACGCTATGCTGTGGACAGACAGAGCGCCGTATACGAGCTGAACTTCTACAAGAAAGACAAACCGGTATATGTCATTGTCAACTCAGCCAACGGCATGATAAAAATAGGAAAGAACTACGTGAGCGGATATCAGCAGCTCAACGACAGAACAAAAGTATACATATATTTAGAAACAGAAACAACACCTACATCCACAGGAATACTCGCAGCCGACGGATTTGACGGCAGAACATCTATGGCACAGGGCGAGAATGCCTGCGCGGTGTTAAGATATAAAGACGGAACACAGAAGGTAAGACTGCGCTACGGCGTATCTTTCATCAGCGAAGACCAGGCCCGCAAGAACCTGATGCGCGAACAGGACAGCTACGATGTGGACAAGGTCGCTGCAAGAGGACGCAAGATATGGAACGACGCATTGTCTAAGATCAAAGTCACTGGAGGAAGCGAAGACCAGAAAACAGTACTTTACACGTCGTATTACCGCACATTCGAACGTCCGGTATGCCTGAGCGAGGACGGCCGTTACTTCAGCGCATACGACGGTCAGGTGCATGAGGATGGTGGAATACCGTTCTACACAGATGACTGGATCTGGGATACATACCGCGCCGCACATCCGTTGCGCACACTCATTGAGCCGAAAAAGCAGAGCCATATAATAGAGTCTTACCTGCGTATGGCCGAACAGATGGGCACAGAATGGATGCCTACCTTCCCGGAAATAACTGGTGATTCAAGACGAATGAACTCCAACCACGGTGTGGCAATGGTGGCCGACGCTCTCTTTAAAGGAGTGAAGGTAGACGCAAACCGTGCATTCGAGTACTGCAGAAAAGGAATTGAGGAAAAGACCCTCGCTCCATGGTCGGGCAACAAGGCCGGATGGATAGACGATTTTTACAAACAGAACGGATATATCCCGGCACTGCGTGAAGGCGAAAAGGAGACAGACCCGAATGTATCAGGATTTGAAAAGAGACAGCCGGTGGCCGTTACACTTGGTACAGCATACGACATGTGGTGTCTGTCACGCATAGCCGAATTCATGGGTGACACCGAAAAGGCGAACCACTACGCACAACTCGGACGCAACTACCGCACCATATTCAACAGCAAGACAAGTTTCTTCCATCCGAAAGACAAGGACGGCAACTTCCTGGAACCGTTCGACTACCGTTTCTCAGGCGGTCTGGGAGCACGCGACGCATACGACGAGAACAACGGATGGACCTACCGCTGGGACGTCCAGCACAACATGGCGGATCTCATAAACCTCATGGGTGGACGCGACAACTTTGCAAGAAATCTCGACCAGACATTCGCAGAACCGATGGGAAGAGGCAAACGTGAGTTCTACGAGCAACTGCCCGACCAGACTGGAAACATCGGACAGTTCACCATGGCAAACGAACCGTCACTGCACATTCCTTATTTATATAACTACGCAGGACAGCCGTGGAAAACCCAGAAACGTGTAAGACAAGTGCTCAAGACATGGTTCCGCAACGACGTCATGGGTATTCCCGGCGACGAGGACGGCGGCGGTCTGACTTCATTTGTTGTTTTCTCTTCGATAGGATTCTATCCTGTTACACCCGGATTCCCGTCATACAACATCGGAAGTCCGCTGTTCAACAACGTGAAAGTGACACTGCCTAACGGCAAGATATTCGAAATAGAAGCCAAGAACTGTTCTGACGAGAACAAATACATACAGAGTGCTACTCTCAACGGCAAGACATGGAACAAGCCATGGTTCAGCCATGACGATATAAAGAACGGCGGTAAGCTCGTCCTGGTCATGGGACGTCATCCGAACAAAGCATGGGGCGCTGACAAGAAAGCCGCTCCCCCATCGGCCGACATAGAGAAATAAAGAATACTGAAAAGAATCCCGTAGCAGATGAATCACCCGCTGATACTTGACAAAACACAAATTTTGAACATACAACATTCATCGTACGGGACATTCATAAGCATTTTCATGCTGCTGCAAAGCAGGCAATACGCATGAATCACTCTTAATATCCGGCAGCCGGAAACGGACACCCAAACCGAAGAAAAACATAACATCCCGTCTTCGGCTGCCGGATATCCACTGAATGAAAATTCAGTTGCATAACCTAACTTATTACTTGTTTATTTTCAAAAAACAAAAACATGAAGAAATCTACAACATTAATCGGAATGCTGTTGGCAGTGTCTGCCGTACAGGCACAGACAAACCTGCCCAACAGTGCTACAAGACAAGAATGGGGAGCGCACAATTCCAATGCCGTCGCCATTGATGTGAACAACGACGGAATGCGCGACCTTGTGGTTGCCGGAATAGGTACATACACAACAAACAATGCCGGCGGACAAAGCTGGGAAAAAACAAGAATGACGCACGTACTGACCATCGATCCGGAGAAAAGATACAGATGGTTCGTAGTAGGAAACACTTACAACGATCTGTCATATTTCAACGACGGCATAAGCATCAACGTGGCAGACAGACCTTCCATCTCCGCGTGCGACATGAATCAGGACGGAATAATGGATATAGTGGCTTTCGAGACATCCGGAAGAGCCTATAACGAAGAGCCATATGTCGATAACATCAGCCGCGAAGGAATATTCCTAGGCAACGGCGACGGCACTTTTGTACAGTTCGAGCCACAATTCGTCAACTCAGAAGGCAACCCTGTGGAGTTCGACATGCGCATGATTCTTTCGGGAGATGTGGCCGATTTCAATAACGACGGTCTGCCCGACATCGTCGGCATAGGCTATCAGACAAACAAGAGCAATGATCCGACAACATACACAGACGCCAATGTCATACTGCTGAACAGAGGCGGAGGAGTATTCGAAGTATCCTATTTCCTCACAGATCCTTATGTACTTGAATACGGACAGGACGGCAAGAAGTATCACTTCGAATGCGGACAGGTTCTTGCTTACGACTTCAACAACGACGGATATGTGGATTTCTTCGTCAACTCAAACTCCAACGACCGTGACGAACTTGGAACAACCGACGGCGACAACACTCATTTCACAGATCTCTTCCTCAACGATCCGGAGCATCCGGGACAGTTCCGCAGACAGTATGTGACCGACGGCGACATCCCGGCTATGTCCGAAGGAGCCATCGCTGTGGCCGACTTCAACAACGACGGAACACCAGACATATTCCTCTCCGGATGGAGCGGCAACGGACGCGGAAAATATGTTTACGGTGTATACACCGCCACAATAGCCGACGACGGAACTGTAAGCTACACATCAAAGGGCACATCTGGTCTGTCAGAAATGCGCGGACAGAACAGCACCAACCGCCAGTACGGCGTAATGGACTGGGACGGCGACGGCAATTTCGACATCTTCAACCTTGGCTGGTCAACACGACTCAGCACACAGACATGCTTCATCGGCATAGGCGACGGCAACGCTTCGTTCAAAGAAAACTTCCGTCTTGGTGGCGGTTCTGAAGGATGCGTGGTATTCGTTGACTACAATGGTGACGGTGTGAATGACTACGTGACACTCTCACAGACCTCTGACGGTTCGTTCTATCCCGGCATCGACGGTCTGACAAACATCTTCTCTACCACCAGAAACACAAATACAACCGTCATAACACCTCAGAAACCCGAGAACCTGAAAGCTGAGACAGTGGACGGAAAACTCGTTCTGACATGGGACATGCCCGAAGGTGCCAAAGGCAACGAGACTTTCGAATATTATGTCATGAATGCAGACGGAAAGGTGATAGCCGGTGGAAACTCGTTCATAGGAGGCGAAAAAGACGGTCTGCGCAAGGTAAACCAGCCGGGAAACGCATACAATGCCCGCAAGGTGACACTGAATGTTCCGGACGGAAGCTATACTGTAGGCGTGCAGACAGTGAATGCTTCATACAACGGTTCTGCATTCAGCACCGTCAGTGTAGAGGTAACAGGCAGCACAGCAAGTGTACCGGAAGAAATGGTCAAGCCTGAAGTTCCGGAGAAGAGCACCGATACATACAGCAATCCGGTGATCAACGTCAGCGTGCCCGACCCGACTGTGATACGTGCCGAAGACGGCAACTACTATCTTTATGGTACAGAAGACACACGCAACACACCGATATACAAATCGAAGAATCTTGTTGACTGGGATTTCATCGGAACTGCATTCACAGAGTCCACACGTCCTTCGATGGTACCTAACGGCGGTCTTTGGGCACCCGACATCAACAAGATAGGCGACAAATATGTGCTCTACTTCTCCAAATCTGAATGGGGCAAGGAATGGGAATGCGGTATCGGATGCGCCGTTGCCGACAGTCCGGAAGGTCCGTTCCTCAACGCCAAGAAACTGTTCCTGAGCAACGAGATAGGCGTTCAGAACAGTATTGACCCGTTCTATATTGAAGACAACGGTCGCAAATACCTCTTCTGGGGTTCGTTCCGCGGCATATATGCCATAGAGCTTTCCGACGATGGACTGTCCGTTAAGGAAGGAGCTGAGAAAGTGAAGATAGCAGGTACACTCACAGAAGGCACTTACATCATCAAGCGTGACGGCTATTACTATCTCTTCGGATCGGCAGGTTCCTGCTGCGAGGGAGGCAACAGTACATACCATGTAATGGTGGCACGCTCTGAGAATCTGATGGGTCCGTATGTCAACAAAGTAGGCGAACGCGCACTCGACAATCAGTTCTCCAACCTGCTCTATCGCAGTCCTGACGTTGTAGGGCCGGGCCATAACTCCGAACTCGTACTCGACGACGCAGGCCAGTACTGGATGCTGTATCACGGCTATGATGCCAAAGACACAGGTTCTGGCCGAAAAGTATTCCTCGACAAGGTGACATGGGACAAGGACGGATGGCCTGTAATAGAAAACCTGCGTCCTTCTGTCACAGCAGAACGTCCTATAATAAAGACATCCACCAACATCAAGGATACAGAGAGTGCTGCCGGAAACAAGAACATGACCGTGAACCCGCGCAGAGTACACGACAAGTTCACCATCACAACAAACGACAGCGGAAAATTCAAATGGCAGCTCGTGACTGTTCATGGTGAGAAGATGAAATCAGGAAAGGGTGAAGGCAGCGTCGAGGTTGACGTATTCGATGTTCCTGACGGACTCTACATCGTGAACGTACGCAGCAAGTCTGGATCGTCCAGCGAGAAGATCATCAAATACTAAGGCCATAGCCCGCGCAAGCGGAAATCATTCAATATGGGGACGCGCCGTAATGGTGCGTCCCTTTTTTGTGGCATATCACGCTTCTGCACAATACTTCACCGGAAACACATTTCTTCCCAACACTCCGTATGTCTTCACATTGCGCCAGGACTCTTCAGACATTCCGTGAGCATGGTTTTATTCATGAAGTATCACAGAACGAAGAAAAGTTCCGGACAACGCGGAACGGTATAAACCGTAAAGCGTATCTCTTCACGTATCAATAAATTCACGCTGCCACTAACGGTCTGTCATCAACTCCGGTGAGGCACATGCTTCCCGTGCATGGTCTCACACACAATATCGGCTCTTTTCAAGAAAACCCGGGCGACGGACTTACAGTTTTTCTTGACTTTTTTTTGACAAAATATTTTCGCAAAAGAGATGTGAAGAATTGTTAAATACAACACTCCGAAGGCCCATTCAGGCTTTACAGCCATGACGTATATACCATAGCGCCATCCCGTATAATCCGTCTTTCACTCCGATTAAGCCCATTTCAGCCTCCGGTTACGTCTGTTTCAGGGTGTGATATTAAGCATATCAGCCCCTGATATGTACTTAATCGCATGCTGAAATGGTGCTTATTGCAGGACTGAAAAATATCTCTTAAATATAAATTATTGATATTCAACATTTTAAGCATAGCTCTTATTTTTCGCGAATTTGCGTCCGAAGGGGAGTCTGTCCGCAAATACTCGCTTATTTTTTGGGGTAGAACAGAAAACTCCGACGGAAAAACCGCAGGACACTGAAAATTCGTAACTGCCCCCGATGGCTTCATTTTCAGCCGCAAGCAACAACACCTGTACGCGCCTGATACCGGCGCTTTATTGACAACAATCACCGTTGATTTTCTGCAAAGCCTGTGTTTGCCATGTTATTTGATAGAATAAAAACAAAAAAACATGTATCCTGCAACACATCTGTTGAATTTTATTGTACCTTTGTGGATATGTTACAGGCAGGTCTATCCTGCATCTGCAAACGCTTATTCAGCCCCTGCCTTTACACAAAAACCTAAAAATCCTGTCATAAGAAAAAACAATCAAACCATTCTACCTGATATGAAAAAACAAATATTACTGACAATGTGCCTGTCGGTAGCCACTATGTTGAGCACGACGGCCCAGACTCTGAAACTGAAGGAAGCCCGATTCCATAAAGGAGACAATATGGAATGGAAAAACAGTTCGTTCGACGACAGCGGCTGGCAGTCGATGTCCATACTCAAACCATGGAACGAACAGGGCACACAGAATCCCAACAACTATGCATGGTACCGCATACGCTTCACCATGCCGCAGTCTATGCTCGACGACTCCGACGTCAAGGAGACCGTGCTGTTCAACATGGGCAAGATAGACGATGCCGACGAGACCTACCTCAACGGAGTGCTTATCGGCAAGACAGGACAGACTCCTGCCGACAAGGGCGGATACTCTTCGGCATGGGAAAGCGTACGTACATACTCCGTATCCGCCAAGAACAAAGCCATAAAATGGGACGGTGAGAATGTGCTTGCCGTAAGAGTGTATAACGGCAACGATCCCGGTGGCATGTTCGGAAGCGGTGTCAGCATCAGCGTGCCCAACCGTATAGACGGCATGAAGACTGTTTTCGCACAGAAATCACTCGGCGACAATCCGGTATGCACCGCCACACTTAAAAACACAAACCGCTCTACCGCCAAAATCATTCTCGACATCGACGTCACCGATACCGAAAACGGAGAGAGCCTGCAGCACATAAACAAGAAACTGTCTGTCAAGGGCAACGGCACAAAATCGTTCGACCTGGCATACAGCAAAGGCAAATGCGTACAGATAAAAGTGACATGCACAGACGCAGTGACCGGCAAGAAGAACGTAACCACGTATATTCCGAAATACATTCTCACACCGGCCGCTCCGGCCACACCGCGCTACAACGGTCCGCTGGTATATGGTGTGCGTCCCGGTTCACCCGTCATCTTCCGCATACCGATGTCAGGCGAGCGCCCGATGAAGTTCTCCGTCACACATCTCCCGGAAGGTCTGACGCTCGATGCAGCCAACGGTGTCATAAGCGGAAGCATCAAAGACCGCGGCGACTACGAGATGACCATCATCGGCGAGAACGCCAAAGGCAAGACCGAACAGAAATTCACAATAAAGGTAGGCGACAAGATTGCGCTCACACCGCCTATGGGTTGGAACAGCTGGAACTGCTGGGGCCTCAGCGTATCGCAGGAGAAAGTGATGTCATCGGCACGTGCTCTCATCGAAAAAGGACTGGCCGACTACGGCTACAGCTATATCAATGTTGACGACGCATGGGAAGCTCCCGAGCGCAACGCAGACGGTACCATCGCCGTGAACGACAAGTTCCCCGACATGAAAGGTCTGGGCGACTGGCTCCACTCCAACGGTCTGAAATTCGGAATCTACTCTTCACCGGGCGACCGCACCTGTGGCAACTATCTCGGTTCGCTCGGTCATGAGGAACAGGACGCCAAGACATACAACAGTTGGGGCGTGGACTATCTGAAATATGACTGGTGCGGCTATTCGCGCGAGTTCGAAAAATCAAGCGACCGCAGCGTGGCTGCTTACGTAAGACCATATCTCCACATGCAGAAATATCTGCGCGAACAGCCGCGCGACATCTTCTACAGCCTCTGCCAGTACGGTATGGCCGACGTGTGGAAGTGGGGACACGCCGTTGACGCCAACTCATGGCGCACCACAGGCGACATCACCGACACTTGGGAATCGCTCTACGACATAGGCTTCGTAAGACAAGCCGAACTCTATCCTTACGCCGAACCCGGCTGCTGGAACGATCCCGACATGCTCATCGTAGGCATGGTGGGCTGGAGTGCCAACCTGCGTGAGACACGCCTCACCACCGAAGAGCAGTACAGCCACATCTCCCTGTGGTCGCTCCTTGCCTCAAACATGCTCATAGGCTGCGACATATCACGCATCGATGACTTCACTTTCGGACTGCTGTGCAACAACGAAGTGAACGCCGTCAACCAGGATATCCTCGGCCGTCAGGCTAAGCGCGAGATCGTAGATGGCGACATACAGATATGGAAACGCCCGCTGGCAGACGGCAGCTATGCTGTAGGTATATTCAACGTAGGCAGCGAAAATGCTACCGTTGACTTCGCATCCTACTTCGAAAAACTCGGTATCAGCCGTCTGAGCTACGCCCGCGACCTGTGGCGTCAGAAGGACATCAGCACCACAGACACACGCTACTTCATCCCGACACACGGCGTGAAGTTCATCAAAATAAGATATTGAGCCACAGCGCCCGATACCGATAAAACTGCAAAGGGCAGGCCCGTGGGCCTGCCCTTTGTCCGTATAAGCAAAAAATATCTGTGGAAGAGCCTTATATACGAAAAAATTTGTTAAGTTTGCAGACAGAAAATGAAAACAACACACAGTATATGAAGATAAACAATCGCTACAGCCACATCACTTTTGCTGCAATCGTCGCCATGCTCATGGCCGTATCGTCATGCAACGAAAGAAAATTCCAGATAACAGGAAACATCACCGATGCCAAGGACTCCATACTCTATCTTGAGCACATGAGCCTCAATGGTCCTGTCACATCCGACTCGGTGAAACTGGCCGAGGACGGTTCGTTCTCATTCAGCGGAAAAGACATGGGTACACCGGAGTTCTACCGTCTGCGCATCGCTGGACAGATAATCAACATCGCAGTTGACTCCACCGAGACCATAGAAGTGAAGGCTGCCTATCCTTCGATGGCATCCGCATATGACGTAAAGGGTTCTTACGACTGCTCCAAGATAAAGGAGCTCACGCTCATGCAGATGCAACTCCAGCGCAACATCAACGACATTGTGGCCGATCCGGCGCTCAACGTACAGGCCGTAAGCGACAGCATAAACAAGATTGTGACCGTATATAAGGACAAAGTGAAGAGCGAATACATCTTCAAGGAGCCGATGAAGGCATACGCTTACTTCGCACTTTTCCAGACAATCAACATGGGCTACCAGACAATGCTTATCTTCAACCCGCGCAGCAGCGAGGACGACGTGAAGGTGTTCGCCGCCGTAGCCACAAGCTGGGATACTTTCTATCCTGAGGCCGAACGCGGAGCCAATCTCCACAACATAGCCATCGAGGGCATGAAGAACGTGCGCATAGTAAAGAGCGAGCAGGCCAAGACCATCGATCCAAAGGTCATCGACACATCAGGCATCATCGATATAGTGCTCAAAGACAACCAGGGCAACGTGCGTCGTCTGTCCGATCTCAAGGGAAAAGTTGTGTTGCTCGACTTCCATCTCTTCTCAGGCGACGGCTCTGCGGACCGCATCATGATGCTGCGCGATATATACAACAAGTATCACAGCCGCGGACTTGAGATATACCAAGTGTCAGTCGACACCGACGAACACTTCTGGAAGACCAAGACTGCAGCCCTGCCGTGGATCAGCGTACGTGTTGGCGACCGCGACGCCAAGGTGCTCAACACCTACAACGTACAGGCAGTGCCCACATTCTTCCTTCTCAACAAGAACGTGAACGTAGTGAAACGCGACGCTCAGATAAAGGACATCAACGCCGAGATAGAGGCTCTTCTCTGATACGGTACACAGCGGCAGCATGCCGACATATACAAACAGCAGGGGGCTGAGACCATCGGTGTCTCAGCCCCCTGCTGCATTATGCTCCTTCAGGAACGCCGGTTGCAGCTCCGTCAGAAGCTGCGCAGCCACGCTCTAAGGTCGAGCATCATCTCCACATGATATTTGAAGCTGCTCTGCAATCCGTAGCCGTGACCGCCCGAAGGATACACATAGAGCGCTGCCGGCACGTCGTAGCGGAACAGTTCGCTGTAATAGTTCACACCGTTGGACGGCTGCACCACATCATCGTCGTCGCTCAATATGATACATGCACGTGGAGTTGTACGCGTCACATGCATATCGCTGCAGTACATACGCTCCGTCTTCTTCTTCACATCAGTGCCCAACAGATTGTCGCGCGAGCCCTGATGGGCGTAGCCCTGCATCATTGTTATGACCGGATAGAACAATATCTGGAAGTCGGGCAAAGCGTCGCCGGTGGAGTGTGTGGCTATGGTCGAGGCAAGATGTCCTCCGGCCGAGAATCCCATTATGCCCACGTCTGTCGGGTCTATCTTCCATTGGGCAGCGTTGCGGCGCACCATCTTCATAGCCTCCTCGGCATCGCTGACCGGTACATCGGGATTGCCGTGCGGCATACGGTATTTCAGCACGATGGCCGCTATGCCCATATCGTTGAAGAAAGGTCCCCAGTCGTAGCCTTCATGTCCAAGCGCCAGATGCTCGTATCCGCCTCCGGGACATATCACCACCGCACGGCCTGTGGCCGTCTTCGCATCGGGCAGAAACACTCTCACACGTGCCGTGTCGGCCTTATCCTCGCTCTCCACACGCGCCTTGCCCTGCCACAAGTCCATGTCAAACACTCTCTGGGCCGGCGCGGCAAGCCATGCGGCCGACAATGCCAGCGCCAATGCCATAAATCTCAATCTCATACTGTCTTGATAAATATTAAAACCTTTTACTTGCAAAGATAACTTTTTTTTCATAATATTGCAGAACAATAGGGCGACTAAAGGCCGTCCGAAACAAAAAAACAACATTAAAACCTAACAGTTCATCATCATGCAGATAACGGAGAAATTCGTTTTCTGTCCGATATGCGGCAGCAGCCACTTCAAGACAGAAAGCGAGAAAAGCAAGAAATGCGACAACTGCGGATTCGAATATTTTGTAAATCCGGCTTCTTCCAACGTAGCTTTCATTCTCGACGACAACGGCCGACTGCTCGTTGAGCGCCGCCTCAGAGAGCCAGCCAAGGGCACACTCGATCTGCCCGGAGGATTCGCCGATGCCGAAGAGACAGCCGAAGAGGGCGTGATACGCGAAGTGAAGGAGGAGACGGGCCTCGACATCAGCAAGGCGCAATATCTGTTCAGTCTGCCCAACACCTACCGTTACAGCGGCATCGACATACCTACGCTCGACCTATTCTTCCTCTGCAAGGCCGATGACACCACCATGCTCCGTGCCGGCGATGACGCCGCCGAATGTTTCTGGTGCGACATTGACGACATACACACCGAACTGTTCGGACTGAGTTCCATCCGCCACGGACTGTCATTGTTCATCGACATGCTGAAGAACGGGCAGCTGCCATAACCTGTGCGCCGCCCGCCACACAATCCGAAAAACCTATAAAAACCATACACTATGACCAAAAACTTACTACGCATTATGGCGGTTGTCATGACAGCAATGGCATCTGCCGGCACGGCAACGGCCGACAACTGGATAACTCCACTGGCCGACAACATCTACGTGAGCGACATGTCCATACCGGGAACCCACGACTCGGCAACCGGCGAGGGATTTGAAGGAATACTCGGAGGCCTGGGAAAGAGCATGGCACAGACACAGGACCTCACCATCAGTCAGCAGTGGGACTGCGGCATACGTGCATTCGACCTGCGCCCGACAGTGGAAAACAGCAGCGACGGAACCTATCTGCACATATACCACGGCATCATAAAGACTGCCATGACCTTCGACAAAGCCCTGCTCACCCTGCGCGACAAACTGAAGGAGAACCCCGGTGAGTTCGCCATAGTGATAATGCGCCACGAGAGCGACGCCAACAGCAACATACAGGACCAGTGGCCGGCACTCATGGACAAGTATCTCCACTCGGAAGCTCTGGCCGGATATCTCATCGACTTCCGCCCGGGTCTCACCATCGGCGACATGAGAGGAAAGATTCTTGTGATGAGCCGCGACACCTACGACAACGGTCCTCACGGAGCATACATCACTTCGTGGAGCCACAGCAACGAATACAAGGACCAGACCAAAGCCGTCATAAGCGGTCCTGACGGCAGCAGCGAGCGCGCCCTCGTGCAGGACTTCTACGACTGCACCGCCAGCGACGGCATTGACAAGAAGATAAACTCAATGCTCTACATGCTCAACATAAGAATGGCGGCCACATCCACACGCTGGTGCATCAACCACGCCTCGGGCTATACAAAGAACGCCAGCTCCGACGGCTACCGCGACAATGCGGTCAAGACAAGCGAGGCACTGCTCGGCGTTCTCAACTCGTCCGACACCGAACCTGGTGCCACAGGCATCATCATGATGGACTATGCCGGAACAGACAAGTCGGGATCATACAACGTGAAAGGACTCGAACTGACGAATGCCATAATAGCGCAGAACTCGCGATACACCCACCTTACCACCGGCATCACCGACAATACTACAGCCGACTCCAAGGTAAGCGTGAACCATAAGACCATAAGCTCGGAAACACCGATGACCGTCTATCAGACAGACGGAACGGTGGTGGCACACAACGTGACCAGCGCAGACATGCCGGCCGAAGGCATATTCATCGTAAAGAATGCGGGAGAGAGCATGAAGGTAATGGTGAGATGAAACTTGCCACGGCAGACCAAATGTTAAATTTTAACTTAAACGACAAGCAGATTTTTTCTCCAGCGCGACAGACAAAAGAGAATTCTGAAAGACCGGAAACATAACGCTGAAGGCGGAAAAGACGGCAACAAGGCCGGCACTTTTCCGCCTTCAGTGCGTCATAAAGCCTGTTTCATCCCTCGACCAAGGCCATATCGAAGCGTCATCAGTGCTATATCAGCATGCGAAACAGGCTAAACTGAACTGCGAAACAGACTTTTTCAGAACACGAGAAAAAGCATACCTGGTAAACAACTCAACTATATCATTGATTCTCAGCACATTATATAAACTCTTTATTTCTGAGTTATTCGCGAGCAAGTCAATCTCCGTTCGCGTACAGACGATTCTCGCGAGGTTATTTTTAACACTCGTCACTTTATTAATTCATCATTCTCGCATATCCATTCACCCCACTACTCCACCCCGTAGCCAGCGTCCACACACCACTACCAACACCTCGCCACACGGCTCTCCGGCCTGCAACACAATGTATCTCACCTCTCCATCACACCGCCCTACCATCAGCCCATGCAACCATAAAAACCGACATAAACAACACGGAAGCATCATTTTTTTCGAAAAATATTTGGTAGTTTGCGTCAAACTGTGTAACTTTGCAGCCGAAATCCTTACAAACAGGTTTTCTCGGGCTTATAGCTCAGTTGGTTAGAGCAACAGACTCATAATCTGGAGGTCCCTGGTTCAAGCCCAGGTTGGCCCACAAACGACAAATCCGCGAAGATATTTTTCTTTGCGGATTTGTCGTTTTTATCAATTTATTGCATATCTTTGCCGTCGATGAATACGGCACGAAGCTATCTTGTCATACTGTTTATGCTGTGCCTTACGGCATGCCCTACAAAGGCAGCCAACAAGGACGACGCGCTGCTCATGAAGCGCGTGTTTGCCTATGCTTCGGCCATGGACACCATAAAGTTCTCTCCTTCGGAACTATACTCATACATGAAGTTCGACATAAAGACACGCCGACGCAACGCAATACTGATGGCCGTGCCCTCAATGTACGCCGTGGCGCACGGCGGCAAACGAGAATATGTGGGCGAAAGCTATGCCAAAATGGTGTTCAGAAGCATGAACGACATGGACGTGACCAATATACTCTCACGCTCTACCATACCGAGAAGCAAGAAGATAATGCCCACGATGCTCAAATATCTAATACCCGACATCTACGGCGAACTGCTCATAGACAAAAACATCCTATCGCCTTTCTACCGCCGCAACAGGCGTTACTACCGCTACCGCGTGACACGCCACAACGACGGAACGGCACACATATCGTTCAGTCCGAAGCTTGACAACACGCGTCTGGTGAAAGGAACAGCCACTGTAGACGTGGCCGCAGGACGAATCATAACCATGTATGTCGAAGGCGAATACGACATGGTGAAGTTCAGCATGGACATAAAGATGGGCGAACGCGGCGTGCGGACGCTAATACCAGAGAGGTGCGGACTGACAGCGCGATTCAAGTTTATGGGTAACGACATATCGATGGACTACACGTCTATGCACGGACTGCCACGACTCATCACCGACTCCGTGACCAACAAGAGCGACACTGCACTACTCAACCGCATCAGACCGGAGGAGCTTTCGCCCCACGAGCTGCGCGTATTTCACGAGCAGGACAGTGCAAGAGCCGCGGCCGCAGCCGACACAACGAAGTATGAGAAGAAGCAGAAACTGACAGAAATACTGTGGGACAACGTGGGCGAGCATCTGCTCGGACGCATAAAATCGAACTTCGGTACCAACAATCAGGGATCGGTGCGCATAAATCCACTACTCAATCCGCTCTACTTCGGATACAGCGGCAATAAGGGTTTCGTATATAAATTCGACGTAAGGGGCAGCTATTATTTCTCAACCAACAGTCTGTTGTCGTTGAGAATGAAGGCCGGATACTCCTTCAAGCAGAAAAGGTTCTACTTCGAATTGCCGGTGAACTACTACTTCAACCGCCGGCGCAACGGCTATATACAGTTGAAAGTGGCCAACGGTAACCGCATATCAAACTCAAGAGTGCTCAAAACGGTGAACAACATGTTCGGCGATTCCATCGCCTCCAGCCTGAAGAGCATGACTTATTTCAACGACTTCAACATGAGACTCGTAGCCCACTACGACCTTTCGAAAAAGCTGAGCCTGCAGACAGGTATGATAATGCACCGCCGTTCGGCACTCAACGAAAAGGCTTTCAGCGAGCTGGGCATGCCCGACACATACACATCCGTGGCACCGATGCTCGAAGTAGAATACCGTCCGCTGGGCTTCGGCGGTCCTGTACTGACAGCCAACTACGAACGTAGCATCAAAGGACTGATGGGAGCCAACCTCGACTACGAACGCTACGAGATAGACGGACAGTACATATGGAACATCTCGGCACTGCAGTCGCTGCAGATGAGAGCGGGCACAGGATTCTACACTCACCGCGGAAAGGACCGTTTCTTCCTCGACTACAGCAACTTCCACGAGAACAACCTGCCGGGCGGATGGTATGACGACTGGGCCTGCGACTTCGAACTGCTCAACTCCAACTGGTACAACTCGTCGCAATACTACGTCAGGGCCAACCTCACGTATGAATCTCCGCTGATGATTCTTGCATGGCTTCCGCTGGCCGGACACTTCATAGAGAAAGAACGCATATACGTCAACGCGCTCACGGTGAAGGATCTTCACCCTTATATGGAATATGGTTACGGCTTCACCACACGGCTTTTCTCCACCGGCATATTCGTGTCGCAGAAGAACGGTAAGTTCGACGGCATAGGCTTCCGCTTCGGTGTCGAACTGTTCAGACAGTGGTGAGCGGCGGGCGCGACACTCCTGCGCTCCGTACAGTCCGGCGAGTGACATGTCGTCAGCATGTCCGCAACGCATGTCATAAGAAGCCTGACGACATCTTAAAAATAAATAAATTTATTTTGTCCGGCACCCTATTTGCATTATCTTTGCAGAAGATAGGCAGCACCCGGGAGATTGAAAGCAAGCTTTCTTTCCGCCCGTTTGCGCCATATTCGCATGTAGGAAACAAGGCATGAAGCCGCATAATGACAACGTAAACAAATACGCTCATTTTTTTAAAAAGATATGGACACAGAAACACAGAAAAACCTTTCGGAAGGTCTGAACGACCAACAAGTGGAACAAAGCCGCAGCCAACACGGCGAAAACGTACTCACACCGCCCAAGCGCACATCACTGCTTAGGCTTTATCTGGAGAAATACAACGATCCTATAATCAAAATTCTGCTCGTTGCGGCAGCGGCCTCGCTCGCGCTGGCTTTCTTCCACAACGACTTCATCGAGACAATAGGCATCGTGCTTGCCATAATTCTTGCCACGACAATCGGTTTCTATTTCGAGCGCGACGCCGCAAAGAAGTTCGACGTACTCACGGCGCTGGGCGAGGAATCGCCAGTCAAGGTGAGACGCAACGGCGTGGTAACGGAGATTCCGCGCAAGGATGTAGTGGTCGGCGATGTCATCATCATTGAGGTGGGCGATGAAATTCCGGCCGACGGACGCCTCATAGCCTCCACCGACCTTCAGATAGACGAGTCGTCGCTCACAGGCGAGCCCATCATAAGCAAGCACGTAGTGACAGACGAAAACCCGACAGACAAGGAAGCAACATATCCGTCTGACACAGTGCTGCGCTCAACAATGGTGATGAACGGCAACGGTGTGGCAATCGTGACAGCTGTGGGCGACAACACGGAGATAGGCAAGGTGGCACGCAAGGCAACCGAAATGACAGCCGTGAAAACTCCACTCAACATACAGCTCAGCAAGCTGGCGAAGCTCATAAGCAAGATAGGAACAGCTGTTTCAGTGTCAGCCTTCGTCATATTCCTCACCCACGACATCATGACAAACCCGTTGTGGCAGGGAACAGACTATCTGGCAATGGCCGAGGTGACACTCAACTACTTCATGATGGCCGTAACACTCATCGTGATGGCCGTGCCTGAGGGTCTGCCGATGGCCGTAACACTGGCACTGGCGCTCAACATGCGCCGCATGCTCAAGAGCAATAACCTTGTGCGCAAACTGCATGCCTGCGAGACAATGGGTGCGGCAACAGTGATATGCACCGACAAGACCGGAACGCTGACACAGAACCGCATGCAGGTGGCCGACATGGTTGTGACAGGTCATGAGGAACTGCTTGGCAGCGCCATCGCCCTCAACACCACTGCCAACATTGACAATGAAGGCAAAGGTATAGGCAACCCTACGGAAGTGGCACTGCTGCTCCGTCTGAAGGACAAGGGACTCGACTATGTGGAAATGCGCCAGAAGGCCGAGATAATAGACCGTCTGCCGTTCTCTACAGAAAGAAAATACATGGCGACAGTAGCCAAAGTGGACGGCAAGGAATGGCTCTTCGTGAAGGGTGCGCCTGAGATTGTGATGGGCTTCTGCAACATCTCAGACGAAGAGAAAGCCAAGATAACCACACAGCTACGCGCATATCAGAACAAGGCCATGCGTACACTGGCCTTCGCATGCAGACAGACTGGCGAGATGAAGGTGGCAGACCTCACACTGCAGGCAGTGGCCGCGATAAGCGATCCGCTGCGCGAAGACGTGCCGGCAGCCGTAGGCGAATGTCACTCGGCAGGCATCAAGGTGAAGATTGTTACCGGCGACACATCGGCAACAGCCGTTGAGATAGCACGCCAGATCGGCATATGGAAGGAAGACACACCGGCCGAGGATCAGATAACAGGTCCTGACTTCGCCGCACTGAGCGACGAAGAGGCTTACAAGCGCGTGGAATCGCTCAAGGTGATGAGCCGCGCACGTCCTACAGACAAGCAGCGTCTGGTACAGCTTCTGCAGGATCACGGCGAGGTGGTTGCCGTTACCGGCGACGGAACAAACGACGCTCCGGCGCTCAACCACGCCCATGTGGGACTGTCGCTCGGCTCGGGTACAAGCGTTGCAAAGAACGCCAGCGACATCACTCTGATAGACGACTCGTTCCAGAGCATCGTAAAGGCCGTGATGTGGGGACGCTCGCTCTACCGCAACATACAGCGTTTCATCTTCTTCCAGCTCATCGTCAACGTGACGGCTCTGCTGCTCGTGCTCGGCGGTTCTATTATAGGTACGGCACTGCCGCTCACTGTCACACAGATACTTTGGGTGAACCTCATCATGGATACGTTCGCCGCCATGGCACTGGCCTCACTGCCTCCTTCGCACGAAGTGATGAAAGAGAAGCCCCGCAATCAGACCGAGTTCATCATAAACCGCAGCATGGCCTACGGCATATGGATTCTGGGAGTGCTTTTCTTCTGCGTGATGATTGGAATGCTCATCTATTGCGACAAGTATTGTTCAGGTCCTGACGGCATCAGTGTCAAGGCTCTCACAATATTCTTCACGGCATTCGTGATGATACAATGGTGGAACCTCTTCAACGCCAAGACACTCGGCACCAACCACTCTGCCTTCCACGGACTGCTGAAAGATCCGGGACTGCTGCTCACACTCTGCATCATCCTCGTGGGACAGTGGATCATCGTGACATTCGGAGGCAAGATGTTCCGCACCGTTCCGCTCACCGGCGACGAATGGTTCAGAATAATCGCCGGCACATCGGTTGTGCTTTGGATCGGTGAGATAATAAGAGGTGTGAAACGCCTCCTCACAAAGAACAGACAATAACAATACATCCGCAATGGGATGCGGCTTGTAAACAGATTGTAATGAAGACAATACGTTTGGAAAAAGACATGCAGCCCGTGCAGCCATGCGTGGCCACCATAGGTTTCTTCGATGGCGTGCACCGGGGGCATCAATATCTCATAAGACAGGTGACTGACGAAGCTCGCGCGGCCGGACTGGAATCGACAGTCATCACCTTCGACCGCCATCCGCGACAGGTGTTGCAGAGCGACTACATCCCGCAGTTGCTCTCAACACCTGAATCGAAGCTGCTCATGCTCTCCAAAACCGGTGTGGACAACGCCGTGGTGCTGCCCTTCGACCGCGAAATGGCCTCTCTCAGCGCAAAGGAATTCATCACCGACATTCTGAAAGAGAAGCTCAACGTGCGCAAACTCATAATCGGCTACGACAACCGGTTCGGACACAACCGTGCGGAAGGATTCGCCGACTATGTGCGCTACGGCCGGGAAGTCGGCATGGAGGTGGTTCAGGGCAATGCGTTCAGCCTGTGCGGATACAACGTCAGTTCGTCCGTCATACGGAGATTCCTGCAGGACGGTGAGGTGGAAATGGCAGAGAAATGCCTCGGCTATCCGTACACCATCGCGGGAATTGTGAAAAAAGGATTCCAGAAAGGACGTCAGCTGGGATTTCCCACGGCCAACCTCGACCCGGCAACCGTCGGACAGATGATACCGGCACACGGCGCTTACGCCGTGACGGCACGCATAGAGCAGAGCATGGCCATGCGTCCGGCGATGATGAACATAGGCACGCGCCCCACATTCGGAGGCGAGGACGTGTCGCTGGAGACAAACATATTCAACTTCAGCGAAAACATATACGGCAAACTGATGCTCGTTTCGTTCATCCACAGAATACGCGGTGAGCAGAAGTTTGAGAGCCTTACACAACTTCAGGAACAGCTGTGTATGGACAGAAAAATGGTAGAACAACAATTTAACAAGGATAAGGAAGAATGAAAACATCTCTGGAACAAGCCATGCAGGCCGCCTTGTGCTTCGTGGCATTCATCTTAATACAGTTCGCCGTAATGCAGTGTGCAGCACTGATAGTGGACAACATGGCGTTCAACGCTACGGCACTTGTCGTAAGCTCGCTGATTGCCAGCATCATCACCATAGCCCTGTTTGTGTGGCGACGCTGGGCGGTACTTTCCCGCAACTACATCAACACACGCCCGTGGAACGCCTTTTTCTGGACTGTTACAACCGCCATCGGCATGATACCCGTGGCATCGTTCATTCTTGAGACATGCGATCTGCGCATCAGCGACGAGGCAGTACGCCGGTACGCCAACATTATAAACCACGACCTGGGCTACATCGTAATAGGCATGGTGGCGCCCGTTGCCGAGGAGATTGTCTTCCGCGGAGCCATCCTGCGCAGCCTTCTGAAGATATTCGACAAGCGCATGCACTGGGTTGCAATATTCGTTTCGGCACTTCTTTTCGGCATAGTGCACGGCAATCTGGCACAGGGACTGAACGCGACTATCATCGGCCTGCTGCTCGGATGGATGTATTACCGCACAGGAAGTATCGTTCCCGGCATCATATTCCACTGGGCAAACAACACTGTTGTGTTTGTCATGATGAAGCTCATGCCCGGTACATACAACATGACAATAAGCGAGTTCTGCGGAGGAGACACAAAGAAAATAGCCATATTCATGGTTTGCGCGCTCTGTGTGCTCATTCCGTCGCTCTATCAGCTGACTATCCGTCTGAAAAGATAAAAGGCCTCAGACGCACGGAAAACAGCTCTATGGGAATTCCGTAGGGATTGGCTCTTATGTAAAGACCGCAACCTTAATCCCGGATCGGCGTTGCAGCCTTCTACTGAAGGGACACAAACAAGCCCACTTTCAGATTTTCAGCATCCCGAGGTTTTCCTGTCTGAGTTTTCTCTTCTACCCCAAAAAACAAGCGCGTATTTGCGGACCGGTTATTCTTCGGGCGCAAATACGCGATTTTTTAGAGTTTTATACAAACAGTTGGATACCAACAACTTACATTCCGAAGCTATTTTTTCATTTCACGAAACGCACCGTTTCAGCACGTGATATGCCCCGTTTCAGGGCCTGAAACGAATCAGATCGCACCATAAAACAGACTGAATCAGGCCATGAAACGGGCATTATCGGAAAGCAAAATGAATTGTTCCTTACTACGCTATAGGGTATATAAAAAGACGGTACGGACTAAAATGGCCTTTATTACATCGGATTTAACATTCGTTCACATCTCTTTTGCAAAAATATTTTGTCAAAAAAAAATCAAGAAAAACTGTAAGTCCGACGTCTGAGTTTTCTTTAAACACGCTGATATGAGGCTTGATGAAAGGCACAGGTAGCACGCGCATGTCTTTGAAGGATGATTTACCGGTTGCGGCAATGTTATTTTATCACTACGTGAGGAAATGGCTTCGCGGAGTCATGCCATAGCGCGTTGTCAGGAGTTTTGCGCCATTCCATGATGCATCATGAACAAGACCCGTCCACACAGACCTCTGCAAGCCAGAGGCATAAAAGGTCTTATATAAAAAACAACCGCCGGCACATCAACTTTGTACCGGCGGTTTTCAACGTTAGTATGTTATGAAAAATTTGAGAGAACTTGAAACTTCACAGTTTCATCTTTTTTGTTTTACTAAACATGATTATATAGAAAGCATAGAAAAAATCTACTTTAAGAGCGTCGGCGCGTCATATTTCATGCTGCTCATACCCGACTGCTTGAGTGTGTCAGTGCGTGCCGAATCGTTCAGCGCTACCGAAATGCCCTGCACCGGACGTTCGAAACTCGTCACGTTGGTGTAATCGTCCTCATGGAAAGACGACTGTGCGGCATTGCTCAGCGTAAGGATTATGGCCACTACTGCAGCCGCCTTGAACAGCGGGGCAAATCTCTGTCCCATTGTGAGCACGCGCGCCTTGACCGGCTCCGGACGCGATATGATGGACATAATCTGCTCATCGAAGTCGTCACCGAGCACATCGGTGGCAGGCTCAGTCTGCTCGTATATGAACAGGCAACGGTATTGCTTCAGCTCATCGGGCACATTAGCCTGGCTGAAAAAGGCGCGGAGTATCTGCTCTTCCTCAAGCGATGTCTCACCCGCCCAATAACGTTCCAAAAGCTGATTAATATATTTATAGTCCATAATTGTCGTATTCCTGTATTTTCTGTTTCACCGTCTGACGGGCCCGGAATATGTTTACCTTCACCTGTTCCTCGGTTATTCCCATCACAGCGGCTATTTCCTTGTATGACTTTCCCTCGAAATCACGAAGCTGCATACAGCTTTTCTGCTTCTCCGGCAGACTGTCGAGCAACTGCCTTACTATCGAGATGCGGTCCTTGAGAGTTGTTTTCTCCAGCGGGTCTGAAGCATTGTCGGCTTTCTCGGCATATCCGCTGTCGAGCGGATTGTTCTTTCCTTTCAGCAGCCTGACCCTGTCCAGTGCCATGTTTCGGCATATTGTAAGGCTGAATCCTTCTATCGACTCAATCTCACCGAGGCTCTCCCGCCGGTTCCAGATTTTAATCAGTGTATCCTGAACGATATCTTTCGCCTCTTCAGGGTCCATCGTTATGCGCAATGCAAGCCGATAAAGAATATCTTTGAGCGGCAGGACATCGTTGCGGAAACTGATATTTCTCATCTGATATCTGTTTAAATGACGTTTGTTGAAATAAAAAGTTACAGGTTTACGAGATATTTTACACCTTTTAACATTGTTCCATCCGCAGCGCAACAAGACTTACCATACTTACTGTTCTGTATGCCAGCACGTTGCGAAGGACAGACCGTAGGACTGTTATTTGCTGATTATTGTGCCCGAATCCTTGCCGATGGCTGTGGCAAGAGTTATGACAACCTGTTTCACTCCGGCATCGACAGCGTTGAGTGCATTCTCTATCTTCGGCATCATACCGCCGGAGATTGTTCCGTCGGCTACATATTTCTCATAGTCAGTACGTGTGATGCGTTCTATCACACTATCGTCATCGTCAGGATTGCTCAGCACTCCCTTCTTCTCAAAACAGAAGACCAGCGTGACGTCGTAGTGTCCGACAAGAGCTGTAGCCACAGACGAAGCGATTGTGTCGGCATTGGTATTGAGCATGCTGCCGTGGCCGTCGTGGGTCAGCGGAGCAACAACAGGCGTAATGCCGGCGTCGATAAGCATCTTCAGACGGTCGGCATCCACACGCCGTACGTCGCCCACAAAGCCGAAATCGACACCGTCCACCACCGGCCGGCGTTCCGATCTTATCACGTCCATATCGGCTCCCGCAAGTCCGGCGGCATTGATACCGCGTGCCTGAAGACGGGCCACTATGTTCTTGTTGATTAGTCCGCCGTAAACCATGGTGACCACTTCGAGCATGTCTTTGCCGGTTATGCGCCGGCCGTTCACCATGCGGCTCTCCACGCCGAGAGCCTCGGCCACCTTCGTGGCGCGTCTTCCGCCACCATGGACAAGCACCTTCGGTCCTTCAAGCGCCGCAAAATCGTCGAGCAACGCCTCGAGCCGTGCCTCGTCCTCGACAACGGCTCCACCCACCTTTACTATTGTAATATTATTCATAACATCCTGTTTTATTGTGAGAAAAGCACCCGGCAGACATACAGGCCGGTGTGCGGAATACGATGAGCAGGCCGGTGTGAACCGTCCTGCCCGTGAAGTTTCGCTATTGTTTTATTCAAGATAAGTGTATCCGTACAGACCGGAGCGATAGTTGGAGAGGAACTCCTTGCCTTCCTCGAGCGAGATACGTCCCTGCTTGACGCTCTTTGTCACCCAGGTCTCAAGCTGCCGCACCAGTTTCTTCGGGTTGTACTGAACGTAGTCGAGCACCTCTTCCACGGTCTCACCGTCGAATATCTGGTCGATGTGATAGCCGTTGTCCTTCACACTGATGTGCACGGCATTGGTGTCGCCGAACAGATTGTGCATGTCGCCGAGTATCTCCTGATAGGCTCCGATGAGGAACACTCCGAGATAATAGTCCTCGTTCTTCTTCTGTGTGTGCACAGGAAGCACACTTGAGATGTTGCGGTTGGTCACGAAGTTGGCTATCTTTCCGTCTGAGTCGCACGTTATGTCCTGCAGCGTCGCGTTGCGTGTAGGACGCTCGTCAAGCCTCTGTATAGGCATGATCGGGAACAGCTGGTCGATGGCCCATGAGTCAGGCAGCGACTGGAAGAGCGAGAAATTGCAGAAATACTTGTCTGCAAGAATCTTGTCCAGACGCTTGAGCTCCTCCGGCATGTGCTTGAGCGACTTCGACAGATTGTTCACTTCGCGGCACACACTCCAGTACATGCTCTCTATCTCTGCGCGTGTTCTCAGGTCCACGATGCCGTGTGAGAACAGGTCGAGCGCCTCTTCGCGTATCTGCTCTGCGTCGTGCCAGTCCTCAAGCATTGAACGAGGATTGAGGTTGTCCCATATTTCGTAAAGGTCTTTCACCAGCTGGTGGTCCTTATCGCTTGGTTCAAAATCTTCCGACATCTCCGGAAGCGAGGCGGTCTCGAGCACGTCTATCACGAGCACCGAGTGGTGCGCAGTGAGCGAGCGGCCGCTCTCGGTTATGATATTCGGATGGTTTATGCCGTTCTTGTTGGCTGCTTCTACGAAAGTATAGATGCAGTCGTTGACATATTCCTGGATGGAATAGTTGACGGAACTTTCGCTGCTGGGCGAACGTGTGCCGTCGTAGTCAACGCCTAGTCCGCCTCCACAGTCTACGAAATCGACATTATAGCCCATCTTGTGCAACTGTACATAGAACTGTGCGGCCTCGCGCAGCGCCGTCTGTATGTGGCGTATCTTGGTTATCTGACTGCCGATGTGGAAGTGGATGAGACGGAGCGAGTCGTGCAGATTCTTCTCGTCGAGTATCTTCAGCGCCGTGAGCAGCTCGCTGGACGTCAGTCCGAACTTGCTGGCGTCGCCGCCGCTGTCCTCCCACTTGCCCGAACCGCTCGATGCAAGTTTTATTCTTATACCGAGGTTCGGCTTCACGTTGAACTTACGCGCAGCCTTGGCGATGATGTCGAGTTCGTTTAGTTTCTCGACGACAATGAATATACGTTTGCCCATTTTCTGCGCAAGCAGTGCCAGTTCTATATAGTTCTGGTCCTTGTATCCGTTGCAGATGATGAGCGAATCGCTCTGACACTGCAGCGCGATGACTGCATGCAGCTCAGGTTTTGAGCCGGCCTCGAGTCCCAGATTGAATTTGCGTCCGTGCGAGATTATCTCTTCCACCACGGGCTGCATCTGGTTCACCTTGATAGGATAGATGATGAAGTTCTCGGCCTTGTAGTCATATTCCTTTGCGGCAATATTGAAGCAGTTAGCCGTTTTCTCGATTCTGTTGTCCAGAATATCGGGAAAACGCAGCAACACCGGCGTCGTCACGTCGCGCAATGCGAGCTCGTCCATCACATCACGCAGATCGATCTGCGTGTCGTCCTTGCATGGTGTGACGTAAACATCACCCTTTTCGTTGATGCCAAAATAAGAAGTACCCCATCCGTTGATGTTGTACAGCTCCTTCGCGTCTTCAATTGTCCATTTCTTCATTGCTGTCGTTTTTTTCGTAAGTCGGCTTTAGGATTATATCATTAATATTATATTGTATGTTGTTATTTTATACGTCAGGCTGTGCAGACACTCCGGCGTCAGATGCCGAGTATCTCGCGCAGCTGTCCGACGGTGGTTTTTATTTTCTCATAGTTGTCGAGCAGGCTCACATCGAACGTGTGCATGGCCTTGGCATAGAAGGGTTCGCGCAGTTCAAGTTGCTCTCTTACAAACGTCTTCACCTCGTCGGGAGTCTTGCCCAAAAGCAGCGGACGGACACTGCGGCCCATCTTCAGATGTTCGAAAAGAACCTCCGGCGACGCCTTGAGATACACGGTCTCGGCACGACTGTTCATGTAATCGATGTTGTCGAAGAAGCAGGGCGTGCCGCCTCCACAGCTTACCACCACGTTCTCGAACTCGGCAACCTCGTGCAACATGTTGCGTTCTATGCGACGGAAACCGTCTTCGCCCGACTCGTCGAATATCTGTTTGACTGTACGGTGCATGCGGCTCTCAATGTACCAGTCAAGGTCGTAGAACCGCCTTCCGGTGTCCTGTGCGAACGCCTTGCCTACGGTGGTCTTGCCGGCGCCCATATATCCGAGGAATATTACAGGTCTGTTCATTTTCTGCGCTGTGATGCCGGTTTCTTCTTTTCCGGCGTTGCGTTCACTATCTCCATGCATTTCTCATACGTCAGTTCGGCCGCCTTGGAGTGCAGATCCTTCGGTATGCGGTAGTTGCTGCCGTTGTAGGCTATGTAAGGACCGTATTTTCCGTTGCGCAGCTCGAGTTTGTCGTCTTCGTCAAACGACTTGATATGGCGCTGCTCTTCCTGCTGACGTTTTTCCTCTATCAGGCGTACGGCCGTCTCAAGTGTTGTCGTGAGCGGATTTTCATACTTCGGCAGCGACACATATTTCTTGTTGTGCATGACGTACGGACCGAATCTTCCGGTTCCGATAACCACGGGCGAACCTTCGAACTCGCCCACCTCGCGCGGCAGCTTAAACAGTTCGAGAGCCTCTTCCAGCGTTATGGTCTCCATGCTCTTGTCGGCCGGGAGCTGCGCAAAGAGCGGTTTTTCGGAGTCAGTGGCCTGTCCTATCTGTATTACAGGACCGTAACGGCCTATCTTAACGAACACCGGATGTCCGGTCTTCGGGTCTGTTCCTATCTGACGTTCGCCGGCCTTGTGTTCGCTACGGGCGTTCATCACCTTGTCAACCGTTGGTTCGAACTCCTTGTCGAAGTGGTGCATAACATCGGTCCACATCACTTTGCCTTCGGCTATGCGGTCGAACTCCTGTTCCACGGTGGCCGTAAAGTTATAGTCCATTATGACAGGGAAGTTGTCCATAAGGAAGTCATTCACCACCGTGCCTATGTCGGTGGGCAGAAGTTTGCCCTTGTCGTTGCCGGCCATCTCTATCTTGCGCATAGAGTTTACGACCAGTCCGCGCAGCGTGTCGATTGTGTAACTGCGTTCCTCGCCCTTCTTGTCGCCCTTCACAACGTAGTTGCGCTGCTGTATGGTGCTGATTGTCGGAGCATAGGTAGACGGACGTCCGATACCCAGTTCCTCCAGTTTGTGCACGAGGCTTGCCTCAGTATAGCGTGCAGGACCCTGCGAGTAGCGTTCTGTAGAAGTTATCTCACGGCGTGTGAGAGTGCCACCTTCGGTCAGTTCGGGCAGAGTGTGCTGGAAATCGTCCTGGCGGGCGTCATCATCGTCGGTGGATTCGCGGTAAACCTTGAGGAATCCGTCGAACTTCACTACCTCACCGTTGGCCACAAACTTCTCGTCCGCACCACTCACGCCTATCGTCGCCGTGGTTTTCTCTATCAGAGCATCGGCCATCTGACATGCCGCAGTGCGCTTCCATATCAGTTCGTACAGACGGCGTTCCTGCATGGTTCCGTCCACAGAGGCGTTGCTCATGTATGTAGGGCGGATGGCCTCGTGAGCTTCCTGTGCGCCTTTGGAATGTACGTGATACTGGCGCGGATTACTGTATTCTGCACCATATAAGCGTGTTATCTCCTCCTTGCTCGCATTGATGCAGAGGGCTGAGAGATTCACACTGTCGGTACGCATGTATGTGATGTATCCGTTTTCGTAAAGCCGCTGTGCCACCATCATAGTCTGCGACACAGAGAATCCCAGCTTGCGGGCGGCCTCCTGCTGCAGCGTCGAAGTTGTGAACGGCGCTGCGGGAGCACGTTTGAGCGGTTTTTGGGTAACAGACTCCACCTTGAACTCCGCCTGCTTGCACTTCTCAAGAAATGCCAGTGCCTCTTCGTGGGTGGCGAAACGCTTGTCCAATTCGGCCTTCACCTCTGAAGCAGAACCGTCGGGATTGGTTGTGGCAAATATTGCGTTGATGCGGTAGTATGGCTCGCTCTTGAACTTGTGTATCTCGCGCTCGCGCTCCACTATCAGTCTGACAGCCACGCTCTGTACACGTCCGGCCGAAAGTGCCGGCTTCACTTTGCGCCAGAGCACCGGCGAAAGCTTGAATCCCACCAGTCTGTCGAGCACGCGGCGTGCCTGCTGGGCGTTCACCAGATTCATGTCTATGCGCCGCGGCGATTTTATGGCCGCGAGTATCGCAGGCTTGGTTATCTCGTGGAACACGATACGGTTGGTCTCGTCCTTATCCAGCCCGAGCACCTCACACAGGTGCCACGATATGGCTTCTCCCTCACGGTCTTCATCGGAAGCCAGCCACACCTTGCCGGCTGCCTCCGCATTTTCCTTCAGTTTCTTGACTATCTCCTGCTTGTCTTTCGGTATGACATAATCAGGTGTCAGCGTCTTGTCGTCAATGCTCAGTTCCTTCTTCTTCAGGTCGCGGATATGTCCGTAAGATGACATCACCTTATAATCCGAACCCAGAAACTTCTCTATCGTCTTAGCCTTTGCAGGGCTCTCCACGATGACTAAATTCTCTTGCATATTTTGCCTTTACACTTTATATAAGGTGCAAAATTAGACAGAACTTTCACTTATACCTTTTTATATGCCGAAAAAAATCGCGCATTTTTACAGATTTTAATTTTATTACATTTATTTTTCAATATTTTACCAATTCGAAAGCATCAACGCCACTTATTCACACACCACACGTCATCCGCCGCCACACTCTCACAGCCGTCACCATTCCATCACCGGAATACCGCAGTCCGCATATTTGCATATTTATGAAGCGCCACAAAGAGAAATGGATATACATGCAACGTCAATCTCGCGAGAATGGCCTCAGATTGCAGCAGAACACACCCGAACGCAAATTCGCGACTTACAGAGCATAACAGCAAACTATTATAAACCAACAGATTACGCAAAGCCACCCATTTACGCGTCATATTCCGTTCTACAGAAAAGCCCGTTTCACATCCCCGAACGGCCCATTCCATCATGCAATACAGTCCATTTCATGACTCAACAAAGGCGTTTTCACAACACGAAAGAGCCAGTCCTGTTACACAACAATGTGCGACACACCACGAAAGGCACATTCCGGTCCGTTCCAGGTCACCATGATCCAGCCCACAATACCTCTACACATCCCTTCCGCAATTCCCTTTCACAATTTCTATTGTAAAAAATATTTTACTCTCAATTCTGTTTATTTATGATTAAATTCCGTTTTCTTCATGTTTTTCAAACACCTCTAAACACCCTCTCGTATCATAGGCCTCATCTCCCAAATACGTACACAAACAAAATACATACAATCAATAGTACGACTCGATGGAATGGCTTATTTTTCACAAAAAAGTCCATTCCATCGGATTGCGATCATCTACAAAACAGATTAAAACATTTACTAATTATTACAAATAATAAAGACTCAGATATTTCGTATATACACAATAATTAAATAACAGGAATACTAAAAATCAGATTCTAACTAAAAATTAAAAATTTTCCCATTAAGTCACATTATATAGCATATAGCATCAAAAAAACGTATTAATTTCAATGAAGGACAAAAAGACAGATAATATAAACATTATTACCTTTTCATTGACTTTACAATAAATAAATTTGCATCAAACAAAAACAACAGGGACACATGTTCCACTGAAGCCTACCGATGCACAAACATTCGCAAATCTGTATTCCGGCTAGTAAAAACATTATAAAAAATCAATAATACAGCCGGACCAAACCTACAAACAATGAAAGCGACCTCCAATATAACAAATAAACAACGGAGGATCAGAATTATAAAACATATTACTAACTAAAAACAGACTATCATGGAAAAAGGAAAACTTTTACTTATGTCCGCCCTGCTTACATTCGCAGGAAATGTAGTTGCACAGGATTCGGGAGAACTCATCGACCTGCTGCCAGACGGAGTGACTGCCAACATCAACCCAGAACGCAAGTGGGACAAACAAAAGAACCTCGTTGTTGCCGGTTCACCAGAAAAAGGATACAAAGCTTTCTTTGCTGCCTCTGACAGCGAACACGGCGAAGAACTATGGGTTACTGACGGAACAAAAGAAGGTACTCATATGGTCTCTGATATTATTCCAGGCTCTACCAGTTCAGAACCATGTTACATTTCAAGATTCAACGACAAAGTGCTTTTTTCTGCCTATACCGACGAATACGGTCGTGAAACATACATCTCTGACGGAACCGCCGAAGGAACAATTCTGCTGGCAGATACCTATATTCTTGGTGACGGTGATCCGAAAGCTTTTATGCAGATGGATGAAAAACATGCCATATTCGCTGCTACAGATGATGAAAGTGCCGAATATGATCTTATACGCGGACCACAACAGTGGCTCTGGATAACTGACGGAACACCAGATGGCACATATCGTCTGTATGACTGCGACATGCGTTGGCCTGGTCAGGATAATACCACCCTTCACACAGCATACGTGCGTGTAGGACGTCGTGTATTTTTCAAAGCCGATGACAAGGACGGTACAACAGGTGAGGAACTGTGGGTGACAGACGGAACATCAGAAGGAACTTATTGTGTAATGGACATCAACTGGGAACGCTACGGTGAGGGACAAGCCGGATACGAGGAAGGTTATACACGTAACGCAGGACTCGACAATCTTGAGAACTATAACAACGAACGTGTATTTTTCCAGGCATGGACACCCGACTACGGTTCTGAGCCATGGACATCAGACGGACTTGCAGCAGAAGGTCTCAACGGACCTGGCGAAAGCGGAACAGAACATACATACATGATATATGATGCCCACGAAGGTAAAGACGACGGAGGTATTGGTTATAGTTCTGGAACCTTCGGTACAGGATGGGAAGTATACAAAGATCGTATTTGGTTCCGCGGATGGCATCCAGAAATGGGATATGAATTTGCAGGTACAAATATGCAAAAAGGAGACTATCCTATATACGACATATTTACACGACAACCATCACTTGACAACAGTTCATTCCCTGATCCAGGTTGCGTATTTGACTGAGTCTATATGTTCTGTGCATCTGAAGGTTTCGACGCAGCTCTCGGACAAACCGGCGGAGAGCTCCACTACTTTGACGGCGAAAAGGTTGTATTGCAATACGACTTCTGCACAGGAACACTATGTGATTGGGTGAAGGAGCAGACTGTAGCAGGTGGCTCACTATACTGGTGGAATGAAGCTAACGACGTATCAGCTGGATACGGTACGGGACTTTACCGTCTCGACAGCAAAGATGACGTTCCTGTAGTATGTACACATATAGTACCGACGGGCGACTTCGTTCATTCATTACGCAATCTCGGTGGAACGATTTGCTTTGCATCAGACGCGACAAAGAAAGTTTATGTATACAAATACACAAAACCAGGATGGGACGGTGTAAGCGACATGGGATATCTTGAACCAGAATATCGCACACCTGACGAAATAGCTGCCGGAACAGATGCAATAAAGGACATCAACGCCAGCGATGAGTCTGTGGTTGACGTTTATACAATCGACGGCGTGCTTCTACGCAGCAAGATTGATGCAGCTAAAGCAACTGAAGGACTCGCAAAAGGTGTATATGTAGTAGGAAAGAAGAAAGTCGTAGTACGTTAATTAGTTAAGGAGCAGCCACACAGGACAGAGAATCCTGTCAACGGCCAGACATGACAGACAATACGGAAGATACGGACAGCATACAACAATCAGTTTTTATTGTATGACAGTACCGCCTTCCTGTCTGTCAGTTTCGGATAATTTTTCATAAAGATAAAGACCTAAATTGGATTTTTATGCACAAACACAAAATCACAAGACTGTCAATGCTACTACTGGCCATTATTTTTGCCATGACAGCATACGCACAGAAAATAAAGGTGACGGGAACCGTTGTTGACGGACAGAACAACGAGCCACTGACAGGAGTCACCGTGAAAGAAAAAGGCGTCAGCAACGGCGTGATAACAGACATCAACGGCAACTATACCATAAACGTTTCGGCCAATGCCACGCTACAGTTCACATACATGGGATTCGCCATGCAGGAGGTTGCCGTCAACAAACGTTCTAAAATAAACGTAAACATGGAGTCTGACTCCAAAATGCTCGACGAACTTGTCGTCATAGGCTACGGTGTACAGCGAAAGAGCGACGTGACAGGTTCAATATCATCAATACAAGGCAAAGACATCAATAACCAGCCGGTTTCATCGGCACTGCAGGCTCTCCAAGGACGTGCCGCCGGCGTAAACATAATACAAAATACCGGTGCCCCCGGAAGCAACACTACGATAAAGATACGCGGAACAGGAACCGTGAACGACTCTGACCCGCTGTATGTAGTTGACGGATTCATCGTTGACAATATCGACTACCTAAATCCTAACGACATCGAGAATGTAGAAATATTCAAGGACGCCGCGTCAAGCGCAGTTTATGGCTCACGCGCTGCAAACGGTGTTGTTGCCATCACAACGAAAAGCGGAAAAAGCGGAAAGACCAAAATCACATACGACGGATACGTAGGAATATCCAGCCCGTGGAAAAAAATAGACGTCATGGATACTGAGGACTACGCGCTCATGCTCGACTACATCAACGATCAGAATAATTATTCTACAGATGGTAAACTTTATATGTCGAAAAAAGAGGACGGCAGCTACTACTATGATACACACAAAGCATATCTGCTCGACACAATAATGAACAACTCTCCCAAAAGCTGGTGGGACGCCATCACTCGTACAGGATTCAAACAATCACACGGAGTGTCTGTGTCTGGAGGTTCTGACAAAACACAATATATGGCCAGCGCAAGCTACTACGATGAAAAAGGTATTGTAGAGACATCGGAATTCAGACGTTTCAACGCACGCCTCAATGTAAAAACACAACTTGCCAAATGGTTGTCAATGACAGCCAATCTAGCGTATACGTACGAAAAACAACTCGGGGTTCCAGAGGGTTCATCGAGTATTCTGAAACAGGCACTTTATCAATCACCCATGACTTATCTATATGATTCAAAGGGATACTGGTCGTCGTCACATCCTGTAGCAGTACTTGCACGCAACCACGAACAAATGCACCGCAACCGTTTGGACATGAATATGAGCCTTGACGCTAAAATATGTAAATATCTCACATATCAATTCAAAGCTTCATATTATATGGTGCCGCAAACCGATGATAATTTCTATGAAGTGGGAAAACTGAACGAAGATTTTAATATGACAGACCTCACCACTGTATACAAGAACCAGACACGTACCGACAAATGGGAGATAAATAATCTTCTCACATTCATGTGGAATAACGACCACCATAACATAACAATATTGGCTGGACAAACAGCCGAAGGCTACAAATACGATTTCCAGCAATCACAACGTAAGGGTACACCAAGTAACGAATCAAATTTTCATTTCCTTTCTAGTGCATACACTGGCGATAAAACTTACGGACTACCCAACGAATGGAGTGCAATAGGTCTGATAGGACGAATAAACTACAGCTTGAACGACACATATCTGCTACAAGCTAACATACGTGCCGACGGTTCTTCAAAATTTTCGAAAAGCAATCGTTGGGGCATATTTCCTTCAGTTTCACTAGGATGGAAATTCTCTAACGAGAAATTCATGCAAGGATTAAAAAAATGGCTGTCACTTGGAAAACTACGCGTAGGATATGGTATTCTGGGTAATAACCGAATAGAAGTACTTTCTCGTTATACTTATCTCACATTCGGCTACAACTATCCTTACGGTCTAGGGAACCACACTCTTCAGAACGGAGCAACAGCTATGGCACTTGGTAACGACGACATAAAATGGGAACGTAGCGAAAGTTTCAACATAGCAGCAGACCTCGGATTTTTCGACAATCGTCTGACACTCACGATAGAATACTTTAATCGTAAAACTAGTGACATGTTACTGCGAGTTCCAACAGTAAACTCAGCAGGACTAGAATCTGCCCCTATGACAAATGCAGGAGCAGTACGTAATTACGGCTGGGAGTATGACTTAAAATGGCGTGACAACATTGGAAAGAACTGGAGATATGAAATTGGCTTCAATCTTTCATGGATAAAAAACAAGGTGGTAAGTCTTGGTACAGGCAATGAACCTATATATGGTTCATATCTCAACGAAAGCAGTATATCTGACTACGTAACAAAAACAGCAGTAGGGCAACCGATAGGAAGTTTCTACGGATATGTTACAGACGGAATATTTAATACTTACGAAGAAGTGAAAGCCAGCGCACAATATGACGCCGGCAAAAACTATTGGGAGCAGTCTACTCTTCCAGGCGATTTCAGATTCAAAGATCTGAACAATGACGGACGTATCACAGCTGAGGACCGTACATATCTAGGCTCACCACTGCCTGACTTCGTTTTTGGAATTCCAATTTCTGTAGGTTATAAGAATTTTGATCTCAACATATTCTTTCAAGGACAGACAGGAAACAAAATATTCAATGTAATGGACTACTATCTATATAATGCATCAAACGGCAACGTGTATGCAGACATAAGAGAAAAACATTGGTCTGGGCAACTAGCATCTGGCCGTGAGTTTTTCCCATTAAACCTCAATGCCTCAGTACCAGACCTGCGTAACAATGACGAAGCACGCAACTTCCGTGCAAGTGATTTCTTCATTCAAGACGGTTCATATTTGCGCCTCAAGGAACTACGACTCAGTTACACTTTCCCTAAAAACATCATCAACAAGCTAAAACTTTCGAATCTTGTCCTTTCACTCACAGCATACAATCTGCTTACATTTACCGGATATGACGGTTTTGACCCAGAAGTAGGAAAAGTAACTGGCACAGAAAGCGACAACCTCAGTATGGGTGTGGATCAAGGCAATTATCCACAGGCACGATCATTCACATTCGGTGTAAAAATTGGAATATAATCTCAAACTGAATATTTATGAAGAATATATTTTGTAAATTACCGTTAATAGTATGCGTTGTAACGGTATGTGGCTGCAGCGATTTTCTTGAAAAAGATATTGACGGCTACGCTACTGACAAAAATTACTACGACACACAATACAAAATGCAGACCTCACTCAATGCTGCATATGATATTCTGCAAAGCGACTCGTATAACGATCAGGAATGGAGATTCGGCGAGGCATGTGGCGACGATGTACTCGGAGTAGACGAAGGACTGTCATCACACATGGGACAGTTGGTAAACTTCCGTTTCAACACATCAAACTCATGGATACTCCAGCGCTGGGACATAAACTACAAAGGCATACACAGGGCCAATCAAGTGATATACAACATCGACCGTGTACATATTTCAACCAATGAATATACGGCATATCAGGGCATACGTTGGATTCTAGGACAAGCAAAATTCTTGCGTGCGCTGTATTATTTCAACTTGGTAAAAACCTTTGGAGGTGTTCCTATAAGACCTGAAGACGAAAGCGTAAAGAAACTCGTCATTCCACGTAGCACAGTGGAAGAATGCTATGCATACATAGAAAAAGACTTACGCGAAGCAGCAATGATATTGCCCACTGTCTATCCGTCGGCAGAAACAGGAAAAGCAACCAAAGGGGCAGCCGTGGCATTGCTTATGAAAGTACTCATGTATCAAGCAAAACCAGGCGTACCTTCTGATAAATGGAAGGAAATGAAACGTTTGGGCGACTATTTCATCAACGGAGAACCTATGACATATGGAGAAATACTGAATTATGACGGTACAGAAGAGTGGGAAACACTAAGAAAACGACTATGGTTCAAACCTAAAGAACTGAACACATCAAGTGATCCATACGAAACTCCAGACACACAACTAGACGCTCTGAATAACGTTTACTCACTGGATTACACAGATTATTACGGAGCCCCTCTTCACAACGGTGATAAATGGGCATACGTTTATCAGTGGTATGGAGACGGAGAATTCTGTCGAGGATCTGTATTTGAAGTAGTATTCAAAGAAAGTGCAGACGGAACAGACGGAGACACCAACGAAGGTGCCGGTATAGAGTTTTTCGATGCTGGATCTGTAAAAATGTATGCAACATCCGAGATTCTCGCAAACCTTTTCGGAACCGATATACGCAAAGACTTCCTCATACATCACCAAGGAAACACACCAGACGGAGAAATCTGGCAAGGTGGGGAAGGACGCTATGTATCATTGAAATGGTATACTCCGAAGAAAGATAAGCCACAATATGCCGGTGACAACGGACGCAATCGCAGAATGATAAGATTTGTAGAAGTTGTGCTCATGTATGCAGAAGCACTAAACGAGTGTGGTGATCGTGAGAATGCACTGACTCAGCTTAACAAATGCAAAACACAGGTAAATACAATCAACAATAGCAGTAAACTGTATGTAGCCGGAGGATATGGTTATCTGAGAGACCAGATATGGTTGGAACGCCGAATGGAACTTGCCTATGAATGGGACCGTTTCTTTGACATCGTACGTCAGGGACGCGCAGCAGAAGTTCTTCACACATTCGGACGAAGCAGACCTAATAGCCGCGGCCTCTCATTTGTAAAAGGCAAGAATGAACTATTTCCAATACCACAGACAGAGATAGATGTATCGAACGGCGTGGTGGAACAAAACCCAGGCTACTAAAGTATGTTCATAAAAAACATTCTGAAAACTTTAAAACAATGTCTAAAATGAAGAAAATATCAAACATTATAATAATGGTCATTGCAGTCGTTCTTTTTACTGCATGCAGCGATGAGAACCAGGAGGCACGCACTCCGGTGGCCAGCATCACGGTGAACACAGACAAGCTAGAAATTAATCAGTCGATGGAGATTCACTTCAACGGTGTGGCCGACCAGGTGGTGATATTCACTGGTGACAATGGACACGACTATGATCTGAGAAACGAAAGCAACACCGGCTTCGTGATGAACAAAGGACTTTTCACTTATTCGTACACCGTACCGGGTACATTCAAAGTGGTTTGCATCGCAACTACATACGACACGTATCTTGGCGGAAACATGAAGACGGACATAACTACATTCGAGGTGACCGTGACAGATGACGTGACAACGATAGACAAAGTATCGTCAAGCATCACACCAAACATTTACTATGCTGAACTCATCGACGATGTGAACTGGGTAATGCGGGTTCCGACAAAACAGGTTTATAACAATCGCGAGATAACTCTCAACGCAAAACGTCAGAGACTGTCATTTGAAATAGCGTCAGATTCTTCGAAGATTTATGTTGACAATGAACCTTACGCCATCAATAATTATTATGATCTGACACAAGTACACGATATCCATGTGGTGGCCAACTCCGGAGACGAACGCAACTATAAGCTTTACACGCTCATCTATCCTGAGTTTTCGAGCATCACCATAAATGGAGAGAAAGCCGAACTGACGCGAAACGCATTCTATCAGGACCTACAGACATACACATTCAGTCTGCCACAGGACACCGACATAAGTAACGTTGTACCAGAGTTCAACATAGACAATGACGTGAAATTCTATGCAGGCGATACAGAAATACAGCCAGGAACAGCGATAGACCTGACAAAGAAAGACGTGAAATACACGTTGAAGCGGACTTATGCAGACAATCCGAACATCACAGCTACGTCTACTGTAATACTGAACATAATTTATAAATAATTGTTTTATAATGCGCAAACTACAATTTATTGTTTTATTTCTCTTATCAGTCACATTCTCCGTCATGGCGGAGGATGTGACTCCGTATAGCGGTTCACGCATATTTTGGGATCTGTCAACACGAAAGACCGTGTTCAGTTCCGGTGGTTATTCACGTATAATCCAGTTACAGGATGGAAGACTGATGGCTGTCTGCGAAAGCGGAGGCATCAACATATCGTTCAGCAGCAATCTCGGAAACACATGGAGCAGTCCGGTGAAGATTGTTACAAACACAAATAACACTCCGAACTGTGTGCCTGACCTCATACAACTGAAAAACGGAACAATAATCGTGGCATACAATCCGCGACCAAGTGAACCTTATACAGAAGACCGTAAATTCGGAATAAGATGCAAGCGCAGCACTGACAACGGTCAGACATGGAGCGACGAGATATTCATCTATGATGCACAGCACACATTCAACGACGGATGCTGGGAACCGTCAATGCTTGAACTGCCCTCAGGTGAGCTACAAGTTTATTTCGCCGACGAGGGTCCTTATACAAGCAGCGGCGAACAGCAAATATCCATGTGTCGCTCCTATGACGGCGGACTAACATGGAGCAACACTAACCGCATTTCGTTCCGGGCAGGCTATAGGGACGGTATGCCGTCACCGGTACTGCTCAACGATAAGGAGACAATAGTAGTGGCCATAGAGGACAATGGATGGCCGGGTTACAACGATTTTTTTCCAACAACAGTGAGATGCAGTCTGGAGAAAAACTGGGTACACTACTGTGTGACGGGCGACAGCGAGAACCGCAACCAGACACTCGATATGTCATTCTGTCCATTGGCCAAAGGTGGCGCACCATACATAAGAGTGCTACCATGGGGCGAGACGGTTCTTTCCTGGCAATCTACATACAACCACGGTTCGACTACTACTATGTTCACCGCCGTTGGCGACGAGAATGCACGAAACTTCAAGGCCATGTCCAACCCGTTCATCACAAACGTGTCCGATCAGGTAATGTGGAACTCTGTAGCAGTAATAGATACCGGCATTGTTGTTGCCGTAGGAGGTGTGAACGGAAGTATTGAAATGATAAAAGGATACCCCACCCGACTACTACAGGCTCCATACGGAAAACCAAATATAGACGGCGTGCTATCAAGAGACGAAGGCTATATGCGTTCCACATCATCGCAGATAAAGCTCGGTACACAAATCAGAACACAGATAATAGCTGACTTTGCCCACGACGAAGATTCGTTGTATTTTATTGCCCGTATTTCCGACCGTACATACGTAAAGAAAGGACAGACCACAGACAATGTACGTCTGATGATAGACGCTGATAATGTTTCGGCTACGTCGCCACAACAAGGTATATATTGTTTCTCGTTCAGACGAGATTCCGTTTGTCAAGCCTGGCACGGCGAAGACGGCAACTGGAAATCGGATGACGCATCACAGATAAACTTAAAAGTAAAGTCTGCCGGCACATCGTATGTTGTAGAAGCCGCACTGCCTTGGAGCGTCTTAGGCAAGAGCGAAGCACCAGATGGTCAACGCATGGCTGCTACAATAGAAGTTGAAGACGTCGGAGAGACCACTACTAAGACAGAACGTATACCCGATGCACAGCGCAACGCTTCATGGACATACATGGAATTTAGAATTACTGGTAATGAAACGACTGACGCCATAAAGGGACATTCCGTTACAGATGATGAGAATATAAGTGTGCGGACACACGGCAATACCATTTTGGTGAGCAGTGAACGCGAAGTTACAAACATGACCTTATGCTCAGCTGACGGACGTATCATTACAACGATGAAACATCCAGGATTCAATTTTCAGACACAAGTCGGACATAAAGGATTCGCAATAGTGAGAATGACTCTTGCCGACGGAAACGTGGTAAGCCGCAAAATAGTGCTCTGAAAATTCCTTTATTAAGCAATAAGAAAACAAGATACTACGACAGGAAGCATCTGCCGTAGTATCTTAACACACACAAACAGAAACCATACCCTCATCAACAATACATACATGAGAACCATCCTGATAATCGTCTTACTGTCTCTAATGACACTTGTACACACCAGTGCCAGCAATATGCGGTTCAGTCACATAAACAGCAAAGACGGACTGCCTCATCAGCAGATACAGGCGCTTGCCATAGACGCGGAAGGAAATATATGGATAGGTACACGCAACGGACTGTCACGATACGACGGATACAGCATAAAAACCTATTTTCACGAGCAAGGGAACCCACGCTCACTCATCCATAATTTCATATACAAACTGTTTGTTGACAGTAAAAAACGAATATGGGTATGCACACAGGATGGTTTGTGCAGATATTGTCCAGCAACAGACGACTTCGAATCATATAATGATCCTGATGGCATTGTGTCTTCAATCATAGAGACACGTAACGGTAAAATAATATGCGGAGGAGCACAACTCAGCATATACGATGAGCAAAACAACCGTTTTTCCACCTATCCGGCACTGGAATCCGGATATATTCTGTCGCTTGCCACCGACAAACACAACAATCTTTATGTAGCGACAAGCACTTCGATATTCTACTACAATCCGGCAATGACCAAGATAACCCACATCAACCGATCATATTTCTCCGACTTCATGACCGGATGGGACGACATCATTCAGATGCTGTTCGATTCTAAAGGCAGACTATGGATAGGACGCAACGGAAAAGGTGTGATGTATATCAACATGAAGAACGGACAGAAAAAGATATATCCTGCGTCGGAGTTATCGGACGGAACAGTGAGAGTGATAACAGAGGACAAAGTCGGACGCATATGGCTCGGCACAGAAAAAGGCGTGACGATAATCAATCCCGACGGACGGATTGAGATTTTACGTCACAATCCTTTATCACAGGACTCACTGAGCGACAACGCCATATATGCCATCATAAACGATAATAACAACAACATCTGGATAGGATCATACTTCGGTGGTGTGGATGTGATGCTCAACAACAACGACCCGTTCACCTGCTTCGAACCCGGTTTTACTCCCCAAAACATGAAAGGCAAGGTTCCACGCACGATGGTTGAGACAGCAAAAGGCATTTACTGGATAGCCACCGAAGACAACGGAATAAACATATACGACTCAAATGCAGGGACATTCCACGTGTTTGATAAAATCCGCGAGCTCGGCACAAACGTGCACAGTCTGCTATACGACAATCTGTCAAACGAAATGTGGATAGGCACATTCCGTAACGGTCTGTTCCGTTATAACCTGAAAACGGGAGCGTGGAAGAAGTATGAATGTAACAAAGGATTCTCCGCCAACTCCATATTTTCAATCATCAGACAACGCAACGGAAGGTTATGGGTTGCCACTACCTTAGGACTGCGGTATTATGATGGCGCTACCGACAGCTTCAAGAATTTCGAACATAGTGTACTTGGCAAGGTATTCGTATATACAATGATCACCGACGACAAAGACAATCTGTGGGCAGGCACTGCACACAACGGACTTTTCAAGGTGGACGCAAAGAGCGGGAAAGTAACCGGTTGGACCAACGACAGCAGGCGTTCCGGGCTGAAAGACAACTACGTCACCTGTCTTTTCTATGAGCGGAACGGACGGCTGTGGATAGGAACAAACAATTACGGCTTGCAATACATGAACACAAAGAACGGAAAAATAAACTCGTTCAGCAACAATATATTCCCGGCCAACTGCACAGTATGCAGCGTGATAGCAGACAAAAACAATAATCTCTGGATAAGCACAAGTCAAGGACTCTTCAGATATCTACAGAAACACAACAGCACCGTCAAGTTTACTACCGAAGACGGACTATCCACCAATCAGTTCAATTTCTCGTCTTCATTGCTGACAAGCAACGGTACAATAATGTTCGGAACCGTTGACGGACTCATCTGTTTCAATCCGCGGAAAGTCAAGGCAGACACACGACCGTTCATTGTCCATCTCAAGACACTCACCATTAACAATGTGGAGATGAACGCCTCGACCAAAGACACTCCTCTCACAGAACAACTCGACAAGACATCATGCCTGAAACTATCTTACGAACAGGCCCGAAATTTCAGCATCGAATATGGCGTCATACTGCCTGGAAATACCAACTCGATAGAATATCAGATATATCTTGAAGGAATGGACAAAGACTGGCACGACGTCGGGTCGGGCAGAAAATTCTCCGGATACAATCTTCCTCCGGGTAAATACAAGCTGCACATACGCGCCAACAACTCTGACAAAGGCTGGGAACGCAATCCTGAGAAAGTCATAAAGATAATAGTCGAGCCTCCATTCTGGCGTTCCAAATGGGCTTATATGATTTATATCCTGATGGTATGTTTCGGAGGATATGCCGTCTGGTGGATATTCTCAATGAGACTAAAGGAAAAGAACGAGGTTAAAATGGCAAACATGGAGAAGAAGAAAATAGAGGAGATAGACCGCGCCAAATTCGATTTCTTCACCACCGTATCCCATGAGTTGCGCACACCCCTGTCGCTCATCGTGGCGCCGCTGAAAAGCATTCCGCGCAAGGAACTGAGCGAAGAGTCAGGTAAACACCTCGACCTTGCCATAAAGAACGCAGGAAAGATGGAAACACTCATCGGCGAACTTGTAACATTCAACCAAATTGAGACAAACAATTTTCCCTTCTACATGCAATGCGGAAACCCACTCGCCTTCATCGAAAACCTTATTGCGCCCTACTGTCACATAGCAGAGGAAAAGAAGAAGACGCTCACAAGTGACTGCGAAGACAACGGAGAGGATGTGTGGTTCTCACCTTCATACGTCGAAAGAATCATCAGCAACCTGCTCTCCAACGCCATGAAGTTCACACCTCAGGGCGGAAAGATAGCCGTGAAGGCACGCATCATAAACAAAGGAAACGAAACCAACAGATATCTGCAAATAGTAGTTGCAGACAGTGGCATAGGCATAGCGAAAGAAGAACTGGCAAACATCTTCAACAAATACTACCAGACCAAGCGCGGATACAACATGAACAGCAGCGGATGGGGAGTAGGTTTGGCGCTTGTGAAACGAATGGCTGAGATACACAAGGGCACCGTAAGTGTGGAGAGCGAACCGGGCCACGGAGCTACATTCACAGTGGAGCTGAACGTCGAAAGCCGCAATTTCGACTCCTCATGTCTCATAAGCGACGACAAGGTGATTGTTCCGCTGTCACAATATAAGCTCTCGGCAGTCAGAGAGATTGGCGAAGAGTCTGACGAGCCGAAAACCGACGTGGCTGACGAACACAAGATGTCCATCCTGCTTGTTGACGACAACAAGGAATTAATATCATTCCTGAAGGACTATTTCTCGAAAAATTACAATATCTTTACTGCTGCCAACGGCGCCGACGCCCTGGAGATAGCGAGGAACGAGTCTGTGCAGTTAGTCATATCAGACATCATGATGCCTGTCATGGACGGCATTGAGCTGTGCCGCACTCTCAAGGGCGACATGGCTACATCACACATCCCCGTAATACTTCTCACGGCCAAAGGACAGAGCAACGACGTGATGAGCGGATATGAGAGCGGTGCGGAAGCCTACGTGCAGAAGCCCTTCGACCCGCACATACTCGAGCTGCAGGTGAAGAACATCATATCGTTGCAGAACGCCATGCGCAGCGAGATAGCCGAGTCGGACTGCGCTGACATTGATTCGTCACCGCTGAGCGTACTAGACAAGGAGTTCATCGGAAAGATGAGAAAAATAGTTGAGGACAACATATCCAATAACGATTTCTCTGTCGGCGACATAACTTCCGGACTAGGCATAAGCCGATCGCTGCTGCACATAAAGATGAAAAACCTCATGGGTATGTCAACCGGCGACTACATAAGAAAGAAACGTCTCGACATGGCCTGCCGCCTATTGCACAAAGGATACAACGTTTCAGAGACGGCCTACCGCACCGGTTTCTCCGACCCTAACTACTTCTCAAAGACATTCAAGAAACATTTCGGCACAAGCCCCACCGAATGGCTGATGGCTTCAGACAAGAGTCCTACAGACGACGGAGAAAATGGCGAAGCCGAATAAAAGTGCGAAACATACATAATTATAAACATATAAAAATCACTGCGTTATGAGAATGAAAACCGAGAACCTTCTAAAAGCCGCAGCGGCTGCCTTTGCCGCACTATGCGTTACGGCTGCCGACGCACAGAACGTGAGTAATCCTGTACTCGAAGGCATTGCCGATGCAGGAGTGATAAAATATGCCGGGAAATACTATCTCGGCGGAGTGGCGACCTATGGCGACTTCTTCGTGAGCGACAATCTGACCGACTGGAACAAGCGCATACACGTGTTCGACCTCGACAACGACTGGACCCACGGCACAGGAGCCGGCAACAATCAGGTGCACGCTGACGACATAACCTACAGCGGCGGACTGTTCCACCTGCTGTTCAGCGTGAATTACTGGGGCGACGACCGCCACATAGTTCACATCACCCACGCAACATCGCCCACCATTGACGGCCCGTTCGAGGAGGTGCGCAAGGACCAGTGGTTCGAGAACCGCATCGACCCGCAGGTGTTCTGCGACGAGGACGGACAGCTGTATCTGTATATGGTGAAGTTCACCGACGGAAACACTATTTGGGCACGGCCCATGAACAGCGACTTCTCTTTCGCCGGCGACGCCGTGCAGCAGTTCAGTTCGCAACCCGAAACGTGGGAAACGATGGACAACAGTGTGGCTGAAGGACCTTTCGTCATAAAATACCGCGGACGCTACTACATGATGTATAACGCCAACCACACGGCTCCCGAATACGGCAACTACCGGCTCGGCGTATGCGAGGCGGCCTCGCCCATGGGTTTCGGACCGGGCGGAAAGTATCCGTGGCCCGTAGTAGGACCTGACACAGAACCACTCGACAACGACAACACCGACCTGATTGTGTATGGTAACGGCACGTTCAATCCGGTGAATCTCGACGCCGACACAATAAGATTCGGTATCGACCACGCCATAAAGAACCATCCTTACCTCAAACTGGCACAGCGCGGAGGATGCGAGGTGGCGATCAACGGCCACGTGGTGAACGCGGGATCGAAGGCCGACTACCGCCTTATACAGATAGACAACAAACTGGTGAGAAAGGGCGAGAACATAATAACCGTGAAGCGCGCGGGCAAGAACTCGCAGCTCATGGCGCTCGCTCTCTACGACATGGCCGACGCCAAGACAGGCGACCTGATGCTCACGCCGGGCCAACCGAGCATCGTGCGCGGTCCAAACGGCTGGGAATGGTGGCTCGTGTACATGGCAAACAAGGCGTGGAAACGCAGTCAGCACATCGACCGGATACACTTCACAGGCGGCCGCCTCTACGTGGACGGCATCACGTCGCCCGACACCGAAGGTTTCCATCCCGTGCCATCCAGGCCCCAACATGCGGGAACGAGTCTCGACGGTGTGAGCGTAAGCGATGCCTATCTGCTTGAAGTGACGTTCGCCGCACACTCTTCCGACCAGGCCGTGAGCATCGGAGGCAGGCGCATCAGCCTGCCATCGCAGATGAGCAAGGACGCCGGTCACGTGTGGCGCATAGAGCGCAACCACGACATTCTGACCGTATGGATAGACAATGTGCTGGTGTGCGACCATGAGAGTGTGGATAAGGACAACCGCGCAGTGGATGTGTCGGGCACGGTGGAATATCTGTCATACAACGACGGATACGACGAATACGGCAGCCACTTCAGCGGATGGGATGGACTGACGGCAGACGACGGCGGACTGAAGCTGTGTCAGGCAGACGTGCTCAAGGGCGACGCGGCGACAAGCTACGAGATGAGCGTGCAGCTGGACAATGCCACACCCGAGCGCGGACGCTACGGCGTATATGCCGCATGGCTGGACGAGAAGAACTATGTACGGGTGACAATAGACGCCGCGCGCCGCATGCTCATAACCGAGAACTGCGTGAAAGGCAAGACGACCACGAGCGAGACGCCGCTGGCGTGTACCGAGATACACTATCCTGACGTGAAATATTCAGACAGCTTCGAGAAGCAATACCGCTTCGACAGCGACACTTACGTAAGCTCCATACTGCTGCCACGGCTCGCCCCGGGCAATAATTCATACGCCCGCGACCTCAGTCTGAACGTAAACACGCAACGGAAATTCCGCACAGACGTTGCCTCGCACATAGACTTCTACTGGCTCGACGACGACACCTGGCGCAAGATTGAATATAAGACTGAGGAATCGGGACATCCGGATTGGCAGAAGATTACGTTCGCACCGGTATGCACCCGCGGACTGAGACTGATAAACAAGAACCCGCGCGACTACGGACACAACACTTATCGCATAAAGACCGGCCGCGACTTCTCTGCCACATGCCAGCTGCGCATAGACCGCCGCGGAAAGACGATACACGTGTTTGCCGACAACCGCGAGCTTGCCACGGTGAATCTCAAGAACAATACTCCGGCACACACAGGACTGTACAGCGACGGCACTGCCGACGTGCACGCTGCCAACGTGCTCTATTACGTAGTAAAAGAAGCAGAATGATACAAGACAAAAGACTCCGCCCCACAGGATAACTTACAGACATATGCAGGCGCACCGCGATGCGTCAAGGCCGTGACAGCAACCCAAAAGGCTGTCACGGTTTGTTTTTTTATGTATGTACAAAAGCTGTGATAAAAAACGATATGAATACATATAAAAGCCCATATCATATTTCGCCCGCCATAGAACGAACCGGTAGAAACTCAACGATGATTTATTTCCATAAAAACTCCGGTTTAAATACTTAATAAGCGTGTTGTCTCTTATGTCTGAATAAGAACAATATGGGCAACTTTCAAATCGTAACCGAATTTTGATTTTTCCGTCTTAGTTTCCTGCTCTACCCCGAAAAATAAGCGAATATTTGCGAGCAGACTCTTGCTTGGACGCAAATACACGAATTACGAGAAATTTACATAAAACATTGAATATCAATATCATATATTCAAGAGACATTTTCTCACTTTGCAATAATCACCATTTCAGCATGCGATTAAGCCCATTTCAGGGGCTGAAATGCACCATATCGCACTCTGATATGGGCTTAATCGGACCATGAAACAGGCATTATCAGAACTCGGAATGAACCATTCCATACTATGGTATAGGGTATATAAAAACTCTGTATGAACCGGAACAGGCTTTATTATGTTTGATTTAACATTCCTTCACATCTCTTTTGATAAAATATTTTGTCAAAAAAAAGTCAAGAAAAATCGTAAGTCAGTCCCTCGGGTTTCCTTTAAAGACGTTGATATCTGGTGTAAAAAACATACGACCGGCCGATGCAACAAGACCGACATTTGCGAAAAGAAAAAGCCGTGAACCTTTCTGCATCACGCAAGAACGGTTCACGGCTCTTATCATATCCGGCGCAGGAAACGCCTTTATCATCTATTTTCCCTTATCACGGCTTGTATTCCACGAAAGCCTCCATTGCCTCATAGCATGCCAGGCCCAGCTTGTCGTAGAGTCGTGCAGTGGCGCGGTTGCGGTCTTCGGCACGCTGCCAGAACAGACGTTCGTCGTCGCCGAGGAACGGAGCGCTCTCCATCTGCGACTGATGCTTCAGGATGCTGTTACGCTTTGCGCGGAGTTCCTCAGGGCTCATGGGCACACACATCTCGATGTTCTCTATCTCCCACTCTGCCCATGCGCCACGATACATCCACACACGGCAGTCCTTCAGCCACTCTGCACCTGCTTCTTTCTCCATGTCTATGGCCGCAAGGACAGCGTCGGTGCACTTACGATGAGTGCCGTGCGGGTCGGCCAGGTCGCCGGCCACGTATATCTGATGCGGCTTCACGTCGCTTATGAGCTTGCGAACGATGTTCACATCCTTCTCCGACATCGGCAGTTTCTCTATCTTACCCGACTCATAGAACGGCAGATCAAGGAAATGCACATGGTCGAGCGGTATGCGGTTGTAGGTACATGCGGTGCGTGCCTCGCCACGACGGATAAGTCCCTTGATGGTGAGAATGTCGCGCGTGTCGCAGTCGCCCTGTTTCTTGTTGGCCAGGAAAGCCTTTATCTCCTCATACTTGCTCTTTATCACCTGATCAGAATCGTTGGCGAAAAGCTGGTTGAAACCATTGATGAAGTGCATGAAACGTGTCACCTCCTCATCGCCCACAGCAATGTTTCCGCTCGTCTCGTAAGCCACATGCACGTCGTGGCCCTGCTGTACAAGACGGTTTACGGTGCCGCCCATCGATATAACGTCGTCGTCAGGATGCGGAGAAAATACGATTACGCGCTTCGGATAAGGATTGGCACGCTCCGGACGATATGTGTCGTCGGCATTGGGTTTGCCGCCCGGCCATCCTGTGATGGTGTGCTGCAGATCGTTGAAAATCTTTATATTGGCATTGTATGCCGATCCGAAAAGCGCAAGCAGTTCGCTCAGTCCGTTCTCGTTGTAGTCCTTGTTGGTGAGCTTCAGGATTGGTTTGCCTGTCACACCGCACAACCATACCAGCGCCGAGCGTATCAGTTTGTCGGTCCATTCGCAGTTTGTCACAAGCCACGGGTGGATGATACGTGTCAGTTTTGCGGCGGCTGCCAGATCGATCACAACCTTCGCATCGTTATGTGTCTGAAGGAACGAAGCCGGAATGGCGTCAGTGATATGTCCTTCAACGGTTTTCTGAATGATGTCGGCCTTATCGTCGCCCCACGCTGTGAGGAAAACCTTGCGTGCCGAAAGAATCGTGCTCACACCCATTGTTATTGAACATGGTGGCACAGGCTCCTGTGAACCGAAGCTGAGGGTCATCTCTTCACGCGAGGTTGAGTCGATAAGGATTATTCGCGACGCTGATGTGAGCGAACTTCCCGGTTCGTTTGTGGCAATGTTGCCCATACGTCCGATACCAAGCAACATTATGTCTATGCCGCCCTTTTCCTTTATCAGCTGCTCATACTGACGACAGTGCTGAAGCACCTCGTCCTGCGGTATGGTGCCGTCGGGCGAGAATATGTTTTCAGGATTGATGTCAACATGGTCGAGGATGTATTTGCGAAGCTGACCGAGACTGCTGTGCATGCTGTCCGGACGCAGCGGAAAATACTCATAGGCGTTGAACACAGTCACATTGGCAAAGCTCAGTCCACATTCCTCATGACGGCGCACCAGCTCCGCATATACCGAAGCAAGCGACTGTCCCGTACCCAGACCGAGCACACAGTTGCGGCCTTCGGCCTTGCAGCGTTTCATCTCGGCCTCTACAGTGTCGGCAATGAGTGTCACACCCTCTTCTGACTTGGAGAAAATCTCCGTGCTTATTTTCTCGCACCTCGTAATCTCCGAGCGTTCCACTGCCGTGCGCGGACGGTAGAATTGTTCGGGTACGTTGTTCAGTACGATGTGCGAACTTAAATTCATTTTCATACCGCTATTGTTTTTGCATTATTGTCTGTTATGTTTGTTATCAGTGCGTGCACCGCACATTGAGCCACCGTCTCAAGGACGGTCGGCCACCTTGGTACCCCATTTCGACGGTTTGCTGCCCATCACAAGCTCGAGTTTTCCGCCTGCCTTGATGTCAGCGAAGTCGATATACGACTTCTTATACTCACGTCCATTGAGGTAAGCCTTCTGCACGTATATGTTGCGGTCGCTGTTGTTGCGTGCCACTACGCTGAATGTCTTTCCATTACCAACATTGAGGTCGGCACGGCTGAAAAGCGGAGTACCGATGATGTAACGGCCGCCGGACGGCTCAACCTGATACAGACCTACTGTAGACAGGATATACCATGCCGACATCTGTCCTACGTCCTCATTTCCGCAGAGTCCGTCGGGCTCGTTGAAATACATCTCGTTCATCATCTTGCGGAGCAGAGGAGCGGCCTTCCACGGCTGTCCCACGTAGTTGTACATGTAGATGACGTGATGGCTCGGCTCGTTGCCGTGAGCATACTGACCTACAAGTCCGCTGATGTCCGGTGATGCGTTCTCACCGAGATCGCCCTCAACGATGAAGAGAGAGTCGAGCTTGGTGACGAATTTCTTCTCACTGCCGAAGAGGTTCACCAGTCCGTGAACGTCGTGCGGAACAAGCCATGTGTACTGCCATGCGTTGCCCTCAGTGTAATCGTTCACACGGTGTGCGGCCTGTATCGGGTCGAACGGAGTACGGAACTTGCCGTCAGACGATACCGCACGCATGAATCCGGTTTCCTTGTCGAAATATGTAGCATAGGAGCGGCTGCGCTTGAAGAAGTAGTTGTAATCGTCGGTCTTGCCCAACAGTTTGGCTGTCTTGGCCACACCGTCGTCGGCCAGACAGTATTCCAGAGCTTTTGCCACGGTCTCGTTGCTCGGCTCCTTGTCGTAAGGAATGTAGCCGTACTGCTTGAGCAGTCCGAGCGAACGCTCGTCGAGCATAGCCGAAGTCTTCATGGCCTCAAAAGCCTTTTCCTTGTCTTTCACAAATCCTTTGAGCACGAGGTCAGCCAGAACAGGTATGCCGGGGTTGCCCACCATACAGTCTGTCTCACAGCCCATGAGGTGCCATACAGGCAGTTTGCCCTGCTGGTCGAATATGTTCATGAATGTTGATGCGAAGTCGCTCTGCATGTCAGGGAATATGAGCGTAAAGAGCGGATGAGCAGCACGGTATGTATCCCAGAGCGAGAAGGTGGTGTAGTTCTTGAAATCACCATTGCGCACCTTACCGTCTGCTCCACGGTATGCACCGTCGACGTCGCAGAAGAGTGACGGAGCGGTCATAAGATGATACATCGCCGTATAGAATATCTCCTTGCGTTTGTCGTTCTTGTCGGTCAGAACGATTCGTCCGAGCTGTTTGTTCCATGCATCATCGGCGGCTTTTACGGCGGCGTCGAAATCCCATCCCGGCATTTCAGCCTCCATATTCAGTTTTGCCTTGTCGATATCAACCGGCGAAAGTGCCACCTTGACAAGCAGAGGCTCACCCTTCTCTACAGAGAATATGGCCACGCCGGTGCTGTCGCGGTTCTCCATGGTGACAGGCTTCGAGAAATCCATTGAGAAATAAATGCGCTGGTCGCGCGACCATCCTTCCGAACGTCTGTAACCGGTTATGCGTGTGGCGCTCTCCTGTGTGATGAGACAGTCGGTCATCTTGTCCCATCCGATACCCTGCACCAGATCGAGACGCATGAGTGCCTTGCCGCTGTTGCCGTCGAATGTGTAACGGTGGAATCCCACACGCTGCGAAGCTGTAAGTTCCACTTTAACATCCGGATCGGCGAGTTTCAGCGAATAATAGCCCGGTTTCACGCTCTCATCCTTGTGAGAAAAGATGAGCTCGCGCTGCGAGGCATTAGACACAGGCAGAAGGGCTATATCGCCCAAATCGCCTATTCCCGTACCGCTGAGGTGCATGTGTCCGAAGCCTATCAGCACCGAGTCGCTGTAATGATAACCCGAACACCAGTCCCAACCACGTGTGATCTGTGTTGGGCCGAGCTGTACGAGTCCGAACGGGACATTGGCTCCGAGAAACACATGGCCATGGCCTCCCGTGCCTATATACTGATTAACGTAGCGCGTAAGGCCGTCTGCGGCAGTCCGCGCCATGCTTGCAGTTCCTAAAAAGAGTGCTGCAATGGCTGATAAGAGGAAAGTAGATTTTGTTCTCATAATTTAGTTATTAATAACTGCAAATATAACAAATTATACGGTGTTTTCGCTTAGTGGGACAAATGTTTTTTCATAAAAAAATCAACGTATGCGCTTTATTATGACGTACTCTGCCGGCGACAGGCCGGCGAGGCGGTAAGGACCGGAGCGCCACAGGCGATACATTGTCAGACGGAACAGGGCGCAACAGCCACAAAAGCACAAAACATAACTCTGCCGTGGCTGCGGAATAAAAGCATGTAACCGACATTTTTTCACAACGAAAACGCTATCTTTGCACAACAACCAGACACGAAAATATGAAAAATAACACTTGTAATGCCATATATCCCGACTGTCCGATAAGGAACATACTGGCACGCGTAAGCGACAAATGGTCGATGCTGGTGCTGCACGCACTGTCGCAGAAGTCGCCGATGCGCTTCACAGAATTGCGCAATGCCATAGGCGACGCCACACCGAAAATGCTGTCGGCGTCGCTCAAGACGCTGGAGGAAGACGGCATTGTGAACCGTACGGCCTATCCTGAGATTCCGCCACGGGTGGAATATTCGCTCACCGCACGCGGCATAGAGATGCTCGAAGCCATGCAGCCGCTCACCGACTGGGCCATAAGAAACATGGAGGCCATACTGCGCGACCGCGATACAAGACAGCGCAATAAGGCTGAAAATCTTAATAATACATAAACCTCTGCCGCGTAAAAGGTTGAAAATCAGCATTTGTTTCGTATATGATACTTTGTTACGGCGGAGTAACTTCTTGCAGAAGAAAGGTGTGTTGAGTAACTTTGCAACACAAAAAGAACAATAACAACAAAGCTACAAAACACGTTTTTCAGTATGGAGAAATATCAGAAAATTTCAGTAGGCGACGCGCCAAGAACCGAACTGCACGACAAACTGGGACTCACGGGCGCGGAAATATCAATCAACAGCATGCCGGCAGGAGCATCAGTACCGTTCGTTCACAGCCACAAACAGAACGAGGAGATATACGGCGTGCTCAGCGGTAAGGCCGTGATGACACTCGACGGCGAGCCCGTAGAGCTGAACACAGGCGACTGGTTGCGCGTTGCTCCGAGCGTAAAAAGACAGCTAGCAGCAGCGGCCGGCAGCGCAGTGAGCTACATCTGCATTCAGGTGAAGGAAGGTTCGCTGGAGCAGATGACAGCCACAGACGCAGTGATCTAAGCACACTGTCGCACAAAAACAGAATACGGGACATCCGGAAAAGACCTCTCCACAGGGAGAAAGTCTTGCGGATGTCCCGCTTTTTTTATTCTCATTCCACAGGCAGAAGCTCTATACGGCGCTTCAGCGGACGGTTTATCTCGTATATGCGATCGACAATCATGTCCATCTGGCGCGTGTACATGTCGCGCACTTCCTTGTGTATCATCTTGTTATACATATCGCGCTTGGCGGCCACCCAGGCGTCGTTCTTCTGGCCTTCGCGGAAAGCACGGGCCGCACGTTCGTCGTTTGCCTCGAGCATACCACGCTTCATGAAGAAGTTGTACTGCAACCACGCATAGTCGCGGAAGCGACGCTCTATCTCCCACCTTTCCTCGTTGAGAGCCATGACGGTCATGGCCTGACGGTATTGCGGTGTGTGGCGGTAAGCCGCGAGATTGACACCCGAAGCGAGTTCGCCGGCAGTGAGCGTGTCGATAGGCTCTCCGTCGATGGTGAGCAGATGGTTGCCGGACAGTCCGCTGACGGTAAGCAGCTCGCTGTTCATCTCGTCCATGAATTCAGGAACAATCTTTGTGATGCGCGACTGCGGTCGGGTGAAGCCCCAACCATGCGCCACCGTGTCGAGTGGATAAGGCAGAGCGTGCGCCAGATAGTCGAACGTCACCTTGCCGTCCTTCACCTTCAATCCTGTAACCTTGCAGTTGCCGGCAGTCAACACCTTGCTCCGGGCGGCATCCACCGACACCTCCGCCACCTTCTTACCGGCCATGCCCTGAGCCTTCAGGAAGAGATATGCCATCACCATGTGGCCGTCGTTGTCGGGATGGACGCGGTCGCTGCCGCACAAAGTGAACGTGGAATCAACGGTTTGGAAACGCTCGTTGATGGCACACATGGGAGCATTGAAGTCGAGGAACTCCCATCCGTTGGCCTGCGCCGCCGAGTCCTGGAAAGCTATGATGCGGCGCATGGCGTCGTTCTTGCACCTAAATATGTCGTTGTTGAACCGCGACGTCTGGTCGTAGGGCGACGTACCAATCATCACCTTGCGCACCGATGTATGCTCTTTCAGCTTTTTCTCTATCTCGAGAAAGTTGCGGCGCGACTCCGAAACCTTGCTGTCGGCGAACGCCTGAGGATTATCTCCGTTGTACTCGAAATATCCACTGTCGTTCATACCGAACGTGAGTGTGAGCACGGTCGGCTTCCTGGAGAACACGTCGTGATCGATACGACGCAGTATTTCGAGGGCTGTGTCGCCACCCACACCGCAGTTGAACATCTGCATGCGCATCTCAGGGAAACGCGTCATGTAGTAGAGCCATATGTACGAATGATAGTGTCCGCCGTCGGTTATACTGTTTCCGACGAATGCTACGCGGTCGCCGCTCCTGAAAGGCGACACCTGCTGCGCCACACCGCTGAGCGGGAGGAGCAGAAAAAGAAACATGAATAATTTTCTCATATCTTAGGTTTATAATCTGTATTCATTCCACGCGACGCCTCACGCCGTGCTCACGGGGAGCCAGAAGACGCAGCACACAGCCTTCAGAGGCGTATGCCGGCTGTGCATGAGACCATCTCCGCCACAATGTTGTCATGTCGCCGCAACGGCGTCACGTTCACGTCGTATGTACGTTCCGGCTGAAGTCCGTCAAAAGTGCACGACGTACAGTCGGAACCGAAAGTCTGTGTGACTACGTCACGGCCTGTCCCACTCTCGCTCACACAAAGCCTATAGCCCGCCGCTCCTGCGGCACTGCTCCACTCCACCACCATCTGTCCGTCCGCGCCGGCACGCACACCGACACTGAATCCGTTGTCCGTGCGGCGGCTATCAACCCTCTGAGCCGCGCTCACCTCCGAGCCGGCGCTGCGCCGGTACCAATAGAAGAAAGTCTGAAGTAGGTCGGCCGTGAAAGGTGTGAGGCCGTCGGCAGACAGTTCGGAACACAGGTCGAACGACATGACAATGCCGTCGCCCGCACAATATCCGAAGAAGTCTCCGTCGGGATGGTCGTGTTTCATCGTCACATCCACCGGCACCCATCCGTAGCGCTCAAGGAAAAAATCGTTCCATACGTGGTGTGTGCCGTCGGGACGCACCGTGACAACGAGGCGTGCAGGCACGCCCTTGCAGCGCAGCAGACTGGCATAGACGGCCGAGAAATTGCCACAGTCGCCTCCTCTGGCGGCCATTGTCTCTGCGATGGTGTGTATGCCTGTGTCGGGATTGAGATAACCGAATCTGGCGGCCACATGCTCATAGCACAGCCGCGCATATTCCAAAGGATTGGCGGCGGCCCGATTCCACAATGAGTCGGCGGTGCGGACGATGTCGGGATGCGTGATATCGACGTAACTGCCTATCGGAGATGTGTATCTCCGGTAAAGCTCAGTGGTGGTGTCGTAAGGATATATCGCCGTGAACTGTGCCATGTCTATGCGCATGGGATAGAGCGTGGCGCTGAACCGCTCCGCGATGACGAGAGAGTCGCCAGACGCAGGGAGCGTTCCGGTGCGTACGGCGCGCAGATAGCGGTTGTCGTTGTTGGCGGCACGGCATAGCTCGCCGTCAGTCGTGCTGAACTGTTCTATGTCCTGATAGATGTTGCTCTCCGGCACGGGTATCACCGCACAAAGGCGTGTAAGCGTGCAGTCGTGGTTTCTTATCACGAGCGAGTTCTTGATGTCGTATGTGCGTTGCGCCAATGCGGTATGGGCCGCGAGCGCCAGGCATAAAGCCAGGAATGGGTACTTCATAATATTTTCAGTTATAGTAACAGTTCAGGTACGGCCTGTCAGGATGGAGACAAAATTACGAAATTTATCGCAACGGCACAACTGCATGCCTGTCGTTTTGGACAGACATATAACAAAAACAACTTGGACAGACGGTCGACGGCATGACACACCACCACTGCTCCGGCGACAGCGGCAGCGCGCAGCGGAAAAGCCGTTATGGGCATTGGAAATGAATATTTATGCAAAACAAAAAGTAAAAAATTTTGACAAAATTTTTTCGCAAAATAGAAATCGGCAGGCGGACGAAAACGCACGAAACGGTGCTTTCCGCAAAATCTGACCAACGACGGGACGAGACAAAATAGCGAAATTTTTCAGACCGGAAAACAGAAAAGGCTTTATCAGGGTGTGATATGGTGCATATCAGGTGGTGATCCGGTTGATATCAGCACACGAAACGGGCAATAACGCACCCTAAGAAAGACTCTTTCGCAACGCAACAAAGAGTCTGTTGATGCACAGGGAAGCGTAAGCTGCTGTACGACAGAGAGTTGCGTAAACTCTCTGAGAATTGAATATTTGCAACCGGAAATACTTTCGAAGATTTCAGCGGCACTCTCAGCGAGTTGACGATGTATAAATATTCATCGCCAAGAAAGAAACTGTATAAATATGCAATAATTGTCGTGACCGCAAAAGGGCGCGTTCCGTGTGAGACAAAGGCGTATATGTGCACGGACAACAGTACGGAGAAAGACAGGCGGAACGGAGATGGTACGGAAACATGAAAGCACATTCACGTCGGCAGGCTGCGTAACGGCACAAAAAAAGTGAGGACATACGGATATGCCCTCACTTCGCTATGATTAATCAGTTGTGTGTTTTCCGCTGATTACTTGATTATAACCTTCTTAGCTGTACCATCGGTGTACTTGATGATGTTGATACCTCTCTGCGGAGCATTCAGCTTCATACCGTTGATGGTATAGATACCAGAGATTTCGCGTACGCCACCTTCAGTTTCTGTAGAATCGATGCCTGTCGGAACGTAGAAGCCCTTCTTGGCGATACCGAGGATTGTAGGATAGCTGCCGCTCTTCAATGATGTGAATGTGACAGACTTAACCTTCTTGCTCTTGTCGGTAGGCAGAGTGTATTCGAACAGACGGAACTGATATCTGTCGTCGATCTCGTCTGTTGCATATCCCTGTACGCTCTTAGTAAGGATGCGGCTTATGCCATATACAGCCTCATTGCCAGAAGGATAGCTGCTCCACCAGTCTTCAGGTGCGAATGTCTGTGCTTCGCTCTGTGTTTCGTCCTCATAGTTGGCTACTGCCTCAAGTGTTGACTGACCGTTTGCAGAAATCACGAGGAAGTAAAGCTCTTCACAGTTAGCCGGCTCGTCGAATACGAGTTCCTTGCTTTCGCCATAGCTCTTGAGTACGAGTCCGTTGTTCTGAGCGTAGTCAGCCAGTTTGAACTCTGTACCGGCAGATGTTGTCACGATGTGGTCGTCACCGGCAAGTGCGCCCTTCTCCTGAACAGCTGAGCTGTAAAGAACCCAACCCTGATCGTCGAGAACGCCATTTGTTGACTCTGCAGACGGTTTGCTCTCAGCAATAACGTCATAGTTCCAACCAGTCACTGCTACAGGACCGTTCACCGGAATAGCCTCTTCGAACTGTTCGAATGCCTCAACCTCAGCAAGTGAAGGATAGAAGAACGGATTCAGAGTACATACAACTGCGAGATACTTGCAGTTCTTGTATTCCGGAAGTACATATTCGAGTTCAGAAACCTCATTCAGGTCAGAGAATGTCTTGACTGTTGTCAGGTTGGTAAGGTCATTACCCATCATGATGCTGATTTCGTTGTTAGCAGCACCTAATTTACCGTTGTCGTTTTCAGCCTGGTTGTTGCCCGGGATGTAAACCTTAACCTTTGCAAGGTTCCAGTTCTTTCCTTCCGGAGCAGTGAATATTGACCAGAAGTCCTGCTTGTACATTGACGGAGTTTCGATTACGAGACATCCTTCTTCTGTCTTGTTGCCATCGGTAAGAGTGTTGACCTTGTACTCATCATACTCAGCCTCGAATGAATAGTCAGACTTGTAATGACGCAGTGTAGCCTCTGTTCCTGCCAGAATGTTCGGCTGTTCCTCTGAGTCGATCACAACGTTTACAGTGCGCTCCTTGTATGAACCACCGTTGTTTACAGTGATCTTCAGATTGTCCTCACCAATCACCTTGCCGGCTGTTACAGGCACTGTGAATGTGCTTTCAGCTGCATTCTCTTTGATTTCACCTATAACAACATTGCCCTTTTCAGAAACAACCTTGCAAGTGAATTCCTCAGCGCGCTCGTCACCATTGAGGTTGTACTTAACTTCAATGTTCTGTGTCTCGCCAGCATTCAGTTTGAGTTCTGCCGGTGAAGTCTCTATTGTGAGATTGTTGTCGTCCTTACCGTAAACCTCGAATTCCCAGATACGGAGTGTTCCGTTAACGTGCGGAGACAGACGTACATAGCGTGCTTTGTAAGGAGCGATGTAATCGGTCTTGATAGACTCGCTCTCACGGTTCTCCTCATCAACTACAGTTGTCCAGTTCTCACCGTCGTTAGACAGTTCGATTGTGTAAGAACGGATCTGGTCGCAACCGCTTTCAGGTCCTGAGTTAGCGTCGTAGATGCGGAAGCCATAGATGCGGTAAGCACCTTCGAGGTCGAATATAACCCAGTTGTCGGCGCTGACGTTACACCACTTCTGGCTTGTGCTTGACGGTCTCTGTACGCCGTCGATAATTCTTTCAGGAACTTCAGTCTCGTTTGTAGAACCACTGTAAGAAACTACAGTCTTATGCATTACAACATTGTAAACCTCTTTTTCCTCACCGGTTTCCATAACGTCGAGAACTTCCTTAGTGGTTGTTGATGTACCAACAACATTGGTAGCCTCTACAGTTACGCTCTGACGGCCGCTCTTCAGGCCCTTAACAGTGATCTCACTGTCGGTCAGTTCGCCTTCAACAAGCTCGAGAGATTCCGGAAGAGTCCACTTCCATGCGGTCGGTTTGCCTGTACCCTTAACAGAGATAGTAGCTGTCTCGCCTACATTGATGTAGCTCTTTGAGAGTTTGAATGTAACAACCGGAGTTGTAGGAGCCGGATAGTTGACTTTCAGAGTCTGTGCCGGCTGCTGCTTCATGTCTTTCATTACAGGAACAACAAGCACGTTGACATATTCGTCGTTGGCGTTGCGCTCGAATGTCGGGATATAGAATCCCTGACCGCGTGTCTGTCCGATGAGTGTGCGTGTGCCGTCAGCTGTTTCCTTGTAGATATCGAAGTGATCGAAATCGGCAGTGTAGTCATAATCCCATGTAACACGGATATCACCCTTCTCCTCACCGAGTACGCTTGTTGTAGCAAGGTTGCTTACAACTACTGAAGCAGGAGCATAACCTGCAGGCAGTACAGCGAGTTCACCAAGTGACAGTTCGTATGCAGCCACGTCAGAACCTGCTTTCAAGTTGAGGGCAATCATATAGATTGTGTTTCCGTTGAGAGAAGACAGATCGTATTCAGCTACGGTCCAGCCGTTCTTTTCTGATGTTGTCGGGTCAGAGAGTGTTGTCATTGCTCCGTCAACCTTACTTTCGGTAGCGAGCTTAACCTCTACAGAACCGGCAGTGTTTGTCTTGTAAACCAGACGGAGTGTTCCACCTGCATTAACAGGGATCATAGTCTTGTAAAGACGCATCAGATGGTCGCCAGATGTCAGCTTACCGGTGATCTTGATAGAACTACCGAAGTTGTATGCATCGTCCCAGTTGATTGCAGCTTTCAGATCGCCCTTGTTCTCAATCCACCAACGCCATGTAGGCATGATGCTCTGAACACCACTGTGGTTCCAGTCCTGTGTGCCCTGCTTTTCACCTTCTACGAAACGATGTTTACCAACGCCGACGCAGAAAGAAGTCTCGAACGGCATAGAGGTGATAACAGAACGCTCAATCATACGACCAGAAAGTCCCGGCCATCCTGATTCTGCAACGTAAGACGGGTCGCCCTGAAGGTTAACCCACATTTGCTCTTCGTTCTGGAATGTCTTTGTTATGGCAGCATATGCGCGCTCGCCACACTCGTCCTGTGTACCGAGAAGGTTCTTTACATTATCCTTCCAGATACGCTCTTCCGGACAGAACAGGTCAAGTGAACCTACGTGACCGGTTGTAGGCATTGCTCTGTCAAGATAAGTTTTATATCCTGTGTGTCCGCCGTATACAACCTGTACACCACCGTATATCTTTGAGAAAGTCTCAGCTTCGGTGCAGCCAAGCTGTGATGCGTATCCACGGTAGTCGCCCGGAGAACCGTACTCAAGGAACTGAGATGTGTTCTTGTGAGACTTGAGGATTGTTACATTAGGACTCATGCTTGCATTATACCACTGGATTTCCATCTGTGTATCGCCATTCTCGTCAGCGATTTTGTTGAATTCCTGGATAAATGCGACCCACTCTGAGGTTGAACCACCGCCGGTCTCTTCGTTGATGAACCAACCGTCAAAGCCCATATATTTTGCTATTTCATACAATTTAATAGCATAAATGTATTTGCCGTTCTCCTTTGTGAGCATCTGGCGAACCCATTCCTGTTTGCCACCGTAAGCCGAAGGTGGGAAGAATATCTGTCCCAAAGACTTCACACCGCTCTGGTGTGCTGCGTCAGTAGAAGCTGCTGGAGGAGGAATGATGATACCTTCACTTGCCGAACCTGCCCAGTAAACAAGCTTATCCATGTACTGCCAGTATGTAGGCTGATAGCCAAGGAAGTTGTTCGCACCCTGTGAAGGACACATTGAACAAGTAGGATACAAAATTGTAGCGTTACAAATCTGTCCCTCGTAGAACTGATTCTTGTTAGCCTTCATGAGCTCCGGCTCCTTGAAACGTTCTGCCAAAGGCACCATTGAACGGTTAAACTTCGCATCAGGATCGGTCTCCGGAGACCAGTTCTTGATGTCGTCGGGATGCCAGCATCCGCTATAAGGCTGCTGAGCGTTGACGCCAGTCGCTGCAAAAAGTGACAAGAACGTCATGACAAGTAGTTTTTTGATCTTCATAAATTAAAAGATTAATAACAAGTTAATATATTATTTATTGTTTTGGTTTTATTTCCGGTCAGTAGCATCCTTAGATGCAGTAGGCAGTTTTCAGTCTTTTCATAATCATAACAATCCCTTTTCAAAAAATACTTACCACCATATGATATTTTTTTTATAAATACTGAAAATTTATACCGAACCATCTTCATGCCGACCATATATTATTGGAATATTGGACCAACAGGCAGAAAATAAACAAAAAAACAAGGGACGAACTTTCAAAACAAGCTCGTCCCTCCACAATTAATAACACTAAAAAAACCGTACTATTACAATTACCTCATTATTTTTGATGATGTTGAAGCCGTACTTCTGAAGTTGTTTGGCTGCTGTCTGTTGCCGCTGCCATCATTTGTATCAGCAACGTCCCACCACAGTCTTGTACCCTGAGTGTTGGCTGCCTTGAGTTCCTCGTGCTCATTGAAATATTTGTTAGAGCTTTCGCTGTTAGGATAGAGCAGTCGTTTTATCATCTTGCCTTCAGGAACATCACCTCCGGATGAGTTGGTGAGCTGGTTAGCAAGAGCCGGATAATCGGTGCGACGGAAATCAGCCCAACCTTCATTACCATTGGGGAATACTGCCATCCACTTCTGTGTGATGATTGCCTCGAGTATCTTCTCCCTGTCACCACTGCTGAAAGTACCGTCATTGAGAACCTTCAGACCACTGATGTAAGACTGTGCAGCCTCCGAGTCAATCTCATAATAATCCATGGAAGCCTGTACTCCTGCGCGGAAATATCCTTCTGCATCCATTGTAAGATCCTGTCCGGTCCATCCGCGGAGAGCAGCCTCAGCCTTGAGGAAGAGCGACTCCGAATAACCGAGCCATACAGTAGGACGTGCATAGTTGAACCAGAAATCCTTGTTCAGAATCTTTGAAGCCGGTTTCGGCTCTGTACGTGTTATACTGTAATTCAATATACCCATGTCGATTTCCGGAGCCTGTGCACCACGCTTGCAGCCAGCAAAGTCTTCACGAAGGCTTTCCTCTCCGGCAGCAATTGATGTGGAAGTCATCTTGGCACGATACCAGCATACGAGACATCTCGGGTCGATTGTCTTTTCCACGTAGTCGTTGCGGCCGGTCTTTATCTGATAAGTTCCACCACCGGTACTGAGGTTACGATACATCTGTTCAAGATCCCATGACATCACACTTTCGCCTCCGTATGCAACAGAACACATTGCGAGAGCGTTCTCATCACCACCAGAGTCATTACCTCCCATTTCCGTTGGAGCGTATCTTGGAACAGTCTGCATGTTGTCATCATTGCTCTGCATGAGTCCGTACTGATTGTTCAATGCGTTCTCAGCCTCCTGCTTTGCTCTCTCAGGAGCGACATTTGATATACGGAGAGCCAGACGCAGACGCAGTGTATTGGCAAAACGCAGCCACTTGTTCACATCACCGAAGTAGCAGATATCCTCACGATCGATCTTATACTGTGAAGCATCGTTCGGCTTGATGCTGTCCACTGCCTGCTCAAGCATTCTGAACATTGCATCGTAAACCTCTTCCTGTGTATCATACTTCACATTGTTTGTTTCAGGAATACGTGCCTGTGCATACTCGCGGAACGGCATTGCACCGTATGTATCTGTATTTGCCAGAGCAAGGAACACATAATATATACGTGTGATATAGAACATGTTCTTGTATTTCTCCGGATTGTCATTGAACTTGTATGCTCTCAACAGTGTGCGGTATTCAGAGCTGCGCTCATTGTAGAAGTGTGCCCAACGCTGTCCAGACCATCCGTCACCATAACTGTAGTCAGGTGTTTTCATCGAGTGCTTCGGCTGGTTGTTTGCAACATAACCGGCATAGATGTCATGACTCAGGTTGGTTGTGATCTGATAATCGTTATAATATCCCTCATACAGGAAGTTGCGGAATGTAGAAGGAGCATCAGCCAACGCTGTCTTGAGTGTGGCCGAGTCTTCCTTGCTTACAGTGAAATTGATGTTTACATCGGCATATTTAGTATTGTCCTCATCAGGATTGTCGATGTCGCCTCCTGCTCCGGTATTGTCTTCTATTTCGTAAGGATTGTGGCTCATATCGTCGAGATCATAGCATGAACTGACGGTGCAGGCCATGGTCAGTGCCAGAAATCCATTGAATATTATTTTGCGTTTCATTGTTGTTTTAAGTTTTAAGAATTGCTTTTTGCTTCTTTATTATATATTGATAATGTCCATCGCCACAAGCGTATGTCCGATTACGTCATCAGAATCCGAGATTGATTGAGAAACCGAATGTGCGTGTATAAGGCACGGCCATGTAGTCGAGTGCCTGTGAGAACATTGTCGTGTCATATCCACCGTCGGGGTTACCCGGAGTATGTTTCATCAGGAAGCACAGGTTGCGTGCTACAAACGACATCTTGAGCGATGTGAGCGGAGTGCGTTTGAGCATCGACTGCGGGAACGAATAACCTATTGCAAGTTCCTTGAGTTTTATGTATGAAGCGTCATGAACGAACTCTTCTGCGTATCCTCTCTGTGATTTGTACAGACCGATTGTAGAATAGTAAGACTGTGCGCTTACAGGAATGTCGTTCGGAGTTCCGTCTTCCTTAACACCGGGAACTACGAGATAATAATCCCAAACGCCGTTCACCTCTTTGTATTCACCACGATAAGCTGTGCGCTCTGATGTTCCGACAGCTGTAGCCATACCTTCTGATACTGAAACAACATCACCACCGAACTTCATGTCGAACATTGCTGTGAGGCTGAAACCCTTGTATGTCAATGTAGGAGTGATAGACATGAGCAGGTCTGGCTGTATGTTTCCGATAGGATGATCGAGCAGATACTGCTCCAGATTGCCGTTTCCGTTTTCCGGCTGAGGCAGACCGTTAGAACCAACAACGATGTTTCCGTGCTCGTCGCGCTTCATAAGGTTGTTAGCATAGATGTCGCCGAGTTTGCCACCGGCCACTGCACCAACCTTAACAGGCATGTTCGGGTCGCCGTTGAAATAAACTCTGTTCACGCCGTCAGCAAGTTCTTTCACTACCGAACGGTTGTGTGCGATGTTCATTGTCAAGTCAAATGTGAGATCCTTTGTCTTCACCGGAGTACCATAAAGCATGAATTCAACACCGGAGTTTGTGATCTTACCGGCATTAACCCACTGCTGTGTCCAAGGTGCGGAAGCATCAACGAGCATTGCCTGGTTCTTCGTGCTGTTATAATAATATGTGAAGTCGAAGCCGAGACGGTTGTTCAGGAACTTCATGTCAAGACCAACCTCGTACGAAGTCTTGATCTCCGGCTTGAGGTTTCTGTTCATCATAATTGTGTTTACCACCGGTTTGCGGATACCCATGTCAAATGTAAACTTGCGTGTGTTGTACAAGCTGTATGGTGATGGATCCTTACCTACCTGTGCGGCAGACACGCGCAGTTTTGCGAAAGTAACCCATGAAGGCAGCGGTTTGTTGATAGAACGCATAAAGTCTGAGAACACGTAGCTCACACTTGCAGACGGATAGAAGAACGAATTGTTCTTTGCCGGCAGAGTTGACGACCAGTCGTTACGTGCTGTAAGGTCGAGAGAAAGATACTCATCGTATGCGAGCTGTGCAGATCCGAATACAGAATACATCGCACGCTCGTGTCCGTCGTTGTTAGCAGAAACCAGACGATAACCTGTATTGAATATCCAGTTGTCTTTGTCAAGCATGTTCTCAACGCCGACATTGAGTATCTCATAGTTCAGATACATTATGTTTGCGCCTACGGTATAACCAAGACGAAGTTTCGGAGTGAGCTGGTTGTCACCCATCAAGAGGAACTGTATGTTCTGCTCGAAGTGGTTTTCCTCACCACGCTGCATGTTGTCGTTGGTCAGCATTTCCTCCCAGCTCTGGTCCGGAGTGCTTATGGCCTGGTCGCCCAGTCCGAGGTCGCTTGTCTGAATGCGTGTGCGGTAGTAGTCGAATGAATATTTTGCATTGAACTTCAACCAGTCTGTCAGATTAAGGTTTGCAGAATAGTAACCGAACGCTCTCCATCTTTCGTCAGAGTTCTGATAGCGATGGCGTACATAGTACGGGTTAGAATACTGCTGGTCCGGACCAAACCAGTTCTGGTGCAGACGGTCTGACGATGTGTAGTTGTTGGCAAGGTCGCTCAGTCTTACGTTGCCCGGGATGAGCAGCAACTGTGCCACTTCGCCGTTAAGACCTGTATAAGGACGGTTCTCGGCTTTCATATGAGAAAGAGAAATCTTACCGTCGAACGACAGATAGTCGTTTATCACTGTTCCGGCATTCAGGTCGGTAGTCAGTTTGTCGAGAGTCTCGTCCTTGAACAGACCGTTGTTGCCGTTGAAACCAACAGATACACGGAAGTGTGATTTCTCTGTTGTATTGCCCAATGCCACTGTGTGGAACTGAGAGAAACCTGTATTGAAATAATCCTTCAACTTGTCGCCATAATATTTATAAGGTATCTGTTCGCCAAGCCATGACGGTTCGAGATGACCATCGAGAGCCGGACCGAATGAAAGTTCACCGGTAATGGCTGTTTTGTTGCCGTCCTCGTCGTAAAGATAGTTTATCTTTCCGTTTGAACCCTGACCGTACTTTTTCTGCATCTTTATTGTCTCTGCAGCCTGGCTCCATGTGAAGTTTCCGTTATAAGTAACGCCGAAGCCCTGCTTGTGAGAACCCTTCTTTGTAGTAACGAGGATCACACCGTTACCGGCACGCGAACCGTAGAGAGCCGCAGCGTTCGGACCCTTGAGCACAGAGATAGACTCGATGTCCTCCGGGTTGATGTCGAACGATGTACCACCACGGTCGTATCCGCCGTATGCAGAAGCGTCTGAAGTCTGATCGTCGGTGAAAGGCACACCGTCAACGATCCACAACGGCTGGTTGTTGTCTGTGAGAGAAGAGTTACCACGGATGGTTATCTTAGTAGAACCACCCAGACCTGTGCTTGCAGTATTCATCTGCAGACCGGCCACCTTGCCTTCAAGAGCACCTGTCACTGAAGGATCGCCGGTGGTGTTGAGAGCGTCGCTCTTGATGTCCTGCACCGAATAACCGAGCATCTTCTTCTCACGCTTTATACCGAGCGCTGTAACCACAACCTCGTCGATAGACTGTGAGTCGAGCACCATCTTTGCGTTCACCACGCCGCTTTTGTCGGCTGCAACCTCCTGAGGTTTGTATCCGAGATAAGTGAACTGTGCCACCGGATTCTCCACATCAGTCATCACTGTGTAGTTTCCGTCCATATCTGTCACGGCACGGTCTGTCGTACCTTTTATAGTAACGCTTGCGCCGATCAGCGGTTCACCGTTCTCGTCGAGTATGCGTCCGGTGATTTTCTTCTTCTCACCGCTATGTTTTTTGGGTGACTGCGGCTGTTCCTTACGTTTCAGATACACCACTTTGTCATCCACCTTGAATGTAACGCCCTTATCCTTGAGCAGCTGTGTAAGCACTTTCTCGAGTGTAGCGTTTTTCACGTCGATCGCCTTCACCTGCATGTCGGCAAGATCGTCGTCATAGAAGAACTTGAATTTCGACTGTGCCTGGATTTTCTTTATTACCACACCCAGGGTGGTGTTCGGAGTGTTCAGGGTGACCTGCGCAAACGCTCCCTGCATAGGTGCGACTGCGAACATGAGGGCCACGAAGCCACGCGCCATCCTCTTACTCCACTGATTCTTGTTATTCATAAATAATTGTTTAGTTATATTTAGTTTTTTAATTATCTTGAGTAGAAGTCTTTGGTAGTAGAACAAAAGTTTTTATAAAATTACTTAAACACCATGACATTTTTTTTAAAAAAAGTATCCATCACACTTCTCCCGGCCCTGTAGAAATTATGTGGGGACATTTATTAATAAAGTATCGTATAACGCAGGAAAAGCTCCAGACAACACGGGACGATATGAGACACGACAGTGCATTTTCGCACGTCATGACAAATCCGCATTGTCACAGCCGAAGAATCCTCATCTCAAGACATGCGCATATTTTCCGTGATACTACCAACACGTCATATCATCGTTTCGAAAGAAAACTCAGACAACGGATTCACGGATTTTCTTGACTTTTTTTTGACAAAAAATTTTCGCGAAAGAGATGTAAAGAAATGTTAAATCCGGTATAATAAAGGCTTGTTCATTCCTGACAGCCTTGTCAGATACCCTGCTATGGAGTGCCGGATAATTAATCTTACATTCCGATTATGCCTGTTTCAGCCTCCGGTTTGGTCTATATCAGGGTGTGATATCGTGCATTTCACGCCCTGAAACAGGCAATATCACGTGCTGAAACGATGCATTTCGTAAGATGAAAAAATCGTCTCCGGATATAAATCACTGGCATCCAGCCATTTGTGCAAAACTCTTATTTTTCGCGTATTTGCGTCCGAAGGAAAGTCTGCTCGCAAATACTCATTTATTTTTTGGGGTAGAACAGAAAACTCGAGCGGGAAAACCACAGAATTCAGAGGGTGTGGAAAAGCCCGGATTATTTGCTTTCAACAGAAAGCGACAACGCCGGTTCGGGATTTAAAACACAGTTGTTTTATTGCAACCTCTCCCAACATGATTCCTGCAGAACCATTTTCTCCGTACATCGCACGTTATCCCATAAACGGCCAGACCGCCACAACTCCATGAGTTGTGACGGTCTGACTGCCTTCTGTTTGTCGTGTCCTGCGGTGTGCAGCGAGCCACACGCCGTCATTCATTAGGCACAAGATATATTTTTCCGCCATCCTTACGATAGCTCACAGGCAGTGTGTTTTTCAGCAATTCAAGTACACTGTCTATGTCGTTCTTGTGCATTATCTGTCCGGAATATGTACGGCTGCCGTCTATTCCGGCATCCACAACTATCTTGACGCCATAAAGCTGTTCGAGCGTATTCGCTATCTGACGCACATCGGCATTATAGAAAGGAATGAGACGATTGTGCCATACAGCTTCGAGTCGCACGTCGGCGTTCTTCACCATGATGTGGCCTGTCTCGTAATCCACACATGCCTTCTGTCCTGGTGTCAGCATAACCTTGCCGGAGGAATGACGTTCGGTCACTTCGACAGAACCTTCTATCAGGCTCACCTCGGCCATCTTGCGGTCGCTGTCGATGTCGAAGTCGAACACGGTGCCGAGAACCTTCACGTCAACCGCACCACCCGACACGATGAAAGGACGTGTCTTGTCCTTCGCCACCTCGAAGTAGCCTTCGCCGTGGAGTTCCACCCGGCGCACCTCTCCGTCGAAAGTCTTGGGATATCTGAGCGAAGAACCGGCGTTGAGCCATACATGAGTGCTGTCGTCGAGCGTCACCTCACGCGGCGTATTCATAGAAGCCTTGGCCACGATATAGTCAGTCGCACCGAGTTTTCCCATACCGCCGCCCAGATACCACATACCTGCGCTCATCATAACGAGAACGAGAGCCGCAGCAGCATAGCGGATAATACGCATCATACTTACTTCGCGTGCACGAGCACGGCGAATGCGCGTATGAACACTCGTAAGCGCTTTCTCCACCTCTCTGCCCGACATGGTCAGTCCGCTCATGCGACGGTACATCTCCTCAAGCCTGAAAAGCTCGGCTGCGTTATCCTCCGAAGCGTTTATCCAATCCCTCACTTCCTCAAGCTCCTGATCGGAACAGCATCCTGTTAGAAACCTTATTATAACATTCTCGTCCGGTTCTTTCATTACGATACTTTTTTCTATAAAATAAAGACAATAATAAAGGATTTTACATTTATAACAATCCTATTCGCAAAAACACCTAATCAAAAAATGAAAAAAAACTACACCCACAGTAAGAAATTTTCCGAGCCGGTCGCGCAGGAAACGCAGGGCGCGATACATGTGGGCCTCAACAGTGCGCACCGACAGCTGCAGCTCCTCTGCAATGTCGCTGTTGCGCATTCCGTTGAGATAACTCATACAGAACACCTGCCGGCACTTCTCCGGCAGCAGATTGATGGTGTCGTTTATCATGCGGCGCAGGTCGGCATCTTCCATATTGCGCATCGGGTCGTCCGAAGCGCCGCTGTAGAATTCCATGCGTTTGCTGTTTATGTCGTCTATCGCTGCGAGGCGTCCTGCATTCACATTACGGCGCTTCAGCGTGTTGAGCGACCTTGTGTACACGGCACGATAAAGAAACGAGTCGATTTTGTCGCCCAAATCTATCTCGTCCCTACGTTTCCACAGTTCGACAAAAACCTCTTCCACCACGTCGTCGGCATCGCTTTCGTCGGTAAGCAGGCTGAGCGCGTAGAAGTAAAGTTTCGAGTAAGTCCTGCGGAAGATAGAGTCAAACACTATACTTTTGTTTTCACGCATGTACTTATATTATTTATGGGATGTAAGAATTTTGCAAATATATAAAAAAGTGCGATAAGCAAAATCTGTCAGCAACTTTTTTTCAGATAGTCTCTACCATAGCGAAAACCGCATATTAATACACTCTGATGAATAAAAATACAACGTCTGCCGCTCATATTCCGCATATCACCAAGCAAGCACTGCTCTGCGGCCGTACACAAGAGTTTCTGACAACATAGCATAACATTCTGACTGTCAACCGTTTTTATCCAAAACAGAGTACAAAAATGCCTTCTTCTGCCAGCCGAAAAGGCGATATGGAGCGACAGAAAAGGCTATATGACAGCACAAAAAAGGCTTTCAGAACATACGGAAAAGCCGTTTCCGGAAAACAGGAAACACACGGAACGGCCCTTTCTGAATAAAATGCAGTTCATGGAACACCCACTATCGGAACGAAAAAAAGCGGAACAGGGACTTGCATTTCTCTGTTCCGTTTTTTTATTTTATAAAAATCGAGTCAAACCAAAAGTTTATATTCATACACTTCCGCATATCTCCACCGTCATGAATGGTGCATAATACACAATACGGGGAGATTCAGCGCATGGTGAATTCGATGCGTGTGGTGCCCTGTACAAGTTCCGTCGTGCGTGCCTTGCGGCTGATACGGCGGCCGTCGACTGTGCATTTCTCAACACCATCGGGCAGACGCAGCGTGGCCGTCACGCCTACGGGCAACTCCACTTCGAGGCTTATGCCTTCGGCGGTGCGTTGCCAACGGGTGGCCATACGGCCGTAAGGAGTGTTGCGCGATGCCTGTGCCCAGTCGAGATGTCCAGCATACTGCGGGTCGATTATCACATGGCTCCATCCCGGTGCGTCCTCGTCGGGCACTATTCCGCCCAAAGCCTGATAGAACCATGTGCCTATACCGTTGTAGCAGTTGTGCACACGGCTGCGGTCGGCATTCCAACTCTCCCATGTGGTTGTGGCGCCGTTGTCTATCATGTAGAGATATCCCGGATAGTCGCGCTGCTTCAGTATGTCGTACATCAGTTCGGTCTCATGATTGCGTGTGACCCACTCGGTAAATATAGGTACGCCCGTCAGTCCTACGGCTATGTGGGTGCGGTACTTTCCGCGCGACAGTTCCACCAGCTTGCGGTGCACGCCTTCATAAAGCGAGTCGGGCACTACACAGGCGAGCATGGCATACGACATGTCGAGTGGCGAACCTGTGGCGTAGGTGGAATCGGCTGCATTGTAGAATCGGTTGTGTATGGTGCGGTTGAGTTTCAGCCTCCGTTGTTCAAAAGCGTCGGCATCGGCAGTGCGTCCCATGATGCGCGCCATGTGCACCATTGATGCAAGACAGTCGCTCACAAAGCAATTGCTCACCAGATCGACCGACCGTCCGTCGCCGGCATCCACGCCTGCCGGAGTGAGCCAGTCGCCCAGATACCACATGCGATTGTGCGTGTCGGGCCAGCGTCCGAGCAGTCCGTCGGTTGTGTATCGGTCTACATACGACAGCCAGCTGCACATGTCGTCGTAGTGGCGGCGCATGATGCGATCGTCGCCATAGTTGAGCATGGTGCGCCATGGAGCCTTGATTATAAATCCACACCAGTATGGTCCACCTCCGCCACCGCCTGCCGGAGCCACATGGGGCAGCGATCCGTCCGGTTCTATCACATCGCCCCATGCCTGAAGCCAGTTATAGTAGAACGGTGCCACGTCATACATGGTCTGCAAAGTCATTGTCGATGAATTGCCGTCGCCGCCATATCCCGTGCGCTCAAGATGAGGACAATCCACCATATAGCCGCTGAAGGTCAGACAACGCATAGTGCGGAATATCATGTCGTGTATGGCGTTGAGGTCAGCATCGGAGCACTCGAAGCTCGCAGCAGCCTCATATCCGCCGGATATCTGCAGTCCGGTGCAGACCGGACGATTTGTTGTACCGCTCACACGGACGTAGCGGTAGGCGTGATGATTGAACTTGTTGCAGAACGTCTCACCCTCGCGGCCGGCGGTGATATATATGTCGCTCTCGCCCTGCGATTCAAAACCTTTGTCCGGAAATATATGGTCGGCATACTCCATGCGTACCTCGCGGCCGGCGGGCATGTCGCCCGGACTGAGCCTCAACCAACCCGTGAACACACGGCCCATATCGATGAGCCACCCGCCGTCAGCCATCTGTGTGACCGAAACAGGCTGTACGGTGCTTATGATTTTGTTACCCTCGCACATCTGTGGCGTGGCCTGCATACCCGGTACAGCCACTTCGGCCACACGATACCACGCGCGGCGGTCGAGCGCTTCGGTACTCATGTCAGTCGGAACGATGCGTCCGTCCACGCGTTCACCGCCAAACTGCAAGGCGTTCCACGTGCCGGTATCGGCATATCCGCCCGACGCAGCAGTCCATGTAGTGTCAGTACGGGCTATGGTGCGCCAACGCAGACCATCCACCTCATCGATGTCTGCCCTCACGAGCGGGCCTTCATATATGGCGCCGAACGTCGTCGGTTTATACCATCCCTGCCCCGCCCATATCACAATGTCGGCCTCTGAAGAACCGGAAGACAGGCAGGAAGTTATGTCATAAGTAACGATGAGCGAGCGACGGTCGAGCTGCGACACGGCCGGCGAGAGCACACTGTCGTCCACCTTGCGCCCGTTGACATACAGTTCATGATAACCCAGCGAGTTGACATGGGCCAGAACGGTGGCACCGGGCGTAACCTTTATCTTCTTGCGGATGAGTGGCGAGCGCATGTCACCGTTGCCTTTGGCCATGCCCACAAAGCGTCCAGTGAGTCCGCCGAGTGCTCCCACACCGAAGCGCGACACATTACTCCATGCCGACACCACACCGTCCTTGTTCCACGAACGCACGCGCCAGTAGTATATGCAACGCGGCATGAGCGTGCGTCCGGCGTATTCCACCATCACACTCTTGCCGGACTCCACCTTGCCCGATGCCCACATGTCGGGCTGTCCGGCGGAAAGCAGCGCCGCGTCAGACGCCACCTGTATTTCGTAAGCGGTCTGACGGTCACCCCGGCCGGGTGTATGGAGCAGCCAACTGAAATGAGGCGAGGTGTTGTCGATACCCAAAGGGGCACTCATGTTCTCACACTTGAGGCCGTCAACGGTGAACGGCGACGACTTGCCCGCAGCCTGCATAAAGACGCAGGACAGTACGGCCAGAAGGAGGGCATAAACTCTGTTTCTCATCATCCTTATGTGTTATAATCCTTTATTTCTCTTTATTATAAAGCGGACTGGACATGCCGGCAGAGGCTCAGCGGCTTGCAGTGTCGGCAGTACCGAAGTTCTTGTTGGGCTGCGGGCCCATGTAGAGCACGAGTTCACCACCGGCAGTGATGTCGCTGAAGTCGATATGACATGCGTCGAGAGGCTTGCCATTCAACTCAGCACGCTGTATGTAGATATTCTCTGGCGAATTGTCAACAGCTTTTATGACAAATCGGCGGCCACTGTAATAATCGCGATCGAGCTGCACAGTTACTTTATCGAACACCGGTGAGGTTATCTCCACACGTGTGTCGCCGGGACAATACTGATGCAAACCGATGGCTGAAAGCACGTACCATGCCGACATCTGACCCACGTCCTCGTTGCCACAGAGTCCTTCCACCTTGTTGGAGTAAGCCTTGCGACAGATATGGCGCGTCCATTTCTGCGTGAGCCACGGCGCACCTATGCGGTTGAAGAGATATGGAACGAAATGAACCGGCTCGTTGGCATGATTGTAATAGAGGTTCCACATCATGTTGTCGGGCGTGCGTTCGAACATATCGTTGAGGTCGGCTATCACTTTATCGCGGCCTCCCATGAGCTCTGTCATGCCGTCAGGATCATGCGGTACGAACCATCCCTGCTGCAAAGGGTTACACTCAACACAGCCATACCACTCCTTCAACCGGCCTTCCTCGGGCCACGGTTGCCACGAACCGTCAGCCTCACGCGGTCGGAACCAACCTTTTTCGGAGTCGAAAATGTTACGGTAAGCCTGTGCAGCGGCGTAGAATTTAGCAGCCTCTTCGGGACGACCGAGCATTTCGGCCATGCGTCCCAAGCACCAGTCGGCGTAAGCATATTCAAGTGTGTAGGACAGACATTGGCCTCCGGGAGTATAACCAAGAGTACCGTTACCGAACTTCTTTGTAGTGGCCACAGCGTAGCGGTAGGCTTCGTCGGCATCCCATGTGCGTATGCCCTTAGCCCAGGCATCGGCCATCACGGGTATGGCCGGATTGCCAAGCATGCATCCGGAATATGCATTGAGCATCTCCCAGCGTTCGTAATAGCCGTTGCCGCTTTCACGGGCGAGACTTGTAAGCGAATTGATCATGTCGCTGACCACGCGCGGATTGATAAGCGTCTGGAGCGGAAACTGCGACCGGAAGACGTCCCAGCCACTGAAGATGGTGCGTTTTGTAAAGCCTGCGTCAGCAGAATGGATTTTGTAGTCGCCGCCAACGTAGCGGCCGTCGCAGTCGGCATAGGTGCGCGGATCAATCATTGTGTGATAGAGCGCAGTGTAGAACACGGCACGGTCGTCAGCCGTTCCACCCTCGACACTGATTCGCGAGAGAGCTTTGTTCCAACTATCGGCAGCGCGACGGTGTGCCTTGTCGAAACTGAGACGGGCAACCTCAGTCTCGAAATTGCGGCGTGCTCCTTCAATATCGACAAACGAAAGACCAACCTTCATGTCCACCTGTTCGCCCTCTTTTGTGGCGAACTCGGTGAAAAAGCCTATATGCCGTCCGCTCATGGCTACCGTATCGCGCACGATGCGGGCTGCTGCCACACGCTCAAGATAGCGCCGACTCACCACATCGTCGCGCTTACGCGACCAGTCTGACGGTATATCGGCCGTCCAGAAACCGTAATGTTCGAGCGGTTTACTGAAGCGGGCGTGAAAATAAACAGTATAGCGTGCCTTGCCGTCGCCGTTGCCCCAGCCTCCACCTTCAGGCGTGCAGACCATGTAGCCCTCGATGGTGTGGCTGTCGACAACGCGCACCGACTGTTCGGTGGACGTACCGCCGACACGACGGGCGAGGTCTATCTGAATACGCGAGGCATTGTTCTCAGGATAAGTGAAGCGCAACAGGCCACAGCGTTGTGTGGCTGTGCACTCGGCACGAATACCGTAATCGGTGAGGAAACACGAATAGTATCCGGCGCTGGCGGTCTCCGTCTTTTTGTCATAGCGTGAGCGATAGCCCGGCACCGAACCGTCGGCAGTCCCGGCTATGGTCTTTATGCCGGCTCCGGTGGTAGGCATGACGAGGAAATTTCCGAGGTCGCCATACCACCCCACTCCGCTCATCTGAGTCATGGCAAAGCCTTCTATAGTGGTATGTTCGTAGCTGTAGCCCGAACCATTGTCACCACCGGTGATGGTGTTGGGGCTTACCTGAACCATACCGAAAGGCGTGGCAGCACCGGGAAAAGTCTTTCCCAGTCCGTGATAGGCACCGGCAGCATCGACATTGGTGCTGGCTCCGATGAACGGATTGACCGAATCGGCAGGACGGCTACCCTGAGCCATGAGCACGGAAGGCATGAAAACCACAACGGACATGACTGAAACGCGAAAAACATGTAAGAAAGATAATTTCATAATATGGTAATGGCTAAATAGTAATACGACGCCTTCCTAAATGGCACGGCGACATGCAAATATACTAAAAAAAAGCTGCATAAAAAGTTTTAGTGCAAAGACATGTCAAAAAAACGAGATATATGGACAAAAATATCACATATATCAAAAATATGAATACAAAAAGTTCTCATTTATGTTACAATTTCCCCGAAATATGGTCTTAATGAAAACATATCATAAAATTACGGCAAATAATAACTCTCATTTTTTGTTTTTACATTTGTTTTTTTTACCTTTGTTTCCGATTCAGTTAGCCCGTTATGGGCTGGTGGGTTGATTTTGTCAGAAAAAAAGGACGTTTACGAACGTCATCTTCTGCGTACAAACTTCGCAAACTTGGACGATTATCAGGAAGATGCGGCAACGGAACGTTCACGACGGGTGTATTTTCACTCAATGGACACGGGCCACGGCCCGTGCCATGCTAGAGTAGAATATATCACGGCGTGGGCTAACTGCGTTGCTTATCCCTGATGAAGGCATTGCGAAGGCCTGTGCGCAGGATAAGCGGAGAGTAGATTTCCCCACGTCTTTTTTTTTAGACAATTCACCCGGAAAAAGAGAAGAGAACTTAAACCATACCGCCATAGAAGGCGAGAACCGAACAACTACCATAACTACTACAAAACTACTTTAAACATGACATTCGCAGAAAATCAAACGGTGATAGACTTGATCAACCGTGGAGACGAACAAGCAATGAGATTTATATTCACTACGTTCTATCCGCGACTTTACGGATATGCAATAAAATTCGTGAAGGACGACGAAGCAGCCAAGGACCTTGTGCAGGAATGTTTCATACGATTGTATGAAAAACACGGTGAGCTGAAAGACATATCACTGAAATCAATGTTGTTCACTATGGTGAGGAATCTGTGTCTGAACTACATGAAACACGAACTCATAATAAAGAAACACATATCAGACATTCTGCAGAAATGTCCGGGAGAAAAACTGTACAACGAGGACTTCGAATATGAAAAGAGTTCGGACATGATAATAGAAGAATTGGAACACAATATTGAAACTGCCATAAACAGCATGCCGGAAACGACAAAGAAAATATTTATCATGTCAAGAGAACAAAATCTGAAACAAAAAGAAATATCCGAACAGACCGGCATGTCATTATACAACGTGAACAAACACCTGAAGCTTGCGATGACAACAATAAAACAACAGTTGGATAACTCATAAGATGATAATATAGAAAAAAATGCGGTTTGTTGTCCGATAATGTTAAACATAAATAAAAACAATAAAAATCTATCCATGAAAAGCAAGAATTGATGTGTTCTGTTGTTATAGATTATAAAATATAAGATGCAGAACGACAATTTGATAAAAAAAACTGGCACTGCTTTACTTCGAAGGCAAAGCAACGGACGAAGAGGAGCAGAGAGTGCTTGATTTCATAAAGGAATCGGCACAGAACAAGATAATTTTCGACAAGTGGGAAAACGACTGGGCTAAATCACACATACCGGACATAAAGACAGAAAGAGCCTGGGAGGAATTGAAAGAAAAAATGAAACAAAGATAAATTAATACAGAATAAATGGCAGGATAACAACAGACTCAAACCATGACAAACAACAAAGAATCAAAGTTAAAAACATTATAAGCAGCAAGTCTGCAACTATCAGTAAAAAGCCATATCTCTAACAAAATAATATAAAAACGGAAAATCGCCCCTGTAGAAATTCTGTGGGGACAGGTTTTATGCATGAAGTGCCGCGGTATGAAGGATAAATTCCGGACAACACGAGGTATAATATACGGTGAAGCGTATCTGTTCACGTAACAATAAATCCACATTGCCCCAACAGATAAATCCTCACCGCAAGAAGGACATATACTTCCCGTGCTTTTGCCAATGCCTCATATCGGTGTTTTTAAAGAAAACTCCGGCGATGTACTTACAGTTTTTCTTGACTTTTTTTTGACAAAATAAAATCGCAAAAGAGATGTAAAGAAATGTTAAATATCATGCTATAAAGCCTATTTCAGTCCGAACTGCCTTGTAGTATATTCTGTTTGAGAATAGCAGATAATCCGTCTTGCGTTCCGATAATGCCCATATCAGCCTCTGGTTTCGTCTGTTTCAGGGTGTGATATTGCGTGTTTCAGCCCTTGATACGGTCCATATCACGTGCCGAAACGGTGCATTTCGTGTGACGAAAAAATCGCTCCCGGATGTAAGCTATTGATATACAAGATTTTGAGAGGGACTCTTATTTTTCGCGTATTTGCGTCCGAAGGAAAGTCCGCGCGCAAATTCTCATTTATTTTTTGGGGTAGAACAGAAAACTCGGACGTGAAAACCGCAGGTTACTGAAAATCTGTAAACGGCCCATATGGCTTCTCTTTCTGCTGAAAGCAACAACACCGATACGTGACTGAAGCCGCTGTTTCTTATTGCGACAAATCACCACCGGATTTCTACTGAAAGGAAAATCCCGGACAGGGACGACCATAACGCATGTCGTCACCGCATCCGGGAATAATCAGTATGTTATAATCAGCTTATTTGCCTTTGTAACGCATCTTGACAAAAACAGGATAATGGTCGGACGGAGTGCGACGGTCATATTTGCCGAAACTTATTTCAGCAGGAGCGTCCTTGCCTTTGAGCGAATTGTCTCCCGAACCTGCAACAGGCGTCCAATAGGCATTTGTGAGTACACCATAGCGATCGACATCGAACGCCGGAGAAACAAACACATGGTCGATGCGGCTGTCTGTCTTCAGATTTGAATCAAACGAGTTGAAAGTTCCGTTCTCAGCGAAACGCAGACGGCAGCACTCATAAGAGTCTTTGAGAATGCCTGACTTGGTGAATATCTCATATATCTCATCGTTCTGATCGACATTGAAATCGCCGGTAAGAATGACAGGAGCACCCTTTGCTATCTCCTTTATCTTCTTCACAACGAGCTTCGCTCCCTCACGACGGGCCACTACACCTACATGGTCCATGTGAAGGTTGAAATAATAGAACTTGAACTTGGTGTCTTTCTGCTGGAACTCACCCCATGTGCATATGCGAATGCAGGCTGCATCCCATCCGAGTTTTGGAGTATCTGGAGTTTCGTTAAGCCAGAAATTACCCTTACGGAGAAGTTTTATACGGTCTTTCTTGTAGAAAATGGCAGAATACTCACCGGCTTTCTTGCCGTCATCACGGCCGACACCGATGTATTTATAACCGTCGAGTGCATCGGTGAGATCGCCCAACTGCTCATGAAGCACCTCCTGAGTACCGAAGATGTCGGGATCCTCGAAATTCACCTGGTCGCATATTACCTTGCAACGTGTTGCCCATACATTGCCGGCAGCATCATCGCCACTGTTATGATTGCGGATATTGTAAGTACCAACAAAGAGCGACTGGGCGCATGCAAAAGAGGCTACAGCCAGCAATACGAATAGAAAAGAACAACGTTTCATAATGTCTGGATATTTTGTTTGTTATTTAAGTTTGTTTATTTCGTTTGTGAATGAATAAGGAAAGTCTGACTCCGATGTGCCGCGGCTGCGGTTGGGTTCGGCCGACATGGTATAGACAATATTGCCACCCTGCATCAGAGCATCGTGTGTAAGATAATTCTTCGTGTAAGGGCTGCCGTTGAGAGTCATGCTGTTTATGTAGCGGTTTGACGGGCTGTTGCCATCGGCTGTGACGGTCATTGTATTGCCGTTCTCGAGATGAAGCGTCACCTTGTCGAAATAAGGTGTGCCGAGCACATACTGGTTGGAACCCGGGCAAACGGGATAGAAGCCCAACGCCGAGAATACATACCACGCCGAGGTCTGTCCGTTGTCCTCATCGCCGCAATAACCGTCTGGATTGGCATTGTAGAGTTTGTCCATCGCCTCGCGTATCCAGTATTGCGTTTTCCAAGGCTGTCCCGAATAAGCATAAAGATAAATCATATGCTGTATGGGCTGATTGCCGTGGGCATACTGGCCCATATTCATCACCTGCATCTCGCGCATCTCGTGTATTATGCCACGGCTGCTTACGTCGGGATAGACAACAAATACAGAATCGAGCATGCTGTTGAACACGTCTTTTCCACCCATCAGATTGATGAGTCCCTGCGGATCGTGGAAAACACACCAGCTCCAGTGCCAGCTGTCGCCCTCGGTGAAGGTGCGGCTCCAGGCTGTCGGATCGAACGGAGTTTCGAAACTGCCGTCGGCTTTCTTGCCACGCATGAGATTGAAGGAATGGTCGAACACGTTCTTATAGTTCATCGCGTTCTTGTAATATTGCTTTAATTCCTTATCTGACTTGCCCAATGCTTTACCGAAACGGTATATGCACCAGTCGTCGTAGGCATATTCGAGAGTGCGTGCAACGCTCTGGCTGTGCTTGTCGCATGGCACATAACCCAACTTGTTGTATTCTTCAAAACCGAGACGGCCCGTTGATGAAACCTTTGGATGAACCGCATTGGCTCCATGCTTCACTGCTTCCCACAGCGTTTCTGCATCATATCCGCGCAGACCTTTAAGATAAGCATCGGCCACAACAGATGCGGAGTTGTTGCCCACCATACATCCGCGATGGCCGGGGCTGGCCCACTCGGGCAGGAATCCGCTCTCCTTGTATGCATTGACAAGGCCTTCCTGCATCTTCACATTCATCGACGGATACATCAGATTGAGGAATGGAAACAAACTGCGGAATGTGTCCCAGAAACCGGTATCGGTGAACATGTAGCCCGGCAACACCTTGCCGTTGTAAGGGCTGTAGTGCATCACACGGCCATCTGCGTCTATCTCATAGAAACTGCGTGGGAAGAGAACCGAACGATAAAGGCAGGAATAGAACGTACGGAGATGATCTATATTGCCGTCGGCCACCTCGACACGACCCAGAACCTCGTTCCAACGTGCACGGCCACGGGCAGAGATCTCATCAATATTGTCATCACCAAGTTCCTTCAGGTTGAGAATCGCCTGTTCGGGACTTATGAACGACGAAGCCACACGTACATTAACCTGTTCGCCACGCTTTGTCTTGAAGCCGACGATAGCACCGGAATGATTGCTCGTTGAACTTAAAGAAGAGGCATCTGTTTTTCCGTCAGCAACGGCAGCGGTGTAAGTGAACGGTTTGTCAAAAACGAGTACAAAGTAGTTTTTGAAGTTATCCGGCACACCACCGCTGTTGCGCGTGGTGTAGCCTACAATCATATTCTTCGACGGAATGATCTCAGCATGCGAACCTTTGTCAAAAGCGTCGAGCACGATATAAGCCTTATCTGTCTCCGGGAAGGTGAAACGCATGGCCACTGCACGTTCTGTCGGTGCCAGCTCGGCTGTGACATCATGATCGGCAAGATATACTTTATAATAATAAGGACGTGCCACTTCTGCCTTATGTGAGAACCATGAGGCACGTTTTTCCTCATCAAACACCGCCTCACCCGTAACCGGCATCACAGAGAACTGACCGTAGTCGTTTATCCACGGGCTGGGCTGATGAGTCTGTTTGAATCCACGGATCTTATCGGCCCAATAGACATAAGTCCATCCGTCGCCCATTTTTCCTGTCTGGGGCACCCAGAAATTCATGCCCCAGGGCATGGCTATGGCCGGATAAGTGTTACCGGTGGAAAGTTCGAACTTGGATGCCGTACCAACAAGTGTGCTTACATAATCCACTTCGTCGGCAGCTTTTGTCTGCAACATCGTACAAATACACAGAGCTGTGAATAAAAAAAATCTCCTCATTTGTTTTCCGGTTTTATATTGTTTGTTTAGTTGTCAGAAATCAGAAAAGGCTATTCCGGTTGTCGGCTCACATAATACAGGGCCGACGACAATATTTCGGTTCACACAGGCAAAGGTAATGCAAAAATCCGGTACAGCCCAACAAAAGGCGTATTTTAATCAGAAATTCATATCATACAATTCCAAAACAAAAAGAGCCGGTGTCTCACGACAGCGGCTCTTACACATAACTTATAAAATTATAAACATTAATCTTCCACTTCGATATCAGCGTCAGGATAATCAACCTTGAATACGTCTTCGCTCTTTGTCAGAGTTGCCTCATAGCTGTAGCGTACATCGCGGTCTTCAATTGTGATGTCCTTATATTCATATTTCAGATATAATTTAGTCATCATAACAAGTTTACGCGAATCTGAAGTATTCTCATAGAACTTGAATTCGTATGTTCCTGCTATTTCATTCAATTCGATTGCGTTGTTCAAAGCGGTCATCTTTATAGTTCCGTCTTCATTGAAATGCAGATTAAGAATGAAGTTGCTACGTCCTTTTGTCGTACGGTCCACATTTCCTGCATACAGATAGCATTCATCCTTAGAGATTGCATAAAGCTGCTTTCCTGTAGCCTGTGTTGTGTACGATGTACCTATCTGCTGCATATTTCCATTACCTGAATAAACGCCAGAATATTCATTCTTCAGATTGAGGAAATAAAGAGCCTTAGTGTACTTAGACGGTCCGACAGGTTCTCCTTCAGAAAATGCGATCTTTATCGGAAGCACATACTCTGCATAGATATTATGCTCACGCAGTTTATTCAGGTCGATCTTACAAATAGCTCCGGCATTTAACTGACCAGAAGGAATAACGTATGAAGACTTGTCAAACGTATAGCAATCCTCCGGAAGCAGCAGATAATATGATTCCTCATCATATTTGTTCTTGTCAAAGTTATAATCTGCCAGAGTATCTTCGTCCACAGCAAGAGAAATGGTGATATCCTTTTTATTGCCGGTCGTTCCGTTCACACCGAAATAAACAGGAAGATCAACAGTGTTGTCATCGTTTATCTCCATCTCAATATTTTCCTGCCATCCGTTGTTCATCAGGTAAGTATATTTGGTGAACAACTCATAATCAAGGTCATCGCTGCACGATGCGGCACCAAAGAGAAGTACGGCTGCGGCCAGACCTTTCATAACCTTATTCATATGTATTCTTTTCATGATTGTCAATGTGTTTAATTTATTACCAGCCTGGATTCTGTGTCAGGTTCACATTACGTTTCAACTCCTTAACAGGGAACGGCCATAAATACATCTTCTGAGTAAACACCTTCGGCATTGAAGCCACAACAGTCGGACGATAGAACTCCTGTATACGTGTAACGTCATCACTGATGTTGATATTACATCCCATAAGAGGCTGATTTTCTTCGAGCAATGCGTCCTTCCAGCGACGGAGGTCATAATATCTGAAAGCATTTTCACCGACAAGCTCAATCTGACGTTCACGTTTAAGAGCTGTTCTGAACAGTTCCTGATTTTCGTAAACCACGTCATCGAAGTCTGGCACACCGGCACGCATACGTATAGGCTTCATTGCCGAACGGATTTCATTCACGTCACGCTGAACTGTCATTGTCTCACCGTTATACTTTTCAACTGTATAAGACTGACCCGGTGTCAACTCATTGAGAGCCTCAGCATAGATAAGCAACATTTCCGCATAGCGTATTGTGTTTTCTGTCTTATCCATACGGTATCCACCCTGTGTGAAGGCATCCTCATCGTTCACAAACTTCTTGAAACCGATACCTGTCAGCGGACAATCCTCCTTAAATCCCTGCTTTCCGTCGTTCAGATCACGATAATAGAATATCTGCTTGTTGCGATACTGTGCTTCATTTGCACTTTCGCATGCCCAAATTGATCCACAATATGCGATTGATGCATAGAAACGCGGTTCACGGTGTGCATACTGCCAAGAAACATTTGCCGGAAGGAAAGGAGCACCACCTGGGTTCGTAGGATTATCTGAAGTCGTGAAACCATCTTCCTTATAATATCCTGTCGCCTCAGCTTCCTGTATAGTCTGGCCATTATCCATGTAATATGCATCAACCAATTTTTGAGATACTCCGATAAGGTTAGAACCACTCAGAGTTCGTGGCATACAGTTAGACACCCAATAATTTATTTGATCACCACCACGACTTGTACGTGTGAAGATAAGTTCAGGATTCTTTGAACCAATAATTGTTCCGTCAAAGATTGACTTATATGAGAGATAAGGATCCACGTCTGCCCATCCGTCCGGGAAGTTCTTGTCTGAATATTTCTCATTATACGGAGGACGCTCATATTCCGGAGTTTCTGGATCAGGCTCTATCGTATAAAGTTCATATATACCCAGATCCATAACTTCCTTAGCGGCAGCGGCAGCTCTTGCCCATTTTGATTCATCATATTCCTGCGGAACGAGCTGACGTCCATGATTGTCTTTGACATTGAAGAGGTCTTTGTTTCCATTCATAAGAGGACTTGCCACCCATAGCATTATTCTTGCACGAAGGGCAAGAGCCGCTCCACGTGTAGGACGTCCCATGTTGTTGACAGTACGCACCATCGGTAATGAACGAGCAGCAATCACAAGGTCCTGATCAATAAATTCAACAATCTCATCAAGCGATGCTCTCGGTAATGACAGTTCCTCATAAGACAAGCTTACGTCAAGTCCATGTTCTGGAACAAGAGGCACCGGTCCGAAATGACGGATAAGAGACCAATAAGCATATGCACGAATAAAACGCATCTGTCCTTTCATATCAGCCTTCTCCACCTGGGTCAGTTCACCACAACGGTCAACATTATCTATGAAAGTTGTAGCCTTACGTATGGCTTCATAAGCCTTATACAACAAAGTCTCACTATCACCATTATTTGTTGAAGCACTGTAATTACCGTTCTGAATATCACGGCCTTCATATTTTACAATATCGTCGCTTATCCATCTGCGCACACCTTCACCTTCAGTTATATACTGTATAGGTTCGAATGCATTGGACAGCCATCCGTCAACATATTTTCTTTTCGAGAAAGCCGAGTCTATCGACAACTGGTCGTAGAAATATTTGTCCACATCCAGATAGTCAGAACACGACGAGAACATTCCGCCGGCAACGATCGGCAAAAATATATATAATAAGATCTTTTTCATGACTATGATGTTTTTAGAGATTGAAACTTAGATAGAAAGAGAATGTCCGGCTGATAGGATAAGCATTTCCGCTTTCGTTGTTTCCTTCCGGATCCCACCACTTGAACGGACTCCATGTAAACAGATTCTCACCAATGAAGCCTAAACGAAGACCTGTAAGACGAAGATGCTGTATGATCTCTCTTGGAACGTCATAAGTAATTTCGAGGTTCTTCAGACGCAGATAACTTCCGTCTTTCATCCAGTAGGTAGATGCACGGTTGTTGTTATTATTATTGGTGTAAGTCAGACGCGGCCATGGAGCGTTCGGATTTTCTGTATCCTTTGTTCCGGAAATGTCGCTCGGTATCCATCTGTCTTCTTCAACCATACGCTGCAGAATGTTACCGGTAGCACCATCATGGAAAGCGTGAGGACCATTACCACCCACAAAGAATGTACGCTTACCTGCTCCCTGGAACAGAAGGTTCATACCGAAGTTACGCCATGCTGCACTGAAACCGAAACCGTAGATGAGTCCTGGAACGTTGCGATAGCCGATCGGCACGATATCGTCCTCTGTTATGACACCGTCACCGTTCACGTCTTTATACTTGATATCACCAGGCATAATCGGGAAGTTAGCCAACGCATCCTGTGACGGGCTCTGTTTGATATCCTCTTCGTCCTTAAACAATCCGAGAGCGATGAAACCACGAGTCTGTCCCTGACGGAAGCCACGGCTCATCTTATACCAGAATTCATTTGCTGCCTCATCCTGATCGAGAATCTCAGTATTCTGATATGTCATATTGGCACGAAGTGTGAAGTTAACCTCACCTATCTTGTGATTGAATGCGATATTACCATCGAAACCATAAGAACGCATGCGACCTACGTTAGCCATAGGAGTCTGGTCGGCAAGACCTGTTGACAAAGGCATGTTGTTACGACGCATGAAGATATCGTCACGGTTGTCTCTAAAGTAATCCACCGTACCTGTGAACATTCCGTTGAAAATAGACCAGTCAACACCGATATCCCACTTTGTGGCCTTCTCCCATGTCAGGTTCGGTGTACCTACTGTTGTCATACGATAACCTGTGATGTAGTTGCTGCCGAACTGTCCGAAAGCATAACTACCATCAGCTCCCATCTCAGAAATAAGAGATATGTACGGGAAACGTGTGTCACCACCAATCTTATCGTTACCAACTTCACCCCAAGATCCTCTTACTTTAAAGAATTCAAGCCAAGGCAATGCCTTTCTTACCCAAGGTTCTTCAGAAATAACCCATCCTGCAGAGAATGCGGGGAAGAAACCAAACTGTTTGCCTTTCTCAAAGTTCTCAGAACCGGTGTAACCAAAGTTGAACTCAAAGAGATAGCGGGATTTGAAAGCATAACGCACCTGTCCTGAATAAGCAAGGTTACGTTTTGGGATCGAAGCGATGATATCGCTGCCGAGATTCGTATCAGAGTTTTCTTCCTGATAAACCATAAGCAAACCGTTCACCTGATGATTCTTGGCAAACAGGCGGTCATATTCAAGTTTAGCCTGCAGATAGTAACGCTTAGTTCCTGATGTAGAAGAACTCTGAGTCATCGGCTGTACATCCTGCTCACGTTTGAGGATAAGCTTGCCGTAACCGTCACGATAGTTCTGAGCACTCCAGAGTTCAGGAGACTTTGAACGTGTGATAGTATTATCATTCCATGTATCGAATGCGAATGTACCAGAGAATGTAAGACCCTTTGTAATGAAATCAAGTTTCTGATCGAGGCTTACGTTTGTCTCCATCTTGTTTTGCCATATTGTCCGGTATCCGGTCTGTGTCATAAGGAACTCAGGAGTCTTCTTGCCGTTTACAATAGGCCACTGTCCGGTAGACCATTTTCTCGGTGTTGTAAGCGGAGTGTACTCTGAGAAAGCCTGCCAAATGTCAGCAGAAGTACTACCAGGCTGCGTACGGTTGATAAGGTAACCGCCAATACCTACAGAAAGCACAGTGGTACGTGTGATGTTCATAGTGGTGTTGGCACGATAGTTGTAACGCTCATAAGTAGAGTTTGTGTTGTATTTGTTCTCAGCGCTACGTGTACGATATATACCGTCTTCATTGAAGTAAGCACCAGAAACATAATATGTAGCATTGTCACCACCACCGGTGAAACTCAACTGTGCACGATACTGTGACGCACCGTCCTTAAGCATAAGATCCTGCCAGTCTACGTTTGGATAAAGGTCCGGATCAAGATTATTCTGTATGATGTAAAGTTCCTCGTCTGAATAAAGAGGTGACTGGTAACGTGCCAGACGTGCCTCATTGGCCAAACGTGCATAGTCTATGGCGCTTGCATATTCAGGCAACTTACCAGTCTGGTTATAACCATACTGCAACTTACCGCTGATTCGTATCTTTCCTTTTTCACCCTTCTTGGTTGTGATAAGAACCACACCGTTGGCACCACGGTTACCGTATACGGCTGTGGCAGATGCGTCCTTCAACACTGAGAATGACTCAATATCCTCGACAGGAATTTCATTAAGGCTACGCTCAATACCATCAACAAGCACAAGTGCACTCGCATTGGCACCGAAGGTAGAGATACCGCGAATCCAGAAGTCTGACTGGTTCTCACCCGGTTCACCGGAGAGCTGCTGTGTGATGATACCCGGAACGACACCACCGAGAGAGTTGGACAGGTTTCCTGAAGGAGCATTGAGCTGTTTCACATCAACCGTAGTGAACGCACCTGTCACAGTTTTCTTCTTCTGTGTACCGCTGGCAGTAACGACTACCTCGTCCACTTTCTGACTTTGTTCTTCAAGCACAATCACAACATTCTCAGGATCCTTTATGCTTACTACAGGTACTTCCTTCTTTTCAAATCCCAAGTAGCTCACTTCCAAAACCTCGAATTTTCCGGTCGTAATCTTGAATCGACCATTTATATCTGTTGACGAACCCAAACCAGGCTGGTTCTTCACGATAACAACCGCACCCATTATTGCTTCGCCTTTATTATCCTGTACGACACCTTTCACGGTGACAGAATTGTCTTGGGCATAAACCGCCGCTTGCACAAGACACAGGAGCATCAGTAACAATAATTTCTTCATGATACTTCTATTTTTTGTGTTTGTTATGTTATGTAATTACTCCACGACTACCTTACGTATCACGTGGTTCTCTCTGTCGGCAACGATAATCGACTGGTCCGACAAAATGGTAAGTCCCTCAGGGCAGTTGAACATTGCCACATCAGGCAGACCGTCCTTATATCCGCTTGTACGCGGCATTCCGGCATAGAGTGTAACTTCTCCGTCAGGAGCAATCTTACGGATGCAGTGGTTATATTTATCCGCTACATAAAGGTTTCCGTCCTCATCAAACTCGATGGCACTCGGAGTATCAAACAGAGCAGAAGTTCCGATACCGTTCTGATAACCTGACGTATTCCACTGACCAGCCCACAACTCGGACTCACCAAGAGTTTTTGTTGTAATGTCATAAGGCATACGGAATATACAGTGACGGTTCTTCACTGCCGCATAAAGATATTTTCCATCATTACTGAAAGCAAGTTTCAATTCTGTGTTTGTTGCATTATTCACCTGAATCAAACGTTCATAGGCAATATCTATATTTGCATTCGCAACATAACGATACAAATAGCCATCACTTTGGTTATTGAAAATAACATCACCGGTTACAGGATTGACAGCAACACCAGTAAACTTAGGATCATCCATTCTAACCAAAGGCTTCACATCAACAAAACCACTTGCACGTGATATACCGACAAGTCCTGCTTTAGATGTACATTCGTTGGCAAAAAGATGTACCATATAGATTGTGTCTTCCTCAAGATTGAACGCTGCAGCTGTAGGTGACTGGAATGGACCAGAACTGTTCTGGACAAGTGTTTCAACCAGTCCTTCATACAATTTACGCAATGCTCCGTTCTTATCTGTTCCTCGTCCCTCGTCTATCTCATAGATCACGTCATCGCTGTCGTGGAACAAAGCCCAAGGACGCTGGAATGTAGCAACGTCATATTCGCCGTCATCACGACTTGCGTTTCCGTTCTGTCCGGCAATGGTAGAAACATTACGTTTGTATTTATAGCGGAATTCCACATCTGAAACGAACTCCTTCACGTTGTCTCCCTTGCCTACATACAGTTTCACAAGACCTGTATCAGCACGTGCAGGAACTACAGCATATATGTAGTCGTTTCTCACACCGATTATCGCGGCTTTCTTGTCATTAACCGTCACACGCAGATAGCTTGTGTCAGTACCAAGGTTCTGGCCTTTGATTATCAACTGTGTGCCTACTCCTCCACTGTCAGGAGAAAACGACACAAACTTTGATTCCTTGTTTGCATCAGGCGGATAAACAACGTGTCTCTCCTCCGCAATGTCATTATCGGCGCAAGCCAGGAAGATTGCGGCGACAAAAGCAAACATAAACGAGAATTTAAACAATCCGTTCATAAAGTTTAAGTTAATAAAAGATTTTAATAGTTAGGGTTTATTTATTTTGGTTATTTAAAGGATATAACAATTAAAAATAAAAAAATTAAAACGCACTGTAATTTTTTTTAAAACTCGTTTTTATTTTAACACAACTGCAACGTCCTGACAAATTTCTTACGCTGCCAGTATATTATAAGGACTGAACACATATACGATATGTATGTCCGGGCTTGGTCATAAACTCCATAACGCCGTCCTCTACGGTCTTACATTTCATCCTGCGTCCGTATTTTCCCGTCACTTTACGCACTTTCACGCCCGGCAGATACAACCGGCATATGCCTCCGGCCTCCGACTTCACGCTTGCTTCCGTGAGATGTCCGTCGTCCCATTCCGCACCGAATGTGAAACCACCGTGCGCACGCAGTCCCTCGAAACTGCCGTCGTTCCATGCTTCGGGCAGTGCCGGCAGGAGCCACACACCTTTGACTGTGTTCTGCAGAAGCATCTCGGCTATGGCAGCTGCAGTACCAAAGTTGCCGTCTATCTGGAATGAAGGATGTGCACAGAAAAGATTTCCGTACATACCACCTGCGTTGTCGTCCATGCTCACCACTGTCACATCAGTGATATTCTGTGCCTTTTTCAGCAGGCTGTATGCGCGCTCACCGTCATTCAACCGTGCCCAGCAGGCTACCTTCCATGCACGACTCCAACCCGTGGCACCGTCGCCACGCCAGTTGAGCGACACCCTTGCTGCCTCAGCCAGACTGCGATCGGTCAGAGTGGAAATGCCGCTGCAAGGATAGAGCGCCATGAGATGCGACAGATGGCGGTGACGGTCGTCGGGCGTATCGTCGGTTTTCAGCCATTCCCTCAACTGTCCTTGTCCTCCTATGTGCAGACCATTGTCGAGCAGAGCATACTTCTCACGTAACTGAGCAACGAAACTGTCGTTCTCGCCCAGCACTTCGGCGGCCTCAAGTGTGTTGGCAAACAGCTCGTGTATGAGCTGCTGCGCGTAGGCTGTGCCGTCCTCCCAAGGTCCGTGTTCTGGCGACCACTCGTCGGGCGCTATCAGTCGTCCGTCCTGCATCTTCAGGCGGTCGAACCAGTAAAGACATGTCTCCTTCATCACCGGCCACGCCACACTGCGCAGATATACGCGGTCGAGCCCGTAGGCATAATGCTGCCACAGATGAGTGCAATACCATGCATTGGCCGGACGATTGATGAGCCAATCGGTATAACCGAACAGATTGTTCTGCGTATGCACGGCCCAACCACGGCACCCGTCTTTGCGAGCCACGCGCTGCCACGAGCCATCTTGCTTCATGGCTTCGGTACTGACATAGTTGATGAACGGCATATGACATTCGGCAAGGTTGGTAACCTCTGCCGGCCAGTAGTTCATCTGTATGTTTATGTTGCTGTGATAGTCGCACTCCCATGGCGGATTGTTCACGTTGTTCCACAGTCCCTGCAGATTGGATGGCACCGCACCTCCGCGCGACGAACTTATCATCAGATAGCGGCCATACTGGAAACAGAGCATGTCGAGATAGTTATTATATTTGTGATTGCGCAGCAGTTCGTCGGTGGTCATCAGAGGCACGTCGTCCGTCAGTTCCAGATTCACACGTCCGAACAGGCGGCTGTAGTCCTCCACATGGCGCGCACGCAGTTTCTTGTATGCCAAGGCACTCGCACGCTCCACACGTGCCGACACGCGGGAGTGTACTCCACGCGCGTCACCGCTGGTGTATGTGGGCGATGACAGGTCGAAATCCGTGGCAGCTGCAAGCACCACTGTCACAGCGTCGGCACCGCTAACGACCAGCCGTCCGTCCTCCGTACGCACCGTTCCACCCTCAGCCTTCACAACAGCCTGCGCCTCATACTGCAGCAGATCGAGGCGTCCGCTCACAACAAACATATTGCCACCCGTCACTGCCTGCCGTCCTTCGCCGTCCACCATGCGCAATGCAAGATTGAGACGTCCACGGCTGCCGGGAGTGCTGAGCCTCATCACAACGACGCTGTCGGCATGACTGGCGAAATATTCACGCACATATCGCGTTCCTCCTATCGTATAGCTCACACGCCCCACACCCTCGTCAAGCGACAGTTCGCGGCGATATCCGGAACACGTGTCCGGTGTCTGGAAGTCCATGTATATATTGCCGAAGTTGCGGTATGCACCGCGTTTTTCCGTAGAACCCGACCATAGGGTCTTCTCGTTGAACTGCACCTGCTCATGAGCCACACCTCCGAAGAACATGGCTCCCATGTCACCGTTGCCCACAGGCAGGGCCGACGTCATCCACTCCACGGCAGGTTCGTCGTACCACAACTTAAGGGGCACGCGCTCCGCAGCCTGCAACGGCACAGTGAGACATGCCGTCGCAAACGACAAAAGAATATAAAGCGTATGTATGCTCATTGTTTTCATAGCGTACAGAAGATTTTCCGGTGCAGTCGCGACCAGCGGCATCCTAAGCAATACAGACATATGCATGGAGCGCGGAAGGCCACAAAACCATAATGGGTATATATGACAGAACAACCGAAAACAAGAAAAATCGAAAAAAGAATACCATAAATGTTGTCGCACTGCCGTCCGACGCAATCATAAGGCGCCCAGCAAACACACAAGTCCATGCTCCTTACGGCATCATCAAAAAGCAGACCGAAAACGCCACGCCGTGCTAACGGATGTTAATTTTTTAACATATCATTTTTCGAAATCTACAACGCCGCAGCCACATAATATGCCTTTCTCCAGAACGGAGAAACGATATCTCATGCTACCATAGCGGAGTATACAGGATGAAAGAGTCTTTTTTACATCTCCGTATGGCCCGTTTCAGGCGATGATACAGGCTATTCCATCACATGAAAAAGCCCATATCGCACCATGAAACGGCCTTTCTTACAAGCACACAAAGCGCACGTCATTTATCTAAGAAGACATAACTTCCTATCTGTCAACAAAATACACGAACATCACGAAAACTGCGAAATTCAGCCGCAAACCTTCATTCGCTCCCGAAAAATCGATTTTCAGCCCTCCCGCGCCATGCGTTTTTTAACACTCTCCCTTATGTCCGACCCTCATTTTCCAACTTCAACGGCCACCGTTACAATATATCCGCCGATGTCATATCGGCCGTCACATTAATAATATTAATATAAAATATTTTACCATTTGCAAACTAATTCATAAATTTGCAGTTCGAAACGTAACATACTGGAGAACATGCCGATATGCGGTCAAAGCCGGCACAGTTCTCATATTCTTACTTAAAAACACATCCATACCGATGGTTCTCAACTACATCTGGATAGCATTCTTCGTCATAGCCTTCGCCATTGCCGTGGTGCGGCTGGTGTTCATGGGCGACACCGAGGTTTTTCCCGCAATCATGAATTCAACCTTCGACACGTCGAAGACGGCGTTCGAAATTTCAATAGGACTCACGGGAGTATTGTCACTGTGGCTCGGCATCATGAAGATTGGCGAGCGGGGCGGAGTGGTCAACGCTTTGGCGCGGGTGCTCTCGCCGGTGTTCACACGTCTTTTTCCCGACATTCCCAAGGGCCATCCCGCAACAGGATCAATATTCATGAACATCGCGGCCAACATGCTGGGCCTCGACAACGCCGCCACTCCACTCGGACTGAAGGCCATGGAGCAGCTCCAGATGCTAAACAAGCGCAAGGACACGGCCACCAACCCCATGATAATGTTCCTCGTGCTCAACACGTCGGGACTGACCATAATTCCCGTATCCATCATGGTTTACCGCGCACAGATGGGCGCGGCGCAACCCACCGACGTGTTCATACCGCTGCTGCTCGCCACCTTCTGCTCCACTATGGCCGGCATCATCGCCACTTCGCTCTATCAGCGCATCAATCTGCTCAACCGCACCATGGTGCTCACGCTCGGCGGTATGTGCGTGGCTGTGGCGGCGATAATATGGGGCTTCGGCAGCATGGACAAGGTGACGATGGGCACTGTGAGCACATCGGCAGCCAACATACTGCTGTTTCTCATCATCATAGTGTTCATTCTGGCCGGCGTGAGGAAGAAAGTGAACGTCTACGACGCCTTCATCGAGGGTGCGAAAGATGGTTTCTCCACCGCCGTGCGCATCATTCCCTATCTCATCGCCATGCTCGTGGCCATCGGAGTGTTCCGTGCCTCTGGCGCCATGGACGTGCTAATCAATGGTGTACGCTGGATTGTAGAGACATGCGGAGGCAACTCCGACTTCGTGGGCGCGCTGCCAACGGCAATCATGAAACCCCTTTCGGGCAGCGGAGCACGCGGAATGATGGTTGACGCCATGACCACTTACGGAGCCGACTCGTTCGTAGGCCGTCTGAGTTGCGTATTCCAAGGCTCCACAGACACCACGTTCTACATCCTCGCCGTCTACTTCGGCAGCGTGGGAGTGCGCTACACCCGCCACGCCGTGGCCTGCGGCCTGTTGGCCGATCTTGCCGGTATTCTGGCAGCGATAGCCGTATGCTACATGTTCTTTTAAAGGTAAAATAGTAAAGAGTAAAAAGGTAAAAAATTAAATTAAGAGCGGGAAAAGACACATATATAGAGCGAGGAAAAATAAAAAAGAACGGAAAACGGAAGAGATTGAAATAATAAAGAATTAAAGAGAGAAAGAAAAAACTGGAGAAAATAAAACGATAAAGAATAAAAAAAGAGACGGAAAAGCTTATGACTGGCGATAAAGAGAACACGATATATAAGTTATGCAAGAAATTCGCACTGAGAATTATACGCCTTTGTGTGTTCTTGCGCGACAGCCAACATGAGCAGATCATGTCTCGACAGATATACCGGAGTGGAACAAGCATCGGCGCAAATGTAGCCGAAAGCGTATTTGCGCAAAGTGATGCTGACTATATAAACAAACTGAAAATAGCATTGAAAGAAGCCGGCGAAACACGTTACTGGCTTGAGCTTCTACATGAAGCCGGTTTCATAACCGCCAAGGCTTACGAATCATTGCTGAATGATGTGAACACAATAATAGGAACATTGATAAACATAATTAATAAATTAAAGGATAAATGCGATAAAAAGTAATGTCACAAAGACACATAAGTGTTTCATACAAATATGTATTATCTTCTGTGCTTTACCTTTTTACCGTTTTACTTTTTTACATTTAAGAATATGGCTGGACTATCTTCTCTTGCAAAAGATACTGCTATTTATGGATTGAGCAGCATCGTTGGACGTTTCCTCAACTATCTGCTCGTGCCACTCTACACGGCCAAGCTGTCGGCAGCAAGCGGCGGCTACGGCGTCATAACCAATGTCTATGCCTACACAGCGCTGCTGCTCGTCATCCTGACCTACGGCATGGAGACCACTTTCTTCCGCTTCGCCAACAAGGAGGGCGAGGACCCGAAGAAGGTATATTCCACCACACTGACAGCCGTGGGCTTCACATCGCTGCTGTTCGTCGTGATCGTTCTGACATTCATAGGGCCAATATCCGGCGCCATGGGCTATGCCGACCATCCGTCGTATATATGGGTCATGGCCATCGCCGTGGCTCTCGATGCCTTCCAATGCATACCCTTCGCCTATCTGCGCTACAAGAAACGCCCGGTGAAGTTCGCGGCACTGAAGCTGTTCAACATCGTGCTCACCATAGCACTCAACCTCGTGTTCTTCCTCCTTCTGCCCGCACTTTATGATAACGGCGGCGCCGACTCACTGGTAGGAAAAATCTATAGTCCGGAGGTTGGCGTGGGCTACGTGTTCTACATCAATCTGTTCTGCTCTGCGTCGCTCATATTCTGTCTGCTGAAAGAGTTCACCGGATTCCGCTATGTACTCGACCGCGCCTTGCTGCGCCGCATGCTTTCATACAGCTGGCCTATTCTTGTGCTCGGCATTGCGGGCATCCTCAACCAGACAGCTGACAAGATTCTTTTCCCCTACATATACAAAAACGCTGACGCCCACGCCCAGCTGGGCATCTATGGTGCGGCGAGCAAGATAGCCATGATAATGGCAATGATAACCCAGGCGTTCCGCTACGCCTACGAGCCGTTCGTCTTCGGCAAGTCGAAAGACAAGGACAACCGGGAGACTTACGCCAAAGCCATGAAGTATTTTCTCATCTTCACACTGTTGGCATTCCTCGTCGTGGTGGGCTACATGGACATTCTGCGCCATCTCATCGGCCGCGACTACTGGAGCGGACTTAAAGTTGTGCCCATCGTCATGGCCGCCGAGATCATGATGGGCGTTTACTTCAACCTGTCGTTCTGGTACAAACTCATCGACAAGACCATCTGGGGTGCATGGTTCTCAGGTGCGGGATGCCTTGTGCTTATACTCGTAAACGTCATCTTCGTACCGCGCTACGGCTACATGGCATGCGCATGGGGAGGTTTCGCCGGATACGGCACGGCCATGCTGCTATCCTACTTCGTCGGACAGAAACATTATCCGATAGCTTATCCGGTGAAGGAAATGGCGCTCTATACAGGCGTGGCGCTGGTGATGTTCGCTGCCATGACAGAGACAAACTCCAACCTGCCCGTATGGGCCGCGCTTGCTGTCAACACGCTGCTCATACTGCTCTTCACCGCCATGATAGTGAAGCGTGACCTGCCTCTGAGCGGACTGCCCGTCATAGGTAAGTATTTCAGAAAGAACAAATCATAATAAAACACAATACATTAAACAAAACATCAAACAAAGGATTTATGAAAATCAAGACATTATTATTGTCGGCACTACTCGCTACGGGAACGGCCGCACACGCCGATGAAGGCATGTGGACTCTTTTCGATCTGCCAAAGCCTGTCTTTGAACAGATGCAGAGCTACGGCTTCGCTCTGCCTTACGAAAACTTATATTCGAGCAATGACGCGATAAAGAATACTGTGGTGAATTTCTCAGGATTCTGTTCGGGTGTCGTTGTGTCACCGGACGGTCTGGTGTTCACAAACCACCACTGCGGTTTCGAGGCAATCCGCAGCCATTCAACTGTAGAGCACGACTACATGCTCAACGGTTTCTATGCCAAGAGCTATGAGGAGGAACTGCCCAATGAGGATATGTTTGTCAGCTTCATGGTCGACCAGAAGGACATCACCGACTACGTCAACGGATTCGGAATACAGGAAATGAGCATCGACCGTCAGGAACAGTTGCTCGACTCTCTTGAGAACGCCATGTCGAAAGACGTTAAGGCCAACGACAGCACTCTGCGTCTGGAGATAAAGCCTTTCTACGAAGGCAACAGATATTATGCCACAACTTACCGCGACTTCACCGACCTGCGATTGGTCTTCACCATCCCGAAGTCGATGGGTAAATACGGTGGCGAGACCGACAACTGGATGTGGCCGCGCCAGACTTGCGACTTCTCCGTATTCCGCATCTACGCCGATCCGAAGACAAACGGCCCGGCCGAATACTCAAAGGACAACGTGCCTTACCGTCCGGAACACTGGGCACAGGTGTCGCTCGACGGTTACAAGGACGGCGATTTCGCCATGACAATGGGTTATCCGGGTTCTACCGAGCGTTACCTCTCATCGTACGGAATACATGAAATGCGCGACGCACAGAACGCTCCTCGTGCTCAGGTGCGTGGCATCAAGCAGGAAATAATGATACGCCACATGCGCGCCAACGAGGCTGTCCGCATCAAGTACGACTCAAAATACGCTCAGAGCTCCAACTACTGGAAGAACTCCATCGGTATGAACAAATGTATCGACAGCATCGGAATCATCAACCAGAAGCAGGAATACGAGAAGCGCATACGCCAGTATCAGGAACAGACCGGCATACTCAAGGGCAAACTCGACTTCGACAAGATGGCAGAACTCTACAAAAAGCGCTTCGACGTGATGCGTACGCTCACTCTCTTCAGCGAGACTTTCGGCCGTACAAACGAATTCACAACACGTGCATTCATGCTCTCCAACGGCATGGAGGTGAAAGGTCCGAAGGACAATCCTAAGAAACAATACGTAGAATTCGCCGACAACAGCGAAGAGTGGGACGAGGCTCTCGACAAAGAGGTGATGGCCGCACTGCTGAAGAACTTCGCAGAACAGGTTGATCCGTCTGAGCTGCCCGACTTCTACAAGACCATAAAAAAGAAATTCAAGGGCGACTACACAAAATACGTGGATTATCTCTACAGCAAGTCTGTAATCATGAAGAAGGGTGAGAAGATCTACTTCAACTCTAAATCATACAAGAAAGATCCGGGTGTACAGTACGGAATAGACCTCATCGAGGCACTGGGAGCTCTCCGCGAGGAACTCATACCGGTGAACGACGAGATCGAAATGCAGGAGCGCTATCTCTGCGACGCCAAACTCCGCATGGAGCAGGACCTGCCCCACTACTCTGACGCCAACTTCACAATGCGTCTGAGCTACGGTCAAGTAGGCGGATATGAGCTCGGCGGCAAACCGTCTGGCTACTATACAACAGCCGAGAGCATCGTTGAGAAGATGAACCGTGCCGACGAGAACATCGAGTATGCAGCCGAACCGATAATGAAGGAACTGCTTTCAAGCAAGGACTTCGGCATGTACACCGACAAGACAACAGGCAAGATGCAGCTCTGCTTCCTCACCAACAACGACATCACCGGCGGTAACAGCGGTTCGCCGATGTTCAACGGAAGAGGCGAACTCATCGGACTTGCATTCGACGGCAACTGGGATTCTCTCTCAAGCGACATCCACTTCGACACTCGCCTGGCACGTTGCATCGGCGTAGACATCCGCTACGTGCTGTTCATGATGGACAAGTGGGGACACGCTGACCGTCTGCTCAGAGAAATCAACGCACGATAATCATCCGGCGGGAACACCGTTCCCGCACCGGATTTTTCCTTATACAACCAGCAAATACCAAAATACACACCCTATGAGAACAGGAAAGATTCTTGCAACAGCGCTTATCTGCATGATATCGGCAGTATGTGCGGACGCCAAAATAAAGATACTGTACGGTCCGTATCTGCAGAACGTAAAGGCCGACGAGGCCACAATAGTGTGGGAGTCGGACACGGTTTCCGTGGGATGGGTTGAGATTGCGCCCGACGACGGTACCCATTTCTACAGTGAGGAGCGTACGAAGTATTTCGACACCACCAACGGTGTGAAGAACGCTTCTACGGTGCACACCGTGAAGATAGAGGGCCTGCAGCCTGCAACAACCTACCGCTACCGCATCTATTCAAAGGAAATCCTGTCTCATAAAGGCACGAAGGTTATATACGGAGACGTTGCGGCGACCAATGTTTTCAGAAAACAACCGCTGAAGTTCACAACGAGCGACTACACAAAAGATGCTGTTTCGTTCGTCATGCTCAACGACATTCACGGACGCAGCGACCTCATTCCGAAGCTGCTCGGGCTCGCCGCATACGACAACAAGGACTTCGTGGTGTTCAACGGCGACATGGTATCGTCGTTCGCCGACAAGAAATCGGTGTTCGAAGGGTTCATGAACACGAGTGTTGAACTGTTCGCCTCGCAGAAGCCAATGTACTATGCACGCGGCAATCATGAGACGAGAGGCGAGTTCGCCACGTCGTTCCAAGAATATTTTTCGCCCGAGGAGCCACATCTATATTATGTGTTCAGACAAGGTCCGGCGTGCTTCATTGTTCTTGATACCGGAGAAGACAAGCCCGACTCAGACATAGAATACAGCGGCATAACCGACTACGACAACTACAGAACGCAGCAACAGAAGTGGCTGGAAAGCCTTTCCGGCAACAAACTGGTGACCGGTGCCAAGTACAGAATTGTCATAGCACACATGCCGCCATCACGTTCGAAGGACATATGGCACGGACAGAAAGAGGTTCTCGAGAAGTTTGTCCCTGCGCTGAACAGTCTCGGTGTCGATCTGATGTTGTGCGCACACCTTCATCGCAATGTGTATGAGGAGGCGGGAGACATCATAAAGTTTCCCGTCGTGGTCAACTCCAACGAGAGCGTCCTTGCCGCCGATATAACACAGGAGGGCATCGACATCTCGATAACAGGACTTGACGGAAAGAACAAGTTCAGGAAGACGTTTGCCAGATAAGGGGCTGTCCGCAGTACGCGGCTCCAACGGCCATCAGGCCACATACAGCCTCTCCGTCCGCACGACAATGCACTACGGCAGACAACAAGACAAAAGGCAAATCGCGTAAGAAAGAACATCCACTGATAAAAAACCGCCGGAGCTCATGGCTTTTCATCCCATGCTCCGGCGGTTTTCCTTTTTCCCGCTCTTTCCATACATCCATACGCCATGGCATAACAGTCATTCCTTTCTCATCACATCATTCGCCAATCACAGCAATTCCGGCTGTACATCGTGTTATCCTTCCACTTTCAGCCCAATGACATTCACCATATAATTATATTACTGATACCTCCTCAGAAATTCAACTGTGACTGGTTATAATTAAAAACAGCAAATCCCGTCCCATATCGGCTTTGTTTCTTTCCGCAGAAATAGAAATAATCTGGGAACTTACAATTTTTCAGTATCCCGCGAGTTTTCCGTCCGAGTTTTCTGTTCTACCCAAAAAAATAAGAGAATATTTGCGCGCGGACCTTCCTTCGGACGCAAATATGCGAAAAATAAGAGTTTTCCTCAAGATCTTGTATATCAATAGCTTACATCCAGAAGTGATTTTTTCGTCACACGAAATGCACCGTTTCAGCACGTGATATGGCCCGTTTCATGGCCTGAAACGTACGATATCACACCCTGAAACAGACGAAACCGGAGGCTGATATGGGCATTATCGGAACGCAAGACGGATTATACGCTATTCCGAAACAGGATATACGTAAAAGCCGTTCGGACTGAAATGGGCTTTATAATACCATATTTAACATTTCTTTACATCTCTTTTGCGATTTTATTTTGTCAAAAAAAAGTCAAGAAAAACTGTAAGTCCGCCACCCGGGTTTTCTCTAAAAACGCCTAGATGACGAATAAGAAGACATACGAAAAACATGTACTCCTCTCGCGGTGAGTATTTATTTGTCGCGGCAACGTGGATTTGTTATTACCCCAATATGCGTTCCCCACTATTACTGCCACTCCACATTGTCCGGAATATTTCCTTCATTCAGTGCTGCTTCATGAATAAAACCAATCCTCCACGGGATTTCCACAGAGCCATACAGACGCTTCATTCCATATGCAACCGCAAGTCGGAACAGTGGCTTATCGTCCATACAGTGCGGCCTTCTTGCTTTATATCCAATATGATGCATCACAATATAGATTGTACGGAAATATGAAATATCGGGCATTTTTATTATTTTTGCAACGGAGTTTTGCTACATTTGTGCATCACTTCCACTGATATTGAACAATAATCGAAGCTTGAATGTATCTGCGACATGCGCAGAACTAAAAACCATATTACCTGAATTAATTTAAAACATACTTACTGATATGAGCACAAAACTCACAGGACAAGTCTTGGCAGTGCTTCTGCTGATGCTGTCCGGTACACTGTCCGCACAACGAAGCGAGACGTTGCTTGAGAAAAACTGGAAGTTCTCAAAAGGCGATTTCAAGGACGCCGCACTGCCGGAATTTGACGACAGCCGCTGGCAGACGGTATGCGTGCCGCACGACTGGGCCATATACGGGCCGTTCGACATAAAAAACGATTTGCAGGACGTGGCCATCACACAGAACCTTGAGACTCAGTCGTCGCTCAAGACGGGCCGCACGGGCGGACTGCCATTCACCGGCTGCGGATGGTACCGCACGTCGTTCAGCGCTCCCGAGGGCAAGACGGTCACGCTGTTGTTCGACGGTGCCATGAGCGAGGCGCGGGTATATGTCAACGGCAAGGAGGCGTGCTTCTGGCCGTACGGCTATAACTCGTTCCACTGCGACGTCACTTCCCTACTCCGCCACGACGGAAAGAAGAACACGTTGGCCGTCAGACTGGAGAACAGACCGCAGTCGTCGCGCTGGTATCCGGGCGCAGGGCTCTACCGCAACGTGCATCTCATCATCACCGAGAAGACCCATGTACCCGTATGGGGAACGTATGTCACCACCCCGCATGCCGACAGCACCTATGCCGCCGTGCGTCTCCTGACCGAGATTGCCGGCGCCGCCGACAGGAAGATAAACATCGACACGCGCATCATCTCGCCCGAAGGAAAGGTGGTCGCGCACAAAAATTATGAGACAAGGATAATCGGTGACCGCCCCGTGGAGCAGAATTTCATCATCGACCGCCCGTCGTTGTGGTCGCCTGAGAGTCCTGCGCTCTACAAGGCTGTGTCAAGAATATATGCCGACGGACAGCTCACCGACTCGTGCACCACGCGCTTCGGCGTCAGAAACATTGAGTTCGTGGCCGACAAGGGCTTCTTCCTCAACGGCAGGCAACGCAAGTTCCAGGGCGTGTGCAACCATCACGACCTCGGTCCTTTGGGCGCAGCCGTGAACCGCGCGGCACTGAAACACCAGATTCTAATGCTCAAGGACATGGGCTGCGACGCCATACGCACATCGCACAACATGCCTGCCCCGGAACTCGTGGAACTGTGCGACGAGCTCGGAATGATGATGATGATCGAGCCGTTCGACGAATGGGACGTGGCGAAATGTGAGAACGGATACCACCGTTTTTTCAATGATTGGGCTGAGAAAGACATGGTAAACATGCTACGACACTACCGCAACAACCCGTGCGTGGTGATGTGGAGCATCGGCAACGAGGTGCCGACGCAGTGCCGTCCCGACGGTTATCGTGTGGCGGAATTCCTTCAGGACATCTGCCATCGTGAGGATCCTACGCGTCCGGTGACCTGTGGCATGGACCAGATAGACTGCGTGCTGTCCAACGGTTTCGCGTCCGTCATCGACATTCCGGGCTTCAACTACCGCACCCACCGCTATGAAGACGGCTACCGCATACTGCCTCAGAACCTGCTGCTCGGCAGCGAGACGGCATCGACGGTGAGCTCGCGGGGCGTTTACAAGTTCCCCGTCGAGGACAAGAACGGCGCGACATACGAGGACCATCAGTCGTCGTCATACGACGTGGAGGCAGGAGGATGGTGCAATCTGCCCGACATCGACTTCGCCCTTGCCGAAGACCATCACTGGACTCTCGGTCAGTTTGTGTGGACAGGGTTCGACTATCTGGGCGAACCGTTCCCCTACGACACCGACGCATGGCCCAACCACAGTTCCATGTTCGGCATAATAGACCTCGCGAGTCTGCCCAAGGACCGTTTCTATATGTACCGCAGCATATGGAACCGCAACGATGCGACGCTCCACATACTGCCCCACTGGACGTGGCCGGGACGCGAAGGCGAGGTCACACCGGTGTTTGTCTATACGAGCTATCCGGCTGCCGAGCTGTTCGTAAACGGCAAGAGCCAGGGCAGACGCGAGAAGAACAGCAGCTCGCTGAAAAACCGTTACAGACTGATGTGGAACGACGTGAAATACGAACCGGGCGAGATTCGCGTGGTGGCTTACGACAAGGACGGTCGCCCCGCCGCCGAAAAGACTGTCAGGACGGCAGGAAAACCGTATCGCATTGAGCTTGAATGTCGCCGCACGGAGCTGTCGGCCGACGGCAAGGATCTGGCCTATGTTACGGTGAAAGTGACCGACAAGGACGGCAATCTCTGCCCTACGGACAACAGAACCGTGCGATTCAGCGTCAGCGGAGCGGGCTCATTCCGCGCCGTAGCCAACGGCGACGCCACTTGTCTCGAACCGTTCCAGAAGCCGCAGATGCACGCTTTCAACGGCATGCTTACGGCTATAGTGCAGTCGGGCGAGCATTCCGGCCGCCTCACTCTCAAGGCAAAGGCTTCCGGTCTGAAATCTGCCGAGATAAGTATCGACGTGAAATGACCGGCCACAGACACAATAACGGCCGGCAAATCCGGCCATATCTTTCGGAAATTACTGCAAAACAACAATATCATTCACTAATAAAACCGCTATGAGAAAAATCTTTTCATTCATCTTCATTGCTGCTATGACGGCTCTGACGGCAGGCAATGCCTGTGCGCAAAACGCCATAACAGTGAGCGAAACAGAGCAATCGGGCAGTTTCCCGATAGTTGGTGACGACGGAACAACCGCCACTATCGTGTTCGACAAGAACGACGCTCAGGTCGTTGAGACCGCCGCCACGGCACTTGCAGGCGACATCAAGGCCGTGACAGGCAAGGATATCAAGGTCGGAACAGAGCTTACTGCCGGCAGTTCACCAATCATCGCGGGCACGATAGGTTCGTCCGAGCTCATCGACCGCCTCGCTGCCGAAGGCAAGATAGACGTTTCCGACGTCAAGGGAAAATGGGAGGCATACGGCCTTCAGACCGTAGATAATCCCACAGAAGGCGTTGACCGCGCACTGGTTCTGTTCGGTTCGACACCCCGCGGCACGGCTTACGCCATCTTCGAGGTATCGCGTCTGATGGGCGTGTCGCCTTACATCTGGTGGGCCGACGTCGTTCCGGCGCATAAGGACAGGCTTTATGCCTCGGCAGGACGCAGCGTAACGGGTGAGCCTTCGGTGAAATACCGCGGCATATTCATCAACGACGAGGACTGGGGATTCCAGCCGTGGGCTGCCAAGAACATGGATCCCGACCGCAATAATGTGGGCCCCAACAGCTACGCCAAGGTAATGGAGCTGCTCCTTCGTCTGCGTGCCAACACGCTGTGGCCCGCCATGCACCTGTGCTCGGAGGCTTTCTGGGCAAACAAGGCCAACCTTCCCGTGGCGAAGAAATACGACATTGTGCTCGGCTCGAGCCACTGCGAGCAGATGCTTCGCGACAATGAATGGGAATGGAGACGCTGGGGTGACGGCACCGGAACATACGAGAACTGGAACTATGTGACCAACAAGGAGAAGATACAACAGTACTGGGAGGAGCGCGTTATAGAAAGCAAGGGCTTCGATGCGATGTACACTACCGGCATGCGCGGCGTACACGACTGGGGCATAAGCGGCTATCCTACCACCCAGGACAAGGTGCGCGGACTCACGGAAATAATAGGTTTCCAGCGTCAACTGCTCGAGAAGCACATCGGCGACCCGACCACCGTGCCACAGATATTCATACCTTACAAAGAAGTTCTCGAAGCATACAACGCCGGACTTCAGGTTCCCGAGGACATCACTCTGACATGGGTGGACGACAATCACGGCTACATCAGACAGATGCCTACAAAGAGTGAGCAGGCGCGTTCGGGTGGAAACGGCATTTATTATCATCTTTCCTACTGGGGAACACCGCAAGACTATCTGTGGCTTTGCTCCACATCGCCTTCGCTCATCAGCTATGAGCTGAGCAAAGGATACGACTACGGCATACGCACTCTGTGGATAATCAACGTGGGCGACATAAAACCAGCCGAGGCAGAACTGGAATTCTGCATGGACCTGGCGTGGGATGTTGAACGCTGGAATCCGGAAGAGGCACACAAGTACAGCCGCTATTGGGCAGCGAAAACCTTCGGTGAGGAATATGCCGACGAGTTGAGCGACATCAAACAGGAATACTATCGTCTCGGCGCTGGCGGCAAACCGGAGCACATATTCGCCGTGAATTACACCGACGAAGAGAAGGACCGCCGCATCGCCGACTACAAAAACATCGTGGACAAGGTGGACAATCTCAAGGCGAGAATACCGTCGGAGCTGCAGGATGCTTACTTCGAAATGATAGAATATCCTGTAAAAGGCGCCTACTATATGAACGTAAAGACATTCCGCGCAGCGCAGAGTCTCGTGCTGGCAAAGGCCGGACAGCGCGACAAGGCGCTGGAGTATGCAGCCGAGGCACGCAAGGCTTACAGACAGATAGAGCAGATAACAAACAAATACAACAACGAGATTGCAGGCGGCAAATGGAACGAAATGATGGACTCAAAGCCACGCCAACAGTCGCAGTTCTACATGCCTGAGACCGCAACGCTGTCCAACATAAGCAGTGTGCAGAAGGAAATAGAGAAAGAACAGACCTTCGCCGTGGCTGCCGACAAATACACATCGACCAAAGGCAACATCGTTACTCTGGAAGGACTGGGCGTTGGCGGCAACAGCGTTACCGTATGGCCGATAGACGAGACGGTGTATTCTGCCGACAAGGCAGGCAGCGCTCCCTACGCAGAATACGACGTAGAGGTGAAGAGCGGCGCCAACATGATTTCGGCACGCTGCCTCCCGACATTCCCGATAAACAGCAGTTTCGACCTGCGCGTAGCCATATCTGTAGACGGAGGTAAGCCGCAAGTGTGCTCGCTCAAAACCACAGCAACCGAAGGCAAGTGGAACACAACAGTGCTGCAAGGCTTCAACGACGCCACCGTGACCTACAACGCCGACGAAGACAAGACCGTCAGCGTGCGTGTATATATGCTCGATCCGGGCGTTGTACTGAGCGAAATATACAACCGTCTGCCCGAATCGGCCGACAATTCACTCACCGTGAAGCTGATAAAGAACAACGACTTCGAACTCCGTACCGACGGAACACCCAACCCGCAGGGCAACACCGACCGCGGCATACCATACGGATGGGACCACACGGGCGAACTGACACTCGGACAGAACGGACTGCCGTCATACGGTATCAACCAGGATGCAGCCAACCTGCACGGTTCAAACGTGTGCTGGATAAACTCGTTCCCGATGCCGGAATTCTTCGAACTGTCGCAGACAATACCCGCGTCGGAGATAGAACCGGGCACCTATCGCGTGTCGTGCATGATGTGGATGGAAGAGAACAAGAAGACTTCTGGACGCCTCTTTGCCAACAACAACGTGCAGTATTACGGCAGCGAGAGCGACTACACCCGGTTGCTGACACCCGGTGAGGTGAACACCTACGCCGGACATGCCGGACAGAACGGCGCAGGACCGTTCAACCTGATGCCAATGGAAGTATATGTCACCGTGGCCGAGGGCGAAGACCTCAAGCTGGGCATACGCTCCGGCAACAAGCGCAACGACGGAACCACAGCCACGGACAACGCCGGATGGTTCAAGGTGGACAACTTCCGCATAGAGAAAGTGAGCGGTATGCCAGAACCGCAGGATGAAGATCTCACGCTGACAAAGCAGCTTATAACCAACTACGACTTCGAACTCTACGACGACAACGGCACGATAAAGGAGAACACATCGGGCGATACGCGCCGCGGAACCATCTACGGCATACACGGATGGAAGGTGGCCGGACGGTTCCCGGGCGACTCTTACGGCATAAACAAGGACGCATCGAACCCTCACGCCACCAACGTCTGCTGGTTCCAGGCAAAGAACGGCAACATGCCCGACGACTTCGCGCTCTATCAGACCATACCTGCCGACAAGCTCACTCCCGGCCGTTACATGATATGCTGCCGCCTCTGGGCCGAAGAGGGATTCCTCTCCACGGTGCGACTGTTCGCCAACGACAACGTGCAATACTACGGAATGGACATCGACTACGACAAGAACCTGACACCGGGCGAGCACAATACCTTCGCCGGATACATAGGCGGAGCGCCCAACACGTTCGTGCTGCAGGACATGTATGTATATGTTGACATAGAAGAAGGCGACGACCTGAAGTTCGGCATACGCTCAAGCAACACCAACGCCGACGGCACCAAGGGCACCGACGTGAAGAACGGATGGTTCAAGACCGACTTTTTCCGCATACACAAGGTGGACGACACCAACGGCATCGGCACACCGACAGCAGGCACAGGCCGAACCGCCAGGGGCGTGTACAACATAAAAGGACAGAAGGTGGGCGCCGAACTGAGCGACAACCACAACCTGCCGAGCGGCATATACGTGGTGGACGGACGCAAGACTGTGGTACGCTGACCACAGCCGTAAGGCTCCGGACAACAGAAAAACAAGGAAGGCGGCCTCCATGGGGAGACCGCCTTTCGTGTTAATTATGCCCAAAACAGTTGCGCGGCACGCAACATATAGATAACTTTGCAGACCGAAAACAACAAATCACTATGATACAACTGAAGGAAAACCAGGGCATACCGCGGCAAATACTGCTGATGATGTCCATCATAGCGGGCCTCACTGTGGCCAACCTTTACTACAATCAGCCATTGCTGGAACTCATCCGCGCCGACATCGGCGCCACGGAAGTGGAGGCCAATCTCATCACCGTCATCTCACAGGCGGGATATGCCCTCGGCCTGTGTTTCATCATTCCGATGGGCGATCTCTACTCACGCCGCCGCATAATAGCCGTCACTCTGACCACGGCAGCCGTGATGGACCTCATCATCGCCACCTCGGGCAGCCTCAGTCTGATATGGGGCGCGTCGCTGCTCATGGGCATGTGCTCGGTCATTCCGCAGCTGTTCATACCGATAGCCGGCCAATACTCACGTCCGGAGAACAAGTCGCGCAACATAGGCTACGTGCTCAGCGGACTGCTGACGGGCATTCTCGCCTCGCGCGTCATAAGCGGTTTTATAGGCGAACGACTGGGCTGGCGCGCCATGTTCTTCATATCCGCCGCACTGATGGTGGTGTGTCTGGTGGTGTCGATGGGCATGATGCCGGCCATGAAGTCGAACTTCAGCGGCACCTATCCGCAACTCATGCACACCGTGTGGCGCATAGTGCGCACCCGTCCGCGCATACGTCTCAACGCCGTGCGTTCGGCGCTGGCCTTCGGTTCGATGCTCGCCATATGGTCGTGCATGGCCTTCCATCTGGCCGGTGAGCCGTTCCATGCCGGTGCTACAATGACCGGAGTGCTCGGACTGTGCGGCATGGCGGGCGCGATAGCGGCAAGCGGTATGGGCCGTCTGGTGCCGCGCTACGGCACACACCGCTTCAGTATAGCCGGCGCACTGCTGCAACTGGCAGCCTGGGCCACGGCTTTCTTCCTCGGCAACAGCTACGCCGGACTCATCGCGGCCATCATCCTGGCCGACATAGGCGCACAGTGCATACAGCTGAGCAACCAGAGCGATTGCATACAACAGATGCCAGAGGCTGCCAACCGCGTGAACACCATATTCATGACCGTATATTTCATCGGCGGCTCGCTGGGCACTCTCAGCGCCGGCGTGGGCTGGGACATGTGCGGATGGGGCGGAGTCTGCCTCACGGGCGCGCTGTTTGCGCTTCTCTCGCTCGTAATAACACTTGTGGCAGGACCTGCTGCAAGCAAAGGACGCAAGGCTTGAGCAAAAGACTGGCACGACAATGCACGACCATGCAGAAGCGCTCATCTGCAGATGAATGAATATACGGCGCAAGTCCGCGATACGACCGTCAGACCGCACTACAGACCATACGGATGCAAGCACGCGGACTTTGAGCCATCAAAACAAGCTGCTGACCATCAGCAGCTTTTATTTTTTCATGTTCCGACGGTCTGCATACGGCAGCGCGAGAAAGGCTTTCAGACCTTGCATAACGGCTTTTTACGCACCGCAGCAAAGTCAGTATGCCACAGACGAAGAATCATCCCCACAGACCGTGCAAATGTTTCCGGTGTTATCTATCACGCCTGATATAGGCGCTTTTAAAGAAAACCCGGGCGGCGGACTTACAATTTTTCTTGACTTTTTTTTGACAAAATAAAATCGCAAAAGAGATGTAAAGAAATGTTAAATATGGTATTATAAAGCCCATTTCAGTCCGAACGGCTTTTACGTATATCCTGTTTCGGAATAGCGTATAATCCGTCTTGCGTTCCGATAATGCCCATATCAGCCTCCGGTTTTGTCTATATCAGGGTGTGATATTGTGCATATCAGGCCATGATACGGTCCATATCACGTGCTGAAACGGTGCATTTAGTGTGACGAAAAAATCGCTTCCGGATGTAAGCTATTGATATACAAGGTCTTGAGAAAAACTCTTATTTTTCGCGTATTTGCGTCCGAAGGAAAGTCCGCGCGCAAATACTCTCTTATTTTTTGGGGTAGAACTGAAAACCCGGACGGAAAAATCGCAGGCTACTGAAAAATTGTAACTGCCCCGATAGCTTTTCTTTCAACTGAAGGAAATAATGCCGGTCCGGTATGAAAGCCACAGCCTTTTATTGGAACCCCTCCCGGCCGAACTTCTACCGGTCTGGGAAACGGCATACAGAAGCCACGAAACAATGCCGCAAAAACGCTTCCGACGCTCTCCGAATGTTGGTTTAAGAATTTGCCATATCAAGATTTTTTACCGATGAAATGGGTAAATATACAGTTTCACCACCTGAAAAACTACCGTCGGAGCCATCGGAAATGGTGTGCACAACGGGGCTGCGCAGCACAAAAAAACTGTGGCGGCACACATCGGCCGCCACAGCTCCCAAATTTAACATATCAACTATATATATCAAGAAACTACCGTCTCACCACTTTGACGCTGCGACTTGTGCCGTCGGTGTAGGTCTCCGTCTTGATGTTTACACCCTTCACCGGAGCATTGAGTTCGCGGCCGTCGAGCGTATACCATCTTACACTCTCCACTGTCTTCGCCTGTTCGGTCACGCCACCGATACCGGTCGATGTGTTCTTCTCAATTCTGATGTTGTCAAGATATATCACATCGTTGCCTCCACCGGTATATGCGTAGAATGCGTAGCTCATGTGACTGCAGTTCTTCACAGCGTCGAGTGACACCTCATATTTCTGCCATCCGTCCTCGGTGTCGCCACCCACAATGTAGTTTGCGGCCTCAACATACTCGCCGTCGTCGCCACGCAGGAACACGAAGAGCGAAGGTTTGTTGTTCGGATAGGCTGTCGCAATGTTGTAAACCCAGAACGTCAGCACGTTGTCCTGGCCGTCGAGGGCAACCTTAGGCGATACGAATCCGGCACCGGCATACTGCTCGTACATGCTTCCGTTGTACATGTAGGCACATCCGCCGTCCTCGTCCTGAGGCGCAGCCTGGTTGTAGGTACCGTCAGGATTGGTGACGCCCCATGTGAAACCACCAGTGTATGTCGAAATGATCTGCCACGGTGTGGTTTCTGCCTCGCTGTTGGCGAACGACTCCTTGTAAGGCAATGTGTAGAGCGGACCGAGCACCACCGAACCGACAACCGGCTGTCCTATGCCTTCGTTGGTAAACGGAGCCACAGCATAATATAACAGACGTTGGCTGCTTAACGGTTCGGGTTCGATGGTGTAGGTATTGCCTTTCACGTTGTCGGCAATCAGAGTATATGTAAGTTCGTCAGGATTGTAGCTGTAAATGCGGTACTGCAGTTCATCGTCTACCACCACTCCGCCGTTCACTCCTGCCGAAGGAGCTTCCCAGGCAAGTATGGCGTTCATGTTGTCGGAGCTGCCCTTGACGGTCAGACCGGTCACGGACGATGGTGCGTCGCGGCCTACGAAGAGAGTGTCGAGCAGTACTTCACTGCGTCCGTAGTCGTTGGATGCCACAAGCATGTAGGTGTTCTGTCCGTGGAGCGGCTGTGTGTCGGTCCATGTCATGGCTGCACCCGGCACCACGTCGGTCTGTGTGTAGACCGGAGTCGGGCTTTGTCCGCGGAATATCTCAATCTTGATGTTCTCCTTCAACGCGTTGCCATGATAGTCAACGGCCGGTGCCTTGAACGTCATCTCGGCTTTCAGACTGCCGTCTTCGGCCGCTTTCGAAACGTAATCGGTGAATGCGTATGGCGAGAAGGCCGACTTCAGATAGGTCAGTTTCACGTCGTCGAGCTGCGTATCGAGGAAATCATACTGGCTTGTACCCTTTGAGTTGATACCGAAACTGTATTTGCCACCCTCGTCGGTTATGACGTTGTAGGCCACGTTAGTCATCTTGTAGGCAGTGTTCTTGGGCAGGTCGCCTACAAATACTTTCTGTGCTTCCGGTTCAGTAGCAGTGCCCATATACACCTTGTTTGTGACTGTCTCCGAATAGACTGCCGTGCTAACACCGAGCGAAAGTTCGTATACCGCATCGGCATCGAGTCTTATCATCGGTGTGTAAATCCAAGCCTCAACCGGTGTTTCCTGTACGAAGGCCGAGAATTTCATCAGTTTGTTGTTGGTGTCGTACTGCCAGCCGGAGAACGGATTTGACTCAAGGTCGAGACCTTCGAGCGTTGTCTTGTAAAGATCTGCAGCACCTTTGGTGTCGAATGTTTCAAGATAAGGTGCGGTATATACACCCACAAAGGCTGAGTCGGCTGCTGCCTCGCCCGTGCCGTATTCGTTTTCGGGAACGACGGTGTAGGTGTTCATGCCCACAGCTGTCACCTTGTTGTCAGTCCATGTGAGGTGTCCGCCCACTGCAGGCGCGTCAAACACGTGCACAGGCTCCGTCTCCTTGTTTCTGTATATGCTGATCTTGGAAAGCGTGTTTATAGGTGTTTCCTCAAGATTTGCGGTCGGAGCATCGAAGCTGACGGTGGCTGTCATGGCGTCGTCCTCACCGGGCGTAACCTCGAGTGAGCCTACGGCGGCAGGAGCCTTTGATGCGCCCACTGCGCTCAACGATACTTTCTTGAGCATCATCATGGATGCCTTCTTCGAACTGTCACCCGTATATCTCAGTGCCACATAGTATTTTCCGGCTGTCTCGTTGACGAAATATGCGTTGTAATCGCCGAATTCCACATACAGTTCGAAGGCTTCCTCCTCGGCCACCTTACGGAAAGTGGAGAGGTCGTCGGGATCTGTTCCGACATAAACTTCGAACGACTCGGGATATCCTAAGGTGAATGTCTTCATGTTGATGGTATAACGGTATTTCATACCTGCCTCAAGAGAGATGGCCGGAGTGATGAGCCAGTCGTCACCCTTAGGATAACTGTTGGCATTGATATCGATGCGAACGTCGCTGTTGAATCCGGCTCTCCATGTGTTGCCGTCATTGTTTGCGTCAACCACTGTGAAATATTCGTTGAACACCGACGCATCTGCAAACGACTGGGAATAAGGTGCCGTGAAGGCGTTGCCGCATATCAGTTTGTCCGACTCCACGTATTCGCTGCGCTTGCCGTTGTTGTTTGCATACACGCGATAGGAATAGTTGTGCATAGCCTCCGGCGTGTTTTCGGTGAAGGTGGTCTGTGTGTAGTTGTCGGCCACAGTCACACTGTCAGGCATTCTCACCACTGTGTAGCTGAGGTTTGCCTTGTCCAGATATCCGCCGTTCACTCCGGCAGCCGGTGCACTCCAGCTCACGATGTTCTGCTTGCCTTCGGCGTCGTATTCGAAATTGAGGTCGCCCACCTGCACAGGGATGTCATATCCTGCATATTTTCTTGTCGATGCAAGCGGCGAATAGCCTGCTCCGTTGCTCATGTTCACGGCCACATAGTGGTTGCCTTCGGTCAGTGTCACAGGTATCGACACCTTTTCGCCCGGCGTCACGCTCACGCCCTTGAGATTCTCGCCGTCGAGCCACACGTTGAGCACGGCATCGCCGAGAGCCGCTCCGTCGTAAGTAAGGGTCGGAACGGTGAATTCTATCTTTCCGCCAAGGCTTCCGTCAGCATCAAACACAAGATCGAGGCCCTCTGCCATGGCCGGTGCACCGTCCTTGGCTGCATTCTCGTCCACCTTCAGTGCTACGATCTGCTCGTTCTTGGTGAACTTTCCGATGAGTCCGGCCTCGGCTGTCTCAGGATTGACTGCGTAGAGTTCGCTTCCCGTTTCAGTCTGTGCGGCCCAGATGAAGAGTCCTGTACGGCCGTCGTATATCATCGACTGCGAGTACATAACAGGCATTATGCCGGTGCTGCCCACGAGTGTCGGGCGTGCCGTCTTCTTGTCTATGCGGTACAGGTCGCCCAGCCAGTTGATGAAATACATGTCTCCGCTAGGCACGGCAGCAAGCGTCAGGACGTTGTATTTGCCGCGGAAAGCAGCGATTTTGTCCATTTCATCGTAATCCTCATTGTATATGCACCAGTCCATACCGGACATTTCGTCGTTGTACTGGAGCGAATATGTCCTGTTGTCTATCGGATTGTAAGCCATCGAGGAAGACAGAAGCGAATAGCCTTTGTTTTCCGTTCCGTAAAGCACACACTTGAGTTCGTTCCAGTTGTCGGTGTCTATCGTGACATAGCGTGCACCGTTCAGCACACCCATGATGCTCATCGGAGCTATGCCGACAAACGTGTTGCGGCCGAAAGCACCTGCGAGGAAGTCGTATATGAAGGATGTGCAGTGCGGATTCATAGCCATTTCATCGCCTATACTGAACGAGTATACGCCGTAAGGCACGTCTGTTATAGAAGAGGATGCCCAGTCTGTGCTGTTTATCAGTGCGCAGTAGAGCTTACGGCCTTCAAATGCAGAAACATCTGCGGCCTTCTTTCTGGCGCCAGACTTGAGTATTCTTGTGACAGTGTTGCCCTTTACGGCTGCGTCGCCTATGGGTGTGACAGCCATCGGGCCCGGCTTGCGCGCCGTGAGAGGCGACTGCTCCGTTGTCTGTGCGCCGGCGGTGGCAGCGTTCATGAAGAACACTGCTGCCACGGCGATATCAATAAAACGTTTCTTGTTCATATATCGGTTTTGTTTTGTTCGTACTTATATTGTCATTTTACTATCTTGCGTGTGCGCTCTCCTTGTTTCACTATGTACATGCCCTTTGGCAGCATTTCGGTGCTTGTCTCGGGACGGAGGCGTCCGTTCATGTCGTATATCTTCACTTTTCCGTCCATTTCATCGGTAACGGCATTGTCTATTCCTGTGGTCTCAGGAGCCAACATGAAGTAACAGGTTGAATTTTCTATCGGATTGAGATAGCCGTAAGATGTTCCGTTGTAAGCCAGCAGCGCAGCCAGATATACTGTTCCTGGTACGCCGTTCTCGAACGCTCCACTGAATGTCACGTCGGCAGTCTCACCGCTCTTCAGCATCAGATATTGCGGCTCAAGGCATCCGCGGATAACAGCTCCGCTCTCGTTGAATATGTAAAGGTAAACGTATCCGCCGAACACTCCCTGCTCGCACTTCAGGCTGGCAGTGATGTTCATTGAGCTGGCATCGACGTTGGCGTTGTCGGCAAACGAGAGTTTGGCAGCCGGAGTGAGTACAGCCGTCTCGGCAGGAGCGTTCTCAACGCTTACCTCGCGCATGGTACTTATGAGGCGGTTGTCATCGTCCGTCACGGTGAGCATATAGTCTCCGGCCGGCAGATTGAATGTGTCGAAGAACTCAACATCAACACTTGCTCCTGGTGCAAGGTCAATCTTGTACTTAGAGCCGGACGCTACCGGACGCAGGGTGTTCTTGTCGTAGATGGTCACCATAACCTCGCCGAGGTAGTTTACGTCGCCTCCGTTCACTACAGTGGCCCTTGTGCACGACGGCACTCCGGCATATATTTCTGCAGGAACGTCCATTTCATCGATGTTCAGATCGAAATAATCGGGATAAATGAAGGTTATCTCTTCACCGCTTACACTGACATTCAGATAGTTGGGATAGCCCACATATTCGTCGCGGATGCGGCTCCACGCTCCGTCAGAACCATACTGGCGGCAGACAGGATAGAGCTTGTATTCACCGTCGGCAAGCTTTCCGAACTTGACGTTTGCTGTCATCGGACCGTAGAAACCGTAATCCTTCTCAAGTTCATAGGCTATGTCTGTGAGATAAACTTCCACAGTTTTGTCCTGTGCATCGGTCAGAAGCATGGCATATTCAAACTTCGAAGTCTTCCATCCGGCATTGTATATCATTCCACGGAGCGAAATATCGGTGCTTCCTCCGTTGGCTATGGTTTTCTGTGCAGGCACAAGTCCTTCGGTGGAAACAAGCTCTACATCTTCGTAAGTGCCGCTCTGCGGAGGTTGGATACCGGTTATTATCTGCTGGTCGTAGTTGTATCCGCCTTCAGAACCGCCCGTTCCCTGCAACGGCGGATTGAGAGCTGATGTACGGAAATAGCCGTTGCTCATGCCACTCCAGCCCCAATTGACGTGTACAAAACCGTTTTCATCGTATCCATCGAACACGAATGCGTGTCCGCCGGCAGACGAACGGCCGGTGGCAATCACGGGACGTCCGTTGTCAATCTCGTTCTCGATGATCTGCTGCCATTCCTCACTGCTGTAGTTGTCGCGCTGTCGGTAGGCCACACCCTTGTCGTAATCGAAATAATTGAACAGTGCGTAAGGTATGACATCACTTCCCGCTCCACTTGAGGAAGAATAGTTCATGCTCACCGAAATGCCGCAATGAAGCATCAGTTCGGCCACGGCATCGCAGCTGGCTTCGCTGCTGTTACTGTCGTACATGGGCAGCATATCGTCCCAGGCATAGTATGTAGAACCGAAGTCGGCTGTCAGAGTGCGGCCGCCAAGTATGGCCGGCGCATAAGTGTAAGATCCTTTTCCAACCTCCGGCCAGCGGTGATAATACATCACTTGAGCCATTGCAGTGGCGACACATCCCGTCGCACATCTGGAACTTATGTCATAATTAGGACACATATTATTATAAGGGGCGCTCTGGTCCCACATGATGTTTCCAAGCAGCGGCGCCACTCTCTTGCCGTCGTTTGCACGGTTTTCCTGTGCGAACTCCACATTGTTGTCTCTTATATAAGTTATCTCGTCCACGTAACCAGCCATCCAGTTGCGCATCTCCGGCGACATACGGTCGTAGTCGAAACTGCCCGTGTCGCTGTAGCCCAGCACCTGCGTGGCTCTGTCTTCGGCCGAAACAAGAATAAATCCGCCGTCCTGGCCTGCATTGAAAACATAGACGCAGCTGCGTCCTTTCGTATCATCGGCTGTATATACCAGCTTAAGCGCATCGCTTCCGCCTTTCTGCTGTGACTTCATCGACGTCACATTGTCGCGGAGAAACGACTGTGCGATTTTCAGAGCCTGCGGCTGCGTGATGTCTCCGGCAAAAGACAGCAGCCCCGGCAACAATAATAAAACAGCAAGAGTAAGTTTTCTCATAATGACATTTTTATTTGGTTTTCACGCTTACAAAAATAGAAAAAAGGCGTAAAAACTAACAAAAAGTCACAAAACAATGTTTTCTAATTCATAAATTAAAAATCAGAACGCTCAGTTTCTGAGCATTTTCTGATATAATGACGGCGTCATTCCTGTTACTTTCTTGAACGCTGCAATGAAGTTTGAAGCCGATTTGTAACCCACGCTTTCGGCTATACCCTGCATGCTGTATGCCCCGTAGCGGCCGGTGTCCATCATACGTTTCATCGCCACTTTGATGCGACGCTCGTTCAGGAAAGTCCTGAAATTCTTGTTATATGTAGAATTTATCACCTGAGACACATAATTGGTGTTCGACTCCGAAAGCCTTGCAAGCACGGCCAGACTGAAATCCGGACTGCAGAAAGCGTCCTCATCCTCCATCACAGCGTCAATGCGCTGCAGCAGTTCTTCACTGTTGGGCACCGGTGCCACACTCTTATCCTGGCGTTCGTCGGCGTTATCTGTCTCGTCGATGCGCGCTTTCTGCCTGTCGACGATATCGCGATAGCGGCTTTCTATTTCGAGAAGTTCCCTGTTACGCTCGAACAACGCCACATAAGCCACATGCAGTTTGCGACGCTGACGCCACACCATGACCACCGCGGTGCATGCCACTGCCACTACGAGCAGCAGCATAACGAGCGCCGCATTCTGATAGAATATCGTCCGTTTCTGATTATCTATGGTCTGGCGGTCGAGTTTCTTCTCGTGTATCTGATAACGGTTCTTTATCTGTGAGAACTCATTCACGTTGAGCAGAGAGTCGGTATATCTGAAAAATTCGTTCTGATAGAACAGTGCTTTCTCCTTATTTCCCAGTTTTGTATAGACACGCATCATGCCTTTGTAGCAGTCTGCGTAGAGATAGGCTTCGTTCTTCAACTGCGCCAGTGAGTCGTACTTCTGCAACACTTCGAGCGCTTTCGTCAGGTCGCCCTGCTTTTCATAGCACTGATAAACTTCCGAATAAGGATATATTTTCATCTCTCCCGGCAGTCTGTATTTGTCCACCACAGCCACAGCTTCGTTCATCCAGCGCGTTTTTTCGTCCATTTCATCGCGTATTCCGGCTATAAATCCCTTATTGAAATAATAATAGAACAACAGCCGTCCGCGCGGAACACCTTTCAGCGCCTTCACTTTCTCGTTAAGACGTGAGGCATACTCCACATTGCCTATGTTGCATCCGGCTCCTATCATGTTGTTAAGGAACTTGAACTGCATGCCCGCATTGCCAGACTGCGTACTGAGACGATAACCTTTCTCATACACGTCGAGAGCCTGTGCGAAGTTGGAATAGACGGAATATACGCCTCCCACGTCGTAGTAGGCATTCATAAGATTAAGAGTGTCGAAATTTTTCGAATGTTCCTCTTTCTGTATATACTGGAGCAGTCTGGACAAAGCACTGTTGTAATCGCTCTTGCGCAGATAGGCCTTGGCCTCCTTCAGCTCGTCCGGCGTCCCGCTTGCGCCCTGCCCGCCCGATGCGGCAAGGAGCACTGAAAAATGAAAGATGAGTGCCAGGCACACGTATATAAGTCTTCTGCTCGTCATATTGTAAAATGAGGAAAATGCGGCCGGCAACACAAAAAAGATGAAACCACCGATGCAAAGATAAGAAAAAAAGCTGATAATCAACACATCACGCGCCACTATCAGCAGACGGGAGAGACATCCGGATGCATACAAAACAAGAAGGCGGACACCTTGAGGATGTCCGCCCTGTGCGTTTATCAATCGATGACACCGGTGTTCACCAATCCGAAATACACCATTCCGAAGAGTCCGGCATTCCAGCCCTGAATGTGAAAACCGAGGTTCTCGCCCGTCAGACTGTTGATATGCTCGTTGGGCGACCAGTCACCCGAATCGACAAGATCGGCCCTTCCGACACGTTTCACGAGTTCCACAGCCTCAGTCCTGCGGCCCGTCCTCACTCTCGCCCAGCAGTCCATGAAGCTCACCCACGGCCACACGGCACCGTTGTGATAGGTAGCAGGCGGATAGCCGAAGCTTTCGTCATAATACGGAAAGGTCTCCGCCACACCATACGGCGTTAGACTCTGCTCGTTCAAAGCCCCGAAAATCTTAGCGGCACGGTCGTTGGGCACCACACCGAACAGTATGCCGATGGTCTGGTCCTGAAGCAAACGGTCGTTCACACTGCCGTCGCGCCATATCTGACAATAATATTCGCCATTCCAGAGTCCGCCGTCCTTCACGTCCATATTCACACGTCTGAAGGCCCTGTCGTAAGCTTCGGCATATTCACAGACGGCTTTACTGTCGCCGCACGCCTCCGCCATGAGTTCCATTTTCTTCAACGCAGCCATATAGACAAGGCAACTGAAGGGCGAATACTTGCGACCTTCCACACCGCCGACGTCCTTCCAGTCACCCCAGAACGACACCTGCATGGGCAAACCCACGTGCTCCTTATCGCGCGAAATGAGCCATTCCATCGCCTTTTTCAGTGCCGGCCAGTACTTCTGAAGGTTCTGCTGCTCATGATACATCTGCCAGAAACGCGCCACGCGGAGTATGAAGAAAGCGTTGATGTCGAGATCATCGTTTCGCTCTATCAGCGGAAGTATGGTCGTAGGAATCTTGCCCGACGGCTGCTGCCATGCGATGCTTTCCTCTATCATGCGGCGTTCCAGATCCTTGAACATCACGAGATGGAGCCACGATGTCCAGTAACTGTCGCGCTGGTTCAGCTCACGATAGCCCATAGTTACCACCTCATCGTTGCGCGTCCATTTGGTGAGCGACACACCCGACACCATGTACCAGCGCAGAAAACTGTCGAGTTCATCGTCGCCGGTGACAGGAATTGCACGGCTGAAACCTTCGGTCTTGTCTTTCAAAACCGGCCATACAGCGCGGCCATAGGCCGTAAGTATGTCAGGCGAAGCATAGTCAAGCGCGCTCACCCATTCATTGTCGTGAAACGCCAACAGTATTCTCACTGTGCGTTTCTCTTTCGCTCCAAGGTTCAGATGCATGCGAAGTGCACCGTCATCCCACGATGTTTGCACATCAGCAGTCATCTCCACACACTTTCCGTCGCCTGCACCCGAATAACCGTTACCCTTGACCGCAGACATGCCCTGTGCCATTCCTTCAGCCGGAACGGCAACGATATCGAACGTCTCAGCCTTCCTGCGCGTGTTGGTACACTCCATTTCGACCATCAACAACGGCAGTGCCGACGTGCGTGCATCGTTCACTGCCAGCGGACAGAAAGCCGTCACGGCAAACGATGTCTTAGTGAGCGGCGACCCGTGATAAGTGTTACGGACAAACGGAAAGGCACGGTCCACCGTCTTTTTCCTGAATTCCGAGAAACTGTGGCGCCTTCCGTCCTTCTCTACAAAGAACTCCACATCGCCCTTATCCTGCAACCACTCGCCTATACGGCCGGGATTGCGCATTATCTGTCCGAAGAAACCGCCGTCCTGCGAGGCGTTCACCGTCAGTGCGAAGTTGGACAACGGATATCCGTCAACCTCCGCAGGCTGCTGTGCCGACACGTCCGTGCACCATACGAAGAGTGCCGCCACAACGGCAACTATCTTTCTAATGTCCATGTGTTATAATCAAAAGGTTTGTGTTTATCATCAATATATGATTGCAAAAGTAAGGAATTATTGCCGAAAACGACACTGTATGGACTAAAATAAGTAATTTTGCAGCATATTCAGGACTATAACAACACAAGTACACGAAATGAAATACAACACACATACAATGGCCGACGGGCTACGCGTGATACATCTGCCGTCGGCCTCGCCTGTGGTTTACTGCGGCTATGCCATCAATGCCGGAACCCGCGACGAGGCGCCGGGAGAGGAAGGAATGGCCCATTTCTGCGAGCACATCACCTTCAAAGGAACAGAACGGCGCCGTGCATGGCACATCCTTAACTGTCTGGAGAGCGTGGGCGGCGACCTCAACGCCTTCACCGGAAAGGAAGATACGGTGTATCATGCGGCCGTTCTGCGCGACCACATAACGCGTGCCGTCGATCTGCTCACCGACATAGTGTTCCACAGCACATATCCGCAGAACGAGATAGACAAGGAAGTGGAGGTCATCTGCGAGGAGATAGAAAGCTACAACGACTCGCCCGCCGAACTGATATACGATGAATTCGAGAACATGGTTTTCAGCGGTCACCCGCTCGGTCACAACATTCTGGGACAGGCCGAACGCCTGCGAACATACACCACTGCCGATGCCCAGCGCTTCACATCGCGCCTCTATCGCCCCGACAATGCCATATTCTTTGCCTACGGCGACATAGATTTCACTCGTCTGGTCAAGGCCCTCGCACGCGCCGGACACGACACACCAGCCTCAGGTTCGCCCCTTCCGGCCACCGACGACATGCGCCGCCGGCCGTTGCCACAATACGTTCCGTCGCAAAGGACGATGAACATGGACACACATCTGGCACACGTGATGACCGGAAACCGTGCCTACGACATACACGACCAGCGCCGTATGGCCCTCTATCTGCTCAACAACATAATGGGCGGACCGGGCATGACGGCACGCCTCAACCTGACTCTGCGCGAGCGACACGCGCTTGTCTACACTGTGGAAAGCTCAATGGCGAGCTACTCCGATACGGGTGTGTGGGCCGCCTACTTCGGATGTGATCCGCGCCAGGTGGACCGTTGCATGCGACTCGTAAGGCGCGAACTCGACCGCATGATGGAGACTCCGCTGAGCGACAAGCAGCTGCGCGCCGCCAAAAAACAGATAAAGGGACAGATAGGTGTGGCATGCGACAGTCGCGAAAGTTTCGCCATCGACTTCGCCAAGAGCTTCCTGCACTACGGATGGGAGAAGGACGTGGCACGGCTCTACAGCAACATCGACGCGGTGACACCGCAGATGATACAACAGGTGGCGCAGGAGACATTCGCCCCGGAGCTCATGACAACGCTCATAATAAAATGAAAACTCAAGAGTTATAATTGCTCTCTCGAACATAAACGGCCGCCATACAGGTGGTCGTTTTAACATTTAAAACCGAGCGGCTCCGCTCCACCGTCATTTTTCTTAAAAAATAACGCCACACGTCCGTTTTTCGCCCATACATCCGCAACTACCTGATTATCAATAAAATAAATAAAGAGTACAGATTATACCAGTACGTTAAGTTTGCCACCCGTCCTCCCACCGCTTTGCAAAAAAGGCTTTATTACACCCTGATATGGACTATTTCACCGCTCGAAAAAGACCAAATCAGCATGCAATAAAGACAATACCACAACGCAGAAAAGGCAAAATCGCAAAGCAACAGTCAGAAAACGACAGTGAAATAATCTGCAAGGCGAACAGCCATAAGCGCCAAATGGTCCATTTCATCGTTCTCCGTCGTCTCAAATTCACGGCCGGACCGGGTCGCAGAATGTTAAATCCGGACACTGCGGACGTTAAAAATGTTAACGCAAACACGATCCGATACAGGCTTCATCGCCGTCACTACGGCCTACGCAGAATGCTTTTTTAGATAAAAGCGAAAACATAACATGACAGTTATTTGCATAACTGTCGTTTTTTATTTTTATCTTTGCATAAGATATAGCTGCGCTCGGGAAAACGAAAACAAGCTTTCTTTCAGCTCGCTGGCAATATCTTTGCATAAGAAAATCTGCGCCACGAACCGCACAAGTCAGCAAGACAAAATGCCGGACAGACATGGTGCAGACAGCTTAACACACAGAAGTGATGACAGAAAAAGACAAAAGACGCAGGGTAACGGCAACAGGTGAGATGGCACTTGACATTGTTTTCAAGAACGACACACCTGTCGACGCAGTGCCGGGAGGCTCGGCACTCAACACCATAGTGTCGCTCGCACGGGCCGGCATCAGCACGGCTTTCGTGTCGGCCACAGGCAACGACTACGCCGGACAGCGCATGCGGAACTTTCTCGCAGCCGAAGGCGTGGACGTGACGGCAGTGGAAACGGCTGGAGAAATGAGGTCTACCGTGTCGCTGGCTGTACTCGACTCACACAACAACGCATCCTATACATTCTATCGCGACAGCCGTCCGCTGCCATACAACGGCCGTCCGCAACCGATGGACGAAGGCGACATACTGATGTTAAGCTCGTTCCATGCGGTGAGTCCTGCCACACGTCACATGACAGTTCCGCTGCTCGACGAAGCACGGCGGGCCGGAGCGATGGTGGTATATGACATGAATTTCCGACCTGCACACAAGGCCGATCTCCCCGATGTGATACAGAACATGACAGAAAACATGCGCCGTGCCGACATAGTGCGCGCCAGCACCGAGGACCTCATGACGGTATTCGGTACTGCCGATGCGGCCGAGGCATACCGCAACCACATATCCGGACACTGCCGCATACTGGTGTGCACCGACGGCGAACGCCCCGTACAGATATTTACAGGCGCCGCAGAGCCGATGACATTCGGCGTGAGACAGGTGGAGGCAGTGAGCACAATAGGAGCCGGCGACAACTACAACGCAGGCATGATATATGCCCTCATACGCCACGGAATAAGCCGCGACGACCTTTCTACTCGTCCCGACGAAATATGCTGGGAGCGGATAGCGGAATGTGCCGCAGCGTTCGCCGCCAACTGCTGCACCCATACTGGCAACAACATAAGCCGGGAGTTCGGCATGCACATGAGGCAAGAACTGGAACAAAACAACAACGGACAATAACATAAAAACAAAAATACGTACATGAAACTGATTACAGACAACATCTACTATGTGGGCGTGAACGACCGCAACAAGCACCTTTTCGAAGGTCTGTGGCCGCTGCCCGCCGGAGTTTCCTACAACTCTTATCTCATCAACGACGAGAAAGTGTGCCTCATAGATACCGTTGAGGTGGGCTTTTTCAGCCAATTCATCGAGAACATACGCGCCGTGATAGGCGACCGCAAGGTGGACTATCTCGTGGTGAACCACATGGAACCCGACCACAGCGGCTCACTCGCACTGCTCAGACAATACTATCCTGACGTGCAGGTGATAGGCAACAAGAAGACATTCGGCATGATGAAGGGTTTCTACGGCATAGACAGCAACACGATGGAGATAAAGAACGGCGAGACTCTCAGCCTCGGAAGCCACACGCTGAAATTCGTTCTCACACCTATGGTTCACTGGCCCGAGACAATGATGACGCTCGACACTACAGCCGGCGTGCTGTTCGCAGGCGACGCCTTCGGATGTTTCGGAGCACTCAACGGCGGAGTGATTGACGCTCAGATCAACTGCGACGGCTTCTGGCCGGAGATGGTGCGCTACTACAGCAACATCGTTGGCAAGTACGGAATACCCGTGCAGAACGCAATGAAAAAGCTGGCCGGCGTCGACATAAAGTACATCTGCTCCACCCACGGACCCGTATGGCATGAGCATATCGGCAAGGTTACAGGAATGTACGACCGCATGAGCAGATACGATACAGACGAAGGCATCGTGGTATGCTACGGCACCATGTACGGCAACACCGAACGTGCGGCCGAAGTAATAGCCAACGCAGCGAGCGAGGCAGGAATAAAGAACATCGTGATGCACAACGTATCGAAGACACACCACTCGTATATCATAGCCGATGTGTTCCGTTACCGCGGACTCATCGTGGGCGCACCGACCTACAACACGGGCCTCTATCATGAGATGGACGTGCTGCTCTCCGAGCTGGCCGGACGCGACATAAAGAACCATTATCTAGGATGGTTCGGCAGCCATGGATGGGCAAGCAAGGCCGTATCCAAGATAAACGACTGGAACGAGCACCATCTGCACTTCGAACCGGTGGGCACTCCGGTGGACATCTGCCAGAGCCTCAACGCCGAGACAACAGCGGCATGCGAACAACTGGGCCGCGACATGGCTGAGAGACTGAAGGAAGACAGAGCCTGAACATCCGGCAAACGCAAGAACCGACATACAAACGGCCTGACGGCACCATAACCGTCTGACGGCCGGAGAGACACAGGCAAGCCCGCATACAGACTGCGAGCCTGCCTGTATTGTTTAAAACAAAACCTTACACACATGAAAAAAATACGATTCGGGCTGCTGCCCCGCATAATCATAGCCATTGTCCTGGGTGTAGTCCTGGGCAACGTGATGACGGAACCGTGGATAAGACCGTTCGTCACATTCAACGCCATATTCAGCCAGTTTCTTGGTTTTCTCATACCGATAATCATCGTCGGGCTCGTCACTCCGGCCATAGCGGGCATCGGTAAGACAGCAGGCAAGATGCTGCTCGTAACGGTAGCGATAGCCTACGCCGACACAGTGATGTGCGGCATGCTGGCCTACGGCACGGGCAGTACACTGTTCCCGGGCATGACCGAGGGACTGTCGATGGCGGCATCGGGCGGAGCCGGCAAGGCTATCGAACCGTATTTCACCATCAAGATACCGCCCATACTAGACGTTATGAGCGCTCTCGTGCTTTCGTTCATAATGGGTCTGGGCATAGCCTACGGCAAAGCGGAGGTGCTGAGAAAGGGAGCCAACGAGGTGATGGACATCACCGGCAAGGTGATAAGCAAGGCAATAATACCGCTGTTGCCGCCATACATCTTCGGTATATTCCTCAACATGACAGCCAACGGCGAGGCTTACTCCATAATGAGCGTGTTTGCCAAGATAATAGTAGTGATATTCGTGCTCCACATTGTCATACTACTATACCAGTTCTGCGTGGCAGGCGCAGTGACGCAGCGCAATCCTCTGAAACTGCTGTGGCGCATGTTGCCGGCCTACTTCACGGCTTTGGGCACATCGTCGTCGGCAGCCACGATACCTGTTACGCTGCGTCAGACAGAGATGAACGGCGTGAGCAACGACGTAGCTGGCTTCACAGTGCCGCTCTGCGCCACAATACACATGTCGGGATCGGTGATGAAGATAACGGCCTGCGCGCTGACCATATGCATCATAAAGGGCATGCCGCACGACGCTATGCTCTTCACGGGATTCGTGATGCTGCTGTCTGTCATGATGGTGGCCGCACCGGGAGTGCCCGGAGGCTCCATAATGGCGGCACTGGCACCGCTGGCATCGGTACTGGGATTCGGCGAACAGGACCAGGCGCTGATGATTGCGCTGTACATAGCCATGGACAGTTTCGGCACGGCATGCAACGTGACGGGCGACGGAGCGGTGGCGCTGATAGTGGACCGCATATTCGGTCGCAAGAGCGTAAAGCATACATAGAAAGCCGGAAAAGCCGCTCCTGAAACAACACACAATGGAGCAGACGCGGCAACATAAAAACAACGACAGCCTGTGACAGATGATGTCACAGGCTGTCGTCATATCAACCAGGCGCACAACGGAGCATGACCGGCTGCAATACTTAACGACAAACGGGAACATTATGTATGAGTAATGCCTCCGCAACCGTCCGCCCGTCAGTCCTTGGGCAGCCCTATCGCTTTGACATAATCCTCGAACTCGTCGCGGCTTATGGCCGCTCCGTTCTTTATCTTGGCACGATAGTTATATATAGTATTGACCGAGAAATGCAGGAACTCGGCAATCTTGGAGCTGTCGTCGATGCCAAGACGTATGAGCGCAAAGATACGTATACCGGTGGTGAGCTTTGCCTGATCAGTCAAAACAATGCGACATTCTGGTCGCAACAGCATGTTGAACTCATCGACAAATGTAGGGAAGAGACGTATGAACGTGGAGTCGAATATCTCGAAAAGCTCGGCGCGTTCGCGGTCGCGGAAGTTATGATTCTTCACAACGCTGTAAAGATCGGCGTAACGCTTTGCCTTTATCATGACAAACATGTCGCGGCGCATGGCATCCATGCGGTCGATGTAAGACGAACACTGACGAAGGAACAGGCCGATATATTTCTCTTTCACACGGTTGCTTTCGTCGAGACTTGCCACAGCCTCGTTGAGATGGTCGCCGGTAGCCACAAGACGGCGGTTGAGAGTGTCGAGATTCTTGAGCGTCTGCTTCATCTCTGCATTGAGCGCAGTGAGCTGTTCGTTCTTACGGCTCAGCTCAGTCTGTGTCCGAGTGAGTCTGCGGCGCTGGCGTGTGAGATAGAAAAGGAATGCAAGCACTATGAGAAGGAACACCACAGACACGGCAATGACGGTCTTGAGATAAGTATTCTCGCGCTTGCCACGCATCTGATACATTTTGTCCACCACCTGCATGACGGGCGTTATCTGCTGATAGCGGAGACGTGTGCCGAACCGGGCGGCACAGTCGGAAGCGAAGTTTATGTAGCGGTAAGAACGTTTGATGTCGCCCATTGTGTACATGGCATTGGCCAGTTCCCACAACGCTCCCTGGTCCATCACGGCGTTGCGCACATCGTTGAGCGCCGACATGGCGAGCCAGTAGGTCCACTGCTCTGTGTCGCCGAGCATCTTGTAGTCGAGAAAACGATAGAAAGCCACGATGGCCATTCTGTGAGAATCTTTGGCCGCCAGCTTCATGCGACGGTCGTTATAACGCAAAGCCTTGGCGTAGTCGCCTTCGCCATAGGCCCTTGTCTCGAGTAGTTGCAGACGTATATCGCTGTCGGCAGGAGCAATGGCAATGAGCGAATCGGCATAAAGACGCGACATGGCAGAATATTTCTTTCTGAGATTATCCACCTTGCTGTAGTATGCAAGCTCGCCATACAGATGGTTGCACGACTTGTAGTAATCCACAAGTCCGGCAGCATCGAGTTCCGCTTTGCTTACTGTAGCCAGTATGTCGGCGGCCTCGGTGTACATGCCCGTCGAGGAACACTGGTAAGCCTTGAGCACACGGCAGCGGTTCTCTCCCGCACGGTCTCCGTTTCTGCGGGCTATGGCCTCGGCACGATCGAGCCAGAGAAGAGCCGAATCGCTCATATAGGCCCGGTATTCGTTGAAGAGTTCGAGAGCTATGGAATAGCGTGCCGCAGCACCTGCTGTGGCGTACATGTTGCGGGCATGACGTATGTAGTTCTCACGTTTGGACACATATCTGTCCGAATTGGCAATAGCATCATCAAGGCAGCTGTAAAGCGAATCGGCGCGGGTGGATGCCGCAGCATGTCCGAACGGAGCCGACAACAACAGCAATAAGATAAGGATTCTCATATCATTATCAAGTCACAAATGGAACAAAAGGCTTTAAATCACAATATTGCAAAGATAAAACAATATCATGAAATGACAAAAGACGGACACGTGGTTTTTTCGACTCTGTGGAAATTCTGTGGAGATTGTTTTATCTATGAAGCATCACCGTATGAAGAAAAACCTACGGACAGTGCGTAACGTCATGAACAACAGCGGCGCATCCATACAGGCAACAATAAATGCACATTGTCACAACCGATGAATCCTCACAGAAATACGCCGTGTCTCGGATGTCTCCCCCGACCGCAATATCGGCGTTTTTAAAGAAAACCCGGACGACGTACTTACAGTTTTTCTTGACTTTTTTTTGACAAAATAAAATCGCGAAAGAGGTGTAAAGAAATATTAAATACAGCATCTGAAAGGCCCGTTCCGGCTTTATTGCCTTACGGCATACTTTGTTTCATAATCCCCTATAATCCATATTGCATTCCGATAATGCCCATATCAGCCTCTTGTTTCGCCCGTATCAGGGTGTGATATCGTTTGTTTCAGGGCCTGATATGGGCAATATCACGTGCCGAAATGGTGCATTTTGCACGGCCAAAAAATCTATTCTTAACACAAGCCACTGATATTCAATATATTGCACAAGACTAAAATTTCTCGCGTATTTGCGTCTGAAGGAGAGTCCGCGCGCAAATTCTCTCTTATTTTTTGGGGTAGAACCGAAAACTCGGGCGTGAAAACCGCAGGCTACTGAAAATCTGTAACTACGCCATTTGACTTCTCTTCCGACTAAAGATAACAACGCCTATACGGGATTGACACCTCGTTCTTGATTGCAGCCAATGTCTGCCGGGCTTCCCGACCGGACCGTCATCATATAAAAAATCTTCCGCCTTATGAAAGACATTGCTGACATAAGACGGAAGACGGTATTGTATATATAAGTCTCAGGAAACACTCTCCGATATCACTCTGCCGTGATACTTACGGTCTGGAGCGAACGGCTGTCGTGGCCGAGCATTATGTCGAACTTGCCAGGTTCGAACACCTGACGGCCCTCGGCGTTGTAATATGAAAGTTCTTTCTCCGTAATGTCGAAAACAACTTCCTTGCTCTCGCCTGCCTTGAGCATCACGCGGCTGAAGCCTTTGAGCTCCTTGACAGGACGTACTACAGAAGCTACAGGATCGCGCATGTAGAGCTGCACCACTTCATAAGCGTCGCGCGAACCGGTGTTGGTCACTGTTACAGAGGCCTTGAAGTTGCGGCCGGAACCTGTGACAACGGGTTTGCCATAGCTGAAGGTTGTATAAGTAAGACCGTAACCGAACGGATAGAGCGGATCGTTGACGTTGTCGAGCCAGTTGGTGGCGTACTTGTGGAAATCCTTTGTGCCTTCCGGGACAGGACGGCCTGTGTTCATATGATTGTAGTACATGGGCAGCTGACCTGTGGCACGCGGGAAAGTCATGCTGAGACGGCCGCTCGGAGCCACATCGCCGAACAGTACATCGCATACGGCGTCGGCTGTCTCGCTGCCTCCGAACCACACGTTGAGAATGGCATCTACATTGTCCTGCTCCCATGTGAGCACTGTAGGACGTCCGGAGAAGTTGAGCATCACAACGGGCTTACCGAGTTTCACAAGCTCGGCAAGCAGTTCGCGCTGCACGTCGGGCAACCGGAGGTCGGAACGGCTGGCACACTCTCCGGACATGTCGGCACTCTCGCCCATGGCGCAGACAATGACGTCGGCACGGGCAGCCACGGCAAGCGCCTCGGCCTTGAGGGCAGCATCGTCGCCACGCTCAATGGTCTTGCCGAACTCGGCGGCACGCTGGCGCAAAGAGTCGGCCATGAGATTGCAACCCTGAGCATAGAGAAGTTCGGCCTTGCCTTTGAGCGCGCGCTCAAAACCCTCCTTGAGTGTAGAGTATTTGTCGGGCGTATAAGCCACGCACCATGTGCCGGCCATGTTGGCACGGGTGTTGGCCAACGGGCCGATAAGGGCTATCTTGCCCTCACGTTTCAGCGGCAGGAGGTTGTCCTGATTCTTCAGCAGCACAAAGGTCTCGGCGGCTATGCGGCGTGCGGCGGCGCGGTTGTCGGCAGTGAATATGTCGCGTTTGCGGCGCTTGGTGTCGCAGTACTTGTATGGATCGGCAAAAAGTCCGAGCTTGTATTTTGCCTCGAGCACTCTGCGGCAGGCGGTGTTGATGGCTTCCTCGCTCACGGTGCCATCCTTGACAGACTGTTCCAGTGTGCCGATGAATCCCATGGAGCACATGTCCATGTCGGTACCTGCATTGAGCGCAAGGGCAGAGGCCCGCTTGAGGTCGCCGCCCACACCGTGGGTGATCATCTCGCCTATCGAACCGTAGTCGGTGGCTACGAAGCCGTCGAACTTCCACAGATTGCGCAACACATCGTCGAGCAGCCACTTGTTGGCTGTGGCCGGGATGCCGTCAACAACATTGAACGACGACATGATGCTGCCCGCACCGGCCTCAACAGCAGCTTTGTATGGCGGGAAATACTGGTTGAACATACGCAGACGGCTCATATCGACGGTGTTGTAATCAAGACCCGACTCAACGGCACCGTAAAGAGCAAAATGTTTCAGACAGGCCATCACGTTGGCGTTGCTGCTGTAATCGCCCTGATAACCGCGTATCATGGCTTTTGCTATCTGCGATCCGAGATAAGGATCTTCGCCGTTGCCTTCGGATACACGGCCCCAGCGGGCGTCAACACAGATGTCGACCATCGGGCTGAAAACCCAGTTGATGCCGTCGGCTGAAGCCTCCTTGGCTGCTATACGGGCAGCCTCTTCTATGGCTGACATGTCCCAACTGCACGACAGTGCGAACGGTATGGGGAAAATGGTCTCGTAGCCATGGATCACATCCATGCCGACAAGAAGCGGTATGCCAAGGCGGCTCTGCTCAACAGCCACCTTCTGCAGAGCCTTGATTTTGTCTACTCCCTTCAGATTGAACACGCCGCCCATGCCTCCGGACTTGATTAGTCCGGCCACCTGAGTGTCCTGTGCCTGTCCTGTTGTGATGTCGCCGGCCACCTGAAGATTGAGCTGGCCGATCTTCTCCTGAAGTGTCATACGCGACATAAGGTCGCTGACGAACTTGTCCATATCGGCATCCTGTGCTGTCGCTGTCAGCGCAAACACACATGACACCATGGCTGTCAATGTTTTCTTTACTGATATCATCGTTATAATATTTTTAATAAACAAAAGGAAGACAGCGGACAGTCAACCGCCGTTGTCTGTCTCTGTCTTCAGAATATTACATTAAAACAAATCTCACTTTCTGTTTCAGATTATCGGAAGAGTTACCTATCAAAGCTTCGAAGTCGCCGGCTTCAGCAGTCCATTTATGGGCCTTGTCGTCGAAGAAACTCAGTGCATCGGTGCCGATGGTGAGCTTCACTTCCTTTGTCTCGCCGGGCTTCAGACTCACTTTACTGAAAGCCTTGAGTTCCTTGTAAGGACGGACGAGAGACGATTTGCAGTCGCGCACATAAAGCTGTATCACTTCAGAGCCGGCTCTTGTGCCTGTATTCTCCACGCTTACGGTGAATGTTATGCTGTCGCCCTGTGCAAGTTTTGTTTTGTCAGCCGTTGCCTTACCTATCTTGAAGGTGGTGTAGCTTAGGCCGTGACCAAAGGCAAACACCGGTTTGATTTTTTCCTTGTCTGCCCAACGGTAGCCTACGAATATGCTTTCCTTATATTCTTCGTCGATGATTTTCTTGTCGTCGCGCCATGTGCCGGGATAACTGTTCAACTTGTGTGCGGCAACATCGTCAAGCTTCTGCCACCATGTGTAAGGCAGTTTGCCCGAAGGATTGGCACGGCCTGTGAGTACATCGGCCAGAGCCTCACCGGCAGTGGAACCGAGGAACCATCCCTGTACGATGGACTTGACCTTGTTGCGCCAGGGCATGGCCACCGGATTGCCGGAGATGTTTACGAACACAATGTTCTTGTTGACAGCGGCCAGAGCCTCAACCACACGGTCCTGACCATATGGCAGCCCGTATTCCTTGCGGTCGTGACCTTCGGCATCCTGATAATCGCTTTTGTTGAGACCTCCGAAGAATACTACGCAGTCGGCATTCTTTGCCTTGTCCACCGCCTCGGCAATGAGTTCATCGGCAGAGCGTGGTTCATAAAGTTTCTGCTTGGCAACGACTCCATTGTACTCACCGATGGTGTCACCAACGTAACCGCGGGCATAATCAACCTTGATCATATTGCCAAGATAGTTGCGCATACCCTCTATCGGGAGAGTCTCACGCTGTACTTTCAGCGAAGAACTACCGCCACCTACGGTCATCATCTTGATGGCATTCTCACCCACAACAAGCACGCGGAGTGTCTTCGTAGTGTCGAGCGGCAGCAGATTGCCGTCGTTCTTGAGGAGCACAATGCCTTCATCCGCTATACGACGGGCTGTGGCATAATGGGCTTCGGAGTTCATCGAGCCATTGCCGCGGTCGGTCTTCATTGTAGTGCGGAAGAACAGACGCAGGACGCGGCGCACCTTATCGTCAAGTTCCTTGGTCGTGTATTCACCCTTCTGTATCATTTCGCGATATGGCCGGGCGAGATAATAATTGTCGTATGCGTTGGATGCACCGAAGGAAAGACCGTCGGTCCATGTGCCGAATTCCATGTCGAGGCCGTTCTCGACAGCCTGGCGTGTGTCATGCGTTCCACCCCAGTCCGAGATCACAACACCGTCGAAGCCCCACTCTCCTTTGAGAATGTCACAGAGCAGATACTTGTTATGGCAGTTGTGCTGGTCCTTATAAAGATTGTATGCACCCATGAGTCCCCATGCATGACCTTCGGTAACAGCGGCCTTGAACGCAGGAAGATATATTTCATACAGGGCACGGTCGTCAACAACGACATTCACCTGATTGCGGTATTCCTCATCGTTGTTCATCGCAAAATGCTTCACACATGCGGCAACACCATTGGACTGAAGTCCCTGAACATAAGGTACTACCATGCGAGATGCCAGATATGGATCTTCGCCCATGTACTCGAAGTTGCGTCCACCGAGAGGGGTGCGCAGAATATTCACACCAGGACCGAGAATCATGTCCTTGCCACGATAAAGCGCTTCCTCACCAAGAGCTTTGCCGTAAGCCATTGCCATCTGCGGATTCCAGGTGGCAGCGAGACATGTGAGCGCAGGAAACGCCACACAGGAATCGTTTGTCTGTCCTGCCTGCATCCATTCGTCCCAAAGCACATCGGGACGTACGCCGTGAGGACCGTCGTCGGTCCAGAACTCAGGAATGCCCAAACGGGCCACACCCGGAGAGCTGAACTTGCTCTGTGCGTGTATTACCGCTATCTTTTCATCGAGCGTCATACGTTTCAGAGCATCTTCTACACGTTGCTCAACCGGTTTTGTCGCATCAAGATATACAGGAAGCGACTGAGCCGTGGCTGCCGTTGCGGTGAAAGCGACAAAAGCAGCCATCATGATTGTTTTGTTCATTATATATTTCATTTATCGGGTCTTTCTGTTTCCTTATCAATATTACCACATCGTATAATACGGTCAGTCGGCCTTCAGACCGATTGACTTTATGTATGCGTTCTGCGGACGGCAATTAGCAAACTTGACATTCTCTATAAACTGTCTGAGTATGCGGCGTGCCTCATCCTGCGACGGACGAGCCTTGCGTATGTCTTCGAAAGTAGTACGCGACGCCTCAGAGAACTTCACAACAACACTATCCCATCCCTCCGGACGTACTATGGCATTCATGCAGGAATTGTCAACCTTCTTATAAGGCCAGAACGTATAACCTATATTATTATTGCGCAACACCTTTACAAAATCGGCCTGCCACTGGTCAGTGTTATGTCCCAGTTCTCCCATATACATCGGCAAGCCCGTGCGGTCGCGGAATTCGATATAATCCTTTATTGCATCTGCCGTGGCAGGACCGCCGTAACGATGGCATGTGTACATGATGTTTGAATCGAATTTCCAGTCGGGAAACATGGTGAAAATACTGTTCCACTGCGCTCCTCCAAGCAATATCACATGATTGTTGTCTATCTCGCGTATGGCCTTCACCGTCCGTTTGTATAACGGCTCAAGCTTTCTGTTAAGTTCGTCCTTATTTGTAAAGAAGTGGGCTATCGGTTCATTCATCAGTTCGTATCCGAGAATGACAGGTTCATCCTTGTAACACGATGCTATGTCACACCATATCTTGATGAACAGTTGCTGGCTGGCCTCGCTCTCGAAAAGCCACGGATAGCCATAGCTGTTGTCTATGTTGTCGCCGGTCTGGCCGCCAGGACAATCGTGCATATCGAGAATCAGATAAAGGCCATAATCCCTGCACCAGTTGATAAGACTGTCCACTCTGGCAAATCCGTCCTGAGCAGACGTAAGGCCCATATAATCCTCATCGGTGAAAAGTTTGTAATTGAACGGCAGACGGATAGTGTTGGCACCGGTGGACGCAATGAAACGGATGTCGTCACGGGTGATATAATTATCCTTGAATGCCTGCCAGAAGGCTGCCGTATCGTCCGGACCTATCATTTGCCTGAACATAAGATCGATCATCCATCCACTGTTTGTTTTCTGGAAGCCGAACATATAACCCTCCGGATTAAGCCAGTTGCCAAGATTTGTTCCGGTAATATACAACTTGGTGCCGTCCGGTCTGACCAGACTTTCGCCGTCCACACGCACAAATCGTCCGGATGCCGACACTGTGATAACAGACACACAAAGCATCAGAAAAGACAGAATACTTCGCATTTACGTAAGCTTTAGAATAAAAGCCACCCACGGCCGCAATCCACGGAGTTTATGTCACGCGGCTTATCGGTCGCAAGCGGCTTCAACTTAATTATTCAGCTTATTATGTTATTTTTGAAAAACTCTCACATAATCAACTTCCATTGTTGCCGGAAGACAGCTTTCGTCAACACCCTGAAGACCGCCCCACGAGCCGCCCCATGCAAGATTGAGTATAACATAGAACGGTGCGTCGAAAGGCCAGGCGTCGTTACCGGTGCCGTCATTGTTATAAGTAAGCAACTGCTGTCCGTCAACATAGAACACCATTTTCTCGGATGTCCATTCAAGAGCATACTTGTGGAAGTCCGAATAAGCAGTGGCAACAGAAGTACGGGCACTCTCTATCGCTGTGCCACCGTTGTTGTACTTGTTACAATGGATTGTCGATACTACAACATTCGGATCATATCCCACCGACTCCATTATATCTATCTCGCCATCGCCAGGCCATGTTGTAAAGTTGACAGGCATCATCCAGAATGCAGGCCATGTGCCCTTTCCTTCCGGCAGTTTGATGCTTGCCTCGATATAACCATACTTCCAGCCCTGATTGCGTTTTGCATATATACGTGCCGACTTGATGTCATTGCCATCTTTATACAGGTTTATCTTCAGTGTTCCATTAGACACTTCGGCAACATCATTACCCTTTACATAACTCTGCAACTCGTTGTTCACGAAACCCGGACCGGCCACTTCAAAGGTCCAGTCGCTGCTAAGTTCAGTTCCGTCAAACTCATCATTCCACACAAGCGAATAGCCGTCCGGAGCAACAATCTCCGTATCATTTGATATTCCAGCCTGATTGACCTTGACTGCACGGCGTGTTCCGCCACACCATACTATAACTTCGCCACTGCGTGCTTCTGTATCTGTGTTTTCCTGCACCGTTACAGTAAGAGTCTCGTTTTGCTTTACCGAACCGTCTGGTGTCACCGTCAGCCAGTCAACAGTAGCATAAGCGGCAAATTCACGGTTGGTCGCCACATCCACTGTGAACGATGTTGCTCCGGCATCAATGTCTTTCTCCGTTACCGACAGCGTCACCTGCTGGTTGTCCGGTGCAAAAACCGTCTCTCGCTCATCGCTGCAGGACGCCATTCCAACAGCCGCGGCAAAAAATATGCTTAATATCATTTTGGTCTTCATTTTTCCGTATTTTAAGAACGTTTGTTATTATAACTTTGTTTCACCTTTTCTTTTTCTTCCGACTAAACCCTGGTTTGCAAGAGAACGTCTTCCGTTTCCCCACCAGACGTATTCAGGGTTATGAAAAATGTCTCTTAAGATTCAAAAGACGTCTCTTGCACAAACAAGGTTGTCGATACATTAAAAGAAAGGTTGATTCGTATTATTGTGCCGTCTTCTGCAACACGATGTTGTTTACAGTCACCGTGGTATTATCCTGACATCCGCCAAAGTCAAAGACAAGCATCAGTCCCTGAGACGCACCTATGGCCAGCTTGGAAGCAGGAACCTTCAGTACATATTCCTCGTAAGGAGCAAGATCCACACGCTCTGCGAAGAAGAAGTTGTCAGCATCATTCGCACTATCTGTGAGTTTCACTGTCGCACCCTTGAGTTCCTTGTTTGACATCAGCGTGCAGCTGAAGTCGTAAGCTACATCCGCATCAGCCGGTATGCCAGTCTTAATCTTCACCTGAGCCTGCCACTGTTCGAATGTCGCTGACGGCAGTGTAATGGTGTAGTTGCCACCGTCCTTGACAAATCCAGGATCAGCTATCTGTGTCCAGCCCGGAGCATAATAGAACTCTGTAGAATAAGCATCTGTGTCGTCCACGTTCACCTTCCAGAGGTTATTTTCAGAATCATATGTGTAAACTGTCTTGTCCTCATCCTCAGACGGTACGACTGTTCCATCGTCGTTGGCATGATCTTTCAGCACAATATCGCTCACAGTGACCTGTGTGTTTTCTGCGTTACCGCCGAAATCGAGCACCAAAGACACCTTGTCCATATCTATTCCTGGCATATCACTCTTATAGAACACATATTCCTCATAAGCCTTAAGCTTGACAGTCTCCTGGAAATAGTATGTGTCGTCATCGCCGGTCTTCACAAGTTTCACAGTCACATTGTTGTGATCGGTATTCGATGTAAACTTACAGCTGAAGTCATAGTTCGATGCAGCACTGGTACTCATATCGGTGAGGAACTTCACCTGAGCCTGCCATGTCTCGCTAGTAGCAGTAGGCAGACTTATGGTATAAGAGTTTCCGTCTGCTGTAAGTGTAGGATCAGCTATCTGTGTCCAACCCGGAGCATAGAAGAACTCGTTGGTGAATGTACATCCTTTGAACATATTGAATTCACTGTCCGGATCAAATCCATCAAAACTCTGTTCGTCAGCCTTGCTCGTAAGAATGTAATGCCATGCCACAGAACCGTCATCATAAATTAGCACAAGCTTCGAGCCAGTTATGCTCTCGATGCGGAATTCCGGTTTGTTATACTGATTGTCACCCGATACATACGGGAACAATGTCTGATCATCAAGCACAAGATATACGTCGTTACCACGGCCCTCTATCTTGTATTGTGCTGTCTGTTCCTGTACGGCTGCGTCAAAATCATCTCCGTTACCCGGATTTTCCGGGAAAAGTGTACATCCGTTGTTCACAAACACGAGACCGTCAGCACCTGGACTATAAGTATATGTGCCATCGGCAGTAAAGGTTACTTCATCGTCATAAAGACCAGTGCCCTCCTTCTCATTAGGTGCGGCAGAGAACCATCCGAGTCCGTCGCTGCCGGATTCACCACATCCGAGGTGTCCCTCTTCGCTCTTTGCTATGCGCCAAGTCTTGCCACTTAGCATTGTAGCATACATATCATAATCGACAAGAGAATTATCAATATGGAAAGTCACAGAACCTATGCCCTGGCTGAATCCGTTGCGGTTGCCCACCCGATATTTCAAAACATAATCGCCGGTATTGGCAAAAATTTTCTTCAATTCGTTCTGGGTTGAATAAGGATTGGTGCTTTCCCAGTCCATGATCCATATAGGATAGACGCCGTTACCCTCAAGTTTGAACGTCGCCTGATTTATTGTCTGGTCAACGTCGACGGTCACCTTTGCATCCTCTGCGATAGGGAGTCCGTTTTCGTTCACACCCTCGAAGTCGTCGGGCGAGCACGATGCGAGTGACATTGCCACTGCGGCAAACGCGCCCAATATATAATTAAGCTTTTTCATAATTTGTCACTGTTATTGTTGGTTTAATAATTGTTCTGCGTCAGAGTACCCTGTGCAGCGTCTATCTCTGACTGCGGTATCGGCAGATACTTCTTCGACTCGCTCCATGTATTTGTGCGGTAACCATACTGATCGGGCACAAGTGTTGTCGCAGCCTTTCCTGTACGCACAAGGTCCCAGTAGCGTTTGCCTTCGCCCACAAACTCAAGGTGGCGTTCGTTGATTATGTTGTCAATCGTCGCACTTACATGATCGGTAAGTCCCGAACGGTTGTGCACAAGATTCAGATACGATTCAGCCAATCCTGTATCACCGCCGGTGCGGAGCAGGAGTTCTGCAGCGTTGAGGAGTGTTTCCGCATAACGATAAACGCGCAGGTTGTTGTTGAAGTTCAGGTCACCATCAGCTGCCTGATCCTTGTTGTTATCCGATTTTGCAATATACTTGCCAAGGAAGTAGCCGGTGTCCTGATAGCGATGCTCGTAAGTGCCGTGTGCGTTGGCGTCGAAGCATGTCACATCGCGGCGCTGGTCGCCGTTGGCGAACATCTGGAATGTCTCCGTACGTACAGGAGCGAATCCCCAGCCGTTTGTCACACCACTGTTGTCACCGGCGTTGGCAGCCCAAGCGCTCGGACTGATGAGACGCGGCAGAACCGTACCACCGGAAACGAGTGGAGAGTTCCACGAACGTACGGCGTTGTCATCTTTATAATTCACTTCGAAAATCGACTCTATGCCCCACTCTCCGCTTTCCTCGAATATTGCGGCATAGCTTGGCATAAGATCGTACTGCTGGCTGCTGATTATTTCATCCATATATTCCAAAGCCTTGTTATAGCGGCTTTCGTCGTTCTTATACATCACCATTTCGGCATAGAGCATGTAAGCCATGGCCTGTGACACCTTGCCTACATTGTCCTCGCCCACCGAGTCTTCCCACTTCATAGGAAGAACATTCATATTGATGACATCCTCCAGATCGGCTATCACCTTGTCATAAACATCGTCGGCAGCCAACTGCTCTGCAAGATAAGGGAATTCCAGATTCTCCATATAGAAAGGAATATTGCCCCAGAACTTCCACAGATTGCAGTAGTAATAAGCTCTCAGCACACGTGTCTGTGCTATCCATGAATTGCGTTCGTCCTCGCTGATGTTGTCGCCTGCCCATCCTATGTAAGTCAGCACGTCGTTGCAGCGCTTTATTCCGCTGTACTCGCATGTCCACAATCCAGACATACAGTTCTCCGGATTGGCGTCATAGTTCATCATGAGATGCCAGAACTGGTTGTCGGTACTGCTTGAACCACCCGGCCAGATATCGTCGGCCATAATGTCGCTCATGATATTTATGGGGTTGTACTGGTTCATTGCCCAGTCCGGCCACTGCAACGGTGCATAGGCAGAGATAAGGGCTTCGTACACATGATCCCTTGTTGTGAAATACTCCTCTATAGGATTGGACGTTGGCGGAGTGACATCCAGAAAGTCGTCGCTGCAGCCCGAAAACGTCAGTGATGCGGCTAAAAGCATGCCGGCATATATATTGAACTTTTTCATTTTTATCTTGTTTTAAGATTTCTCCGGTTTCCGGGTTACAAGGTCCGGGAGCCATCGCTCCGCGGTCCTTTCGCCCTTCGCCGTCAAAACATTGTTTAAGTTTAGAATTCCAGGTTGAAGCCTATACGCCATACTCGGGCCTGCGGATACACACCGTAGTCAACGCCGAGTGACGTTCCTCCTGAAGATATCTCAGGATCAAAGCCGTGATATTTTGTGAATGTGAGAAGATTTTCTGCCGAAACGTACAGTCTGAGTCTGTTGATAAACACATTCTGTGTGATCTTGGCAGGCACTGTGTAACCCAGTTCGATGTTCTTCAGGCGCAGGTAAGAGCCGTCATACACGTAGAGATCTGAAGATTTCCAGTTATCTGAAGAGTCGCCCACGATGAAGATCGGGTATTTGTTTGATGTGCCCGGGCCAGTCCAGCGGTCGAGCATCCATGACGGCAGGTTGCTTGAGTTGATGTCTATACGGCGTGTTGCGTCGAACACATCGTTGCCGGCAGTACCCTGCCACATCATGTTGAAGTCGAATCCGCGCCATGCAGCCGAGAAGTTCACGCCGAAAGTCCAGTCAGGCATACCCTTACCTATCTTCGTACGGTCGTTATCATCAATCACACCATCATTGTTGATATCCACAAATCTCACATAACCCGGTTTTGCATCCGGCTGTATAGGAGTTTTTCCGTCAGGACCAACATAAGAGTCTATCTCCTCCTGTGTCTGGAATATGCCGGCTGTCTTCAGTCCGTAGAAGTAAGGGAACGGTTCGCCGTTCATGGCGCGTGTGATGGTTCCCACACCCTGGAACGAGTCGTAGGCAGCCCAGCCAGTATCGTTTCCGAGTTCCACAAGTTTGTTCTTCAGATAAGAAGCGTTGCCTCGTATGCTGAACTGTGCGTCAGACACATGGAACTTATAACCCAGTTCGAACTCAACGCCGGAGTTCTCCATCTTGCCCACGTTGCCGATAGGCTTTGTCTCTCCAACGTAAGAAGGTATGGCCATTGTCATAAGCATGCCGTTGGTCTTCTTCTTATAGTAGTCAACAGTGAATGTGAGGGCGTTGTCCATGAATCCGAAGTCAAGACCTATGTCAGTCTGTTCCGACTCCTCCCACTTGAGGTCAGGATTTGAAAGTCCGTTTGCCTTCACACCGTTTATCACAGACTCACCGCGTCCGAGTATGTAGTTGTTGCCTGTAGATGTGAAGACAGCATAGCGGAAGTCGTCGATGTTCTCGTTACCGTTCTTACCCCAGCTGGCACGGAGTTTCAGGTTTGACAGCCATTGCGGAGCGTTCTTCATGAACGGTTCGTTGGTAATGTTCCATCCGATAGAGAATGAAGGGAATGTAGCATATTTGTTGTTTGTACCGAAACGGCTCGAACCGTCACGGCGCACTGTTGCCTGGAACATGTAGCGCTCAGCGTAGTTGTAGCTCAGACGGGCAAACATAGACGACAGTGTGTGCGGATTTGACGGGCCACCCCATCCGTCGCGCTCGCCGTTCTCAGCCAGACCCGACGCGAAGTTGATGTAAGGCTTGTTGAGGTCTATGAGGTTCCAGCGGCTTGCACCGAGTGTCCAGCCGGTGTTCTTCATGGCAGACTGTCCGAGCACTACGTTGAATGTGTGGTCGCCGAAGGTCTTGTCGTAGGTCAGCACGTTCTCGAGCTGCCATACGGTGCCACGGTCGCTCTCCTGCGATGCGCTTGTGTGAGTGGCCTTGTTGTTGGTTGTGAGATAATACAATATAGTGTGGCTCTCATTGCCCCAGAACGACATGTCGGCTCCATAAGATATGCGGTACTTCAATCCGTCCCACAACTGCAGTTCGGCAGCGAAGTTGGTGACGAACTTATGGCTCCAGTTCTGTGCTCCCGGCAGCGAGAGTGCGGCCAGCGGGTTCACCATTTCGTTGTATGTAGTACCGGCGATGGTGTACGGATCGCCGTTCGGCGAGAGTATCGGGCCGGGATAGTCGGGCTGTGTCTGACGGTAGAACTCGTCCTGAGCATCGGCAGCCGCGCCCGTAAGAGTAGGTGTAAGGATTGGCGAAAGCGAGAGAGCCGAACCCAGCGGAGAGCCCCACTGCGAGTTGGCGTCGATGCTCTTCGACTTCACACGTGCATAAGAGAGGTTAACGGTGATGTCGAGTTTGTTGAGCCAGTTGCGCTCCTTCGACATGTCGAACATGTTGTACTTTGTGTTGCTGCGCAGCGAGAGGCGCTGATAGTTGGAACGGTCGAAGTTGCCGCCGATGATACCTTCCTGCTCGTAGTAGCCCATTGAGAGATAATAATTCACTTTGTCCGAAGCTCCGCTGATGGTCACGTCGTGGTTTGTCACCGGTGCGTTGTCGTTGAACAGTTCGTCCTGCCAGTCGGTTCCGTCGGTGATTACGTTGCCCATTGCGTCGGTGAGATGATACGGATCTGAATACAACGGCTTCATGCCGGCATTGATATATCCTTCGTTCATCATTACTGCATACTCTGTGGCGTTGAGCACGTCGCGCTTGCGCCATTTGCTCTGCCATCCGTAAGAGAAGTTGTAGTTCACCTTCACCTTACCCTTCTTACCTGATTTTGTGGTGACGAGCACAACACCGTTGGCGGCACGCGCACCATAGATAGCTCCCGAAGCTGCGTCCTTGAGCACCTCGATGCTCTCGATGTCGCTCGGGTTGACATAGTCGAGGCCGCCCTCAATAGGCATACCGTCGACAATATAAAGCGGATCTGAGTTGTTTATGGTTCCTATACCACGCACACGTATCTGCGCTGCGGCTCCCGGCTGACCTGACGATGATGTGACAGTCACACCGGCTGCGAGACCTTTAAGGGCATTATCCATACGCACAGGCGCTGTGGTGGCCAGGTCGTCGGCCGACACTTTTGCGATTGATGCTGTGACGACGCTCTTTTTCTGCACACCGTAACCCACGACAACCACTTCGCCAAGCATCTCGTTGTCCTCATGCATCACTATGTGCATGCCGGCGGCGGCTTTTGTCTCGATGGTCTTATAACCTATGTACGAGATAGTGATGGCACTGCCCTCCGGCACCTTTGCTAACTTGAACTCTCCGTTTATATCGGAGAAAACGCCGTTCTTGCTTCCTTTCTGGAAGACAGACGCTCCAATTATCGGTTCGCCCAAATCGTCAACGATCGTACCGGAGCAGACAAACTCCTGCGCGTACATTGCCGTTGACACCAACGAAACCAATAACGTCAGAATGAAAGATTTAAATTTTTTCATAAAGTTTATTACTTTTGGTTTTGTTTAGGTACGTTCATGAATTAACCGTCGCAAATTTATTGATTAAAAAAATCAGAAAAAAGCGCACAAATACAAAAAGTGGATTACAAAGGCCCTATATAAAAACGGATTTGCCTGAAAACCAATATCTTACAAAAACGAGGCTTTCGCAAAAAAGTGGACGCAAGATAACCGCCTTACGCCACACTAAAGGCGGAAAAACCACGAAAAATGAGTTGTGACTCTATCATGAGGACACGGTGAAACGACATTTCCGGCACCTGAGAGGCGACATAACCGCTACATGGCGCAGAGACAACGGAAGCATCTGTGCGGAGGCATCGGATGGATGCGCAGAAACGGCTTTAAGGTACAACGGCTGAGGAATGGCGGAGATGAATATTCATACATCCGCGCTATGAAACATGCAGACAATGGAAATCTGAAAAACAGAAACTGCATGACATTCCGCGTGCTCACACAACATGGCGGAGGAGTCACAGCTACTCCGTTTGCAGTTTCTGTAGGGATGTAACGGTAATCGGGGTGTAAACCATTGCGGCATCAGTCCCGTATAGACGTTGTTATCTTCAGCAGAAAGAGAAGCCAAAGGGTGTAGTTACAGATTTTCAGTAGCCTGCGGTTTTCCCGCTTGAGTTTTCAGTTCTACCCCAAAAAATAAGAGAGAATTTGCGCGCGGACTCTCCCTCGGACGCAAATACGCGAAAAATAAGAGCCTTACGCAATATATTGAATATCAAAGACTTGTGTCAAGAACAGATTTTCCGACCGTGCGAAATGCACCATTTCAGCACGTGATATGGCCCAGATCAGGGCCTGAAACAAACGATATCACACCCTGAAACAGACGTAAACGGAGGCTGATATGGGCAAAATCGGAACGCAGAACCAGCCGGCCGGCACTCCACAGCAGGCTATACGACAAGACGCTACGGGCCGGAACAGGCTCTATAGCATCATGTTCGGCAAATCCTTACATCTCTTTTGCGATTTTAATTTGTCAAAAAAAAGTCAAGAAAAACTGTAAGTTCGTCGTCCGAGTTTTCTTGAAAAACGCCCATATGACGTAAGGAAACACACGTGAGGCAGGGCCCTTCTTGCGGTGAGAACTCGTCAATGGAGGCAACGTGAATTTATTGTTATATGAGCCGCAGTGCCGCCTCAACTCACAGCAAACGCACTACGGCAGACAGGAAAACAAAAGTCCGCCTGCCACCGCACATGGCGGAGCAGACGGACACAGAATTTTTCATCATGCGACAACGTCATAGCCAGTCGGCCAATTCGTATCTCACAAGCACGGTGTATGTCTTTTTTATGGTGCGGTAAGTATCTGCCGACGATGCGCCCGAAGCCATTACGTTGGTCTGAGTCAAGGGCATCGGCATTCCGGCACCACCCCCTTCCACAATGCGCATCACACGTCCGAGTCTGCATCCTGCGGCCGAAGCCATATATTCGGCCTTGTTGCGTGCGGCCTTGAGGGCTTCGGTGCGGCCTTTCTCATGCCATTCAGCCATGTTCTTGTTCTTCAGCTCACCTATATACATGGCGTTGATTCCGCGCGTGTCGAGCCCCTTGCGTATGCGTTCGATGGTCTCAAAGTCGCTGAGCGTTATGTCCAGACGCTTCGACACGAGAAAGTCCATGCCGCGCTCGCGCCATGTGTTGCCTATCTCCTCGGTGCGCACAGCGTCCGCAGGCACTCCGGCGTCTTTTATGACACGCCTCACCTGCTGCTCGATGACATCGAGCGGCACCTTGGTGGCGAAATCTTCCGGCTTCGACTTGCCGTCGAATTCCTCCTCGAAGTATTCTTTCATCTCGATGATGTAGTGTATCTCGTCCGGCACGATTTCCACTTCGGCCGTACCGCTCACCTCAATGTAGCGGCCCTCGTCGCCGGCAAAGGCCTGTAGCGACAGCAGCATCATGGCTGCTATGAACAACAATCGTCTCATATCTGTTTTATATTCATTAATTGTTCGCTATTCCGTCAGCCGCACACGTCATCCCTCACACGAGAGCATCTCCACAAGTTCGTCCTGCGTGGAGGCCACGAGCAGCTGGTTTTCAAAACCCGGGCGTATCACTCCCGCCTGCCTCATGCTGTCGAGCATGGTGAGGAGCGGATTCCAGAAGCCCTTCATGTTGTAGAGAATGACACGCTTGCGATGATAGCCTATGGACGCAGAGGCCACCACGGTGAATATCTCGTCGAGCGTGCCCACGCCTCCGGGCAGCGCCACGAGCACATCGCTCTTGGCGAGCATTATGTCCTTGCGGTCGCTCAGGTTGTCGCACATTATCTTCACATCCACATGATCGGACGTGCGTCCGCCCTTCTCCACTATGGTGGGCACGGCTCCTAGGCACAGTCCGCCGGCTTCGTGCACCGCGCGGGCCACGCACTCCATGAGCCCCAGATTGCATCCGCCGAACACCAGCGTGTGGCCGTTGCGGCCCATCCACTCTCCGAACCGGCGGGTGAGTTCGAAGAAATCGGCATCAATGTCGGCGTTGGCCGAACAGAAAACTCCTATATGCATAAATCTGTCTTTTTTGAAATCATTGTCAATACGCCACCATTCAGGGGACGATAACACACAAAGATATTAATTATTTACTGATATACAATAAAATAGATGATTATATTTTGTATTGTCTGCCTTTTGCAGTAACTTTGCACCCGGATTCGGGATAAAGACCAAAACTATTGCGTGCGACATTATCGCACAGCACTCCATTTATTTCATTCACAAACAACACAGCATTGAAAACATTTGAAGAATTAGGCGTAAGCGAGGAAATACGCCGCGCCATCACAGAACTCGGATTTGAGCACCCGATGCCTGTACAGGAAGAAGTGATTCCTTTTTTGCTCGGCAATGGTAACGACGTGATTGCCCTGGCGCAGACGGGAACAGGCAAGACAGCCGCTTTCGGCATTCCGCTTCTGCAACGCATCAATCCCTCAGACCGCACAACACAGGCGCTCATACTGAGTCCGACACGTGAGCTGTGCCTTCAGATAGCAGACGACCTGAAGAGTTTCGCAAAATACATCAACGGAATAAACATCGTGGCCGTATATGGCGGCACATCAATCATAAACCAGATACATGCACTGAAACACGGTGCTCAGATCATCGTTGCCACCCCCGGACGACTCATCGACCTGATGAACCGCGGCGCGGCAAAGCTGGACAACGTGAGCAACGTGGTGCTCGACGAGGCCGACGAGATGCTCAACATGGGCTTCTCGGACAGCATAAACGAGATATTCGAGGGCGTACCGCAGGACCGCAACACGCTGCTCTTCTCGGCAACAATGAGCAAGGAGATTGAGAAAATAGCACTTAACTACCTGCACGACCACAAGGAGATTGTGGTGGGCTCGCGCAACGAGGGTGCGGAGAACGTCAACCACATATATTATATGGTGAACGCCAAGGACAAGTATCTGGCACTGAAACGCATCGTTGACTATTATCCGCGCATATTCGCCATCATATTCTGCCGCACGAAGGTGGAGACACAGGAGGTGGCCGACAAGCTCATACGCGACGGTTACAACGCCGAGTCGCTCCACGGCGACCTCTCCCAGCAGCAGCGCGACCTCACAATGCAGAAGTTCCGCCAGCATCTCACACAGCTGCTCGTGGCTACCGACGTGGCGGCACGCGGACTCGACGTGGACGATCTGACGCATGTCATCAACTACGGACTGCCCGACGACATAGAGAGCTATACCCACCGCAGCGGACGTACGGGCCGCGCCGGAAAGAAGGGAACGTCTATCAGCATCATACACACACGCGAACGCCACAAGGTGAAGGCCATTGAGAAGGTGATAGGCAAGAGTTTTGTGGACGGAGAGCTGCCTACACCGAAGGAGATATGCACCAAACAGCTCTACAAGGCTATAGACGAGATAGAGAAGGTGGACGTGAACGAGGAGGAGATTGCGCCGTTCATGGAAGACATAAACAGGCATTTCGAGTATGTGGACAAGGAGGACATACTGAAGAAAATAGTGAGTCTGGAGTTCGGACGCTTCCTTGCCTACTATGCCAACGCGCCTGAGATAGTGAAGCCAACCACCGAACGCGCAAAGAGAGGCGAGGCACGCAAGGACGGCAAGAAGACCAGAACACGCGGACAGCGGAAGGCCGAAAGTGGCTATCGCCGGCTGTTCATCAACCTGGGCAAGGACGACGGATTCTATCCGGGTGAGGTGATGCAGTTCCTCAACAAGAACATGCGCGGAAAACAGGAGGTGGGACACATCGACCTGATGGGCAAGTTCTCATACATAGAAGTGCCGGAGGAGGATGCGGCAAAGGTGATGCGCGCACTCGACGGCAAGTCGTACAAAGGACGCACCGTGAGATGCAACGACGCCGACGACCGCAAGCGTGGCGACCGACGCACGAAGAAAGGCGACAGCCGCGACGATTTCAGCAAATATGAGAAGAAGTCGAAGCGACGCGACCGTGGCGCAGAAGCAAAGCCGTTCAGAGAGAGCGGACGCAAGGACGACTGGCGACAGTTCATCAACAATCCCGACATAAAGCTCGTGGGCGACGAACCGGACTTCAGCGAAGAGGGATGGGCACGCCGCCGTCCGCGCAAGAAGTGACACGTACGGCCAATAGGCCACAGCATTGACAACACGCGCAGACAAGGCAGAAAAGCCGCTGCAGCAGACGAAATAAAGCGAAAGGGGCATATCACCGGGCGTCACGACAGACGCCGCAGGGATATGCCCCTTTCCTGTTTCTGTGGCTTCGCACAGACGTTTTTATCTCATCGCCCAGAATGTAGCGCCGTTTACGGCCATGCGGGCCTCGAAAAGACCTGCCGCATCTGGTGTGACTGTTATCTTGTCGCCGTCGGGCAGAGATGCCTGTATGGTGCCGTCGTCATTGAAACGGAATATCTCTTTGGTCTTGCCGTCGACAACCTGCGACCACGAATTGTTCTTGCTGTCGTAGAGGAACTTCATTATCTCGCCGTCGGGTTTCTTTATCTCATAACCGTCCTTGAGCGTTGTGACTGCATAATAACGGCCGTCCTGGCCCATTATTGTCTGCGTCTTGCCCTCGTTCTTGGCAAGCGGATTGCTGCCGGACCAGAACTCCATCGTGTTTATTACAAGCGCATCGACAACTCCACACACCGCATAGGCGGGGCTGATGAAAAGGAATATGATTTCATTGAGAAACTTCTCGTTCGTCGCTCTGGTGTTCCACATCGCCAGCTTGTGAGTCAGCTGGAAAGAACCTACACACGAACTCGCCATCAGACATCCCGTCATGATAATGGCAGATACTTTCAGATGATTGATTTTCATATTGCAACAAAGTTTTTACGTTCAATTTAACGTAAAGGTATATAATATATATGAAAATGAAACTTTGTGCACATTATTATTTAACATATATTGTTTTTACGCAAAAGAATGTGTAAAAAAACAAAATAAAGTGTCAAAGCAGGAAAATGCCTTCAGGACCTTCGTTGAACAGAAGGTCGAGAATGCTCAGATTGGGGATGAAACCGTGCTTCTGCGCATACACCTGATAGTATGGGCGCGGACTGAATGTGGCATCAGTCAGCGGATGTTTCGGGCGGATGGCATCGCGGAAATCGTCGGCGCAGACATCTTCGGTCTGCAGGTATTCGTCGGTGAGTTCTATGGTCGGGCGGATGTCGAGAAGCGAGCAGATGGTATGGGTTATCTCGAGGTTGAAATCGAACAGAAACTCCCAGCGGCGCTCGAAGAACGGACGTATGTCGTCGGCATAGTAGTCGAAGAACGGACTTTCGCCATAGGATGACACAAGAGCGTTCCAGTGGAGATGACGCCATGAGCCGTGATCGCTTATCCGTATGTCGCGCATAAGGCACTTACGGCCCTCATAGCGTTCTATGGGGACCGTAAGCGTCTGGGGACCTCCGGTCGCTGCTATCACACAACGGTTGCGGTAGGTCTGCTTCACGTAGTTGTCATAACGTTCGATGAAGCACCGGTCATAGCGGTGCAGCTTCTGATACCACTGCACCGGACCGAAGTATGCTGATGAAAGTAAAGCCTGCGTCATTACGGACAATATTGCTTGAACAGGACGTTACCTTACTTGATATTGTCGACAAAGCGGAACAGACGGTTCCAACGTATGCCGCTGAAGCCATGACGGTCGGGATCGCTCGACCACCAGATGAATATCGGCTTGCCCACAATGTGGTCTTCGGGAACGAATCCCCAGTAGCGTGAGTCGAGTGAGTTGTGACGGTTGTCGCCCATCATCCAGTAGTAGTCCATAGCGAAGGTGTAGGTCTTTGCCAGTTTGCCGTCGATGTATATGCTTCCGTTGTTTATCTTCAGGTCGTGACCCTCATAAGCGCGTATGGGGCGTTCGTATATCGCGATATTGTCCAGTGTCAGGTTGATGGTTTCGCCTTTCTTAGGAATCCATACCGGACCGTAGTTGTCGCGTGTCCATCCTGTAGCGCCATTCAGCGGATAGATGTCCTCAGTAGTGGCATCGGTGTTGAGCGTAATGCTCTCGACAATGTCGCGACGTGTTTTCAATATGCGTGCAGCACGGGCTGTAAGCGGAAGATAACCACGCTCGTTAAGGCTCATGAGATCTTCCATCGATATGCCGAGCTGCTCCATGAGGTTTTCGGGCATAGACGACTTCAGCTTCACGTAGTAGGTATACTGCACGTTGTCCGGTTCTTTGTTGGGTTTGCCGTCAACATATACGATACGGTCCTTTATCTGGAGTGTCTGTCCGGGAAGGCCGACACAACGTTTCACATAATTCTCACGACGGTCTACCGGACGCGATATCACCTCGCCGTACAGTTGTGAATTTTCAGCAATGTAACGGCGTCCGATAGCGTAAATATAGTCGAAGAACTTGAGACGGGCTTCCGCATCAAGGTTTCTGTAATCCACCGGATCCGGATATTGTTCCTGATAAATCTGATGACCGAACGAATAAACCATCTGATAGAAGTCCTGTGTCTGCCACTGCTCGGCTGTGCAGAGCGAGTCACCGGCCGGATAGTTGAACACAACGATGTCGTTGAGCTTCACCTTGCCAAGACCCGGTGCGCGGTCGTAACCCCACTGCGGCCACTCGATGTACGACTTGCAGTTGAGCACAGGAAGTGTGTGCTGCGTAAGCGGCATGGTAAGCGGTGTGTTCGGTTTGCGCGGACCGTAGCTTATCTTGCTCACAAAGAGATAATCGCCTGTGAGAAGTGACTTCTCAAGCGAGCTTGAAGGAATGACATAGTTCTGAAAGAAAAACAGATTGATGAAATATACTGCCACAAGAGCAAAGACAAGAGCGTCGACCCATGACATGACGAACCGTACGGGACGTTCGGCATAACGCCACCACTGCCAGCGTATTTTCTTCGTTATGTAAACGTCGAAGATGAACGGAAGGACAAGAAGTCCCCACCAACTGCCAATCCAATAGAGGAAGAGCAGATAAAGAACGGCAACGCCAGCGAACTTGGCCCACTGCACTTTCATGTTTATTCTTTCTTTTTCCTTGTCTATCATTGTTTCTGACTTATTTTGAGATATTGATATTATTGCAGCCTTGCAGTCATGCCGTATCAGAACTTGAACAGATCGGCTGTTGTAAGCAGACCGGTATGATCCTTGGTGTATTCGGCCGCGAGAACAGCACCGAGAGCAAATCCTTCACGCGAATGGGCGTCGTGGGTAATTGTGATGCAGTCGGCCGGACTGTCATAAACAATAGAGTGAATGCCGGGAACCTCGTCACGACGCAGGCTTTCTATGGCCAGCAGAGACGGATCAACGTCGTTAGAACCCTCCACAGTGCCGTCGGCATGGAGCTGGCGTCCCTTTGTCCAGTCGTTCTTACGGTCAATATTTTCTATTATCTCCTCGGCAAGAGTTATGGCAGTACCCGACGGAGCATCGAGCTTGTGCACATGATGTGTCTCGCTCATATGAACGTCATATTGCGGAAAATTGTTCATTATACGTGCGAGATATCTGTTCACGGCAGAGAATATGGCGACGCCGACAGAGAAATTGCTAGCCCAGAAAAGCGTCTGTCCGCCTTCTGTACACAGACGGCGTACATCCTCACCGTGTTCTTTCATCCATCCGGTAGAACCACTGACAACCTTCACATTGTGCTTGAAAGCTCTCAGATAATTGTCATAAGCGGAAGTAGGATTTGTGAATTCAATGGCTACATCGGCCGATGCAAATGCCTCACTGTCAAAATCGGAAAGATTATCAACGTCGATAATGCTTACTATACGGTGGCCACGGGCTTTTGCAATGGCCTCTACCATGTGACCCATCTTGCCGTAACCAATCAATGCTATATTCATAATAGATAAAAAATTACAGTTATGCAAAGTTATTAATTATTTGTCACATTCGTGACATTTATTAGGATATATAAGTAAAAAGTAGCCATATTTTATAAAAACTTTTGGATGTAATGAGTTTTTTTCTTACCTTTACACCGTTTTTTTTAATTATAATAATGAGAAGCCCATACGTATTATTGATGTCCGTCGTATGCTGCGGAATGCTTTCGTCATGTTTTAAAGACGAACCATTAAATGCAGAATGCGACATTGAAGAGGCATACATTCATGCAGACAATCCCGAAGAAATGTTTTTCAATGCGTCAGACTCACTGATCAAAGTTCTTTACAACGAACATAATATCGACTTCAAAGTAAGGAAGGAAACTGATCTGACAGCAATTGCTCCACGTTTCAGAATAACTGAGGGTGCGACTATTGTGCCGGAAAACGGTTCTGTACAGGACTTCTCCAATGGTCCGGTAAAATACACAGTGACATCGGAAGACGGGCAGTGGAGCCGCGAATATTATGTGTCGGTAAATATTCAGACACAGACTGTTAGCGACACTATCTACTACGACTTCGAAAGATACGCTCTTAACTCCAAGAGCAAATATTATATCTGGAGCGATCTGAACCCTGACGGAACCGAAGCCTACAACTGGGCAACCGGCAATCCGGGTTTTGCTGTCAGCCGACCGACTGCGAAGCCAGAGGAATATCCCACAACACCATGGGTTGACGGACTGGATGGCTCTGCCGTTAAACTGACAACATCTGACACAGGTCCGTTCGGAGCACTCAAGAACATGCGCATCGCCTCAGGCAATCTCTTCATCGGACGTTTCGATGCCACAGTAGCTATCCAACCCGGAGGAGCGATGAAAGCTACTATGTTCGGCCTGAAATACACTACAGGAAAGAAACCTGTAAAACTCATGGGAAATTATAAATATAAACCGGGAGCTGTATATCAGGACAAATACGGAAAACCTGTTGAAGGCAAGACAGACACTGGAGACATTTATGCTGTGCTCTATAAAAACACCGACAGCAACGGCAATCCCGTGGTGCTGTATGGTGACAATGTGTTGACAAGCCCGCAGATAGTGGCAATCGCGCGACTCGACAAAGTTGAGAATACTGATACATGGACAGAGTTTGAAGTGAATTTCAATTATACACAGGAAGTGGACGAGTCTTTGCTCGACAACTACGGATACAATCTTGCAGTGGTATTCTCATCAAGCATAGAAGGAGCTAACTTCGAAGGAGCTATCGGCAGTACGATGTTTGTGGACAAAGTGAGAGTTATTTGTGAAACAACAGAATAACAAAAAAGATGAAAATGAATTATAACAAATCCATTCTGATACTATTCCTCCTCATAGCTGGTGTGTCCAATGCCGTATGTGGCAGTGTTTTCGACAACCTGACATACTACGGTCGTCTTGGTTACAATATCGGAGGAACTGCTCCGATTGGCATGCCGGCAACCATCAGAAGTCTGTCAAAATATACCATCAAAGTGAATACCACTATCGGTCTCGATGCTTACAAACCCATCGACGGCAAATGGGGACTTATTGGCGGATTTCACATTGAGAACAAAGGAATGAACACCGATGCCCGTGTAAAGAACTACAGCATGGAGATGCGTCAGGGTGGTGAGTCTTTGAAAGGTGTCTTCACCGGTCAGGTGGTATCAAAAGTAGAGGAATGGATGGTAACACTTCCATTACAGGCAACATATGACATCAATGACAAAGTAAGAGTAAAGTTCGGCCCATATTTCTCTTATCTTCTTTCAAACAAATTCGATGGCTACGCCTACGACGGTTATCTGCGTGTAGGTGATCCCACCGGTGAGAAAATAGAATTGGGAACAGACGAAGCCTCACGCGGTACATACGATTTCTCCGACTACATGCGCAAATGGCAATTTGGTGTTGATTTGGGCGCAGACTGGTATTTCTCACGCCGCTTCGGAGCCTATTTTGACCTTTCATGGGGACTGTCCGGAGTATTCAAAGAGAACTTCAAGACAATAGAACAGACACTTTACCCGATCTACGGAACAATAGGTTTAACATACAAACTAAATTAATTAAAGGATTTTTAGGATGAAAAAAATTTTTACTTCATTACTGACAATGGTTGCTTTTGCCGTATCTGCTATGGCAACAGACTACAAAGACATTATGACTGTCACCGTCAACGGAGTACAGGCGACACCGACAGAGAACACAATCTCAATCGAAGACAAAGGTGAGAACGGATATACTCTCAGTCTGAAAAACTTCGTTATGTACATGAAAGGCGAACCAATGCCTGTAGGAACCATCGTACTTGAGAATGTTGGCGCAACTGCCAACGGCGAGGTGACAACACTTAAGACAAATCAGGAAATAACAATAGCCGAAGGTGATGATCCAAACTTCGCAGGACAGTGGTTGGGACCAATACTCTCTGCAACAGGAGAACTTATACCAGTAAACCTTGTTGGTGAGATACGCGGCGACAAGTTCTACACCGTAATCAACATCTACTTTTCGGAAATGAATATCAAAGTTGTATTCGGAAACGGTGGTTATCAGATAACAAACTCTGACTTCGAACTCTTCCACAAAGCCACATATACAGGCGCATTCAATAAAAAGTACGAAAGCGATGAGCCAAACGCATGGCACTCATTCATGAGCAGCACCGGAAGTCTTGCCTCTGCAGTAAGCTCCAACACTCACACTTATATATCAGATGACGTCCGTCCGGGTACAACAGGAAAGAAAAGTGTGAAAGTCGTATCAGGAATAGTTCTTGGTTTCCAGCCGGCAAACGGAACTATCACAACCGGTCGGCTCAAAGCAGCAGGATTAACTGCAACCGACACAAAAAACAACTCATTCCTCGATCTGACCAACAAAGATGTTGACGGCAACGGCGATCCATTCTACACACTGCTGAACGGCCAGCCTGACGCTATCAAGGTATGGGTGAAGTATCAGCAGGGAGAGGTAAATGAAACTTACCCATACGCAACAATAAGCGCAACCATCACAGACGGTACATACTATCAGGATCCGGAAGACAAGACCTATACAAACATCGTTGCAAAAGCTAAGAACGACAAGATTGAGAGCAAAGGCTTCGAGTGGCAGGAACTCACAATTCCGTTCGACTACGCTTCTTTCGCAACAAACAATGCTGAGACAAAAGCCATCCTCGTTACTATGTCAACCAACGCACAGCCGGGTGTGGCAAGTTCATCAGCAAATAATCCCGACGTTCTTATCATTGACGACCTCTCACTCGTTTACAACTCACAGCTTGCTTCACTGAAAGTAAAGGGTGCTGACGTTGAAGGCTTCAACAAAGACGAGTTCAACTACGATCTCACAGCCGAAGGCGCAATCAGCGTTGACGATATCGAAGCTGTTTCAGACGGTCAGGGTGCTTATGTTACAAAGAGCGTTGAAGATGTTGACGGAGGCGTGAAAGTTACAATAACAGTCACATCTAACGACCTCCAGACAACAAATGTTTACACTCTCAACATCGCAGGTGCTACAACAACAGGCATCAACAAGATTGAGACAACAACAGGCAAAGGCACTGCTGCCATCTATAACGTAAACGGACAGCGCGTTAACAACATGTCACAGAAAGGTCTTTACATCATCCGTCAGGCCGACGGCAAAACCGTGAAAGTATTGAAGAAATAATCAAAGAACGAATATTCATCAAGAAAAAAATCCCGGACTGTCGATAGTTCGGGATTTTTTGTGTAGTTTTGTATCACTCCTTTTCGTCTTTGCTATATATGGAACTACTCCTCCACTACATATGGAAACACAAGCTTTTTCCGCTTAGAAGGCTCGAGACAACCGACGGCCTCAGCGTGGAAGTCATCGATCCGGGTCTCCACAACAGCGATGCCGGTCCCGACTTCTTCAACGCCAAAGTGAAGATAGGCGGCACCATGTGGGTGGGAAACATCGAGATACACGAAAAGTCGTCCGACTGGTACGCTCACGGACACGACCGTGACCCTCGTTACGACAACGTGATACTACATATTGCAAAGACAATAGACTCCGAAGTAAGGACAAGCCATGGCAACACACTGCCGCAGATGCAGCTCGACGTGCCCGAAAGCGTCACGTCAAACTACGAGCGTCTGCTCCACGAGGACAAGTATCCGCCATGCCACAAGCTCATCCCCACCCTGCCATCCATAACCGTTCATTCATGGATGAGCGCACTTCAGACCGAACGTCTTGAACAGAAGACAGAAGCGATAGCCGAACGTGTGAAACGCTGCAACGGATCATGGGAAGACGCCTTCTTCGTCACCCTGGCACGTAACTACGGTTTCGGTGTCAACAGCGAAGCCTTCGAGACGTGGGCTCTCAACATGCCGATGATGCACATCGGCCGTCACCGCGACGACATATTCCAGACCGAGGCACTCTTTCTCGGTCAGGCCGGACTGCTTTCTGCCGACGCCATGCCCGAACGCCAGCGCGAGTCGGCACTCGCCGACGACTATTTCGTCCGTCTGAGCCGCGAATATCAGTATCTTGCCCACAAGTTCTCGCTCCACCCCATCGACTTCCGTTTATGGAAATTCCTGCGCCTCCGCCCGCAGAACTTCCCCCACATACGCATCGCGCAGCTCGCATCGCTCTACCATTCGCGCCGTGCCGGTCTCAGCCTTATAGCCGGATGCGACACCATAGACGACGCGCGCCACATGCTCACAACGTCCGTAACACCCTACTGGCGCACCCACTACACCTTCGGCCATGCCAGCCGCGAGAGCGCGAAAAGCCTCTCCCGACAGTCCATCGACCTGCTAATCATCAACACCGTAGTGCCGATGCTGTTTGCCTACGGACGCCACAAATCGTCTGAAGAAATGTGCTGGCGCGCCACCGATTTCCTCGAACAGCTCGCGCCCGAACGCAACAACATAGTGCGCATGTGGGAGGAATGCGGACTGAAAGTGCAGAACGCAGGCGACACACAGGCACTCATACAACTGAAGAAAAACTACTGCGACCGCAAGGACTGCCTGCGCTGCCGTTTCGGATACGAATATCTAAAACAACGCAGCACAACGCCCGCCGGTGCGGCAACCGATAAAGAAAACAACGATAAGAATGGAATACATATTTGAAACCGAGATGGAGGTCCGCGACTATGAGTGCGACATCCAGGGCATAGTGAACAACGCTAACTATCTGCACTACACCGAGCACACGCGACATCTGTTTCTCGCATCGCTCGGAGTGAGTTTCTCAAAACTCCACGAAAAGGGTGTCGATGCCGTGGTGGCACGAATGAATCTCCAGTACAAGACTCCACTGCGCTGCGACGACGTGTTCATCTCACGCCTGGCGATGCACAAGGAGGGCCTGCGCTACATCTTCAATCAGGACATATTCCGCAAGAGCGACGAGCGCCTGTGCTTCCGCGCCACTGTCGAACTGGTGTGCCTCATCAACGGCCGCCTGGGCAACAGCGACGACTACGACCGCGCCTTCGCCAAATACATCTAAACAACCGCACGCCGCACACAGCCGGACATGATGCCGGCAACGCAAACCGCAACAGCAATGTGCCGATGGACAACTCACAGGAAATAATCAACACCATAGCGCTCACGCGCATCAACTACTTCAGCCTCGCCGGAATGCTCGAGCTATACCGGCGTCTCGGCTCCGCCACGGCAGTCATTGACCACCGTGACAACATACGCGACGTGCTGCCCGACGCCACACAGCGCCTCATCGACGCACTGAAAGACGTCAGCGAACCGTTGCGACGCGCCGAAGCAGAACTGGAGTATGACGAGGCACACGGCATCACACCACTCACGATGAACGACACGCGCTATCCGTCACGGCTGCGTGAGTGCGACGACGCTCCGCTCATGCTGTTCTACAAAGGCACCGCCGACCTCAACCACGCACGCGTCCTGAGCATCGTCGGCACGCGCCACTGCACATCCTACGGTCAGGACCTCATACGCCGCTTCTGCGACGACCTGCGGCAGATATGCCCCGACGTGCTCATCATAAGCGGCCTTGCCTACGGCGTGGATATCTGCGCCCACCGCAACGCACTGCGCTCAGGCTTCGACACTGCCGCCGTCCTTGCCCACGGTCTCGACACTCTCTATCCCTCAAGCCACAGGGACACGGCACGAGAGATGCTCACCCAAGGCGGCCTCATCACCGAGTTTCTCACCGGCACCAACGCCGACAAGGTGAACTTCGTGCGCCGCAACCGCATCGTGGCAGGCATGGCCGATGCCACACTTCTCGTTGAGAGCGCCAGCCACGGCGGCGGACTCATCACCACAGGCATAGCCCAAAGCTACGGGCGCGACGTGTTCGCCTTCCCCGGAGCGGTGGGAATGACCTACAGCGAAGGCTGCAACAACCTCATACGCAACAACGGAGCGGCACTCATAACCTGCGCCGCCGACCTTGCCGCCGCCATGACGTGGGACAACGACTCCGCCCTGCGCGACGCCCGCCAGCAAGGCATCGAGCGCCAGCTCTTTCCCGAACTCACCGACGACGAGCAGCTCATCGTCTCGACACTCGCCAAGACCAACGACATGCAGATCAACATGCTCGCCGTGCGCACAGGCATCCCCGTACAGCGCATGTCGGCACTGCTCTTCTCGCTCGAGATGAAAGGCGTGGTCAAAATGTACGCCGGCGGCACTTATCATCTTCTGCAATAAAACAACAGACAATGAAAATAGGAAACATAGAATTCGGAGACAGACCTCTGTTTCTCGCCCCGATGGAAGACGTGACAGACATCGGCTTCCGTCAGCTCTGCAAGCGTTTCGGCGCCTCAATGGTTTACACTGAGTTTGTAAGCGCCGAGGCTCTCGTACGCTCCATCAAATCAACGGTCAACAAACTCAACATAAGCGACGTCGAACGGCCCGTAGGCATACAGATATACGGCCGCGACACCGACGCCATGGTGGAGGCGGCCAAGATAGTGGAAGAGGCACATCCCGACGTCATCGACCTCAACTTCGGCTGTCCCGTCAAGAAAGTAGCGGGCAAGGGAGCCGGAGCCGGCATGCTGCAGAACATTCCGCTCATGCTCGACATAACGCGCCAGGTGGTCAAAGCCGTACACACACCCGTCACCGTCAAGACCCGTCTGGGATGGGACAGCAGCCACCTCATCATCACCGACCTTGCCGAACAGCTTCAGGACTGCGGCATACAGGCGCTCACCATCCACGGCCGCACACGTGCACAGATGTACACCGGCAGCGCCGACTGGACGCTCATAGGCGAGGTGAAACGCAATCCGCGCATACACATACCCATCATAGGCAACGGCGACATAACATCGCCGGAAGAGGCCGAGCGCGCTTTCAACGACTACGGCGTGGATGCCGTCATGGTGGGACGTGCCACCTTCGGCCGCCCGTGGATATTCAAGGAGATGCGCGACTATCTCGACGGCCGTCCGCAGGACCTTTCGCTCGACCTCGACCGCAAGATTGACATACTCGAGGAACAGCTCCGCATCAACGTGGAACGCATCGACGAATACCGCGGCATACTCCACACTCGCCGCCATCTTGCCTCCACGCCCATCTTCAAAGGCATACCCGACTTCCGCCAGACACGCATAGCAATGCTCCGCGCCACAACCGTCGAGGAGCTGACGGCCATTCTCGAGGACTGCCGCCGCAGACTCGGCGCACAACAATGACACGAAAACACAAACATACTTATACCAATAACAAAACGAAAACAAGACAAATATGAAACGTTTGACAATCCTTTTGGCCGGAATGGCACTAAGCGTGGCATCCATGGCACAGCAGGCCCTGTGGGACAAGGCCTCGGCCGTATCGCCGGTGGAGAACGCCGACGGCAGCGTAACATTCAACCTCTTCGCACCCAACGCACAGAAAGTGGAGGTATCGGGCGACTTCAACCAGATAAGCGGCATGACTCTGCCGATGACAAAGAACGACAAGGGCATGTGGACAGTCACCACCAAACCACTCGCACCGGAGCTATACTCTTACAGCTTCAACGTTGACGGCATGCGCATGGTCGATCCGTCCAACACATACATGAACCGCGACATAACTACCTACTCCAGCCTGTTCATCGTCTCTAAGGAGAAAGGCGACCGCGGATCGCTCTACAGTGTGAACAACGTACCGCACGGAACTGTGGCCAAAGTGTGGTATGACAGCCCCACGCTGGGCCTCAAGCGCCGCCTCACCGTCTATACTCCGGCCGGATATGACGGCAAGAAACGCTATCCCGTCATGTATCTCATGCACGGCATGGGCGGCGACGAGAACGCATGGAGCGAGCTGGGCCGCGCCACACAGATACTCGACAACCTCATCGCCGCAGGCAAGGCCAAGCCGATGATCGTAGTAATGCCCAACGGCAACACCAACTGCAGCGCAGCTCCGGGCGAATGGTCGGCGGGCATGTACATACCGGGCCACTACACCATAAAGGCAAAGGCAAAAGCCTCGATGGAGGAAAGCTTCATGGACATAGTGAATTTCATCGACAACAACTACCGCACCATAAAGAAACGCGAAGGCCGCGCCGTATGCGGACTGTCAATGGGCGGCGGCCACACCTTCGGCGTATCGATGCTCTATCCCGAAACGTTCGACTACTACGGTCTGTTCTCCGCCGCTCCGTGGATAAGGGGCAACATGGATCTGAGCAACTTTGCCGAGAAGCTGAGAGCCGACAAGGAGACATGCGATCTGCTGCAGAAGCTCTTCGACAGCAAGCCCGAGCTCTACTGGATAGCCATCGGCAAGGACGACTTCCTGTACGAACCCAACAAGATTCTGCGCGAATATTTCGACGAGAAGGGTTATAAATACGAATACTACGAGAACGACGGAGGTCATCTCTGGCGCAACTGGCGCATATATCTCACAATGTTCTCACAGATGCTGTTCAAGAATCTGAAATAAGATTCACACCATACGGTCAGGCGCCGGGCCTGTTACGCCTCGTCTGACAGCATAAAACACCGGTGACGCATGAATCATGCCGCCGGTGTTTTTCTTATTGTCACACGCAAAATAAAAGCCTTTCCGCCACATTCTGTTGGCTGTTGTGAAGGTACAGACCGGCTCTGCATATTTATGCAAAAGCGTTTGGGGGTATTGCATAAATATTCAACGTCAACTTCACGAGAGTGCCAACGCCGGCGACAAAAGTGTCCGCGGATTCATATACGCGATTCTCAGAGACTTTGTGCAATGCTTTGACTATCAACAATTTAGCTACAACCCACTTCCGACATCATTTTCCACGCGTCACAATATAGCCCGTTTTAGGGCATGAAACAGGCCGTTTCATGCCCTAAAACCGTTCATTTCGCACCCTGATAATGTCCATTCCGTACTCTGATAAAGGCTTTACTGCAAACCGGAACGGTGCTTTTCATAATCCAATGAACAAAAGAGTGCTTTCCGCAAATGCGCCGCACGCAGTGGCGCATACACAAAACGGCTGCGGAAAAGGCTTTTCCGCAGCCGCTCGTTTTCTATTTCACAAAAAATTTTTGTCAAAATTTTTTACTTTCAGAATTGCATAATTATGCAATTTCCGGGCGTTTACCATTGTTTCAGCCACGCTCTCACCGCTCGCCGGCCGCACACTCCGGACACAGTCCCTTGAGCACATAGTTGATGCTCGACAGCGTGAATCCGGGCGGCAGATCCACCACCGGCACGGCTATCTGCTTCAGACAGAAGGTGCGCTGACACGAGGTGCAGTAGAAGTGGGTGTGCTCGTCCTCCACCGAACAGTCGCAGTCGTCTGAACAGACAGCATATTTGAGCGAGCCAGAACCGTCGTCTATGACGTGCACAAGGCGGTTGAGCAGAAACAGCGAGAGCGTGCGCGATATGGTGGATTTATCTACTGTGGGCAGATAACGCTCCATGTCGGGCAGCGAAACGGCTTCGTCGCCGCGCATCATCTCGCGCAGAATGAGCAGCCGGGTGGCCGTAGGGCGTATGCCGCGGTGCTTCAGTTTATCAAGATAGAATTGTTCGTCGGTCATTGTTTCAGGTGTGATATGTCAGGAGTTTTCAACGTATCATGCTGCGAAGTTAGCCAAATAAACGCATATTACAAAATGTTTTCACGCCTTATGGCCGCGCGGCTGCGAAAAAATGCGCATCGAGTTGAGCACGGCAAGCAGTGCCACGCCGGTGTCGGCAAATACTGCCATCCATATGTTGGCCGCTCCGAACACACCCAACAGCATCACCATCACCTTGAAACCTATGGCCATCACTATGTTCTGTTTCACAATACGGCGCGTGCGGCGTGCGGCAGCTATGGCCTCGCCTATCTTCGTCAGCCGTTCGCTGTGTATCACTATGTCGGCTGTCTCCACTGCCATGTCGGCACTGCCTGCTCCGAAGGCTATGCCCGCATCGCTCGTGGCGAGCACCGACGCGTCGTTGATGCCGTCGCCGACGAACGCCACCCTGTGGCCGTCGCGCTGCATCGAGGCTATGTATTCGGCCTTTCCGCCCGGCAACAGATCGCCGTAGCCGCGACCGGCACCCGTTGCTTCAGCCACGTCGTCAACAATAGTCTGGCGGTCGCCGGACAGTATCACGGTGTGCAGTCCCAGACTGCCGATGGCTTCGCGGGCGTCTGAACGCACCGTGTCGCCCAGTATTATGCAGCCCTTGTACGCGCCGTCAGCGGCAACAGCGACTATTGTTCCCTGCTCGTCTGTCAGCAGTTCGGGCACACTTATGCCGTGGCGTACAAGCAGACGGGGCGTGCCGGCGAGCCAGTTGCCGGCTTCCAGACCGTAGCCGGCCACGGTTCTGACGTCGGGCATGGCGGCCGGCGGAGCAAAATGTCCGGCATATTCCACTATGGCGCGTGCCACGGGATGCGTTGACGAACGCTCCATGGCTGCCACCATGGCCAGGTCGGAGTTTGAAAGTCCCTCCACACGACGCACACTGAAGCGTCCGTGGGTGAGTGTGCCGGTCTTGTCGAACGCCACGGTGTCAACACCTGCTATGGCGTCAATGCTTCCGCCGCCCTTGAACAGTATGCCACGACGCGACGCAGCACCTATGCCAGCGAAATAGCCGAGGGGCACACTGATGACGAGAGCGCACGGACACGATATGACAAGGAATATGAGTGCGCGGCCGAACCAAAGACCGAGGTCATACTGACCGCACACACCTGCAAGACTGCACAGCCACGGCACAAGCACCACCAGCACCGCAAGGCCGAACACCACAGGCGTATATATGCGTGCGAAACGGCGGATGAACAGTTCGGTAGGTGCCTTGCGGGCCGACGCTTCCTCCACAAGCCTGAGTATGCGTGCCACAGCCGACTCGCCCGCAGGGCGTATCACACGCAGACGTACTACGCTGTCCGTGGCTATCATTCCGGCCGACACCTCGCCGCCCGTGGCAATAACGCGCGGCAGCGACTCGCCCGTGAGCACCGAGGTGTCAAACGGAGCGTCGGCCGTAAGCAGCTCGCCGTCGAGAGGTACACGCTCACCGGGCCTCACCTCTATGGTCTCGCCCACTGCCACCGACTCTGGTGTGCACATCACCACACCGCCGTCTCTCACCACCGAAGCACGGTCGGGGCGGAACGCCACCATGCTGCTTATGTTACGGCGCACGCGTTCCACGGCGCGGTGTTGCAGCATCTCGCCTGCCTGATAAAGCAGCATCACTGCCACCGCCTCGGGATATTCGCCTATGACAAAGGCACCGGCCGAAGCAAGAGCCATGAGCATGAACTCGTTGAACACGTCGCCGTGAGAGGCATGCACGGCAGCCGAGCGCACCACTCCCGAACCAACCGGCAGGAAAGCTGCAAGATACCATAACAGCGCCACTATACCTTCAAACCAAGCAACGCCTGCACCCGAGGCTACAAGTCCGCCGGCAAGCATGACGGCCGACACAATTATCGGCCACACATGAGTATGATGATGATGTTCACACATATTTTCTCGTTTATGTTTCTGCAGGCAAAATTAGCTCAAAAGCGGTGCAACCGGGTTGCAATTGTCACAGATGCCAGTCGCAACTGAAGCCGAGCCTCAACATTGCCGCCACACCGCACTCATGTGAATTTCTCACAAAATGCACGGCGGGCTGCACATATACGTTCTTCGCACAGTCTATACGGCACGTAGCCTCACAGGCCAGCTCACTCTCATTGCCGTAACCGGCATATCCGGCAAACAGTCCGCCGCACACCCGGTCCCGCTCCATCACCACCCCACCGCCTGCATACATACGGCAGCCATCGGTCACCGTGCTGCCCGAACACTGGGCAAGAACGTGCGTATGCCGGCCGACGCGCAGTTCGGCGTAGCCCCACAATGTGGCGTAAAGCCCTTGGGCGGACGACATCGCCGTCCTGTCCGTCTCCACACTGTCGGCAGCAGGCACTCCGTGATAAACGGCCATGCCCGCATAACAGCACGAGCCATCATTCTCATATCCCGCCGCCATCATGCCGAACACACCGTCGTGAGCAGGACATATGCGGAAAACATTCTCACGACCCGTAAGGCGGTTGTGGCCCGTTCCGTTATAAACAGAAGCCTCAACACTCCATTGTCCCAAGTCTATCTTCACATCCGCGCCTACTGCGGCGACCGGATAGTTGGCTATAGGATAATTGGACGATATCGTGGGAAATATGCCGCACGAACTGTTTGTGAACAGAGAGGCGCACGGCGATGTGAAATAATCCTCATTGACATTGCGTATACCCAGAAACAACGCCACCCTGCGGTCTTTCCACTCCAGCCCAAGCACGGCAGGAGCAAAGGGAAGGCTGGCTTCATCTATATTGGAGAACACCTGCCGGTCGGACAGTAATCGCTCTGAAGATGTCCGTGCTATACTGACGGAAGCAAGACTGGCGTTCAGATGCCGTCCCAAAGGCAGACTGCAGTCTGTACGCAACATGTTCACCCAGTTGCAACTACCGCGGAAGGCGGTCTGCAGTTCGGTAGTGTGGCTCAGTCTGAAGTCCTGAGCCGAAAGGCGGCTGCCAAAGACAGCCGCCGTCATAACAAAAATCAAAAACATATGTCTCATGACACTTTTCCACCGGTTAAAGCCATTTCACAAAACGTCTTACATACCAGTTCTTCACAATCTGCGTCAGCACACAATATGACAGCAGTATGCCCAACAACCACGGGAAATAGGCCAAAGGCAGAGGTTCCAGACCAATGGCACCGCCCAACGGTGTGAAAGGAATGAGGATACCGACCGTCACTATGAGCAGAGTCATCATGCTGACCTGCCACGACGCACGGCTCTGCACGAACGGAATTCTGCGCGTACGTATCATATGCACTATGAGTGTCTGTGATAGCAGTCCCTCCACAAACCATCCCGACTGGAACAAAGACTGATGGGCGGACGAGTCGCAGCCGAACACATACCACATGACAAGATAAGTGGCAATGTCGAATACGGAACTTATCGGACCGATGAAAATCATGAACCGGCTCAGGTCGGAAGCATCCCACTTGCGCGGACGGCGCAGATAATCAGCGTCCATACGGTCGAACGGAATGGCTGTCTGCGATATGTCGTAGAGCAGATTCTGTATGAGCAGATGTATGGGCAGCATAGGCAGGAAAGGCAGGAACGCACTGGCAGCCATCACACTGAACATATTGCCGAAGTTGGAGCTTGCCGTCATCTTGATGTATTTGGTAATATTGCCAAACGTACGTCTTCCTTCCAGCACGCCATCCTCGAGCACCATAAGGTCCTTCTCAAGCAGAATGATGTCCGCGCTTTCCTTTGCTATGTCTACGGCCGAATCGACAGATATGCCGATGTCTGACTGACGCAGCGCGGCAGCGTCGTTTATGCCGTCGCCAAGGAAGCCTACGGTGTGGTTTTGTTCCTGAAGCAGCGATATGATAAGGGTCTTCTGGTCGGGTGTCAGTCTGGCAAATACCTTTGTGCGCAGTACTGCCTTGCGCAGCTCTGAGGCATCCATGCGTTCAAGTTCAGGTCCGCTGACCGCGCAACTCGTGTCTATGCCTACCTGACGGGCTATGGTCTGCACCACAGCATCGTTGTCACCCGACAGTATCTTCACTTCTATGCCATGCTCGTGCAACTGGCGTATGGCGCTTGCTGCCGAGGGTTTGGGTGGATCGAGAAAGGCAAGATAGCCGATAAGCACCATGCCGCTCTCATCGGCAACGCTGAAGTCACGGTCCTTACTGAGATAACTTTTATGCGCTACCGCAAGCACACGCATGCCCTGTCTGTTCATACGACCGCTTATCTCTAGTGCCTTCTCCCTCAGTTCCGGCGTGAGTGGATGCACCGCACCCTTATATTCGGCATGCGAACAGATGGCGAGCATCTCCTCAACGGCTCCCTTTGTTATAATCTGACGCTTACCGGCCTTATCCTCTACCACCACCGACATTCTACGACGGGTGAAGTCGAACGGTATCTCATCTACTTTTCTGTAATCGTCTTTCAGATATTCCAGCGAAAGATCCCTTACATGCGACAGAATGGCTTTGTCCATAAGATTCTTTAAGCCCGTCTGAAAGAAGCTGTTGAAATAGGCATGCCGCAGTATACGCCTGTCATCGTCATCGCTCCCGTCGGCGTTGATGTATTTCTCAAGCACAATCTGGTCGCAAGTGAGCGTTCCCGTCTTGTCCGTGCACAATATGTCCATCGCTCCGAAATTCTGTATGGCGTTAAGATCCTTCACAATGGTTTTCTTGCGCGACATGGCCACGGCTCCTTTCGAAAGATTGGCAGTGACTATCATCGGAAGCATTTCCGGGGTAAGACCCACCGCCACGGAAACGGCAAATATGAATGCCTCCAGCCAGTCGCCTTTTGTGAAACCGTTCACGAGAAATACGAAAGGAATCATCACAAGCATGAAACGTATGAGCAGAAAGCTCACCCTGCTGATGCCTTTATCAAAAGCCGTTGCTGCACGGTGACCGGTGATACCTTTGGCAATAGAGCCCATATAAGTGTCGTTACCGGTTGCGAACACTATTCCTGTTGCGGAACCGCTGACCACATTAGAGCCAAGGAAACAGATGTTATCGAGTTCGGCTATGCTCTTATCGGCCGTCATGCCTTTCAGTGCATGCGGATGTTTTTCTATCGGGTCGGACTCTCCCGTTAGTGATGTCTGGCTCACAAACAGGTCTTTTGCCTCAATGATGCGCATATCGGCAGGTATCATGTCGCCTGCAGCAATCATCACAATGTCGCCCGGCACAAGTTCGGCTATGTCGATCTCTTCATCATGATTACCCGCACGCCTCACATAGCAGGTATTGGTAACCATTCTGAGCAGCGCCTCGCTCGAAACTCCAGCCTTCCACTCTTGTCTGAATTTAAGAATGGAACTCGAAACAACCATGACCGAAATGATGATAATTGCAATCCAGTCCTGCTCACCCGGCTCGGCCGTGAGCACATCAAGGATAAACGACACCACCACAAGAACCGTGAGCACACCTATGAACGGATTGATGAAAGCCTTTATGAAAGTGGAAAAGGGATTCTTCTTCTTTTCGTGCTCCACCTCATTGCGTCCGAAGACCGAACGTCTGCGTTCGACTTCTTCGGCACGCAGTCCTATTCTGGACGTCTGAAATAAACTGTAAACAGAGACAAGCGGCTGCGTCGCTGCCATGAATACCTTCGCGGTATCGTAAGCAAAAACTAAATTGCCTTTTCTTTTCTTCCACATCGTTCTCTACTTTTGTCTGGTTAATACTTTAAATTTTTCAACGGCGCAAAAGTAAACAGAAACAATCGGAGTGGCTGTTAGAAATGTATTAGAACGCTATTAGAAAATCATTAGAAAAAATCTTCTCCGAACCGGAAAGCAATACACACGGAGCGGGATGATGAAAACACATCAGACATGTGGAAGTTCTATAACAAACGTCGTACCTTCACCATGTGTTGAATGAACATCTATACGGCCCTGATGCAAGGATATGATTTTATGCGAAAGAGTCATGCCGATGCCGTGACCCTCGACATTTGTCTCGTGGTTGCCGCGATAGAAAAGAGTGAACAGTTTTTCCTTGTCGGTGTCGGTCATACCGATGCCGTCGTCAGAAAGACGAACGACGGTAAAACGGTCCCAATATGAAATCTGCACGAACGATGTCTTGTCGGCCGAATACTTGCAGTTGTTCTCAATGAGATTTGAGAAGGCGATGCTTAACAGATACACGTTTCCCATGACGGTTATCATCCGGTCGTCGTCGGCATCCTCCTGTTCGAACAGGATGTTGACTTTATATTCCGGATGCGCCTTGAGTATGTAGCTGCGCACATCGAGCAAAAGCTCGTCGAGCCTTATCTCCTTCATGCGGATCTGTTCTTTCTGATAGTCGGCCTTTGCCAGATTGAGCAGTCCGTCTATGAGCTTTGTCATACGGCGGGCGTCGCTAAGGGCATTCTCAATGGCACGGCGGTAATGCTCGCCGCTACGTTCTTTTTGCAGGGAAAGATCGAGCTCGGCAATAAGTGCTGCCAACGGTGTGCGCAGTTCGTGCGACACGTTGCTGACAAACATCTTCTGCGAATCGAACGATATCTGCAGACGGTCGAGCAAGGAATTGAAGGCTATGCTAAGCTCGCCGAGTTCGTCGTGAGCGTTTCTCACAGGCAGGCGACGATCCATCTGCGAACTCGTTATGGTTTCGGCTTCCTTCACAATGTCTCTGATAGGCTTAAGTGAGGAACGTGCAAGAAAATAGCACACTACAAACAGCAACGAAAGTCCGACAAGAAACAAAACCACAAGAGCTTTCTGAAGTTCATAAAGATTGTCGTAACCGTAACCGTCGTAGGCGGCCGCCGTGATGATGTAGTCGCGGCCTTGGAAATGATAGAGCATGCCGATGCACTGATACTTGCCGACATAGAACTTTATTTCCTTCTCCCGGATAATGCGGTTTATCATGCTACGGTCTTCCTTTATGATGTCGTTCTGTATGGCGTCATGATAAAGCATGCGGAAGCCGGTAGTATAAACGGCAACCTCGACCTCATTGATGAACTTACGGTTGTTGAGATATATAGACTGCATCGTGCGAGCATCGACCTGATCGCGCAGAAAAAGATGCGCCTTGGTAATTGCCTCACCACTTAAATCATGAAAAAAAGTCTTGCTGCGTGTGTGTTCGCTCACAAGATAAATCATTGTGAGGCAGGCCAGAAACACAGCTGCCGTGGCACATGTGTTTTTCAGCGTCAGGGCTGTACGTATCTTCATATCTTGTCTGAAAAGATGAACCCTACTCCGGGTTTCGTGTGAATGAGTTTTCTGTCAAAATCCTTGTCCACCTTCTTGCGGAGATAATTTATATAGACATCTATGAAATTGGTGCCTGTGTCAAAATGGGTGTTCCACACGTTCTCGGCAATCTCCACACGCGTGATGACTTTCTCGGCATTATCCATCATATAAACCAACAGATTGTATTCTTTGGGAGACAACTTTATGGTGACGCCGGCACGCTGGACCTCGCGCATATCAAGATTTACAGAAATATCGGCATAGCTGATGTGTCCGGGAGTAGTGGCCACAAGCTCCGCGCTTCTCTTCAGAAGCACACGGACACGCGCATTAAGTTCTCTGAAGTCGAAAGGCTTCACCATGTAGTCGTCGGCTCCGGCATCAAAACCTTCAAGCTTGTCGTCGGCAGAACCGAGAGCCGTAAGCATGAGTATGGGCACATGTTCGTTGCACTTGCGTATCTCCTTGCAAAGCTCAAAGCCATCCATCTTGGGAAGGATTATGTCCGAGATGACCAGATGGTATGTACCGGAACGGAACAGCCGAAGCCCCATCAGGCCGTCATAAGCGACAACGGCCTGATAACCATTTTCCTCCAATCCTATTTTCAACAGATCGGCAACTCTCTTTTCATCTTCTACAATCAGTATTGTTTGCATGACAATCGTTGATATTCTATTGTCCTGAAGACAATGTGAATCCGTATTTCAAAAGAAGGATGTCATCCTGACAGTACCGCTGTGCCGTGTTTATAAGATTGTCCGCCCGGGATGTACATCCGAAAAAGTCCACACGACAGATCTGCAATATTCGGAAAAAATCCTGACACACGCAAACAAATGACATGAAAGTTTAGTGAAAGTATACAAGACACAGATTTCCAGATGTCGCCATTTGTCGCCTTTATAGGATTTGCATGTACTTATTATGCGAAAAAGTTCATATCTTTGTAATCAGTAATATTGACCACTAAAGCTTTTCAGACAAGGCAACGCCCTAATGTCTGCACAAAATCATTTTCATTTCATACACAGACATACAATGACTACTGACGAATTCATAGCCTCTCACCGTAACGACGACGTGCGCCGGCTCGCACTGAAATATCAGGGCACGGAGGGTGTAAATCTCACCTTCGCGCTCGAACAGATAGCCGGATGGCAGACAGCACGGCGCAAACTGCCCTCATGGGCGGCGACAGACGGACTGACCTATCCGCCTCATCTGTCAATGGAACAGTGCTCGTCGGAGCAGACAGCGCGTTATAAGGCGGAGGTGGCACGCCGCATTGTGAAAAGGACGACAGAGACAAAAGACACGGAAACCGTGCTCACCGACCTTACAGGCGGCTTCGGCGTGGACTTCTCATTCATGGCAAGAGAATTCGGCAGAGGTATTTATGTGGAACGCAACGAAAGGTTGTGCGCCATTGCAGAGACAAATTTCATGAAACTTGGCCTCAGCAACGTAAGCACGGTATGCGCCGACTGCACCACCTATCTGCCGGAAGCTGAGCACACAACACTTTTTTTCATAGACCCGGCACGACGCGACGGCAACGGAGCACGCACCTATGCCATAAGTGACTGTACGCCGGATGTCCTGACCATGCTGCCGCTCATGCTCACAAAATCAAAAGCGGTGATGGTGAAACTCTCTCCTATGCTCGACATATCGCAGACCATAAGAGAAATCGAAAGCACAGGGATGGCACACGTGAGCGAGATACACATAGTGTCGGCAGGCAACGAGTGCAAGGAACTGCTCGTGGTAATAACAAGTCAGGAAGACGGAAACAGAACAACTTTCTGCGTGAACGACGACAGCATTTTCGCTTTTGACGATAATGAAACAGCCGTCACCGACAGAACAGGAGAGGCTGCGGCATGTGCGGCTCTCATATCTGAAGCGGCAGCCATAGGCAACATGGCTGCAACTCTGAAAGGTATGTGTCTGCACGTACCGGATGCATCGGTTATGAAAGCCGGATGTTTCGCCTTGCTGTCAGCAAAGAAGGACGTGGCACCACTGGACGCGAACTCCCATCTTTTTGTAGCACGCGACGCAGCGGAAACATTCCCGGGCAGGACCTTCCAAATAAAAGACGCCACGACAATGAACAAAAAGGAGCTGAAGCGTGCCCTTGCCAACACCGATAAGGCCAACGTGGCAGTGCGCAACTTTCCGCTTACGGCCGATGCGCTGCGCAAACGTCTGAAACTGAAAGACGGCGGCGACACTTACATCTTCGGCACAACCGTGTCTGGAGAACACTTATTGCTGATATGCGAAAAAATGAAATAACAATTACTACATACCTGCTTTTTACATAAAAACCAAAAAAATACACAACCTGCATGAGAAAGCTATTCACCGCAATAACCGCACTGGCGATGGCAGCAATGGCCACCGACACTATGGCACAGGACCTGATGAGCGACACATGGGTGGCTACCGACGCACTTGGACGCATAATGCCGACTGCACAAGAAGCCGGACTTCCCAAGAAGGACAAACAACGTACCGTGGGAATATTCTACGTGACATGGCACGACGAGAGCCTGCACAACACATCGAAAGACTACCGCAACGTGACGGAAACGCTCGAAAGCAATCCTGACGCACGCTTTGACGACACAACGGGACTGTGGGGACCACCAAGCACAGCGGGAAGCTATCACTGGGGAGAACCTGAAAACGGATATTTCCTTAGTTGCGACAAATATGTTATACGCAAGGACCTGTCAATGCTGACCGACGCCGGTGTTGACGTACTGATACTCGATGTGACCAATGCCGTATGCTACTGGCAGCAGTGGGACACGCTGTTTGAGGTGATGACGGAGATGAAGAAAGAGGGCAACCAGGTGCCGAAAGTGTGCTTCTGGACATACAACGGTGCTGTGATAACGGTGACGCAGCAGGTATATGAACGCTATTACAAGAAAGGACTATATAAGGATTTCTGGTTCTACTGGGACGGAAAACCGCTGCTGCTGTGCAACATGCGACCGGAACTCGACGCGAACGGCGGCGGAGTGAAGAATCCTAATCCCAACTACGACAGCCATGCTGCCACCGACCCTTCCAATCCTCACTACGGCGACGCAGACTATGCTGAACCTTTTTACAAGGACTATACACGTGAAGTGAAGGACTTCTTCACGATGAGAAACATGTGGTGGGGATATTATGACTGGGGCGGACAACGATATGTAGGAACAGAAGACAACTGGAGTTTCGGCTATCAGATGGACGACAAGCGCGTGGCGGCTCTATCGCCACAACAGCGTGCGGCCACACACAACGGACGCATGGAGCAGATGGCAGTGACTCCGGCGCAGCACCCGCTGTCGATAACGGGCAAGAGCTGGCGTCCCGGCACCGGCGAACCGAAACTGAACGACAAGGACATGCCGGAAAAGACATTTGTGCCGTGGCTCGGAAAGGAAGTGGAAAATCCCGAGGGATACGGCATATACTTCCAGGACAGATGGGACGAAGCACTGCAGACAGACCCTGACTTCATCTACCTGAACGACTGGAACGAATGGACGGCGGGAAAATATAAAACGGGCAAGGCTCCGGGTTCGGAACTTCCGGGACCGACTACATTCCTGGGACGCGACAACAACACGTTTTATTTCGTTGACCAATACAACGCTGAGTTCAACCGGACAATACAACCTGCGAAAGGACAATACACCGACAACTACTACATGCAGATGGTGGAGAACATCAGAAAATATAAAGGCGTGAGGGAAATACCGCTGAACCACGGCATGAAAAAATCGAGCCCTGACGGCGACACAGATGAATGGAAAGACGTGAAGTCGTATTATCTCGACACGAAAGGCGACACCTATCACCGCAACCACAACGGATATGCAGGACTGAAATATACCAACAACAGCGGACGCAACGACATAGTGGAAGCAAAGGTCACGACAGACCGGAAATACGTGAACTTCTATGTGCGCACAGACAGTACGCTGACACCTTACACAGACAAGAACTGGATGCTGTTGCTCATCGACGCCGACCAAAACAGTAACACAGGATGGTACGGCTATGACTTCATTGTAAACCTCGAGGTAAAGAGCGACAGGAAGACTACATTGAAACGATATGACGCGGAGCTCAACCGATGGATCGATGCAGCAACAATAGACTATGCTGTGAACAACAACGAAATGGAGTTGAGAATACCGCGGAAGCTCATGGGACTGACGGGCGACAGCATGACGTTCGACTTCAAATGGGCAGACAATCCGCAGAGTCTGGACACACCGATATCGCTCTGCACCGACGGCGACACGGCGCCCAACAGACGGTTCAACTACCGTTACAGATGGCAGAGACACGATAGCTGAAACGTACGTCACGCGCCATACCTGCATTTTTAAAGAAAACTCAAGCGGCGGGCACACGGATTTTCTTGACTTTTTTTTGACAAAATAAAATCGCAAAAGAGATGTGAAGAAATGTTAAATACGGCAAGATAAAGCCCGTTCCGGCCCGGAGCATCTTGCCGCATACCCTGCCATGGAATGCCGGATAATCAATCTTACATTCCGATCATGCCTGTTTCAGCCTCCGGTTTGGTCTATATCAGGGTGTGATATCGTGCGTTTCAGGCCCTGATATGGGGCATATCACGTGCCGAAACGGTGCATTTTGTACGGCCGGAAAAACCATCTTAAACGCAAGCCATTGATATTCAACATATTGCGTAAAGCTCTCATTTTTCGCGAATTTGCGTCCGACGGAGAGTCTGCCCGCAAATTCGCTCTTATTTTTTGGGGTAGAACAGAAAACTCAGACAGAAAATCACCCGAAGCATAGGGTGTGGAATACCCTCGTGGTTTCCCTTCCTTCAGTATGCCGCAACGCCTGTCCGGAATTGAAAGCGCGACATTTTTTCATCTGAGCCAATCCCACCGGATTCTGCTGATACAGAATGAGCACGACTAAATGTGCCGCCACGAAAAGCTCCGGAACGCGGCATAACAACTGCCACAGACAGCATCCGCAACCCAGCATGCACACGGACGGTTCGTGATAATATCCGAAACGCCGTAACAAGGGAATACACCCGCAGGGCTTCATGTTGAAAATAATCATAAATATGTGGCATATTTTTTGTAATTAGCATGATTTTCAGTACTTTTGCACTTTCAGTATAAAATAAAAAAATAAACAATGTCATCCATAGAAATAAAGAAAGTGGAATCGAGGTATGACCTTAAAAAGTTCATTGAATTTCACTATGACCTTTACGAAGGAGATCCCTACGATGTACCAAACCTGTACACCGATGATGTCAACACACTGAGAAAAGACAAGAATGCGGCGTTCGAGTTTTGCGAAGCCGAATATTACATGGCATTCAAGGACGGCAATATGGTGGGACGCGTAGCAGCAATAATAAACCACCGCGCCAACGAAAAATGGCAGCAGAAACGTGTAAGGTTCGGATGGATAGACTTCATCGACGACATGGAGGTGTCGGCCGCACTGCTGAAAGCAGTTGAAGACTACGGCCGGGACAAAGGAATGACAGAAATGGTAGGACCACTCGGATTCACCGACCTTGATCCGGAAGGAATGCTGACATGGGGCTTCGACCAACTCGGAACGATGCCGACAATATACAACTACGAATATTATCCGAAACACATGGAGACACTCGGAGGTTTCGAAGTTGACAACAAATATGTGGAATACAAACTTTACGTACCGGATACAGTGCCGGAGAAATACGCGAAGATTGCGCAGATGATACAGAAAAGATATAATCTGCACATAAAGAAACTGACACGTGCCGACATATTCAAAAAGGGATACGGACAGAAAATATTCAGACTCATAAACGAAACATACAAGGACCTGTACGGTTTCTCCGAACTGACGGAGAAACAGATAAACCAGTATGTGGAAATGTATCTGCCGCTGGCCGACCTTAACCTCATAACTCTCGTGGAGGACTGGAACGCCGACAAGAAACTCGTTGGAGTGGGAATAACAATACCTTCACTGTCGAAAGCATTGCAGAAATGCAAACGGGGACGCATGCTTCCGACGGGATGGTGGCATCTGCTCAGAGCCATTAAATACCATAAGACAAACATCGTAGACCTGCTGCTCATGGGTGTGTTGCCCGAATACCGCAACAAAGGCACCAACGCGCTGATGTTCGCCGATCTTATTCCGAGATATCAGGAATACGGATTTGAATGGGGCGAGAGTCAGGTTGAAATGGAAACAAACGAAGGCGTACAAAGCCAATGGGACGCACTGAATCCCGTAATGCATAAAAGAAGGAAATGTTATGTAAAAAAGATTTCCTGAGAAAAGGAAACATCCCGTCATTGACTAAAACAAGAACATGCCAGAAACAAACGAAAACGAATTAATACAAACCGTAGAATATACGGACGAAAACATCAGACATCTGTCTGACATGGAGCATGTCCGCACCAGACCGGGCATGTACATCGGCCGATTGGGTGACGGTTCGCTTCCGGAGGACGGTATCTACGTATTGCTCAAGGAAGTGATAGACAACTCAATCGACGAGTTTAAGATGAACGCCGGCAAACGCATCGAAGTCGACATTGAGGACAATCTGAGAGTGAGCGTGCGCGACTACGGCCGTGGTATTCCACAGGGAAAACTCGTGGAAGCCGTAAGTGTGCTCAACACCGGAGGAAAATACGACTCCAAGGCGTTCAAGAAAAGCGTAGGTCTGAACGGTGTGGGCGTAAAAGCAGTGAATGCTCTCAGTTCAAGATTCGAAGTACACTCGTATCGTGACGGGAAGGTAAGGAAGCTGACCTTCGAAAGAGGAAATCTTGTTGACGACGTAACAGAAGACACCAACGACGAACAGGGCACATACATATTCTTTGAACCGGACAATACGCTGTTTCTGAATTATTCTTTCCACGACGATTACGTGGAAACAATGCTCAGAAACTACACCTACCTGAACACCGGCCTGACCATAATGCACAACGGCCACAGGATATTAAGCCGTAACGGTCTGGAGGATCTTCTGAACGACACAATGACAAACGACGGCCTCTACCCCATCATACACATGAAGGGTGAGGACATCGAGATTGCATTCACACATACCAATCAGTATGGCGAAGAATACCACTCGTTTGTCAACGGACAGCACACCACACAAGGCGGAACACACCAGAGCGCATTCAAGGAGCACATAGCGCGCACAATAAAGGAGTTCTTCAGCAAGAACTATGAATATGCCGACATACGCAACGGACTGGTAGCAGCCATTGCCATAAACGTAGAGGAACCGATGTTTGAAAGCCAGACAAAAATAAAACTCGGTTCGCTGACAATGGAACCGGGAGGCGGTGTAAGCATCAACAAGTATGTAGGCGACTTCATAAAAACCGAAGTGGACAACTATCTGCACATACACACCGATGTCGCAGAAGTGATGCAGCAGAAGATACAGGAAAGCGAGAAAGAGCGCAAGGCAATGGCCGGCGTGACAAAACTGGCGCGCGAAAGGGCAAAGAAAGCCAATCTGCACAACCGCAAGCTGCGCGACTGCCGTATACATTACTCGGACACCAAGAACGACCGCAAGGAAGAAAGCTCGATATTCATCACTGAGGGTGACTCAGCAAGCGGAAGCATAACAAAAAGCCGTGACGTAAACACACAGGCTGTATTCTCGCTGAGAGGAAAACCATTGAACTCGTTCGGACTGACAAAGAAAATCGTTTACGAGAACGAGGAATTCAATCTGCTGCAGGCTGCACTCGACATAGAAGACGGACTCGACTCACTGAGATACAACAAGGTGATTGTTGCCACCGATGCCGATGTGGACGGTATGCACATACGTCTGCTGATCATAACTTTCTTCCTGCAATTCTTCCCGGATCTGATCAAGAAAGGACATGTGTATGTATTGCAGACTCCTCTGTTCAGAGTGAGAAACAAGCGTTCGAAGATAAAGAACAAGACCATCGTGGCCGAGGCAGACAGCAAGCTGACAAAGACAGAAAAGAAAAAGGATTTCGTTGTGCGCTACTGCTACAGCGAAGAAGAAAGACTGAAAGCAATACGCGAGCTCGGACCGGATCCGGAGATTACACGATTCAAAGGTCTGGGAGAAATATCACCGGAGGAATTTGCACATTTCATCGGACCGGAGATGCGACTCGAACAGGTTACGCTGCATAAGACCGACCAGGTGCAGAAACTGCTGGAATACTACATGGGAAAGAATACCATGGAGCGCCAGAACTTCATAATCGACAATCTTGTAGTAGAAGAAGATCTGCCAGAAGATCAGCTTTGAAATAAGAAATACATATATCTTCTAAAAACACACGGTAGGACCGCGAAACATAAAAACGACATCACAAACACTATGAGCATAATATCAAAAGCTGTTGCCGTTGCCACCGTTTTGTGCTTTTCTGCAATAACCGACATGGAAGCACAGATACGGCTGAACTTCGGAGAGAATAGCCCGATGCGTAAAATACAGATAGCCGAAATGGCAATCACAAATCTTTACGTGGACAGCGTTGACGAACAAAAGCTCGTGGAAGACGGAATAAGAGGAATGCTGAAGGAACTCGATCCGCATTCGTCATACACCACGGCAAAAGAAACAAAATCGATGCAGGAATCGCTGCAAGGTTCGTTTGAAGGCATTGGTGTGCAGTTCAACATGGTGGAGGACACGCTACTGATAATACAGCCCGTGTCGAACGGACCGTCTGAGAAAGTGGGAATACTGGCAGGCGACCGCATTGTGAGCGTGAACGACACCACCATTGCCGGAGTGAAGATGGACCGTGAGGAGATAATGAAACGCTTGAGAGGCAAACGCGGTACGGACGTGAAACTGGGAATAGTCAGAAGAGGCATAAACGATGTGCTGACATTTATAGTGACTCGCGATAAAATTCCGGTGAAAACGCTCGATGCCTCATACATGATAACACCGGAAACAGGATACATACGTATTGGAAGTTTCGGAGCCACCACACACAAGGAATTCATGGAATGTGTGGACTCTCTGAAAAGCCACGGCATGAAAAACATAATAATAGACCTGCAGGACAACGGTGGAGGATATCTGCAGGCTGCAGTGCTCGTGGCAAATGAGTTTTTGGCAAAGAAAGATCTGATTGTATATACCGAGGGACGTACTTCAAAACGAGAAGAGTATCGCGCAAGAGGAAACGGTAAACTACTCGACGGGAAGGTAATTGTACTCGTAAACGAATATTCAGCGTCAGCAGCAGAGATTCTTAGTGGTGCGATACAAGACCAGGACCGTGGAGAGATCGTCGGACGACGCTCATTCGGAAAAGGACTTGTGCAAAGGCCTATAGAGTTTCCTGATGGTTCAATGATGCGTCTTACTATTGCACATTATTACACTCCAGCAGGCAGATGCATACAGAAGCCATACCAGAAAGGAGACAACGAAGAATATGCCATGGATATAGAAAAACGGTTCAGGCACGGTGAACTGTATAGTGCTGACAGCATACATTTTGCAGACTCCCTGAAATATCAGACATTACGCAAGCACCGCACTGTGTATGGAGGCGGAGGCATTATGCCGGACTATTTTGTGCCATTGGACACAACACAATACACACCGCTTCACCGTCAACTGAGCGCACGCAGCTACATAATCAACGCAAACCTGAAATACGTTGACAACAACCGTAACGCACTGCGCAAGAAATACACCTCATTCGAACAGTTCAACAAAGAGTTCGAGATACCTCAGAGTATGATTGACGACATGCTGAAAGAGGCGGAGAAGGACAAAATAAAACCAAAAGACGAGAATGAACTGAAACAGACACTTCCACAACTGAAACTACAAATGAAGGCTCTTGTGGCACGTGATCTATGGGATATGAGCGAATATTTCCAAGTGATCAACACAAGCAACCACATTGTTATGAAAGCCGTGGAAATTATCTCGAAATAAAATATCAGTCTTGCGGGAAATACCATCCCCGCAGGACTGAAACACAAATCCTTAGTAATTCTAAAAACACAAAGAACAACACAATTATAAATTCACATGCAAGCTATAAGCTTCATCTTAAACAGAAATCCGGACTACATAATAAACAGATAACAAAAATATCAAAATATAAAAAACTACTTAATTATTAACCAAAACCTATTTTTAATGAAGTACCTGTTTACATTCTTAATTGCATTATTAACCTTAATGCAATCAAATGCACAGGAGACACTAGATCCTGTAGCAGATCCCGCAGCAATAGTACAGTCGGGAAACATGAGATTCACGGTTCTCACTCCACAGATGATCCGAATCCAGTACAGCAGTAAGAAAATTTTTGAAGACAGGGCAACATTCGCCATTGTTAACAGAAAACTGCCTGTACCTGCATTCACAACAAACGAAGATGGCGGATATCTTTATATAAAAACGGAAGCTCTGACGCTTAAATACAGAATCGGCAGTAATCCGACAACACTGCTTAACAGACCCGAGTTCCTCAGCGTTACATTCAATATGAACGGACATGATATCGTATGGTATCCAGGAAAAGACGATGCACTTAATCTTAAAGGTACAACACGTACACTTGACGGCGCACGTGGTGATTCAAAACGTAGTGAACTCGAAAACGGTATTCTGTCAAGAGGAGGATGGGCTCTTATAGACGAATCAGCTAAAGCAAAACGTGGTGACGGCAGCCGTACCTTTGCTTTTGAACCAATGGAAGAAGGAGGAATGGACTGGGTACAACCATTAGCTGATGAGTCTGCGACAGACTGGTATCTCCTTTGCTATGGTCATGATTATAAAAAAGCTCTCGGTGATTATGTAAAAATTGCCGGACGAATACCGATGCCGCCTAATTACGTGTTTGGATACTGGTACAGCAAATACCAACGATATACAGCACAGGACTTCATGGATATTACAATGGATATTGAAAACAACAAAATTCCATTGGACATAATGATCATGGACATGGACTGGCACAAAGACGGATGGACCGGCTGGAGCTGGAACACAAGTCTCATCCCCGATCCAAAAGGTCTTATAAACTGGATGCATCAGCACGGACTTAAGGTTTCGCTCAATCTGCATCCGGCTGACGGCGTAAACGATTATGAAGACAACTTCGCACAGATGTGCGCTGATCTTGGGAAAGACCCTGGATCGACAACCAACATACCATGGCAATTGGAAGACTACAATTTCTACAAAGCCATGTTCAAAAACATCATACGTCTTCGTGAAAGTGAGGGCGTTGACTTCTGGTGGATAGACTGGCAACAGCATCTTACCAACAACAATATGGAAGGATTGGGTGAAACCTTCTGGTGTAATCATGTATTCTATGAGGACATGCGCCTCAATCGTTCGGAACATCGTCCTGTGATATTCCACAGATGGGGAGGACCCGGCAGTCATCGTTATCAGATAGGTTTTTCTGGTGACACATACTCAACATTCCCCACACTTGCCTTCCAACCCTATTTCACAGCCACAGCTTCAAACGTAGGATACGGATATTGGGGACATGACCTCGGCGGACATAACCAACCAGGAGACAATGATCCGGAATTGTATCTCAGATGGATGCAGTTCGGAGCTTTCTCTCCTATATTCAGAACACATGCTACAAACTGGGAAAACATAGAACGTCGTATATGGAAATATGAAAACTTCCCATCATTGCTCAAAACCGTAGAATTGCGTTATGCGTTATTTCCATACATATATACTGCTGCGCGTGAAGCATACGATACAGGCGTTTCCATGTGCAGACCTTTGTACTACGATAATCCGGAAGATGCAAATGCATATAAGTACGAAGATGAATACATGTTCGGCAATGACATTCTTGTCGCTCCCATCGTAACACGCGCTGACGCAGACAAAACAGTTAAACGTACGGTATGGCTGCCGGAAGGCAAATGGTGGAATGTATGCAGATCCAAATTGATGGACGGTAATGTGACTTTCAGTGATATTTACGGTCAGGAAGATATTCCTTATTTCTATAAGGCAGGAAGCATAATCGTAAACAACACGCCACAGAAAAGCGTTACCACAAAAGCATCTACATTAATACTCAAAGTGGTTCCCGGAGACAATGGAACATATTCACTTTATGAAGATGAAGGCGATACAGAACTTTACAAAGAAGGAGTATTCTCACGTACTGAATTCTCACAGACAAGAAACGCGCAAAGCGTGGTGCTCAATATAGGTGCACGTGTAGGTGTTTATCCCGGAATGCTCGATGAAAGGGCTTACAGAATAGAATTCCTCGGCTGTGAGAAACCGGAGAAGGTTATCATAAACGGCTTTGATGCATCATCCGAGACATGGAGTTTTGACAACAAAACCAGAACTGTTATCGTGAACGTACCGACCACATCATGCGACGCAGCAACATCTATCGAACTAAGATATACCCTGCTGCAGAATGATCTCACCGGAATCAATAGTACTGAAAACGGAACAACATCTATAGAATACGACGCACAAACCGAAACTGTGACAGCACATCTTGCCAATATTGCAAAGAACGCAAAACTGGAAATTGTATCTGTAAACGGTGCCGAAACATGTTCTGCAACAGGAAACAACTGTAACAGTCTCTCTGCAGACGTGTCAACCCTTGGACACGGAACATACATCTGCCGCATCACGGCTGACGGCAAGACCGTAACACGCAAGATAGTAAAGTAAACACATCATTACTACAATCAAACAAAAAGAAAATGAATAAAAAACATATAATATCAATATTTGCAGCAATCATATCACATGCAGCAATATACGCGCAAGCTTATGACCAGCTATGGATAACAGGTAGCGCAGTTCCCGGAGGCTTGCAGCAACTCGAGAAATTTCCTGACAATCAATTCAGATTTGCAGGAAAACTCGTTGACGGCGAAGTAAAGATAATAAACACAGAAGGTGTGAATGACAATACAATATATCTCACTCCACGTTACGTTGACTCAAACATTGTCAGCAACGGATTGGCATATACAACATCAACCGATGCATCCGATCCGGGATGGGTTGTACTGTTCGATGACGACCGTTACAAATTCACCGTCAATACCTCAACACGCAAGGTCAGCGGAGAACTTTTTTCACCCTGGCTTGAACTGTATATAGTCGGAGGATGTGTTGAATGCGGATGGGAAGCTGGCGAAGCTCCTGCATTTGTTCAAGACGAGAACGACCCTTACACATGGACTTGGGTGGGAGAGCTGAAAAACAGACCAGAAAACGTAGAGCCAAAACGTTTCAAAATTCTGGGACAGAATGATTGGGGGCCCAAGAGCCTGCATCCGTACACACAGGATGAAGCTGTAACAACATCATCACAACTGATGATAAACTGTCCAGATGATTACAAATGGGCTATTGATAAAGACGGATATTACAAAGTTACTGTAAACATTTTCCTACAGTCTTTCAACTGTGAATACCTTGGCACTGAAGAGCCCACAGGCATAACATCTGCAGACAATAATGCTTCTGCACCAGTAATCACATTACAAGGCAATGACATTATTGTAAAAGGAAATGAGCATCTGACTGTAGATGTGTTCAATACATCAGGTCTGCATATTACAAGACAAACAGGAACAGACGTTACAATAAAAATATCCGAAAAGGGCATTTACATTGTAAAAGCAACTGGCAAGAATGGAAACACTTTACGTAAAGTAATAATCTGAAACATAACAAACGGAATATTAAACAATAAAATGATATGAAATACATTCTGAAATCCCTCATAGCTGTGACCATGACACTATGTTGCATGCACATCACAGCACAAGACAACTGGCCGGACAAACTCTATTGTCGTGGCGGACTGGCCGACAAATCGGCATGGAATCCGACAAAGAACTATCCTCTCAATCATGTCGGCGATGGCAAATACGAAGGTACTGTGGACGTTGATCCGTCAAACGAAGACAGCAGCGACTTCTACGGCAACCGCAGTGACCTCTTTTTCAGTTACGGCAATGATGATAATCGCATTCTTTCATGTCCATACAGCAACATTGAAAGATTTCTTACACCAGCCATATGCGAAGGTCCACTACAAGAATATTCAAAACCGGAAAATCTCTATCAAACCAACGGAGGAAAATATTTTGTAAATGTGGATCTAAAGGCCATGACCGTAAAAATCACTCCTCTTGATATCGAAAACATCGCATGGATGCCTGAGGTTTTCCTTGTAGGAACCAACTATGAAGAATATTGGGGACTTCGCGGAAAATCCCTTCCACATGTCGGAGGCGGTGTATACAAAGGCACTGTACACCTGCTTGAAGGTGTCAATAATCCAGGTTACGCCGAAGCCACCATATTTGCCACATACCAGCACAAAAGAGACAACAATTGGGATGAAGGCCGTTATGGTAGCAGCGAGGATCTTAAAGTGCTGCAAGCCGGTGAAACCGCACACTGCACCAGATACTACGGCGATCGCAAATGGTTGCTTGCTCCGGGTTGGTACGATGTGGTATTTGATATGAATAAAGGCGAAGTCACATTCAACAATGTGTCCACAGGCATCAATACAACAACATCCGAAAATGTTAACGTACATGCAGGTAACGGTTGTATCATTATAGACGGAGACCCATCACAAGTTAAAATATTGACCGTAAACGGATCCATAATCAGCAAAAACAGTACATCCGTAAATGTCAGTCCTGGAATATACATTGTCAAGACAGGCACAAGAACCATGAAAATAGCTGTGAAATAATAAATAAATACATTATTTGAAGACGGCTGTGTGGTGATAAATACCACACAGCCGTCTTTTCGTTAATAAAAAGCGCCATTTGTTAATATGTATAAAATATGCATATATAAAAACTGATTTCTTTATTTTGGTTTTCTCATTTCCATTAATTAACCTATATTTGCCGTCTGCAACTCACTAAAAATGATAAAATGATGAATCAAAGCCAACTGTCATCTGTGGTATTTGCAGCAGCTATTCTTTTCGGACCGCAAAGTTCCGTTACGGCTCAGAATAAGGAAAAGCTCATACCATTCGGTGACATGAATCATTGGGTAATCCGGAACATTAATGAATCGGCTGTTATTGGAGGAAACACGAAAACTCTGTATGAAATCGGACCGAATCAGACAATCAACGGTAACAAGCCATACCATAACACGGGTAACTCGCCATGGGCCACATCAAACGTTATGGCAAAGGTTATGGGAGTGGTAAAGACAAACTGTTCAGTAACCAGGGACAAACACGACAGCGGCTATTGTGCTAAGATGACAACACACATAGAAAGCGTAAAAGTGTTAGGTCTTATGAACATTAATGTGCTTGCCGCAGGCTCACTATTCCTCGGCAGTATGACAGAACCTATTACAAGTACTAAGGACGGCCCCAAAAGCCTCAACTGGGGTATCCCGTTTACAGAAAGACCAAAAGCTATAAAATATGATTATCGGGTAGCTGTATCCGGTGCAAAAAACAGAATAAAACAGACTGGATTCAGCAAGCCATCAAGCATTCCCGGACAAGACTACGCTATAACTGTACTTGTTCTTCAGAAACGAACAGAAGATGCTAAGGGAAACATAACGGCAAAACGCGTAGGAACAATGGTTGTAAGATACGGTAGAAGTACCGGAGGATGGGTAAACGGCGCCACGTACGAAATAATGTACGGCGACATAAGAAACAATCCGAAATACAATGCCGACCTCATGGGCCTCAGACAATGTGACTACGCAAAGAACAGTCACGGGAAAAGTGTTCTTGTGAGAGAAACCGGTTGGGCTGATGCAGACGAAAAGCCGACTCATCTTGCGCTCCAATTCTCTTCAAGTCACGGAGGCGCCTACATAGGAACGCCAGGAAACACATTCTGGGTTGATAATGTAAAACTTGTTTATTGACAGATATATATTTTTTACACATGCAGGCACAATGAAGAAATTATTTATATCATTCGCGCTTACAGCTCTTTTTACAATACCAGTATTGGCTGCCGACAACCTCAAGCATATCGAAAACGATACTGCTAAAACAGTCATAGCAGACAGCACTGCCAAGAAAAAAGGATTCATAAACAAGATTCTTAACTACTTCAATGATGCGAACAAAACCGACTACAGCAAAAAATTCGATTTCAGCATCATCGGAGGACCACATTATAGCACTGACACACAACTTGGTCTCGGACTCGTTGCGGCCGGACTATACCGTACCGACCGCAACGATACCATACTGTCTCCGTCCAACATGAGTCTCTTCGGCGATGTGTCTACCGTAGGATTCTACATGCTCGGAATACGCGGACTGCACATATTCCCACACGACAAATATCGTCTGGACTACACATTGTATTTTTACTCATTCCCATGCAAATACTGGGGCATCGGTTATAACAACGGCAACAATGATGACAACGAAACCGACATGAAACGCTGGCAGGCACAAGCCAAAGCAAGTTTCATGTTTAGGGTCGCTCCAAATACATACATAGGTCCAATGCTGACATTCGATTTCATAGAAGGAAAGGATATCAAAAAACCGGAACTTCTTGAAGGAATGGACCGTATCACACGCAACACCGGAGTTGGTCTTACATTCGTTTACGATTCCCGCGATGTCACAACAAACCCCAAACGTGGATTTTATGTCAATCTCTCACAGTGTTTCCGTCCGAAGTTTCTCGGTAACGATCATGCCTTCGCCACCACAGACCTGCGTTTCAACGCCTACCGTCGCGTCTGGAAAGGAGGCGTAATAGCCGGCGACCTGCGCAGTCAGTTCAACTTCGGCAACCCTTCATGGGGTATGATGGCTTTGCTCGGCAACTCCTACTCCATGCGCGGATATTACGAAGGACGCTATCGCGACAAGCACAAAATAGAAGCACAGGCCGAACTGCGCCAGCACATCTGGAAGCGCAATAGTGTTGTGGCATGGGTGGGAGCCGGAACCGTATTCGACAAATTCAGTTCCATGCGCATGTCTCATGTACTGCCCAACTTCGGTATCGGCTACCGTTGGGAATTCAAGAAAGACGTTAATGTTCGCCTTGATTACGGATTCGGCAAAGGCGGACAGTCAGGATTCATATTCAATATAAATGAAGCATTTTAAAAAAACATACGATTTCTGCACGTCACCACGCGTGCTGTTCATTGCCACAATCATAGCTCTGGCACTGCCGAACGTAATACTCGCATTCACCGAAAGTGTATCATTTACCACACGCATCGCAAATGTTATCCTTCCTGTCGCGGTTTATTGGTTTCTGATGACTCTCAGCCGTAAGACCGGGAAAATGGTATGGATACTCTTTCCGTTAATATTCTTCGCCGCATTCCAGATGGTATTGCTCTACCTGTTCGGGCGCTCGGTCATCGCGGTCGACATGTTTCTCAACCTTGTGACCACCAATCCCGGTGAAGCCACCGAACTGCTCAACAATCTGTTTCCAGCTGTAGCAGGCGTCATTATGGTATACCTTCCATTACTCGTATTCGCCATATGCTCGATGAAAGCCCGTCGCGCACTATCAGCAGCATTCATAAAAGCACAGCGCAAATACAGTGTCATAGGCATTGTTGTCGGAGTGATAAGTCTTAATATCTGTATTTTCACAGACAAATATTTCAAGACTGAGAACGACATATATCCCGTCAATGTGTGCTACAATCTAGTACTTGCTATAGAGCGCTCCAATGCCACGGCAAAATATGAGCAGACATCAGCAGGATTCTCCTTCAATGCCAGCTCCGTACATCCTGCAGACAGCAACGAGATTTATGTTCTTGTCATTGGCGAAACGGCACGTGCCGCCAGTTTCGGCATATACGGCTACAACCGCGACACCACTCCACTCATGAAACACATGCCCGGGCTTACAGCCTTCAACCATGCTCTCACACAGTCGAACACAACACACAAAAGCGTTCCGATGCTTCTTTCCGCCGCCGACGCCAGCAACTACGACCGCATCTACCGTGAGCGCAGCATCATCACCGCCTTCCGCGAAGCAGGCTTCCACACGGCATTCTTCTCCAATCAGAAACCCAATCATTCATTCATCGACATCTTCGGAATGGAAACGAACGACTGGAAATTTATCAAAAACGGACCACAGGGCGCATCAAACACTCCGGACGAAGAATTACTACCGCTCATAGCAAAAAAGCTGTCAGAAGGCCATAAAAAGCTGTTTATCGTAATTCATACGTACGGTTCGCACTTCAATTATCGCGAACGCTACCCGTCATCCATGGCATTCTTCAAACCCGACGATGCCACAGAGGCAAAAGCAGTCAACCGTCCACAGCTCATCAATGCCTACGACAACACCATAAGACAGACCGACCGTCTGCTTGCCGAAATAATATCCATGCTCGGAAAAAGCGGCGCGATGTCGGCCATGCTCTACACATCCGACCATGGTGAGAACATCTTCGACGACAGTCGCAAGCTATTCCTGCACGCATCGCCCGTGCCTTCATACTACGATCTTCACGTGCCATTCATTGTATGGACATCACAGTCTTATATAACAGAATTCCCAAACATTACAAAAAGTCTGACGACCAACAGGACAAAAGACGTTGAAAACAGTGTTACAACATTCCACACAATGCTCCATCTTGCAGGTATAAAGACAAAATACCGTCGCGACAGCCTGTCGGTGGCAAGCAGACACTACTTCTCCGGCCGCCGCCACTATCTCAACGATCACAACCTTCCTGTTACACTTGACAAAACCGGTATGAACGATGAAGATTTTGAAATGTTCAGACTTAAAGGTATTAACGGCATATAATATCCATCGACATGATAAAATCGGGGCTGTACAGGAATTCCTGTACAGCCCCTTGCAGTGAATACACTGCGAACCTACTGCTATGAAAATTAAAAAAAGGATTTTCATCATTCACACCCGCCACCTAAGGCGCTGTAAAGATTCACTATTGCTTCACAGCGTGTATATATATCTGTTATCACACTGAGACGTGCGTTAAGCAGACTTTGCCGTGCAGACAACAGTTCAAGATAAGTGGCATTACCCGTAAGATACAGTTTCTCAGAAGTCACCACCGTACGTTCAAGTTCCTCACACTGTCTGCTATGACTCTCCACACTGCGCTGTGCTGACTCAGCCGCATACAGATAATTGTTCACTTCCTGCCCGGCATCAAGCAACGTCTGTTTGTATTCGATCAATGCTATTTGTTGTTCATCCTTAGCCACACGCAGATTGGATACCAGTTTTCCACGATTGAATATCGGTTGGGTAAACGATGCCAATGCCGAGAGAATCCAGTTTCCCGGATCCATCACTGCCTGTCCTGCCGAATTTGTCCAACCTGCACTTCCCGATAATGTCAGACTCGGATAAAAAGCAGATCTTGCCTGATTTGTAGAATAGTATGCCGAGGCGAGAGTCATTTCTGCCTGCACAACATCAGGTCTTTTCGACAACAGACTTACAGGCAGCCCTATGCCAAGCTGTTCAGGCATCCGTTGATCGCAGAGCCGACCTCGTTCAATATGACGTGATGTCATACCCAATAATGTGCACAGAGCATTCTCCGCCTCACGTTGCTGCCTTAACAGGTCGTTGTGCTTAGCCTCAAGCTCACATACATTTGCACGTGCCTGCGTAAGTGCATTTTCAGTCTCCTCTCCCACTTTCAGTTTAGCTTCTACGGTACGCACCTGCTCACACCATATATCAAGTGTCGAACTGCTTATTTCTATCTGGCTGTCAAGCGAAAGTAGGGCATAATAGTCAATGGCTATCATTGCTATCAGTTGCGAACGTACTGCTTGTTGATAAGCTTTCTGTTGCAATAGTGAAGACTGACTGCCCTTTTTAGCATTGCGAAGGTTGCCGAATAGATCAACCTCCCAGCTGGCCTCAACCGGCAATTCATAAGTCTTCGAAGGTTTGTTCCCGTCAATAGATGTCAGAGAACCTTGCGGAGAAAGTGAAAATGACGGAAGAAAAGCCAGTTTGGCAGCCTTAAGCTGGGCCTGAGCCTGATCCACACGCAACATGGCCACGAGCAGATCGGTGTTGTTGGACAAACCGTAATCTATCAGTTCCTGAAGGTGTCCGTCTTGAAAGAGTTGCCGCCAAGGCATACTTCCCAGCGAAAACGTATCAGTCGTCTCCAACGATTCCTGTACGGCATCACGATATAGACTGTCAACAGGCAGACAATCGGGACGCTGATACGTGCCGTAAATACCACAGCCACTAATCACAAAGCTGCAAATCATCAAATATACACAATGTATTTTTTTCATAATTTTCTTTCCTTTTTACGTTTACCCATCACACGTTCCTCCACATACTGGAATACGATGAAGAAAGCCGGAGTTATGAATAGCAGAGCCACTGTACCGATCAGCATTCCGCCCACCACGCCTACTCCGAGCGATCGATTGCCGTTTGCTCCCACACCAGAGGCAAACATCAGCGGTAACATGCCAAATACCATTGTAAGGGCTGTCATCAATATAGGACGGAAACGCACTGATGCCGCACTTATGGCCGCCTGCGAAAGTGACATTCCGTTTCTGCGACGTTCCGTGGCATATTCAGTTATGAGAATAGCAGTCTTTGATAATAACCCAATAAGCATTATCAAACCGGTCTGGAGATAAATGTTATTCTCAAGTCCCCAGAGACGGGCGAAAAAGAAACTTCCTGCAAGTCCAAACGGCACAGACATGATGACGGCCATTGGTACAAACAGACTTTCGTAAAGAGCACACAGGATAAGATATATGAAAAGCACACATATACAGTATATTATCACCGTATCATGAGATCCAGCCATCTGAGCTTCCTCACGCGTCATGCCTGAGAACTCGTAACCGTAACCCGTAGGCAAAGCCTGCGCCGCCACTTCCTTGACTGCATTTATGACGTCACCTGAACTATAGCCATCGGCAGGCATACCCTGTACGTTGATGGCTGAGAAAAGATTAAATCTCGTCAACGATTCCGAACCATAAGTCTTGGTTAATGTCACAAACTGGCTTACCGGGGCCATTCCTCCTGACGTCTTTACATAAATGTTATCAAGAGCCTGCATATTCTTACGGCTGTCTGACGGAGCTTGTATTATCACACGATAGAGTTTTGTAAACCTATTGAAGTTTGAAGCATATATACTTCCGAAATATCCTGATAACGTATTAATAACATCTTCTGTCGTGATACCAGCTCTCTGACACTGAACCTCGTCAATGTCAACCCTGTATTGCGGGAATTTCGAACTGAATGATGTGAATGCCATCTTTATTTCCGGACGCTTGTTGAGCGCCGCAATAAAATCGTCAGTCACCTTGCTCAGTTCTTCCGTTCCCTTGCCACTACGGTCCTGTATATACATCTCAAAACTGTTGCCAGTACCGTAGCCTGCGATCATAGGCGGTGAGAACACAAATATGGTGGCATTCTTGATACCGGCCGTACGACGGTAAATCTCGTTGCTTATGGCATCGACACTGTTCTCTTTGCCCTTACGTTCATCCCAGTGTTTCAGCTTCACGATGAACATACCATGAGAAGCACCACTTCCGGAACCCATACCGAAGCCTGCCACCTTATTGAAATTCTCTATCTGTGGTATCTCTTTCAATTCTTTTTCCACACGCCCCATTATCTCGGCTGTCTCTGCAAGCGTGCTACCGGCCGGAGCATCAAGACTCACGAATATTGAGCCGGTGTCCTCCGACGGCACAAGGCCGGTCTTCGTTGTTGACATCAGATAGAACAACAGAACAGAGACAAGACCCAATGATGTCCAGGCAATCCATTTGCGTTTGACAAAGAATTTTACACCTTTCTTGTATTTCAAGACAATACGACTGAAAGCCGCGTCGAAGGCCATACGAAAACGTGTGGAAAATTCGGGACGGCGACCATCCACAATCTCCTCGTTCGGACGTAATATAAGAGCACACAGCGCAGGTGAGAGCGTAAGAGCGTTTACAGCAGATATGCCTACAGCCACGGCCATTGTCACACCGAACTGGGTGTAAAACACACCCGAAGTACCTCCCATGAACGTCACAGGCACAAACACTGCCATGAACACAAGTGTTGAAGTCACGATGGCCGAAGATATGTTGCTCATGGCGTCCACAGCAGCCTTGTATGCCGAGCGATAACCTTCATCAAAACGAGTCTGCACTGCCTCCACCACAATTATGGCATCGTCCACAATTGTTCCGATGGCAAGCACAAGAGCGAAGAGCGTGAGCAGGTTTATGCTGAATCCGGCAACATAAAGCGCCGCAAATGTTCCTATGAGAGAAACAAAGATGCTTATAGTAGGAATGAGAGTTGAACGTGGATTCTGTAAGAACACATAAACCACCAGCACTACCAATACAATGGCTTCAAGCAAAGTCTTTATCACTTCGTTTATAGACGCATCAAGGAAGTTCTTCGTACTCATAAGTTCCACCACCTCCACATCATCTGGCAACGACGACTTCAACTCTTCCAGATACTCGTTTATGCTGGTTATTATTTCGTTAGCATTAGTACCAGCCGTCTGATTTATCATACATGTCGTGCCAGGCGCTCCGTTCACGGCCCCTGTGTATGTATAGCTCTGAGAGCCAAGTTCCACAGTTGCGATGTCTTTCAGCCTCACTACCCTTCCATCATCATAGGATCTGATGACAATATCCTCGAACTCCTTTTCCTTCTCAAGACGTCCACGATATTTCAGCGTGTACTGATACACATTCTTCGAATCTTCACCTATCGAACCTATTGAAGCCTCGATGTTCTGAGTTGACAGCGCGACCTCCACATCCGAGGGTTCCAGTTCGTACTGGGCCATTACGTCCGGTTTCAACCATATACGCATCGCGTAGTCGCCACCCATGACATTCACTTCGCCCACTCCTGATATACGCTGCAGTTGCGGCTTCACGTTGATGTTGAGATAATTGGTAAGGAATGTTTCGTCGTAAGTGCCCTTAGGACTGTACAGACCAAATATCATCAGCATACTACTCTGTCTTTTCATCGTTGTCACACCACCCTTCGTCACCTCTGCCGGCAACAGCGATGTAGCCGTCGATACCTTATTCTGCACATTCACAGCAGCCTTGTCCGGATCTGTGCCCTGCTTGAAATACACCGTTATCTGCGCGCTACCAGTGTTACTGGCCGTAGAAGTCATATAGGTCATGTTTTCCACACCATTTATTGACTCCTCCAAAGGCACTATCACACTTTTCTGCACAGCCTCCGCATTGGCGCCGCTATAAGTGGCTGAGACACTTATAGTCGGCGGCGCAATGTCAGGATACTGCTCCACTGACAGCGCGTAAAGTCCTATCAATCCGGCGACAAGTATCACCACCGATATGACCATCGACAAGATTGGACGGTCTATAAATTTCTGAAGCTTCATAGGTTATTTATCTTTTTTGGGGTTCGGAAGAACTCACCACCATTCCGTCTTTCAGCAGTCCAGCACCTTCTGACACTATCACATCTCCCTGCCGAAGGCCTTCTTCCACCACATATTCCTTTCCATCGTTTATTTCAAATACTTTTATCGGTGTCGAAACCGCCTTACCATGGATCACTTTATATACAAACACCTTGTCCTGAAGTTCATAAGTGGCTTCCTGAGGTATCACGATACAGCCGCGGCGGTCGTAAGGCACAACCACATTCACTTGGGCCCCACTCATTATCCTGCGTCCGCTGTTCTCAAACACGGCGCGCACACTCACCGTTCCGGTGGTCTTGTCCACGATGCCACTGAGCACATCTACCTTGCCTTTTTTGTCGTACACCGACCCGTCGCTCAATTCAAGCGACACTTCCGGAAAAGAACTTATCGCTTTGTCAAGTGAACCATACTGAGATGTGAGAGAGAGCACCTGTTTCTCGGTAAGAGAAAAGTATGCATATATCACCGAATTGTCCGACACATGTATGAGCGGCTCTGTCATTGAAGCATCAACCAATGCTCCAACACGGAACGACGTCATACCAGCATATCCATCCACCGGACTTTTAACTTCGGTGTAAGACAGATTGTTCAATGCATCGGTCAGTTCAGCCTTTGCCTGGTTCAAGGCTGCCAGCGCACTCTTATAACTGTTCTGTGCCGTACGTAGTTCAAAGTCAGAGATAACTTTGTCTGCGTACAACGACTGTTTGCCTTCCAGTGTCTGCTTTGATGTAGCCTCATTGGCTTCTGCCGTGGCTACAGATGCACGGGCCTTTGTAACAGCCGCACGGTAAGGAACTTGGTCTATCACAAACAGCACCTGTCCCTTACGCACGCGTGCACCTTCTTTAACGCGCACTTCCGTTATCTTTCCGGAAACCTGCGGACGTACTTCTACATCTTGACGACCTTCCGTCACAGCTGAATACTTGACGGACAGCGTACGGTTTTCCGTCTTAAGCGTCATGAGCGGATAGTCACCTCCTGAAGCAATCTTTCCGTCGGAACCGTTGCGGCAACCAGTCAAAAACGAAAGACTGCACAGAATCAAAATCAATCTCAGTTTCATATCATTCTTTTGTATTTGTGTTATTAACGCCGCAAAAATAGCCACACAGAATCACGGTCTCTTGTAAAATGGGATTAATGATTTGTTCATATAAGACATTATTAAGACAAATTTGTAATTAGTATGTCTATTTATCTTACATAATTGTCTAAAAAGGACACTTATATTTATCTTTGCACATACATTTTGCACAAAAACAAACATAAAGACACTTCAGCATACGGTATGGGGATCATACTGAAACAACAAAAAGACACATTATGACAACAAAGGAACTGATGCCGAAATTTCCACCAGCATGTTATGTCAACAAACACATTCTCATCGTCAATCCCAAAGAGTTCAGAAGACTTGAGGGCGTTACGATAAACAACAGCAGAATCTTCATGATGGTGTGCAGCGGGGAAATGGACATATTACTCAATGGAGAGGAGTGCATAGCCGGAAGCGGCATGTTCTTCGACTGCATAGACACTACAACAATACATATAAAACGCTGCGACAGCAGTCTTAGGGCGTGGTGCGTAATGGTGACTTTCGAATTTGCACGACAGTCGCTGAAGAACATGCGGCCAGTGCCTTTCGACCATCTTGGTAAACCCATAATAACGAAAAACATGTCGCTGTCGCCGAAATCCACAGCCATCATTGAACAACAGCTCACCCTACTTGCCTCAGCCGTAGCCAACAAAGAACATTTTTATCATAAGGAACTGAGCGAGCTGTTCTACAAAAGTTTCTGTCTGGAACTGGGCAATGCCATAATGGCTTCTTCACAAACAAAAGACAAACCGGAAACAAAGCTGAGCCGTAAGGACTTTGCAACACTTAATTTCATGAAGCTCGTCACAAAGCATTTTGCACGCGAACACAGCATAGGATTCTACGCCCAGGAACTCAACGTGTCACCCAAGCATCTGGCTAGAATGGTGAAAGAACTTACTGGAAAGACTCCACACAACATAATATGTGACGAGATAACACACGAGGCTATGGCTCTTCTAGAAGACGACAGAATGTCGGTGAGAAGTATATCCGAACGTCTTTGTTTCTCCGACCAAGCTGCATTCTGTAAATTTTTCAAAAAACAAATAGGCATATCACCAATGGAATACAGAATGAAAAGCAAGACATTCGAGAAGGAATAAGGCGACAATCATGCTGCCTATGCAACACAACACGAAGAACAACACAGTAGAACCAAGACGCAATAAAAAACCATAACCTCACCACATACGGAACGCCCGCGGAAGAATACGAACATCTTCCGCGGGCATTTCTCTTATTTCCTGCACACCGGTTTCAATCGAACAGATGCGGTTCCATGATGTTTCCTTTGTAAGGGTTGCGGCCGAGATGCTCGTAGGCAAGCGGCGTCACCACACGTCCGCGCGGCGTACGCTTGATAAATCCCTCCATTATGAGGAACGGCTCATATACTTCCTCCACCGTACCGGCATCCTCGCCGATGGCCGTGGCAATGGTAGAGACACCCACCGGACCGCCTCTGAACTTGTCGATAATGGTGAGCAGTATTTTGTTGTCCGTCTCGTCCAGACCGTAACGGTCTATGTTGAGCGCGGCGAGCGACATGCTTGCTATTGCCGTGTCGATGCGTCCGGTGCCGCGTACCTGCGCAAAATCACGCACACGGCGCAGCAGCGCGTTGGCTATACGTGGCGTACCGCGTGAGCGGCTTGCTATCTCCACGGCTGCATCGTAGTCGATGGGCACGTTCAGAATGCTTGCCGAGCGACGTATTATCTTCACGAGCGTCTCCGGTTCATAATATTCCAGATGCAGGTTTATACCGAAACGGGCGCGCAACGGTGCCGTAAGCAGACCACTGCGGGTTGTTGCTCCCACAAGCGTGAACGGATTGAGATCTATCTGTATCGAGCGTGCCGAAGGACCTTTGTCTATCATTATATCAATGCGATAGTCTTCCATTGCCGAGTACAGATATTCTTCGACAACAGGCGACAGACGGTGTATCTCGTCGATGAACAGCACATCGCGCGGCTCGAGCGATGTAAGTATGCCGGCCAGATCGCCGGGTTTATCGAGCACCGGACCGCTGGTGAGCTTGAATCCCACGCCCAGCTCGTTGGCAATGATATTGCTCAGAGTGGTCTTTCCCAATCCCGGAGGACCGTGCAGCAACGTATGGTCGAGCGGCTCGCCGCGATATTTGGCAGCCTCGACAAACACCTCAAGGTTCTCCACCACCTTCTGCTGACCGCTGAAGTCGGAGAAACGCAACGGACGCAGTGCGTTCTCGAACTCCTTTTCGCCCGAGACCGCACCTTCCTGCCTTATGTCAAAATCGTCTGTCATTATAATCGCTGTCGTTTAATGATGTATGCTGAATAACGCAAATAAATGGAAAGCGAAAAGAAAATCTATTTTTCAAATTCCCGAGTGCAGTTATATCATATGCAATGATATTGCCAGCGAGTGGAAAGAAAGTTTACTTTCAGTTTCCCGAGTGCAGCTATATCATATGCAAAGATACTGCAAAAATCTGATTTCACTTAACATAAAGCCACTTTAATTTGGCGTGTTTCATAGAAAATATGTATTTTTGCAATATATATCAAACGACAGCTGACTAATGAAAACAGGACTATTCGCAGGCAGTTTCGACCCGTTCACCATCGGCCACATGTCGGTAGTGAAACGTGCGTTGCCACTGTTCGACAGACTGATAATAGGCATTGGCGTGAACGAACACAAGCAGTGCATGATGACACCATTGGAACGCAAGGAAGCCATAGAACGACTCTTCGAGGATGAGGAGGACGTGGTGGTGATGACATACTCGGGACTCACGGCCGACTTCGCACGCACCATGGGCGCGGCATACATTGTGAAGGGAGTACGCAGCGTGAGAGACTTCGAGGCCGAACGCGAACAGGCAGACATCAACCGCATGCTCACCGGAGTGGAGACAATACTGCTTCCGGCTGAACCGGGACTCGACAGCGTGAGTTCTACGGTGGTAAGAGAGTTGTCGCACTTCGGAAAGGACGTATCGTCACTGCTGCCACGTAAGGGCGACCTTGACGACTGAGCCGGCGGAACAAACCAGCACGGCCATACGCAACATATTGAAATTTATTAAAAACCAGACTATGATATCTTATAATACCGACGGCGTGGAAATGCCGAAAATAAAGAAAAGAGCCGTCACCTCATGGATAAGGGCTGTGGCCGCCACCTACGGCAAGCGCGTGGGTGACGTGGGCTACATGTTCGTGAACGATGAAAAGATACTCGAAGTGAACCGCGAATATCTGGGACACGATTATTACACGGACGTCATAACCTTCGACTACGACGAGGACGACATCGTAAGCGGCGACATAGTAATTTCGCTCGACACCGTGCGCTCCAACGCAGAGCAGTTCGGAAAAAGCTATGAGGAGGAACTGCACAGAGTAATCATACACGGCATTCTGCACCTTTGCGGCATTAATGACAAGGGACCGGGCGAGCGTGAGATAATGGAACGCGCCGAGAACCGCGCACTGTCGATGATGATCTGAGAAGACACTGATGCGGCACAATAAAACCGCGATAACATAATGATGCGGACATACGGCAACCATAGGGTTTCCGTGTGTCCGCTTCTGCGTATATAATGCCTTGCAGGATCTGTGCATCCAACCACCACAGACACCGGCGTACAGCAGCGCATCAGGCGACACAACGTCCTGCCATAACCGTTACTCAATATTCAACCTTCTACTAACGGTAAACCGCTATTTTGCAATAAGATACAGGCTACAGTCATTGTCGTTTCATATTTTTCTCCTATATTTGTAAAATACGACGCTTTATGAAAAACTTCATGCTCACAATCATAATGACCACAGCCCTACTCGCCTCGTGCACAGAGACGGGATTTGTGAGCATTCTGCCCAAAGACTGCCGGCTGAAGGCAGGCGATCTGGTATTCCGACGTGGCAACGGACTAACGAGCCATGCGGTGCTTATGGCAGACCGGAACGGTAGCTACTCGCATGTGGGAATAGTGGTGGACTCGTGCGGTACTATGATGGTGGTGCATGCAGTGCCCGACGAACCCGACTTCGAAGGCGATGTGGACCGCGTGAAAATGGAGACACCCGAAAAGTTCTTTCTCTCCATCAACGCCAAAACGGGCGAGGTGAAAAGACTAAGAGGTGATACGGCGACAGCTGCCAGAGCCGCGCGGCACGCAGTAGAGATATACCGGCGCGGCACTCTGTTCGACCACGAGTACGACGACTCCGACACCACCCGCATGTACTGCTGCGAATTGATAGAGCATGTCTACAGAACTGCCGGACTGCCTATAACAGGCAGTAAAAGACACGACATAAGATTGCCCGGCCTCAAACTGAGATGCATACTTCCGTCCGACCTTTGCGAAAGCGAAAAATTTGAGAGAATAATCTATTTCTAAACATAACTTTATTAACTTTCTAAAACTTCTATGATTATGAAAAAAGTGTTTTTGATACTGGTCGTAGCAGCGGCCATGTTCGCGTTCACAGCCTGCGGCGGTGGCAACTCACCCAAAAGTGTAGCAGAAGAAGCCATGTCAGCACTCCAGAGCAAGAACTACGACAAGTTCGTGGACTGTGCCTATATCAAGGTAAAAGAGGGTGAAGATCCCGAGGCTGCCAAGAAAGCCATCTCCGGAATGTTACAGAGCAAGGCCGAGAGTACCTATGGCAAGAAAGGCGGATTCAAATCTTATGAGATTCTCTCCGAAACCATCGACGAGAGCGGAAACAAAGCTGTGGTGACGGTAAAGATGGTGTTCGGCAACGGCGAAGAAAAAGAAGAAGAGTGCAAGATGATAAAAGACGAGAACGGCAAATGGAAGATGGATATCGGGAAATAAGCCGTCCTACAGCGATATATGCCCTTGAGACAGTGCGACATGAAGAAAGCACGCCCTCAAGGGCATTTTTTTGCGCGTGACAGCCGAATGTCCGTCCAACAGGACAGACACTGCGCACACACAAGAAAGCAGCCGTAAAGCTTTGAAAAAGTCTGACAGGACAATACAGGCACATGCTGCGTCTTCATAAATATACGTTCGCAGACAGTAAAAATCCGGACATTTTTTTGCGAAATATAAACGAAAAACGCACCAGAAGCGTATGATACACGCATGAAAATACAATAGGAATACAAGAAAAACAATGCATCAACGCAAAGCGCGGACACTATCGAGAAGTTTAGACGAAAGACTTATGCATAAAGAAAAAAGGAATTGCATATTTATACAGACAACTGTATACGCAAAGCGCGGGACAGAACCAAGTTCCGTCCCGCGCCGGGATATTCCAGGATGCGCCTTCAAAAGACACGTTCTCTATTTATTTCACGCTCATCTTAAAGCTGTTTCCGTTCACTGTTATTACATAAACACCGGCAGTAGCGAATGTGTATGATGTTGTGTTGGCTGCAAGCAGACGACCCTGTACATCGTAAACGCAGAACACTCCACCGTCGGCGATGCCAAGAGTACGGCCGTTGAGTGATGCGCCCTGTGTTGCAGAGAACTCAGGAGCATTGATACCGCTGGTCGGATCATATTTGTATTCTATGCTAATCTCCTCTGTGCGGCTGCCGTTCTCGTCCACAGCAACAACAGTACGTCCTGTAGGCAGGCCGTTGTCGGCGTAATGATATGTCACCTCCTCATACAATGTCTGCGGGTCGGTTTCAGAACGAGCGGCGGTATTGGCAGCATTGCCCTTAACCTCGTTTGGGTCTCCCGGCTGTACTTCATAGGAAGGTTCAAAATATATGTATTCCTTTATCAGACGGTCGCCCTCCAGTATGTACACCGGACGATCCTCCATATCCTTGCACACAGTCTTGTCGCCATCGTGGCTGACAGAGAAGTAAGCCTCCGGAACAATGTTGGAAAACATGTCCTTGTTATCAATACCCATTGTGAAGCCATAGCCTCCATCATAATTAATGTCATTTGCATTGAGACAAACCACACGTCCTGCCACTGAAACAATGATAGTGCTGTCGGTAGAGAATCCGTCGTAATCCTTCATCACATTAGGACGCACGAACTTCACGTCCTCGGTCTGCACCTCGCGTATGTTCACCCATCGGTCCTCACGCAGAGCATTTTCAGAATCGTCCAAATACGCATAGAAACGGTTGCCTTTCTGCTCCATGTATGTTTTGCTGGTACCATAGTGGTTGGTCTCGATAATTGTGAAAGAATTTGGTCCATAGCTGTAGTCATCAGTCCAGGAACTTTCGTATGACCCGTCTTTGTCCGTTGTCTTATCCAGATATTCTCCTCTCACCAGATTTTCTCCAGACCATGTGTAGTCATGCACGAATTCATTGCGGTAGTCAGGGTCCCAATCGTTTGTAGTGACGCTGGTGTATTTTGTGATATGACCGGCCGCATCAATAGTGAATTCATGCACCGGCGAGCTGCCATAGGACGACTCTTCCTTGAAACTTATAGCCGTTATTTTACCTGACACATCACGTGTTGCCTTCATCTCAGAACTGTAATCAGATCCTTTTACAATCATACTGGTGAGCGGACCGTCGAAGTCGAACACGTCATGCCATGAATTTCCTATACCGTACACATCATCATTGAAGTATGTGTAAGTCTCTGTATAATCCTCAACCCACTCCGGCTCTCCGGCTGCACGGCTGGCTACAACACCTGAGTTTTCGTCACCTAAGTTGTATTTGGTTATCTTTGCGATACGTCCTAATGAGTCGTACGAATAAACATACTTGCAATCGTCTTCATAACTTTCATATCCGTTCATTTCATAACGACAGTACTCCAACAATTTGCCGGTGCTGTCATATTTGTAATGCTCGGTCATACACGGATCTGTGAAATAATATCCTTTATCCTCACTATATTCACTATTGTATGAAACGATTGTTGAGTCATTGACAGAACCTGTGTAAGTGTACTTGTACATATCCTTCTGTATGCCGGAGATATAGCCTTCAGGAGTGAAACGCATTTCCTGCTCAATATGACCGGTTTTGGTTTCGTAATATGTATGTGAAGCCATCTGACCGTTGTCATAGTAGCTCCAGCCTTCCACAATCTGATAGCCTTCGCCGTCATTGTAGTTCTCATACTTGGTGTATGATGTCACTCCATCTCCATACTCCACCATAACACGATAGTTGGCAAACCATCCGGTGCCATCGTCGTAAACCACGTCTTTTACTGTGACACGACCGTCAGAGTCGTACTCGTAAGTGTATCTGCCGACATCATAGAGTTTTTCGTCACTCCATTTTCCATCAATCTTCTCGCGCATGTAGATGGTTTCGGAAGAACGTTCTTTGTCTTTGTTGTATGCATAGACAAAGCGGAAACAGTAATCGCCCTGAATCTCGGATGCCTCGTCGAGCATGACACCGCCTTTGCGTTGTGTACGCATCCCGGCTTTTTCTTCGGAAGCAACAACCGCCTTGCGTGCATTCTGACTTCGTTCCATGTAGTGCTTGCCAAACTTTATGCCCTGCGCAGACATACCGGCGGAGAGCAAGATCATGCATGAAAGTAAAAGTTTTCTCATAAGAATTAAGTTTGATTATTGAATAGATGTGTATAAAAAAATATTGATTTACGGTTTTGAAATCTGTTTTGAGATATACGTCTCATGCTTCGTCACGCATACGTCCGCAAAGATAAGCATTATATTTGGAACCGACTGACTTTCAGTCATTAAAATGACATTAAAGTCCATTTATCCATAAAAAAAGACTCCAGAACGCAAAAATATGGTTCCAGAGCCTTGATATAACCGATGTGACAGCTGAAAAAGCAGGATACCGTCACTTTATTACTTTGTAATACTTTTTCGCTGTGGCACGCGACACATAGTTGAAGTGCCACCACTCCGTGCGCAGCGGTTTGAATCCGGCGTACTGCATCACCTCACGCAACAGCCGGCGGTTGACCTGTGCCTCCTTCGATATGCGGCCGGAGGCGACAAGCGAAGCCTCCTTGTCTATATGGGCGGCGGCGCCCATGTAGTCGATCTTGGTACCCATAGGTATGGTGTCGCCCTTGAGCGTGCAGAGGGTGAGGTCAACGGCCATGCCGTAATTGTGGAGTCCGCCACCGCGGGCTGGATTGCTGACATAGAAATACTGCGGCGTGTTCTTCACCTTGTCCCACATTTTCTGCTGGATTGATATGGGACGCGCAGCGTCGTATACTTTCAGACTGAGGTCGGGACGCAACTGCTTCAGCCGTTTCTGTGCCTTGACAAGCGCAGCGGCGGCTTTGGGATGAAGATAGGCTTCGCGCAGGTCGGTGTAGAGTACCTCGCCCGTAAAGTTGTCGGCTCGGCTGTACATGAGCGACACGAATATGGAAGGGTCGGCCTTCTTCACGTTCACGTAACCGCGCTTCTCAAGCGAAAGAGCCGTGGCGCTCAGACGGTCGTCGGTCGTCGCGGTCAGTACAGACGCAGCGAATGCTAAAAGCAATAGTATGTTTCTCATTTTTTCATTATGAAATATAAATCATTTTCACACACCGTAACGACGGTATAAGAAATCTATCTCGCACCGACCGCACTTTCGCGGAAACGCATGCCGCAGACAGAGAAAACAATGCTGTGGAAAGTATCCGTTGTTTCCTCATTTCTGGTCGATAAAGATTCTTTAACTGCAAACTTACAATAAAATTCTTATTGCGGCAGATATGGATTCGGAAAAATACACTATTTTTGTAAAAAAGTCGGATATTTATGAAAGAAAGACTTGATTTTGAAGCTATGGCAAAAAGGCTGCTCCAGGACGACAGACGCAAAAGAGTGGCCGTGGCGGCACCCGAGGACGAACACACGGGTGAGGTGATAAGCAGATGTCTGAGGGAAGGCATGGCCGACTTCGTGCTCTTCGCGCGCCGTGAGAAGACCGGAAGAGCGGAAGAACTGGCCGCAATCAGCCCGGGACATGCCGAAACAGTGATGGTGGATACGCCCGAAGAGGCGGCACGCATGGCTGTGACTGCGGTGAGAGAAGGACGTGCCGACGTGCTGATGAAGGGCACGCTGAACACCGACGTGCTGCTCCGCGCTGTGCTCGACAAGGAGAACGGACTGCTCATACCCGGCCATACACTGAGCCATATCACGGCGGCACACATTCCGCAATACGAGAAGCTGGTGCTGTTTGCCGACGCGGCGGTAATCCCCCGCCCCGACACCGAACAGTTTGATGCCATACTTAAATATGCGCTCAACGTGTTCAGACGTCTCAACGGATATGAATGCACACCGCGCGTGGCACTCATACACTGCACGGAAAAGACGAGCGAGAAGTTCCCGCACACGCTGAGCTACGCCGAACTGAAACGCCGTGCAACGGAAGGACGATACGGACGCATGGCCATAGACGGCCCGATGGACGTGAAGACGGCATGCGACAGCGAGAGCGCACGCATAAAAGGTCTGACCTCGGACGTGACGGGAAAGGCCGACATACTGATATTCCCGAACATAGAAGCGGCTAACACGTTCTACAAGGCCATAACACTCTTCGCCGGAGCGACAACCGCAGGAATACTCTGCGGAGCCGTGGCGCCGGTGGTGATTGCATCGAGGGCCGACTCGACGGAGGCCAAAATGGGCAGCCTACTCCTGGCGTGCAACATGGCATGACACCCCCTGCGGCATGATACGGACAGAAGGACATAAAACATTAATCAAGAAAGAAACTGACATATATTCCATATCCTCAACACAATGAAAAGGATTTTCGTTATAAACCCGGGCTCGACGTCCACCAAAACCGCTGTATTCGAAGACGAGAAAGTGGTGTGGATGTCGGGAGGACACCACCCTGCCGCCGAGACGGCAGCATTCCGCTGTGTGAACGACCAGTACGAGTATCGCCGCAACTACATCCTGCGCAACCTCAGGGAAGCGGGCATTGAGATGGATTTCGACGCGGTGATAGGCCGCGGAGGACTGCTGAAACCGCTGCACGGAGGTGTGTATGCCGTGAACGAGCAGATGAAATACGACCTCCGTCATGCACAGCACGAGCATGTGTGCAATCTCGGTGCGCTCATAGCCGACGAGATAGCGGCGCAGTGTCATTGCCCGGCGTTCATCGCAGACCCCGTGGTGGTGGACGAGATGCAGCCGCAGGCAAGGCTTACCGGACTGCCGGGCATAGAGCGGAAATCTATATTCCACGCACTGAACAGCAAGGCGGTGTCGCGCAAATACGCCGCGTCGGTGGGAAGGAAGTATGAGGACATGAATCTCATAGTGGCGCATCTGGGAGGCGGCATATCCGTAGGCGCGCACCGCAAGGGACAGGTGATAGACGTGAACAACGCGCTCGACGGCGAAGGTCCGTTCTCACCCGAACGCGCAGGAACGCTGCCCGCAAGCCAGCTTGTGGAGATGTGTTTCAGCGGAGAGTACAGCAAGAAACAGATAAGAGCCATGCTCAGCGGACAGGGAGGACTTGTAGCCCACCTCGGGACGAACGACATGATAACCGTGTCGCGCAAGGCTGAGGACGGCGAAGAGCCGTGGCACTCGGTGCTCGAGGGCATGCTCTACACCGTGGCAAAGCAGATTGGCGCAATGTATGTGGCGCTCGAAGGAAAAGCGGACGCCATAATACTGACGGGAGGAATAGCCTACAGCACGTACTGCGTGAACGAACTGAAGAGACAGACTGAGTATCTCGCGCCGGTGATAGTGATGCCCGGCGAGGGAGAGATGGAGTCGCTGGCCTACAACGCGCTGGGAGCGCTCAACGGAGAATTGCCCGTACAGGAGTACAAATAAAGCCTTCTGACGGGCGAAAAGGCCGCGGCGGCACAATCGGGCACGCACGGCAAGAAGCGCGCGCAGACGGGAAAAGAAGCGCATCTGAAAGGAAAATACATACAACAACAGCGGCGGCGGATGTTGATTTGCACTATACACACAGAACACTTTTTCATAACCAGTCCGTGATATTTCGCGTGATACGACGCACGAACATGCACAAAAGACCGCCGGCCGCACAAAGAAAGACCGCAGTTCAGCACGTGACGTCATGCGAAATAATCACGGACTTTTCATATCCGTCACAGACGTAAGATGACATTCCGGCCGCGCGCCATCACATTGTCCGGCCTTACGGCCGTAATTATATACAGTTTTGTATTTTTCATGATATGCAGCATGCCTTTCATTATGTGCGGCATATCTTTACAAAAAGAAAAATGAGACTGTTAGTCAGTCTCATTTTCAAAAAGAGGACTAAGTTCTACAACATCATGTAACTTCTGTATATCTGAATCACTTTGCGTAGAAGACCAAGCATGATAAGATATAAGAAAATAAGCAATAACACAAATTCCGATAACAATAATCAGAATACGAATAAGTTTAAATACATTATCATTCATATAATGAATATAACGATAAATAAAATACTTTAGTATATTCAAATAATCAGACACATCAAACAAATCCTTTAAAGATTTATACAAACTAATATTAGATGAACATTTCCATTACAAAGTTGATTAGCCTCCTGTTTAATAAGAACATCTAATACATCAGACGCAATTTAACGTCATTCAGTAGTAAGACCATCTGTATTAAGATTATAAAATGCTTCACGAATAAGACCACGAATATAAGTTGAAACATTACGCATAACAAAAGTTTTTATTATTTGATAAACAATTTCAGATTTATCTTGATTAATAGCAAACTTAAGATCATTGTCAAGCTCAATATCTTCAGTTTCAGACATAGTTTATCTTCCGTTGCACACACCGTGTCTTAATACATAAAAATAAAAACAACGGCGCATGGTCGGAAGTTATGGCCATGCGTCGCAGCATATAGAGATTCAGGGGTCCTCATCTGCCAGTTTGAACGTCACCACAACCACGCAACGCATGGCAACAGGTTTGCCGCCTGCGGCATGTCTGCGGCCGGGAGTCCACAGCGGCATGGCGCGCACAAGACGGCGGGCCTCACGGTCGAGCGACGGATCGATGGCGTGGACAAGCTGTATATCGGCCAGAGTGCCGTCGGGCATGACGGTGAAAGCCACCGGAACCTTGCCTTCAATACCATTCTCACGTGCGATGGTAGGATAGACGAGATTGTCGTTAATATACTGTTGCAATCCGTTTTCGCCGCCGGGGAAACACGGTGCCACATCGCCGGGAGCGAGCTCGTCTGTAAGCGAGAACATCTGCGAGAATGCATCGGTGGAAAGAGGTGTGTATGAAACGGTGCATGAAAGCCCTGTCTGATTTGGCTGTCCGAACGTAAGCATGATAACGCAACGCATGGCAGCGGGCTTGCCGCCGCCGGCATGTCTGCGACCGGGAGTCCATCGGGGCATGGCTTTCATAAAGCGGAGAGCCTCACGGTCGAGCGACGGATCGATGGTGCGGAGAAGGCGTATGTCGCTCACGCTACCGTCGGACATGACGGTGAAAAGCACCGGAATGCAGCCTTCGATGCCGTTTTCACGCGCAATGGTAGGATAGATGAGGTGCTCGTTGACATATTTCCGTAAGGCTTCGTCGCCGCCGGGAAAGGCCGGAGACACATCGCCGGGCGCGAGACTGTCGGCAAGAAAACACATCTGCGGAAGAGTATCGGCAGAAAGAGAACCGCCGGCAGTGATGCATTCACCGGTTGTACGACGGCAGTCCATAAGCCGGGAATACTCCACTCCACCGGCAAAGACGGACACAAGAGCGCCTGCAATCGCGAACACCGTTATCAATAATGATTTACGATATACCATAATACTTGAATTTTCGTCCTGCTATAAAAGCATTTTATCCTTTTCACAATAACACATTCCGGCTGACAGCGGGGATACACCGTCCATTCAGAGGCATGACGACATGTCTGAAAGTTTATGTCTGCACACACCGGATCATAACCAGAGACATCTCCACACAGTGCTTCCCAACATACGGTCCACAGCCGATGAAGACGCATGAACACACCGCAAATATAGTGAAAGACGAGAGCAACGGCAAAAACGGAAAACATAGTTTAACAAGTCTTGGCTTTGCCGAGCCGCATACTATCTTATACAAAGATACAAATATTATGCGACCGGCAAACTGTCCATGGCACAGAAATGCGGCAGAAAGGCCTTTTCTGTCCGTTCTGAGTGCACAAAGCAAGGCAACGGCACAACTTCCGCCACGGAGGAGAAAGGCCGTCTGGCGCAAGAAAAAGCGGTTTTGAGGAGAACGGTGGGAACAGGTTATGTCAATGAAATGTCACAGAACAGCGGAAAACACCCTGACAACGCGGGATGATGCAGTCCACGACAGGCATTAGCCATTACGCATGGGCACAACCGGAAAAACATCATCGGAGGCAAGACACATGCTACACGTGTCTTGCCCCGCGCCTCATACCGGAATTATTAAGGAAAAACATGTCTGCATTTTAAGAATGATATCAACTCTTTTAAAGAAAACTCAGGCGGCGTACTTACAGATTTTCTTGACTTTTTTTTGACAAAATAAATTCGCGAAAGAGATGTAAAGAAATGTTAAATCAGGGGTAATAAAGGCTGTTTCTGTCTGTACGGCATTGTCATATACCCTGTAATGTAGTGCCGGACAGTTCAAATGACATTCCGATAATGCCCGTTTCATGGTCTGATTCAGCCTGTATCATGGTGCGGTTTGGTGCATTTCAGCCCCTGAAACGGGCTTGATCGCATGCTGAAACGGTGCTTATCGCAGGGCGATAGAATCGCCCTTAAACACAAGTTATTGATATTCAATATTTTATATCAGCCTCTCATAACTCGCGGATTTGCGGCCGAAGGAGAGTCAGGCCGCAAATTCTCTCTTATTTTTCGGGGTAGAACTGAAAACTCAGACCAGAAAATCAGAATCCGGTTACAATCTTAAAGTTGCCCATACTGTATTCTTCAGGAAAGTATTCCGGCATCACCTTTCAAAAGAATGCAGGCATTGACCGGTGATGGCAGATGCAGATTTTCTTATCAGATTCATCAAGAGTACAGAAAATTCCGTAACTACATCCTTGGTAATCATCACTTATATTGTTTGTAATTATTTGATTTTCAACAATAAGGATGCATAAATATTTGTAAGATCACCAATTTCTATATGCGTTTTCTTATACCGGACTCACGTAATTTTAAGGTCATCTGTCATTATGAATGAATCTATTTTCTGCCACCACCAAATGCGTATCCTACAGAAATTCCAAAATTATTATAACCTCTGTAACCTAATTTAGAATAGGCTGTTAGTCTAAAATGATTAAACATTTCAATACCAATACGTGGTGTAAATATTGCTTTAACCGCATCGTTTCCATAATAACCTTGGACTACCTTACAAGATGCAACACCAACACCTACTCCGATGAATGGAGAAAACGTCTTCCCTCTATTAAAATTATAATCTGAATAAGCAGATAGTGATATAATTCTGTTTGACAGGTTTGAACCTTCATACTTTCTTGTTGTACTTCCGGCATATATTTCCAAACCTAAGTCCATTGGATTTTGTGGGAAATTATATCTGCCTTCAATGGCAAAAGCAGGACCGACCCGTTTTTTGCCTACATACTTGTCAATACCGTAAGTACCACCTGCCGATATCTCAACTTCAAACGGTTTCACAGATTTTACTTCCTGAGCACTCGCTTTTATCCCAGCTATCATAAGCATGGAGCTGATAGAAAATAAATAGATAATCTTCATAAAACAGTTATTATAATCAATGATTTATTACAATAACGCATAATACCATTAATATCCCTATTTGAACATGAGCTTTAATAATTGTAAGTTCTTGTAAATTTGGTAATCAAAGAAAATTATTGTAACTTTATTATACTGATTTACAAAAGATTACAAATAATAATCGCCATAATAGGCTAAAGCAAAATTATAGAATTATTTTGTATGGGAGATGATTTGGCTTCGCAGATTTTCAGTCTTACAAGTTTTTGGTGCTATGGTATCAAATTATATTCTTAGACACGTAATAAAAACACTCATATCTCCGTGCCTCGACCATATCAAAGAGTGAAAGCATGCTCATTATGATACTTTCCTATAACTCGGGCTGCTGTTGTCTGAAGTATTTCTATGCGGAAAGGGTCTGCCGGAATATGCGCCATCTATGTCTGCACCAGCGAATCATAATCAGTGGCATATCCACATACCGCTTCACTGCACACTGTCCGCAGCAGCATATGAAGGCGGAAGAACCTAACATCAATATACAAACTTATATGATACGCAGGCTGTCGGCTGCATATAAACGCTGCAAAAACAGCCTTTTATTCCGTTCTGAGCGCACAAAACGGACTGATGAAACAATCATCCGCCGCAACGGAGAACTGCCGTCTGAAGCAAGAAAAAGCCACAATTACGGCATGAAAGAATAAAAAAACAGGGCGGAGATTTCGGTCTCCGCCCTGCGATTAGCTATAGAATGATAATTCTTATTAATCAGCCAGCTTAGCCTTGATGAACTCGCGGTTCAGGCGGGCGATGTTGGCGATGCTCTCGTTCTTCGGGCACTCAGCCTCGCAGGCGCGGGTGTTGGTGCAGTTACCGAAGCCGAGCTCTTCCATCTTCATGATCATTGCCTTAGCACGCTTTGCAGCCTCAGGACGTCCCTGCGGCAGAAGTGCGAGCTGAGAAACCTTTGATGATACGAAGAGCATTGCAGAACCGTTCTTACATGCAGCAACGCAAGCACCGCAGCCGATACATGTAGCGCAGTCCATTGCCTCGTCGGCGTCCTCTTTCGGGATGAGGATTGCGTTGGCGTCCTGCGGCTGACCAGTACGTACTGTAACATATCCGCCGGCCTGGATGATCTTGTCGAATGCGCCACGGTCAACCATGCAGTCCTTGATGATAGGGAATGCTGCTGAACGCCACGGCTCAACTGTGATCACGTCGCCGTCGTTGAAACGACGCATATAGAGCTGACATGTTGTTGCTCCGGTAGCCGGTCCGTGTGGATGACCGTTGATGTAGAGCGAGCACATGCCGCAGATGCCCTCACGACAGTCGTGGTCGAACACGAAAGGTTCCTTGCCGTCTTCGATCAGCTGCTCGTTGAGAATGTCAAGCATTTCGAGGAAAGAAGTATCACCTGGAATATCTTTCATCTCGAAGGTATCAAAATGGCCTTTTGCCTTGGGACCGTTCTGACGCCAAACTTTAAGTGTGAAACTTATATTTTTGTCCATAATTGTATGTTCTGTGGTTGTTTATTAATTCTTGTAGTTACGTGTCTGAACCTTAATAGCTTCATACTCAAGCGGTTCCTTGATAAGTTCAGGTGCTTTGGTGTCATCGCCCTGGTACTCCCAGCAACCTACGTAGAAGTAGTTTTCATCGTCGCGCTTAGCCTCGCCGTCCTCAGTCTGATACTCCTCACGGAAGTGTCCGCCGCAAGACTCGTTACGGGAAAGTGCGTCGTAAGCGATGAGCTCGCCCATTGTGATGAAGTCGCGGAGGTGGATGGCCTTGTCAAGCTCGACATTAAGACCTTCTTTTGATCCTGGGATGAAGAGGTTTGTCTCGAATTCCTTGCGTACTTTCTTAATAAGCTCAAGACCTTCTTTCAGGCCCTCTGCAGTACGACCCATACCTACATGCTCCCACATGATGTGTCCGAGCTCCTTGTGTATTGAATCAACAGAGCGCTTACCCTTGATGTTCATCAGGCGGTCGATCTCAGCCTGAACACCCTTCTCTGCCTCTTCGAACTCAGGCAGATCTGTTGAGATGCGCGGCCAGATAGACTGATCGGCGAGATAGTTCTGGATTGTATAAGGCAGAACGAAGTATCCGTCGGCCAGACCCTGCATCAGCGCAGACGCACCCAGACGGTTTGCACCGTGATCTGAGAAGTTGCACTCGCCGATAGCGAAGAGTCCCTTGATTGTTGTCATCAATTCATAGTCAACCCAGATACCACCCATTGTATAGTGTACAGCCGGGAAGATCATCATAGGGTTGTAATACTTCACGCCATTTATCTCGTTGGCAAGTTCGCCCGGATTTACGTCAGTGATTTCCTCGTACATGTCGAAGAGGTTACCGTAACGCTGCAGAACAACGTCGATACCCAGACGCTCGATACTTTCAGAGAAGTCGAGGAATACGGCCAGACCTGTGTTGTTTACGCCGTAGCCCTTGTCGCAACGCTCTTTTGCTGCACGGCTGGCAACGTCGCGCGGAACGAGGTTACCGAATGCCGGATAGCGGCGCTCCAGATAATAGTCGCGGTCTTCCTCAGGAATGTCACTTCCTTTCTTGGTTCCGGCCTGCAGAGCCTTTGCATCCTCAAGTTTCTTCGGAACCCAGATACGTCCGTCGTTACGCAGTGACTCAGACATAAGAGTCAGTTTTGACTGCTTGTCACCGTGAACAGGAATACATGTCGGGTGGATCTGAACATAAGAAGGATTAGCGAAGTAAGCTCCCTTACGGTAGCAAGCCATAGCCGCTGTACAGTTACAGCCCATAGCGTTTGTAGAAAGGAAGTATGTGTTACCGTAACCACCGGTACCGATAACCACTGCATTTGCAGAGAAACGCTCCAGCTTACCTGTCACGAGGTTCTTTGCAATGATACCGCGTGCACGTCCGTCAACGATTACAACATCTTCCATCTCGTAGCGTGTGTAGAGTTTCACACGTCCTGCATGTATCTGGCAGCTGAGTGCAGAGTAAGCACCGAGCAGCAACTGCTGGCCTGTCTGACCCTTTGCATAGAATGTACGTGAAACCTGAGCACCACCGAACGAACGGTTGGCAAGCATACCGCCGTACTCACGTGCAAAAGGAACACCCTGTGCAACGCACTGGTCGATGATGTTGTTTGACACTTCAGCCAGACGATATACGTTGGCTTCGCGTGCACGATAGTCGCCACCTTTCACTGTATCATAGAACAGGCGATATACTGAGTCACCGTCGTTCTGATAGTTCTTTGCAGCGTTGATACCACCCTGTGCTGCGATAGAGTGAGCACGGCGCGGTGAATCCTGAATACAGAAGTTCAGGACATTGAAGCCCATTTCGCCGAGAGAGGCAGCTGCACTGGCTCCGGCAAGTCCGGTGCCGACAACAATAACATCGAGCTTCAGTTTGTTCTTGGGGTTCACCAGACGCTGGTGAGCCTTATAATTTGTCCATTTCTCAGCCACGGGGCCGGCAGGAATCTTCGAATCAAGTTGTTTTGCCATAACTTTTATGAATTATGAGTTATTTTTTATGAATGAATTAGTAGCAGCAGTTCAGGCTCGGAGCAAGATTGAAAGCAAAAGCCAGTACTACAACGAGGAAACCGAGCATCAGAAGAGTTGTGTAAACAATGCCGATAACCTTCCAACGGTTGAACCACACCTTACCGTTCCAGCCGAATGTCTGCATTGCACTCCAGAAACCATGAGAAAGGTGGAACCAAATAGCAGCAAGCCAAACGATGTAGAGCACTACATAAACCGGATTGGCGAATGTGTCCTGAATGTAGGCGAAGCCGTCAGCAGGATCGTGTGCCACTGTGATACCGGTGAGCTCTGCAAACATCATGTTGTACCAGAAGTTGAACATGTGGAGGCAAAGTCCGAGCAGTACGATGATACCCAGCACAAGCATGTTCTGAGACGCCCACTCCACTTTCTTGGAGCGTACTGTAACCGTGTAGCGCTCGCTACCGCGTGCAGCACGGTTCTGCATCGTAAGCCAGAAAGCGTAAACGATGTGCACCACTGCCAGGAAAGCCAGACCGAGTGTTGCCACTAAGGCATACCAGTTGGCACCCAGGAACTCACAAATCATGTTGTAGGCTTCTCCTGAGAAGAGAGCCGCAATGTTCATTGACATGTGGAATGTCAAGAATAGAATAAGCGCGACACCGGTTACCGACATCACAACTTTTCTACCAATAGAAGAATTGATTAACCACATAAATGATTGAAATTTAATTATTTAACTGTTAGATTTATTTGGATTCTTCATAATATAGCAGTTAAGCACACGCGCCCCGTTACCTTTTTATAGGTAACAGCTGCCCCATACAGAATGCAAAAATACTATATTTTAATGATAAATCAAACTATTTTAAAGCAAAAATCGATTTTTATTCTTAATTTTGCGACATCAAATTTTCCAGCAAATAATGAATTTATTTTATGACGTACTCGTAATCGGAGGCGGCCACGCGGGATGCGAGGCAGCAGCCGCTGCGGCCGGCATGGGAGCGAAAACATGTCTTGTGACAATGGACATGAACAAAATCGCGCAGATGAGCTGCAACCCCGCCGTAGGAGGAATTGCAAAAGGACAGATCGTGCGCGAGATTGACGCGCTCGGAGGATACATGGGCCTGGTGACCGATGCGGCCTCAATACAATTCAGAATGCTCAACCGAGGCAAAGGTCCGGCCGTATGGAGTCCCAGGGCACAGTGCGACCGGGAGAAGTTTATTTGGGAGTGGAGACACGTACTAGACTCAGTAGACCATCTCGACATCTGGCAGGACCAGGCCGAAGAACTACTTGTCAAGGACGGACATGCCGAAGGTGTACGCACCATATGGGGCGTTGAACTGCACGCCCGCTGTGTTATAATTACTGCAGGGACTTTTCTCAACGGTCTGATGCACATAGGACGCCACAAGGTTCCGGGCGGACGTTGCTCCGAACCAGCAGTGTTCAACCTCACCGAAAGCATCACCCGTCACGGCATAAGTTCCATGCGTATGAAGACAGGCACACCCGTACGCATAGACAAGCGCAGCGTACACTTTGAAGATATGGACGAGCAGCCCGGCGAGAACGATCATCATAGTTTTAGTTACATAAGCGAGCGGAGGCCTCTGAAGCAGCTTCCCTGCTGGACATGTTATACCAACAAGGAAGTGCACGACACCCTCAAATCAGGTTTGGCCGACTCTCCCCTTTTCAACGGGCAAATACAAAGCACCGGTCCGCGCTATTGTCCGTCCATCGAAACAAAGCTTGTGACATTCCCGGACAAAGACCAGCATCCTCTCTTTCTCGAACCGGAAGGCGAAGATACCAACGAAATGTATCTCAACGGATTTTCGTCGAGCATGCCCATGGATGTGCAAATAGAAGCCCTGCGCAAAATCCCCGCACTGCGCGACGTGAAGGTTTATCGCGCCGGATACGCCATAGAGTACGACTACTTCGATCCGACACAACTTTATCCTTCGCTTGAATCGAAAATAATAAAAGGTCTTTACATGGCCGGTCAGGTAAACGGCACCACCGGATACGAGGAAGCCGGAGGTCAGGGACTGATGGCAGGCATCAACGCTGCACTGGCATGTACAGGCAGCGATCCGATAGTACTCAAACGCGACGAGGCATACATAGGTGTACTAATCGACGACCTTACGACCAAAGGTGTGGATGAACCTTATCGGATGTTCACTTCACGCGCCGAATACCGCATACTGCTGCGCCAAGACAACGCTGACGCCAGACTCACACAGATGGGTTACGACCTCGGCATAGTAAAAAGACCACGTTACGATGTATGGACAAAGAAAAAAGCAAACATCGATAAAATCATTGATTTCTGCAATCATACATCGGTGAAACCACGCGAAATAAACGACGCGCTCGAACATCTTGGTACCGCACCTCTACGTATGGGATGCAGCATTGCAGATCTTATATCACGTCCACAAATAACGATGAACAATCTCAGCGAAATCATCCCATCGCTAAAAGAGATGATTTCTTCGATAGACGTACGCAAAGAAGAAACAACAGAAGCCGCAGAAATCTGCATCAAATATAAAGGATATATAGAACGTGAACGTCTGATTGCAGACAAAATGCATCGTCTGGAAAACATCAAAATAAGGGGGCACTTCAATTATTCAGAATTGCACGAGCTATCCACGGAAGCAAGACAAAAGCTCGAAAGAATAAATCCGGAGACTTTGGCACAGGCAGGTCGCATACCCGGAGTATCACCGAGCGATATCAATGTACTACTCGTGCTTATGCATAGATAGTTCCACGTGAAACAAAACAAATAACAAACACACTATAACTTATTGAAAATGAACAACAAACTATTGCTGGACAATCTCCGCTGCATTAAGGATTGGCCAAAGAAAGGAGTTAACTTCAGAGACGTCACCACCCTGTTCAAGAACCCGGAGTGCCTGAAGATAATCAACGACGAAATGTATGACCTTTATAAAGACAAAGGTATCACCAAAATTGTAGGAATCGAATCACGCGGTTTCGTCATGTCTTCCGCCATCGCGTTGCGCCTTGGTGCCGGAATTGTATTGTGCCGCAAGCCGGGCAAACTCCCCTGCGACACCGTACAGCAGGAGTATTCAAAAGAATATGGAACTGATACCATCGAAATACACAAAGATGCAATCGATGAAAACGACGTAGTTCTTCTACACGACGATCTGCTGGCTACCGGCGGCACAATGAAGGCAGCATGCGATCTGGTAAAGAAGTTCAATCCAAAGAAAGTATACTGCAACTTTATCATAGAACTCGTGAACGAAGACCTGAACGGCCGTGATGCATTTGATAAAGACATCGAAGTAACATCACTCATACAGATTTAAGTATTTCACAAAACCGGTCAGCTGAAACGCAGAACGGACGCACATAAGTGTTGTCATACCCGCGTCAGCCGACCGGTTTTCGCTTTTATGCAGCGAGAACATCGATTTTACGAGAAAACAGGAATAAATCTCAAGCAATCGGCATACTGCATCATCAACAAACAAAAGTTCTGTATTAGCAGCAAGAAAAAAGTATTCTCCAAAACGATTCACCATTATTTCCAATAAAACATATAATTTTCAGAACAAAGACCCACTACTGTAAGGAAACTGAAAGAAAAGAGAGTCAAAAGAGATACATTGTCTGCAAAAGCGAAAAGTGTCGTCAATAATAACAACGACATGCAAGATCAGCAAACAGGAACATCAGACGTCATACAAAAACAAATAGAAGAAATCCGTCCTCAGACATCCCGACCAAGAATGCAGTACTGACTTCTCACCACACGATCACACATCCTGTGCGAAGGCACGACATTCAGAACGCAGTACACCCATAACTTTGTCGACTAGAGACAGAGCTACCGACGGACAGTGAACGTGGAACAGTAAATGTACGCTTAGGGTTTCACGTGAAACTTTAACACTTAAATACGCTCTATATAAACAAGTTACGCATCATGAACAAAGACGAAAAACAGCAGATAACAGACAAGCTGAAGGCTATCGTGCAGAGCATGCCAGACAAGCCGGGAAGCTATCAGTTCTACGACGAAAGCCACACTATAATATACGTAGGCAAAGCCAAGAGTCTGAAGAAGCGCGTATCCTCTTATTTCCATAAGGAGGTTGACCGATTCAAAACAAAAGTACTCGTCTCGAAGATACGCGACATAAGCTACACCGTAGTGAACACAGAGGAAGACGCACTGCTTCTAGAAAACAGTCTGATAAAAAAATACAACCCACGCTACAATGTTCTGCTGAAAGACGGCAAGACCTACCCCAGTATATGCATAACCAACGAATATCTGCCGAGAATATTCAAAACACGACAGATAAACCGCAAGTTCGGCACATTCTATGGCCCATACAGTCATCTGGCAAGCATGTATGCGATACTTGATCTTATAAAGAAGTTGTACAAACCACGCACATGCCGCATGCCGATAACCAAGGAAGGAATAGAGCAAAACAAGTACAAACCCTGTCTGGAATACCACATACACAACTGTAACGCTCCCTGCACAGGATGCCAGACATGGGAAGACTACCGTGCCAACATAAACCAGGCGAAGGAAATATTAAAAGGTAACACGCGCGAGATAAGCCGTGCCATATACGACGAAATGATGCAGAAAGCTGCCGAAATGAAGTTCGAGGAGGCCGAAGCACTCAAACAGAAGTATATGCTCATAGAGAATTTCTGCGCCAAAAGCGAAGTGGTGAGCCACACCATCACAGATATAGACGTATTCAGCATAGCTGATGACGACAGCCGCCGCAACGCATTCATCAACTTCATACACGTGAAGAACGGCGCCATAAACCAGAGTTTCACCTTCGAATACAAGCGAAAACTCGACGAAACAGACGAAGAACTGCTCCTGACAGCCATTCCGGAGATACGCGAACGCTTCGGAAGCAAGGCCACGGAGATAATTGTCCCCTTCGAGATGAGCTGGAAACTGCGTGAGGCAGCTTTCATAGTGCCGCAGCGCGGCGACAAAAAACATCTGCTCGAACTGTCCGAAATGAACTGTAAGCAATACAAGTTCGACCGTCTGAAACAGGCAGAAAAGCTCAATCCGGAGCAAAAACAGACCCGTCTGATGAAAGAATTGCAGCAAAAACTGCAAATGGAGAAGTTGCCATACCACATAGAATGTTTCGACAACTCCAACATTTCAGGCACCGACGCAGTCGCAGGATGCGTAGTGTTCAAGGCAATGAAACCTTCGAAAAAAGACTATCGAAAATACAATATACGCACCGTCTGCGGGCCCGACGACTATGCATCCATGCAGGAAGTGGTACGCCGCCGCTACGGACGCATGAGCGAAGAGGGAGAACCCCTGCCCGACCTCATCATAACCGACGGCGGACGCGGCCAGATGGAAGTAGTTCGTAAGGTTGTGGAAGACGAACTCGGACTATCCATACCCATCGCCGGACTGGCAAAAGACGACCGTCACCGCACCAACGAACTGCTCTACGGCTTTCCGCCACAGGTAGTAGCGCTGAAGACCGACAGCGAACTTTTCCACGCTCTTACGAAGATTCAGGATGAGGTTCACCGCTACGCTATCACCTTCCACCGCGACAAGCGCTCGCGCCACGCCTTACACAGCGAGCTCGACAACATCAGCGGCATAGGTCCAAAGAGCGCAGAGGCACTGCTACGCCACTTCAAGAGCGTAAAACGAATACGCGAAGCCAGTCTCGAAGACATAGCCGAGGTAGTAGGAAAAGCACGCGCCGAGATAGTGAGACACCACTTCGACGGTGCCCTCTAAGCGCCCGTTTTATGGATGCCACAAAGCAATTATAAACCCTTATTTATTAAATTTCATGCCCTAAAAATCCGCGTATTTGCGGTCGGACATGTCTTCGGCCGCAAATAACGCAGGAACAAGGCATTATGCTAACCGTCTGATAACTAACCGTTTAGCATTTTCTGCCTTTCAACATCCGCTTTACACCCTTCCGATAAAGCCTGTTTCGCATCACAGAAAAGGGCTTTCCACACGCTCAAAAAGCCCTTCTGATGCGACCAAAACCACCATTCCGTTGTACAGACAATGCAGGCTTATGCCTCAAAAGGGCCGTTTCAGCTAATTTAAAGGCCTCTCACGGGTTTTCACAACCACCGACTTACATTTATCCACATACAATAAAACAGCGCATTACGCGCAAAAATCAAAATTTTTACAGACTGAATACAACCGATTTTTAAGTTAAAAACACTACGAAACACTGATGTTTCTGAGACATAAACAACATAACAAAGCCGCGCAATTTGTGAATTATTTCATATCCCCGTAACGCAATCTTTCATATGGCGTCCAAAACCTTATATATCCAACATCAGACATACATAACACAGAAATACAAAACCCAAGAAAAGACCGACACCTCAAACACATGTAAAAGCTCAAAATATTGCGTATAACGGACGATAAATACATTCAACGAACAATCTCTCACCAAACACGAAGAACGGCCCACCACGCCTGCGAAACGCGATATTATGCATCTCTACGCCCTTTGCACAAGGACATTATTGCGCCGTTTCCCGTTCATCCCGACGACGTAAAACAACATAAAAGCACAAAGTGCTGTGTATCACCGCCAAAGCAATTGGAACATCATAAATATCAACATGTTTCCGGCATCAATCTCTCTGCACATACCATCGTTTCCGCATTATAACAAAAAGGTGTTTTTATTTTGAGTTAAAACCATTTTCCACTATCTTTGCAATAAGATAGGCAGCACTCTGGAAATTGAAAATTCATTTTCTTTCCACTCGTTTGCACTATCCTGAATTACAATAACCAAGGCGCGACAAGCGCCATATACAGAAACAGACAAATGAAAATAGTCATACAGCGTGTGAACCACGCATCTGTCACAATAAACGGTAAGGTGAAGTCAGCCATAGGCCGCGGCTTTCTGATACTGCTCGGCATAGCCTCCGACGACACCCGCGAAGACATGGAATGGCTCGTAAAAAAGACCGCCGCACTGCGCGTTTTCGACGACGAACAGGGCGTGATGAACCTCCCCATAACAGCCATTGACGGCGAGATACTGGTCATCAGCCAGTTCACCCTCATGGCATCATACAAGAAAGGCAACCGCCCTTCGTGGATACACGCCGCTCCCCACTCCATAGCAATACCGCTCTACGAGGAGTTCTGTGCCCGTCTGAGCGAGGCGATAGGCAAACCTGTAGGCACCGGTGAGTTCGGCGCCGACATGAAGGTGGAACTGCTCAACGACGGTCCTGTGACCATATGTATGGACAGCCGTAACCGCGAATAAATGCCTTATAGCACTTGTCTGCAACATCAAAAAAAGACACTGATATGACAGAAAACGACATAACACTGCGCCAGGCGCAACAGCTCGTGGACGAATGGATACACACCTACGGCGTGCGCTACTTCAGCGAGCTCACCAACATGGCCGTACTGACCGAGGAAGTGGGCGAAATGGCGCGCATAATGGCGCGCAAATACGGCGACCAGAGCTTCAAAAAGGGTGAGAAAGACTCGCTCGGCGACGAGATGGCCGACGTATTGTGGGTGCTTCTCTGTATTGCCAACCAGACGGGCATAGACCTCACCGAGGAACTACGCCGCAACATCGAGAAGAAGACCCAGCGCGACAAGGACCGCCACCGCAACAATCCCAAGCTCTGACGCGCGGAATGAAGGCTGCCGGATGAAGCACATAGCTGCCGGCAGACACACGGAAAGGCACCGCACAAACATCCCTACAACAACGAAACACTCTAAACATCAATAAATTATGGCTACAACAAACTCACACTGCGAGCATCATCATCATGACGCTCCGAAACAAAACAAATACGAAGAGGCTATGAGCAAATACAACCTCGACATCGACGACGCAGCCGTAAGCGAGGCAGTACGCAATATAATAGCCGAAAAAGTGCACGAGAACGACACACCGGAGGTGAAGCGGTTCCTCATGGGAAGCATCGAGCTGACAACACTCAAGACCACCGACTCGGAGACGAGCGTACTGGCATTCACCGAACGTGTGAACGAGTATGACAACCGATTCCCCGACCTGCCCCACTTCGCCACTCTCTGCGTCTATCCGTGCTTTGCAAGCGTAGTGAGCCAGTCGCTCGAGGTTGACGGTGTGGAGATAGCCTGCGTATCAGGCAGTTTCCCTTCGTCACAGGCTCTGCTGGAGGTGAAAGTGGCCGAGACAGCCCTTGCCATAAAGGACGGCGCCACCGAAATAGACATCGTTATGCCCGTGGGCAAGTTCCTCAGCGGCGACTATGAGGGCGTGAGCGACGAGATAGGTGAGCTGAAGCAGGTGTGCGGCGAGCACGCCATGAAGGTGATACTCGAGACAGGCGACCTGGGCACCGCATCCAACATAAAGAAGGCCTCCATCCTGGCAATGTACGCCGGAGCCGACTACATCAAGACATCCACCGGCAAGGAGAAGATATCGGCCACGCCGGAGGCTGCCTACGTGATGTGCCAAGCCATCAAGGAATACTACGACGAGACGGGCATTCAGATAGGATTCAAGCCCGCCGGAGGCATCAACACGGTGATGGACGCAGTGATCTACTACACCATCGTGAAAGAAGTTCTGGGCGAGAAATGGCTCACCAACAAGTGGTTCCGCATAGGTACAAGCCGTCTGGCCAACCTGTTGCTGAGCGAACTTGTGGGCGAAGAGACCAAGTTCTTCTAAACCTATCAGACAAACCTATGTGGGTCTGACAGACGGCCGTAAGAATACGATATGGCCGTTCTTTCAACCACATGTGCCAGTATCATATCCGGCCCGTTTCAATATGCACCATTCCGGCTTCTGAAACGGGCCGTTTCGTGTGCTGATATAGGCCGTTTTGTGTGCTGATATAGGCCGTTTCGCACGATGATATGGGCCATTTCGGAGCCTGATACGGGCTCTTTCGCAACACGTTTCGGGCTTTATCGCAAAGCGGTCGGTAACATACCCGCATCAGACAAAATAAGAAAGCCGCAGACAACGGATAAAAAACAATCCTGAAACACACCATGATGCTTCAGGATTTCCGTAGTCTGCGGCTTTCGCGCGTCTATACCGTGCGCTGTATCACAAAGTCGAGATAAGCCGTCAAAGCGCGTTTTATCTCCTCGTCCTTCACAGCGTTTTCTATGTATTCCATACATTTGAGGCGCAGTTCCTCCATGCGCTGCTCGGCATATTCTATACCTCCGTGGCTCTTGGTATACTCCACCAGAGTGTCTATCTCCTCCTGCGTCACGCTCTGCTCCTTCACCTTGTATGCCAGTTCGAGCATAGCCTTGTCGCCACCGTTGTTCACTGCGTATATGGCCGGCAGCGTCAGCTTGCCCTCCAGCATGTCGTTGCCGGTGGGTTTGCCTATCTCCGGCGAGTCGTAATAGTCGAAAATATCGTCTCTTATCTGGAATATTATGCCGAGATTACGGCCGAACGTGCGTGCCTTCTCGAAGTCGTCGCCCGTCGCTCCGGCCGACAGAACGCCTATTCCGGCGCATGCCTCGAAGAGCGCGGCGGTCTTCTGGCGTATCACTTCGTAGTAAACCTCCTCCGAAATCTCGCGTCGGCCGATGTTCGACAGCTGCAATATCTCACCGTCGGACAGTGTGCGTCCCAGCTCGGCCAGATAGCGCACGATGTCCTCCGAATGGGTGAACGACACGTGCAGCAGAGCCGTGGAGAGTATGTAGTCGCCCACCAGCACAGCCACTTTGTTATCGTAAGTGGCGTTCACCGAGGCCTGTCCACGACGCTCACCGCTCTCGTCCACCACATCGTCGTGCACGAGTGATGCCGTGTGGAGCAGTTCAAGGCCCACGGCGGCGTTCTGCGTCACGTCCGTCACGTGTCCGTACGACTTCGCCATAAGCAGTATGAGCATAGGCCGCATGCGCTTTCCTGCACGCCGTCTGATGTGTTCGAGCGCGCTTCCGAGCATGCCGTCCTCGTGGGTTAGCGAACGGTTGAAAAGTTCAATGAAATCGGCCAGTTCTGCCTGCACCGGTTGTTTTATGACTGACAGGTAATCCATACTAATCCAAAATTTGACACAAAATTAATTATTTTATCGGGATTAGTACCATATTTTTAGTAATTTTACGGCAAAAAGCAACCGTGAGGCAGCACCGGCGGCCACTCTCCGCCATTTATACACCCGCCCGCCGCAACGGCCGCGACAGCCCTGCGGCACAACGCACCAGGCCTCACGTCCCTTTATAAAACATCAACCGTTATGAACAAACTGTTTCTCATCGATGCCTACGCATTGATATACCGCTCTTATTATGCGCTGATAAAGAATCCGCGCATCAACTCCAAAGGCTTCAACACATCGGCCGTCATGGGCTTTGTCAATACACTCAACGAGATAATGACCAAGGAACAGCCCACCCACATAGCCGTTGCCTTCGACCACGGCAAGACCTTCCGCGACGAGGCTTTCCCGCAGTACAAGGCCCAACGCGAGGAGACGCCTGAAGACATACGCCGCTCCGTGCCGGTGATAAAGGACATCATAGCCGCCATGCACATACCTGCCGTACAGGCCGACGGCTTCGAGGCCGACGACGTCATAGGCACACTGGCCACCAAAGCGGGTGCCGAGGGTGTGGAGACCTACATGCTCACGCCCGACAAGGACTACGGACAGCTCGTGCGCGACAACGTATTCATCTTCCGTCCGCGCCACGGAGGCGGTTACGAGAAGATGGGACCGGCGGAGGTATGCGCCAAGTATGCCATCGACTCCCCACTCCGCGTCATCGACCTTCTGGCTCTCATGGGCGACTCGGCCGACAACTTCCCGGGCTGTCCGGGCGTGGGTGAGAAAACGGCGGCAAAACTCATAGACCAGTTCGGCGACGTGGAGAACATGCTCAGCCACACTGCCGACATCAAAGGCAAGCTGCGCGAGAAAGTGGAGGCCGCCGTCGACGACATACGCATGTCGAAGTTTCTCGCCACCATCCGCACCGATGTTCCGATCGAGCTCGACCTCGACAGCATGAAGCTCGCCGAACCCGACGAGCAGAAACTGCGCGAAATATTCAACGAACTCGAGTTTAAGACGCTCGCAGACAAACTTCTTAACAAATCAAAAAATAAGCAAAAAACCGCTAATCAACAACTCGATTTCTTTGCAGAATTTCCGACCGATGAGCCGGAAGATTCAAAATTCGCGAGTTTTGAGGCACTTCAGACGACACCTCACGAATACCAACTGATTGAAAATGAGGATGATGCGCGAAAAATTCTTGACTTTTTTTTGACAAAAAAAATTCTCAGTCTAGACACGGAGACAACTTCAACGAGCCCGATCGACGCAGAATTGGTGGGTCTGAGCTTCTCTGTCGAAGAAAAAAAGGCGTTTTATGTGGCTGTGCCGGCCAATCGTGAAGAAGCGCAAAAAATTGTAAATATATTTAAACCACTGTATGAGAACCCCGAAATTCTGAAAATAGGACAGAATCTTAAGTACGACCTCGAGGTGCTCTACAAATATGACGTTCATCTGGCGGGACCGATGTTCGACACGATGATAGCCCACTACCTCATCCAACCCGAACTTCGTCACAACATGGACTACATGGCCGAGACTCTCCTCAACTACCGCACCATACACATAGAGCAGCTCATCGGTGAGCGCGGCAAGAACCAGCGCAACATGCGCGACCTGTCTCCGGCCGAAGTGTATGAGTATGCCGCCGAGGACGCCGACATCACCCTACGCCTCTACAACGTGTTGAGTCCGAAACTGAAGGAGGCCGGCGCCGAACAGCTGTTCTACGAAATAGAGATGCCGCTCATGCCTGTGCTGGCCGAGATGGAGCTCAACGGCATCCGCATCGACACGGCATCGCTCGCCGAGACGTCGTCCATACTCACCTCACGCATGCATCAGCTTGAGGCACAGATATACGAGGCTGCGGGCGAACAGTTCAACATCGCCTCGCCAAAGCAGGTTGGTGAAATCCTGTTCGGCAAGATGAAGATTGTCGACAAGCCAAAGAAGACAAAGACGGGACAGTATGTCACGTCGGAGGAAGTGCTGCAACAGCTGCGCCACAAGAACCCCATCGTGGACGACATACTCGCCCACCGCGGACTGAAAAAGCTTCTCGGCACATACATCGACGCACTTCCCAAGCTGATAAACAGCCGTACGGGACACATACACACGTCGTTCAATCAGGCAGTTACGTCCACCGGACGTCTCTCCTCGAGCGATCCCAACCTGCAGAACATCCCCGTACGCGGTGAGGACGGCAAGGAGATACGCCGCTGTTTCATCCCCGAGGAAGGCTGTCTGTTCTTCTCTGCCGACTACTCACAGATAGAACTGCGCGTCATGGCGCATCTCAGCGGCGATGAGAACATGGCGGAGGCGTTCCGTCTGGGCCACGACATACACGCCGCAACGGCCGCGAAGATATACAAGGAGGACATCGACAACGTGACGCGCGACCAGCGCACCAAGGCCAAACGCGCCAACTTCGGCATCATCTACGGCATAACCGTCTTCGGACTTGCCGAGCGTCTGGACATAAGCCGTGCGGAGGCTTCGCAGCTCATCGACGACTACTTCGCCTCGTTCCCCAAGGTGGCACAATATATGGAGCAGAGCAAGGAGACTGCAAGAGCCAAGGGGTACGCCGAGACATTCTTCCATCGCCGCCGCTATCTGCCCGACATCAACTCGCACAATGCCACAGTGCGCAACTTCGCCGAGCGCAACGCCATCAACGCTCCGATACAGGGCTCGGCCGCAGACATCATAAAGATAGCCATGATACGCATCAGCCGGAGGTTCAAAGCCGAAGGAATAAAGTCGAAGATGATACTTCAGGTGCACGACGAACTCAACTTCAGCGTGCTGCCGGAAGAGAAGGAGAAGGTGGAACGCATAGTTCTCGAAGAGATGCAGAACGCCTATCCGCTCAGCGTTCCGCTCGTGGCCGACTGCGGATGGGGCGCCAACTGGCTGGAGGCACACTGATTTCCGGTTTTCAACAGAACCGCCGGTTGGCACAAAACATTGTCTTACCGACACCACACCACAAGGAAACAACAACAGCGGAGTGTCTTTCTTATAAAAAGAATCACACTTTCACGACAAACAACAGGCATGGGACTGCACAATAAAAAGCGCAGTCCCATGTTTCTTTTTCACTGTCACAATCTGTCGTTTCCTGCTTTTTCGTTCGTCGTTAAAGCCATGATAATCAACTCATTCACGGCACAACGACCTGCCATATAAGGAAAAATCCGTCGGCATAACATCTTTCCTACGTCCACATACACGCACGCCATAACAATGAAATCAGAAATAATTCATTACATTTGCATTGTAAACCCGATAACATGAAAAAGATATTCAACTTTCTGAAAGCTATTGTCATCGGCTCGCTGGCAGGTTTCGCACTGGTGATGATCGGCTGTCTGCTCTTCACAGACATCAGTCCGATGCAGTTTCTCAACTCTCTGGCAGACAAAGGATTCATGCCCGTTATAGCCAACTGCCTGTTGTCGTTCGCAGCACTCGCCATAGCCTTCGTGTTGCAGATAATAGTCCATGAGGACGGACATCTCGTGGGAGGTATTCTCACGGGCTACCGCTTCGTGTCGTTCAGAATATTCACCCTCACACTCCTGCGCCGCGACGGCCGCTTCATAGTGCGCCGCTTCAACATACCTGGCACGGGCGGGCAGTGCATCATGCTGCCGCCGGACGGCGACGCAGCCGATGTGCCGTTCGTGATATACAATGCCGCAGGTGTAGCTGCCAACATACTGCTCACCGCCGTGGCCGCCGCGCTCTTTTTCATATACATTGACGACAGCGGCATATTCTTTTTCCTGCTCACGCTTTTCACAACCATTGCCGGTCTGTGGACGGCACTGCTAAACGGTATTCCACTGAAAATAAACGGCATGTGCAACGATGCGGGCAACATACGACTTATGTATCGCGAACCGGAAGCGCGCAGCCACTTCATCCTACAGCTGCGTTTGCACGCCCTGTGTCAGAACGGCATGCGGCCGAAAGACTTTCCACAGTCATGGTTCGAAGGCCTTAGTCACGACAGCGGATATGGTCTGATGAACGCCGTCACAGACATGCTGGCCATAGCACGCGAGATAGACAAAGGCGATTACAGCCGAGCCCGTGACATGCTTCTGGCCATACGCGACCGCCGCCCCACCCTTCCCGACATGTACGACAAGGAGATAGACTGCGAGATTGCGTTCACCTCGCTCATGCTCGGCCTCAACGACGAAGCCGACCGACTGCTCACCGACAACCTGCGCACATACATCCGCCACACCTCGTCATACTCCTCAGCCAAACCGCGCCTGCTCTGCGCCGTGGCACTATGTCTGGAGCACGACCGCCAGAAGGCCGAAACCATACTGCAAAACCTTGAAAACAACCGTGACCGCTACATAATGCTCGGCGAGGTGGAGGCCGACATCTGCACGATGCGCCGCATGCTCGACACCGCAAACTCGGCCATACAACAACACGCATAAGCCCTTATTGCGCATCCGTAAACATCACTGCAACAACAATTTCACGCATTATTAGCACGCGCCATTGCCCCCATATCGGAAAAAAGTAGTAACTTCGCACCCGAATTCAATTAAATACGTATTTAAGAAATGTCATTAAAATGTGGTATCGTCGGATTGCCTAATGTGGGCAAATCGACTCTTTTCAACTGTCTGTCGAACGCTAAGGCACAGGCAGCCAACTTTCCTTTCTGCACCATAGAGCCCAATGTGGGCGTGATAACAGTGCCCGACGAGAGGCTCACACGCCTCGCCGAGATAGTACACCCGGGACGCATCGTGCCCGCAACCTGCGAAATTGTGGACATAGCCGGACTGGTGAAGGGCGCAAGCAAGGGCGAAGGACTGGGCAACAAGTTCCTGGGCAATATCCGTGAGACCGACGCCATAATACACGTGCTGCGCTGCTTCGACGACGACAACATCGTACGCGAGGGCGGTGCCGCCGTCAATCCGCTGGAAGACAAGGAGATAATAGACACAGAGCTGCAGCTCAAGGACCTCGAAACCATCGAAGGCCAGCTCGCCAAACAGCAGAAACAGGCAGCCGTTGGTGGCAACAAGGACGCCAAGATAGCCGTTGGAGTGCTCGAAGCCTATAAGGCAGCTCTCGACAAAGGTCTTAATGCACGCACCGTGACTTTCGAAAGTAAGGAAGAGCAGAAAGTGGCTCACGACCTGTTCCTGCTCACTGCCAAGCCCGTACTCTACGTGTGCAACGTAGACGAAGCAAGTGCAAAGACCGGTAACAAATATTCAGATGCAGTGGCCGAAGTGGCCAAGACAGAAGGCGCCGAGATGCTCGTCATAGCAGCCAAGACCGAAGAAGACATTGCCGGACTCGACACCTATGAGGACAAGCAGATGTTCCTCGAGGAGCTCGGACTGGAAGAGAGTGGCGTTAACCGTCTGATAAAGAAAGCCTACGCGCTGCTCAACCTTGAGACATTCATCACTGCCGGCGAAATGGAAGTGAAGGCATGGACTTATCACAAAGGCTGGAAAGCTCCGCAGTGTGCCGGAGTGATACACACCGACTTTGAAAAAGGATTCATCCGCGCCGAGGTAATCAAGTACGAAGACTACATCAAATACGGTTCAGAAGCAGCCGTGCGCGAAGCTGGAAAACTGTCTATCGAAGGCAAGGAATACGAGGTACAGGACGGTGACATAATGCACTTCCGCTTCAACGTCTGAGCCGTCACGCAACCGCAGCATACGCAAGGCCATGAGCCTCACGCAGACTGAACATAAGAAAACCAACCACACAAACAGCAAATTATGAACGCAAACCTATCATACATACTGTGGAATCCGGACGACACGGCGCTCCGCATAGGCAGTTTCGCCATGCACTGGTATTCACTCTGCTGGCTCATCGGCCTCGTCCTGGCCTATCTCATCGTAAGAAGGCTTTATAAAGAGCAGAAGATAAAGGACGAATTGTTCGACCCGCTGTTCCTCTATTGTTTCATCGGAATACTCGTCGGAGCACGTCTGGGCCACTGTCTGTTCTATCAGCCCGACGTATATCTCTCGTCGTGGCAGCACTTCGTGGAGATGATTCTGCCCATAGAGTTCAACGGCAACGGTGACTGGCACTTCACCGGCTACCGTGGTCTGGCTTCTCACGGCGGTACATTCGGACTGATGCTCGCCCTCTGGCTGTATGTAAAAAAGACCAAACTGAACATTTGGCGTGTGCTCGACAACATAGCGATAGCCACACCCGCCACAGCATTCTTCATCCGTATAGGTAACCTTATGAACTCCGAGATAATAGGCAAACCCACCGATGTGCCATGGGCGTTCATCTTCGAGCAGGTGGACATGCTGCCGCGCCATCCCGGACAACTCTACGAAGCACTGGCCTACGCCGTACTTATGTTCATCGGATGGACCATCTACCGCCGCCGTCCGCAGCGTGTGGGCACAGGCTACTTCTTCGGACTCTGCCTGACATACATCTTCACGGCACGCTTCCTCATAGAGTTCACCAAGGAGATACAGGAACCCTTCGAGGCCGCACTGCCCATCAACATGGGTCAGATTCTCAGTCTGCCGTTTATTGCCATAGGCATCGCCTGCATGGCGGGAGGCAAATGGATGAAGCGGTTGGGCGCGGAGAAGTAACGGAAAGAACTGTCCGGCAACACCACCGGAACAGAAACACACAAAGAGAAATAAGAGAAAATAGAGGAACTTTTCAGAAACGTTCCTCTATTTTCCGTTTATATATGTTTCCGTTTTCCATCAATAATATAAAAACACTCTGTTCATCACTATTCACCAAAACAACAATCATATCATCCCTTATATTCCTCCCTTTATTATTGATGCACAGATAAAATTATAAACCATACGGACAAATCATATACACCAGAAATCATTCTGAGAATTTATCTTTACATTCATGTTTTCCACACTACATATCTGCACTTTTTCAGATATACTCGGAATATCCCAGAATAGCCGGCCAACGGGGAATCAATATCTTTACAATTAAAACATTTGATACCCATATTCGTTTAATTTGTAAGTTTTTAAAGAAATAAACGTAACAATTTGTCTTATATTACAAAATTCATTACCTTTGCGGGCAAATTTCGAAATCAACCCGTAAACATCGGTTATATCCGCGGTATCCGTCATACGGGAAGGTTTCTCAATCAGAAAACAAATTTTTAAAAACCTACATCAACGCGGAAAACAGCTTATTATGAAAAAACTCTACATTTTGGCCATGGCTGCAACATTTGCGGCCACAGCATTCGCACAGCGTGGTTTCACACCACCGGCCGAGCTTTCAAACAAGTATGGCTTCACTGTTGAAAGCAAAGGACATCTCTACAAAGTGAGTGACGGAAAAATAAAGCCAATGGAAGAAGAAAGTGTCTATGACATTCTTTCATGTAAGGAAGGCTCTGTTTTCGGCAATGAGTACACAGAACAGACCGCATGGACAGGATCTGCATGTGCTGATGCCGGACGTCCGGAAATGGGGATGGAGTATTATCAGCACTTCGACGACTGCTTCTACACCTTCAATGAAGTACGTTTCCTCGGATTCTTCAACTACTGGAATCCTGATCTCTACGAATGGGTATACTGTCATGAGCGTGGTGAAATGGACGAGAACTTTGACATGACAAAACCCGTCACATTCACAATCGGCGTTTACGAAGAGGGTGAAGATGGTCTGCCTGGAAAATGCGTAATGCAGAAGGACATCGAGTTAATCGGAGAAAAGACAAATGTTGTGCTTGAAGGATACGGTGATGCAGGAAGCACCAACATATACGAATTCAGCGCACCACTTGGTCAGACAATCAATCTTGAACACGGTTTCATACAGATCAATGCCAAAGACATGGGCGACAATCCTTCATGCTGGTTTGCTATATTCACTATAGGCGGCAACACCTTTGCTTACCAGAAGGACGTCATAAATGAAGAGTACACAGGACAGAACGCATGCGCATTCTGCCTCTACGGCGACGGAAGCTACAATGCCAACAAGGCACTGCAGATCCAGCGCTTCATGACTCCGATGGCATCAGCTTCAGGAAAATACGAGAAAGTACAAGTAGAGCTCGTCAATATCGGTAAGAACGCAATAAACGATGCAAAACTCGAACTCTATGTTGACGGTAAACTCGTGGCTGTAGAGGATGTAAATACAACAATTGAATCGTTCGAAAGCTACAAATACACATTCAACACACGTGTTGACTGCTCAGGCGGCAAGCACGATATTACCGTGAAGAATGTGACTCCGGGCGACGAGAACAAGTCTTACCAGAGCATAACAAAGACTGTAGAATCTGCAGCAGCAGGCGAATATCCAGACTGTATTGTAAACGTTCCTAATGTTATAAACATCACAAATGTATCACTGGGCGAAATAAACAATACAAGCGAAGGATCGACATACAGCGACTTCACATCACAGAAGACTACATTCCATCTTGGAGACAAACAGACTCTTAACGTCACAATAAATACTGTAGATTACGAACCGTCACTCGGTGTATTCATCGACTGGAACGGCGACTACGCATTCAGCAGTGACGAAGCTGTGAAATTCGACTCATACGAATCAGATGATAACAGTGGCAAGGCTGTAGCCACAATAAGCGTACCGGAAAATGCCAAGCTGGGCGAACACCGCATGCGTCTGGTGGCTTTGGCTTACTACAACACTCCAGAACCGACCGGCGAATACTACACAGGTGAAGTAGAAGACTACACCATCGTAGTAGAGGCTTCTCCGGAAGATCCGATTGCTACAGTAGACAAGACCGTCATCGAACAGGAGACAGACGGCAAGGACGCTACAAGCGAACTCACTGTATCCAACAACGGAAACGGAACTCTCAATGCCGACATCGACATCAAGTATGTTCTGCCAAACGCTCCGACAAGCAACTATGCTGCTAAGACAGCACCGAAGAGCGAATTCAAAGGACAGATCAAGGCTGCACGTATGAATGCAGGCAAGCAGAAAGCTCCTGAAACCGACGCCAACACACAGTATGTGCTGAAATATGACAGCGACATGCGCGACTGCATCGGTATCGGAAACGCAGAAAGCGCTATATTCGCAAGTCTCTATCCTGGAGCTATGCTCTCAAGCCTCGAAGGCATGAAGATAAGCAGCGTTGACGTATATGTGGGTGATGTACCTAAGAGCGCAAGCATCGTTATCTACGGACAGAACAAACAGACCGTATGCGGTGACCTCATCGCTGAAAAGGCATTCACTCCAAAAGAGCAGTCATGGAACCGCATCGTACTCGACCAGCCAGTGGAAATCGGAACAACTGACCTCTGGATCGGAGTTAAGATGAACAACATCAATGCAAGCGGCTACTACATTGGTGCAGACGAAGGACCGGCCGTAGTAGGCTTCGGCGACATCGTGAACATCGGTGGCGATACATGGTGATCAATGGCTGACCTCGGTCTGAACTACAACTACTGTATCCGCGCCAACGTTACCGGCAACCGCACAGCAGCAATCAACTGGCTCAGCACAGACAAGAAGAGCGTTGAGGTAGCAGCAGGAACAGAAGGCAAACTGAACGTGAACTTCACTCCGCAGGGCCTGAAGGACGGACTGTACGAGGCTTACCTTGAAATAAGCACTAACGATCCGCTCAACTCGTTCACCAGAATACCTGTATATATGCTCAACGGCGAACTGACAGCCATCGGTTCTGTAGAGAAAGACAATCTCGGCGTTACACTCAACGGCTCTACAGTAACAATAAAGAGCGACAAGACCATCGCCGGAGTAAACGTAAGCGACCTGTCCGGCCGCAGCGTGATGACAACCAAAGTCAACTCTGAAGAGGCTACAGTGAACCTCGGTTCGCTCGGCAAGGGTGTATATATCATCACTGCTACTTACACAGACGGCAAATCAGTATCTGTCAAGGTGCCTGTACTGAAGTAATACACCACGTCATGTTCTGTGTGGCGGACCATACGTCAACCGCCACTCAGACACGACACGATGATATGAAACATCAATGGAGAGCCCGCATCCGGCGGACTCTCCATTTTCTTTTTTGCCCAAATACAATTTCTCTTATCATGTACTCTCCTATCACTTAGGCCAACCGGAAATGAATATTCAGAATTAGCAGAAATCCGGTGGGAACCGTTACAATAAAAAAGCCCTCGGATTCAGTCACGGATAAGCATTGTTTCCGTATGCAGAGATGAATGTAATATGGGCAACTTTCAAATTATAACCGGATTCTGATTTTTCCCTCCGGGTTTCCGGTTCTACCCCGAAAAATAAGCGAGAATTTGCGGACTGACTCTCTCTCGGACGCAAATACGAGAATTATGAGAGGTTTTTATAAGACACTGAATGTCAACAGCTTATGTTTTAAAGACCTTTCTCCGTACTGCAATAAGCACCATTCTGGCATGCGATATAGGCCATATCAGGGGCTGAAACGGACCGAATCACGCCCTGATATAAACTGAATCGGACCATAAAATGGGCATTATCGGAGTGTCGTTTGAACTTTCCGGTACTACATCGCAGGGTATATGACATTGCCGTACAGTCTGAAATGGCCTTTATAGTGCCGGATTGGACATTCCCGTACTTCTGTTTTGAGATTTTATTTTGTCAAAATAAAGTCAAGAAAAATCGTAAGTCAGTCTCGCGGGTTTTCTTTGAAAACGCTGATATCAGCGTGTGATAACAGCCAGGGAAATTATGCTCTGGATAAGATTAAGGAAACATGCTACGGATATGAAACAAATGTATTCCGTACGCGCAAAATCAATGTAGGTGCATGCAGTTACGGCCGTCGCACCAAGCCTTTACGTTCTGAAAGTCGCAGAAAAGGCATATATTTGCCGTGTAAGCAGAGAAAAGGCGTTCTCCCGCCAACTACACCGTATGGTGCATATAAACACGGGAGAACGCCTCTATTGCGTTTTATTTAAGTATTTTCTTTCCACCTACGATATACAGACCGCGCCCCATGCTGTCTATATCGTCGCCAAGATAGCGTCCGTCGATGCTGTACACACGCTTGTCTGAAGCCTTCTGGTCGCCGGTGATGTCCTCAATGCCGTCTGTAACAGGCAGAGATACTCTCACTTCGTCGAGGAACTGACGCATGGATGATGCGAACTTAAGGCGTCCCTTGCCGCTCACATTAATCGTCATCTCACACTCTGTCCATTTCTCCTCAACGATATCAAACTTTCCGAGTTCTGTTTCCGTGCCCGTCTGGCTGTCTACGAAGTAAACAGTCATGGTGCTCTTTTCACCAGTCCACGGACCAACGAGACATGTGAGCACAGCTCCTTCCTTAGCCTCAAACTCAGGTGAGGTGAGCGATCCCGGTGTGCTCTTTGTGCCGAAACGTGCACACTGTGCGCCTGCATAATGCTTCACGCCTGTCCATCCTTCAAGGTCACTCTTCAGAGCAGAACCTCCCAGACCGCTCCATATGCCGTCGTTGCCACCCTGGCTCGAGTTGTCATCGAATGTTTCTAGCAGCAGATAGTTTTCACGTTCCACCGGAGTGGCTGTGAATTTGAACGATACAGTGCCGTCGTCATTGAGAGTTATGTCCGTGACAGACTTGCCAAGACTTCTGTGTCCGTCTGCATTGTCTGTGTACCACAGCGGTTTCGGGAACGAGATACTGTTCAGACAGTCGTTTCCTTCGAACGGATAAAGGTCGCCGGCAAGGTCATCCTGATCCAGTCCGTCAGAATTGTCAGCATGGAATATTGTGTAACGCTGACGATCCTCGTCATTGTTCACAGTGTTGCTGTTCCACACAGCTTCATCATAATCCACATGCATGGCCATAAGTCCTGATGCAGGCTGAGCTGCGTCCCATCCGCTCTGCTGACGGTTCTCCAGCAGTATGAATTCATCCTTATTGCCGCTGTTGTATATTATGTATGCGTTGCCTCCCTTGCTTGTAGGCTCAAGAGCGCTCACCTCCGTATCTTCAGTCAGCTCCACAGGTGTTATCCATCCTGCCACCCATTTCTCATATGCTGTGTAACCAGAAGGTGTGAATCCACCGTTGTTGTAGCTTCCGTAGTCCATCAGGTCCCATACGTTCATTCCGAAATTGCTTGCTCCGTACTGTGATGTGTCGTACACATCGGCATAACCTAGACAGTGCGAGAACTCATGACATATAGTTCCGATACCATCCACAGTTTCCTTGTAGCCATGCTCGTTGTCGAGAGTCATCTCACAGCTGCACGCATAAGTATTTATGTTCACATTGTCGAGCTTCAGCATCTGGCCGTAGTCACTGTCAGACAATGTCCATTTGTGAGGCCATATTGTATTGGCTGATCCTCCGGCTGCCTCGCCCATTCCGGCGTAAAGTGCGAATACCTGATCCACCTCGCCGTCGCCGTCCCAGTCATAATCTGCGAAATTCACCTCACCGTCGATAGCCTTGCATGCCTCGGCCACCATTTCGCCGGCATGAGCATCTCCACCCAGACCAACATTCATGCCATAATATGCGTATCCGTTAGGCATGGCAACAGGACCTACAACGTCGAATTCCACATCGAACACACCATTGCTCTGAGCCTTGAAATAGTCTCTCACACTGCCGTTAAAACCGTCCTCCGTGGTGAAACCCGGTTCGTTTGCAACTTTCTTATAGAATTCCAGGTTGTGATCGGTTTTGAATTTCTTGTCGCTGAACTCAACAAGCACTATCAATCCCTTCTTTTTGCCTTCGAAAACTCTACCATTTCCTCCGGTAAGTTTGCGCGCTCTTGCACGATTGGCTTTGTCGAATACTGCACGGCGAGCCTTGGCATGTGCCGCCAACACGGTCTTGTCCACCTTCTTGAACACACCGTTTGCATCAGCTACATAGCACTCACCGTTTTCCGACTGATAATAATGCACTATGTCGTCTCCCGCAAGCTGGGCACGTACTTCCTGCCCGTCGGCCAGACGAAGAGTTTTCCACAGCCCCCGTTTGGCAGGTACGGCAGACACGCCCAATGCCAAAGAGAGCAGAACAGAACAGATAAAAAGTTTTTTCATATATACAAATGCTTTGAATAATTAAGTCTATCAGAAAAGTCGCCACAAAGCTACAAAATATTTACTATATAATGAAAAAAGCTAACAAATTAGCGTCTTTTTTTGTAATTTTGCTCACTCAACAATCTAAATACAAAATCATTTGAAATGAAAACTTATAAAATTATCATGCCGGTAATCGGCGCTTTGATGCTTGTCGGGTGCTCCAACCGCAACAACTCAAGCGACGAGGTGCTCCAGTCTATCCCATTCCAGAAGGTCACTCTGCAGGACAACTTCTGGCTGCCGCGCCTCAAAACGCAGAAAGAGGTGCTCGTGCCGTTCGCACTCGACAAGGTGCGTCCCGCCATGGACAACCTGCGCAAGACCGGCAACTATCTCAACGGAGTGAAGGACGAGCTGCCGTTCCCTCACCGTTTCGTGGCTTCCGACCTTTACAAGGTGATGGAAGGCGCGGCATATCTGCTCACGCTGGAGAAGGATCCGGCACTCGAACATACAATGGACAGCATCATCGACCTCATCGGACGTGCACAGGAAGCCGACGGTTACCTGTATGAGTCGCACACGACAGGAGTGTCGGCAAACCACGAACACTGGGGCGGAGCCGGCATGGGAGACAAACCTTACTCATGGGTGGTGCACAGCCACGAGCTCTACAACATGGGACACATGTACGAAGGTGCCGTGGCCTACTATCAGGCAACGGGCAAAGACAAGTGGCTGAAGATAGCCGAGAAGAACGCAAGACACATCAATCACGTGTTCTTCGAAGGCGATCCGAAATACAACGGAGGCAAACCCGTGAACCAGGCTCCGGGACATGAGGAGATAGAACTGGCGCTGGTCAAGCTTTTCCATGCCACAGGCGACTCGCTGTATCTTAACATGGCGAAGCGGTTCATCGACATACGAGGAGTGACATACAAGCCGGAGGGCGACGGAGTGATGAGCCCGAGCTACGCACAGCAGCATCTGCCGGTACGCCAGCAGACCAAGGCTGTGGGCCACGCCGTGCGCGCCACATACCTGTATTCTGGCATGGCGGACGTCATGGCACAGACAGGCGACCAGACACTGCGCCCGGCACTCGACAGCATTTGGGCCAACATCGTTGACACACGCATGCACATCACCGGAGGACTGGGTGCCGTACACGGCATCGAGGGATTCGGCCCAGAGTATCTGCTGCCAAACAAGGACGCCTACAACGAGACGTGCGCGGCAGTAGGAAACGTGATGTTCAACTACCGCATGTTCATGGCCGAGAAGGACGCCAAGTACATCGACGTGGCCGAAGTGGCGCTCTACAACAACGTGCTCGCGGGTGTCAATCTCGAAGGTAACAGATTCTTCTACGTCAATCCGCTCGAGACCGACAGCCGTCAGGCGTTCAACCAGGGTGTGAAAGGACGCTCGCCGTGGTTCGGCACAGCCTGCTGTCCGTCGAACATAGCGCGACTCATACCGCAGATTCCGGGCATGATGTACGCTTACACCGACGATGAGATATACTGCACATTCTACGCCGGCACATCCACAGTGGTGCCGCTGAAGAAAGGAAAAGTCAGTGTGACACAGCAGACAGAATATCCTTTCGACGAGACTATACGTTTCGAGATAAATCCAGAAGGCAAAAGCCAGAAGTTCGCAATGCATCTGCGCATCCCGACATGGGCCGGCACACAGTTCGTTCCGGGCAAGCTCTACTCGTATGTCAACGCCCGCCCGGCCGACTGGAAGCTGCTGGTGAACGGCGAAGAAGTGGAAGCCACACCTGAGAAAGGATTCGTCACCATCGACCGCACATGGAAACAGGGCGACCGCGTGGAGCTGCGTCTGCCCATGGACGTACATTTCAACAAGGCACTGCCGCAGGTTGAGGCAGACAGAGGACGCCTCTGTGTCACAAGAGGACCGCTCGTCTATTGTGCCGAAGCGGTGGACAACACCGCCATGCCTGCAAGCTATGTGCTCTCACCTGAGGCTGGAACGAGCGTGAAGAAAGCCGACAGCGGAATCATGCGCGGCATAGACTTCGTAACGGTGAAGGCGCGTTCTGTCCAGGAGGAAGGCAACGGCAGCCTCACCATGGTGCCATACTACGCATGGGACAACCGCGGCGACGACGCCATGATAGTGTGGATGGCCGACAACGACGAGCTGGCAAAGGCATCCATACCAACCATACCGGAATACATCTCGGACGTCAAAGCAACACACACATTCGATCAGGACGATGTGCTCGCTATGGTAACAAACGGATATCCGGCAAGTTCGTTCGACACTTCCATACCGCGCTGGACAAGCTGGCCGCAGAAAGGAAAGGAACAGACCGTGGAACTGACACTCAAACGTCCGCTCAAGCTGCAGAGCCTTTCGGTATACTGGTACGACGACAAAGGCGGAGTACAGGTGCCGGAATCATGGACTCTGGAATACAAGGAGAACGGAGAGTGGAAGAAGTTCCCAATCTACGTCACAGACGAATACCGTGTACTGAAAGACCAGTACAACATGGTACACCCCGGCGAGGACATCATGGCCGAGGCATTCAGACTGCACATCGTGCCGAAAGCAGACGCTGCGGCAGGTATTCTGAGCGTGCAGATAGAGGAAGTGAAGTAAAAACACTGCACAAAAAAGCATAAAAAGAAATGTCCGCAACGGGTTTCATACACACCGTCGCGGACATTTCTTTTTCCCATTCCGGCCTCAACGTCTCAGCACGTCAGCCAAGCTGCATTTCAAGATCCACCACATCGAGCCACCGTCCGAACTTGTAGCCCACGTTGTGGAAGTGGGACGCCTGCACGAAACCCAATTTCTTATGGAGCGCTATGCTCGGTTCGTTGCAGCCGGTGATGCATGCCACGAGTACCCTGCAACCCTTGCGGCGGCACTCCTCTATCAGTCTGCGCATGAGCGACGAGCCGATACCGCGCCCGCCTAAGCCGTGGGCAACATACACCGTGGTCTCAAACGTATTGGCAAAAGCCGCACGCTCCTTCCACGGATGGGCGTAGCAATAGCCTTCCACCACCCCATTCTCCTCATAGACGAGATAAGGACACGTGGCGGCAATGTCCTTCACACGCTGCCCCATCCGCTCTTCAGTGAGCGGTTCCGTCTCAAACGTCTCCACGCCTTCGGTGATGTAGCGGTTGTATATTTCGGTGATCCGCCTTACATCCCGGTCTTCTACAAATCTTATCATAATCTTTCTGTTGTTTCATTATGAGGTCACACATCATCCATAAGAGCGTCGCAGAATTATCATAACGCTCCAACGGCCGGTCCGCCTCGCCATTATGCCTGCGCCGAAGCTGTCTTTCCGTCCGCCTGCAGAGCGCGTTCGGCCTTTCTGTACATACCTGCTATCATGTCGCAGGCATCCTCAAGACTTATGCACGCGGTGTTTATCATTATGTCGTAATGATGCGGATCATCCCACTTCTGGCCCGTATAGTACTCGTAGTGTGTCGCTCTGGCACGGTTCACACGCCTTACTTCGTTCTCCGCCTTTGTCCTGTCCATGTTGTATTCCTCCATGCAGCGTTCCACTGCATCAGGCTCGTCGGAGCAACAGAACACACGCACCACTCCACGATGTTCTCTCAGCACGAAGTCGGCACAGCGCCCGACGATGACACACGGCTCCTTCTCCGCCAGCGTGTCCACTATCTTACTCTCGGCAAGAAACAACACATCGTCGTCGGAAAGTCCGCGTCCGGCCTGCGTTCCATAGCCCTGCGAAAGCATACACTTGAGCCAGAAAGACGGTATGTTCTGCTCGTTCTTACGGATATATTCCTCGTCCATGCCACTGTCCTGCGCCGCCATGGTGATGAATTCGCTGTCGTAGAGCTTTATACCAAGCTTTGCCGACAACATCTCTCCCAGTCTGTGGCCACCGCTTCCATACTCACGCGCAATGGTCACGACAGTGTGTCTGCGGCTCTCTACGGCCTCTGCAACGGCTCTGCCGGTATATCCCAGCGCACGGTCGAGAACGCGCGTAAAAGGCGTAAGAAAATGAACGATAGGCCCTACAAGCACCGCCGCGGCCACCGTTCCCTCGCGCACACCGCTTATGTTGCCAAGGAAGAACCATGAGAAACCGCACGCCAGTGCCACATTGGATATGTCGAAGCCCAGCTTCACGTAGCCGAAGTCGCCCTTGAAACGGCGTGCCAGCGCCCTGACAAAGAACTCGCCGGCCACCATTGCTATGTCGGCCTTCACTTCAAGCGTTATGCCTATGGCAAGAATAACGCATCCGGCCAACATGCTCATCAGCTGGAAAAAGTAGTTGTCGGGCACAAGCCACGACAGCGACGACATGGAAATGTCGATGAAAGTACCGAAACACAGCGTTATGGGGAGCTGCAGCAGATACATGCGGAGGTCCGAACGCAACTGCCGGCGGTTCATAAGTGGCAGCTCCATCAGCATGAACAGGATGTTCACAATAATGGTCCACTGGCCCATGGTGAGCGGAGTGAACATGCTGAGCACGTAGTTCACACTCGTGATGGGCGATGTTCCGAGCAGCGCCCGTGTGATAAATGCTATACCGTAAGCATTAACAAATACTGAAAAAAGGAAGAGAAGATAGCGTCGTGTTAGATATTTCTTTGATGTCTGCATGATTTAATGATTTATTATTGTCGGTCCGGCACGCTGCCGGTTTTATGTTATACAGAGTCTGAGGACGCCATGCGCCCGTATTGCTGTGGCAGGACGCCATGTCCTGCCGCATGTGAATAAAAACGGAAAACAAACATTTGCAGCGACGCAACCGCGTCACTTACCTGTCACAATCTTCTTTATCTCGTTGAGTTTGTTGAGAGCCTCAACAGGTGTAAGGTTGTTTATGTCGAGTCCGAGTATCTCGTCGCGTATCTGACACAGCACAGGATCGTCCAGCTGGAAGAAACTGAGCTGCATTCCCTCACGCGTCATGTTTATCTTGTCTGCCGAAGGTTTGCCCACGCGTCCTACCTGAGAGTTATCCGCTTCAAGCTCCTTCAGTATCACTCCTGCACGCTTCACGATGCTGCGCGGCATGCCGGCAATCTCCGCCACGTGTATACCGAACGAGTGCTCGGAGCCTCCGCGCATGAGCTTGCGCAGGAAGATGACCTTGCCGTCGACCTCCTTCACACTTACGTTGTAGTTCTTTATGCGTGAGAAGTTCTTCTCCATCTCGTTCAGTTCATGGTAGTGTGTGGCGAAAAGCGTGCGTGCCCGCGCCTTGGGCTGTTCGTGCAGATATTCCACGATGGCCCATGCTATGGAGATGCCGTCGTATGTCGATGTGCCGCGTCCCAGCTCGTCGAAGAGCACCAGCGAGCGCGGCGTGACGTTGTTCAGTATGTTAGCCGCCTCGGTCATCTCCACCATGAACGTCGATTCGCCCAGCGATATGTTGTCCGATGCGCCCACACGGGTGAATATCTTGTCCACCAGACCTATTCTCGCGCTCTCTGCCGGCACGAAACAACCTATCTGGGCCAACAGAACTATGAGCGCAGTCTGACGCAGCAGAGCCGATTTACCGGCCATATTGGGACCTGTTATTATAACAATCTGCTGGCGTTCGGTGTCCAGTTCTATGTCGTTGGGCACATAACGCTCGCCCACCGGCAGCTGCGTCTCTATCACCGGATGGCGTCCGCCCTTTATCTCCAGTACGTCGTCGTCGGCAACCACCGGTCTGACGTAGTTGTTCTCCTCCGCCGTCTTGGCAAACGAGAGCAGACAGTCGAGGCGCGCCACGATGTTGGCATTTATCTGAATCTGCGGTATATATTCGCCGGCGGCCATGACGAGTTCGTTGAACAGGCGTGTCTCAAGGGCGAGAATCTTCTCGTCCGCGCCCATTATCTTCTCCTCATATTCCTTCAGCTCCTGCGTGATGTAGCGTTCGGCGTTTGCCAGAGTCTGCTTTCTCACCCAGTCTGACGGCACCTTGTCCTTGTATGTATTGCGCACTTCGAGATAGTAACCGAACACGTTGTTATAGCCTACCTTCAGCGACGCTATGCCCGTCTGTTCGGTCTCGCGCTCCTGTATCTGCATCAGATAGTCGCGACCGCCGCGCGATATGGCCCTGAGTTCGTCGAGTTCGGGCGAAAAACCGTCGGCTATCACCCCGCCCTTGCTCACGAGCTGCGGCGGGTCGGGCTGAATCTCGCGCTCTATTCTGTCGCGCAGGTTCTCGCAAAGATTCATCTGCGCGCCTATGTTCTCAAGTATTTTGTTGCCCGAATGGCAGCACGCCGACTTCAGCGGCACCATCGCCTGCAGAGCCACCCTTAGCTGAACGAGCTCGCGCGGCGACACTCTGCCCACCGCCACCTTGGATATGATGCGCTCGATGTCGCCCATGCGGTGGAGCTGTTCGTCAGCCATCTGACGGAAGTCCGGCTTGCGGAAGAAGTGCTCCACAACGTCCAGACGGTCTTCTATCTGCCTTACGTCCTTCAACGGGAACACCATCCAGCGCTTCAGCATGCGTCCGCCCATCGGTGTTACGGTGCGGTCGATGACGTCGAGCAGCGACGCTCCGTCCTCCTGCATGGAGTGCAGAAGCTCGAGCGAGCGTATGGTGAACTTGTCGAGCCGCACATACCGCTCCTCCTCTATGCGTGCGAGCGAAGTGATGTGAGAGATGTGCGTGTGCTGGGTCATCTCGAGATATTGCAGGATGACGCCCGAGGCAATCACTCCACTGCGCAGATGCTCCACGCCGAAACCCTTCAACGAGTGTGTGCCGAAGTGGCGCAGCAGCTTCTGTCGTGCGCTCTGCTCGGTGAACATCCATTCGTCCAGCTCGAACACACACCATCGTGTGCCGAACCGTTGTTCGAATTCCTGACGGCACGACTTCTCGTAGAGCACCTCCTTGGGCTGGAAACTGCCGAGCAGTTTCTCCACATAGTCGGCCGTACCCTCGCCGGTGAGGAACTCGCCGGTGGATATGTCGAGAAACGCCACACCGCATGCCGACCGTCCGAAGTGTACGGCCGCCAGAAAGTTGTTCTCCTTATAGTTCAGCACATTGTCGCCCATTGCCACGCCGGGAGTCACCAGTTCGGTGATGCCGCGCTTCACGAGAGTCTTCGTAAGCTTGGGATCCTCCAGCTGGTCGCATATAGCCACGCGTCTGCCCGCCCTTATGAGCTTGGGCAGATAGGTGTCGAGTGCATGATAAGGAAAGCCTGCCATCTCCGTAGCCTGTCCCGTCTCGCGCGAGCGTCCGTTGCTGCGCCGCGTGAGAGTGATGCCCAGTATCTTCGACGAAGCAATGGCATCCTCGCAATAAGTCTCGTAGAAGTCGCCGCAGCGGAACAGCAGCAGCGCATCGGGATGCTTCGCTTTGAGGTCGAAAAACTGTTTCATCATCGGCGTGAGGCCGTCATCTTTCTTTTTTGCAGACATGTCGGTGTATTGATTTTCAACACGCAAAATTACACAAAATCAGCGAAAAAAAACAACATTCGGCTCACATTAAACATCTGACTGACGACAAAATACGCCTGCGGAACGAAAGAAACAAAGCGTCAGGGGGTCAATGAGTACGATAATCTATTATCTGTTTGATTGACTCATCTTTCTTACGTTCCTTCTCAATCATCTGCCGACGGTCCATCTTTATAAACTCATGGTAAAAGTTTAACGCATAAGAGTCCAGCTTGTATGTATTTCCTTTACGAAACGTCTCCCACTCTTTGTCCACTTCACGTTTCATACCAAGAAGGTTTTTAACAAACAACAGATCTACTTTCGCGTTCATATCGTACTTACCTTCCTTCTTTATGTCAGGTTCAAGACTTATGGCCTTACGATAGCAGAAGTCGGCTCTCGCGCTGTCACCCATAACATCGTAGTTCACGCCCATGGCCGTCCAACATCTCATTTTCTCCAAACTGACATCCGTCACATCCCTATATCTGGCGTATGTCTCCACGGCCTGCTTTCTCTGACCGAAATAAGTCAGACATTTTGCTTTGTTGGAATAAGCCATCACATAGGAAGAATCAAGGGCAATGGCTTTATCCAATAGCGCAAGTGCCATGTTCATTGAGTCGCGGTGAAACGTATTCATCATGTCCACAGCCTCGTTGTTCAACTCTATCGCCTGCTTGTATCTGTCTGCGCAACCGACCTCGCACATTATCAAAAGCAAGGCCAACAGCACGCCAAATATCCCTTGAATTTTATTCATAATCAACGGGTTAGATTTATTCATACATACGGGGCATACGCTGTTTCAATCGTACACATAGCCGATAAGCGCTATTATTTCCCGACCGCTCCGAAGATATATGCCGCCATGAAACGGCTTCAAATTTATAAAATAAAACCATACGAGTCAAGCGGCAGAAATGTTTTTTACCGTCCTGCGATAGTTATGTAATGCTTATCGTATGCCTGCTGATAGTCTGCGTGTTTTGTCTGACAGGAGCAATTACACAGAATCATCAGAAAACATTCATTAAACAGTCATCAGAAAAAAGTGTCGTCGGACTAAACAGGAATACTGCGCGAAGCGGTTTTATTAATGAAATGACATCGAACACCGGAATTTTTTATGATAACAAACAGTGATAATAAACATGACAACGCATTTGCCTGCATGACAATAAATTCCTGTTGCCCAAACCAATAAACCGTCACCGCACACCGGACTCATATTTCCGATGCCTTTTTCCACGTCTGATATCGGCGTTTTTAAAGAAAACCCGCGAAACCAACTTACGATTTTTCTTGACTTTATTTTGACAAAATAAAATCTCAAAATAGAAATACGGGAACGTCAAATCCGGCACTATAAAGACCAATTCAGACTGTACTGCAATGTCATATACCCTGCGATGTAGTACCGGAAAGTTCAAACGACACTCCGATAATGCCCGTTTCATGGTCCGATTCAGTTCATATCATTGCGTGGTTTGGACCGTTTCAGCCCCTGATATGGCCCATATCGCATGCTCGAATGGTGCTTATTGCAGGGCGAAAAAATATCCCTCAGACATAAGCTATTGACATTCAGTGTCTTATAAAAACCTCTCATAATTCGCGTATTTGCGTCCGAGGGAGAGTCAGCCTGCAAATACTCGAAAAATAAACGGGGTAGAACCGGAAACCCGGAGGGAAAAATCAGAATCCGGTTATAAATTGAAAGTTGCCCATATTACATTCGTTTCAGCATACGAAGACATCGCTTATACGCAACCGAAACCACCCTCTTTTATCGAAACCCTTTCTTTCTGAAATTCTACTCCACCACTCATAAAGAAACGAAAACATAAAGTACCGTTCACCGCTTTCAGCGTTCAATATTTCAACGGCCGGCACAATAAAAAGCCGCAAAGGCATCCCGCAGCCACCACTGTTTCAAAAAACACTCGCGCAACAGCCTCTTTTTGAAAATTATTTGCTATATTAGCACCGCTGTTACGCCGCGCGGCATGGCTCCGGACACGGCACGCACACAACCGGAACCGCCACCGGCACACCCCTAAACACGACATACATACTGAACCAAACAACACCACGACGCATCATGACACAACATCCTCTATGGTCCGACGATATGTGGCTGCCGCTGATGCAGCTTTATCTGAAAAAGCCCGAAGGCGTGAAACCACTCTACTCGCGGCCACTCATACAGCTGAGTCTCGAACTTCACATCGAGCCGCAACATCTCTACGCGCAGATGTTCAGACTGCGCCGGCCCGACACGCCGTCGCTGCAACACCTGTGGCAGAGCTATTCGGCAAATCCGCGCCGACTGTCGCGCGACGTGAAGCGGCTGCGCCAGATGAACGGATTCGGCACGGCGGGTGCTTTCTATGAGGGTGTGGAAACAGTAGATTCGTTCGAAACCGACTACCGGCCGATAGAAGCCGACCGACGGCTCACGCCCATGATGCTGACAATGATACTCGACCTGTATTTCCGTCTGACACCCATCACCATGGTGGCGGAGACGCCCGAGGTGGACGAACTGGCGCGTCTGATGCGCATATCGCCGCAGCTTGTGGTAGAAGTGATGCACAATTACCTTGTGTGCGACCCCTGCATGAAGCACAGCGACACGTCGTCGCCACTCTACAAACCATGCCTTGAGATATGGCGCAGGTATATCTCGAAAGAGCCGGAAGAACTCGCAGCCACGGCGGCACAGATGCGTGCCTATTTCAAATGACACACCCCTGCCCCGCCTTTTGGCCGTCCTCACACGGCAACCAGCCATAGCCGGAAAGCCATCGCATCCAGCACCGCCGCGCCTTCCGCCTTGCTTAAACATTATTTTCATTATTTTCTTTGATGAGCCACAATAATTTTTATAACTTTGCAAAAGACAGTCTGCGCCCGACAATAAGGAAACAGATCCGCACAGGGCAGGCCGGCACTGTCTTTTTACAAACATCAATTTCACGTATACATGGCTCAGAAACTCATACAGTCACAGGAACAGAAACTGCAGCAGGTGCAGAAGCTCTCGCAGCAACAGATGTTGCAGGTGAGACTTCTCGAAATGCCGTTGGCCGAGCTTGAGGAGAACATCAACGCGGAGATTGACGACAACCCCGCGCTCGAAGCACTGCCGCACGACGATTCGGCTGCCGCAATGGCCGACACAGGCGACGACCACGACGACAGCGATGCCTCGGAAGGCGACTTCGACACCATGCAGGAACGCGAGGAACGCGACGATGCGCTCAACAACGCGCTGGAAAACATAGGCCGCGACGACGAGATGCCGGCGCTGTATAACCGCGAAGAGAACAACGGAGCGGAGTATGAGGAGAAGGTATACGGCGACACCACATCGTTCTATGACAAACTGAAGGAGCAGATGGGTGAGACCGACCTCGACGAAAAGAGCACCGAGGTGATGGAATACATCATCGGTTCGCTCGACGACGACGGTCTGCTGCGCAAGGATTCGGAGAGCATCAGCGACGAGCTGACCATCTACCACAACATCGACGTGACGCCCGAAGAGGTGGACCGCATAGTAGCCATACTGCAGACATTCGATCCGGCGGGCATAGGAGCGCACTCTTTGCAGGAGTGTCTGCTGCTGCAGATAGAGCGCAGACCCGACAGCGAGACAAAAAGACTGATGAGGGATGTGGTGGAAAACCACTTCGACGAGTTCACGAAGAAACATTGGAATAAGATACAGGCCGCACTCGACATAAACGATACCACAACTCAGCGTCTGCAGGACGAACTGCGACGCCTCAATCCCAAACCGGGAGCGTCGCTCGGCGAGACGCAGGGCAGCAACCTGCAGCAGATAACTCCCGACTTCATTGTGGACACAAGCGACGCCGGCGACATAACATTCACACTCAACACGGGCAACGTGCCCGAGCTGAAGGTGTCACCATCGTTTGCCGAGCTCGTGGATACCTACCGCAACAACAAGGCGAACATGACGCGCCGCGACAAGGAAGCGTTGCTCTATGCCAAGGAGAAGGTGAGCCGTGCACAGGGATTCATCGAGGCCGTGAAACAGCGTCAGCACACTCTGCGCATCACCATGCAGGCCATAATAGACTGGCAGCGTAAGTTCTTCCTCGACGGCGACGAGGCCGACCTGCGCCCGATGATTCTCAAGAACATATCAGACAAGACGGGACTCGACATCTCTACGATATCGCGTGTGAGCAACGTGAAGTACGTGCAGACCAACTGGGGCACGTTCCCTCTGCGCTTCTTCTTCTCCGACGGATACACCACGGGCGACGGCGAGGAGATGTCCACGCGCAAGATAAAGATGGCTCTCAAGGACATCATTGCCAAGGAAGACAAGAGCAAACCCAAGAGCGACGACGCCATAACCAAGGAAATGGCCGCACTGGGCTATCCCATAGCACGGCGCACCGTGGCAAAATACCGCGAGCAGCTGGGCATACCGGTGGCACGCCTGCGCAAATGACGGCCCACAAAAGCAAGACGGCAACAACTGTGACACAAGCAATAGACAAATGGAAGGAAAAACAATAATTCTGGCAGCAAGGATAATGAGCATCATTTTCACACCGTTCTATCTGTCGTTGGTAGGACTGATAGCTCTTTTCACGTTCAGTTATCTAAGTCTGCTGCCATGGCAATACAAACTCACGGTACTCGCGCTGGTTTACATTTTCACCATTCTCGCGCCAACACTGCTCATCCGTGTCTACCGACGCAACCGCGGATGGACCCTGCATCAGCTCGGAGTGAAGGAGCGGCGCGCCGTGCCTTACGTCATATCCATCGTGTGTTACTTCGCATGCTGCTACGTCATGGCGCTGTTCCACATACCGCATTTCATGATAAGCATACTCATAGCAGCACTGCTCATACAGATTGTGTGCGCGCTCATCAACACATGGTGGAAGATATCCACCCATACAGCGGCCATAGGTGGAGTGGCGGGCGCACTCATGGCTTTCGCCTTCATCTTCATGTTCAACCCCATATGGTGGCTCTGCCTCGTGCTCATACTGGCCGGAGCAGTGGGCACAAGCCGCATGATTCTGCGTCAGCACACACTCGCACAGGTGGTCACGGGATTTGTCACAGGATGGTTTCTGGCCTACTGGACGGTGCTTATAGTTTAGCGGCAGGGCAGGGGACATGCCCCGAAAACCGCACAGGCACACTTTTGATAAGAATAAAATAACACAACATAAAAACATAACGACACATGAAACCATTAGTAAGTATCATCATGGGCAGCACAAGCGACATGCCCGTAATGGAGAAAGCATGCAAGTTTCTGAACGACATGCAGATTCCCTTCGAAGTGAACGCACTCTCTGCACACCGCACTCCGCAGGCCGTGGAGCAGTTTGCAAAGGAAGCCAAGGGACGCGGCATAAAAGTGATAATAGCAGGTGCGGGAATGGCAGCCGCACTGCCCGGAGTGATAGCAGCAATGACAACACTGCCCGTTATCGGCGTGCCTATCAAGGGTATGCTCGACGGACTGGACGCAATGCTCAGCATAATACAGATGCCACCGGGAATTCCTGTAGCGACAGTAGGTGTGAACGGTGCTATGAACGCTGCCATACTGGCCGTGGAGATGATAGCTCTGGCAGACGAGGAAGTGGCTGCACGTCTGGCAGACTACAAGGCTGGACTGGGCGCAAAGATAGAGAAGGCCAACAAGGAACTGGCCGAAGTGAAGTACGACTTCAAGACAAACTGACAACCGCACACACAGGCGGCAGCCGAATGATGGGCCAAAGCGGCACAAGACAATCCACAACAAAGATACAGGAGGAAATACGGAATGACAGACTTGTTCAACTATAAACGTCGCGAATCGACCGTGGCACAGGCAGGATGCGTCGCAATAGGCGGCGACAACCCGATACGAGTACAGTCGATGACGACAACAAACACCAACGACACCGAGGCATGCGTGCTTCAGGCAGAACGCATAATAAAGGCCGGAGGCGAACTCGTGAGACTCACCACACAGGGTACGCGCGAGGCAGAGAACCTGAAGAACATCAACGCCGGACTGCGTGCCAAAGGCTATGACACGCCACTCGTGGCCGACGTACACTTCAATCCTAACGTAGCCGACGTGGCTGCGCTCTACGCAGAGAAGGTGCGCGTGAATCCGGGCAACTATGTCGATCCGGCTAGAACATTCAAGAAGCTGGAGTACACCGACGAAGAGTACGCCGCCGAACTGAAGAAGATAGAGGCGCGCTTCGTTCCGTTCCTCAATATATGTCGCAAAAATCACACGGCAGTACGCATAGGAGTGAACCACGGTTCGCTGTCCGACCGCATCATGTCTCGCTATGGCGACACGCCCGAAGGCATCGTGGAGAGCTGCATGGAGTTTCTGCGTATATGCAAACGCGAGAAGTTCGACGACGTGGTGATATCCATAAAAGCGTCCAACACCATGGTTATGATGCGCTCGGTACGTCTGCTCGTCAGTCGCATGGACGAAGAGGACATGCATTATCCGCTGCATCTCGGTGTGACCGAAGCAGGTGAGGGTGAGGACGGACGCATAAAAAGCGCCGTAGGAATGGGTGCTCTGCTGGCCGACGGAATAGGCGACACCATACGTGTCTCGCTCAGCGAAGAGCCCGAAGCCGAGATTCCGGTAGCAAAACATCTGGTAGATTACATGACACAACGCGCCGGACACATGCTCATACCGGGCACCGCAGCACCGTCATTCGACTGGCTACATCCGGAACGCCGCGCCACAACCACAGTCGGAAACGTGGGAGGCGACCGCGTGCCTGTAGTGATTGTGAACGGAACAGGCAACGAAACGGCAGACAGCTTCGGCACGGACACTACACCAGACTACATATACTGTGGCGCCACTCTGCCCGAACACCGCATAGAGGGCATGAGATACATTGTGGATTTCGGTGCTTACGACGGCAGCGAGAACGTATTCCCTGTGTTCCCTTCGAACGCCATACCGTTCATATCGCTCGTGAAAGCTCCGCTGAAGTTCCTCGTGCTGCAGTTCGGTACACCTGTTGAGGAATACACAGCATGTCTGAAGGCTCACCCGGAAGTGGTGGCCGTATGCATGAGCAACCACCAGAACCGTACGGGCGAACAGCGCGCACTGGTTCACGAAATGATGTGTGCAGGAGTGAAGAATCCCGTTGTCTTTGCACAGATGTATAACCACAGCGTAGCCGAAAAGGCAGATCTGCAGCTTGAGGCGGCCGCCGACATGGGCGTCCTCATGGCCGACGGACTGACGGATGGACTGTGGCTGATGAACAACGGCGACATTACACTGCGCGACATTGCCGACACAGCATTCGCCATTCTGCAAGCCGCACGACTCCGCACATCGAAGACCGAATACATAAGCTGTCCGGGATGCGGACGCACACTGTACGATCTGCGCACCACCATAGCACGCATAAAAGCCGCAACGGCACATCTGCGCGGACTGAAAATAGGCATTATGGGATGCATTGTGAACGGTCCGGGCGAAATGGCCGATGCCGACTACGGATACGTGGGAGCCGGAGTGGGGAAGGTTTCGCTCTACCGCCGCAAGGAATGTGTGGAGAAAAACATACCCGAAGCCGAGGCCGTGAAACGTCTGCTTGCACTAATCGACAGCGACCGCAAGGCACAACAATAGACGGAAAAGAAACAAACCGAAAGGACAGACCGCAGAAACACTGTCTGAAAGCCAACCTGGAAATCAGCAGAAACAATGTGTGTCTGTCGCTTCATCAAATCCGGAACAACCGAAATACAACCGTATTACGGGTTATCATTCAGCCTGTTGAACACCCATTTGACAGGCTGAATGATTTAAAAAGCCTCCACATACATATTCTTCATGAATACATACAATTCACACAAGAATATCATACTCTGCATAAACAGACACAGAAAAAACCTGTAAACCGCATTATAAATCTAAAAAGTCAATAACTTCAAACCGTGAATCAGCCGCTGAAGTGACCGGTGTTGATTCGTACCAACAGCAACACAACATGAAACAGATATTAAGTATTGTAGCTTTTCTGCTGCTAAGCATGAATGCCACTGCAGCCAACCATGTTTTGTTTGAAATAGGAAAGAAAGACGGGGCTGCCTCGGAGTTTGCACTGGCACCGGACCAATACAAGAAATTTCTGATGAAAAACAGTGGTGTGAAAACATACTACATAGGATATTCCGATGCAGGAAAAGACTGGCCATACGCCTTTCCGGGACCACAGGACGGCTGGGGAGGCGGCGGTTACTGGTCCGGCTATCATCCAAGGCATTTCCCGGTGATACAGTTTGAACTGGAGAAACTGGCACAGGAAGGAAACTGCAGTCTTGTAATCTCGTTCGCCGGAATAAACAACATTTCCACAACACGATGGCGTGTAGAGATAAACGGACACAGATTTGAAAAAGACTTCAAAGGACATTCATCTGCCAAAATGCTCAAGGGAGAAGAAAAAGCCGCACCGGAAGAATGGACAATAGAATTCCCCGTCGGATGGTTGAAGCAAGGAATGAACCGCATACAGCTGGGTATTATAAAAGGATACTGGTGTGTGTTTGACCAGATAAAACTGAACACGCCCGACAAATGCCGTCTGAAGAAAGCGACATCAAGTCTGATCCGATCCGTAAAGGCCGCTCCGTTCGAATACAAACGCGACGGAAAATACTATCAGCCGGTACTGGTGGACATGATACAATATGACAAAGCACGGACGCTTACATTTGAGACAAAGGGAATGAAAAGCTGTACGAGAAAAATAGAACCGGGAGAAAGCATACAAGAAATACTGCTTCCGGCCGTAAAAGGAAAACGTACACAGACATTCCGAATCAAAGCAGACAATGAGGTTATATTCACAGGAAAGATAGAACGGAGCCATCAACCGCTTCATACCTATGCGGATTATGTTGACCTGCTGATGGGAACAGGAAACTCAAGATGGATGTTCAAGCCGTCGCCAACATTGCCGCTGGCCATGGTGCAGATAGCTCCCGACAACCAGGACGAGATATGGAAGGCCGGCTACGAATACAGCATAGAGAATATCATGGGATTCAATCATTTCTGCGACTGGACCATGACCGGCTTTATCATGCAGCCGACATGCGGTCAGCTCCAGGTGAATCCCGGCAGAGATAACTTCCCGGACGAAGGCTATCGCTCGCGTATAGACAAAGCAACAGAAGATGCCAGGGTGGGCAAATACTCTGTTTACATGACCGACACACATATTAAGGCAGAAATAACATCCACCCGCCGCGCCGCCATGCAGCGCTATACGTTCCCTGAAAGAGACGACTCGCGTATATTGATTGATCTGTTCGCACCCAACGAATATCCTCACAATCTGAAGGAAGCCGTTGTAACAAAGCAAAGCGACAGCGAGATATGCGGATATGCAACCTATTACAACGCATTCACTGGCTATTCGCTGGAACAGGAATACACGTTGTATTTCGTACTGCAGTTCAGCAAACCGTTCGAGTCCATGAACGGATGGACAAACGACAGTGTGAAAGCTGTGACGGGATACATAGGCAACTGGAACCGTAATCACGAATTTTCATCGAAACCCGAAATCCTGACAAATATATCCGAACTGAAAGGAAAAGGCGACGCCGGCGTGTTCCTGAACTTCAAGACAAAGGAGGGTGAGGAGATAATTGTGCGCTCAGGTGTCTCGCTTGTGGACATAGACGGTGCACGAAAGAATCTGGAACAGGAAATAAACGTGCCTTTCGGATGGGATTTTGAGAAGGTGGTACAGAACGCCCGTTCCGTATGGGACGACTATTTAGGCCGCATAGAGATTGAAACGGACGACTATCTGCAGAAAAGAAAATTCTATACTAACTTATACAGAGCTTTGTCGGCAAAGGCCATATGGAGCGACGTGGACGGACGTTTCAGGGACGAACGTGAACAGATCAGACAACTGTCGCAACCGGACGACTGCATTGTCAGCGGAGAATACTGGAACACCTTCTGGGACAACCAGCCTCTGTTCAATCTGATAACTCCCGAGATCTCCAGCCAATGGGCGCGCTCCGCCATCACGCTGTATAAGAACAGCGGATGGTTCAATACGGATCCGGCCGGAGTGGAACACACCGGTGTGATGGTTGCCATGCATGTTGTGTCGCAGATTCTGGGCGCATGGCAAAGCGGAATACGTGATTTCGACCTGCCCACAGCTTACGAAGGTCTGAAGAAGATGCTGACAGTGGCACCGCAGAAATATGAAGGTGGAGGAACTGTAGGAGTGGAACATCTCGTGCCATACATGGAATACGGATATATTCCGGCATGGAAAGGACTGGTGTCAAATACTCTTGAATACGCCTACGATGACTGGTGTCTGGGACAGATGGCCCTGTTGCTGGACAAGAAAGACGATTATAAATATTTTGACAAGCGCTCAGAGAACTGGAAAAATCTGTTCGATCCGGAAACCGGATTCATCCGTCCGAAGGATGATAAAGGAAACTGGACGGAACCGTTCGATCCATATCACACACCGGGATTCACAGAAGGCAATGCCTTCAATTACTCATGGTTTGTACCGCACCATCCTGAACAACTCATAGAAAAAATAGGAAAGGAACGATTCATCAAGAGACTGGACGAGGCGATGGAGAAATCGTCATACGCCAACTTCAACGCATCGGGTGATGATTTTTCCAATTATCCAATCAACCATGGAAATGAAACATCGATGGAAGTGGTTTATCTCTTCAACTGGGCAGGCGTACCATATCTGACACAGAAATGGGCACGCGCAATCCAGGAGCAATATTACGGTACCACTCCTTACGACGCTTACCCGGGCGATGAAGACCTGGGACAGATGAGCAGCTGGTTTGTGATGAGCGCCATAGGTATGTTCCAGATGGACGGAGGATGCTCTCAAGAGCCTGTTTACGAACTTGGCTCACCAAGATATCCCAAGATAACAATCCATCTGAACGGGAAATATGGACGCGGCGACAAATTTGTAATAGAAGCAAAGAATGCGTCCAAGGAGAATAAATACATTCAGAACGTCACACTGAACGGCAAGCCCATCAACGATTTCAGAATATTACAGAAAGAAGTTTTGAAAGGCGGATACCTCCAGATACAAATGGGTGACACTCCAAACAGAAGCTGGGGAGCTGACTGAAACGGAACTTTCCGCATGAGTAAAGACAAATCATGACAGGACTTGAACCGCATATCATAAAAGAAACTTACAATCCGAACACAGTATCTTACATAAATATATAAACACATGGACATAACACCTCGATACGTTGCAGACGCCACACGCTACGACAACAACGATATGTACGCACGGTGCGGCCGCTCCGGAGTGCTACTCCCGAAAGTATCTTTAGGACTGTGGCACAACTTCGGAGGCACAGTGCCTTATGAACGCAGCCGCCAGATGGCACGCTATGCCTTCGACCACGGCATCACCCACTTTGACCTTGCCAACAACTACGGCCCGCCATACGGTTCGGCAGAGGAGACCATGGGCCGGCTCATCGACGACGACCTGCGTCCGTATCGCGACGAACTGTTCATTTCGACCAAGGCCGGTTACGACATGTGGCCCGGACCATACGGCAACTGGGGCTCGCGCAAATATCTCATGGCAAGCATCGACCAAAGTTTGAAGCGCATGCATCTCGATTATGTCGATCTGTTCTACAGCCACCGGTTCGACCCGAACACGCCGTTGGAAGAGACGCTGCAGGCACTCGTAGACATAGTGCGTGCCGGAAAGGCTCTCTATGCCGGCATATCGCGCTGGCCGCTCGAGGCGCTGAAGACAGCCGACAAGTATCTGAGAGAACGCGATGTGCCGCTGCTCATATATCAGGGACGGCTGAATATGCTCGACCATGAACCTCAGGAACAAGGCATCACAGACTATTGTGCCGACCACGGCATCGGTTTCATAGCCTTCTCGCCACTGGCACAGGGACTGCTCACCGACAGATATCTGAACGGTATTCCCACCGACAGCCGCATGGCACGCGGTGAACATCTCAAACGCGAGGCGCTGACACCGGAACTGCTGAACCGTCTGCAGAAGCTCAACGATGAAGCGCAGGGCAGGGGAGAGACACTTGCACGCAGCGCACTGAGATGGGTGTTGGAACAACGCGGTGTCACATCAGTGCTCATAGGTGCAAGCAGCGTGGAACAACTGGCCGAGAACCTTAAATGCATAAATAAAGGCTAAAGCAGGGAGGTCCGTATATTATGACTCTATAGAAATTCCGTGGAGATTGGTTTTATTCGTTAATCTCCACGGAATGAAGAAAAACTTCCGGATAATGCGGGATGGTATGAACATTGAAGATGATCTGCTAACGTAACAATAAATTCATGTTGTTGCCATCTGTATATACCAACCGCCGGAAAGGTGTATACATTCCGTATGCCTCCTCGCGCATGATATCGGCATCTTTAAAGAAAACCCGGACTGCTGACTTACAGATTTTCTTGACTTTTTTTTGACAAAATAAAATCGCAAAAGAGATGTACGGCAATGTCCAATCCGGTATTATAAAGGCCATTTCAGACTGTACTGCAATGTCATATACCCCGTAACGTAGTACCGGAAAGTTCAAACGACATTCCGATAATGCCCATTTTATGGTCCGATTCAGTTCATATCAGGGCGTGGTTTGGACCGTTTCAGCCCCTGATATGGGCCATATCGCATGCCAGAATGGTGCTTATTGCAGGGCGGAAGAACACACCTCAGACATAAGTTGTTGGCATTCAATATCTTACAAAAACTTCTCATAATTCGCGTATTTGCGTCCGAGGGAGAGTCAGCGCGCAAATTCGCGAAAATTTTTCGGGGTAGAACAGAAAACTCAGACAGAAAAACCGCAGGGTACTGAAAAATCGTAACTGCCCCTTTGACTTCTATTTCATATTAAGGAAACAACGCCGATACAATGTTGACGCAACCGATTCTTGTAAACCATCACCGTTGAATTAATACAGAACATATATGTCACAGAATATGTGTACATATATACAAGCTGTATGATAAAAACAATATGCAGAATAATCGGCCAATAATCAACAGATACTGTCTACCTGCGACAGTGTCTGTTTACAGAAAAACATTATATACTTAACAAATGAGAATAATAATCTCAAAAACACATTAACTGTTTTTAACTCCGATGTTCAAAAAAAAATCTTTTTAAATTTATTCTTAACAGAAATTATATCTATATTTGCACCGATATAAAAAGACTTAAACCGAAAGCCTAAAAATTATCAAAACACACTTCTTTTAAAAAGAATAACCCTAATAATAATAATACGGTGAGCATAACTCACTAAAACCATTCAAAATTTAACCAACATGAAACAAACGTTCATTATCTCAGCAATTCTATGCTGCATGATGCTTATCGGTTGTAGCGATGATGACGGTAAGTCCACATCTTACGATCCATCACAACCGGTTGTGTTTACTGATTTCAGTCCAAAAGAAGGACAGGTGCGAACGCGCCTCTACATCTACGGAAAGAACTTCGGAACCGACGAGACGAAGATCCACGTAAATGTCGGCGGACAGGAAGCGAAAGTCATTGGCTCGACCGGAGAAATAATCTACTGCAAGGTGAAAAAACGCTCTTATGATGGCAATGTAACAGTAACCATTGATGGCGAAGACGGAAAACCAGCCATCGAACCTTATACATTTGCAGAGAAATTCAACTATGTCGCAAAGACCACAGTAGGAACACTTCTGCGCGTTGTTGACGAATACGGAAACTCCGGTTTCACAGACGGTAGCTTCGACGACGGAGCATCTGTACCGTCAAACGACTGGATGGTATTCGACCCGAAATTCAAAGAAACAGGTGGCGACCGTCTGCTCTTTACATGTAACTTCTACGACGGTCTGCGTGTGCTCAACCTCACACAGAGAACTGTAACACGTCTCTTTGCAAAATCACAATACGAATGTATGTATTCATTCTCGTTCACAGCCGACGGTGACACGCTCATCTTCCCTGATGACAACGCAAACGGTTCGAACGAAACAAGACCGAACCTGTACTACTGTCTGCGCTCTGAAGGCTTCAAGAAACTTCGTCCTTACAACTACGGACCTTGCGCATACAGCGTAGTTTGTCTGCCTAACGGAACCAAATTCTACTCTTCATGGACAAACGCCACAGTTTACAGAATGGAGAATCCGACAGGCGAAATACCTAATACCGACGTTAACCGCAAACGCTGCTTCGCCCTTACAGCACTTACACAGACCGACGGACAGCACATGCGTCTGATACTTCACCCTACAGGAAAATACATGTACATCACCATGGAAGGCGCTCCTGTCGTACTCAGATCAAACTATAACGAAAAGACAAACATGTTTGAGACACCTATTATTATAGCAGGTGCATTCGGACAGAACGGATGTCAGGAAGGAACAGGTGCTACTGCACGTTTTGACCAGGTTTGGGCAGGTGTGTTCGTTAAGAACGAAGACTATGTCAAGAACCCGAGACCTGACGGCGAGGAATATGACTTCTACTTCACGGCAAAGGCAAACAACTGTATATGGAGACTTACTCCTGACGGTGTAGCAACAATCATTGCCGGACGAAGCAACCAGACTGCCGACGGCAAGGACTGGGGATACATCGACGGTGATCCGCTCAATGAAGCACGTTTCCACACCCCGGCCGGAATTGCTTACGACGAAACCGACGAGACATGGTATATCGGCGATAACGACAATAAGGGAATACGCTATATCACAAGAGAATAACCAAATAATCCAATACAAGCTATGAGGAATTTTATAATAATGCTTCTGCTTGCCGTATGCGCTCCTTTTATAAGCATTTCGGCACAAAGTCAAGATGACGAAAAGACGATAGAAGTCACCGGTACTGTTACTGACGAAAACGGCGAACCGCTCATCGGCGTAAGTGTAATGCCAAAAGATGAAGCCGGTCTCGGTGCTGTAACAAATGCCGAAGGTGTTTACAAAATAAAGATACCTGCTTACACACGACTCGTTTTCAACTATATCGGTATGGAACAGCAGGAAGTGCTCATCAAGGAGCAGACAACTGCCAACGTAAAGATGAAAACAAAGGAAGACAATGTTATCGACGAAGTTGTCGTAACCGGTACAGGTACACAGAAGAAAATCACTCTTACCGGTGCTGTGACAACAGTTGATCCTGAGTTGCTCCGCACTCCTACAGCCAGCCTTTCCAACTCATTTGCCGGTGTTGTTCCTGGTGTATTCGCAAGACAGACCACCGGTAACCCTGGTGACAACGTATCAGAATTCTGGATCCGTGGTATCTCTACATTCGGTGCAGGAAGCAGTGCACTCGTACTTGTCGACGGTTTCGAGCGTGACCTCAACGACATCAACGTTGAAGATATTGAAACCTTCACAGTCCTTAAGGACGCTTCTACAACTGCTATCTACGGTTCACGTGGTGCAAACGGTGTTGTACTCATCACAACAAAGCGCGGACGCGACGGTAAGACCCGTATCAACGGAAAGGTTGAATACAGCTACAACACACGTACAAAGACTCCTGAATTCGTTGACGGAAGCACATATGCCCGCTTGATGAACGAAGCTCTCGAAAGCCGCAATATGGCTCCTGCATACAGTGCAGACGACCTTTATCTGCTCGATCATCAGCTCGATCCTGAAGTCTTCCCGAACGTCGACTGGATGAAAATGCTTCTCAAGGACGGCGCCCCGACATTCCGTGCCAACGTAGATGTAAATGGTGGTGGTTCAAACGCACGCTACTTCGCATCTGTAAGCTATGTTGAGGAAGGTGGTATGTACAACAGCGACTCAGCTCTGAAAGACTACAAGACCAACGCCAACTATCATCGTTGGAACTATCGTATGAACTTCGACCTCAACCTCACCAAAACAACTCTTCTGAAGATCGGTGTTGCCGGAGCTCTTGAAAAACAGAACCAGCCGGGGTCTATCTACGATGAAATCTGGACATCTCTCATGGGATACAATCCTATCGCAACTCCTGTAAAATATAAGAACGGAAGATGGGGTTCACAGGGTGAAAGTGGACACAACAACCCGTGGGTACTCGTGACGCAGTATGGTTACAACCAGATCTGGAAAAACACCATCAATACAACTGCAGAACTCACACAGGACTTCAGTTTCATCACTCCTGGTCTTAAAGCTGTAGTACGCTACGGTTACGATATCTATACCGACAATGGTAACAAACGCTGGAAGGCTCCGGAAGGATGGCAGGCAGAACGTCTGCGCGACAGCAACGGTGAACTCGTGTTCACAAAGAAAGTGGACGAGCAGCTCATGATTGCCATACCTTATTCTAACGGTCAGAAGAAAGAATATTTCGAAGCCGAACTGCACTACGACCGCAACTTCGGTCTGCATCAGGTAGGCGCAATCCTGAAATACTCACAGGACGGAACAACCAACAACTCAGAGAACACATACGTTGATCAGACAGACAAAGACCCAATCAAACAGATGAACATCGACTTCCAGCGTACCATCCAGGGCATCGACCGTCGTCATCAGGGACTCGCAGGACGTTTCACCTACGGTTATGCAAACCGTTACTTCGTTGACTTCAACTTCGGTTACAACGGTTCTGAGAACTTCGCAGCAGGCAACCGCTTCGGTTTCTTCCCGGCATACTCAGCAGCATGGAACCTTGGTGAGGAGCCATGGATCAGAAAGGCAGCCCCATGGATCGACATGTTCAAGATCCGCTACTCTTACGGTAAAGTAGGTAACGACTACCTCGACACACGTTTCCCGTTCCAGGGCCGTTTCATGACAGACGACAATGACCGTTACATATACGGTGACTTCGAATCTCCGAATTATACTTATAACGGTATCTCTTACCTCATGCTTGCCAACGAAAACATCACATGGGAGGTTGCAAAGAAGCACGACATAGGTATCGACTTCTATTTGTTCAAAAACAAATTCAGCGGTACCATCGACTATTTCCGCGAGACTCGTGACGGTATCTTCATGACACGCAACTATCTGCCACAGATTATCGGTGTATCCAATTCACAGCAGCCTTCTGCAAACATCGGTAAAGTTCGTTCAACTGGTGTTGACGGTAACCTTGCTTACAGCGACAAGTTAGGTCAGGTGAACTTCACAATCCGTGGTAACTTCACTTATAGCAAGAACAAGATTCTCGAATACGATGAGCAGTACAGTCACTACGGTTACAGCCGTGTAGCCGGTTATCGCGTTGATCAGGCAAGAGGTCTTGTTGCTTTGGGACTCTTCAAAGATTATGATGACATACGTTACAGCCCGGACCAGTCAGCACTCAAGGGTGACTTCGAAATCGCTCCCGGTGACATCAAGTACAAGGACATCAACGGTGACGGTAAGATTGACGACAATGATATCGTGCCTATCGGCTCAACAACAAAGCCTAACCTTATCTACGGTTTCGGTGTATCAGCACAATGGAAAGGCTTCGACTTCAATATACTGTTCCAGGGTGTAGGCAAATCATCATTCTTCATTGACGGATTCACTGTTTATCCGTTCAGCGAAGGTTCTTGGGGTAACATCCTCACTGATGTTGTTGACAACTATTGGTCTCTCGGAAAGAACGAAGACGTGAACGCTAAATATCCTCGCCTTACCTACGGCAAAAACTCAAACAACTATCGTGCGTCAACATACTGGCTGCGTGACGGATCTTATCTGCGTCTGAAGAACCTTGAGATAGGTTACACTCTGCCAAAGGCATTTGTTTCAAGCATGCACATCCAGAACGTACGCTTCTACTTCATGGCTACCAACCTGCTCACCTTCTCTGATTTCGATCTTTGGGATCCGGAGCTTGGCAGCAGCAACGGACAGCAGTATCCATTGTCAAAGACCTTCACACTCGGTATGACAATAAATCTGTAATTACAACACTCGTATAATAATCTAAAGATAACAGATATGAAAAAATACAAATATATGATAGCCGGAGTAGCTGCAGTGTGTGCAACAGCAGCCCTGACGTCCTGTTCCGACTATCTCGATACAGACAAATATTTCAAGGACCAACAGTCGCTTGAACACATATTCAATAACAAGACTAACACTCTGGAATGGCTTTCTCTGAGCTACAGCCGTCTGCAGGGCGATAATATTGAAATAGGTCATAGCGATCACAATCCTACCAACTTCTGCGATGACATGACATTCAATGAAGGTAATAATGGAGAACGTTACCGTAAATTCAAACTCGGCGAATACGGTGATGGTTATAGTTATGACGGATATTACAAGAATTCATGGCCTTGGTCATATGTTGCCATACGTCAGGCTTCTGTATTCATCCACAACGCACATGCCAATGAAGGACTTACTCAGGACGAAGTTGACGTACTCATCGGCGAGGCTCACTTCCTTCGTGGTTACTTCTATTGGTTGCTTATCCGCAAATACGGTCCTGTGCCAATCATGCCGGATGAAGGTGCTGACTTCAGCGACAGTTACGACAATCTGTCATTCCCGCGCAATACATTCGATGAGTGCGTTGACTTCATCTGTAAAGATATGATCGAAGCTGCAAAACGCCTTCCGGACAGACGTGACAACCTCAACAGCGCACGTCCTACCAAGGGTGCCGCACTTGCTTTACGTGCAAAGGTGCTGACCTATGCAGCCAGCCCGCTTTACAACGGAAACACAGAGATGGCTGACTTCACAGACAAAACCGGCCGCCAGCTTATTTCTCAGGAATACGACGAAAGAAAATGGGCTCTGGCTGTTGCTGCGGGAAAAGACTTCCTTGATTACAACGATCAGGCAGGCGTATACAAAATACACACTGTTGGAGTAAGAAAATCAGCGGAAGACACGTCTTATCCTACAACTATCACACCGCCTGTATGCGAACCTTATTCAAGTCTGAACTTCCCGGACGGTTGGGCTGACATCGACCCGTTCGAGTCTTATCGCTCTGTATTCAACGGTGAGCTCTCTATCGCAGAGAATGAAGAAATCATCTTCACACGTGGTCAGAACGACCGTGGCAACAATCTTATCCCTGATGGACAAGAAGATGCACAGGAAGACAGAGGTGTGAAACAACTTGTAAAGCACCAGTTACCTAACTCACTTGGTGGTTGGAACATCCACGGTGTGACACAGAAACAGTGTGATGCCTATGATATGGCTGACGGTACTCCTTATGACCGTGATCGCGTAATGGCAGAATACGGTCCTGGCAACGAATTCACAAATGCAAGAAACAAGAATCTGCATCCATACGACCATCTGCCAGACAACGGCATATACATGGGTTATGCAAACCGCGAACCACGTTTCTATGCTTCTGTTGCTTACAGTGGAACAATATGGCCGGGTGCAAACACAACCGAAGACAGATACCACAACCAGCAGATATTCTACTATCGTGGAGAGAACGACGGCCGTGTGAACAGCAACGAGCGTTGGGTGAACACTGGTATAGGTGTTATGAAATATGTTCATCCTTACGATATAAATGTTGGTAATAATTCATTCATCAAAGACAAAGCAGATCCCGCATTGCGTTATGCAGACATTCTGTTGCTCTATGCAGAGGCAGTGAACAACCTCACATCAAGCTACGAAGTTCAGTCTTGGGATGGTGCACAGACTTACACCGTAAGCCGTGATGTAAACGAAATGCGTCGTGGTGTGAAACCGGTAAGAATGCGTGCCGGTGTGCCAGACTACAAAGACGAAGTTTACGCTGACCGTGATCAGTTCTTCAATGCAATCGTACACGAGCGTCAGGTAGAACTTTTCGCCGAAAACCAGCGTTATTTCGACATCCGCCGTTGGAAGATAGCAGAAGAGCACGAGTCTGAACAGATTTACGGATGCAACACTCTGATGGACAAGAGAAACGCTCTTGAATTCTACAACCCAGTCAGAGTTCCGAAACTGCAGACATCATTCTCACGCAAACAGTATTTCTGGCCTGTATCATGGGATGAGCTCAGACGTAACAAGAACCTTACACAGGCTCCAGGATGGAGAGATTATGAATAATAAATTCACGCAATCATTGATAATATAAAAGATTAAGACAATGAAAAAAATATATTTTATCATATCAGCATTTGCCGTGATGTGCAGCATGCTTACATCATGCAACGACGAATGGGTAGATGAGGTGTACGAACAACTCGTATCATTCAAGGCTCCCGTGGGCAGCAATGGTGTGCACGATATTTACATCCGCTATAAAGAAGACGGAACAGGTCAGTACAAAGTTCCTGTTATCATCAGTGGATCAAAAAACAACGACAAAAACTTTATTGTAAACATAAGCGTTGACAATGATACACTTGCAATTCTCAATAGCGAAAGATTTGCATCAGGACGAGAAGACCTTTGGTTCAAGCAATTACCAGAGCAGTACTACTCATTCCCATCTCAGACATGTGAGATAAAAGCCGGTCAGAACACAAATACATATACAATCGACTTCAATCTCAAAGGTCTCAATACACAGGAAAACTGGGTTCTCCCTCTGACAATCGACCGCGATCCTTCATACAACATCAATATCCGCAACGGATGGTATAAGGCTCTGCTCAATGTAAAACTGTTCAACGACTTCTCAGGAAGCTATGCATCATCAAACATGTACGTTTACATTGACGGTCAGGAGTCTGACGGTGCAGTTGAAGATTATCGTGAATGCCGCGTAGTTGACGACAGATCCGTATTCTTCCTTGCAGGAACAACATGGAGCGAGGATATTAACCGCGCACTTTACAAGATAGTTACAAGATTTGAAGAAGGTGTGAAAGACGATAAAGGTGTCATCACCGGTCCGCTTACACTCAGTGCTGGTGATCCATCAAATCAAATCAATTTTGAGGTAACAGGACCATGTACCTATCGCTATGAAGTTATTAAACATGCAACAAAACCTGATTTGGAACGTCGTATCACCACAATGTACCTCGACTACAAATATACAGATATAACATCTGATCCTAAAAACCCGATGCGTTTCCATGTAATGGGTAACATGACAATGGAACGTCTGTACAACACACGTATCCCAGAAGAGGATCAGGCTATTATATGGCAATAAAGTTCCGAACCCTATGCTGATAACTGCATAATTCAAAAACGGGATGCACTTTCATGGTGCATCCCGTTTCTTTATATTCATTCACATGCAGCAAGTCCGCCACAATCATGTCCTTTCTGCCTGTACTGATTTACAGACAGCCCCTCATCCATCATGCATACACATACAAACAAGCCTGCCGCTAACATGCTGTTCTGACAACACGCCACACGATACGAAAAGCACTTGTTCATACCTGATTACGGCATTATCAGAAAAACAAAAAACAATAAGGCCCATATCGCAGTATGAAAAAGCCCGTATTGCAGCCTGAAACAGGCCATTTCATGCCCCGAAAAAGCCCATTTCGCATGCTAAAACGGGCCGTTCCGCAACACAGAACAGCCCGTTTCACAACTCGGAAGATACACCTTAAAACCGATGATACCTTAAATTGTGGTAAGTATTCAAACAACATCAGTTTCCGAATCCTGTATCAAACTCACATTAAAGAATGATGTTAAACAGATAACCGGAAAGAATTATAAAGAATGTTATCACACCGAAGAACACCGAAATAAGCTTCCACGTCATAACCTTCTTCAACAACGTGGCTTCCGGAAGCGACAAACCAACCACTGCCATCATGAATGCCAGCGATGTCCCGAGCGGTACACCCTTTGCCACAAACACCTCCACAACCGGCACTATGCCTGCCGCGTTGGCATACATCGGCACGGCCAGCAGCACCGACAGCGGCACCGAAAGCCATCCGGCTTCCTTCATGAAGCTCTCAAAAAATCCTTCCGGCACATAACCGTGCATCAGAGCGCCCACGCCTATTCCTGCCACAACATACCATATCACGCCTTTCACAATGCCCATAGCGTCTTTCACAATCGCCGGCAGACGCTTCATGAACGGTGTGTGCTGCCGTTCCCATTCCGCCGTGTCTCTCGATGCATTCTGCTGCATCTGCCTCACCCAGTCGCTCAGATACGGTTCCAGCCTCATCTTTCCAAGCACAAAACCGCCCAATACGCCCAATATGATGCCGCTTACCACGTATATCAGCGTCACTCGCACCCCGAACGTACCCAGAAACATCGCCACAGCCACTTCGTTCACAAGCGGCGACGTGATAAGATAGGCGAATGTCACACCGAGCGGTATGCCGCCTTTCACGAAACCGATGAACAGCGGTATGGACGAACAGGAGCAGAAAGGCGTCACCGCTCCGAACACCGACGCAAACAGATACTGAAATCCGTACAGCTTACGCGTCGTGAGATAATTGCGCAGACGCTCTATCGGGAAATAAGCATTCACAATGCCCATCACCACACTTATCAGAAAAAGCAGCAGCACAATCTTTATAGTGTCGTACACAAAAAAATTCACCGCCTTGCCGGCAGCGCCTGAGGCGTCAAGCCCCATGACTGAATAGACCATCCAGTCAGCAAAATTCTGTATCATAAAAGTATTATCTTATATCCTCGGAAACAATCCTTACACTCACTCTCCGCAGCTGCATTCAGGCATACGGCGCTTCAATATTTCTGTTATATAGAAGCGCGAGAACGCGTCTCTTATCTCGTCGCGCACCCTTACAAACACGCTTCTCACTTCTTCCTCGGTGCCTTCAGCCTCAGCCGGATCGTCAAATCCCATGTGCAGACGCCTGCCCACCTTGCCCTCAAACACCGGACACGTGGCGTCGGCATTGCTGCAGACGGTTATCACATAGTCCCATTCCTCAGACGTATATTTGTTTACGTCTATCGGCACGTGGCCGCTTATGTCCACGCCCACCTCCGCCATCACGCTCACAGCCATGGGGTTCACCCTTTCAGCAGGCCGCGTGCCTGCCGAGCAGACGGTCATGTTTCTGTCAAACGACGCCAGAAATCCGTGGGCCATCTGACTTCTGCAGCTGTTGCCCGTACACAAAACAAGTATCTTCATAAAATTCCATAATTAACAAGTGAATAATAAACGCCCGTGCCTATGAACAATACCGCCGCCACACGGCCGAACCATTTTCTGAAAGTCTGCATACGGTCGTAGAACCGTCCCAGACCGCTGATGCAGTAGGCCAGCACCCATGCCACAATCACGACAGGTATTCCCGTCGCCAGAGCATACACCACGGGCAGCACGTAACCCTCGCCCTCAACCACCGACATGGGTATAAGCATCCCGAAGAAAATCAGTCCGCTTGCCGGACAGAACGTCAATGCAAGCAGCACACCCAGCAACAGACTGCCCAATGCTCCGTTACGTCTCCTGCCGTCGGCCGAAGGCAACAGCTTTATCTCCGGAAAACGCAGCCGGTCGCCCAGCAGCATCAGCAGTCCGCAGACAATGAGTATCGGACCGAAAAGCCACTCACCCGCACGGCTTATGCCGTCCTGTATGAAGAACGTGTCGGCACCCTTGCGCACCACGGCTATCAGTATGCCGCCCAGTATAGAGTAAGCCACCACGCGCCCCAGTGTATACAGCACACCGTTCATGAATATGGCGCCACGCCGGTCCATGTCTTTCGCTATGTAACCTATCGCCGTTATGTTGGCGGCGAGCGGGCAGGGACTAACCGCTGTGAGCAGTCCCAGGATGAAAGCCGTCACAACCGGTATGCCGCTGTTGTCCGCCAAAGTCTGTAGAAACTCCATATACGTTCTATTTCAACAGTTGTGTTATCTTCTGTTTCAGCGCGTCCTTGAAAGCCTTGGTGTTGCTGCGCGCGTTCTTGAAGGCGTATGCCGTCATGTCGCTGCGCATCTCCGCCTTGCCCTTGTGCCTGTTCACGTAGAGCGACGACCAGCTCACACGATACTTCTTCGCAAGCTCTCCGCCCTCGTCAGTCGATATATCTACCTCCCTGAAGCGCACCTTCTTCTTTTTCACCATGTCGGCAAAGTCGGTATACACCGTCTCCTTGGCATACTTCTCTATCGCGCGGCATGTCAGACAACGCTGCCTGCCGTGAAAGTATAACACCTCAACATAGTCTGCACCTGTGCTCTGCGGCAGGGCCTCCAGCGTGAGCACACACATCAATGCGGCCAGTATCAGTCTTTTCATTGCTGCGTCTTTATTTCTCCAACAATGCTTTCACCTCGGCAAACGTCAGTCGGCCCTTTCCCACAACCTTGCCGTCCACCACGAGAGCGGGAAGAGTCATCACGTTGTAATCCATTATCTTCACGATGTCCTCCTCCTTTGTCACTGTGGCATCGAGCGCCAGTTCCTTCACTACTTCTTCAACTGTGGCGTACAACGCCTTGCATCCGGCACAGCCGGTACCCAATACTTTGATTTCCATAATTTAATATTTTTATAGTGTTAAACGTAATTCGCAAAACTACGAACAATGCTTTTAAAAAAAAGGAAGTTCAATCACAGCACTTCCCCTTCTTCTCTTCGCAGTGCGCAAAGAATGTTCCGAACATCTCGCTCGCCAGTTTCCAGTTCTCCCGGTTTATGCAATATTTCACCTTCGGAGCCTCAACCTCGCCTTGTATCAGACCTGCGTCCTTCAGTTCCTTCAGGTGTTGCGACACCGTAGCCTTTGCTATCGGCAGCTCCTCGTGTATGTCTCCGAAGTAGCAGGTGTCGCGTCTGGCCAGAAACTGCATCACTGCTATACGTGCCGGATGGCCCAGCGCCTTGGCAAAACGCGCCAGCTGTTCCTGCATTGCCGTGTATTCCTTCTTTTCACTCATATTTCCGATATTGTTTGCAAATATACGAACAATATCCCAAAAACGCACCGTCACTCCGCATTTTTTAATATTTATAACATATATTGAATCTGTTTCTTTCCGTAAAAAGCCGTTTTAAAGCCACACAAGCCCGCAAAACCTCCGCGACGAACAAATGCCCGTCAGCCTCCGTAAAAGGCGAAACAGCCCAGTTTATACACGTCGTAGAGCCTCAAACGCGCCTTTCCGCCCGTGAGCAGTCTGCGCTCCAACCGTCCGAAGAGCCCGTGCCACATCCTCACTACCCACAATATGTGCCGGCGGCGCAGCCCGTCTGCCACGTCTATCATGCGCGAATAGCCCCGCATCTCCGCCTCAAAATCGCGCAGTGTACGCATATCTTTCTCCGTCTTCGCCACGAAACACCCATTGCTCTCGAAGTCGTCCATCACCACAGCGTTGTCTATATGTGCCACCGTCACGCCGCTTTCCTCCAGCAGACGGCCGAATCTCACGTCCTCATAACGCCTCATCCGCTCGTCAAAACGGCAGCGCTCCATCACGCCACGCTCCGCCATGAAGTTCACCGAACGGAACGACTGATACGGCCGTTTGCTCCTTTCCTCCGCCGTGTGATGCTCCTGTGCCCTGCGTTCGTATGCACAACGCAGATTGCGACGCACATCGTCTGCCGTGCCACCCGTGCGTATTCCTCCAATCACCACGCCCGCTTCAAGCGCCTCCAGATAGCGTATGATAAACCGGTCGTCTGGTAAAGCCATGTCACAATCAACGAACAGAAGCCACCCATACCTGCTTATGCCGGCCAGAAAATTGCGTGTTGCGGCTGCTCCCCTGTTCTCCGCGCACTCCACATATCTGCAGCCCGCCATCCGTTCTATGCCCCTGTTGAAAGCCACGGCGTCCCTGTCCGTCGATCCGTCGTCGGCAGCTATTATCTCGTAACGCAGTCCATCCACGGCATCGCACAGTTCCTTGAGGCGCTCCACCATCGTGAGGCACCTCGTGTTGTAAACCGGCAGAAGTATCGAAAGTTCGTTTCTAATCATTGTTCTTGTCATTATTCCAACGGCCAAAGGCTATATATAAGAAACTTCCAGGCCGTTCTTTCAACCAGCACATACGTCAGTTGATACGCATCCTATATTATGCAAATATATGAATAAAAAACGATAGCCGCCCGCCACAAAGCCATTTAACCTGAAAAAACATGCGCAATCAGTAAAAAAACAGCCGCGTGACGATGCAATAGGAATTATTTTAATATATTTGCCGACATACCGTACACTCCGCCCGACGCCACTTTCACGGCATCACATCACACTGCGGCGTGACACGGCATGCAGCAAACGACAGCACACAACGTGCCCGTGACCGCCACACAATACACATACCTCATCATTAAAAAGCCACACATTATGACCGACACTTCAAAAACCACCCACATCCTTTCCTCATTCCACGGTATCCTTACCCGCTCTGCGTTCATCGCTCTCTGCGCAATGACGGCCGCCACAGCCCATTCGCAGCCGTCAGGACAGCGCACCGTGCGCCAGTGTCTCCAACCGAACAGTCCAATAGGAGCGGCGCGTGGCATTTGGCCGGGACGCGTTGTGTGGAGCCATGCGCCCGGCGCGGCGACATGGGAGGATAAATCCCGCGACGATAAGACAACCGGAACGCCCGATGCCGACGACATGTGGTTCGCCGACCGATACAACTCCGACGAGGCGTGCGAGTGGCTTGTGCAGAACACCGTGCTCTCGCTCACCAAGCAGAAGAAGCTGTCAAAGGCATGGAACGACATATTCGTGTATTTTAACAAGACCCACGACCGCGGATCGAAAGGCTACCGCAAGGGTGAGAAGATTGCCATAAAGGTGAACAACAACAATACTTTCTCCCACAGCGACAACCCGAGCATCAACGCCTCGCCGCAGCTTGTGCTCGCCCTTCTGAAGACTCTCGTCGAGGATGCCGGCGTGCCCGAGGAGGCAATCACCGTGGCCGAGCCGAGCCGTTTCATCACCGACTGCCTCTACAACAAATGCCATGAGGCCTATCCCGGCGTGCGGTTCGTAGACAACGCGGGCGGCGACGGACGTGTGAAGTCCGAATACGTGGCCGACGCTATGCACTACTCGCGCAACAACGGCCGCCTGGCGCGCGGCATATCCACCGCCTTCACCGAGGCCGACTACGTCATAAACATGGCCCTGCTCAAGGGTCACGTGGGGCAGGGCGTGACCCTCTGCGGCAAGAACTGGTACGGCACGATGAGCATACACGCCGACTGGCGCAAGAACTTCCACGACAATTTCAACCAGAACAAGAACGGCCGGCCGAAATACATCACCTTCGTCGACTTCATGGGACACAAGGACCTGGGCGGCAAAACGCTCATCTGGTTCATCGACGCGCTCTATGCCGCCAAGTTCGTAGATACCAAGCCCGGCCCGAAATGGACCATACCACCCTTCAACAACGAATGGCCCTGCTCGCTGTTCGGCAGTCTCGATCCCGTGGCCATCGACATGGTGGGCGTGGATTTCCTCACCAGCCAGTTCCCCAATATGCCCGACGCCGACTTCTCCGACATGTATCTCGTCGAGGCTGCGTCGGCCGACAATCCTCCTTCGGGCACGACCTACGACCCGGAGGGCGACGGAACGCCACTCAAAAGCCTCGGAACTGCCGAGCACTGGAACAACGTGAACGACAAGCAATATTCGCGCAACATGGGCCGCGACGAAGGTATCGAACTGGTTTACAGCAAAAAGACATTCTGACATAAAATACATACCACTATGCGACATACACTCATCATTCTTGCCACAGCGCTCTGCGCCTTGTCCGTTCCTGCTTACTCCGCGTCGTCTCCCGGCACCATCTGCGCACCGGTGAAGGCTCCGCAACAGACTTTCAGGCAGTTCTGCGAGGGTTTCAAACCGCTCAATGCCGGCACGTTCGGCGTAGAAGCGTTCGGCACGACCGACGCTTCCAAGGTTTCTGCCGACGCACACATCAGTCCGTCGTCGCCTTTCCTGCCCACCGACCTTACGTGCGACTGTCAGGAACAGAGCGACATATACTGGAACAAGGGCAGTATAATGAAAATCGGCAAAAACGCCACCGTGGTGTTCATGAACCGTCTGTGCGACGACTCACACGACAACGCGCTCTACCGCTACGACCACATCGTAGCGACATACGACGCCGACGGCCGTCTGACCGACAGTTATATCATAGGCCGTTCGGGCCGTGCGTGGAGCGTTGAGGTGAAAGGCACTGCCGACGCGGAGGGTGGCATCACCATGAACGTCACACGCCGCGACCTCGCCATACCCGCGATGATTGAGGAATACGCAGACCTCACGTTCACCGTCACCGCCTCGCGCTACACCATAGGCAGCGACGGCTACATCTCGCGCACATCGCTCGGCGTGCCGCGCAGCGAGACAGTGAAGGCCGACGCCATACCTGCCACGAAGGAGGAGTTCGACAAACTGCTGGCAATGTTCACACCGCTAAGCGACGGAAAAATAACTGTCAGCTCGTTCAAAAACGACGAACAGCCCGGAAAGGAGATAGACTGGAAATACGTGCGCGCCTTCATCAACCCTGCGCCCGACTGCGACTGCGCTCCGATGCGCACGCTCTGGACCGCCGGAAGCATGATAGAGACCGCCGACCGATACATCCTGCTCATGACCAAGAACTGCGATGTGCCGCGAGGAGGCTATCCTTTCAGCGAGTATGTAGTGGCAACCTTCACCAAGGACGGCCGCACAATCGACGTCTGTCCCGTGGCTCGTATAGGCGACTTCTGGGATGCCGAGATAACAGGCAACAGTTCGCCGTTCTCGCTCAAAGTAAGACAGGCTGTCACATCAATGGCTGAAGAACAGCCGGGCACAGGCAATACAGACAACGTGCACACACAGACGTGCACCATAGAAGCCGACGGATGCATCACGCTGAGCACATCGGGCCGCACCTTCGCCGCCCCGTCCGACAGCGAGGGATGGACTGAACAGAAATAGAGACCACGCAAGCAGACTGACGATACAATGCACATGTTAAGATAGTATAGTGCACGCCCCCTGACGACACAGCTTGCAGAGCTTGACCATACAGCGCGCGGAGCCACACCGACAGCTCCGCGCGTTAACATTTTTAAGTTAAAAATTTCGCCCGAAAAACTTCCGCTCCGCCACTCAAAATAGAAAAGCGGACGCTCCCCAAACGGCCTTCTCCGGCACAGAAAAAGCCATTCCGTAAACACGCCTTGCGAGCCTCTACCCCCAGGCTTTCGGAGTGCGTCGCGCGGAAAAGACCATTTTGCACCATGAAACAGCCCATTTCACAGCATGATAAAGCCCGTATCATGGGGTGAAAAGCTCAATATCGCATGCTCATATAGCCCATATCGCAGGACAGTATGCGGCGTGTCGCATCATGGTTCAGACGCAACCGTCTTATTATCAGCACATTATCCCAACCCCTTCATAACTCGCGTATTTGCCGACGGACGCCGCGTCGCCCGCAAATTCTTCGAAAATGAAGCACCAGTTTTTAACATTCGGCTTCACTCTGTGCCTCTCACAGCAACCACGCACTGTGCCCGCAGCAGGTCCTTATGCTACGTTTCATGACGTTCCCTTATTATTCACGCCCGCAACAGTCCACACTGCCACATCACATACGCCGTAAAACAGAAATGCAAAAAAAATAAAAAAATGAAAACAATAATACAATTTCTGATACTCCCTATTATCAAAAAACACTATCTTTGCATAAGATAGGATACGGTTCGGCAATGCCATGTTTGGCAAAACTTTGTTTTCCCACATCGTCATTGCGCTCACCTTTCACTCTCTTTGCATAAGATAGGATGCGGTTCGGCAATGCCATCTCCTGTAAAACTCCGTTTTCCCGATTTGTCATTGCACTCACCTTTCACTCTCTTTGCAACAAACAGAAAACGTTCGGACCGGACATTAAGAAGACGGAACAGCGTGTCCGGCATACGCCATTCACCTTATTGATTCTCTGAAACAGAACTACCAGGGGTCGGCAACCGACACTTTTTCTAATAAAAGCAAGCTCCGTGCACGTGCACGGAAACACGCCGGACACGGCGGAACATTTACAAACCTAAACCGGAACGATTACGGCATAACAATGAACGCAAGCCCTAACAGCATGAGACACAGCCGCGAAGCATCCCGTACAATAGCAAACTGTACGGGCGCAATACTTTGTACGCATGTTTCGTTCGGCATCAACTCCGCATGCACCGGCCCGTCACAGTTCATGCCACGCCGTTGTCAGTATCCGTCGGGAGGCTCCGCAGCGTAAGCATAGTCAACAAGAAGGCAGACAGTCTGCCTGTATCGCGTGGCACGCAGACCGGACTCCGCAGGAAACAATCAGACAGAAGAAACAACAATAATAACAGTATCACATAAACCTAATACGGTAATGACTACACGAAGAGACTTTCTCAAACAGATGGGAGTGGCAGCCGCAGGCTTAGGACTTGCGCCACTCGGTTCGCTGGCTGCACGGCCGGCAGGTGCAAACAATGCCAAGGACGCCAAAGGCGACAAGGTGAAGATAGCCTTCATCGGCATCGGCAACCGCGGTGAGCAGAACGTAGGCGAGTTCGAGCGCACGGGCATGATAGAGGTGACAGCGCTTTGCGACGTCGATCTCAAGGGCAAACAGTCGCAGAAGGTGCTCGGCAAGTACCCCAAGGCAAAGCTGTTCACAGACTACCGCGAGATGTTCGAGAAGTACAGCCAGAACTTCGACGCAGTGGTGGCTTCAACTCCTGACCACAGCCATTTCCCCATTGCCATGCTGGCACTCGAATATGGCAAGCACATATATCTGGAGAAACCGATGACCCGTACGTTCATCGAGGCCGAACTGCTCATGCAGAAAGCACGCTCATGTCCCAACGTAGTGACTCAGGTGGGCAACCAGGGCCACTCCGAAGCCAACTACTTCCAGTTCAAGGCATGGCAGGAAGCGGGCATCATAAAGGACGTTACGGCCATAACAGCTCACATGAACAATCCGCGCCGCTGGCACAGCTTCGACTCAAAGATGTACCGTCTGCCTTCAGGAGACACTCTGCCTGACGGAATGAACTGGGACGCATGGCTCGGCGTATGTCCGTGGCACGACTATTCGGCAAAGTTCCATCAGGGTGACTGGCGCTGCTGGTACGACTTCGGTATGGGCGCACTGGGCGACTGGGGAGCACACATTCTCGACACGGCACACGAGTTCCTCAATCTCGGACTGCCCTATGAGGTGTCACTCACTTACGAGAAGGGCCACAACGACTTCTTCTTCCCGTATTCTTCCACCATTCTGTTCCGCTTCGGCGCAAGAGGCAACATGCCGCCGTGCGACGTGACATGGTATGACGGTATCGACAACCTGCCGCAGCTGCCGAAAGGCTATGGCAAGTCGGAATACAATCCGGACATACCCGCAAGCAACCAGGGCGACACACCGGTGGCAAACCTCAACCCGGGAAAGATAATCTACAGCCGCGACCTTATATTCAAGGGCAGCAGCCACGGAAGCACACTCTCCATCATCGGCGACAAGGCTGAGGAGATGAAGAGCCGCCTGCCGGAAGTGCCGAAGAGCCCGTCCAACCACTACGTGAACTTCCTCCGTGCCTGCCAGGGAACAGAGAAGACACGCTCGCCGTTCGAGATCAACGGTGTACTGAGCCAGGTGTTCTGCCTCGGTGTGATAGCACAGCGCCTGAACACACAGCTCTTCTTCGACCCGCGCACAAAGCAGTTCACCAACAATGCCTTCGCAAACTCACTGCTCGCAGGCATGCCTCCGCGCAAGGGTTGGGAGTTCCTCTACAAGATGTAAGGCCTCACGGCACTGCATAAAGCCATCAATCAACAAAGAAATATACAACTCCGAGCATGAACAAAGGCACAAGGCTCATCATGGCGGCCGCCATACTGGCCGCGACGGTGTGCTCGTGCAGCGTGACACGCGGCACGGTGTCGGACGGATGGACTCTGGTATGGGAGGACAACTTCGACCAGAAACATTCGTTCGACACAGCCACGTGGAGCAGGATAGACCGCGGAACGTCCGACTGGAACCGCCATATGTCGCATCATGACGCCTGCTACGCCATGCGCAAGGGCAACCTCGTGCTGCGTGGAATACTCAACGACGTGGCGCCGAACGACACCGCCCCGTTCATCACCGGAGGCGTATGCTCTATGGGTAAGCGCACGTTCAGCGACGGACGGCTCGAGATACGCGCGCGGCTCAATGCCGCACAAGGCGCATGGCCGGCCATCTGGCTGCTGCCTGAGAACGGGAGCTGGCCGCGCGACGGCGAGATTGACATTATGGAACGACTCAACGGCGACAGCATTGCCTATCAGACCGTGCACTCTCACTATACCTACAACCTCGGCATAAAGGACAATCCGCCCTCACACGCCACCGGACCTATAGATCCGGACGCGTACAACGTGTATGCCGTGGAGATGTATCCGGACAGTCTGGCGTTCTTCATCAACGGCCACCACACGTTCACCTACCGCCGCATAGAGACCGACAAAGAAGGTCAATTTCCCTTCAACCGCCCGTTCTATCTGCTCATCGACATGCAGCTTGGCGGCAGTTGGGTGGGCGCGGTGAGGCGTAGCGACCTGCCGGTGGAGATGCTCGTCGACTACGTGAGATTCTATAAGCGGCGGCAGTGAGCCCGGGGCCACGGCCGCCTTCACACAAAGACACAACACAGAAAAGGCTCCGCCGCACAACGGCGGAGAACAATCCTAAAACCAATAACACAAATGAGAAAACAGATAATCACAGCCCTCGCCGCACTGCTCATACTGCCGGCGACGGCACAGGAATGGAAACCGCTGTTCAACGGAAAGAACCTCAGCGGATGGACACAGAAAAACGGCAAGGCCGAATATAAGGTGGAGGACGGCGCCATCGTGGGATACACCAAGATGAATACACCAAACTCCTTCCTCTGCACAAAGAAAAACTACGACAACTTCATCCTCGAGTTCCAGTTCAAGATAAGCGACGGACTCAACTCCGGCGTGCAGCTGCGCAGCGAAAGTCTCAAGTCCTATCAGGACGGACGCGTGCATGGCTATCAGTTTGAGATAGATCCGTCGCAGAGAGCATGGACAGGCGGCATCTACGACGAGGCACGCCGCGGATGGCTCTACCCGCTGACAAAGAACCCGAGAGCCAAAAAGGCATTCAAGAACGGACAGTGGAACAAGGCGCGCATCGAGGCTTACGGCAACAGTATCCGCACTTGGGTGAACGACATTCCGTGTGCCAACCTTTGGGACAACAAGACTCTGAGTGGTCTCATAGCCCTTCAGGTGCACGCCATACAGAACAAATCCGACGAAGGCAAGACAATAGCATGGCGCGACATACGCATCTGCACCGAGGATGTGGAGAAGTATCTCACACCCGAAGACCGCACTCCGCAGGTGAACTGCATTGACAACACTCTGTCGCCGCAGGAAGAGAAGATGGGATGGAAGCTGCTGTGGGACGGCAAAACCACCAACGGATGGCGCGGAGCCAAGCTCGATGCCTTCCCTGACAAGGGCTGGAAGATAGAGGACGGTGTGCTCAAGGTGCTGGCAGCCGACGGAGGCGAGTCAACCAACGGCGGTGATATCGTGACCACTGAGACCTACGACAACTTCATACTGACCGTTGACTTCAAGATAACGAAGGGCGCCAACAGCGGTATAAAATACTTTGTTGATCCGGAAGCCAACAAGGGTGAGGGTTCGGCAATAGGCTGCGAGTTCCAGATTCTGGACGACGAGCGCCATCCGGACGCAAAGCTCGGCGTGAAGGGCAACCGCAAGCTGGGCTCGCTCTACGACCTCATACCGGCACCGGAGAAGAAGCCTTTCGACATCAACAACTTCAACACAGCCATGATTATCGTACGCGGCAAGCACGTGGAACACTGGCTCAACGGCGTGAAACTGCTGGAGTATGAGCGCGACAACCAGATGTGGAACGCGCTGGTGGCATACAGCAAGTACAAGAACTGGAAGAACTTCGGCAATCACAAGCGCGGAAACATTCTGCTGCAGGACCATGGCAACGAGGTGTGGTTCAAGAATGTGAAAATCAAGCCTATCAAAATGAAACAGATAGACAAGCGTCGCCGCCGCTGAACATACACAATACGACAACATGAAAAGAAACATCGCATGGATTCTGATAGCCGCATGCTGCGCCACGGCACAGGCACAGGTAAGGCTCTGTCCGCTCTTCACCGACAACATGGTGATGCAGCAGAAGGCCGACGCGCCGCTGTGGGGCACATGCGAAGCCGGCCGAACGGTGAGTGTCACCACATCGTGGGACAAGCGCAAATACGAGGCAGTGGCCGGCAATGACGGCAAATGGCTGGTGAGGGTGGCAACACCCAAGGCCGGCGGACCGTACGAGATAACCATCAGCGACGGCACACCCGTGACGCTGCACAATGTCATGATAGGCGAGGTGTGGCTGTGTTCGGGACAGTCTAACATGGACATGCCGGTCAACGGATGGGGACAGGTGAACAACTACGAGGCTGAGGTGAAGGCCGCCGACCACAGCAACATACGTCTGCTGCGCGTTGACAACACCATGGCCATGCTTCCGCAGGACAGCTTCACGGCGATGAAAGGCGGATGGCAGGTGTGCTCGCCCTCTACCATAGAGCCGTTCTCGGCCGTGGCCTACTTCTTCGGCCGCGACATAGAGAAGTATCGCGACGTGCCCGTGGGGCTCATACAGTCGAGCTGGGGAGGCACTCCGGCCGAGGCATGGACCAGCGGTGCATCGCTCACAGAGCTGCCCGAGTTCCGCGGCGAGGTGGAACGCATATCCTCAATGCCCGAGAACAAGGACGAGCGCGCGGCAAGACACAAGGAGGAACTTGCCGGATGGTTCAACGCCTTCAACAGCAACGATCCCGAATTCAAGGACGGCCGCTTCAGCTATTTCACGACTTCATACGACGACTCCGGCTGGGACGACACGCCGGTGCCGGGATATATAAGCAACAGCAAGTACGACGCGTTCGACGGAATGATAATCTACCGCAGGGTGATAGACATTCCGAAGAGCATGGCAGGACAGAAGCTGACTCTCCGTCTGGGCAAGGTGGACGACGATGACATGACCTTCTTCAACGACATGATGGTTGGCAACACCACCGGCCCGGGCGAGATAAGAGAGTACAGCATTCCTGCCGAAGCCGTGAAAGCCGGCAAAGCGGTGATTACGGTTAGGAGCATTGACACGGGCGGAATGGCTGGCATAACCGGCTACGACGGTCAGGAATGCCGTCTTACGGCCGAAGACGGCACCACGATAAGCCTCAACGGCACGTGGAAAAGCATGATGTCGGCACCGCTCAGCTCGCTCGCCTCAAAACCGCGCGACCCGGTGAACGATCCGAAGAACGCTTGCGTGCTCTACAACGCCATGATAAATCCGCTCGTGGGATATGCCATCAAGGGCGCGATATGGTATCAGGGCGAGGACAACTCCAACCGTGCGTGGCAGTATCGCGACCTCATGCCGCTCATGATTGAGGACTGGCGCCAGAAGTGGGGCTACGACTTCCCGTTCTTCATGGTGCAGCTTGCCAACTTCATGCAGCGCCACGACCAGCCCACCGAATCGCGATGGGCAGAGTTGCGCGAGGCACAGCAGATGACGGCCGAGACGCTGTCGGGATGCGGTATGGCGTGCATAATAGACATAGGCGACGCCAACGACATACATCCGCGCAACAAACAGGACGTGGGCCACAGGCTCGCGTTGCAGGCACGGCAGAAGGTTTATGGCGAGAAAGTGGAGGCTTCGGGACCCGTTTACCGCAACTACCGCGTGGAGAACGGCCGTATAAGACTCTTCTTCGACCACACAGCGAAAGGCCTCGCCATAAGCGACGGACAGCAGCTCAAGGGTTTTGCCATTGCCGGACCCGACCACCGGTTCCACTGGGCAGACGCCGTGATAGACGGCAACACGGTAGTTGTGTCGTCGCCCGAGGTGAAACATCCTGTCGCAGTGCGCTATGCCTGGGCCGACAATCCTGAGTGCAACCTCACCAACAGCGCCAATCTGCCGGCCGTACCGTTCCGCACTGACGACTGGAAGGGACTCACCTACGGCAACACATCATACTGACGCACACACGCCGGCGACATGCAAACGCGGCCGTCCGGCATTATGATAATCAGAAATCAGAATGTAAGACAACGCAACGGTGTGCTTACATTCTGATTTTTCTTATGTCGTCATAGCTGCCCTCCGCGCGGACAACATGCCCGCCGGGCGCAAATATCGCGGTATTTCGTGTGCAGCCGTAACACACATCGTATCAGACAGTTACGCAGAACATTCCGTTTCTGTGCAACACTTTCACCGGATGGGACGACGCAATAAAGCCCATTCCGGCGCCGAAAGCCACATTTCTCATCACAGAACCGTCAATAGAGCGACGCGAAATGCACTTTATCGTGCCCTGAAAAGCACCGTTTCAGGGTGTGACATGCTCCATATTGCATGCTGATATGTTGCATATCATAGGCTCATACAGTGCATATCGCACGACACGGGCCGCTCCTTTGCTGTTCCGGTTTTCCAGAATGAGCAGCCGGCACGCATTTTTCCAAGTGTCAAAATGCTGCCGTACACATTCATACAGCGACACTCTGACATCCGCCGCTCATCCCGTACCGCCCCGTACAAGCGCCATACGGGAGGCACGAAAAACAAAAAAGCCGACTTCACAGCCGGCTTTCCATAGATTATACAATAACATTATGTATCTTTAACTATAAGCTGTCATTAGCTCCTGTTATGCAAGTAACACCTTTAAGTAGAATACGCTTGCAAAATTAATCATAGGAACGCTTGCGTGCAATACCTAAAAATAACGAAAAATGACAGCCACAAAACGCATCGCGCGCCGTACGTGCGGCAGGCAGATACCTTGTTTTTGTTATCCGACGTACGGCGCGCGGCATATTCCCATGCGCCCGTAAGAAGCGCAGAAGCGTCAGCGGCCCGTGGCCTGTAGATACTCACACTTGCTTATCTCATACTGCGCCATGCTCTCGGCATAGCTGTCGCGCGTGTTGATATATATGGTCTGCGCCTCGAGCAGGTCGCTCATAGTGCACGTTCCGGCCTGATAGTAGTCGTTGTGCAGGCGCAGGTTCTCGGCCGACTGGTTCACCGCCTCGAGCGAGAGTTCTATCTGTCTGTAGGTGTCGTTGAGCTTGTTCCATGCGTTGCGCATCTTTATCAGGAGCATCCTGCTGCTGTCGTCAAACTCGTTTCTGGCGTTGCGCAGCTGCAGTTCGTGCTTCTTCACCTCGTGCGAGCCTCCCCACCACGCCGTGAGAGGCACGCTGACGGTGGCAAATCCGATGAGGAACGGATGGTCTTTCTCCATGATATTGTCATACATATATCCGGCTCCTACCGCCACGGTAGGCAGATTCTTGCCCACTGCCAGACGTTTTTTCAGCTTTGCAGCCTCCACATTGCTTTCGAGCAGACGATACTCGCTGGTAGTAGTGAGCGACGCTTCCGGCGAACAGAAAAGCGAGTCGGGGCGGCCGGGCAGCGAGTAGGGGAACGTCGCATCGACGTCGATGCTGTCCGACGGATAGCCTATGTACTGCGCAAGAAGGCTCAGAGTCACTCCGAGAGCATTCTCTGTCTTTATGCGTGTGTTCTTGGTCTCGTTTTCGCGCAGCTTCACCTGTAACAGGTCGTTGCGGTCGGCCACTCCTGCATCCACCGCAGCCGTCACGTCACCGCGCATGCTTGCCAGCTGTTTCTCCACGGCGGCGATGGTGTTGAGTTTCTCTTTCAGCACCGCGGCCTGCCAGAAATACTGTTCGGTAGTGAGCTTCACCTCGTTCTCCGAAAGGTTGCGCTTCAGCCGGTTCACCTTCACATTGAGTTTCGACAGCTTGTGTGTGTTCACTATCTGTCCGCCGGCGAAGAGCGGCATACCGGCCGACACACCGCCGGCCACGCCGTCCTTCATCATCGACATCGACGCACCCGGCGCCACGTCAACATCTATAAGCGGTTTGTTAGAGTTGAAGGCGAATCCCGACGCACTCACCGTGGGGAAGAAATGGGTGAAAGCCTGCTTCTCGTCCTGCCGTGCAGCCTCTATGTCGTTGCCTGCGTTCTTCATCTTCACATTGTTGTTCAAGGCCATGTCAAGACATTCCTCGAAGGTCAGACGGTGCTGTGCCGTCGCGCCGCACACTACGGCGGAGGCAAGCAGAAGCATGAAGCCACGTCCTTTTATATTTTTATTCATTGATTTATACTATTGTTTTTGTTATGAAAATTGTTTATGAATGAGTGTCGCTTACATACGTACCGTCATTCAGCCTCCATACTCTCAAGCCGCATACGGCTCTTGGTTGTGCCTCTGAACATGAGCATATAGGCGGCTGGCAGCACAGTGAGGAGCAGCACCATGGTGAAGAGCGTGCCGTAGCATATCACCGTTCCCATAGGCATCCACAGACCGCTGCCGCCGAGAATCATCGGGATGACACCCATGGATGCGGCAGCCGACGTGAGGAATATCGGGCGCATACGGCGTCGTGCGGAGTGATAGATGGCCTCCGACGATGTAAGATGGTTGGCGGAGCGCAGCTCTTCGGCATAGTCTATCATTATTATGCCGTTGCGCACAATGATTCCCATCAGGCTCACAATGCCCAGAACGCACGTCACACTGAAGTCCACTCCCTGTATCATAATGCCGGCAACCATACCCGGAATACAGAGCAACATGCTCATGAAGACAAGGAACGCTATGCTCACCTTGCGGAAATGCATCATCAGAATGAAGAATATCACCACTGCCGCAACATACAGTCCGTTCATCACCGGAGGCATCTTCTCGGCATCGTCCTCGTAGTCGCCGCCGAAAGACATGCTGACACCGGGCGACAGTTTCAGGCTGTCCATCTTCTCAATGACACGTCCTGTGGCCTCCATGGCATTGACTCCACGTTTCAGATCGGCCATCACAGTAACGGTGTACGTGCCGTTGCGTCTTACTATCTGGCCGTCCTTCCACTCCGGCATTACCGTTGCCACCTGGCGCAGAGGCACGTCGCCCAGTCCGCCGGCCACACCTATCTGCTCGTCTTCAAGCGATGCCGGAGTGGCCTTGTCGGCGTTCACGCTCTTGAGTTTCACGGGAATGTCGTAGTCGCCTTCCCATACACGCGCCACCGGAAGGCCGTCGCCATAACGCATGGCCAGCGTACTCTCCACTGCGAAATTGCTCACTCCGAGCCGTGAAGCCTCGTCTTCCTTCATCACAACGTCCACGACAGGCCGCTGTTCCATGAAGTCCGTATGCACTATTATCGGACCGTCCATCTTCATAAGTGTCTCCCTCACTTTTCCGGCATCAGTCTTCAGCGCATTTATGTCGTTGCCGCTGAGTCTCACTTCTATCGGATATACCGCCTCGCTGTAGCTCAACTGCTTGAACCGTATGCGTGCCTCCGGGAAACAGTCGGTAACACGCGGCGCCCACTCATCAAGCAAATCGACAGTGGCTTCGTTGCCGGTGGTGTTGACAATAAACTGTGCATACTCCGGACCGGCTATCTGTGGAGCATAGCTACTGTGGAATCTCGGAGAGGCACATCCTTTGAACGAGGTGATGCTCACCACGCGTTTGTCCTTGCGCATCATGTGTTCAAGACTGTCGACCACAGCCACCGTACGGTCGATTCCACTGCCGGTGGGCAGCGATATCTCCACGGCAAACTGGTTGCGGTCGGCAAAAGGCATGAGCTGCTGAGGCAGACGCGAAATCATTAATATGCCCGCAACAACCATGACCACACCTGTCACCACCGTGACCACAGGATGGGCAAGACAAACATCGAGCAACTTATTATAATAAGTCTGCAGCATGTCGAGGAACGAGAACGACTTGCGGTCGCCCGACGGCCTCTTCATCGGTTTGCGGATGAAGAAGAACTGCATGAAAGGCACCAGCAGAGTGGCAACCAGCAGCGATATGAACAGCACGAGCGTAACGGCCCACGGGAAGCTGTTGACAAAGTCCTTTATGAGTCCAGTCGTTGTGAGAAGGAACGGGAAGAACGTAATGCTTATGGCAAGTGTGGCCGAGAAGATTGACTTGAAGAAGTGGGTGGTGCTCTCTATTGATGCATGCCATCTCGACACTCCTTCGCCTATCTGCTCCAGATAGTTGTCTATTATCACAATGGAGTTGTCCACAATCATTCCAAGCGTCACAATAAGAGCGGCCAGCGTCACGGTGTTGAGCTCTATGCCGAACATTGAAAACATGCCCAGAGATATGAAAATGGTAATAGGTATGGTGGACGCAGCTATCAGAGCCACACGCAACGGCAGCAGGAGCATCACAACTATGATTACGGCAACCACGGCTATCACCAGTTCGTGCAGGAAATTGGTCACGCTGTCGTCCACCACTTTACTCTGGTCTGTTATGCGTTCTATGTTGACATCGGATGGCAGTTCCTGCTTGAAATCCTCTATCACCTTGTTCACTTCCTGACCCATCGCCACAATGTTGCAGCCCTTCTTCATCTCCACACTGAGCAACACACACTTATGTCCGTTGTTGGTGATGTAGCTGTCTGGGGCTGCATACTCCTTAACCACGCGCGCCACGTCCTTCAGACGGATGTTGTTGCCCGACGGATCGGTGTATACTATCTGCTGTTGGACGTCATACAGCGTGTTGAGCGACTTGCTGACGTACACGGGATAGACCGTAGATCCGTCCTTCACTCTTCCGCCCGACGTCACAAAACCCTTCTGCATGAGTGTGGCGGCCAATGTCTGGGCATTAAGTCCGTAGCGCGACAGGCGGCTGTCGTCCACATATACCGATATCTGTTCGCCAAGTACACCGCTCACTGTCATGCGTCCCACGCTGGATATGCGGCGCAGCTGTTCCTGCAGGTCGTCCATGTAGTCGCTCAGTTCGCGATAGGTCTTGTCGTCGCTTTCCATCGTTATGAGCAGTGCTGAAGTGTCGCCGAAGTCGTCCATCACTCTCAGTGCAAGCACGTTGGCAGGCAGTTCCGACTTGAACACCGACACACCGTGCTTGAATTTGCTCCAGAACTCATCTTTGTTATTCAGATCATCGTTAAGCTGCACCTGAATATAGACAATTCCGTCGCGTGTCTTCGATATCGTCTTATCCTTGCGCACCTCCTTATAAGTGAATATATAGTCCTCCAGAGGCTTGGTAACCTGTTCCACCATTTCGTCGGCCGAGAGTCCCGGTGCAACGGCCACGACAATTCCCTGACGTATGGTGAAGTCGGGAAATTCGTTCTTCTTCATGCCCGGCAGACAATATACGCCCAGTGCTATCAGGCAGCACACAACCAGAATGATTATCTGATGATAATGCATGGCCCATTCCACCATGCCGCGTTTTTTCTTTTCTGCTTTCATCTTACAATCGGTTTATCATGTTCAGAAAGTCACGGGAGTGCCCTCGCACACCTTGGCCTGGCCTTCAACAATAACTCTGTCGCCGACGGCAAGGCCCGAAACAATCTCCACTCCGTCGGCCCTGTAAGAACCACATGTCACATCGCGCCGTGCGGCCTTGCCTCCGCTGACAGTCCATACGAAGTTGCGGTTGTGCTCGTCGGTCTGAACCACACGTGCAGGTATCACCGGTACAGCACCGCTGTCGCCCTTGGCAAGAAGCGTGACCTCTGCCACCATGCCCGGCATAAGGTCTGTACTGCGGCCTTCTATGCGCAGTTTCACCTCATACGAACGTGACAACTGATGAGCCATAATGCCTTTCTCCACAACCACAGCGTCGAATCCGCGGCCTCCGAGTGCCGGCACCGTCACTATGGCACGGCATCCTTCGTCCACTCCTGCTATCTCGTTCTCAGGCACAGGGACACTGACTTTCAGCGTGCCGGACGTGACAAGCTTGAGCACCGGCATGCCAGGCATAACGTTCTGTCCCTCGTCTGCCGTCTTCTCGGCCACCACTCCGCTGAACGGAGCGTACAGATTGCAGTCGCGCAGATTCTTTGCTGCCAGTGCCTCGGCCGAACGGGCCTGCTTCAGTTTGCTCTCCACCTCAACCCACTGTATCTCCGGCAGACTTCCTCTCTTGTACAATGTCTCCATTCGCCGGCGGGCATCCTCAGCCTGTTCGAGCGTCGCACGTGCCGCATCGTGCATGTTGCGCATCGACGTTGCGTCCAGCGTTGCCAGCAGCTGACCTTTCTTCACACGGCTGCCCGTGGCCACGTATATCCTGCTTACGGTGCCGTTCACAGGGAAACTGAGCGACGCTCCGCTGCCTTCCTCCACTGTTCCCGAATACTGCATGCCTGAAGCCGAAGCCGAACCTACAGTCTGCACCTCTACCTTAACTTTCGAAGGAGCCTGCCGCAGGTCCTTCTTTCCACTGCCGCAACTTGCAAGAACAAGCGCTGCGACAGACATAATCATAAGATTAAACCTATTCATGATTTTAACATAAAAATTATTTTCCGGCCGCAAAATAACGTTCTGATTTTCATATTCAGGACAAAATACAGGCTCGCAAAGTGGTCTATTTGGGAACAAATACGCATTATTGCGACATACGGAACACAAATAAAGAAGAATATTACACGCTGACAATCACTGCAGTCTGAATATACGGCACTATTAGGGATGTTCCATTTTTACCTTTTTCTTGATTTTTTATTATTATATAAGCTACAAACGATGGTTTATTAAGAAAAACTGAAGTATATTTGCAGGCGCACATAACAACAATATGAACGAAATAAAGAGAATAAATCTGGACAACAACGTTGTCAAAAAAGAAGCATTATACAATAACGGTGACATCGCGATAGGCAACAGTCTGGGCGAGACGATCACCCCGAACACATTCACGTTCGACTTCTACGCGGTGATACTATGCGTCAACGGCGAAATATCATTCGGCATAAACGGCACAAACCACACGATGCACAAGAACGACATACTGATATGTCCGCCAGACATGATATTGAGCGAAGCAAGACACAGTGACGACATGCGCTGCTACAGCATTGCCATTTCGCCCAACTACTTCAAGCGTATTCTGCCGACAATCGACATCAACTGGAAAGTGAGGATAACCTTCGAGACGCATCCCATACTGTCGCTCAACGAAAAGGAGACCGACCTTTTCTGCCAGTATCACGACCTTCTGCAGAAAAAGATGTCGTCGAATCTCGGAAAACATCATGCCGAAGTGATCGACTCACTCATGCTTGCGTTCATCTACGAGTTCGGCGACACCATAAGCAGATTCATCGACAAGTCCGAACGTCCGTTCTCATCGGCCGAATACATATTCCAGACATTCATCGAGACGCTCACAAACATGCAGCCCAAGAAGCGCAACGTGGCCTTCTATGCCGAGGAGCTCAACATCACTCCGAAATATCTCACGGCCATCTGCCGAAGCATAAGCGGACACCCGGCATCGAAAATCATAGACACCTACGTGATAAAGGACATAAGTTACATGCTCAGATACACGCGTAAGTCGGTGAAGGAAATATCCAACGAGCTCGACTTCCCGAACATTTCGTTCTTCGGCAAATACGTAAAAAAACATCTAGGCATGTCGCCGAAGAACTACAGAGAGCGTTTTGTAAAAGGCATCGACTCCGGAGAATAATCAAAAAACAGCCGGAACGGGAGAAAAAGAACAATGAAAACATCTTACGCGAAAAATTCCTTAATAACCATACTTGCGGTCTGCTCCATTGTCATGGCTACAATGTTATACACCTGTACTGACAACGGACACAGAAAGGAAAACACGAAGAAATATACATTCACCGACGAAGTGCGACTGCGCACCACGCCCGTGAAAAACCAGGGACGCAGTCCGCTGTGCTGGATATACGCCATGCTGGCCACCATAGAGACCGACCGTATCATGGCGGGCGACTCAGTCAACCTGTCGCCCGACTATCCGGCGCGCATGTGGATGGCGGACAGGGCACGGCGGTGTTTCCTCTCCGGCGGCGAGGATATGGTAGACATGCGCGGCGTGGCGCCCATGTTGCTCGGACTGGCAGACGAATACGGACTGATGCCCTACGACCCTTACAACTGCGGAGGCAAGGCAAACTACAACGTTCTTGCACGGCGCACGACGGCCGTGGCGCGTCGCTCCACCAATATGTCCGACCTCGACATACGCTGCAACGACATACTCGACCAGACCATAGGTTATCTACCATCACACATCTGGCTCTACGGTGCCGAGTATTCTCCACAGCAATTCGCACGCAGTCTGTTTCTTCCGGGCGACTACACTGCCCTGACCAGCTTCACGCATCATCCCATGGGCGAATCATTCGCCCTCGAACTGCCCGACAACAAGACGGGTTGCCGCTTCCTCAACGTGCCGATAGACACACTCATGGCGCGTATCACGTCGGCAATTAAGACAGGACACGCCGTGTGCTGGGAGGGCGACATCACCGAGCCGGGCTTCTCCTTTGCACGCGGAATAGCCATGCTGACCGGCAACAAGCCATACACACAGGAGCAGCGGCAGAAGGAGTTTGAGACGCGACGTACCACCGACGACCATTGCATGGCGCTCATCGGTCTGGCGCACGACCGGCACGGACGCCGTTACTTCATAGCAAAGAACTCTTGGGGAACGGACAATCCGTATGGAGGAATGATGTATCTCGCAGAGGAATATGTGAGGATGAAGACCATAGCGGTAGTGATGCGCACGGAATGAACATTATTTATACAACACTACATAAATCATGATAAAAACCGTAATTCTTGACTTCGACGGCACTATAGCCGACACCAAAAGCATAATTCTCAAGACTCTTCATCAGACAATAGACGAATACGGCATGGCACAACCTTCCGACGACTGCGCCGCCACAATAGGTTTGCCGCTCGACGAGGCTTTCGTACGTCTGCTCGGCATCGACCGCAGCGAGGGATTGCGCTGTGCCGCAATCTACCGGCGCCTGTTCGAGGTGAACAACACGGCCGACGCCGTGAGGATGTTCCCAAACGTGGCCGATACAATAAGGCGTATGCATGCCGACGGACTGACACTCACCATAGCCAGCAGCCGCGGACACCATTCGCTCGCCGACTTCGTGAGCCGCTTCGAACTTGAAGACTGCTTCAGTGCTATCATCGGAGCGGACGACGTAAAGAAAGCCAAGCCCGACCCGGAACCCGTGAACATAATCCTGCAACGGCTCGGTTCTGACGCAGCAAGCGCCATAGTGGTAGGCGACACTGCATTCGACATCACGATGGGACGCCGTGCCGGAACACACACCTGTGGCGTAACCTACGGCAACGGAACACGCGATGAACTGGAGCAGAGCGGCGCCGGAAGCGTGATAGACGACTTCGCGCAGCTGCCAGATGTCATTGCCCGTACAACCGACGGCAACACACTCTGAAACAATATGCCCTATATAGCATTGCGAAAGAGCCTTTCCCATGCCCTCAAACGGCCTGTTCCGCACTGCAGGAAAGCCCGTTTCACGGCCTCGGAAAGGCCTTTTCGCAGTATAATTACAACGCATTGAATATCAACTTATTACAATCCCATAGAACCGACTACGGCAAAGACCGTAAGCCGGCATACCAGTCAATCAGCCCCAAATACACACCGCGCAGGACTCAACTCGCACACAAATATTTGTCATTTGACGCAAAATTTGTATCTTTGCATGGTGCATAAAATATTGTATAAAAGGAAAAAACAAAACAATACATACCGCAATGGAATACAATTTCAGTGAAATAGAGAAAAAATGGCAACGCCGGTGGGAGGAACAGAACACCTATAAGGTTGTCGAGGACAAGGAGAAAAAGAAGTTCTATGTGCTCAACATGTTCCCCTATCCGTCAGGAGCGGGACTCCACGTGGGCCATCCGCTCGGCTACATCGCCAGCGACATATACGCACGCTACAAGCGTCTGAAGGGCTACAACGTGCTCAACCCGATGGGATACGACGCCTACGGACTGCCCGCTGAGCAGTATGCCATACAGACCGGACAGCATCCGGCCAAGACAACCGATGACAACATACGCCGCTACAAGCAGCAGCTTGACAACATAGGATTCTCGTTCGACTGGAGCAGAGAAATTCGTACGTGTGACCCAGAGTATTACAAATGGACTCAGTGGGCATTCCGCAAGATGTTCAACTCGTTCTACTGCAACTCCTGTCAGAAGGCGCAGCCCATCGAAAAGCTCATAGAGCACTTCAGTCAGAAGGGTACCGAGGGTCTTGACGTGGCCTGCACAGAGGATATGAGCTTCACCGCTGACGAGTGGAACGCCATGGACGAGAAGCAGCAACAGCAGACGCTGATGAACTATCGCATAGCTTACATGGGCGAGACGATGGTGAACTGGTGTGCAGGACTGGGCACGGTGCTTGCCAACGACGAAGTGGTTGACGGCGTATCGGTGCGCGGCGGCTATCCCGTTGTGCAGAAGAAGATGAAGCAGTGGTGTCTGCGTGTATCGGCATACGCACAGCGTCTGCTCGACGGACTCGACACAATAGACTGGACCGACTCGCTCAAAGAGACACAACGCAACTGGATAGGCCGTTCGGAAGGAACGGAAATGGAGTTCAGCGTTAAGGACAGCGATAAGAAATTCACCATATTCACAACCCGCGCCGACACTATTTTCGGTGTCACTTTCATGGTGCTCGCACCTGAAAGCGAACTCGTGGCCGAACTGACCACCGACGAACAGCGCGACGCTGTGGCCGAATACATAGAGTATGTAAAGAAACGTACCGAGCGCGAACGCATCAGCGACCGCAAGGTTACGGGCGTTTTCTCCGGCTCGTATGCCGTAAATCCGTTCACGGGCGACAGCATTCCGGTATGGATAAGCGAGTATGTGCTCGCCGGATATGGCACGGGAGCCATCATGGCCGTGCCTGCACACGACTCTCGCGACTATGCCTTCGCAAAGCACTTCGGACTGCCCATCGTACCGCTCATCGAGGGTGCGGACGTCAGCGAGGAGAGTTTCGACGCCAAGGAAGGCATCGTATGCAACTCACCGGCAGCCGGACGTGAGGCTCTCGACGGCTTCTCGCTCAACGGACTGAGCGTGAAGGAAGCCATCGCACACACCAAGGAGTTTGTCACATCTCACAATCTGGGACGTGTGAAGGTGAACTATCGTCTGCGCGACGCCATCTTCTCACGCCAGCGCTATTGGGGCGAGCCGTTCCCGGTATATTATAAGGACGGAATGCCTTACATGATTCCAGAGGAGTGTCTGCCACTGCTCCTGCCGGAGGTAGACCAGTACAAGCCTACCGAAAGCGGCGAACCACCGCTCGGACACGCTCATCTCTGGGCATGGGACACCGCAAACAACTGCGTGACGGACAAGAGCAACATAGACAACCAGACAGTGTTCCCGCTCGATCTGAATACAATGCCTGGCTTCGCCGGTTCATCTGCATACTATCTGCGCTACATGGATCCGCGCAACAACGATGCTCTTGTGAGCCGCGAGGCCGACGACTACTGGCAGTGTGTCGACCTGTACGTGGGCGGAACAGAGCATGCCACCGGCCACCTCATCTACTCACGCTTCTGGAACAAGTTCCTCCACGACTACGGATATTCGTGCTGCGAGGAGCCGTTCCGCAAACTCGTGAACCAGGGAATGATACAGGGCCGTTCCAACTTCGTATATCGTGCCAACAAGCTGGGAAGCAAAGAAAAACCCGTATTCGTATCGCTTGGTCTGAAAGACAACTACGACGACGTCACTCCGATACACGTTGACGTGAACATCGTGAGCGCCGACGTACTCGACATCGAGGCTTTCCGCGCATGGCGTCCGGAATATAAGGATGCAGAATTCATACTTGAGAACGGCAAATACATCTGCGGATGGGCCATAGAGAAGATGTCTAAATCGATGTTCAACGTCGTTAATCCTGACATGATTGTCGAGAAATACGGTGCAGACACACTGCGTCTGTACGAGATGTTCCTCGGTCCGGTGGAGCAGAGCAAGCCTTGGGACACCAACGGAATAGACGGATGCCACCGCTTCCTCAAGAAACTGTGGGCTCTCTATTACGACCGCGACGGACAATTCCTACCCGACGACAGCGAGGCTACGCCCGAACAGCTCAAGAGTCTGCACAAACTCATAAAGAAAGTATCGCAGGACATAGAGCAGTTCTCCTACAATACCAGCATCTCGGCATTCATGATCTGCGTGGGCGAACTGCAGCAACTCAAGTGCCGCAACCGCGTACTGCTCTCACAACTTGCCGTACTCATAGCCCCATTCGCGCCTCACATAGCAGAAGAACTGTGGCACGCTCTGGGCAACGAAAGCACAGTGTGCGACGCACAGTGGCCCGAGTTTGACGAGAAATATCTCGTGGAAAGCACCGTGCAGATGGGAATCGCCTTCAACGGCAAGCGCCGTTTCGAGATGCAGTTTGCAGCCGACGCCGACAACACCGCCATCGAACAGGCTGTCATGGCCGACGAACGCACAGCCCGCTATATGGAGGGCAAGCAGGTGGTGAAAGTCATCATCGTGCCGAAGCGTATGGTGAACGTCGTCATAAAATAGACATACCAACCATAAAGGAAGACAAAGCCCATCCTGCCCGCACGCTTTCATGTGGGAGGATGGGCCTGTCGGTCTTTATTAAAACCAGCTAATATGTACAAACAAGCCATTCTGCGCGAAGCAAGAGACTACTTCAACATCACGCTAGGCCTGATGCTCTACACCTTCGCATTCACCGTCTTCCTGTTGCCTTATCAGATTGTCACGGGCGGCATCGCCGGTATTGGCGCCATATTGTTCTACGCAACGGGATTCCCGGTGCAGTACACTTTCTTCCTCATCAACGCCGTACTCATTGTCGCCGCACTCAAGATCTTGGGCTGGCGTTTTCTGATGAAGACCATCTATGCCACCTTCGCGCTCACATTTCTGCTCGAAATGGCTCAAGAAGTTGTGGTGAGACCCGACGGCACATTCTACAAACTGTTGGGCGAAGGCAACGACTTCATGTCGCTCGTCATAGGATGTATGCTCACCGGAACGGCCCTGGCAATAGTTTTCCTGAACAATGGCAGCACCGGAGGAACCGATATCGTGGCTGCATCTGTGAACAAATATCACAACATATCGCTGGGAAAAGTGCTCATACTCGTCGACCTGTGCATCATCGGAAGCTGTCTTTTCGTCGACTCGTTCGGTGCCCTCGACGTGAGATGCAAGAAGGTGGTGTTCGGTCTGTGCACCATGTTCATAGAGTGTTTTATGCTCGACTACGTGATGAACTGGCAGAGGCAGTCTGTACAGTTCCTCATCTTCTCAAAGCACTATAAAGAGATTGCCAAGGCCATCACCGACAAGACCGACCACAGTCTGACCATTCTCGACGGACACGGATGGTATACCGGCCGTGAAATGAAAGTCATATGTCTGCTTGCAAAGAAGAACGAGAGCGTCACGATATTCCGACTTATAAAAATGATAGACCCCAACGCGTTCGTCAGTCAGAGCTCCGTTATCGGTGTGTATGGAGAAGGATTCGACCAGATAAAAGTAAAAGTAAAGAAAAATGAAGATAGTATTCGCGACAAACAACAGTCATAAACTTGAAGAAATAAGGCAGATTCTGGGCGAGAGCATCGAAGTGCTGTCGCTCGCTGACATCAATTGCCATGACGATATACCCGAAACGGCGCCGACACTGGAAGGTAACGCCATGATGAAAGCGCGCTATGTGTACGACAAATACGGCACACCTTGCTTCGCCGACGACACAGGTCTGGAAGTGGACGCGCTGGACGGAGCACCCGGAGTTTACAGTGCGAGGTATGCCGGAGGCGAAGGCCACGACTCCGAAGCCAACATGCGCAAGCTGCTGCATGAGATGGAAGGCAAAGAAAATCGCAGTGCACGCTTCCGCACAGTCATAGCACTGATAGAACAGAAGGACGGCCAGCCCGTGGCACATACCTTCGAAGGCCGCATAGAAGGCCGCATATCGCACGAGAAGAAAGGTGCTTCGGGCTTCGGCTACGACCCTATATTCGTGCCGGAAAGTTACGAACAGTCATTCGCCGAGCTGGGCAATGAGATAAAGAACAAGATTTCCCACCGTGCACGCGCTGTGGCCAGACTGGCTGAATATCTGCTTGCAGCCGGCAAATGACGCCGCAGCCACTACGGCAGATACGGCACATTGCGCGTCGCCGTCATATTTCCAACTATCACTCACGCACTTACATTCATATGAAAAAAATATTTTTCCTCGTCGCACTGATGCTCTGCCTCCTACTGACAGACGCATCGGCGGCACCTGTCGGCACCTGGAATGCCTATCCGGCTTACTCGGACATCAAAAGAATAGAGGACACGGGAAGCATTGTTTTCGTGCTCGCCTCCGACGGACTTTATTCATACAACCCTTCCGACCAGAGCATACAGACCTACGACAAGGTGAACGCGCTGAGCGACTGCGGTATAAGCGACATCGCATGGTGCCGTCAGGCGGGACGTCTCGTTGTGGTATATGCCAACTATAACATAGACCTTGTATCAGCCAACGGCAAGGTAACCAACATGTCGGAATACTACAACAAATCGCTCACCGAGGACAAGACAATAAACAACATCACCATAAACGGTACCGACGCCTACCTCTCCACCGGATTCGGTATTGTGAGGATAGACGTGCGCAACGCCGCAATAAGCGATACATACAACCTCGGTGTGAAGGTGAATGCCACCGCGCTGAGCGGCAACAACATCTTCGCCGCAACGGCAGACGGAATGTACCGTGCATCAATGAGTGACAACCTGGCCGACAAATCGAAATGGACAAGATACAGTGCAAAGACATTCACGCACCTGCTCCTGCTCAACGGCGAGCTCATAGGACTGAACAACGGCGAGGCAAGTGTCATGGACAAGACGGCAGACAAGTTCAGAACGTTCTACACTCCATGGTTCAGCAGAGTGAAAACAAGCGGCGAAAGAATAATATGTTACGGCGGAAACCACACCTACATCATCACATCCACCGACAAGAAACAGGACCTGGCGTTCAAGTCAGGTGGCATAGAATACTCTCAGGCCGATGATTCCTACTGGCTGACAGACAATGACGGGAAACTTGCAAAGGGTGTTATAAGCAGCGACAACAACGTGCAGATGTCGCTTACGGGCATCGCTCCCGAAGGACCGGAGTACAACTTCTTCGGCTTCATGAGTTTCATCAACGGCAAACTCTACACCAGTGGCGGACTGGGCACCCCGGAACGCAACGCCTGCATACAGGTTTACGACAAATCGAAAGGCTGGACCATATATCCTGACGACTTCGCAACGACGCTCGGCTACAGATACAGAGGCGCCATGAGCGTTGACGTCGACCCGAAGGATCCAACCCATGTGTTCATGGGTTCGCAGGCCGGAATGTACGAATTCCGCAACGAAGAACTTGTGAACTCCTTCACCATAGACAACAGTCCGCTGCAAGGAGCCAAGACAGTGGACGACACCGACAAGAAGAACTACACCATCGTGTCGAGCGTCAAGTTCGACAAAGAAGGGCGACTGTGGTGTCTCAACAGCGTGGCTCCGTCGGCTTCACTGTTCGACTACACCGACGGTGAATGGACTTCACACCATAAGAGCGAACTCATGAACAACGAAGGATATTCCATGGCAAATATGGTGGGCATCATTTTCGACAGTCGCGACCTGATGTGGTTCGGCAGCAACGACTGGCGCAAGCCCGCACTGATATGCTACCAGCCCTCGACCGACGGACTGAAGGTGTATTCACGCTTTGTGAACCAGGACGGAACGTCGCTCATAGCCGAAAAGGTGTCATGCGTACAGGAGGATCTTGAAGGCAACATATGGTTAGGAACGGCCGCCGGTCCGCTCATGCTCACAGCAGCAGACATAGCCAACGGCAACGAGACATTCACACAAGTGAAGGTGCCGCGCAACGACGGAACCAACTACGCCGACTATCTTCTCGACGGCATAAGCATCAGCGCTATGGCCATAGACGGGGGAGGACGCAAGTGGTTCGGCACGGACGAGAGCGGAGTGTTCCTCATCAGCGCCGACAACATGACCCAGCTGCAGCACTTCACCACCGATAACAGCGACCTGCTGTCCAACACCATTGAGTCGATAACCATCGACGGAACAACCGGCGAAGTGTTTTTCGGCACAGACAAGGGCCTCTGTTCATACATGAGTGACGCCACACAGACATCCGACAAGATGGACAAAGACAACGTGTACGCGTATCCAAATCCTGTAAGACCTGACTACACGGGACTGATAACCGTCAACGGACTGACACTGAACGCCGACGTCAAGATTGTGACCGTCAACGGCACACTCGTGGCCGAAGGCCGCAGCAACGGCGGAATGTTCACATGGGACGGCTGCGACAAGAGCGGCCGGCGCGTAGCGAGCGGCGTCTACATGGTGCAGACAGCCACGGCCGACGGCAAGAAAGGCACCGTGTGCAAGATTGCAATAGTGAACTGACGCCCGCAGACGCATGCAGAACAATAACAGCCTCATATCATTCATGCAGACATTCGGCATCATACTCGTGGTGCTCGGACACTCCACCTACCAGCTCGGACATGCCGGCCACGTGCCTGCCGTATGCCAATGGCTCTATTCGTTCCACATGCCGCTGTTTTTCTTCATATCGGGCTACCTGCTCAGATACAGCAACGACCGCAACGGCAGACAGCTCGCCGACATGCCTGCATTCGGCGACAAAGGATTCATCACCAGAAAAGTGAAACGCCTGCTCGTGCCTTATGTCATCATATCGAGCGTCGTCTTCTTTCCCAAAGCCATGATGTCGGCCATTGCGCTCCGGCCTGTCGACATATCAGCATGGAGCTATCTCAGCATGCTGCTTTATCCTCAGACCAACGTCATAGGATTTTTCTGGTTTCTGCCGTCACTCTTCCTCATATTCTGCTTCGCCATGTTTGCCGCTAAAACAAAGGTGAAGGTGAACGACATTCTGCTTTTCACGTCTCTTATAATAGTAAATCTAGCCACCCCCGACATAGCACTGCTGGGACTGAACTGCGCCATCTACAACATCATATTCTTTGCAGCAGGCTACATGTTCTGCAAACACAGGCTTGAACTCATCGTAGGCCGCCACGCCGCGTCCACTGCAACAGTCACATTCGCCATATCCGTCGCCCTGATGTATGCACCCGACACGAGCATACTCTTTCTGCTGTCGGCACTCAACGGCACACTGATGAGCATGGCTCTGGCACATCTCTACACAGCCAACGGACTGCATTTTCTCGACCATCTCGAAGGAGCGTCATACACAATATACCTGCTCTCATGGTTTCCGCAGGTTGCCTCACAGCAGATTCTCATATCTATGGTACCCGGCATCACGTGGCACGTCACCACCGTTCTGGCCTTCTTCTCCGGCCTCTACGTGCCTCTGCTGGCATACAGATGGGTGAAAGCCCACAGCGACAGACCGTCGTGCCGGTGGATGACCGTGGCGCTCGGAATGTAATACACGCCAGACAGTAAAACATCACACATAAAACAACATACATAAAACACAATAATGAAAATAGACAAGAAATCACCCCTGACATACATTCTCATCAGTCTGCCGTTCGTCCTTTGGGCCGTCGTCGGCATATATCCGTCGTACGACGACTGGAGTACGCTGTCGTCGCCCAACTTCGATGCCGACTGGGCCAAGTTCTTTCTGCCCTACGGCAGTGTGTGGCGACCGTTCGACGCACTGATGGGCTATGTTGTAGGCGCCGCCCCGCAGCTCTTTCCGGCACTCAACCACGTGTGCATCATCTTCGGCCATCTGCTCGGTGCCATACTGGTGATGAAGCTATCGCAACTTCTGGGCTTCGGTCGTGCGGCACAGTTTGTGGCCACCATATTCTTCTGGATATCGCCGTGCATGCTCGGAACGGTGCTAAGCTGCGACTCACTCAACCAGACTTACTCCCAGATGTGGGGCATGGCAGCTGTGTGGTTCTATCTGTCGGTGAAGGGCAGGGGACGATATACCGCATGGGCTGCGTGCGTTATGCTTGCCGCACTGTCCAAGGACAACGGCATTGCATGGGCCGTAGTGCCACCCGTACTTGCCTTCGCGTTCGGCAGGGAGGACATGCGCAGTGCGTCGCGCCACCTGCTTTTCGGCGTGGCTATAGCCGTAGCATACGGCTGTATAAGGATAGCGCTGCCAAGCACCGAATATTATAACCCCGACTACCACACATTCCTTCTGGCCAAAAAGATAAAGGAGATAGCCATATTCGTCGGCTACACGTGGGTGGCAGCCGACTATGTGAGCATTGTCCACGCCGCATCGCGCTGTCTGCCTCTGGCCGCCTTTACGCTCGTTCTGTCGCTGCCGTTCGTCTATATGATGTTCGTGCGCAGTCCGCGTCTGTGGCTCACGCGTCGCTTTACAGGCCTGGCGGTGTGCATCATCATCGTCATGTCGCCCCATCTGCTCATCAGTCTGAGCGTGATGAACACCTATGCCGGCCTCGGCATGTCGGCCTTGCTCGTGGCATTCGTGGCAGACCACACCAAGCGCCACCACCCGTCACTGCTCCGCACGGCCTTCGCCATGTATGTGGCAGCGGCTCTCATAACCGACATCCACCATTGGTACAAGGCATATACCACAGCGGCTGTGGGACGCGATATGGCGCGCGAAGCCATACGTCTGGCCGGAAAACCAGTGAGAAATGCCTACTGTGTCATAACAGACGACGATCAGAAGAAGTTCTCATCGTTCTGCGTGCTGCCCCAGGATGCCTTCGGAGCGCAGGCAGCAGCCGTGGCTCACGAGACGCAATACAAATGGCCGCTGCATGCCGAAGACACCATCATACCGCGCGACCACGCCCATGAGGCACGCACCATAGCACGCCGCGTGCTGGATACGGGCAGATTTGACTGTGTGTGGCTGATAGACAAGAGCAGCGTAAGCATAATGAGAAAGGAAAACAGATGAAGAAAGTCTCGATAATAATACCCTGCTTCAACGAGCAGGAAACATAGCCAGACTCTACGAAGCACTGCGCACGCTATTCGCGCAGAACGCTCAGTATGAGTGGGAGGTCATCATGATAGACGACGGAAGCTGCGACGGCACGCTCAGCGAGATAAAACGCATAAACCGCACCGACAGACGCATGAAATACATAAGCCTCTCCCGCAACTTCGGAAAGGAGAGTGCCATGCTCGCAGGGTTCGACCGCGCCGGCGGAGACTGTGCCATCATCATGGACGCCGACCTGCAACACCCGCCATCGCTCATCCCCGAGATGCTCCGTCACTGGGAAGAAGGCTTCGACGATGTGTACGCCGAACGCCGCGACCGCGGACGGGAGAGCTGGCTGCGGCGCCGACTGTCGCTGCTCTACTACCGCATGCTGCAACGCATGGCCAAGATAGAGATACTGCCAAACGTGGGAGATTTCCGGCTGCTCGACCGCAAATGCATAGACTCGATGAAACGTCTGCGCGAAACACAACGCTACACCAAGGGTCTGTACTGCTGGATAGGCTTCAGAAAAAAGAAGATAATGTTCGACCAGGGCGACCGTACCAAGGGCCGTTCCTCGTTCAACTACATGCGCCTTTTCGACCTCGCCGTGGAAGGCATAACGTCGTACACCACCGCACCGCTGCGCATTTCGACATGGGTGGGCATACTCGTTTCGTTCGTGGCATTCATCTACATGTGCTACGTCCTCGTGAAAACCATCGCTGTGGGCGACCCCGTGCAGGGCTATCCCACGCTCATCATAGTCATTCTTTTCCTCGGAGGCATGCAGCTGCTCTCGCTCGGCATCATAGGCGAATACCTCGGACGTGTGTTCAACGAGACCAAACGCCGGCCGCCATACATCATCAGAGAGGCCGACAGCGACAAGCCTGCGGACGGCAACAAGGCATAGACCGCCTGACGCAGGAGCCGTCAGAGCGTGCCACGGAACATGAAAACAGCTGTCTGACGGATGGCTGCCATTGCATACAAGAATGCATTATGAAGCACAAGAATGATTCTGTATATTTATGCAGAATCTGAATCTTGGAAATGAATAAATATACAGCGTAACCCGAAAATACGGCGATTTTTTCGAGCAATCGACTCCTCGGACGCAAATACGCGATTCTCAGAGACTTAACGCAAAGCATTGACACACAACCATTTGCGCAAAGCCGCGGAGCGATACGCCCACCGACGGCCTGCGAAACGGCCCATTTGAGCATGCAATTAAGCCCATATCAGGGCGCGATATGGTTCATTTCATGCCCTAATAATGCGCGTTTCATGGGCCTGAAAAGGCTCTTCCGCAAAGCGATACTTCATATACCCCTCTGTAACGAAGAAAAAGCGGAGTTGTTCTTCATACCGTCTTACATCAAAACATAGTTTTTTGCGCCTCGCCGTTTTCTATTTTGAAAAAAATTTTTGTCAAGATTTTTTACTGTCAAAAATGAATATTTATGCAGTTACGGACCGTTTACGGCTTTTCGGTCATCCGCCCGTCATAATGCGGAATAGCCGTAAACAGCAGCATAAATAAATGATGAGGACAACGCGCCACAACAAGGTCAACACCCGCGCAGCACCATGCGTCATATCAGTCCCAGCTGGCGCGCCATGCGACACGCCTCTATCGAGTTTCTCACCTGCAGCTTGCGGAGTATGTCCTGACGGTGACGGCTCACTGTGTTGATGCTTATCGACATGGCCGCGGCTATGTCCTTGCTCATCATTCCGCTGTCTATCAGGCGCAGCGTCTGTTTCTCGCGCTCACTCAGAATGTTTCGGTCGTCGTCGTTGTTCAGCTCCGTCACACTGCCGTCCACCGTATTCACTATCGTCGTGCGCCATTGCATGCCTTCCGGCAGCGGTCCGTACAGACACATGGCAAGCCACAGACCGTCCGACGACGAGGCCGACACGTAGAACATGCGGTGCACCGCCCTGACATAGCTTCCTCCTGCCGACTTCATGCGCAGCGTCGTTATGAGATGATAGTCGCCCCTGCGGCTCTGCGGACGACGCTTTATGAAGCGGAAGAAGCGCAGTTCCTGCAGATACTTGTCGGCGAGATCGTCGGGATGTATGCGCTTGAGTATCTCCTCCTCCCATATGGAACACACCTCGTCGTGCTCACCCTTACGGTCGAGTCCGAGCACCCGCGCATATCCGCCGTAATATATGTAGCTCGTGTTGGTGCGCATATCGCTCAGCACCGCCACCGCATTCTCCGTCATGGCATAGCACAGCGCCGCGGCCTTATAGCGTTCCAGCTCGTCGCGATGGAACGACAAACCGTCAAAATCCTGCCCTGCGAGCACACGGCTCAGTTTGTCTTTAAGTTTCATTTTCTGCCGTAAAATGGTTATTAATGAGCATTGCAGCTTTTGCGACACATGCCTATCTTTGCATCAGATGTGAGTGAGGACAAAAGGAAAAGCAACAGCATGCGTTTCATCACTTATCCGCCGCCCGTACAAAGATAGTGAAAAGTGAGAGCAGAGACAAAACAGGAAAACGTAGTTTTACATGTATTGGCTTTGCCGAACCGAATCCTATCTTATGCAAAGATAGTGAAAGGTGAGAGCAATAGCAAAAGGAAAAACGATGTTTTTGCGGATTTTGACATCATCTGACAACATTCAGTATTATTCCGTAAGCCATATATCACATCACACAACATCACAAAACAGACAATAATCATATAATTATAAAACAACCCAAAAACAATGAGAACAATAAGACAAATTGCAATCGCAATGCTCATGGGCCTCGCAGCACACAACGCCACAGCCCAGACTCTGGAGAAAATGCAGTGGTTCAACGAACCGGAACAGTGGAAAATAGAGAACAACGCGCTCACCATGTCTGTCACACCTAAGAGCGACTACTGGCGCATCTCGCACTACGGATTCACCGTTGACGACGCTCCGTTCTACTATGCCACATACGGCGGCGAGTTCGAAGTGAAGGTTAAGATAACCGGAAAATACAAACAGCGCTTCGACCAGGCAGGACTCATGCTGCGCATCGACCACGAAAACTACATAAAGACAGGCATTGAGTATGTGGACGGAAAGTACAACCTCAGCGCCGTAGTGACTCATAAAACATCCGACTGGAGCGTAATCGAGCTCGACAAGGCCGTGCCTTACATATGGATAAAGGCCGTGAGACGCCTCGACGCAGTGGAGATATTCTATTCGTTCGACGACGTAAACTATACGCTCATGCGCAACGCATGGCTCAAGGACAACACTCCTGTGATGGTGGGACTCATGGCTGCATGCCCCGACGGCGACGGTTTCGACGTGACGTTCGAACACTTCAAGGTGAAGCATCTGCCCGATATGCGCCGTCTGGAATGGCTGAAGAAAAACGCGGAATAAGATATAGGGGAGCTTACATTATGACTGTGTAATCACACTTCCCATCCCGCGGAATACTTTGTTTCATGTTAAAATAAATGGCTGTGCCGTAGTTTACGACACAGCCATTTGCTTATTATCCGCTCTTTGGCGTCTGTTTATATCATGAATTCAGGAAAATCCCGAACCGTTCCGCATTACCGCGGCATACGGTCAGCGCCACGTCAGTTTTATGAACTTGTTCTCCCACGGACTGAACACGGGCTTCTGACTGCCTTGCAGAGGCTCTCCCGTTACATCGCAGACGGTTATTCCGGTGATGTCTATCACGTCCGACTTGATGCTGAAAGCCGTTTCCTTTCCGCCTATTTCCCTGAGCTGCATGATGACAGCATTCTCGTTGTCCACCGGTTTCATGTTCACGAGCAGCAGATTCGACGGCATGCCGCTCATCACCTGCACGCTCTCCTCTGTCTTATCAGGCGCACCGGCATCGGCCTGAAGCACTCGTGTGAGGAACGGAATGCGGTTCTGCCATGCGAAACGGGTGGCGTATTCGGTTGAAGTGTCGGCTGTGGAAGTGATGAAATAGCTCCACTGCATCTCTCCCATCTGGTCGGCGTTGAAGTTGGTCACCCAATAATTGTTCATCGGCCACGAATACATCTGCGTGCTCTGCGGCGTCGCGCCGGCCTGATAGCGGCCTGTGTTGATTGCGCCGAACTGCATGAGCGGTATCTCCTGACTGCCCATCACAATCTGCATGCTGTCGTTTCGCGCAGCTGCAAAGTTCTGTACGGTGTACCAGTCGTTCGAAGAACCTTTTATCTGATCCACTCCCGCCTCGATAGTTCCGCCCGGAACGTCGAGGAAAATCTTTCCATCGGGCACCTGATACGGGAAAGCCACATAGACGGCCTCAGGATCTGTGACTGCCTTCTTGCGCAGACGGTAGACCACTTCTATCTTTTTCTCCACGTTGTATATGCGGTATTCCACCATAAGATTGTTGGCGTCGCGTCCCGCAACGGTCTCGCCACGGAAGCGGTAGGTATCCCATACAGGGCCTTTCTCGTAGCGTTCGAACATCATCTTCTCCGGTCTCCGGCGGGTGAACTGAGGCGCACGATACTGCTCCATGGGATGACGGCTGTCGGCTGTCTCGTATATGAACTCGCCCATCTGCCACTCTGCGTCTGGCGCGAGTAGCGTACGGCCGGTCTCTTTGTCGGTTATAGCGGCTATGGTTCCCCTCTCCGGGTTGAACCCTATGCTGTACCAGCGGTTCTCCACATGCGTGTCTGCCAGCCTCTCCATGGACGCTGTGACCTTCGCCGGAGCGTTCTTCACCTTTATGTAATAACGGCTGTAGCCCATGGCCGGCACGTCCTTGACATACAGATACCAGTATGTGCCATCCGAACGGCTCTCTCCTGCCTGTGCGGCTATGGGCGTTCCGTCGGCTGATGTTATCTCAAAGTCCTTGTCGCGCGGCAGTATCTGATGGTCTATATACACCTTCGCTATGCCGCTGTAGGTCCATCCGAGTGTGTTGAACACCGCTACCGACGGCACAGCGGCCTTCTCCAGACGACTCTGCAAAAGTCCCATGGTGGTCTCGCCCAGCAGTCCTGCGTGACGGTAAGCCTCCCAGGCATACGACTGTTTGAGCGAACGCTGCTCCCATGTCTCCAGTCCGTAGGGGTTGCGCACGCTTTCGCTGTGGCCGAATGTATGCTCGTCGTAGAATAGCAGGGCCTCATTCACGTCGGCAATATCGGTGCTCACACCGTCCGGCAGTGCCACACCCATCGCCTTGGCCATTGCCAGTCCGCCCTGCGCGGCAATAATGTTGGAGTGAGTTATGCGCGATATCGCCGCCTCGCGTGCGCCGGACGCAAAGCCGTCGGTCCACCAGTCGGGCCATGCACCGCGCACTGTGGCTATGTTGTCTGGATAGCGTTGTTCTACAGTTTTTATAAATTCGGTGGCCACTGCCGTGCGCAGCTTGGGCCATTCATACTTCTCGTTCCATCTTTTCACCATCTCGCAGCTCTTTGTTGAAGGCGGCGCGTTGTCGGTAAAATAACCCGAGTGCTGTGCGGCGCAGATGTCGTAAGGATATCCCTTCGCCTCAAGCTGGCCGAGATATTCGAGCACCCGTGTCTCGAAACCCGCAAAATCGTCGGTGTTGTGTATGCCGAAGAAGTTGCCCTGATTGTAATGTTCGGCTCTGTAAGCCAACACTTTCTTGCCCGATGGCGACTGCCACCAGAACACGGTAGGCATGTCAAAGCAGATGAGAGCGCGATGACCGTGCGTTCCCATGTTCACATATTTAATGCCGGCATCGCTGAAGAACTCTGTGAAACACCATCCCATGCCGTTCACATCGTCCTGCATGGCCAGTTCGGCACGCATTCCGTTGTCGCGGAACTGCTTCACGGGAGCGAGTGAGGCAGCGAGAGTCTGTTCGTCGGGAAGCTCGTCAAAGTTGAGAAACATCGTCGCAAGCTCTATCCGTCCTTCCTTTACGCGGCGCTTCAGACGCTCTATCTGTTCCGCCGGACGAGTCTTCAGATATTCACTCACAGCCCACGACACCTCGCAGGTCCATCTGAACTTCGCCGCGTCAGGATAATTGTCGGTCGCGTCGCAATAGTCAAGCGCATAATCAATGTATCTCAAATGCTCGGCCAGAATCTCCATCTGTGAGCGCGTATATCCTATATCGGTGTGCGTGTGCTGCACAAGATTCATCTGCCAATGGCGCGCCGGCTTCACCTCAACCTTGCTTTTTGCGACCACACGGTCGCCGTTCTTCACCGTAAGCGTAAGTTTCGTGGCCTTCTTCACCTCCGGGATGTAGATGCAGAAACGGTTGTCACCGTCGTTCAGATTTACCCTCTGAGTGGCCTTACCCAGCGTGCACACCACCGCGGCTGCGCCTTTACTCTTCATGTTTATCCACACACAGCGCGCCTGTTCGGCCGCCTCCGTCTTGTAAACTGCCGGATATATCGTCGTACGCACGTCCGAAATCTCCGGTCCGGATGACTTCTGTGCCATGGCACCAACATGTATGGCCATGACGAAACTGAGAAGAAAGAAAAACCGCATTCTCATAATAAAATCATGTGTAAAGTTAAAGTATGAATAGATTCAGTTTTTTCGGTTATATGGAAAGCCGTATCCGGAAAAGTCATCACATCTGACATGTCATGCCGAACCGCCGCCTTTCTTTTGCAAAGATAGCGAAAGGTGAGAGCAAAGACAAGCGAAAAGATATTTTTCTTTTCAGCGATGGCTTTGCCGAACCGCATCCTATCTTATTCAAAGATAGTGAAAGGTGAGTGCAATAGCAAATGGAAAAACAAAGTTTTTACGGATTTTGATATTGCCGAACCGCATCCTGTTATATACTTCGACCGCCGGAACAGCAAACGACAACGGCCGCATCGCGTGACTGTTGTCCACGTATGCGACCGTTGTTTTATTTATATGCACTTGCAAATGGCAGCTCAGAACTGTACTGTGTTGAGATACTTGTCCACGAGCATGCCGTCAGCATGCTGCAGGTTGAGCGTGAAGCGGCGCTTTGCCTTGAAGCGTATGGTCATCAGTTCACCATCACCCTCGATATAAGGTTTCTCTCCCAGATTGACGAACGTCGGGTAGAGCGCCTTCTGTCCGCTGGTGTGCAGGCGGTCGTTAGTGAGATTGCGCATCTCCTTCAGCCGTTCGGCGTCTGTTCCAATGTACTCCATGTCCTGCTGATTGTAAGGCAACGCGAAGCTGATGGCATTGACCGAGCGCAGGCCTTTCCCGCTTACTTTTATCACGACAGTCTCACCGGCGTTGTACGTCTTCTTGTCCGATGTTATGCTGATACTTCCCTTCACCGGTTCAACCTTGCGGCTGCTAACGCCCGTCTCAAGCTCTATGCCCACGCAGGATATGTCGAACGCGTCTATCAGACCGTTACCGTTGAGATCGCCACGACTGATGTATCCTTCGAAATCTGCATCGCCACGGCGCAAGCCTGTGTAGTTAGTGTACGACGTAAGATCGTTCTCGTCGATGCGTCCGTCGTGGTTTATGTCTCCAGGAATGTAACTCTCAGAACCCGGAACACGGAAGACGTACATCTCACGGCCCGATCCAAACTTGCCCACTGCCTCACTTACAGCCACACGTATGTAGCGTGCCACGGGCTTATCCTTGAATTCAAAGGTCTTGGTGTCGGCTCCCTTCCAGTCGAATGTGCCCGCTTCGGTCCAGTTCTTCTTATCCATACTGTAATATACAGTACCTTTGAGCAGAGTGCCATTGCCGGCATCTGTGCGCGGCAAATAGTCGAAACGGTCTATGCGGTTGATGCTGCGCAGATCGACAGTCAAATCGAACGGCACGGCTGCGGTGCTCCACTTGGTGTGCCATGTGTCGCCTTCGTCGAAGTTGAACAGCCTGTCGGCCTCCTGGCCACCCTGATTCTCACACGACGTTTCGCCGCGTATGCCCCTGATGGCGAACTCGAGCGGGTCTGACTTCGTCGTAACACTGCGGCTTGTCCATTCGGATGCACCGTCGGCATTGACAGCCCGCAACTTCAGCATGTAGACCGTCTCCGGCTTCAGTCCGTCTATGAGCAGCGAGCCGCGGCGTATGGTCGAATAGGTCATTCCGTCGAACTCTATCTCGTAATAGTCGGCATTGGCGTCGTTCTGCCACGTAGGCGTTATGTCATAAGCACCTGTATTGTCGGCCATTACGTCGAATTCGGGCGCGGCAAGCCTGCCCTTATGCGTAAGCATACGGTCGGCCGGAGCATACTCATATCCTTTCACCGTTAGCACGATGTCTCCCGCAGTGATGTCTCTTGAGGCCAGTTTCACATGCAGCACAGGATTCTTCACCACGCTCAACCGGGCCATATCGCTGCCGGCAGTAGCAAAGCGGTTGAGCTCGGGCGACTCCTCATAGAAGAACATGTCGGCACCCGCAGCCAGCTCATCTATCGATGACGCCTCCGTCAGACGAACTTTCCGGCCGGCATATCTCGCCGTTATCTTCTCCGGTCTTGAGGTCATGTTCATCTTGATCCATGTGGCCTTGTCCTTCACCATGCCGCGGAACGAACCCTGAGTAGCATCTATGCTTATCGTGGCCACATCCTTATCGAGCTGTTGCGACAGGCGTGTTGTGCAGCCCTCACCACGCAGATAGGCACTGGTGCGGCCGTCATCGTCGTACTCGGTGAACTCTGTCGTGCCACAGGGATAAACCTCATATATGCGCAATGTGCTGTCGGCCTGCGCCACATTGTTGTGTGCCGTGGTCATGGGCAGTATGGCTCCGCGCTTCACAAAGAGCGGCATCTTCCACAGCGGAGCATCGAAATTGTTTATTATTCTGCCTCCGCGCCACAAGTCGCCCGTGAAATAGTCCACCCATTCTCCTTCGGGCAGATATATGCCGTCGCGTATATCGTTGCCCTCTTCGTCGGCCTGTGTGGCCTGATATACTGGAGCCACGAGCACGAACGGTCCGTAAAGGAACTGATACTGAGTGCGTGTGCCGTAGGTGTAACCGCACGGATTGTCGAGAAACATGGCGCGCACCATGGGCTTACCTGTCACGGCTTCGCGAGCAATGCTGTATGTATATGGCATGAATTCCGACTTCATCTTCAGATACCAGCGGTTGATTGATGCCGCCGGCTCGCCGAGTATGTGCGGATACTTGGGGTTGGAGCCCCAGCCGTCCATGTTGAGCTGCATGGGCGTGAACGTCTTCCACTGGAAGTCGCGCACGTTCACAGGCACATTCTTTCCGCCGAATATGCCGTCCATGTCGGAACAGATGTTGGGCTGTCCGGACAGTCCGCTGCCGATGTATGTGGGAATGTGGAAGCGGATGTACTCCCATTCGCCGCCCGTCTGGTCGCCCGTCCACACGCCGGCATAGCGTTGTGTGCCGGCCCATCCGTCGAGCGAGATGATGAACGGACGCGCGTCGGAGCCGTAATAATTCATGATGTGGCTCACGTCGGCTATGCCGTTGAGTCCGAACGAATAGCCTGCGCCCACCCACGCCACATCGGTCTTGAGCACACGCACACCGGCATCGCGCACTTCCTTCACTATGTCGCGCTGCAGCAGGGCGCTCACTCCCTCCTTGGGATGAAGGTCCGACTGCGTCCACAGTCCTATCTCCACACCCTTGGAGCGGGCATAACCGGTGAGCGAAGCAAGGTTGGCAATGTTGCCGTCGAGCGATTCGGTCTGTCCGTATCCGGCACCGTATCCGTCGTTTGGCAGCAGCCAGCCCAGCGGCATGTCGTGCGCGGCGTAGCGGTCTATCACGGCACGCGCCGAGAACTGGTAGTTGTCCTTCTCGCCGTTGAGTGACTCGCGTGTGCCGCCGTTGTCCTTCTGACTCTCCTTATAATGTCGGCCGTCCTCAAAGAGTATGCCGTCCTTGTCTTCCTTCCAGTAATCGCGGTTATAGGCATTGAGATGACCTTCGTAGAAACCGAACTTCGGCATGAGCACAGGATTGCCCGTGAGCTGGTAGAAGTCGGAGAGCAGGGCCTCCGGTGTGGCGTCGACCATGAAGAAAAGGTCAAGATAAGGTGCCTCGTGACTCAGACTGACGGTGCCCGGAACGGTGGCTCCGAAGTCGTAACTGCCCCGTTTGAAGGTGTGCCACATCACACCGTAGCCCGCCGTACTCCAGCAGAAAGGCGTCGGCGAGGCCACTCCGCCGTCGGTCCAGTTGTTGGTGTTCTCTATGGCGATGATGCGGCCTTTGTGGCTGAACCGTCCGTTCTGAACTCCTCCGCCATAGAAATATTCGTCTTCGCGTTCCTTCAGTTTCACCGTGGTTGTGCCCTTTGAGCCGAACTCAACAGGCGCGGCGGCCTCGGCAACTGTCTGTCCGTCGCTCAGGCGGATGATGCGGAAGAGTCCGCTTTCGCGGTCGAACACCACGCGTATGCTTCTGGTAGATATGGCCGTCTCCGTACTGTTGTCGGTCAGCGCTATGCGTCCGGCGTCGCGCCTCGGACTGTCGGCCAGTATGCGCGCCTCGGGTTTGGCTTCCGGGTCGCGTATGATGCCACCCTTGATGTCCATGAACATTCTGAAGATGTTGTCGCCGTAGAAGTCGAGCGTCATGCGTGTACTGTCGGCGAACACTATCTCCGCCGCGGCGGGGTTAATCATCCTTGCCGACACAATGGCCTGACTGTCGCCGTCGGCTGACGATGCCGCCGGTCTTTCGGCGCACGTCCCGTCTGTCACGGCCGCACCTGCCGTGCCGTCAGTGGCACACAGCGGCAGCGCCATGGCAAGTATCAATGCTTTGTCTGCTCCCATTTTTACAGGTTGAGTATGTTTGTTTTAGGTTTTTGAGTTTACGTCCTCAAAAGTACACAAATATTCATGCACAACCAAACGAAACGCCGATATGTTTTCATACTCAATCACAGAAGAGATCATTACGGGGCATGCCGCACACCGCAGCGGGCACAACCGAGGACGCGGCGCATGTCGTCGGCACGCCACGGACATCATGGTGTAGACGCCTTACAGACCGGAAAAAATGAATAAATATTCATTCTCAAAGTAAAAAATTTTGACAAAAATTTTTCGCAAAATAGAAAAACGGAGAGGGGTGGAGAGGGGATGACGGAGTGCAAAACAGGCTTTTCCGCAGCCGACAGGTTGCCGCTGCATGACGTGAAAAATGACAGCGCTTTGCGGAATGGGCTTTATCAGGGTGCGAAATGGTCTGTTTCATGGTGTGATATAGAGCATATCAGGGGCTGATATGGGCAATATCAGAGGCTGAAACGGGCTGTTTCTCAGCACGGTTTGGAGGCAGTCGGACCGCAATAAAACGCAAGTGACTGACTGTCAGAGCTATAGGCAACCCTCTCAAAACTCGCGAATTTGCGACCGAAGACGCAGTTGCTCGAAAAAACGCGAGTATTTTCGAGTTACGGGTGAATATTTATTCACTCCGCAGGCGCATTGTTGCATATTTATGCAAAGCCGCATCCAGCCGTACACTCCGCATCTGAGGCCACACGAGGCGAGCTCACCGGCACGTCCGCAGCGTCCGCTGCTCCCGGCAGCGCAGCGGTCCATGTTACACAAAATCGGTTTACGGCCGCTCTTTCTTACACAAAATAGTTAAATATACATAAATATGTCTGTTCGTGATGCAGCATTTTAAAATTTTCCGTCTTTCGTTTATATATCTATATAGAGAACGTTTTACTTTATTATGCGACATTGTGTGCAGAGGCACATTGTCCTGTCTGCTGAACCTGAATATTCATAAATAAACATTATTATAAACATACACTCTGTTAGAAATGAAAAGAGGATTCTTGAAATCGTTGTTTGCAGGCGTATTCTTATGTATCGCCTGCCACACAGCCGTAGCCGGCGACACAACGCCCGACTATGCTTCCATGGTTGACACTCGTATGGGAACGGTGGGCAAACCGGGCCCCAACGGACTGGCTTCGGGCTTCACCTTTCTCGGCGCTACCTATCCGTTCGGAATGATGCAGCTCACTCCAACCCACTTCGAACCGCAACGCGGCATCGTGGTGAACCAGATATCGGGAGGCGGATGCCCGGAGATGGGCAACTTCCCGCTCATAGCTCTGGCCGGACGTCTGGACAAATCGCCCAACGACATGGGCTCATTCCCGTTCTACAAGGACATACTTGCGTCGCAGGCAGGATATCTGTCGCTCGAATACAAGGACGGCGTAAAGTGCGAGACAACGGTGTCCAAGCGCAGCGGAGTGGTGCGCATGACGTTTCCTTCGTCGGCATCTGAAGGTACGGTGATAATAGGCAGCGGCGTATGCTCAACCAAACTCACCAACGCACTTGTGAAGATCACATCGCCCACAACGCTCGAAGGATATGCCGAGGGAGGCGACTTCTGCGGCTATCAGACCGACTACCGCGTGTATTTCGTGGCCGAATTCAACACTCCGGCCAAGGTGCAGGGCACATGGATAAGGGAAGACATGAAGGACGGACGCCTCACCATAGGCGGCAGCAACTCGGGTGCTTACTTCACGTTCGACACATCGGGCGGCCGCACAGTGGAATACAAGGTGGCCATCTCGTATGTATCTCTTGCCAACGCACGCGAGAATCTGCAGAAGGACAACGCCGGACGCGACTTCGAACAGGTGCTGGCCGACACCCGCACAGAGTGGAACAGACACCTGGGCAAGATTGAAGTGACGGGCGATGCAGACCGCATGAAGCAGTTCTACACGCACTTCTATCACACGCTCATCCATCCAAACGTATTCAACGACGTCAATGGCGAATATCTGGGAGCCGACTGGAACGTGCACAAGACGGAACCGGGACACGACTATTACACCACATTCAGCGCATGGGATACCTACCGCACGCAGAGCCAGATACTGGCAGTGCTCTATCCTAAAGAGAGTTCGGACATGATGCAGTCGCTCGTCGACTTCGCCGAACAGAGCGGAGGATACGGCCGATGGATTCTCGCCAACATCGAGACTGGCGTCATGCACGGCGACCCGACACCTGTCATAATATCCAACACCTACGCTTTCGGCGGCCGCGACTTCGACCTGAAGAAGGCATATGAGTACATGCGCAAAGGTGCTCTCGAACCGCGCACCTACTCGCAGAACGTAGAGGTGCGCCCGGGATTGTCCAACTACATCGAGAAAGGCATTGAGAACGCATCGCTCTGCCTTGAATACACATCGGCCGACTATGCCATCGGACAGTTCGCAAAGCAGGCGCTTGGCAACAACAAGGACGCCGCCTTCTTCATGAACCGCGCTTCCAACTGGAAGAATCTCTACGATCCGTCAACACGCTGGCTGCGTTCGCGCCACAACCACGACATGAGTTGGAAGAAGCCGGACGACGACTGGCGCGAGGCAACTAAGGAAAACTACTTCTGGATGGTGCCTTACGACCTTGAGACTCTCATCGACACAATAGGTGGAAAGGCCGCTGCCGAGAAACGTCTCGACTCACTCTTCGTGCGTCTGGACGCCGGTTACGACGACCACTTCTTCGCTGCGGGCAACGAACCTGACTTCCAGGTGCCTTGGATATACAACTATGTGGACAAACCTTACAAGACTTCGGCCATCATCTCACGCATTCTCCGCGAAGCTTACGACTCGTCACCGTCGGGACTTCCGGGCAACGATGACTGCGGAGCTATGGGTTCATGGTACATGTATGCGTCAATAGGACTTTACCCGATGACGCCGGGCGTGGCTCAGTTCTGCATCAACATGCCGCAGTTCTCCGACATTAAGATTCATCTGCCGGGCGGTTTGCTACAGATAAAGGGCGGCAAGGACGGACAGTACATCAACTCCATGCGTCTCAACGGCAAGACATACAACTCGGCATGGATAGACTGGGACATGCTGAAGAACGGCGGAACAATAACCTACAAGGCTTCGGCCAAACCCAACAAGAAATGGGGACTGAAGAAATAAACGGTTTTTTGGTTTCAAGAAAAGGTTGATATCATGTCATACATTAAAAGAAAAACGATACTTATCTTCGGCATCCTGATGCTCTGTATGGTGTCATCCACACTATCCGCAGCGGTTTACAACGGCCGCTACGGATGGCCGACGCTCAAGAGTCCGAAGGCTCTCATTATATGCGAACAGACAAAGACGGCGGAGGAATCGATGCTCCTCGAGTCGCTGTCGGGTCTGGCAGCCAAGGCTGTGAACAACGGACGGCTGAAAGAAATGGTGTGGAGAGACGTCAACGGAAATCCATCCTACGAGAGAATTCTGAAGCAGAGCATGGCCGCTCTCGGCATAAAGGACGCGAAAAGAATGGACGTCTGGGAGTTGCTTGCATATCTGAAGAAGAAGAAAATAGTGAAAGGTTATGTGCTTTATGAGCCGGACAGACCCGTAAAGAACAAGATACAGAACTATTCGAGCAACGTGGCCACCGTGTATGCCTCGCTCCTTTCGGGCGCAATGATAAGCACTTCACTTGAGAGCAAGGCCAAGGCTGCCGGACTGAAAATGCTGAAGGACGCGCGCACGGAGACCACAATGGAATGCTTCAACAAGAACAAGAGCAGACTGAACAACTGTTCTGCGCTGAGCATACGGCCGAGTGTGTCCAACATGCGCGACTTTGCCATCGCCCACGGTCTGATGCTCTATGCCGACGAACGGCCGCTCATCGACGCCGTTCTCGAATGGGTGCGCCCGCTCTCACCCATCCTGGGCTGGGGATGCGGCGACGAATACGACTCCACCAGCGCCGTATCGGAGTGGGGACACTACAACACGGCTTCCGACTGGTGTGTCAATCTGCCGTTCATATCGGCCGCAGCGCCTTACATCCCGCTCGAGAAGGCCAACGAGCTGTCGCCGTCACAGATCGACTTTGCCGACTCCTCATATGTCCATTCGTTCGTAATGAGCGACGGAGACAACATGCAGTGGACCATCGGAGCGTTCGCCGACAATCCCGTTTACGCCGGACATGCAAAGGCAAAGGAGTCGGGCACCACATGGACACTGTGTCCGATAAACCTCTCCGTAGTATCGCCCGTATCATGGAACGAAGTGGTTCACCGTCAGGGCACGAAGAATTCTATAATCGAGTACGGCGGCGGATATCAGTATCCTGACCTCTTCGCCAGCAAGAGATCCAACCGAAAAGAACTCCTCCGTGAGTTTGCACGCCGCGTGAACAGCCATCTGAAGGAACTGAACGTCAAGATTTTCGGAGCCATATTCAAGGATGTGGAGAGTCCCGAAGCACAGGAAGCCGTGCAGATATACGCAGAGGAACTGGAGGACATCACCGGAATGATCGCCATACAGTATTTCCCCTACGAGCTGGGCGACAAGATTTTCTGGTACAAAAACAAAAAGGGCGAGGACATACCTCTCGTCACCGCCAACTACTCTTTGTGGAACGAAGTGCATGCCCAGCGTCCTTTCTGCGGTACACCGGAGTATGTGGCGTCGCTCATCAACCGCGACCTGCTCAGCCGCAAGAGCAAAGGCTACTCATGGACCATCGTACATGCGTGGTCGGACTTCGGCAAGACAAGCAAGTGCACTGAGCATCCGGCAGTGGGCGTGAACCCGATACTTGCCACCGAAAACCTGATGCTCGACGACATACGTGTCGTTTCGCTCAACGAACTCTTATGGAGAGTGAGGATGAAATATCATCCCGAACAAGTCAGAAGACTCATGCAGAACCCGTGACAGCGGCACTGCGCCGCTGCACCCGGGTCAGCGTCTTATTATTCTTAAACTCTTTTTCCGGTCGGAACGCATTGTCTTACAGACGTCGTTCCGGCCGTTTTTTCATGATTTATCATATGATTGAAAAAATATAAATAGAATTACTTGAATTTTAGGAAATTAATATCTATATTTGCCATCAACCGTTATATACAATTATCCTTTTATTTTAGACTCGTGTATGCATGCTTGCACTAACATAATGTATACATGAAGATCTGTCGATACAATTTATTCTGATAACTAAAACTAAACAATGTTACAATGAAAAAGCTTTTGTTATTGTTGCTTGTTGTCCTTGTACCGAGGTTCGTTGCAGGACAGGCTGTTGTCGAAAACCCGTTGAAGACAGCGTACGGTTCCTTTTCAATCTTAGGAGATTCATATTCCACATTTTACGGATACACAGATCCTGTGGAAAATGGACAATGGTATCCACACCTCAGTGTGACAAAACTAAACCAGACATGGTGGAAACTCATTGAAGCAGAAACCGGAATAAGGCTGGAACAGAACAACTCCTGGTCCGGAACAACTATTTGTAATACTTCTTGGAATGGAACAGTTGACACACGTAATTCTTTTGCTGGACGCTGCAAGAATCTGCGTGAAGCAGGACTGATTGTCGTTGAAGGAGGAACTAACGACAATAATGCAGGTTCTCCCATCGGAGATTATATCTATAGCGGATGGACGTTTGCCGATCTGAAGACATTCAGAGGAGCCACTTCCTACGTGTTGGCATATCTCATGAACAAATATCCTGATTCACAGGTTGTATTCATGCTGAACAACGGTTTGCGCGATGATATAAACAGTTCTGTAGAAGAAATATGCAATCATCTTGGTGTTCCGTTATTCAAAATATATAATATATACAAGGAAGACGATCATCCTACAGCTTACGGAATGGTACAGATAAAGGACCAGTTCATTGAATTTCTGAATAATCTTAACGGTTGGATAACTCTGAGTCAGGACAAGAATTACAACCCAGAAGACACATATGAGAAAGCAAATGTTTCTTTGAAACTTTATCTTGACAAAGGCAGATGGAACGGAATATGTCTTCCTATGGACATGAACCCGGAAATGATTAAGGACGCTTTCGGCGCGGACGCAAAGCTGGCAGTGTATGACAGTATGGACGGAAACGTAATGAAATTCAGCATTACAAACGAAATAAAAGCAGGAAAACCTTATCTTCTGATGCCTTCTGTAGATGTTAACAATCCAATCTGTATGACAGATGTATCGCTGCAGACAACAGTTCCGCAGAAGTCTGGCGACGATAGATTCTCCGTTACAGGAACTTTCAGTATGAAAACCGTATCAGATTCTAACACTGGCATCATGTTACTCGATGGCGACGGAACGCTTTATCACCAACCATTGGGCAATATACAAGTTCGTCCGTTCGGTATTTATTTCGAATGTCCGGACGAAGAAGTCCTGAGTATAAGCATAGACGGAGAAGAACAACACATTCCAGATACTCCGAATGATGATGTTTTCACACCATCACACAATTCACAGCTGCATCTTCCGGCAGTTCCTATTGTTGCAGCAGACCCTTACATGTCAATATGGTCTGGCAGCGAAAATCTTTATGAAGCGACAACACAACATTGGTCAGGAAACGATAAAAGCATTATGGGATTTGTACGTGTTGACGGACAACTGTACCGTTTTATGGGCCAGAACAGCCGTGCACTCGATCTGTCAAACGCCATACTGCCATCATCATACTGGACATCGGAAGAAAGATACACAGTCCCATGTATGGTATTCAAAAAAACAACACCAGGAAGTACAGATGTAGTACAGGGTGTTCCGGACGATGATGCCTCAGGAAGAAAATGGTTTGAACCTGACTATGAACTTACCGACGGCACCCAGACATGGACTGAAGCCACATCTCCGTTCAGTTCAGACGCTACTGTCAATGGCCAACCTTCGTTCCAATGGACCACATACGACGTCAGTGCAGACATCTATTTCCGTCGCACATTCACTCTCAACAATACTTTGGAAGGCGATATATATCTTGCATGCGGACACGATGATTCTCCAAGCGAAATATATATAAACGGAACACTTATCAACATACCACATGACCATGGCAACAACTGGAATAACCAAGAGATGTATAAACTGTCTGCCGAAGAGCGTTCTCTCATAAAAACTGACGGCACACCGAATGTGATAGCAGTACATGTTCACAACAATTACGGCGGCGCATTCGCAGACTGCGGACTCTATGGCACGACCAACTACGGCTCGGATATATTTGCAACAGTCGACGACGGAGAATATCAGGACAACACCGAAATATCCACAGCGACACAAAAATCGCTCAATGTATCGGCCGCCCAGACATACTACACCTTCCAGGCCGGACCGGTAGATCTTGATGTAGTCTTCTCATCTCCGCAACTCACAACAGATCCTCTGTTGTTCTCCACACCTATCAATTATATTTCTTACCGCACAAAGAGCAATGACGGCAAGGAACATGACGTACAAATATACATCTCGACCACACCGCAACTGGCATCAGGAACAACCAGTGAACCTATTGACATTTCACTGACAAGAGACAACGGACTATTGTTCGGCAAATGCGGTACAACCACACAGAATATGGGAAGCACCGTAATGCAGAACTGGGGATACGCTTATCTTGTGGCAGACCCACTCAACTCGCAGACATTAGGAGTGGACGATTCCGGACAAATGGTATTCAGACATGATATGGGAACAGCCGATTCCGGTTCCGGATTCACAATGATCGGATACGATGACGACCAACGTTCCATTTACATGAACGGCTATCAATATTCTGCTTATTGGACAACCGCATACCGAAACATCACAGACGCATTTGCAGATTACGCTACAAGATATAATGATATAATGCGTCAGATAAAGGATTTTGACACGATGGTATATGCCGATGCATATGATTCAGGTGGCGAAAAATACGCCGAATTGTGTGCAACATCCTACCGCCAGATAGCCTCAGGCAACAAACTCGCCGTAAACAACGACGGACGGATGCTTATGTACAACATCGACAGCAATGTTACAAACCATATAAACAGTGTTGATATATGCTACGCTGCCGCACCGCTTTTCCTTACTTACAATCCGGAGATGGCTGTGGCACTGGTTGCTTCCACATACGATTATGTAAAAGTAACAAACTTCAAGTCGCAATTCGGAAATCCTCCTCACCACTTCGGAATCTATCCTATGATAGGTAATTACGGTTTGGACAACGGAGCAGATACATCATCATCACTCGTCATCATTGCTGGAGCAGCCGCAAAAGCTGCCGGTAACGCCGATATAATAGATGAAGGACTGTACGAGCAGGTGAAGGCATGGGCCGATTTCTGCGACCTCTTCACACTACCCGAATATGCCGCGAACTTCATAACAGAAGGAAGCTGCGACAATTATTCAGGAACCATCATCCGAGACAACGCCAATTTGCGGGCCAAATGCACACTTGCTATGGTGGCCGTAGCCGAGATTGCAAAAATGAAAGGACGTCAGGAAGATGTCGAAAAATACATGGCACTGGCACAAAAATGGCTCACCGACTGGAAGTCACGTTACACAGCAGACGGACATTACAAACAAGGTTCTGATGTGGAATGGGGATTGAAATACAATCTCTACTACGACCGTCTGTTCGGAAGCAATCTTTTCGACGACATAATAAAGACTGAAATAAAATTCTACAAAGACAAAATCAACGACACTTACGGCATACCGATGGATGCACGCTGGGACAATGTGGCAAAGACACACGAAACCATGATGACAGCAGCAATGACTGAATCGGCCGAGGATTTCGAAATGTTCATGCAGCCATGTTACGATTATATAAATGGATCAACCGGCACACAGCCTCTTGCCGACACTTACAACTGTGTGAGCGGCTCACCGCTCGAAGGTTACGGACGCCCTGTTTCGGGAATGTTTTGGGCAAAAGTACTTATCGACCGTCTGGAATCTTCCGGTACCGGAATAAGCATACCTGACATCGATGAAGACAAGACCATTGAAGACAAACGCATATACAACATAAACGGCCAGTATATGGGAACTGAACAGAATGCGTTGCCAAAAGGAGTGTATATCATCGGCAAACGAAAAGTTGTTGTAAAATAAACAGTCTTACATAAACAGATGACGGAGTGACAACAGCCACTCCGTCATTTTTATTTTTCGTGCTCACCGACGGTTCTTGCACCGTCTTTTTCCTTATCACTACATTGCCGTATGGAATTATTTTCGTAACTTGCAGACGGTTGTCGGAGGACAGCCGGACGGCGCACACATGACAACCGGCGGACACATGCCGGCGGAGCGGACACCACGTATGTTACAACGCAGCCGGAAGAGGAAGGACGGAGTAACGTTTGAATGTTTATATAAACAACTACCTGAACATGAGAAAGACCATAAACACTTTTCTATTCATGCTCATTGCGTGCCATGCCACGCTGAGCGCACAGAAGGCTGAACCCGTTGACGGCGAAGGATGCCGCCTGAAAGGATATACCACGTCGTGGATAGGCAACGACGGAGGATATGAAGAGGCGCACATACCACACGACATGCTCAACATGTTTGTCACACCTGAGGGCGTGGCCGTGACCATCTGCGGATGGGACGAGGGCGGAACCAACGTGGGCGTGTTCCGCGACGGGCGTCTGCTGTCGCGCCCCGAAGGCTCGGGCACGGGCGGATGGGGACGTTTCTCGGGCGCGGCGGTCGTGGCCGACGACAAGTATGTGTACCAACTGCTGTCGCAGAACGGCTGCGACGGGGCCAACAACGATAAGAACGTGAACGGACTGCCGCAATATCCGCCCTGCCGCGACGACGCGGAGTGGAAGACGGTACGCCGCTATGACCTTATGACGGGCCTTGCAGCACCGTTCAAGGGAGGCTATGGCTACAAGGGCGACATGCTCGTGGTGTGTGCCGGAAAGAAGCGGCAGACAGCAGGACTGGCCATAGACAGGCAGCGCATATACGTGGCCGTGTGCGGCGAGGAGGGCAGCAGTATGGCCGACTCAATAAAGATTTACGACCGCCGCACGATGACATTCAGCCACGCCTACGCTCTGAACGGCCGCGCCGGACACATCTGCACCGATGCGCGCGGCGGACTGTGGATGATGCAAGGGCGCAGGATAATGCGCATGAGAGCCGAGGACGGCCGCCCGCTCGGCCAGAACATAGAGCTGGCGGAGGACGTGGAGGCCACGTCGTTCTCGATAGACCTGCGCCGCGAACGCCTGCTCGTGGCCAACCACGGACGCGACATGAACATACTGATATACTCCGACATATACAGAAAACCCACGCTATCATCCACTTTCGGCACTCGCGGCGGAGTGTTCTCCACAGCCGACGGACTCATGAAAGGCGAGGCAGGACCGCTGCGGTTCAGCGGACCGAGAGCCGTGGGCACTGACAACGGGGGCCGGATATACGTGGCCAACACCACCGTAAGCAACGGCCGCGGAGCCACGATAGAAGCATACGACGAGGACAAAGCCACCATGCTGTGGAAGCGCGAGGGCCTTATATTCACGGCAACCGCCGACTTCGACCGCACGGACCACGCACTGATGTTCTCGCCGGAGAAGATACATCGCATCGACTTCTCCGCCGAAGGCGGGCGACTCGACCGCTTGGTGGGCTACACAGCCGACCCTTTCAGCTTTCCCGACGACGTGCGCGTGATGAAAGACGGGCCGTTCATTACCTCAGTCTTCAGGCGCAGCTTCGGCGGAAGCGACTTTCTCTTCGTGTCAGACATGTATGGCGGCATGCTCGCCGGCTACCGTTTCGACCGCGAGAAGCACGGCTACGTGGGCATACCATGCCTTCTTATGCAGAACGGCGACTGCGACAGGAAGGTGAAACTGACGTGGTGGACCGACCTCAACGGCGACGGCCGCCGGCAGGACGGCGAACAACAGGGCACGGACGAGGTGAATACATACTCCATGAGTTTCTTCGTCGACGAGACAGGCAACGTATGGCGAGGCACACGTCAGCACGGATTCATGATGTGGCGCATGGAAGGGCTCGACGCGAACGGCGTACCACGCTATGCCGCCCCGCGCCGTTTCCGTCTGCCGGAAGGCTTCACCGACGCCAAGCGCATACACTACGACGCCGCGACCGACGTGCTCTACCTCGCCGGTTTCTCACAGGCGGCGCCCGACTCCCGCGACACATGGTGGGCAATGGGCAGCACCATAGCCGTGTGTCCCGACTTCATGAAAAACCATGCTTCAGCCGATGACAGACCGTGGAAAGCCGGACGGCTCATCTATCTGCCCTTCTGCGTGGAGGACGGCAGTGGAGGCGACCACACCAACGCCAAGGCATTCACCGTGGCCGGCGACTACATCTTCGTGGCTCTTGCGCGCGAAGGCTGGATAACGGTGTACGACCGTCACAACGGACGGTTCGTCGGCCGGCTGCAACCGGGCGAGAGTGTGCACGGACAGAGCGGATGGTGCGACTTCAACTATGCCATAAACGCCATACGGCAGACGGACGGCAGCTACCTCATACTGCACGAGGAGAACGCCTTCGGCAAGATATTGTGCTACAGATGGAAGCCGTGAGAGCTGCAGGCACGTACGTTTCCGGCACGGCGTGAAGACGGTGCCGGTACGTACGGCGACGCAAATCATTGCTTCAAACGCTGAATCATTGATGCCGACAGACACAATGTCAAAGTCGGACAATGATTCAGAACCGCCGGTTCATACCACCAGTGCCGCGCAATTTTTTGCAAATTTTCTTTAACATCTGTTCACTTTTGACTCATGGCATTTAACACTTCATTTTTCTCATTCCAGAGAATCACCCCGCACTATCCGCCTGTCTGAAAGCCCGTTCCGGGCAAATAGCGGAACGGATATCTGACGAACGCATTGCGAAACAGCCTATATTGCACCACGGACAGGACCATATCAGCCCCTGATATGAACTATATCACCACCCCAAACGGCCCGTATCAGAGGCTGAAACAGGCCATTTCGCAGAACGGAAGAGAAACATAAAAAACGTTGGCCAACATAAACTGCTGTATACCAACGTTTTATATCATTCGCGAAAAATTGCGATTTTCCGCACAAAAATATTTCTGCCGCGGTTTTTCGCGAATTTTGAGAGATTCCGAAGCCGAAAATTTAACATCTCCAGCCGGATGTTATGTTTTTTTACATCTTGCGACTATATTCTTCAGACCGTGCTTATCCGTACATTCAGTATGAAACACCGAGCCACGGCACACACCGTATCAGTCACGGCCTTTCCTCTTCATAACACTGCGCACGGCCGCAGAATGACCACGCGCGCCGCTCATTGCGCAGCACCGTCGGCACCACCGCCGTGCATCATGTAGTCGCCGCGCCATCCCTTGTCCCACGTGTTGCGCAGCGGATGGGCCTCGGTGTTGAGCACATAGTCCTTGAAGCTGAACACCTTTTCGGGCGCAAAGAACAGATAGCAGTATTTCATTGTCTCAGCGAAGAAGAAACTCTCCAGCGTGTCCCACTTCTCTTTTGTGCGCACATCGCTCAGCTGCACATATCCGTTTTCGGTCTGGCAGTATTTCTCTATCGACTCAAACATGGTCTTGCCCATCTCGTAATAACGGCTGTCGCCCGTGGCGCGCCATACGTAGAAAGTGGCCTCGATGGCCTCGGGACGCACCATGTAGCCCGGACTGAGCACCTGCATGGTCTTGTAGTCGATGGCCTCGGGCTCTATGCCGTGCATGGTCCACATCTTGAAGATCGACTCCTGCAGTTTCTTTGCACGCTCCGTCTCACCGGCAAGCACGAGGCATCCGTTCCAGAAACAGTCGAGAGCGCCGAACACTGTGGCCGTGCGCTCGCCGGTGTTCATATCGGCTTCGCCTATCCAGTAGCCGTCGGCGGTACTGTCTTCCAGGTAGCGGTTCACACCGTCGAGCGATGTCTGCCACATGTGCAGCAGGTCCTCGTCGCCGAAGAGGATGTAGCCCTTGAGCAGATATTCGTAGAAGGCGTCGATGCCTCCGCGTATGTGCGCCTTGTTGTCGGTCCATTCGCCCGTGTCGCAGTTTATCCCTCCTGCCACGAGTCCGGTCTTGCCGCGACGCTTGTAAACCTCCACTATGCCGCGTTTGCACTTTTCATAATACTTCGGGTCGCCCGTAAGCTTACTCAGCATGCCGTATTCAAGCAGCATAGAGCCTACCTCGCAGGGATTGGTCACGTTGCCGCTTATGGCTCCAGTGCGCAGGTTCACCATGCGATAAGGTATTCCCGTAGGCGTGTCGAACACCGGCATGAGCCTGTCGCCCAGGTCTTTCGCCAGCTCGAGGAAACGTCTGTCGCCGTCGAGCTGGTAGGAAGAGATGAGTCCTCCCACCATGCGTATGGCTATCTCGAACTGCTGCACGTCCATGTCCTTGTCGAAATTGAGGCGGCTGAATATGAGTTCGCGCGCCTGCTTCTTCTGTTTCTTCAGATTCATAAGGCACATGGTGCTGTAAGCATCGACGGGCGTCATGAGCAGCGATTCCGAATACCAGTTGTGACCTTTCTCCGAAATGGGATTCACGGCGTCCATGCCGTAGGCGTAGTTCATGTATGAGTTCCACGCCTTTACGAATGCAGCCTTCACGCGCGAGGCGTATTCCTTGCGCTCGGCATTGCTCTGCGCCATGCAGCAGGCGCCCATGAGGATGTGAAATACGAGGAGTATTGAAATTCTTTTCATATTTACCTGTGTTTTGATTGTAGGTTTGCAACAGATTTGATTACTTTGCAAAAGTAATTATAATTATTGCTGGATGAAGTATGTTTCTTTGCTGTTTTGGGGATAAATGTTGCGTTATTCCGACACAACACCCCGGCAGGACATACCCCGTCACGGCTTAACTGCACAATGAGAACATGAAAGAGCTACAGGCAGTACAGTTCAGTCTGTCGGACTTCATCGGTCCGCAGGAAGCCTTCCACATAGCCCGCGTCAACATATCGTCGCCGGGCGACCTGTCCATGCACACCCACGACTACGCCGAAACGTTCTGGGTGGAGAGCGGCACGGGCATACACCACGTCAACGGATACAGGATGAAGCTGCAGCGGGGCGACCTCGTGATGATGCGGCCGGAGGACGTGCACACCTTCACATCGGTGCGCGGCACGCTCACTATTGTGAATGTGGCCTTCCACCGCGCCACGCTCGACCACTACCGCCGGCGCTATTTCGACGGCTGCCGCACGCTGTTCTGGACGGCCGACGCGCTGCCCTGCCGGTTCAGTCTGACCGACGAGGCACTGGCAGACATCACCACACGCGTGGAGAAGGTGATGAAGGGCAACCGCACAATCGTGCAGCTCGACAGTCTGATGACGGACATATTCTGCGCCGTGACGGGCGAACCGTCGGGCACAGGCCACGACATTGCACCGCAGTGGCTGGCCAACGCCATGAAGCTCTTCCGCCGGCCGGAACACTTCTGCCGCGGATGTGAGGGCTTTGTGCAGCTCACCGGACACAACGGCGACTATGTGAGCCGCGTGATGCGACGCTGTTGCGGCAGACCGCTCGTGGCGTTTGTCAATGAGGTGAGGATGGAGTATGCCGCCAGCCAGCTCATCATGACCAACATGCCGATAAAGGAGATATGCGGCAAATGCGGGTTCGGCAGCATGAGCTATTTCTATAATGTATTCGCAAAGACCTACCGCATGTCTCCATACAGATTCCGCGAGCGCAACCAGAAAATAGTGTAAGGGAGACAGGAGAGCCGTGAGCATGCCGTCGTAAGAATGTAGCTGCGGCACGTTCGGACTTATTATGCCGCATGACGGATGCTTCATTCAGATGCATACAAACGCGATGCGCGGCGCCGCAGCCCGAATGTCATGGCTGAAGCACCGCGCATCTGTTGTCTGTCCACCGTGCCGTCATGATGTGAACGTGCGCCGGCGGCATGTTTTTCAATCCAGTATCTTTATCTCGGCACCAGTGGCAAAGTCCTGACCGTCCTGCGAACTGAGAGCCGTGAAGCGCACGTAGCGCGCCCTGACAGGACTTTCGAACATCACGCGTTTCTCCTTGAAACCGTCCTCAAAAGTTCCTTCGGCCACCGGTTCGCCCCAGTTTTTGCCGTCGTCGCTCACCTGCACACGGTAGGTCTTTATGTTTCCGTTGCGGTTGTCCTGCCGCGGCAGATAGGTGAAACCTTTTATCATCTTGGTCTCAGAACAGTCGAAGTCTATCCAGTGAGGATATTGCGCCACTGTAACCGAATAGGCCGTGTGCCAATAAGTGCCGTTATCGCCGTCGGCAATGTGGGCTGCATCGCCTTCGCCGTGCTCCTCACTGCTGGCATACACCACCTTCACCGGTATGTTCTCAATACGTTCAAAGTCTGCCGTCACCTTCAGACGCTCATTGCCTTTGTGCCATGCCGTCACGCGACCGCCTTCTCGCAGTGCGAACGGAGACTTATAGATGTATGTCTTTTTCTTTCCGTCCAGTGTGTAGCATATCTGTGAACCGTCCTCGCCACCCGTCATGCTGACCATTCCCGCAGCGTCGCGCTCAATGGCAGGAGGCAGTTCGCCGGCGGCCGAAACCTTGGCACGCATAGTCAGGTTGCCCTTTGCCGGACGTATGATGAAGCCCATCGTGTGGCTGCCGGCCCTTATGAGGTCTTCCTCCAACGGCCCGCCCTGTCCGCAGCTGTTGCCGCCGAGGCCCATCATCTTCATGTCGAGATGGAGCCAGCTGCCTTCAGATTCAGGCAGTTGATAGGTATGCGGCGAGCAGACCATCTGCATGGCCGACCACGGAAGAGCCGACGCCGACATGCTGCCGCCCGCTGCTATGAACTGCGCTCCCTGTCCGTCGGCATCGGTAAGAGCACACCAGCGCACGTCCTCGCGGTTACCCATCGACTGCGGTTTGGGGAAATCGACAGCCATGCTGTCCACTGTTGTCTTATAAAGTTGAACGAACGCGCCGTTCATACGGTCGTTATAGTTATTGTGCGGACCGCGGCCGTAGTAGGTGTAATTGTTCATATCGGACGGTGTCCTCATGACATATCCAAGACGGGCGAGACACAGTGTCGGGTCGTTCGACGTGATATTGGCTTGCAGTTCCACTGATCCGTCGGCATATACGGTCCACGTCTGGTTGGTGATGAAGCGGAAGTCGGACGGCCCGAATTCCTTTCCCCGGGTTATCTCATAGCGTCCTGAGCTTATGCCGAGGTCGCGAATGTTGTATCCGCAGGGCGCCTGCGACTCCACGGTGTAAGCCACCACCGCCGCGCCGTCCTTCCTCTTGTAGGCCGAACGGTGGAGCACACGGTGGCGCAGATCGTTCAGTCCCTTGGCAAACCACTGACGGTAGGCCCAGTTGTCATTGTCGGTCATGGCACGGAAAGCGTCGAGACGCGGGCCGTTGCCGTCGGCGAATATCACACGGTCGCCGTATTTCAGACTGTTTATTGTTCCTGTCGTATTGCTGAAAGCCACGCTGAACCCCTCGCCGCTGACGGTGCTTACGGTGTCGGCTTCGGTCAATGTGAGTCTGCTGCTACCCGCAACTTCGGCTATCGATGTGAAAGGAGCAACCTCATTCAGCGGCAACTGTTCCTCCATCTGCACATATCCCTTTTTCGCCCACGGCATGTCCTGAGCCAGAAGGAACTGCACCTTCACGAAACATTCGGCCTGCGGGTCGAGCCCTTTGAAGCTTATCGGAAGACTGTAAACGGCTTTCTCTCTCGGACCGAGGATGTTGCGCGGACCGCGGAACACGTTGCTCTCCGTAATGCGTTGGCCGTCTTTCCACAGCGACCACACCATATTATACATCTTCAGCGGCACAAAGTAGTTCTTGTTGAACACTTCTATCTGGCCCTTCATAATGTCCACAGCCTTCACACCTACGTTCTGATAAACTTTCTTCACCTCATAATATGCAGGCTTAGGTCTGTGTCCGGGCAGCAGTATGCCGTTCATGCAGAACATGCCGTCGTTGGGTTTGTCGCCGAAATCGCCACCGTAGGCCAGATAGCGTGTGCCGTCGGTCTTGTCATAATTGTAGAGCGACTGATCCACCCAGTCCCAGATGGCACCTCCGCAGAAGAAGTTGGTCGACTCGATGGCCTCCCAATAGTCTTCCAGATTGCCGCCGGCGTTGCCCATGTTGTGGGCATACTCAGATATGTGGAACGGATATTTTATGTTGAAACGGCCCTTAACAGTCTCACGCACCCACGGAATGGACGGATACTGGTTGGAGCCCATGTCCACGATGTCGTTGTTACGCTCATACTGCACGGGGCGCGTCGTGTCCCAGGTCTTTATCGCGTCGTAGGCGGCCTTGAAGTTTTTGCCGGGTCCGCCTTCGTTTCCGAGCGACCAGATGACGATGGACGGATGGTTGACATGGGCATGCACAAGCTCCATGACACGTGCGACATGGGCGTCCCTGAACTCCGGCACGTGCGAGAGAGAGGCTTCGCCGTAGTAATATTCGTGGCTTTCGATGTTGGCTTCGTCCTCAAGATATATACCGTATTTGTCGCAGAGATAATACCAGTAGGGGTTGCACGAATAGTGAGAGTTGCGCACGTGGTTGATGTTGGCGCGCTTCATGAGCATTATTTCGTGCTCCATCTGCTCGTGTGTTATTGCATTACCACGCTCGGGGCTTATCTCCTGGCGGTTCACTCCCTTGAGTTTCACCGGCTGGTTGTTCACGTAGAAGTAGCGACCTTTCAGTCCGAACTCGTCGTCAGCGGCCTCTGTGTCTCTTATCTCTACCTTGCGCACACCGAAGTATGACGACACTATGTCCACCGTCCGGCCCTTTTTATCCTTCAGTTCGGCCACCAGTGTGTATCGGTTAGGTTCCTCCGCTGACCACAGACGGGCCGAAGGAACTGTCAGTCGTGTGCTCACCTCGCTGCGTCCGCCACCATCCACGGCGAATGTTTCCGACATAACGGGACTTATCGCCTCGCCCGTTATTTCGTCAGAATACAGTTTGTTGGCATACACACGATAGTTCACGGAGCATCCCTTTGCGCTCTTGCGGTCGAGGTTACGCACAAACGCGTTCACATCCACCACACCACTGCCGTCCGCAGCGATGTCAGTGTTTATCTTCATGTCGCCCATCTGCAACTTGGGAGCAGCCGTGAGATAGGTGCTGCGGAATATTCCCGGCAGGCGGAACATGTCCTGCGACTCAAGGAAAGAGCCGTCCGAGCTGCGGTAAACCTCCACAGCGACAACGTTCTCACCCTTTGTCAGATACTGCGTTATGTTGAATGTAGCGGTGTTGCGCGAGTTTTTGGAGAATCCGACGTAACGTCCGTTCACCCAAAGATAGAAAAAAGAATTCACCCCATCGAAGTTGATGTAAACCTCACGACCCTTCCATTTGTCGCTAACGGTAAACCTCCGGCGGTACGATCCCACCTCGTTGCGGTATTTGTAGGTTGTCCAGCTCTTGTCAGGTTCGCGCATCACGCCGCCCTTCCAGTCGTCCACAGCCACCGTGTGCTTGAATATCACGGGCTGGTTGCAGTATATAGGCACGCCGTATCTGAGCGTCCCGTTCTTCATTATGCCTTCTACATTCCAGCAAGAAGGCACACTTATGTCGTCCCATGCAGTGTCGTCATAAGCCGAAAGATAAAAGTCCTTGGGGCGGTTGTCGGGGTCCGGCGCCCAGTGGAATTTCCATGTACCGTCCAGACTCTGCCAGTAGGCGCTGTTCTCAGGCAGCACTTTCATGGCCGACTCTACGTCGGCGAATGAGAAAAACGTAGCCCGCGGCTGTTCCTTATTGAGTGCGAGCCGTTGCGGCGACTGCCATTCGTCGCCCGCAGGTTGTGTCTCCGTTCCGTAGATAAATCCGCCGAGGGGTTGCTGTGCCTCCGCCGTGATAGGCAGACTGAGGCAAAGCAGACTGAAGATAATCTTTTTCATGTCTTTGGTTGTTCGGGTTAATGGTAGCAGGCGGCAGGTCATCCGCCCGTCATATATAAGTTTTTGTTTTGTCAGTAAAGTACGTCATGCGCACCGTTCACCATACCGGCATGTCCTGCCATACGGCTGTCCACCACACCGCGGAGCGCCATAGGCTCGCACAACAACAATATGAAATGCAATCGCAACGGCAAGAATAGGACACAGAGTATTCCCTATATGCCATTGCCGGGGCTCATTCTATATTTTACAAAAATATATAAAAACTTCCGACCGTACAAGCATGCGGTGCAGGTAAATAAAAAAACAGGACATAAAGAAGGCGTGACACGCAGACAACAACGCGTGCCACGCCACCGGCAGTGTGCTTAAAGACCGACGCTTCAGTCTTCTGCCGGTCTTCACAGGCTTATAATATTGAGTGTAAATCCAAACGAAGTGCCGTTGAAACTGTTCACCCACGGCGTGCAGGAAATGTCCACCTTGCGTTTAGCAAGCTCTCGACAAGGATTGCCGGCAAACAGACCTATCACCTCATTCACCGGATCTACCAGAAACGCCGCAATGTTTCCAAGCACCTTAGAGTTGAACAACGTGTAACCGTTGTCCACAATATGTCTTTTCACACGATAGAATGTCTCGCCGAGTATCAGTCCTGACAGCGGCGTTATGATAAGGTCCTGTATCGACGGAATCTCCATAAAGGCCTCTATTCCGTATTCCCAGAATATGGTAGATATGCCTGCACAATAGAGAAAAGAGCCCAGAACATTGAATCCGAGACTGCGCGCACTCATGTAATAGGCTGCACCGGCATAAGGATGGAGCACGTAGTTGAATATCAGATCGTCCTTATCCCACACGGGACCTTGCTTCACATGATTGCTCCAACGCTTGAAGAACGGCACCTTGCGTAGCTCTTCCTTGTTCCAAGCGGTAGCATTCTCCGGCAGCAGTTCGAGTACTCCGAGTGTTGTAAGACCGCCGGCGAACAGCACACCCGTGTTAAGCCACATGCGTTTATAGTCCGGCCGGCTTGTGCGAATGGAGTAGGGCAACTCGTAGATGCACGGCTTTTCCTTCTTCATAAGTTTCAGTGTATCTGCCGCAGTGCAGAATTTCTCTGCCATCTCAGGTCCGTACACCGCCATAGAATCAGGTGTCTGGGCCGAGACACACTGCATCCCGACAATCATACACAGTACGAAATTTATTATACGTATTACTTTTCCTTTCATAGATGTAATGTCTTTGGTCGTGAATTTATCTTCACACATAACCACAAACCGCACTCTGTGACCATGCAAAACAGCGGTCGAGAGGCGTCAGGCCATTACAAATTTATCTATAAAGAGAGTTGCAAAGACAATGCGGCAGACTAAAAATAACCAAAAAAACCAAAAGGATATGAAAACTAAAATATTGTGTTAAGTTTTACAAAAATCACTGTTCTATACTTCGCGATGTATATATGAAAAAGTAATCAGCACAAAACGGCCATGTTGTCTGTTCGCGCTCGTTTTGTCCATTTGCGACGTTTTCATTGCAATCAGACTATGCCCGAAAATGAGAAACGGCCGCATCGCATGGCTGACGCCCATGTATGCGGCCGGTATGAATACTTAATGAATTTGCTGTTGTATGAAAATGACAGCGTGACAACATATCTCCTGACTGTTTACACCAACCTTTCCACCTGACGGAAACAATTCCTGCAACAATCAGAGAGATGCATACTACCGTCTGAGAAACCTACCGATGCATAGTCAGTACGCTGCAAAAGGTGCACGGAAAAACATCCGCACGTCACTCAAACACGTACCAACTGCAGTAGCCTGCCGGTATCTCGATGTCCATAAGCAGCGAACAGTCGCTGTCGAGACGCAGTTTCTCGGTGGTACCGTCAGCATGGCGGACCGTCACTTTGTCCTTCAGTCCGGTATAATACAACGGCACCCGTATCTTCTTCCTGATGTCGTGCGACAACGGATTGTAGAGCATCATGAGACCTTTTTCCTTCAGAGCTGGATTCACATGTATGAAACCGTCCCAGTCATTTCCGTCGGGACGGCGCAGATGTATTATGTCCGAGTCGAGGATAGGACGGTGAGCCTTATAGAAGTCCACCCACTTCTTCACCACGGCTTTTGTCTCCGGCGAATCGAAAAGTTGCGGACCACGATAGCATGCTATCACTCCCGCGCCGAAATTGTTGGCAAGGCGCATCTCATAATGGGGCAGATGCTCCTTCAGCGGCTCTATGGTCGCTGCCGCACCACCGCCCTGATATTCCACCAGCGGCACCATCATCCATCCCATCGACGGCGCCTTTATCCACGTGCCGTCGTATATATTCTGACGTTCTATTATCTCCTGCAGTTTGCGGGGCAGCGACCAGTTGGCCTCACGGTAGCCCATACCGGTCTTGTTCTGGCCGTTCATGAAATACCAGTCGGGAATGTTCAGGAATATGCCCTTCGACTTGCAGTCCTTATAGAAGCCGCTTATGGTCTGATACTGTTTCCATTGTGAGTCGGCCAAACCCCTGTGGCCGGGATGCGATGTCGACGCGCACTCATCGCCCGGATAGCTGCCGTCGTGCTCCAGAATGTCCTGTCCGGTCGTCTCGAAATATCTGCGCAGCTTGTCCATATAGCGCTGTCCCCATTCGCTTCCAAGGCATGGTGCGGCGCCGAACTGCGGTGTCTTGCCCTCAGGCATCACCACATCGTTGTCCTTTCCTACGCTGCGGCTCGCCAGAAGCGAGTAACCTCCGAGAGCAATTCCCTTGGAGTGGGCATAGTCGGCCAGCTTCTTCATGCGTTCAAGGTTTGCGGGACTGTCGTCCTCAAGGTCCACTCCGCTCCAGAAAGTCATTATCACCATTTCGAAACCTACTTCGGCACACTGGTCGATTGCCTTTTTTACGGAAGCGTCGTCAGCGTTTCTCACGTGCATGAATATCGGATTCTCGTGAATCCACGGCGCAGCCACACGATACATTCTTCTCACCTGCAGTGTCTTGCGCTCCCTGTCCCACGTGTCGTGGAAGAGCTCCCACACACGGTGACTGGCAAATACCGCACCGCTACTTATATCCTCCGCCGGTCCGTACTCGGGATAACTCTCGAGCAGACATGGAATGTTCATAGGCCAGTCCACCTGTGTGGTGTAGAGCGGATCCCTGTTCCAGTGAACGTGATGCTGTATCATGAGGTTGTCGAACCTGTCGGCACCGTCCTGCTGGTTGGCATGCACAAGGTCAGACTCCACCGTTATGTTGGGCGTTGTGAAGCTGCGGTCGAAGACAACAGTGTTCTCCGGCTCCATCACGGCGAGTATCTCGCTCTTGTAAGTATCGAGCCGCACACTGCGCGAAGAACCGTTGCCGAGCGTGAACCACTTGCTTATAAGTGGTATGCCGTCGTAAATTTCGTAGTGGATGTTCACCTCAAGATCCTTCAGATAGTCGAACATACGTTCTCCCTTATTCTGAGGCAGTCCGCCCATCACCTTCAGAAGGTCCACGCGGCAGCGTCCGGGAGCGCCCTTGTCGGCGTGCTCCGTGTTGCCACCGGACAGGTCCATCTTGCCGGCACGCACACAGCGCGACTGCAAAGTGGGTTCAATGTCTGTCTCGCCAAGCTCTGTCCACGCCTTGCCGTCGTAGGAGAAGCCACACGTGAGCACACCACCCGTGCGCTGCATCCTTATATATACAGGCGCATCCACGCGACATGTCTGCAGCATCCGTTCGCTTCCGTCCACCGTCATACCGAACCTTGAGTCGGCCGTACGCAGGTAGAGCTTCACCACACGGCCGTCGAACACCCACGCCATTCCCGGTCCCCAGCTCGACGAGCGGTCGGTTCCGGGCGTTATCCTTGCCACAACCACCTCCGTCTCCTGCGGTATGTCCTTCTCCACATAAGCGCAGGTGTTGGCCGGGATGAGTATCTCGCCCGTCTTACCTTCATTGGAGAAGGCGTTGGCAGTGTTGCCCTCTGACGTCACCACGCGCCATCCCTCGGGCAGAACACCCGAAAAATCGGACGAAGCTATCGTCGTGCGGTTGTCGTCAGAAGCAAAGCGTGCCTCAAGACGGCGCAGCAGTTCGTCGCCGGCTCTGTATTTCATCACGAGCTCAATGCCCTTGGCGGGCCACTCCGTGGGGAGCGATATCCACTGGCTGCGCGGTTTCCAGTCGAAGCGTTTCTTTATTGGCGACGTCTCATATCCCGCGAAGCTGAATGCCATGGGGTCGGACGTCATGTCTGCTATCCATTCAGGCAACAGATAGTTGTGGGCCGGCTGTCCGAGCAGTCCTCCCACAGGTATGCGCACACCGTCGATTTCCAGCTCGGCCTCGGCCCTCACCGAGCGCAACATTCCCTCGCCCGTCATCAGATTGTTCATACCCACTGTGGTGCCGTCCTTGAACTGACGTTCCACCAGTCCGTTGCCCATTATCAGGCGTCCGCCGCTCTGCTTCACGTAGGCCTTGTATCTGCCGCCGTGGAGCATCCAGTCGTTCTCACGCGCACCGTCGGCCGACCACGCCGTAAGCGCGAACGACATGCACACGACGCACATGATTATGAAAAGACCGTATTTCCTCATTGTCGTTTTTTAGTTTGGTTGAAGGCTGGTTATAAGATTGTATTTCAAAAAATAAACACAAATGTTTATCCGGACACAAACATACAAAAAAATTTCCATACCACACTGTTTTGCAAAAGACAGATAACATCTTTTTATACAAATATACAGCATATTGCGCCACCATACCGATGCATCGCTTAGCCGGAGCATGCCGCAAGATGCGTACACATGCACTGACATTTATCCGTCTTATCGTAAAGTAAGACAACGGACAGTGCCTGTTCTCAGTTTTACATCCCGATAAGACAGTGACAGGCCGGCTGATACAAATTATTAAAAACGACTGTCTTTTATTTGCCATTGCGCCCACCTTTCATTATCTTTGCAATAAGATAGGAGGCGGTTCGGCATAGACAATCATGTAAAAACTCAGTTTTCACACATTGCTCTGCTCTCACCTTTCACTGTCTTTGCCCCTGCAACCAGCATGCGGCTGTACGCAGGGATAGCTCAAACCCTAATTTTTATTATTAACTGACATCAGTCCGGCTCCACACTAATGCCGGGCACGAAATCTGAAAAGACGACTTACTGTTTATGACACGCTTTATTATCACGCTTATCATGTCTGTGGTGTTCGGCGCGGTTTATGGCCAGAATGGTGTTCCGGCCGTGAAAGGCCATGTGGTTGACGCCGCTACGGGCAAGGACATGGAGTATGCCAATGTGGCTGTTACCGACGAAAAGAACAACACCGTGGCCTCGGCCGTGGTGGAGAACGGACATTTCGAGATACGCAAAATGCGTGACGGACGATTCACGCTCACCATCATGCTTATGGGCTACCGCACATACAAGAGCGACCTGCTGGAGGTCAGACAGGGCCGAACGGTGGATCTTGGCACCATAAGCATGGAGATGGAGGAAAGCAGTCTGGAGGAAGTTGTGGTGACGCGCGACCGAAACAAGGTGGTATATAAACTCGACCGGCGCAAGATAAACGCCTCGTCGGTACTTTCGGCATCGGGCGGTACAGCCGTGGATGTGCTCAAATCGACACCGTCGGTGCGCATCGACGCCGACGGCAATCTGTCGTTCCGCGGCAGCACAGGCTTTCTTGTCTATGTCAACGGCAAGCCTTCGATGCTTGAGGGCACGCAGGCGCTGGAGCAGATAGCGGCAGCCGACATCGACGAGATAGAGATAATGACAACGCCTTCGGCACGATATAAGACTGACGGCGACGTGGGCATAATAAACATAACGACCCGCCGGCAGACTGACGAAGGCGTGAGCGGAGCGGCACACGTGTCGGGAAGCACCATAGGCACATGGAACACCGACGCCACAGTGGGCTGGCGTAGCGGAGCCAACCGCTGGTATGTGGGCGTGGCGGCGTCGGACATAAAGGGCAAGAGCGACTTCAGACAGAAGAAGACAACCATAGTGGACGACTACACCACAACGTCGGACGCCGACGGAACGCGCCACAGCAACAAGATATCTTACATCGGACGAGCCGGATGGGAGTATGACAAGGGCGCCCACCGGCTGCAACTGGAGGTGCAGAGCGGCATGACCGACAACAGGCGCGGCGGCGACATGAGCTACTACGAGCACCGCACGAAGGGCGACGAGGTGATAAACTCTAACCTCTACGACAGCCACGACCGCTACTCCAACGAGAAAAGGCTCGCGCAGCTGGCTGCCGACTACGTGCTGAAGCTCAACGAACGTGGCGACCGCATAGCCGTGAACGGACGCCTGCGCTACGACTGGTATGCGCTGGAATACACCGAGAGCAACATGTTCGACACCTCAGGTGCACGCTACGAGGGCACACGCGGATATGAGAAGGAGCACCACTGGGACTTCGACGGCGAGGCTTCCTATCTGCTCAACTACCGCAAGACGGGACGCATGGAGCTGGGCTATCACTACACATCGTACAGCGAACACGGCGCATACAACATAAAATACTGGGACCGCAACCTCGCCGACTTCGTGTGGCAGGACGACCTGCACGCACCGTTCTTCTACCGACGGCAGATACACTCGCTCTATGCCATGCTCACAGACAAGGTGGGACGCTTTGAGTTCGACGCCGGACTGCGCGCCGACCACACCATAGACGAACTGACAATATCCGTCGCCGGTGCCGACCGATACATCAAACGTCTGGAGCTGTTTCCCTCGGCCCACGTGTCATACGACGCCGGACGGGGCAACATATTCTCCCTGGGCTACTCCTACCGCACCAACCGTCCGGGCATATGGCAGCTCGAACCGTACATCACATACGAGGACTACTACACAAAACAGATAGGCAATCCGGACATAAATCCAGAATACATACACACCCTTGAGCTTGGCTACCGCAAGACGTTTGCCAATGAGAACAGCCTGTCGTTTACGGCCTTCTACCGCTCGCGCCGCGGAGTGATGGACAAGGTGAGGGTGCCCTACGAGCCGGGCGTGACTCTCGACTCGCTCATCAACGCCGGCAACGACTTCACCTTAGGACTCGAACTCAACACGCGCATGAAGATGCTGCGCTGGTGGGACATGACTCTCAACGGCAGCATATTCCGCTATGAGTTCACCAGCCACTATGAGGGCTGCACCGACGCCGCCAACACGAGTTACTCGTTCTCCATGATAAACAACTTCAACCTGGGTCGCGACACGCGCATGCAGTTCGATGCCAACTTCGTGGGACCTGCCATTCTCACCCAGGGACGCGAGAAAGCCTACTGCTACTTCGACCTTGCCGTGCGCCGCCAGCTGCTGCACGACCGTCTGGCACTGTCGCTCGTGGCTCACGACGTGTTCCGTACGGCGCGCTACGACAACCGCCGTTCCACCGCGACGCTCATGTCATCGACCTACGTTCGCCCACACTATCCCAACATAATGCTGTCCGTAAGCTACTTCTTCAACGCCACGGGAGGCAAGACGCAGAGCGGAAAGGTGTCGTCGGGAGCGATGTTCGAAGGCAAGGACTTCTGACGAATAAACACGCATAAAGTCAGGAACATAACAATAACCGCCGCCCGCCATGACCCGCAATCATGGCGGGCGTTTCGTTTGCACGCCTCACTGCGCACACAGCCGCGCCACGGCAGACCGTATGTTCATGCGATATGAGAAGTGAAAAACGGTTCAGTAGAAATTCTGTGTACATAGCTTGAAACAGAAAACCGCGACATACATCACATACCGGCGCTGTTGCTTTCAACCGGAAGCAGGGCAAAATGGTGCAGTTACAGATTTTCAGTATCCTGCGGTTTTCCCGCTTGAGTTTTCTGTTCTACCCCAAAAAAATTTCGCGAATTTTCGCGCGGACTCTCCGTCGGACGCAAATTCGCGAAAAATAAGAACTTTGCGCAATATACTGAACATCAAAGGTTTACATTTAAGAAAGATTTTCCGGCCGTGCAAAATGCACCGTTTCAGCATGCGATTGAGTACATATCAGGGCCTGAAACACTCTATATCACGCCCTGATATAGTCGAAACCGGAGGCTGAAACAGGCATAAACGGAGTGCTGAATAAACCAGTCGGCACTCCACAACAGAATGTACTACAAGACAATATGGCTGAAATCGGCTTTAGAAACCATTGATTTAACATTTCTTTACACCTCTTTTCCGATTTTATTTTGTCAAAAAAAAGTCAAGAAAAACTGTAAGTCCGCCGCCTGAGTTTTCTTTTAAAAAGCCTGTATGACACGTGAACAAAGACGCAGAACCTTGCGTCCATACTGAGACAAACGCAACGATATGAACACTACATATAAAAAAATGCTGCCTGCGGAAAACAGGCAGCATCATCCATAATATCATAATTATCGGAACAAAACAATATCCTTACTTCATCGTAACGACAAATGTCGTGAGCGACATGGCCGGACTCTCATAGTTCAGAACCTTGTCTGCCGGTACGGCTACATCCGTAGGCACGCAGTCTTCCGTGGCACCTGTGCGCCATGCCTCTATCTTCTTTATCTTCTTTTTCAGTCCACCGAGGTTCACATTGAAGCTGCGGCTGCCGTCGGTAGTGTTGAGCAGGGCAAGAACAAGCTGCTTGCCGTCAGGCGAAATGGCGGCGAGCGACTGGTCACAGTCGGTGCGTACGAAGGTACAACCCTGCCTGAAGAAGCGAGTTATCTGCATGCGCACGTAGAAGTTCTTTATGATGTTGTACTCCTGCGTCTTGAAGTTGCCACGCAGCACGCACCATTCGTTGTTCCATTCTTCCATAATCTGCCAGTCGAGCCATGCCTGCGGACGCATGTGTCGCATGTCGTCGAAGAGCTTCTGAGTGAGCAAAAGGTTACTCTCCAAACCGCTTCCGCCGCTCGGTCCTGTCTCCGACTGCCAGAAGGGTTTTCCGGCCTGGCTCATGAGCTCGCGCACCTCGTGGCGCTGCTTGTTGGTGCCCGAATAGGTGTGTGTGTTGAGTTGTCCCAGCTTGTCCCATATATCGCCGGCGTCTCTGTACTTCTTCTGTGTTATGAGGAAGTGCTCGAGGCAAGTCTCATCAGACGCAGATATGACGGTGTTAAGGCCCGATGCCTTCAGTTTGGGATAGAGCATGCGGATGATTGTCATCTGAGTCTCCGGATCGAAGTGGCATCCTTCCTGACTACCGAGCGCGTTCCAGTAGGCAGAGATAGGCTCGTTGAACGGTTCGAGTGTCTTGAAGTCGATGTCGTACTCGTCCTTGTAGTGCTTGCACACATCGAGCAGATAGTCGCAGAATGCCTCGTAATACTCCGGCTTCAGGTTGTCCTTGCGAGGGTCTTCGTGGCCGGCGGCACATCCGCTGTAGGTCATCCAGTAGGGTGCCGAGTTGGAGAACGCCTCGAACACGGCGTCGGGTCTTTTCTCCTTTATCTTCAGCAGCAACGTGCGCTGGCCCTTGTCGGCGTTCCAGTTGTAGGGAGCTGAGGGCGAAGCCTTGAATCCTTCCATCTCCGCACGCTTTCCCTTGCCCTTCACCATGTGGCCGTCAATGTGCGAGGGATCGTCGCCTCCGCCTATGTTGTAGCGGAAAATGTTCATGTTGAGCTTGTCGGGCGAGGTGAGCAGATCCACTATCTCGTCAACCTTCTTCTCGTCCCAGTTGCCCACCTGAGCCGCCCACCAGCACAGAGAACTGCCCCAGCCTTCGAGTGTCTGGTAACGTGTGGCAGGATCGACGGTGACGGTCTGCACGTTGTTTTCCGTTACCCCTGTTCTGTTTTCCGCATGCGCGCTGCCGGCCGACATACATGCCAGCAAGGCACACGCCATGACTGTATTCTTCATTTTCATTGTTTTTTTATGTTTTATGATGCATGAATTATTTTCATCCTTTATGATTTGTCGCGACAAATGCGGTCTGTATATTCTCCTGCACGTGACTGATGCGTGGCTGAATCAGCGGCGGTCGAAGAAATAGAGCGTCCAGCTGTCCATCCATTCTATGAGCGGCACACCGTCGCGGAACTGTATCGGGAGCCATATATAGCGCGCGTCGGAAGGTTTTTCGGGCCGCCAGATGTCGGCCATGAATATGAACGCGTCTTCGCGACCGTGAACTTTCAGGACGTATGTGCCCTGTCCGCCGAAGGTAATCTCCTCCTTCGGGCCACGGCATGGCGACGGATGGCTGGTCCACGGCCCCCAGATGCTTTTGGCAGAGAACATGCGCGCCTTGTTAGGTGCCCATCCAGTGCAGCCTGAAGTGATGAGCCAGTAGACGCCGTCTTTCTTGAATATGGCCGGCGCCTCGTTGTGTCCGGCCGGTGCCAGACGCACGTAGCGGCCCGTGTGGCTGAGATAGTCGTCGCTCAGTTCGGCTATGTGGAGCGTCAGGTTATCCTCCGAGGAATATATGTGATAGGCCTTTCCATCGTCATCGACAAACAGCTGCATGTCGCGCGACATCTGTCCGCCAGGCAGATCCCGTTTGACGAACAGTCCCTTCTCTATGGCATCATACCACTGCGGTGTCCACCATTCGGCGTAATTCTCGGCACGCAGGGTGTCGAGCACGGCCTTCTGGGCGTCGGTCATGTCGAAAGGCAGACGTCCGGCGTTGGGTCTGAGCGAGCCGACATATCTGAAAGGACCCGTCGGCGACTTGCTCACGGCACACGCGGCACGTGCAGCCGAATAGCCCTTGCCCTTGAGTTCGAGGTGAAACCACATGACAAACGTGCGGTTCCTGCTGTTGTATATCACCTTAGGACGCTCCATGACGCACCCTCGCACAATGTCGCTTCCCTCGTCGTCGGTCACAGGCAGCGCCACACCTTCGTCCTTCCAATCGGTGAGGTTTTTGGACGAATAGCACATGATACCCACCATGGCGCTGCTCGTGGTGTCGCATTTGTTTTCGCCATACCAGTAATATCTGCCTTTGTGATACAATATACCGCCTCCGTGGGCATTGATGTGCACACCGTTGTTGTCGGGCCATATCTCGCCCGACCTTATGGGTTCAGGTCCGTTGTCTGCCACCGAAGGCGTGAGGCCGGCATACAGGAGGCAGACCAGCAAAAGAAAAATGTGTCGCATAAGATATTGTCTGAAGGTTAGATGATGCGTGTCCGGAAAACACGGCGCCGCAGCGCATGGTGTCCGCCTTATGCAATACGTGACGGCAGAGACCACGCGGACATCGCCGGAACGTATTGAGGAAACGCAGTGGAAAGGTATAAAAAATATGGCACACGGCAAAGGGAATGGGGTGGAAAATGGTGAGTGGCACTGGAGCCGGCGGTTTTCTGTATGCCAACATGCGGCAAATATATAAATAAAAGAGCATCGTGGCCGCCGCACTTTGTATGGTGTCTGTCGGTCACGATGCTCGTTATGTCAGGCGTAAAGCGCTGATTACTGTTTATTTTCTCCTTGTAGCCTCTATCACGGAGGTGTTTATCTCACGCACTTTGTCGAGGTTCATCTTCTCCACTTGGCGGTCGTAGGTCACCAGTCCGTTTATCTCGTGCTCCACATCAGTGGTCTGTGTGTATATGGCGGTGCTCAGTCCGAAGTAGTTTATCATCTGTTCCAGCTCGGTGGCCATCATGACATAGGTGTCGGTGAGCACGTCGCGGTTTATCATCATCTCGTAGGCATCGTTGCGGACAGGCCACATGTGACCGCGGACGAACAGTCCCTTGCCGCCGAATTCGCCCAGTGATGCGGCGCGTTTGTCATCAGGTTTGGCTATGGCATTGGGCTCTATGTTGCCATAATGGTGCATGTCCACAAAGTCGCCGTTGCCCGGATCGCCGTAAGCCTTGCGGTAGCCGGGAGCGTAGTTGTAGCCGGACATACCGTTTACGAGGCGGTGAGTATCATACTGTTTCACCCAGTCGGTGATGTCGGTCGCCTCGAATGCGCCCCAGTTCTCATTGAAAGGCACCCACATGACGATGGACGGTGAATTGACATGCTGGTCGATCATGGTCTTCAGTTCGGCGCGGAACTGCTTGCGCACAGCCACGGAGTCGGCACCGTCGGGCTCCCAGAGGTTGGGCATGTCCTGCCATACCATGAGGCCGAGGCGGTCGCAATGATAATACCAACGCTGCGGTTCAACCTTTATGTGCTTGCGTATGACGTTGAATCCGGCGCGCTTTGCCAGCTCAATGTCGTAGAGCAGAGCCTCGTCGGTAGGTGCGGTGAAGATGCCGTCGGGCCAATATCCCTGGTCGAGCAGACCGATATGGAACACGAACTCACCGTTGAGCGTCGGACGCATCACGCCGTCTATCTTCTTCATACCCACGGTGCGCATGCCGAAGTAAGAGCCTATCTCATCGACAACCTTACCGCGTTTGTTCTTCAACTGCAGCTTGAGGTCGTAAAGGAACGGATCGTCCGGACTCCAAAGATGCGGATTAGGCACTGAGAGATAGAACGTCTTGCCGGCCGTTCCTGCGGCTTCCGACACCTTCTGTCCGCCGGTGCTTGCCACGGCTACGACCTGCAGGGCCTCACCGCCGGCGTATGCCGTCACCTCAAGGCGCTTGTTCTGCACGTCGGGTATTACCTTTATGTGCGATATATGCTGCTTCTCAACGGGTTCAATCCACACTGTCTGCCATATGCCTGAAGTGAAAGTGTAGTCGCCACGCGGACCGTTCTTGCCCGATGCGGCGCGTCCGTCGTTGGGGTCGAAAGCGCCAACCACAAGCACGTTGTCGCCCGACTTGAGCAGGTCGGTGATGTCGAAGCTGAAAGCATCGTAGCCACCTGTGTGCGTGCCTGCCTTCTTACCGTTGACAAACACGGTGGAAAGACGGTCCACAGCTCCGAAATTGAGCATCACGCGCTTGCCTTTCCATTCCTTGGGAACGGTGAAAGTGCGACGGTACCACAGGCAGGAGTCGCCCTTGTGGGCAATGCCCGACAGCTCTGACTCGGGCGGAAACGGTACGCGTATCTTGCGCACACCTTTAGTGAACGACGGCGGAACGGAAGCCTTGACGGGCGACACTCCGCTGGGATCTGTCATATAGTCCCACTCGCCATTGAGGTTGAGCCACTGCGCACGCACCAGTTGCGGACGCGGATATTCGGGCAGAGGCGTCTCAGCATTCATAGCTTCCTCGGTCCACGGGGTGGGGAGGGTGAAACGCTTCTTCGCGTCCTGCGCATTCACACTAACTGTCGTGACTCCCGAAAACAGAAAAAGAGCCAGACAGGCAATAAGTTTTCTTTTCATATAAAGGTAATTTATAAATTATTTCTCACTTCATCTGACTTGACGGCAATCATGATAAATCTTTGTTCAAAACAGTACGGTTATAAAACAAAAGCAACGTATTTATATGGTTTAAAGTTATAGCCACCGCCAATGAGAGTTTAAAATTACACATTATTTGCTTAAAACGGAACATTTAGCACCAATTATCTCAAATATTTACAGGATAATATGCCGTGGCGTAAGACTTTGTTATGTAAAAACGATTCATTTGTTTCTCGGAAGCACTGTGTGAAGCCCTGTGGCCAATAAAGCCTGTTACGACTTCCAAAAGAGTCTTTTCCGGCCCATAAAAGAGTATGTTTCGGCTCTTAAAAGAGCCCGTTTTGGACGTTAAAACGGCCCATATCACAATCTGATACAGCCTTTTTCATAAAACCAGAAACTATATATCGCAGCCTCATACGGCCCGTTACATCATTCCCAAAGCTCCATATCACAAAAGATGAGAACCGACATTGACGTGACAGTCATAAAAAACGTCGGTTCTCATCCTTATAATCTTACGTCATGCTAACGCTATATGCGCCGCATCATTGCTCAGACTTGCCGCGCTGCGCCTTTATCTTCTCCACCGTCAGCGAGCGGTCCCACACGAGAGAGACGCCGCTCTGGCGGAACAGTTCGATGTATGTGTCCATCGGCGGCAGCCCCACTTCGGCGCGGCGAGCGTCGAGTCCGTCGGCCGACTCTACCGGCCAGAGATACGCCGTGGGCTGCGACGCAGAGACTTCACCGCCGTTGTCTTCTCCGTCATCGGCTATTCTTTTCCCGCCATCGCTGTTTATTATTATGGTACGGTTGGGAGTGAAGGTCTGCGTACCGTATATCTGCGGCCGCCCTTCGTACATCAGTATGCGGTCGCGCATGGTCGCCACGTCGGCACGCGCCACAAGTCCTTTCTTTGCCGCAGCGTCGAACAGGTCGATATATTTGCGCTGATGCTCCACGTCGGAATGCTGCACGACAAGGAAAAGAGCCTCGCGCGCCTTCTCAGTCAGCCCGTCGGGTATGCCCACACTGTCGAGTATGGGGAAGACAATGGCGCGACAACGGCTGTCAGTCTCCTCCATCCGTTCCTGATAAGCCAAGATGCTGTCGGCGTTGTTGCTCTGAAGCATCACGGTGAAGTTGCGCCGCACATCCTGGTCGTCGTCATGAACACGTTGCAGCACGGAGTCGAGCGCGGCCATGTTCATGCCCTGCACGAGCGTTGTGTCCGCCGCTACATTCTCCGTTCTCAGCTCATACGTCGCAAGTTTTTCCGCATTTGTCGTACCGTATGCCGCCGTAGTGCCTGCCATAACGGCTGCGAAGGCAATGGCGCAAAGAGGAATATGTGATGTAAATGATTTCATAACGGGTTGCTGTTTTTTAGGTTATATATATTATAGTAAAACGATAAACGATTTGTTTTCAGTCCGGTGAACGCACGAAGCACCGGTGTTCATTTCCATGCCGTCATACATATGAGCCGGCAAGACATAAGAGCGTAAGCGGCAGGACATCTGTATATCCGCACGTCATCCGCCGTTCACACCGTAAATTTACGAATTTTTCTCATAAACAACGCACTGCGCACCTCACTCGTCAGCCACTCCCAGCAGCTCCTTATAAATCCTCTCATCCTCCTTAAGGAAGCAGCAGAATATCACGTCGCCCGTATATGCTCCGCCTGCGATGGCCTCCTTCACGGTTTTCAGAGCTATCCTTGCCGCATCTTCCTGCGGATAACCGTAAACGCCGGTGCTTATGCACGGAAAGGCAACGGTGCGCATACCATGGTCCTCGGCCAGTTTAAGTGCCGTGGAGTAGCACGAAGCGAGCAGCTCAGGCTCACCACGTCTGCCACCATGCCACACAGGTTCCACGGTGTGTATTATCTTCCGGCACGGCAGACGGTAGGCATCCGTCATCTTGCTCTCGCCCGTCCGGCATCCTCCGAGCGTGCGACACTCCGCCAGAAGTTCCCTGCCCGCAGCCCTGTGTATGGCTCCGTCGACTCCGCCACCGCCAAGCAGCGAATTGTTGGCGGCGTTCACTATGGCGTCAACCTCCAGTCGTGTGATGTCACCCAACACCACTCTTATTCTTTTTTCGTAGTTTTCCATAATACTTTCAAAAGCTTATATCTTATACAAAACCAAGTTTTTATCTATTACAAAAATAATAAATGACAAATGAAAATGCAAAGAGAGAAAACACAATTTTTCCGGATCTGCCATTCAATAGACCGTATTCCATTCATTACCTTTCACATAACACGGCGGGAGTTTTCTTTTAAAAATCTTTGCATAACGCATCTTTTATATACATAAAAACAAATGTTTATATAAAACAGATAAAATAGTTCCGCTCTTCTTCACCCATATCGCTGCAACCTATAACCGTCACCGCACATCGGGCGCATCATTTCCGCGTGCTTCCTCACACCTCATACCGGCTTTTTTAAAGAAAACCCGTGCAACGAACTTACAGTTTTTCTTGACTTTTTTTTGACAAATTATTTTCGAAAAAGAGGTGTAAAAGAATGTTAAAACCCGCATAATATAGGCCGTTTCGGCCCATACCGCATGACAGTATACCCTGCCATACAATCCCGAATAGTTCATTCGGCACTCCGTTTATGCCCGTTTCAGCCTCCGGTTTAGGCTATATCAGGGCGTGATATTGAGTGTTTCAGGGCCTGATATGTACTTAATCACATGCTGAAACAGTGCATTTTGCACGACCGGAAAATCTTTCTCAAATATAAACCACTGATATACAGAATATTGCGCAAAGCTCTCATTTCTCGCGAATTTGCGGCCGACGGAGAGTCAGCGCGCAAATACTCGCTAATTTTTTGGGGTAGAACTGAAAACTCAAGCGGAAAAACCGCAGTACACTGAAAATCTGTAACTGCACCATTTTGCCTAACTTCCGACTGAAAGCAACAATGCCTGTTCCGCAGATAAACCGCTGTGTTCTACAGAAACCAATCCACACCGGATTTCTTATAAAGGAAATATATTCCTTAGTAAGGAGGATAATATAACCGAAAACTGCATCGCACGAAAATCCGTCAGCCATGTGACAGGCGCGAAGAATGGTTTCATGCAATCATCAAGCAGCAGTTATATCGTACCGTTATTTATCAATTCCTTTACATCCAGGCACTGTTCGCAATATATATAAAGATGCCGGAAGAGCTTAAACTCGTTCTTGAAAACGGATGTATTTCCGTAATACGTGACGATACTTATATTATGTTATTTTATCGTACCATTTTCTCCTTAAACAAACATATTCTATTATAAAAATTCTATACCTTTGAACTGTGATGCAAGCCATGAATACATGAAAAGCATAATACAAATATCAGTTATACTTAATTAATAATACAAAGAAATGGAAAAAAACGAAGAAAAAGAAAGAAAATATAAGAGTTTCATCAAAGAGATGTACGAATCAATAGAAAACGAAAACAGAATGTGGGCTATCCTGTTTGTATTCTATTGCCTCTTCCATCAGTTTTTTGAAAGGAAGATATCTGAATATATTGTAGATCCTTTTCTTTCAACATTTCATGACACCACCATCAGCCGTCTGCTCATAATCTTCATCATACTGTTTATATCATTCCGTCTGCATGCAAAATGGAAACGACACGAACACATTTCCACAGGAAAAATATTTCTGATGATTCTTGTCATAATGATATGGGCATACTACAGATTTGTCAATCACACATGGATTTTTACAGAAATGTTTGCTTCCGACTTTCTGTGCTACATAGATGTCGTTCCGTTCTATTGTATCTGTATTACAGTTCTGAGAATAATTCCTCATAAACCTGTATATACGCCAGATCCAGATAACGCTTTTATTATAGACAATCCAATCGACAACAAAAAATATGACCGTTTCGGACATGCACAATTTGCGGAAAGCATGGCAAACAAACTTCTTGACACAAAAATATCCTCAGGCGCATTCACATTGGGCATTGTTGCTCCATGGGGCTTTGGAAAAACATCATTCATAAACATGATGAAAAAACAAATGGAAAACAAAGCTATAATCATTGACTTCTCACCGTGGATATATGGAACAGACACCAATCTGACTCAAGCATTCTTTTCCGAACTGAATAAAAGTCTGAAAATATATGATACTTCTTTATCCGAAGACCTTATGTCTTATGCCGAATTGCTCGACGGTTCGGAAATGGATACACTGAACATTCTGTCGCGCATTCTAAAAAAATATCACAAACAGACACTGGAATTCCGCAGAAAGAAACTTGAAGAAACTTTATTGAATATAAAACAACCTATCGTCATCTTCATTGACGATCTGGACAGACTTAAAGCGGAAGAAATAATGGACGTTCTGAAGATAATACGCAATAGTGCCAACTTTCCTAACATACGATTCGTTGCGGCATACGACCATGATTATCTGGTACAGACTATGAAAAATATTAATATTTATTCTCCTGGAATATTTCTCGAGAAAATATTTCAGGTGGAATACATCCTGCCTAATTTTGACAAAGAAAAACTTTATGAGCAACTCTACGAACTGTGTTCAACATTCGTAGAAGAAAAAGAGGAACTTAAAAAAATACTCACACCACAATATCGTATCACAGGATTTTTCGCAGAAGAACTAACCAACATACGTGACGTGAAACACTTCACTAACATGTTTCGTTCCACATACAAATACCTGCATGGCAACATAGACCTCACGGATCTTATGAACTTGCTTATTTTAAAAATGAAATACCAACCTGTTTATAATTTTCTGGCCAAATATCACAAAAGAATACTTACATACACAGGAGAAAAACTGATTCTTTATTCAAAAGATAAAGACAAAGAAAAATACAATATATATAATGACAAAATAGATCTTAACACTGTATGGGAATACCAGTTCAATTATGATGAGAATCAGAAAATAAACATAATGAAAATTGTGAATCAGCTTTTTCCTGAATATGGTTATAAAAAAAATATAAAATCAATAAATAACATATTCTCAATAGAAAGATATTTCTGCGAAACACTTTTGGAAGAAGATTATCCAACAAAAGAATTCAACTCTCTATGGAGTTTGGATTACAATGAAATTATAAAAAAAATACATCCTGATATGGCTACAAAAGCCATATCACTAACAAAACAACTTGAGTATTATGAACCTAAGAATCAGATGGAGTATAAAAAACTCATACGCCTTATGTTTTATATTGGAGATTTTGTTCCTTATGGTTTTATAAACGAATATAAGCTGACATCTAAAATTAATAATAATACTTTTTTCTCTGATAAAGAAATACATAAAGATTTTATTAAACAAACAATGATGGAAAACAGTCCGTCAAGATTCGCTTCGTATTTTTTATTCTTATGCAGTAGAAAAAACATAAACTGTACATTGACTAATGAAGAATCAAAAGATGTAAGATTTGAGCATTACAAAAAAGCAATAGCAAAAGATGTGAAACTCCATGATATTTATAACTATTATTGGGAAGCACTGAATATAGAAGACTTTTCAGAATTGGAAAACGAAGAATATTTTATATCCGACATCAATACAAAAGAAAGAGTTAAAGAAGTAAACGATTTATTCATTGAATATGCCAACAGACACAAAACAGAACTTATTATTGACCTTATATCATTGCGTCCAAATGATAACAATATGTATGGCATATCCGAATTTGCCAAATATGTCTGGAGCAGCTGGGACAATTATGAAACCTTTGTAAAAAGCATACAACCACAAACCGAAACTGTAAAGGAATATATACAGTTTATGGAAAAACTGAAGAAAAGTCAATACGAGAGAAGAGTAAATTTCACATTCAGACACATTCAGTTGAACGACAATGAATAACTTTAATTATAAAAAATATGACAACAATAAAAGTAATAGACAGATTGAAACTTGTAAAAAGGTATAATCCCTTCATTGACAAAGAAACGCTGACATTGTCAAGTAAATCGAAAAACGGTCGTACATATTATAATGCGCACTATCGCCAAGGAGATCTTGATGGAGCATGTGGGGCTTACAGCATTGCCATGTGTCTTAATATTCTTGGAGTTTTTAATTCTGAAGAAAGTCTTTCAAAAGATGATTCCAAGATTGACTGGCGAACTTTGGAAGGAAAAATGATAAAAAAACTGGATAGCAAAGGACTTTATCGTAATGGTCTTGAGCTTGAAGAATGTGAAGAAATACTCGATACATATAAAAGTATGGTGTATTATGAAGAACCGGAAAATGATGAAGACATAATAGCATATGCGAAAAAAATGGTTAATGAGAATACACCATCTATGTTGGGTATATCATTTAGCGGTGGAGCTCATTGGATCGTTATCGTAGGATATGTCATTGATGATAAAACTAATACAGTTATAGCATTACTTACACTTGACCCTGGATATAAATCACAATCTGTTGCTTTTTGGAATGGATATATTTCTCTCAAAATAGAAAATAACAATAAACGCAAAACATATAAATACTTTTATGCTCCGATGAACAGACTTATTTCTATTGACGAGATTTTTTCTATTCATATTAACTGACACTAATATAAACTATTTTAATCAATATTTTCCATTTAAAAGAATAAGTCACCAAACATTGAAAAGGAACAATATTAATAATTAATTTCTTATCAAAAACAATAAATAATGATGTCCTGAATATATCTGATTATTTATATAAAAGATATAACAGAAAGAAATATATTGCCTTACAATCAATAATAGAGTTTATTTCATTTTGCCTAACCACAGCGGGAAGCAAAAGGAATGGACACACATACGACTTCTACGAAAGAAAACAATAAAAATATGCCACGCCCGTATAGTTTTTACCGCACATGGTGGTCTAATGTGTAAAAAGTAAATGATGAACACGAAAGAAGAACAGTTTACTGCTATCATTCAAAAGCACGAACGCACGATATACACGGTCTGCTATATGTTCTCGAACAATGCGGACGAGGTGGACGATCTTTATCAGGAAATACTGTTGCGTCTGTGGAAAGGCTTCGATGGTTTTGAAGGGAAAAGCGACATAAGAACATGGATTTACAGGGTAAGTCTGAACTATTGCATAAACTTCAGCAACCGCAAGAAGCGTGAACACGAACGGTTGGACTTAGGCATCAGTACGGACACGGACCACAAAATGGAAAAGAACCTGCAGGTGAAACAACTCTATAAGCGAATCAATGCGTTGGGACTGGTGGACAGAAGTGTCATCCTGTTGTGGCTTGAAGGCCTGAGCTACGACGAGATTGGCGCCATACTGGGAATATCGGTCAAGAATGTGTCGTTCAAACTGGTACGCATTAAGGAGCTGCTCAAGAAAATGTCTAACAAGTAAAAAAAGTCGTATGGAAAAGAATATTGAAAAAGAACTTCAGGCACTGAGAAAAGACTATGAGGTCTTTAAGGAAGAACTGGAAGTGCAGCATAAGCTGAACGAAAGAGTTTTCAGGGCTATACGCAAGCAGCCGGCAGGAGCCGTAAACCGTGAAATAGGATACAGAATGATGCTCGACATCACAACAGTTCCGGTGGTTATGATGATTTGCATTATCATAGACTGGCCCATACTGTTCGGCATACTGGTGTCGTTGTGGGCTGTGGCCGACCTGTTTGCCACTGTATGGATGAACCGTAAGCTGGGCATGGACAATCTGCTGAACGACGATGTGCGGACGGTCACGGAAAAGATTGCAGGCTACCGCAGATTCTACAACCGTATGTTGCTGGCAGCTCTTCTTCCGTCGGTTGTAATGATTGCCTACATCTTCATACGGATGTATGCCCGAGCGGACAATCCGGACACAGCACAGTTCATCGTAGTGTCAGGCATAACATTCACTGCCTTAGCGTGCGTCATTGCGTGGCTGCGGTACATAAAACACGTGAAAAACTGCCGCGAACTGGTGGAACAGTTCAATAATATCTGATATTTACACAAACAGTAATAAGAAAGACGGAAAGCCATACTGTGACTTTCCGTCTTTCTTTTCATCATTTATCCGCTGTCGAAACAGAATAAGGCCTGTCCGATATGTCCGTACCTCTTGATGTATTGGGTTTGTCGGACATCTTGAGACGGAACACTCCGCCGTCCACAATCTCCTTATACGTCAGATAATTTCTTGTGTGAGGCTTTCCGTTCAGCGCAGCTTCCTGTATATATACGGCATCCTTGCTGTTGCCTTCTGCCTCTATGACGAATTTCCGACCGTCCTCCATCGTCACTGTAACCTTCTTGAAAAGAGGACTTCCCAGAACATACTGGTCGGTTCCGGGACATACGCTGTAGAATCCGAGCGCGCTCAGCACATACCACGACGAAGTCTGTCCCTGGTCTTCATCGCCCGGATAACCGTTTTCTGTAGAATTGTAAAGGCGTGTCATCACCTCTCTGGCCTTCTGCTGCGATTTCCATGGAGCGCCTGCGTAGTTGTACAGATACACCATGTGTTGTATAGGCTGGTTGCCGTGGGCGTACTGTCCCATGTTTGCCACCTTCATCTCCGTCATCTCATGTATGGCAAAACCGTATGTACCGACCTTAAACTCGTTGGAAACGGTAAATACAGAGTCCATCTTGGCAACGAAGGCCTTGTCGCCTCCGAGGAGCGACACCAGACCTGCCGGATCGTGGAAAACCGACCACAGGTAATGCCATGCACAACCCTCGGTGAACGGACCGCCCCATTCGGCCGGATCGAAATTCTCAACCCATGTGCCGTCCTTATGGCGTCCTCTCATGAATCCGGTGGAAGCATCGAACACGTTTTTATAATTGTATATCTGTTTTTTGAATATCTCCTCGTAATAACTGTTTCCCGTAACTCTTGCCAGTTCGTATGCGCACCAGTCATCATAGGTGTATTCCAGAGTCTTTGCCGTGGCTTCTCTCACATCAGGATAAGGAATATAGCCCAACGTGAAATATTCTTTCCAGCCCTTTCTGCCGTTAGCAGGATTGCCCGGACCGTCGTTTGTCACTTCATGGAGATAGGCTTTCAGAACATCCTCCGGCTTGAACGTGCGTAGACCTTTGGCCCATGCATCGGCAAAGAGGGATATGGCGTGGTTGCCTATCATTCCTCCCTGTTCGAAGGGGAACGACCATGAGGGCAGCCACCCGAACTGTTTCTGACAGTCGAGCATGGCGTTCATGTAGCGTCCCTGCATTGTAGGATGGAGTATGCAGGTCAAAGGGAACTGCGCCCTGAACGTGTCCCAGAAGCCTGTGTCCGTGTAATAATAGCCCGAATATATCTTGTTGTCGTTAGGACTTCTGTAATAAGGTTTGCCTTCGGCATCGAGCTCATAATACTTTCTTGAGAATATACTTGCCCTAAAGAAGCACGAATAGAATGTGGCCTTGTTGTCCTCGTTGTCGTCCTCCACCAGAATGCGCGACAGATGTTTGTTCCATATTCTCCATGCCGCCTGCTTTGTCTGGTCGAACGACTTGAATCCTGAAAGCTCTCTTGTGAGATTCAGGTCGGCCTGTGCCGGACTTATATACGACGATGCGGTCTTTATCTGCACCCTTGTGCCTTTCGCAAATTCTATATAAGCACCCTTACCCTTGCCTTCATCAGACAGTCTTCCGGAGAAAATCTCTCCCGTAGTGTTGTCCCATGTGCCGAAAGAGACAAACGGTTTGTCGAATTCTATCACGAAATAATTGCATGAGCCGGGGTGGAGCAGGCGGCCGTTTCTCACGTATCCGGTTATTCTGCGCGCCTTGGGATCGATGTTCACTGAAGACATGCCCGTATAACCGTCGAGCACCACAAAAGCCTTCTCGCCCTTGGGGAATGAGAAACGCAGATGGGCGCCTCTTTCCACAGGAGATATCTCGGCCTTTGTGCCGTTATCGAAAAGTACACTGTAATAATGAGGTTTCGCCGTCTCGTTCTTGTGACTGAACCGGGCGGCCCTCTCATACTGGTCAACCTTCAGTGTGCCCGACACCGGCATAAGGCTATAAACAAAATAGTCGTTGGTCCAGGAGCTGCACTGATGGGCCTGCTGGAACGCGCGTATGGAATCTCTGTCATACTGATACTTCCATCCGTCGCCGTTAACTCCGGTCTGTGCCGACCATGAGTGCATACCAAAGGGAAGCGTCACGGAAGGATATGTATTGCCGTGGGTTATGGTGAAATTGGAATTTGTTCCTTGGAGAGTATTCACATATCTCACTAGGTCTGTTTTTTCATCCGCCATGGCTACCACAGCACATGAAACCGTAAGAAACATACAAAGTATAAATTTTCTCATGATCGTGAATTATTTTGATGATGGATAATTCTTTGAAACAATACAGTCATCTATATAAGTAAAACACCTTCAGATGTTACTTTTATGAGAAATCAGGTAGTTTATTAACAGATTCAGGAAGCAATCAGCCATACTCTCACAAGTATGACATCATCCGTATATTTTGCAAAGATAGTGAAAGGTGAGTGCAGAGACAAAGAGAAAAAACTTTGTTTTCCGGATTTTACTTTGCCGAACCGAATCCTATCTTATGCAAAGATAGTGAAAGGTGAGCGCAGAGACCAAGAGGAAAAACATTTGTTTTCCGGATTTGACTTTGCCGAACCGAATCGTTATCTTATGCAAAGATAGCGAAAGGTGAGAGCAGAGACAAAGAAGAAAAACATTTGTTTTCCGGATTTGGCTTTGCCGAACCGAATCGCTATCTTATGCAAAGATAGCGAAAGGTGAGTGCAGAGACCAAGAGGAAAAACATTTGTTTTCCGGATTTGACTTTGCCGAACCGAATCCTATCTTATGCAAAGATAGCGAAAGGTGGGTGCAAAAGCAATAAGGAAAACCAAGTTTTTAAATATTTTCCACATCATCCACATTTATTATATACAAACAAAAAACAGACGGAAAGCCATCCTCCAACTTTCCGTCCGTTCTTCAATCATATTTCTGCGGTCAGCGGCTTTACCGCCACTGCTTCATAATACGCGCATCAATTCTTTCTGTAGCCACACTTCGGGCAAACACCTTCTTCGTTGAGGGCAACGCCACAGAGAGGACAGCGGTCGATGTTGTTCTTTGTATCGAACTCGGCCGAACCTGCATTTACTCCGCTCGTGAATGTTATCTTGGCAATGTTCAGTTTGTCCTTGAGCAGATCGTAGACAATCTTTATCATGCCCTCTACGGTCATTGTCTCCTTAGTAACCACCAGACGTGCATCCGGATAAGCCGTAGCCAGCTCGGTCTTGAAGGCCTCGCCCTTCATCTTGTTCTGCGGATGACCGTTGCGTATACCTTGCTTCTCGTACACATCGAGCACTGCCGGCAACAGCGGATCGTCCTCGCGGAGTATCAGCGAGTGGTCGAAATTCTTCAACACGTCCCATGCCACCTTCTGTATCTCGTTGCACGGATAAACCATGTTGACACCTTTCTCCACTGTGTCCTCCACTTCGATGGTCAGAGTTCCTGTATGACCGTGAAGATACTGCGCTTCGCCCTGGAAGCCATAAAATCTATGTGCGTACTGCAAATCAAATGTTGTGATACTTCTCATTTCTTTTAAATTTTAGGGGTTAGACTTTGATTCATTCATTATTATCTGCACCTGTACCTTTTCGATATCTTCTGGTGCGAATTTTTTTTCTTTCAGATACTGTCTGATAAGAGCCGTCAGTCCGTCGTCCATATAGTCCATTATCTTCTGGCCCTTGAACACATGGTGGTGTTCTTTCACCGTGATGTCATAATAGCTCTTGCCAACGTCAGGATTGAAGACGAGCGACAGAAGGTTGGCTGCACAGAATGAGTCGAGTATACGATATATTGTCGAAACCGTCATCTCGCTGTCCATCGACTGTACTTTCTTTATTATCTCGTCTATGCCCGCATGGCGCAGCTCCATCATCGCTTCATAAACAGTCTTGCGCTGCGGTGTCATTCTCAGTCCTGCCTGCTTTATATTTTCTATTGTTTCCATCACTTATTTGTTTTCATCCGCAAACTTAATGAGAATTTTTCGCATCTGCAAATTATTTGCAACTAAATATTGTTAAATGACCGAATTTTTTTGAATATCCTACTTCCGCCAGTCCTCATTCCATCTTTTTTGCCGTCAAAAACTCCCGACAGCGGTTTCCGAACGCTGTAAATTCTCTTTCAATCTGCCTTTTCTTGACATACAGCTTACAGAAAATACTATTTCATCTTACAGAACGGGCCTTATGAGCTTGCGAAACAGACTATTTCACCACACAAAACAGGCTTTTTGAGCACTCAGAATAGCCTTTATTACAACACAAAAAAAGCTTCCCCGTAAAATCGGAGAAGCATTGATGACATATTAAATGTATTATTCTATACTTTAAAGTTGTTATTCCATATTGTTTTCAATTATTTCTTCTTATGACAATTCTTACAACTACTGTTTTTTGAAAAAACAATAAATAAGAACTGACGCAATGAATACAGACAGAGAAAGCAACACTATAAGTAATATGGATTCACAATAATACGCTATTCCTATTATCACGATGCCCGTCAGTATCATCAGAAGCAGGAGAAACGGATCTTTAGTAAACGGTTTCCTTAAAGGATTGAAAAAATCTTTTGTCATGTTATTCAATAATAAATGTACGGCCAAGACTGATGGTGAATTGTCAGCTGCAACACACCTATTCCGCACATAATTAAAGATGATACAGTTTTGCTTGAAAAAGCGTTTCAATAAATGCAGCTCACAGGAAGTGAGCTTAAATGGTATCAGAATGTTATATTCAAAAGGTTATGAAATCGTACGTATAATTTATCCACCGTAAAATAACTATATATAAATGGAAAAACCATACGTACGACCATGTTTATTTTCAGCTCAGCTCCAGCATACGCTCTATGGGCTTCACTGCATCGCGGGCCACGTCGGCGTCTACATTCACCTCCGGCCATTCGTATTTCAGTGTGTTGTATATCTTGCGCAGCGTGCTCAGTTTCATATATTCACACTCGTTGCACGAACATCCCACTGAACCCTCGCTCACCTCCGGCGGTACAGGATAGAACGTCTTGTCCGGACAATTGCGTTGAAGCTCGTGCAGAATGCCGGCCTCTGTAGCGACGATATACTCCTTGTCGTCGTGCTCCATGGCATACTTCAGCATAACGGCCGTTGAGCCTTTCACATCGGCTATGGCCAATACGGGACCCTTGCACTCCAGATGTGCCATAACTATTGCGCCCGGATGCTCCTTCTTGAGCTTGGCAATCTCGGCTACCGAGAACTTCTCGTGCACATGGCATCCGCCGTTCCAGAGCAGCATATCACGTCCTGTCACAGAATTGATGTACGATCCGAGGTTATGGTCTGGGCCGAATATTATCTTCTCATCCTGCGGGAAGGAGTCTATAACCTTCTTGGCATTGCCGCTCGTCACAACCACATCGGTCAGCGCTTTCACGGCAGCGGTGGTGTTGACGTAGCTCACCACCTTGTAGTCGGGGTGCTCTTCCTTGAACTTCTTCAGATCTTCGGCCTTGCATGAGTCGGCCAGCGAACATCCGGCATTGAGGTCGGGTGTGAGCACTTTCTTCTCCGGACTGAGCAGCTTGCATGTCTCCGCCATGAAGTGTACGCCGCACATCACAATGATGTCAGCATCTGTCTTGGCAGCCTGACGCGCCAATGCGAGCGAGTCGCCAATGAAGTCGGCACACTCCTGCACCTCACCCGGAGTGTAATAGTGCGCCAGCAGCACAGCGTTCTTCTCTTTGCACAGCCTTCTTATTTCTTTTTTCAGGTCGATGCCTTCCTCCACAGGTTCGTCGGCATAACCTTTTTCAATCCATTCGTTTTTCACCATAAATATTTTATTTTATCAATATTCCTTTCTTACCTTTGCTTCAGCCGTTTATCTTTAAGGCCAGTGTTATCCCTTTTCTCCACAATCATATATTATCTTTATATTTATTTTCTTTTTTAAAAATAAAAAAGATTATTATGATGATATATTGTTTATATGTTAAAAACTTTACGGCGTTTTTCTTGCATATTTTGATGTCAACATCAGACATCGCAGTTATCAACGTCGGTTATTAATAAGTTTCTACTGACTTTCAGCCATATATGACGTTTATCCACAAACGGTGTTATATTGTGCAAAGTTAATAAGTTTATAAAATTTTTGACTAAATAATTATGGAAAACTTATGGAAAAAAAATTAATAACTGTGCGTATATCCACAATTACGGGACGGTGCAGTTTCGGCTGTTGATATCTACGGAGTTATTAGTATGCTTTTCCACATGGTTATCAACACTTTTCCACGGGTTTTATACAGTTATTGTTGAAGTATGGATGGAAATGTGTTATTTGGCTTTTTCGGGCAATTATCAACATGTTTAACGGGTAATTTTGTGGAAAAAACAGTTGGGTGACTACACCGTATTGTGCTTTTATTATATGGAATGTATGTCACTACGGGTATGAAATGTGCTTTTTCGGTTATTCTTTGTGAGAAAGAACTCTCGGAAAAACCTGAAATACGGTATTAAACTATGTTTTTTCACAAGATAAAAAGTGTTGATAACTTATGTAATATAAGGAAAATGAACGTGATTTTACAGGTATTCTTATTGTTTGGAATAATATATATAATATACTGTAAATCAAAGATATATAATATAAGGAAAATCTGTTCTTACATTAATTTTCAAACTCATTGAACATTATCAGGAAATTGTTGATAATGTTGTCAGTATAGTTTAAAGCCAAACAGATGATGAGTTTATTGCTTACAATATATTTTCTGAGAAATATATTACAGTTTTCCGTCATAATCCATGCAGCGTTATCCGGCAATATGTTGTACTGTTTTTTTGTGCGTGATTGCTTTTATGTTTATATGGGGAATAAAATATGCGAGATAGACAAATGTATTCTTTTTTAATGATATCTCCGGCTGGACTGTCCGATGTAAGCGGATGTGATGTATGAAAATAATGAATAAGAAATGTAGCAGACGGAATACGGGATTGTTGAAATAAGATGGTGATATGTGGAAAGGTTCATCTGTAAAAAACAGAAAGATAGGAGAGTGTATTGTCGAAAGCCTCGGATAATTCATCACATATATTTTTATGGCTTAATAAAACAATAAGATAGAGATAATGTGTGAGGCATATGGCGTGGCAGAGCAGACAATATTGCTTCTCAACAGTTATTATTGTTTTTTCCACAATATTAGTTTATAAAAAATAAAAGGGATCGGCCAGCCTGCCAATCCCTTCTGTTCTGTTTTTACACAGCATTATATAAGTTGTGTGGAAATAAATCTTCTTTCATGCCGGTTTTTATTTGCCAGCATGTGTCTTATTCCTTTCTTGCGTCAGTATTGACATCATGCGGCGTCTGCTCCGGCTTGTTGTCCGTTTCTGATTTTTCTTCTTCGGCGTTGCCGTTATCCACATATTGCAGGTTTTCCTCGTTGAAGTAGAAGACGCTCTTTCCGTCAACGGACATGCATTTATACATATGTTCGTCTTCCTTTTCAATCACCATCACTTTTAGATTTCTTGGTTTGTATATGGCGATACGGTATCTGCCGGAAGTGTATTTGGGGATTATCTTTCTGCGTCCGGAGAATTTATCGAACAGCAGTTCCTTTATGTCGGCCACGTCGTTGGTCATTTTCCATATCTTGAAAAGCAGGATTATCTGCAGTATGGCTACTGTGATGATGATAAGAAATACTGTAATTTCAAAGAAAACAAATGGACCAAACATGTTTTATAATTGTTGATAAGTTTGTGGATAAGTTATGTTTATAAGTTGTGGACGGGCCTTCCGGCGCCGTATCATCAGAAGTGGAATCTTACGCCGGCACCGATATCCAGGATGGATATGCCCGTGCGCTTGTTGTGTTCGCTCACTTCCTGCTGTTCGGGCAGCGAACCTGTGATGAATCCGAGCGAAGCACCTATGCCCACATGTTCGGAAACCAGATATTCGATACCCGCATGTACATTATATCCGAAGCCTGACGTAGATGCAGACACGCCTTCTGCCGATTCGCTGTATCTGAAGTAGCCTACGCCTATTTTTCCTTCAAGCGCCCATGTGTCGTAGTATTTCTTTATCACCATCTGCGGTGCCAGATACATGATGTTGGCGCTGCAACTTACGTCGTAGTAGTCGAATGATGATCTGAAGCCGTTGTACATCAGTCCTGCGCCTATTCCGCACTTTGCTGTCCAGTCATATCCCAGCTGCCAGAAAAATCCGTTTCTCGGATTGCCTGTAGCTCCTTCCGCCATGTAGACCGAGCTTATGATGCGTCCGTAGCCTATGTTTCCATAAATGGTGTGGTGCTGGTATTCGGGTTCTGATGGCTGCATGTCTATGCCATACAGTTGCGGCGAAAGCGATGTTCCGGGCTGCATGCCGCCGCTTATGCTGGTGGTTGTGGCGTCAGTGGCGCTGTATGCCGCTCCGGCTGTGGTACATGCCATCAAACTTTCATTCATCTCCATACTGCATACCCCGCTGTATGGCTTTACTGAAAATTCTGTCTGAGCCGCGGCTTCAGTGTAAAGTCCGGCCATTAACAATGGAAAAACAAGCATTGAAGCATATTTTCCAGTACTTTTCTTAATCATGATAATTCAGTGTTTGGTTTGTCTTTTTCTATGGCACGAAGTGTGTCTGTACGATTTGATTGTGTATTTGGCGCAAAAGTATGTATAAATATTTGAATAAAAAACAATAAATTTAAATTTTTTATAAAAATCCTTTTGTTTGCATGTCTTTTATAAACAATGATTCGTTTTTCGCACTTTGTTCTGGTGTATTGGCCCGGTAGAAAATCAGTGTGGACAGATAGCGTATGAAAGCCTGTGTCTTCAGTTCCGTGTAAGTGCGGTATGTCTCTGTCCGGATGAGACAGACAGGCGTACTTTCAGACTGTAAGCATGTTGCGGTTTTTCCGTCTGAGTTTTCTGTTCTACCCCGAAAAATAAGAGAATATTTGCGCGCTGACTCTCCTTAGGACGCAAATTCGCGAAAAATAAGAGATTTGTACAAATGGTTGTATACCAATAACTTACATCCGATAGATATTTTTTCATGGTGCGAAATGCACCGTTTCAGCCTCTGATATTGCCCGTTTCATGCCCTGATATGCGCAATATCGCACCCTGATATGGACTTAATCAGACCGTGAAACGGGCATAACCGGAATGTCATACGGACTGTTCCTGATTATCGGGCAGGGTATATGAAAAGACGGTATAATGCGAAACAGGCTTTGATATGTTGGAATTAACATTTCTTTACATCTCTTTTGCGATTTTGTTTTGTCAAAAAAAAGTCAAGAAAAACTGTAAGTCCGTCTCCCGAGTTTTCTTTAAAAGTGCCGCTATCGAGCGTTATGATAAGCACCCTTAACCAGTACATTTCGTTCGGCTGTGGTCTGGCTGTTTCACCAACACGCATTTCTTATTACGTTACGACCGCGCGGTAGCAGTCTGTGCCGTTCCGCACTGTCAGAACGGTTTATGCCTTTTGTGACGATTTACGGATAAAACCCTGTCCCCATCGTATTTCTACAGAGACGTGTTATTACCATGTTTACGTACTAATATGAGCGCCTTCGGAGAATGGTAATGCATGCAAAAGCATATATGATATACAAAATCAGCGGGACATTGTCATGAAACAATATCCCGCCGAAATTCATTTTAAAGGACTGTTGTATAGTACGATTATTTCACAACAATCTTCTTGGATTGTCCTTTTGTAACTTTCACATATATTCCAGGAGTGAGATTGCTTTCTTTTATCTGCATGCCGTTGATGTTGTAATACACTGTTCCGGAGTTCTTGCCGTCGCTGCCGATATTGCTTATGCCGGTGCTTATGGCCACAACCACCTCGTTGCTTACCGGTGCCGGACCGTAGTTGTAGACAGGTACTACGGTGTATGCGAACTCCATTCCGTCTGATGCAACACCGCCTTCCAGAGGATTGTCGGTATATGTTGTAGCAGTAACGGGTTCATCGGTCAACTGTTCACCGTTGCGGAACACGTGATAGCCCACAAGTGCAATGTCTTCCGGCACGTCGGGTGCGCTTTCGAATGTCACGTCGTCTATCATCAGTGCTAGCGTGTCGAATGTCTTGTGGCGTATGGCGAAATACTTTGTTCCTTCGGGGAGCGCCACCTTATATTCTGTCCATACTTCGGGTATTATGCCGTCTGTCGGGAAATTCTCCACGTCCGCCGTCTGTGTGAAGTCCTCAGGACTGTTGCCTGTTGTGGAATAAACCACTTCAAACGTCTCGCCCCATGATATCATGCAGCTCTTTGCCCAGAATGATACGGTCTGAGCGTTGCCTGACAGTTCGGGCGAAATGAGCCAGTTGTCGTTGTAGTCGTACGAACAGCTCGGAGCCATCATGAATGTTTCGCCGCTGTGCGGTTGGGCATCGGCCCAATATATATCGGGCACTTCGGCCACGGTGCGGTTGAACAGCTGGAACGCCATGGACTGTGTCTGGTACGGGTTGTTGGTCTCGCGGAATATGTTGTATGTTGCAAGCTTGTCGCCGTCGTACACGGTCCATTTGCCGGCACCGCTTATTGACATCGGCGTGTAGGCAGGATTCTCGAAGTCTTCGGTCACGGTTTTCACGTCGGTGAGGCCATCGAGCGATGGTGCCGACCATGAGAGGTTGACCGTGGCGTCTGTTTCAGACATGGTGTATGTGAGGTCTGTCACTGTAGGATAGTCGTTAAGAGTCACGCTTACGGTCTTCTCTGCCGCGTTGTTGGCTTCGCATCCGTCGCCTTCGAGCACAGCCACGGCTGTCACATACAGTGTCTCGGAAGAGTTGATAGGTACTTCATACTCGAACTCAACGTCGGCAAACGCGTTCGACTTCATGGCCGGTATGGCTGATGTTCCGGCCTTATTGCCGTTGACAGTCCATTCAACTTTTCCTTCGGTTATGTCGTTGCCTATATTCTCGATGCGTGCCTTCAGGTTCATCTTCTCACCCACAGCCACGTTTGCCGGTGCGTCTATCGACACGAGCCGCAGGTCTTTTTCCACAACGTCGCGTATGCGTATGTTGTCGAGCGGCACGCTCCATGTCTTGTCCGCATCGTTGTGTATGGCGCGCAGACGCAGTTCGAACTGTATGGCTTTAGCGTCCTTATAGGCATTGAGCGGTATAGTGGCCAGCGTCCATCCTTTTGTGGTGGGCGTTTGCTGTAGGTCTATGGTCTCAGCCACCTCGAATGGCGCGTCGTCTTTAGATATGAGCACGTCCAGTGCGCTGCCTTGTCCCTGATACCAGAACTCAAGAGCAGGATTGGACGCGGCGGATATGTCGATGCGGGTAGAAATCATTCCGTACATCACATCCTTCTCATATGGCAGCCAGTAGAAGAATCCGTTGTCGCCGTCCTGCGATGTCAGTGGAGTGGGGGCGTCGGGATCGGTCGGGTCTATGAGCGACGGGAAGTAGTCGTCGTCCACTGTTCCCATCATCTGGTTGTCGCCGTCAGACTGTGGATCTACGAGCCACACGTTGTCGTAGCGGCCGTTTGTGAACGATTCTGCGTACGGCAGTTTGTCCGGCTCGCCTATTGTCACTATGGCTGAGCTGGTGTAGTCGGAGTAGTTTTCGCCGTAACCCGCCGTCACCTGATATGCCACAAAGTCCTGGCCTTTGAGTTCGGGATAGTCTATCTCTATTGAAGTTTCGCTTGTCGTTGCAATGGCAGGATCGTAGTATGAGCCGAAGGCGTCGAAGATGTAGTATGTTACTTCGGCCGGATCTACATATCCGCCGTTCATGCCAGTCTCGCCTACAGCGTCCCATGAAAGCACTGCCGACTTGAAATCGTCGCTTACCACCAGTCTGACATTCTGTGGTGCGAGCGGCGCGTCCGGTCCGCAGAATATGTTTTTGTGCTCCACTTTCTCGCCGGCTGTCTCGCCTGTGTATGCCACAGCTGTAAGACAGTTGTTGAATCCGGCGTACATCTCCACGTCTTTTATCTCAATCACCTCGCCGGGTTTCACATTCTCATACGTGAAAATGTCCACACCCCAGCGCGAGGTTATCTCTACTTTGGTTATCTCCGTGAGGTCGGCGCCCGCTTTGGTTTTGGTAGGTGCGGTGTAGGTAAGGTCGGCTTTCAGTTCGCCTTTGGGCGCAAGCACCCATGTCAGCTTGCCCGCTGCCGGAGGATCAACCGGCACTACAGGTTCCACGCTGCCGCTTCTTACGCTAAGATTGAAGAGTTTCACGGTGCCGTTCATTTCTTTTGTAGTGAGGTTGTGCACACCTATATAATAATACCCTTCCTCGGTTATCTTGCAGTTGTATTCATATTTAGTCTGGTCTTTTGTCTCGAAAACGGTTGGTGCCGCTATTTCAGTGGTCATGCCTTCCACAGTGGGAGCAGTGCCCAGTTTCACTTCGAGCTTCACGCCTGTAGCACTGGTGCCCATGTATCCGAGGTCGAAAGACACGACATAGTCGCCAGCGGACATGTGTACAGGTACCGATATAAGCCAGTCGTCGCTCTCTTCTATGTCCTCAGCTTTGGGTGGCATACATGCACTGTAGTTGTTCACCGTTGCTATTTTCCAGCTTCTGTCGTCGTTGTTGACGTTGATGGATGTATATTGTTTCACAATGTCAACCACGTCGCTGTTCTTGCCAAGGTCGTGTGAGAACGGTGTCTCTATGGAGTTTTCCGGTGCTGCGTCTGCATACAAGGCTTGTGCAGCTGTTTTTACGATTGTTTTGGTAGTGGCAAAATGACTCTGACGGTTCATTTTTCTCAGATTTCCGTCTTGTGTACCTGTGGTTCTCTCGTAAGAAGTCTGCGCCTCAATGGTTAAAATACACCCGATGAGGGCAATGAAGACAAGTAATAGTTTTCTCATACAAAAACGTTTAATGGTTTATAATTGTGGTGGAAAAGGTATCAAATAGTAATTATTTTGTGTTATTAATTATCAAAAGGAAAACACAAATATATGAATTAAATAAATTCGTTTGTTGAAATATAAGTTAATAAAGGTTAATAAAAGACATTTATTTTGCATGTCGTGGCAGCAACTCGGCGTTTATTTACTATTTGTGTTTGCACCGTCCACACATGACTGTCTTTATTTTTTTATGAATGATACTTCTGGTTCGTCATTTTATCCTGAATATTTTTCTTGTGAAATTATGATGTATGTTTTTTTTATGTGACATAATTTGAAAATAAAGATAGGATTTTGAAATTTATAGTCCCATTTCATATCTGTATGCAAAACAGAATAAAAAAGTTGTATATATATTTTGAAATAATATTAAATATCCTTATCTTTGTGATTGACTCAGTTGGCCCTTTGTGGAGGGCTGTGGGTTATTTACTTGTAAAGGACGTTTACGAACGTTATCTTCGACGGTCAAATCTCGCAAATTTGGACTCTCTTCGAAGGTAAGGCGACGGAAGCGTCCACGTAGGGTGTATTATAAAAGGAAGGGATTTATCTGAAGTCCTTTCCATATGTGTAATATCATCTGGGCGTGGGCTGACTGCGTTGCTTATCCTAAGAGAGAGGCAATGCGAGAGCCTGACCGTGGGATAAGCGAGAAGTAGAAACTCCCACGTCTTTTTTAGTATCTTATATAACAAATACTAACCGCCTATTTTTAGGAGTTTATAAGGCACAGAACATATTTATTATGAATATTAGATCTATGCTTTCGTTATTTCTCATATTCTCTTTTATTTCTGTTTTTGCTCAGAAAGAAAATGTTATAGCTTTGACTCCAGAGGCAAAAAGGCATTGGGATAATGCGATGGTTTACAAAGAAGAGGCGAAGAATTTTTCAGAAAATGAACTTATAATAAATGAGCTTGAGAAGCTTATTGCTATACAAGATTTTCCTGATGCATATCTTGAATTGGGAAAACTTTATGGTAAAGGGTATGTGTTAAGTTGGATAAAGCGTTCACATGAATGTTTCAAGAAATACGTAGAGTTGTGTCCTGATAAACGTAATGTTGCGGAAGAAGAGAATAGTAAATGTGAGACTTTCAGAAACTTACGAAAGATGAGATTTGAAAAAAAACTTGTAGGAAAATGGTATGCATACTCTGATTATTTTGGTGAAGGTTCTTATTGTTTTGAAGTTAATAGTGACGGTACTGTTAGAGTTCCTTATGAATATTCAAATTATGTAGAAAGAGTAACTGATTGGCAAACAATACCGTATGATTTTTGGACATTTTATTCTGATAATGGAGTATATATGTTAACTCAATTTGATAGTACGCAATCAAAAGCTTTTAGGCTGAGGTATATTGGTAAGGATGGAATAAATATCATTTATCATTATATAGCTTTCTTATATCAGGAAAATGTTGAAAATGAATCAGATAATGAGCTTATATGTTATGTCAATCAAACTTCTTTTCAAGATGTAAACTCTTGGATTTTTAATGAAAGTAGAAAAGTAGTTTTTTATAAAGAAAAATGAATTAGTATAATAATTAATTTACTGAATATTATGAATAAATAAATATATTCATAGAAAAGACTTATTAAAGTTTTTTAATTGTCAATGCAAATTAATAGAATGCAAATGAATAGTTGGTATATATTAGTAAAAATATTTAAAAACGATAGATATAAAATATAGTAAATAAGCAATAAAGATGTATAGTTTAAAATTTAGTGTTTGTAAACTGTTTGAATTTTTAATAAAAAAATAAAAAGCTATGAGAAAATTAAGTTTGTTTTTAGTGTTATTGTCTATCTCTGGACTATTTTGCTTCGCTGAAGCAGGTGTTTATATGGAAAATGATAATGTTTCTGAAATAATGTCCGATACAGGTTATTATTGTCGAAAATGTAATGTTGAGTTATTGCCTACCAGTAAAAATAAGTGGGTTGATTCGGATGAAGACTGTGATTATTGTAAAGGAGATGGATATGTTGATGGTTATGACGAAAATGGTCATATTTTAAAAAATGTTATAGAATGTCCTATATGTAAAACAAGTGGCAAAAAGCAGAAACTAATAACAATAAGATATTTGTATTGTTCTAAGTGTAATTTGGAATATTCTTATCCAAAGTAGAATCCGAATTCTTTGTTTATTAAATGTTGTCAATGTAACAGTACGGGTATTCATGAATGGAAATGTCCAAATTGTAGAGGAATTGGATGAATTAAATAATTCATTGTAATGGGATATGATTATAAATTCTCTTGCATAAGATTTTGATGATAATATATGCGCTGATATTTTTGTTAGTAACAATTATTTGTTTAGCATTTATATTGTTTGTATGTTGATATTGTTTTTATATTTTGATTTTATGGTTCATTGAAATTATGGAATGATCAATAAAACAGATATAGTATGGTGTGTAAGAAAAACAAAGATAATGTCTCAATATAGATTTTTAACAGACATCTGTTTATTAAATCAATAGGGTATGATAGGAAAAACAATCTTAAATTTAGTAATTATGAAAGCAAAAAACAGATTATGTATAATAATGGTATTTGTTGCCGTATGTTTTATTTCGACAGTGGGTACTGTTGCCCAGACGGGAAACACCATAAATAAAGTGGCAAAGACTGTGAGCAAGTCAAGTTGGAAGGTTCCTGCAAGCGTCGGTGTTGTTAAATCGTTGTCGCAGACAGGAAGGTATTCAGTTGTTTCTCAAGCATCAAATCTGAAAGGAAAAACAGGTGTAGTCAAAGGAACTGCTGCAACTTCAGTAACTCTGCCGGTTGTTAGTAAACCGAATATTCAGATGCCGCCGGATGTAAAGATAAACCAGATGAAGGCGTATGTAGATAAAACTAAAAACCGTTTCATTAATTATGCAAAGATAAGTTGTCAGAGTGTGGATACTGCTGATATGGAAGCTTTTCCCATGACTGAGGGACAGACAAGGATGGCCGAATATTTGGAAAACGAGTTGCAAGGGATATGCAAGGGCAGTGATGCTGTGATAACACGCAGTGCTGACCAGTATGTTTATGTGAAGATTCCTTCGAACATGAAGGGCAAGAGTGTACCTTCTGTAATGTTTATGGCTCATCTCGATGTGACGCCGGAGGCTCCCGGACAGAACATCAAGCCCATTGTGCATGAGAATTATGACGGTGGCGACATACAGTTGCCAGCGGGAATAGTGCTGAGTCCGGAGACTCCGCAAGGTGCTCATCTGAAGAATTGCAAGGGAATGACGATAATAACATCGGATGGTTCGACGCTTCTAGGGGCCGACGACAAGGCAGGTGTGACGATTCTGGTGGGATTGGCTGAGTTGCTGGTGAAGAACAAGAAGATAAAGCATGGTGATGTTTATATGGTGTTCTCGCAGAATGAGGACATCGGCCGTGCTGCATACCGTTTCGAGTCGAAGTATGTTGACGGCAGTCCGGACATTGTGATAGATGTGGATGGTAACATGCCCGACCGTTTCTCGGTAGAGAATTTCACTGCATCGATGATCACCTATCGTTTCCGCGGCCACGATGCTCATCCGGGTGAAGGATTTGTGAACAAATATGGCGACGCACTTACAGCTGCTTCTTATTTCATAGGACAGATAGATCCGGCCAAACATCCTTCGGCAAGCAAGGACAAGCAGGGATACATACACTGTTATTCGATGGTTCATCCGACGGATGAAGCAGGCAAAGAGATATCCGAGGATTATCTTGTGAAGGTGCGTTTGCGCTATTTCGACAAGAACGAGGGCGACACTCTGCGCCAAATGCTGCGCGATGCCGAAAGGCTTGCGGCTGAAGCTTATCCGTTTGTAAAAGTGGAGGCCGGACAGGAAACGGTGCAGTATGAGAACATTGCCTATACGATGTATCCAGGAACTGCCGACCTGATAGTGAAGAGTGCTGCTAGTGCCGGCATGACCATGAGCCCGAGCAGTGAGCGCGGCGGCACTACATCGGCCATGATGGCGGCAAAGGGATTGCGTGGCGGACCGTGCATATACAGCGCTCAGCAGGCTGCGCACAGTGTGTATGAATGGGTGTGCGTGGAAGACATGGTGAAGATGGTGCTTGTAACGACAGACATTGTGAAGAATGTGGCTGGGATGAAGAAGCAATAATTTATATACAAATAACATAGCATGTGTATGTTATTATATTATTTACCATAATCTTTTGTTAAGATTATATGGATACAATTATCATCGGTTTTGATATTTGTATACCAAAAAAAGAGGATGCACCGGAATTATTCATTCTGATGCATCCTCCAATGTTTTAGGATAATTACTTTACTTTATTTTATTTCAGAACACGGTTACCTTTGTAGCCTTGCCGTCAACATTCACAACGTAGATGCCTTTGGCTGCTGGTATTGTGACGTTAGAGCCCTGACCGGTATATATCTGTGCGCCGTTCGCAGAGAATACCTTTATGTCGCTTACGGCCGGAGCTGTGACAACTATCTCGCCGTTTGCTGCATATACTTTCACGCCTTCAGGCAGAACGTTGCCTATGCAGTCCGGTACGTCTTCACCAACGGTGATGTTGTCCAACAGAATGTCGTGTGTAATGCCTGAAATACCTTTGAAGCTCAGTCTGACGTTCTTCTCACCCTTGAACTTATCGAGAGATATTGAGTATTCCGTCCATCCTGTAGTCTCATTGCCGGAAACATATATCGGGCTTGAAACAGTTTCGTAAGCGCCGTTGTCTTTCGATGCTTCCACTACGATTGCGTCGGCGCTCTGTTCGCCTTCTGTCTGATATATGTAGAATTTGAGTGTCGGGTTGACGAGTGTGCTGAGGTCTATCTTCTCACTTGTGAATCTTACTTCATCGCCTTCGGCAAGAGTTGTTGAGAGGAATGCTGCGAAGCCTCCGTCACCGTCCTGTGCTTCTACCGAAGGATATGACGGGCTGCTTGAACCAGTACCCCATGCTGCGTCATAACCTTTCACTTTCTCGTTCATCCACTGGTGTGTGGCTGTACCTCCTGCAAACGATTCCTTGAACGGCACCGGATTGGCCTCGCCTACGAACAGCAGACCAGATGTTGTGAGGTCTCCGAATCCTGTTTCGTTATACGGTTGTACGAAATAGTAAACATATTTCTGGCCGTCACTTGTGTCGATGGTGTTGTCGGTGAATGTAGTACCGGTGAATGCGTCGTCGAGCACTTCAGAACCGTTTCTCATAATATGGTATTTAACTTCGCCGTCCTCCGGTTTAGCACCGTTCCATGAGAGTGTCACGCTGTGGTCGTCGTTCTCAACAACATTGAATCCTTCTATCGGTGCAGGTACAGAATATCCTACTTTTACTGTTACAACTGCTGCGTCGCTCTTCATTCCGTCGAGGTATGCGTACACACGGTATGTGTATTCGCCCTTTTCCGGAACAGTGTTGTCAACAAACTGTGCGGCCAGTGTGGCGCCCGTAGCCTGTGTTGTGTAGAGAGGTTCTTCAACGCCGTCGCGGTAAAGTTCCATCTTATCGACGTGGGTGATGAAGTCGCCGCCGATGCTTGTGTTAGGTGTGTACCATATCAGTTTCACCTGCAGAGAACCGTCGCGTGCCGGTGTAGCCTCGAAGTTGTAGGGCACTGACGGAGATGCTGTCGGCCGTCCGTTCTTCACCTCAATGTCGTCTATTGATACAACGGCGTCTTTCTGGTAGTTGTCGAAGCATATTCCGATGACATAGGCGTCGCTCTTCTCAGGAACGATAAGTCCTTTTACCTCCTGATAGTCAGTGCCTGTGATGTCCCATATCTGTCCTATCGGGCCGAGCGGAGTGTGAGCGTCGTTGTTGCTGCACAGTATCATCTGCAGTTTGCCTGCCTTTGCCGCGTCTGCCACTTTTGCCTTGAATGTCACTTCCACCTCGTTGTCCGTACTGAAACGTATTGCCGGCAGATAGAGTATCTCAGGTATGTTGGGGTCGCCTTCCTGTGCGGCTGTGCATACCAGTGTTCCGTTTTCATACTTCCATCCGGCTCCGGCCTCTCCTGTTCCCGACGTTGTGAATCCGTCGAACGAGCTTTCCTCGTCGAAGCTGTTGCTGTAAGGCAGTTCCAGTGCGTCGTTCGAACCATAGAAATATTCGTATGTCAGTACCGACTCTGTGGCATATTCGCCCAGATAATCACGCCATACATAAGTGGTCTTTTTAGTGATGTTATCCTTGTCGTCGTACTCATATTCGTACTTGTACTTGTTCATCAGCGACCAGCTTCCCTCTTCTGATGTTTCCTCGTCGCCCCACGGATCGTATCCTCCGCTTGAATACATGTAGGTTTCTTTCAGGGTGATGTTGCCTTTGTCGTCGTATTCATAAATCTCCTTGTCGGTAGGAGTCTTCACATATTCGTAGCTTGAGAAGTTGAATGTGTAGCTGTTGCGCACCTTCTGCAGCACGTTCATGTTGTCGTCATATACATATTCGTTTATCTCGTACGGCTGTTCCTGCTCCATACCGTTGAGTTTCTTGTAGCGGTTCTCGGTTGCGGTGTTGCCTTCATATTTGTAAACGCATTTCTTGGCAAAATCCTTTTCCCAGTCGCTGGAACCCCATTCGTAGAACAACTGTTCTGACACGCGTCCAGTTTCGTCGTCGTATGTGGTTGTTGTCTTTGCACCTTCGATTGGCCGTCCGATGAAAGTCATCGATGAATGGTTCCATACATAGTTTTCCACCAGGTTGCAACGCTTCTGTGCGTCATAACCATAGTTCACCTTTTCCGAGTTGTCCATCACTGTAGGATCGGACGTGTTAGGTTTTGTTATTAATTTTTCAACAAGCAGACCATTGGCGTCATACGTGTAGTCGATACGCGAATTGATTTTTGTTCCGTCGTATTCCAACACGTGAGTCAGCACTTCGTCAGCGTTAATACTACAGAAACAGCTTAAAACTGTAGCTCCAACAAATAGTAATCTTTTACTCATAATTACATTGTTTTGTACGTTAATTAAGTTAAATTCGTTACAAAAGTACAAATTATGGGATAAAAAGCAAAGATTAAGGTATTTTTATTTAAAAAATATTTATTTCTGTTTTTGGTGTAAAATGCCTTATGTTTGGTATTTATTTCCATGCATAATGTCTGATATTCAGATACATAGAGCAGGATGAAAGTGTGCTTGAGAACCTTTGTCAGGTGTATTGCGGTTATAATATTTTTTCTGTGTTGTGTTTTCGTATGGTATGTTTGAGCCTGCTTTATTGTTGTTATGCCGGCGTTGCAATGCATGGAATACGGTGCGAAGCAGTACTCTTTTGCCGGTGTGTCCGGCTCATGGCGGTTGCCGCTTGCCGTTGTCAGCAGCTCGTGCGGCACTGGTCGGTGGTCATGCCTGTTGTTCGGCTGAAGAACAGACGGAAGCATCGCGCCGAGCCGTAGTGGAGCATTGACGCTATCTCGTCGTCCGATTTGTGTGAGTGCATGAGCAGATCGCGCGCCATGTCGAGGCGTTTCATCTCGGCATACTGGCCGAGGCACAGTCCCGTTTCCTCCTTCACCAGATCTTCCAGATAGGCTGCCGACGTGTCCGTGCGCTCAGCTATGTATTGCGCCTTCGGCAGTTCATCGTGCTGACGTCCTTGCTGTGCGAAGAAGTCATGTATGATATGGTTGGTCTGTCTCAGTATTTTTCGGTTTCTGTCGGTACGCATTATGAACTGTCTGTTGTAGAAACGCCGGCAGTAGTCGAGTAGCAGACAGATGCGACGGCCTATTATGCCGCAGCTGTATTCGTCGATGCAAGCACCCAACTCGCTCTTTATGTCGCCGAACAGTCTGTCCAGCGTCCGTTCCTCACACTCCGATACGTGCAGTGCCTCGTCCGTCCTGTATCCGAAGAATCTGTATTCGCCCATGTTGCGTTCTATCTCGCTGCCGGCTGCCAGTTCTTTTCTGAATGTCACGATGCCCGCTCCCTTGGCCTTTGTATCACCGTTGAGGCAGATACGGTCGCCGGGACGGAAAAACAACACCGACGCATACGAGAAGTCACACCCCGTGTGTCCGTAGCACGAGGTGCGGCAACAACGGCGGTTTCTTATCATCATCACCGTATAAAGATCTGTTGTTATCCCGTTTATTGCGTCCAGTTCGTCGGGCGACACCTCTGCAGTTCCGGCAAGCGGATGCATCATCCTCACACCCGGCAGACTGTTGCACTTCCTGCAGTACGCAGTTTCAGAGTCCTGACTCTTTGTGTACATCTGTTTTGTAGGCGTGTTGTGTGTCAGACGTTTGTTTTTCTGTATTCGCTCGGTGTCAGTCCAGTAGCCTTCTTGAATATGCGGTTGAAGTGCTGCGGATACTGGAATCCCAGTTCGTATGAAATCTGGTTCACCGTCTTCTCAGTGCTCAGTATCAGTTCTTTGGCGTGGCCTATCAGCTTCGACTTGATGTATTCCTGCGCCGTTATACCCGTTTCCTTCTTTATCATGTCGCCGAAGTAGTTGGGCGAAAGGAACACCTTGTCGGCAAAGTATTTCACCGTCGGCAGACCATCCTTTATTGTGCGCTGTTCGCGGAAGTAGTCGTCGAGCAGACTCTCGAACTTCACTATCACGTTTTTGTTGCTCTGCGAGCGCGTGATGAATTGCCGTTCATAGAAGCGCATGCAATAGTCGAGCAGCAGTTCTATGTTGCGCGAGATGAGTCGCCGGCTGTGCTTGTCCACCGGACGGCTTATTTCCATCTTTATTTTCTTCAGGCAGTCGGTGAATATCTCCTTCTCCTCGTCAGAAAGATGCAGTGCCTCGTTGGACGAATAAGAAAAGAAAGAGTAGCGCCTGATGTTCTGTCCGAGCGACGTACCCTTTATGAGGTCAGGATGGAACAGCAGTCCGAGCGCGTCGAGCTTCATGCCCTCCGTGAATGTTGTCTCCACCACTTGTCCCGGGGCGAAACTTGTCACCGTGCCCTCTTGGTAGTCGTACGTCTGCCGGCCGTAGAGTATATCGCCGCACTTCAGGTTTTTCAGAAACAATGAATACACTCCGTAGTTGAACATCATGTGTCCCACGGGTTGCTTTTCTGCCTCTGCCAGGCTCACCACACTTACGAGCGGATGCTGTGTTTCCAGTCCGAAGAGCTCGTTGTATTTCTCCACGCAGTCTATCTTGACGAAATCTTTCATAATGGCTTATGTTTTTGTGTTCAGACGGTTGTCTCCGTTCACAAATTTACTAATATTATCCTTTGCCTGTGAAATGATTGCCGCAAAAACCGTAAATAAGTTAACAAGCAGAGTAAAATGTGCACATCGCGGAGACTGCTGTGGTGTGTTAGACTTATTTGAGAATTGAACATGTGACAGGCTTGCGCGTATTCTTACTCGATGGATTATTAATATTGTAGTAAGAATTGTACAGCACTGATAGATAAGAAACGCAGTATAAAGCATCTCTTATCAATCAGGTGTTGTAAATATAAATGTTTTCCGTAATTCCTTTTTATACGTTTAATACATTATAATATTTATAGCCAGAGGTTTTCCCATTTGTTTTCAAATTCCAACACTTGTTTCCTCGGCATAGCCATCGGGCTTTTGGGCTTTATAGGTTTAGAGCGTACTAAGGCATCATAGTCATCTTCTATTTTTCTTGAAAGGGTGATGAACTGCTCCTTTGATAGGATGTAAAAATGGAAAAGGTCGTTACTGTCTACATATACAAATACAAACGCGCCGGAAACTTCTTTATAGAACTCTTCTCTTTTGTCCCTGTTGCCCATAACGGGGAATGAATATATTTTGTTACCATTCTTTTTCTCGCGTACGGTCTTAACTTGTATGGTAACTGTCTTTTTGAGTTCCGGATTATAACATATGATGTCTATGGAAGGACAATTATTATATGTCATAGACGGAGCGTAGCCTTTTAAGCATAATTGTGTCATTACTGCACATTCTCCCGCCAGTCCTGTAAGGTTCTTGTTAAAGTCTTTCATTTTTAAATTTTAATTTTATAATTATCAATAACTTCTATATTAAGGTCGTCGGATATTTGCCTTGCCGTTTTGCTTATCTCATTTTCTGTAACCAAAATCGAGTAAACATCTTTTGTGGAGTTTCCGAATAAACGTTCAGCTTCCAACACGGCTTTGTATTTTATTGTTTGAAATATTCCTCTGATAATATCATTCTCATCTGATATACGGGATTTTACTTCTACTGCAAGAATTTGATCCTCTGTTTCAAAATAAACATCTACCTTATCACCAGAAAAAAGAATGTGTTCTGTTTCTGATTTTATTACATTGTATATTTCAATCGTTTCGGGATGATTGTGTATATATTCTTTTAATTTTAAATGATATTCGCTTTCTCCTCCACCTGGAAAATTCATTTTTTTGCGTTTGTCTTCAACTTCTTCAGAAGTTAAGATTAATGCGGGTTCAAGTCCTAATTGTGATAGAACTGTATTCCAATCGTATTCATGTGCCTTTTGGTTTGCATGTCTTACAAATACTTTTTTCTCATCGTCAGTAAGGTTATTATAATCTTTATATACATAGTCAAGGCCGTGACTTGGCAGTCCATCTTCTTTACTTATAACAAGAGTGTTAAGTGTTGGTATTTTTTTATCTAAGTTTTTCATAATATCATTGACACGTCCTAAGAAAGAACCGACATGATTGGAATTGTATCCTATTGCATTAGATAAATCAGAATAATAATGTGGTTTATCCCAACTACTTTGAGCCCATCTTACTAATACGGGTATTATTTTCTTCACCCAATAGTCTGTTTTGCTGTTTTCGTCAAATTTAAAAGTTTTCATTATCTTTTTATTTTATGTTTTGTGATATCACAAATATAAAATTTATATATGAAAGTTGCAAATCACAAAAGTTTGTGTATCATTTGTCTTTGCTCCCACCTTTCACTATCTTTGCAAGTAATCTTATTCGGTATGTCCTTATAAAATGGCATTTCAATCAATAATAGAGCGGGTGTCAGTTTGTGGATAATGGACGAATACACAATGGAAACAATATAACAAAACTTCATATATGGAACAGAAAAACGATTTTGAGGTAAGGATACGCGAGAACTTGCGTCGCTATCTGCTGGAGCAGGGACTTATAGACGAACGCATGCCCGAATGTCCCGACGTGGAAGACAAGTGGCGTGAGGTGGGCGAAGCCTATCTGCCGGACGGCGTGAGAGAGTATGGGGCGTGGCCCACGGTGTCGCTCGGATGGATGATGTTTGTGGGAATGGCGCTCGCACGGCTGTGGGACACCGACTGGGAGAACTGCGGCTGTCGCACAGACCTGTACGCATTGTTGCGCGATGCACGCGGCTACGACAGCATGGACGACCACATTATGGAAGACGTGCTTGCTCTCGACGAGGACAGTCGCAAGAAGACGAGCGCGCTCGTTGCCGAGTGTGCCGGCCGCACCGACAGCATGCTGCGCCACGAGAACATAGAGCCGGGCACGCCGGAGGCTTTCCGTGCTTATGTGGCTTGCCTGCACCAGCTCTATCTCATGGGCATGGCCGTGGAGCTGAAGGCACTGGGCTACCGCATGACAAAGGCGTGAGCGGCGGGCGGCGAATGTTGTTATGGCGATGCGACAGGCCGTTGTTTATGTATGCTTAGGGCCGGGAGAGAATACCGGTGCGTGCGTTTTTCGTTGATAATGGTAGAAAATCATGTAATATGCGTATGTCCGTCGGCCGCACGATTTCGTAATTTTGCAGCGTCGGACAAGGAATACGCAATAACAACATAAAGGAGGACAGAATATGAAAGGTTTTCTTTTTTTCATGGTATGCCTGCTTACGGCGTCCATGCCTCTGTCGTCGTGCAAGGGAAGCAACCGCGGCGGCGACGACAAGTCGAAGGTGCTCGTGGCCTATTTCTCGGTGACGGGTAACACCAAAGCCGTGGCCGAACACATAGCCTACGTAACGGGTGGCGACGTGTGGCGCATAGAACCGGTGCTGCCTTACAGCTCGAGAGACCTTGACTACCGTACTGCCGAATCGCGCAGCAGCCGCGAGCAGCACGACGCCACGGCGCGTCCGCAGATGTTCCGCGACACTCCGAAGCTCGACCGTTACGAAATAGTGTTCGTGGGCTATCCAATATGGTGGGGCATCGCGCCGCGCATCATCGAGTCGTTTCTCGAAGGCGGCGACTTCAAGGGCAAGACCGTGATACCGTTCTGCACGTCGGCGTCAAGTCCGTTGGGCAAGAGCGGCGAGCTGCTCCACAAGTGTGCGCCCGACGCCGACTGGAGACCCGGACGGAGGTTTGCCGAGGGAACAGGTCGCGACGAAGTGAAACAATGGGTGGACGAGGTGCTCGGCATCGAATGACGGCCACTCTCCCGACAGTAACAACAGACAGCATGACATAATAAAAACATATATAAACCATAAGGACAAAGCAATGAAGAATATTCTGATAATAAAGACCAGCCCCCGCAAGGGCGGCAATTCGGACATGCTTGCCGATGAGTTTGCGGCAGGTGCCATCGAGACCGGCAACACAGTGGAGACGGTGAGCCTCGCCGGACTCAACATTTCCTTCTGCCGCGGATGCTTCGCGTGTCACAAGACACTGCGCTGCGTGATAAACGACGACGCGCCGGCGATAGTGGAGAAGATGTGCCGTGCCGACGTGATAGTGTGGGCTACGCCGGTTTATTACTACTCGTGTAGCGGACAGATGAAGACGATGATAGACCGCGCCAACCCGCTATACACGGCCGACTATCGCTTCACAGACGTCTATCTGCTTGCCTCCGCTGCCGAGGACGAGCCGGAGACGGTGGACGGCACCGTGACCGCCGTGAAAGGATGGACCGACTGTTTCGAGCGCGCCACGCTGCGGGGAGTGGTCTTCGCAGGTGGAGTGACAGACAAGGGCGACATAGCCGGCCACAAGGCGCTGGCCGAAGCACGCGAGATGGGGCGCAAGGCATGAGCCGCGTATGCCGATGAAGACAAACCGTGAAAATATGGAAAGAAAAGACATGACACTCGAACAATTCCAGCAATACATAGCCGACGGACGGCCACTGCGCGGCGAGGAGATGATAAACTTCATGCGCGACAGCAGTGACGAGGTGCGCCGTCTGCTCATGGAGCTTAATTGTCATTACCACACCGACGCGGAGATACGCACCCTCTTCGCACAGATAACGGGTGGCGAGGTGGACGACAGCTTCCGCATGTTTCCGCCGTTCTACACCGATTTCGGACGAAACATACACGTGGGGCGCAATGTTTTCATAAACTCGTGCTGCCAGTTTCAGGACCAGGGCGGCATATTCATAGGCGACGGATGCCTTATAGGCCACAGCGTGGTGATGGCTACGCTCAACCACGGCATGGATCCTGCCGACCGCCAGAACCTCTATCATGCACCGATAGTCATAGGCCGTGGCGTGTGGATAGGCGCCCACGCCACCATACTCAGCGGTGTGCACATAGGCGACGACGCCGTTGTGGCTGCCGGAGCGGTGGTTACGAAGGACGTGCCAGCCCGTATGATTGTGGGCGGAGTGCCCGCCAAGGTGATAAAGAGCATCGACGAGGCCGGGGCGAAGGACTGCTGAGGAAGGTGTCCGGAGGCCTTTCTGCCGGCAGTAAGGTCGAAGGATGAAATGCCCTTCATCGTCTTAAAACTGCATATTTATACATTCTGGCAGTAAAAAATTTTGACAAAAAAAATTTTCAAAATAGAAAAATGGCGACGCCCTCGGATGGTGTCGCGCGACGTGAAAGCGGCTCTTTCGGAGCCGTTTTCTTTTTGTGCCACTCCGGAGAAAATCAGGTTCCGTCGCGGAACGGCCCGTTCGGCAGCAGTAAAAGACATGTCGCACTGTCTGGAGCGTAAGCCGTTGACCGTCACATCGCATTTTATCACGTAATGATAAATCCGCGTCTCCACGACCGATAAACCATCCTCTCAAGACATTCGCAAGTTTCCCGTGCCTTTTCTTATGCCTCATATCGGTGTTTTCAAAGAAAACTCTGGCGACGTACTTACAGTTTTTCTTGACTTTTTTTTGACAAAATTTTTTCGCGAAAGAGATGTAAGGAAATGTTAAATCCTACATAAGAAAGGCTTGTTCAGGACGTGCGGCCTTGTCATACATCCTGCTCTATAATGCCGGATAATCCATCCTGTGTTCCGATAATGCCCGTTTGAGGGGCTGTTTAAGCCCGTATCAGGGTGTATTATGGTGCGTTTGAGGCCCTGATACAGCCCGTTTCAGGGCCTCAAACAGTGCTTATTGCACGGCCGAAAAATCTTTCTCAAATATAAACCACTGATATCCAACATATTGCACAAAGCTCTCATTTCTCACGAATTTGCGTCCGACGGAGAGTCAGCGCGCAAATTCGCGAAAAATAAACGGGGTAGAACTGAAAACTCAAGGAAAAAAATCACATGTCGGTGAAAAACTGAAAGAGGCCTATATAGCATTTCTTCCGGCAGAAGGCAACAACGCCGATACGTGATTGAAGCTGCGGTCTTTTTTATTGAAATAAATTTCCACGGAATTTCTATTGAGTTTATTTATGATCTATGTGGAACAAAAAAGAGGCGCGGAATATCGCGTCTCTGTATGGGTTTATGATAAACGGCTGTGCGTTACCGCTCTTTTACCATTCATGTTCTTTTCGCTGTGAGATGCATGATTCCACGTCTCGTAAGTGTGACTGCCGTCGGGGCGGCGGTTGCTGTGGCGCGCAGGTGTCATTTCACTATTGACGACACCGGATTGCGCAGTCCCTTGTAGCCTACGAGGAAGGCCTTGGCCGAGCCGAACTTCAGGAACATGTCGAGGCGCACGGGTATGTGGTTGGCGTCGTCGCTGACGTAGAAGCGCACAATCTCTTTGTACTTGCCTTTCTCAAGCTCCATGTATGAGAGCTGCAGGCAGCGGTATTTTATGCCGTTGTCGGCCTTTATGACGGTCTTGCCGCGATAAAGAAGGCGTGCAGGTGTGGTCTTTCTGCCGTCGGCTATCGGGAAGTTTATGATGTTGCCGGTCTTCCATCCCTCGGGATTGAAGGAGCGCGCTCTGAGGAATATGTTCATCATGTCGTAGCTGCACTCGTCTGCCGACACGTCCTTCCAGGCGTGTGTGCCGTCGTGTTTCTGGCGGTGCATCTTCATCTTCTGCAGTCCGCCAGCATATGAGTAGAACACTTCGTCGACGGTGTAGCGCGAACCTTCGCGTGCTCCCTTGCGGTAGTAGAGCGGTTCCATGGCCAGACTGCTGTAGCAGAGCAGTGTGTCGCGCAGTACGAACATCTCGTCCACGGTGTTGTTGCCGCGTGTGGTGAGCGATGCTCTGTAGGCTTTACGGCCCTTGTAGTTGCTCTCTACGGTAGACATGCTTGCGTTTCCTGCCTTCACCCATATGAATTTCCAGTTGTAGTAAAGGTTGTAGGAGAGGAACTCTCCCGACTTGAACGCAGTGTTCTTGTAGGTGCACTGTGCTGTCGCCGCTGTTGCGATGAGCAGCAACATCATTATTGCGAAGGAGTGTTTTCTGATGTTCATAGTTTTACGCTTATGATTGTTGTTACACAGTTTGTCTTATTTTTCGGCCCGTTTCAGCTTCTTCTTCATCTGCTGCTGCATCTCCGGCAGATATTCTATGCCGAGTTTGCGAGCACGCTCGATGTTGCGCTGTTTCACCTGTTTGGCCTGTTCGGCCTTCTGCTTGGTTATCTGCGTGGGTTTCTGGTGCGTCAGCACTGTGGCCCTCGGGGTCCATGTCTTGCTTATGTCCCATTTCTCACGGCACTCGATGGCTTCAGGATAGTAGAACACTTCCTCGGCCTGGCGTCCCGATGCGTAGTCGCCGGTGTCCCAGATGCCGTTGTTGTTGGAGTCGATGAACATACGGACGTAGTAGCGTCCCGGCGTGATGTAGAAGAATTCGGCCGTAGACGAGCTTGTCTTCACCTCCTTCACGGGTTTGTCCGACGGGTTGAGCAACTGTACGACGAGCGGCTGTCCGTTCATGCCGTTGATGGAGAGGAGCAGTGTGCTGAACTCGCTGAGGGCGCTAACCTTGAAGCCCTGTTTCAGTTTCTTGGTAGTTTTGCCGTATATGTCGGTGAAGGCTGCCGAGTCGAGTTCTAGACTGTATTCCACATCCGGCCTCCATTCGCCCATGAGCACATACTTGCGCAGGTAGAGGTCGGGCGTTGCGTTGTATGTTGAGTCGTCGGTGCTGAGCGTGTCCTTGCGGTCGGCCAGCAGTTCGAACGGCGCGTTGTACCACAGCGAGTCGCGCTTTGAATAGAGGTGTATCTTGCTTATGTCGATGGCTGCAATGGGAGTGTTGAACTCTATGCGTATGTTCTTGTCGGGTTGCAGCTTCTGCGGCACAGCCATGTTGTACTCCAGAGGTTCGGGCGGCATGATGGTGTCGTAGGGTTCTTCACGCTTTTTCTTGCGTTCCTGACGCTTCTTCCATTCCTCGTAGGCCTTTTTCTTTTCCTTCTGTCGCTTCTCGTAAGTCTTTTTGGAGAGCAGTTGCAGTGTGTCGGTCTGCAGTTGCAGATGGCCCAACGTGTCTGTGGCCATGTATTTGAGCTGCACATTCAGCGTGTCGCGGTTGACCAGTGTGGTGTCCTTGAGCCAGTAGGTCACCGTGTCGCGTTTCTCGGAATGTTCTATGATGAATGCGTTGTCGGAGTCGAAGTCGAGACCTTTTATCTGCGGAAGACTGTCGCTTCCGTAGCTGAAGAAGAACGTGAAGCGGTCGGCCTCCTGTCGTTCGCTCTTCACGAGATATCTGTCTGTGAGTGGTTCGGTGAACGCCTTGAGCACAATGTTGTCGGGAGTGAAGCGGGTGTAACCCACGCGTGAGATGCTCTTTATTCGGAGCGAGTCGAGCCAGAGTGTGTCCTGACGTGTGTCGGCCATGGTGGATGGCACGATGGTGTCGGTTGTGAAGGCTATCTTTTCGCTTTTCTGACTGAACTTGTAGTCGCCGTCCATGTCCTCCAGAGCGTATATGCGGTAGCTTCCGGGAGCCACGCCCTTGATGACGAACTGTCCGCGGCTGTCGGTGCGCGCTATTCTTATCATGGGCGAGGAGATGAAGGCCGAGTCGCTCTTGTCGCTGTAAAGTCCCACGAGAATGCCTTTGATGGGTTCCAGATTCTGTGCTTCGAGCACATGGCCGGATATCTGCAGGGTGTCTATTCGGTCGCCCGTGGAGAATGTGTAGGCGTAATTGCCCAGCGGGTTGCCCTCGTTGTTGTCGGAGATGGCGTCGCTGAAGTCGATGGTATAGGTGGTGTTGGCGCGCAGCGAATCCTTCAGCTCGACCTCGATTTTCTTTCCCGCGCTCTTTATCTCGGGCATCTCGGCCTGCGGCGGCGACACTACCACCTTCTCCGTGGCGTTGTCTATCTTCACGAATTCGTCGAACAGGATGCTTATCTTGTGCGCCTTCACGTTTGTAGCTCCGTCGGCCGGCGATGCACCGATGACGCTCGGCGGAGTCTCGTCATACCATCCTCCGTCGGGCTGTCCCATTCTCGCACACGACATCACGACCGTCATGATGATGATGCACAGCGGCAGCATGGCCTTGCGCATGAGGTTTGCCATGCGTCTACGGCGCATACAGTTGTGTGGGTATGTTGTTTTTTCAGCCTTGTTCATCCTTTGTTTTCTTTATGCAGATGGCGTGATGTTGTTTGAATATTATTTGTTTTCAGCATCATTGCTGCCGTTCATTTCCAGCAGACTGTTTATGTTGTCACGGTTGTTCGACAGGCGCGGCACCTTGTTCTGGCCTCCGAGCTTGTTGCGCGATTTCATCCAGTCGTTGAAAAGTCCCGGACGCGCCTTTATAACCTCGAGGTGCTGCATTGTTATGTCGTGGTAGCGCTTGGCTTCATAGTCGCTGTTCACTTCCTGCAGACGCTTGTCGAGCAGTGATGCGAAGCGTTCGAGGCTGTCGGGTTCCTTGGCGAACTCTATCACCCATTGGTGGCGGCACTTGGCCTTCTGGTCCATGAATAGCGGTGCGGCGGTGTATTCGCTCACCTCAGCTCCCGTCATTTCGCAGGCGTAAGCCAGACCTTTCTCGGCGTTGTCCTGTATGAGTTCCTCTCCGAAAGCGTTGATGAAGTATTTTGTTCGTCCGGTGATGACAAACTTGTAAGGATTGCGCGACGTGAACTTTACGGTGTCACCTATCATGTAACGCCACAATCCGCACGATGTGGTGATGAGCATTGCGTAGTTGCGTCCGGTCTCAACGCCCCACAGCGGAACTATAGACGGATGATCGCTTTCAAGTTCGTCCATGGGCAGGAATTCGTAGAATACGTCGTAGTCGGACATGAGCAGCATCGACTTGTCCGTAGGATCGTCCTGTATTCCGAAGAATCCTTCGCTGGCGTTGTAGGTTTCCATGTATTTCATGCGCGGCGAAGTGATTATCTTCTCGTACTGGCTGCGGTATGGAGTGAAGGCGATACCTCCGTGGAAGAACACTTCCAGGTTGGGCCACACCTCGTCTATTGTTTTCTTGCCCGACATTTCTAGCACTTTCACCAGTACGCTGAGCATCCATGACGGTACGCCCGACAGGTTGGTGACGTTGGCGTTGAGTGTTTCGGCAGCTATGCGTTCGCGTTTCACCTCGAAGTCGCTGAGCAGTGCTGTTTTCTTCTTCGGCACTCTGACGAGATTCACAAGAGGGTTGATGTTTTCTATAAGGATAGCGCTGAGGTCGCCTACCAGGCTGTTCTGCAGGTTGTAGTTCGACGAGTGGCTGCCGCCGAGAATAAGACCTTTGCCGTCGAACATGCGGCTGTCAGGATTGTTGCGCAGATATAAAGCCACAACGTCACTGCCTCCCTTATAATGAATGCGGTGGAGTCCTTCGGGCGATATTGGTATGAATTTGCTTTTATCGTTGGTCGTTCCTGACGATTTGGCATACCATTTCACAGTTCCCGGCCACAGCACATCGGCTTCGCCATGGCGCATACGGTCGATGTCTGCTTTGAGTTCTTCGTATGTGTTCACTGGCACATTGCGCGTGAAGTCGTCATAATTCTTTATGCTGCTGAAGAGGTGTTTGCGGCCGTATTCGGTGTATCTGCCTTTTTCTATGAGATGGCGTAGCACGTTGTTCTGCAACGTCTCAGCCCCATTGATGTGCTGTTCAAGTTTTTTTTGTCTTGCCAGAAAAAACTTGCCTGCTATGCTTGTTAAGCTCATTTTTGTTGAATATAAAAAGAATACTTCTTTAAATGAACCGTGCGTGACGGCCCGGAACAGAAACACTCTCTGTCGTCTGTCCTGATTTTTATATTCTGCAAATATAGTTCAAACTTTTCTAAACAGTGAACAATTTGGCTATTTTTTTAATATGTGGCGGCCAAAGCACATAAAGCGGCGCGGACTTATTCTATCTTCGCGCCTTTGTAATATACACGGAAGTTATCGCGGGCGTAGCCGTCTTTGAGCACCTTGAAGCTCGACGCAGTCGCTCCTTCTATTTTCCGTCCTTTGTAATACACACGGAAGTTGTCGGCAGTATAACCATATCCGAGCAATTTGAAGCTAGATGCCGTGGCTCCTTCAATCTTTTCGCCATTGTAATACACTCGGAAGTTGTCGGCCGCATAACCATATCCGAGCAAATTGAAGCTCGATGCCGTGGCTCCTTCAATCTTTTTGCCCCAATAATACACGCGGAAATTGTCAGCCGCATAGCCATCGCCGAGCACTTTGAAACTCGACGCTGTAGCTCCTTCAATCTTTTCGCCTCTATTATACACGCGGAAATCGTCCGCCGCATAACCGTCCTTTAGTTCCTTGAAACTCGATGCCGTGGCGCCGCTAACGACTTTTCCGTCGTAATAAACCTTGTTGTTGGCTATGACGTAATGCTTTTTTCTGTTGTGCCACTTGTGGCCTTTCTGCTTGTCCTGTTGGCGGTATGAGCATACGGTTTCAGCTTTTACGCTGTGTGGAATGCCTGCTGTCGCTGCCGTTGCCGTTGCTGTGAGCGTCAGCATAAGGGCTGTTCTGATGAGCAATGTTTTCATAAGCCGTGGTTTGATGGTTTATATTCAGTTTGACGCCATGTGACTATAATGGTTTAACGGTAGCCACGCCGTATTATTGTATGCCGGACGGCGTTTTATGCAAACGGCGGCGGCATGTGCCGGAACTGTGCTTCTGATGCTGTCCGACAATGCCGTCGCCGTAATAAGATGTTATGTTTCATCCGCTGTTATGCGGTCTCTGCCTCACTCGGCACTCACCACTTTAGGGAAGGCCGATATGCGCAGACGTGCCGCACCCATCGGTATTAGTGTGAGGTCTGTCTCAGTTGTGCTGCGCTCAGCCCATTTCACAGGAAGCTGGTCGGTCATGCCTGTAGAGTCATATCCCCAAGACGGAATCTGATAACCCTTCACTCTGAACTCCAACGGCACGCTTTCGGCTGTGAAAGGCATGTCGTCTGCCGGCCATTCTTTCTTTGTTACGCTGATGCCAGACGGTATGAACGACTTGTCCACTTTCAGCGCGTAGTTCCAGTCCGATTCCGGTTTGAGCACATAACATGGCCAGAGTGACGCATCAACACCTTCCTGCCAGTGAGAGTCATCCTGCACGAAATCCGGGTCGCGGCTGTCGTGTTGCTCGAAGTTCTCCTTTATCTTGAGCGACAGAGTCATCGGACCATAATTCACGCTTACGCTGCTCTTGTTCTGCTGCCACACCTGTGATGTGACAGACATCGGTATCTCCAGTTCTACCTTGTCGCCGTTCTGCCATTCGCGTTCTATGCGTACATATTTTCCCGTTGCTCCTGCCACGCTCACGTTCTCGCCGTTTACGCTCACCTCTGTCTTGTCCGACCATGCCGGTATGCGCAGATAGAGCGGGAAGTTCACGCCGCTGCCGTCGGTCTGTACGGTGAGAGTCACCTTCTCCTCAAACGGATATTCGGTGTCTTCTACGAGTTTCACGGTCTTGCCTTCCGCACCCACCTTTGCCGTGGTCTCATTGGCTGCGTAAAGCATCGTGGCCAGTCCGTTGTCCGTTGTTGCCATTACGAGGTGCTCGGCGTAGTAGGGCCATCCCATGCCATGGTTGTGCTGGCAGCAGCGACTGCTGAAAGGACTCATCGAAAGCATGCCCCTCAGGTTGTTGTCGATACTCGGTCCGTGGAGTTTTTCGTCGCTTATGGCCATGTTGGGCGATGTGATGTATCTCAGCGATTTCATGTCGCTCATCGTTGCGGCTGTGAATGTGTTGAGTGCCACATTCTCGCAGTGGTCGGCCCAGAACGGGTCGCCGGTGATGCCCATCAGTATCTCGTCGCTTGCCATCTGCTCCACAATGGCGCACGTCTCGGCACCCTGGCGCGGATCGAAGTAGCCGTCACGCGCATTCTCATCGGCACCGTACATACCACCCGGCACCTGTCCGTAGCGCTGGCGTATGGTGTTGAAGTCATCGTATGTGGCCTGCAGCATTTCCGGATCGTCGTTATACATATAGTATGTCGCCGGTTCGCGGAATCCCTGTGCCACGTTCACTCCGTGCCAGTTGGGCAGATCGTCCTTCATGGTCCAGTCTGACGTGTTGCGGTGCAGTTTGTCGATGAGCGGCAGAATGCTCTCGTCGCCCGTGCGGTTGTAAAGCCACATGACGCTCCACATGTTGTCGCCGCCGCGCTTCTCCTGCCACAGACCTTTGAGGAACTGCTCGTCTGGCACGGTCATTTCCCATTTGAAGTAGTTGGTCATGGCGTCGAGCACCTTCTGGTCGCCGCTGTGCTCATAGTAGGTCTGCAATGCCCAGAGCATTATCATCTGCGCCCATATCTCGGGATTGCCGTTCTCATAGTTGCGCGGACCGAGGAAACCGTCGCTCTTCAGATTGTCGAATACGGCGTCAAACCACACTTGTGCCTCCTTCTTCATCTCCTCATCGTCGAGTATGTAGGCCAGACTGCAGTATCCGCGCAGCCAGTAGGGCACTTCCTCCCAGCCGTGGTCACCGCTGTCGCTCAGCCATTGGTTGTTGTTCTTGTCGAGCCATGCGCTCACGGTGTTCAGCTTTCCGTTGAGTCCTTCCTTCTGCAGCTCAAGATACTTGCGCAGCCATCCGCGCGGCTGCACCTGTCCAACGGGCAGCTTGAGCAGCGGAGCCTGACGCAGCGGAGCCCTGAAGTTGGTGTAGTTGGAGCTTGTTGAGACGAGCGGCCGGTCGGTCACCGTTACTTTGTCCTGTGCCGTTGCCGCTGTCGCCATGAATAGTGCGGCGGCACATGCGGCCATCCATTTTCTGTTGTTGTATGTCTTTGTATTCATTGTCTGTGATGTTTTTATTTGCCGATGATTTTCTTTTTGCCATCCACGATGTATATTCCTTTCTTCAGATTGTCGGTGGATGTTCCCATATATACGCCGTTTATGCTGTACACACTGTTGTTGCCGCCGTATGCGTTGCCGTTGTCTGCCGGAAGAGAACCGATGCCTGTCGGTATGTATTCGCTGATGAGGCTCAGTCCGTAGTCGATGTGTCCGCCTCCACTACCCTGAGTCAGCGATACGCCCATCACGTTGTCGCCCTCGAGCAGCAGTTCTTTCTGCTCGTCGGTCAGTGTTATTTCGGCGTAGTTGTTATCGTTCCATCCCGACGCGCTCCATATCAGAGTGCCGTTGAGATAAACCTTCGGGTTCTCGTCATAGCTGCACGAGAGCACCAGTTTGCCGGCCTTCATCTTCTCTATGTCCGATGCCGTGAGGTTGAAGTGGCGGCGTATGAGTATCGGGCGAACCTGACTCGCCCACTTGTTGATAAAGAACATGTTGGCATCGTTGCTGAACGGACCCACGCCCGATATCCAGTCCTGCTCGTCCTCCTGCGGCGAAGCCCACTCTCCGGCCTCCGCCACGGCTATGTCTTCGTTGTAGTTGAGGAAATAATATTTGCAGTCCCACGGTCCCGAAGCCACCGTTGTGAGATAGTCGGTGGCGGCAGTCATGTCGGCTTCGTACAGTCCGCAGTCGGCGAAAGCGCCTCCCCAGTTCTGGTGAACGTGCACTGCCAGTATGTTTTCCGATCCGTCTGTCTTTATGAGAGCCTTCTGCTCGTCGGTCAGCAGCACATATTCGTCGTTGTTCCATCCGTCGGATGCCGAGAACACCTTCACTCCGTTGATATACCATTCGGACGGAGCGTCGTCGTGGCCCACGCACAGGAACACCGTTCCTGCCACCGGTTTGTCGATGGTGAAGCTGCGGCGCATATACATCTCGCCCATTATTTCAGTCTGAATCCATCTGAACGACTTCTGGTCTTTGTAATATTCGTCGGAGCTGAAAGGCGATGTTGCCGTCTGCCATGCTATGTCGCCGTCGGTCAGTTCGTACTCCGGCTCATACCACATCCTGCCGTTTGAGTCGGCATCGGGTTCACCCCATATTTTGTTGTAGTACTGGCTGTCGTAGCGCATGCCAGTGTCGTAAACCCATACGTCGGCCTGATAGGTGTCTGCCGGTGTGTACTGCGACGACGGCAATATGGGCCGCTCGGGGTTGAACGTGCTGATTATTCTGTCCTGTGCACCTGCCTGCATGGTTTGCATGGCTGCAAATGCCGACAGAATCAGCATTCTGAAAGGTAAATTGTTCTTCATTTTCATTTCTGGTTGTTTTAGTTATTTCTGTTTGGTTTCAGGTCTGTGTTTGCTGTCTGTTTCTCCGTTGTGCGGAGGTGGTCGTGATAACGACACGATGGATTAATAATCTGAGAAAACAAAGTTAGTTAAATCAGAAATATAATATAAGTATTCAGTTGTTAAAAAACATAAAACAGGATATGCCGTTCATACATAGCTGATAGTGCATCTGTTTTATTTTGAATTTTACATGATGCTGATGCGCTTTGCCGTTTGTATCGTTGGGTAAGGCTGGAGATATGATGCAAAAATGTGAAAAAGTTGAAAAGTATTGGTTGCATATACCTCCTTTTTTCCTATATTTGTAGAAAATAGGATTCGGCTCAGCAATGTCAGGTCCGGCAAAACATTGTTTTTACGCCCTGCCGTTGCATTCGCCTCTCACTATTTTTGTAAAAAACAGGATTTGGCAAATAAAGAATGTTTATGAAGATAAAATCTGTTGACCTCAGACATATGCATACGACAGCCCTCATGCGCCGTTGCCTTTTCATGTTGATACTTGTTCTGGTGATGACCGCCTGCTCCCAACGGAAGGGTTATGTTATCGGTGTGTCGCAGTGTAGCGAGGATATATGGCGCGACAAACTGAACGATGAGTTACGCATGGGAACCTATCTTTTCGACAACGTGGAGCTCCGCATAGCTTCGGCCAACGACGATGACCAGCGCCAGATAGCCCAGATAGACAGCCTGGTGGCCAGCGGCATAGACCTGCTATTCGTATCGCCGAACCAGATGAACACCGTGTCGGAGGCCATCGACCGTGCATATGACCGCGGCATACCGGTGATATACTTCGACAGAAAGACCAACTCTGACAAATACACCGCCTTCATCGGCGCCGACAACTACGCCATAGGACGCACCATGGGCCATTATCTTGCCACGCAGCTTGGCGGCAAGGGCCGTGTGGTGGAGATAACCGGACTGAAGGATTCGTCGCCGGCCATAGAGCGCCACCGCGGTTTCACCGACGAGCTGAAGGCTTATCCGGGCATCAGACTCGTGTGTGTGAGCCACGGAAGCTGGACTCGCAAGAGCGGCGAACAGGCCATGAACGAGATACTGTCGCAGACCGACGACTTCGACTGTGTGTTTGCGCAGAACGACCGTATGGTGGACGGTGCGCGCGACGTGATGAGCCGTAAGGCCGCCGGACGCAAGGTGACATACATCGGAGTGGACGCCCTGCCCATGCCTGACGGCGGAATGCACCGCGTGAAGGACGGCACAATGCTTGCCTCATACCTTTATCCCACACGCGGCGACCTCGTCATGCAGCTTGCAATGAACATTCTTGAGGGCAAGCCATACAAGCGCGAGAACTATCTGCAGAGCGCCATCGTCACGCCCGACAACGTGGATGCCATGCTCATGCAGGCCGACGAGATGGCCCAGCAGCGCGACAGGCTCGAGGTGTTGCATAAGCAGGTGGACCGCTATCTGGTGCAGTACAACCACCAGAAGGTGTTCCTGCTGCTCTCGTCCATCATCATTGCGCTGCTCATAGTGTTCTTCATCTACATCTACCGCACCATCATCATGAAGCGCCGGCTTGCCGAAGAGACTGTGAACGCCAAGTTGCAGTTCTTCACCAACGTGAGTCATGAGTTCCGTACTCCGCTCACACTCATAGCCGATCCCGTGGACCGGCTTCTGGCCGATCCGAAGACAAGCGAGGAACAGCGCCGCCTGTTGCAGCTCGTACGCAAGAACGTGAGCATGATGCTGCGTCTGGTGGGCGAGATACTCGACTTCCGCAAGGTGCAGAACGGCAAGATGAACGTAGAGGCTTCGAGCTTCGACCTTGCCGCCGGACTGCGTGAGTGGACGGGAAACTTCGGCCCTGTGGCGCAGAAGAAGCACATAGCCATGAACACCTCGATGCCGGAGACGCTCGTGGTGTGCACCGACCGCAACAAGGTGGAGCGTATATGCTACAACCTCATGTCCAACGCCATGAAGTACACCCCCGAGGGCGGATGCATCAACGTGAGCCTGGCGGGAGGCGAAGGAGGCTCGTTCACACTGGCCGTGGCCGACACCGGCATAGGCATACCTGCCGACAAGCTGCCGCATGTGTTCGACCGCTTCTATCAGGTGAAGCATGGTTCGGGCGGAACAGGCATCGGTCTGGCTCTTGTCAAGTCGTTTGTCGATCTGCTCGGAGGCACTGTCAGGGTGAACAGCAGCGAGGGCAGGGGAGCCGAGTTTGTGGTGAGTCTGCCAGCGGCAAAGCCTTCTGCTAAGGAGAATCAGGCACAGAGCGGACCTGAACCCGACAGACTGGCCGAGGAATACATAGCCGCCGACAGCATAGACACCGCCGACGCGCCCAACAGCCGTGCCGACATCATGACAAGCCCCGCCGACGACGGCGAGCGCGAGGAGATACTCGTGGTGGACGACAACGACGACATGAGAAAATACATAGGCACTCTTCTTTCAGACAGATACAACGTGAGCTATGCCTCCAACGGCCGCGAAGGTCTCGACAAGGCCGTGAGTGAGGTGCCGGGACTCATCGTGTGCGACGTCATGATGCCCGAGATGGACGGACTGGAGATGTGTCGCCGCATAAAGACCACCACTGCCACGAGCCACATACCCGTAATACTGCTCACGGCAAACGCCATGGACACCCAGCGTGCCGACGGCTACGACTGCGGCGCCGACGCCTACATCGTGAAACCGTTCAGCGGCAAGGTGCTCACCGCAAGGGTGCGCAACCTCATAGAGAGCCGCCGTCAGCTGAAGAACATATACGCACAGGGCGAGACCGACGAGGCGCAGCCCGAGAGCATGGACAAGCACTTCATGAACGAGTTCCGCGCAAAGGTGAACGAACATCTGGCTGATCCGGAACTGAACGTGGAGACACTCAGCGCCGAGCTGGGACTGAGCCGCGTGCAGATGTACCGCAAAGTGAAGGCACTGACGGGCAGCACGCCTGTGGAGCTGATACGCATCACCCGACTGAAACGTGCCGACAAGCTGCTCAAGGCGGGCGGACACACCGTGTCGGAAGTGTCGTATGAGGTGGGATTCTCCTCGCCGTCTTATTTCTCCAAGTGCTATAAGGACTACTTCGGACATACGCCCAACGGCAAATGACGCGCCGTAGTGACGGGCGGACATACCGGAAAAGGATATTGAAAGCATCGGCATGGGCCGGTGCTTTCGTCGTGTACGGGCGGCAGCATCATTTTTTTGTGACAGACAGAATACCGCATTACTGCCTTTTCTCGGGCACTGCCTGCGGAGCAGACGTAAAAAACGGACAAGCCCATTTGACCCCAAAAACTGCATATTTATGCAATTCGGAAAGTAAAAAATCTTGACAAAAATTTTTTTCAAAATAGAAAACGGAGAACGATGATTTTCCGCCTGTCGCCTGCCGGAAAGCCTTTTTTGCATCAGCCGTGCGTCTGCGATTCTGCGGCAGAATCGTGAGCGGTTTGCGGTATGGTCCGTTTCGCGGTGCGATATGCACCAGACCATGGCCTGATATAGTCTTTATCAGCGTGTGATATGGCCCATATCAGGGCCTCATTCGGGCTTTATCGCAACGCTGCGGAGCGCACATCAGAGCACGAAAAAACGCAACCCGCTGACTGGCAGCAGGTTGCGTAAAGTCTCTGAGAATCGCGTATTTGCGACCGAAAAATTTGTTGCTCGGAATGATGGCCTTAATTTTGAGTTGAGCATGAATATTTATGCATCGGCCGTTCGCGCTTCTGTATATTTATACATTTTCTCTTTTGCCTCATACCGGGCACCGTGTGCGCTGTCCGTACACTGTCGGGCCGTGGCCGTTCAGCCGATTATCATCTTGCGTCCGTTGATGATGTATATGCCCTTGCCGAGGTTGCCGTAGCTGTTGAGTCCGCGGCCCACGTGCAGGCGTGCTCTCTTTGTGCCGTCCAGGCAGAATACATCGACGTCGCACTCCTTGTCAGACGATATGTAGAGCACACCTTCTTCGGTGTATATGCTCATGCCGCTCTGTGGTGCTTCGATGGATGTTGACGTGTCGCTGACGGTGAAATATTTTCTTTCAGACACCTCGTCCCACGAGTCGTTGATGTAGAGCGAGCAGAAGTATTTGCCCGGTTTCAGGTCGCCGGCCTTTATCTCTATGCTGCCGTCTATGCTTCCGTAGGTGTAGAAGAAGCCGTCGAGGTCGTCAACGCCCGGCACCTTGCCGTCCTGATAAACGCCGATCCAGTCTTTCGGAGTGCCCGGAGCCTCGTGGTAGTGTATGGTGATGTTCTCGTCGTTGCAGAACTCTGTCTTGTCCAGATTGACCGAAGAGATGTTCTCGCCCACGGCAAACATTATTCTTTCTGCCGGTTCGAAGTATCCTCCGCGTGTGAAGTAGTTGACGAAGTAATAACCTTTGGGCAGGTCTTCCGCAAGTGTCATCTCGCCTTCAGTGGCCTGCTGGGTGTAGTCCCACGAGTCGGACAGGTCGGCAGTTCCCGGCACTTCGCCCATGCGGTAGATTCCGATCCAGTCGTCTTTCAGTCCAGGTGCGTTGGCGAATTTTATCTTTATGTCCTCGCCTTCCTCATACTTGTCCTTCTCTATCGAGAGTTCCGGCACCGGTCCGAAGTAGAACGGCAGACGTTCGGTTATCTCAGTGTAGCCTCCGTCGGCAAAGAGTACGGCATAGTATTCGTTCACATCGTTGATGGTGAATTTCATCGAGCCTGCTGCCTGCTGGGTGTATGCCCACTTGTAAGAAGTGGTTGTTCCGGCGCCTGTGCCCGGTTTCTCGCCCTTGCGGTAGATGCCTATCCATGCATTCTTGCCCACCGGCGCGTTGGCATAGGATATCTCTATCTCGCTGCCCGGTTCGTACACTTTCTTGTTGATAGTTATCTGCGGTTCGCTTATTATGCTGCCGATGACCTTGAACGATTTAGCGTCCGACCATTTCGACCACTCCAGGTTCTCGTCGCGGTATCTCACACGCACATAGTATGTGCCGTTGCTCAGTCCCTGAGAGGGCAGAGTGTATTCGGTTATGTCCTTGTTGTGGTTGAGGTCTATTGGCAGATAGAGCGGCGCTTTGGTCGATCCGTAGAGGTCTTCGACGTCTCTCACCACGTTGAGCGATATGGTAGAGAAGTTCTCGTTGGTAGAGAACTGATACTGCACGGTGTTCAGCTTCTCGTCGGTAGATGTCTTATACTGGCTTGCGTTGAATGTGTAGGGCAGTTCCACTTCGGCGTCCACCTCGCTGAGTTCGGGTTTCTCGGGTGCGGCCTTGCCGAAAGAACGGTGGAAGGAGTCGATGAGTATGTTGTCCACCACGAGTCCCTTGTTTCCGATGGCGTAGCACTCGGCCTTCATTTCCTTCTTGTCGAAGTCGAACTCCAGAATCTGATAACCCCAGTAGTCGATGGTTTTCTGCACGTCGTCATAGTCCTGCTCCGACGACATTCCCCAAAGCTGGTCGTAGGATGCGGCTCCGTTGATGATGTGGTAGAGTGGATATTCGGCTATCTGTCCGCGGTGGTAGAGATGGTGATGGCCGCCGTAGTTGAGTATGTGTTTCGGAGTTTCGGAGAGGATTGGTATAATCTCGTTTCTCACCCATGACGAAATGTCGCCGATGTACTGCTCGGCCTGTATGGGGCGGTGGTTCACACTGATGATGAAGTCGACAGAGTCGTCGTTCTTTGCGGCGTCAACAACCTGTCTCACCCAGTTCTTCTGCGCATCGCCCGTGTGCTCGGTACTAAGCACTACGAACAGTATGCGTCCGACCTGATAAGCATAATAGTTCTCCGTGCCGCTCTTGATGCCCTGATACTCCAGCTCCTCGAAGTGGTTGTGTGCGGCGTAGCGCTGCATGCCCGGATCGCTGTAAGTGTCGTGGTTGCCCACGGCTGTCATGATGGGGAGGTAGGGCGACATCTGCTTGTTCTTCCAGTAGTTGATGAGTTCGTACTGGTCGAGTGTGCCGTTGTCCACCTGGTCGCCCACGTTCATTATCATGTTGATGTTCTCTTCCAGGTTGCCGTATTTCTCGTTTATCTTTCTTGCCGCAGCCTGCATGAGCCATTCGTATCCGCTACGCTTCTTCAGCTGGTGGTCGCCCATCAATAGTATGCGCATCGGAGTGTTGCCACCCTTCTTCGGCATGGTGCGGAAGCGGTAGGTCTGGCTTTCCTTGTCGCCGCTCTTCACCTTATAATAATATATGGTGTTGGGCTCGAGCGATGTCAGTTTGACGGAGTTCCAGAAGTAAGTATCCGACAGTTTCTGGGCTGTTCCTTCGGTCTGACTGGTGAGGTTGTCCTCAGATGTGCCGAACATCACCACCGGAGTGTCGTTGAAGTCGGTCTTCCAGCTTATCCAGATGGAGTTGTCGGTGGCTGTCTGCAGATAAGGTTCGGTCATCGAACGGTATGCAGCGCCTTCGAGGTCTACCGTTACGCGGTGGGCTATCACCTGCTCGTAGCCGTCGTCGCCAGTCACCGGTTCGTAGTATATGTCGGCGTCCTTGTAGGTCTTTCCTGCAATCTCGATGCTCTCGCCCGGTTTGATGGAGTGGTCTACAAAGCTCTTCACGTAGCGGTGGAAGGTCATGTCGAGCGACAGAGTGTCCTTTGTGCCGTCGCTGAATTGGCGTTCGAGCATCATCGGACTGTCCTGCGCGATGAATGTGGCTTTTATTTTGGCGACAGGAGTGCCCTGTCCCTCCACGATGTCGCAGCCCACGGCGGGCAGCCATCGGTAGTTTGTAACGTCGGCGTCTTCAGCCACGCTGTAGGTCTTCACGTCGTCGATCTTCATGTCGGCGTCGCCCACAATCTTGTCGATGCTGTCTGCCGACAGGTTCATAGCCTGTCCTGCGAGCAGCAGCATCAACGAGTTTGAAAGTAAAAATCTGTTCATAATTAAGTTTTTGTTGGTCGCACAAAAGTATCCATACTATGTTACCGTGCGGTTTCAATGGATTTGCAATTCGGTTGAGAATACGCGACATCGGTGCGACGGAAACCTGTCGAGTGATGTTATACATTTATTATATAAAAAGAGCTATACTTGACTGCAAAAACATCTGACGGAGATGTGGTGTCTGTATGTGATATTGAATTTTTTAATGTCTGCTGTGTAGGAATATGATGTGACAATCGGTGTGGTGCGATGAATTCGGCGAAAATATGCGGTGGAAGCGGGTCTGAATATTGAAAAAATCGTTCAAAACATATCAAAAATGTTGCATGAACGATTTTTTTTATTCTCTGAAACATATCTGAAACAGGCATTTACGATTAACTGCCTACATTTGCGACAGAAAATTCTAATAATAACTAAAACTGTAACAACTCTTTTTGATTTGACCATTATGAGAATACTCAATCAGACAACAGCAAGATTAAGTACAGTGGCATTTGCATCAATGCTCGCACTTACTTATGTACAGGCACAGGAAGCAAAGACGGAGTCGGAAGGTTCCAATAAAGAGGAAGGCAACCGCAACGTCATGCTCAACGCTTCGAGCGCCAATGGCCCGCGTGAGATTCAGATCGGACTTCCTTCGGCCGATGTGAATGTACTGGAGAACGGACTGCCGGTGACCTACGCTACCAATCCTCACTCCATCAACTCTAACTGGCGTTCGGACGCAAGTCTGAGCCATGTGGGACTGCTCAAGATTTCGGAGACGGCCATCACAACCGGTAATATAGGTTATGCCGTCAACTCATTCACACAGCTTGGACAGGAAGGCTTCAACGGCCGTCTGGACTACAAGTCGAACCACTTCGGATTGCAGGAGTTCTCACTCAACCTCAACGGTTCGATGGGCAAGGGCTGGTATTACAGCACAAGCCTTTATCAGGACTTTGATCCGGGAACATTCAGCATCAAGTCGACGCCGTTCCAGGACCGCACCCAGATTTACAAGGCCGCTCTTACAAAACGCTACAACGAAGGCCGCGGAGAGTTCACGGCTATGTATCGTTACTCAAACAGCCACCCTGTATATACTTACGCCACACAGTCGGCACCATTTATATATGTGGGCGACGGCAGTGTGAAGGAATACGGTGACTTCAAACTTGGTACCACTTCATATCTTCCAACGGAAAACACAATGACTTATCGTGACATGCGTACGGGCGAACTCAAGCAGACTACTCTTTATGATGCCATTGAGAACCGTTCGAGCGAAGTGTCACTCATGAACACTTACAAATGGGATAACGGACTTACATGGAAATTGATAGGACGGTATGACAACGCACGCGGCGCTCTGGTATACCAGACTCCTATGTCGCTCATCAATGTGAAAGAGGATAACAGTTACAATTATGTGATGCGCGGCATTGACGGACAGCTCAAACCTTACATGGGAGAATATGTCCAGACACGTATGTCATGTCTTAACTCCGGCGACATCGACGAGTTTCTCTTCACCTCGGAGCTGTCGAAGAAGTTCTCTACATCGACACTGCGTATTGGTTTGAACGAGTGGTATTACAACATCGACTATACCTCGAACACAACAATGTATGACCAGAGCGTGCCGTCGGACGGAAGCTATCCGGTGAGAGTTTACGACTCTAACAAGCGCAGCGACTTCTTCTATGACTTCAACAAGAACGCTTCTGAGTACTACAAGGGCCACGAGAACAAACTCGCGCTCTATCTGACACATGACTGGGACATCACTCCTAAGTTCAATGTTTACTATGGCGCACGCTTCGAATGGCAGTCGCTCAATGGTGAGAACGCTGCCGTGAAGAATGCTTCCGGCGAATATGTAGGACGTTTTGCCGACTATTACATCGGTGCCACAGCTTCTGATGGAACAAAGATTGCTCCTACACCGCTTAGCTATGACTGGTTCAACTACGACTTCACAGCCGCTCTGACATATCGTCTGACAGAGAACTTCGGATTTACAGGCGACTTCACATACATCGTGCAGCACCCACGTTTCGAGAACTTCTCGCCGGCAACACTGCCTAATACAGACAAGATTTCAGTGCCGCTGGGTCGTGCCGGTATCTACTACAACAACTCTTGGCTGAGCCTCACATCACTCTTCTCATACATTTCGAAGACAAACAACAACTCTACGCTCAACCTGCAGCACAACGGCGAGATAATGGCCGCACCGCTTACATACGACATACAGACAATCGGATGGACAACCGACGTGATGGCTCATCCTATAAAAGGTCTTGACATACACTTCCTTTTCACATACCAGAAGCCGACCTACAAGAAGTATGAGACTTCTGTAACATTCTCTGACGGATACGAAGGAAAGATCAACGCCACAGGTAACATCGTGGCAGAGATACCGCAGGTGCTCATCGAGTTCGACCCGAGCTACATGATAACTGACGATCTGAAGATATGGACAAGCTTCCGCTACTTCAGCAAGACCTACGCCAACATCAACGAGGCTTACTACTTCAACGGCCACTGGGAGACATTCGGAGGTTTGAACTGGCAGGTGAACAAGAAACTGTCGCTCGGATGTACCGTTGTGAACTTCCTCAATCAGACAGGTGCGAAGGGAAGTATAGCCGGAGCAGAGCTCATCACCAAGGACGAGGCAAAACAGTATGACGGCCATCTGATGACCGGAAGCTATCTGCGCCCGTTCACTGTGGAGTTCTCCGCATCATTGAAATTCTGACTTAGCTGACTGTCCCGCATGCACATAAACTAAGTGTGCGGCGGGACATATTTTTATCCTTTTCAAACATAACATAATAACCAATTATCCGAAGAAATCTATGAACAATATTCTTTTTCTTAAAACAATGGCTGTTGCGGCCGCTTCTCTCGCTGCACAGGCTGTCATGGCACAGGACATTAATGTGAGCCACCACGGCGACACTACTGTAGTTGTGATAAACAATCCGCAGAAATATCTTATCCTTCCCGTTGAGGAAGACAAGGCCGAGGCCCGTGTTTTGCTCGACACCGGTTCGCCTGCAGATACATGGATGGACGTACGTCTGGCACAGGGCAAGACAGACTACTGTGTGCCGTTCGCATTGGGCAAAGGCAAAAAGGCTACCGTGAAAATTCTGAACATCAGTCCTGACGCTCTCGCGTTGAAATCGCTGAAGATGTCTGACACATGGAGCGTAGCCAACACCGATTATTATCGTCCGCTCTATCATCATACTCCGTCTTACGGATGGATGAACGATGCCAACGGTATGGTTTACAAAGATGGCGAATATCATCTTTATTTCCAATACAATCCTTACGGATCGAAGTGGGGAAACATGCACTGGGGACACGCAGTGAGCACCGATCTGGCACATTGGAAGGAACTGGATCCGGCAATAGCACGCGACACTCTGGGACATATCTTCTCTGGAAGTTCTGTAGTAGATAAGGACAACACAGCCGGATATGGTAAAGGTGCCATAATCGCGCTCTACACATCGGCAAGCGACAAGAACGGACAGATACAGTGTATGGCTTACAGTACCGATAACGGCCGCACATTCACAAAGTATGAGGGCAACCCTGTGCTGCGTCCTTTTGATGGACTGAAGGACTTTCGCGACCCGAAAGTGTTCTGGTATGCACCGGCCAACGCATGGTATATGATTGTATCGGCCGACAAGGAAATGCGTTTCTACAAATCTTCCGATCTGAAGAAGTGGACTTACATCAGCGGTTTCGGCCGTGGCTACGGAATGCAGCCATGTCAGTATGAGTGTCCAGACTTCGTGCAGCTGCCAGTGAACGGTGATAAGAACAACATGAAATATGTCATGCTCATGAACGTGAACCCGGGATGTCTCTTCGGCGGTAGCGCAACAGAATACTTCGTAGGCGAATTCGATGGCAAGACTTTCAAATGTCTCGACGATCCTTATACTCCGAAGTGGCTCGACTATGGCAAGGATCATTATGCCACAGTATGTTTCTCAAACACCGGCGACCGCGTAATAGCCCTGCCGTGGATGAGCAACTGGCAGTATGCCAACGTCACTCCAATCAAACAGTACAGGGGTGCCAACGCTCTGCCGCGCGAACTTTCGCTCTACACCAAGGACGGACGCTACTATGTCGCAGCCGACGTTGCTCCTGAAATAAAGGCACTGCGTAAGGATACCAAGACACTGGCCGACATGAATGTAAGCGGCGAGGAGAACAAGGCTTCCGTAGCTGCAGGATGTGACGGAGCATTTGAAATTGAGGCAGACATCACTCCGGGCGAGGCATCCATTGCTGGACTGGAGCTTTATAATGACAAAGGTGAGAAAACACTCATATATCTCGACATGAAGAACAAGCGCATCGTGACCGACCGTACACAGAGCGGACTGACAGACTTCGGACTGAAGGCCGAGCCGCACGACATAGAGAAGAAAGCTGACGCAAAGCGTGCGAGCGAGAACAAACAGCCTATGCGCATCGAGAATGCCGTGAACTACAAGAACGATTTCGCACTCGGTACATGGGCTCCGCTCAGTCTTTGCGAAGGCAAGACCTATCATGTGGACATCTTCGTAGACAAGTGTTCTGTAGAACTGTTTGTAGACGGCGGACGCATTGCGATGACCAATCTTGTATTCCCGACTAAGCCTTACGATTCAGTGCGTTTCTATACAGAGGGCGGAAAAGCCGGCTTCGCCAATGTAAAGGTGCATAAAATAAGCTTGTAAGTACAATATCATAACGCCTCTGTGCGTTATGATTATTGTAAAACCTAATTTTTAAAAACAATCTGATAAAAGCACAATTTGATGAGAAAACTCTGTATTATGATATCAGCTTTGCTGATGTTGGCTGTATCGGCTACAGCCGATGAGCGGAAGACCATCCGCATAAGCACTGACAACACCGACATGATATTGCAGGTGAACGATAAAGGACGCCTGTATATGGTATATCTTGGTGACAAACTGCTCAATGCCTCTGATGCCGATAAACTAGAATGGAGCGTTTATACCGGTTCTGACGGCAGCGTGAGCCAGAGAGGTCACGAAGCATACATGGCTTCGGGTGGCGAAGACTTCTTCGAACCGGCTCTGGCTGTGACACATGCCGACGGAGACATGACCACCTATCTTTATTACAAGGACTCGGAGACACACGCCATCGACGGTGGAACAGAGACAGTGATACGTCTTGCCGACAAGAAATATCCGCTTGAGGTGACTCTGCACTATGCCGCATACGAACATCAGAATGTCATCAAGGCATGGAGTGAGATTACACACAATGAGAAATCGGACATCACCCTGTGGAGATATGCAAGCACCATGCTCTACTTCAACGAACCGGCGTACTATCTCACCAATTATCACAGTGAATGGGCACGCGAGGCACAGCCTACAACTCAGAAGCTCACATACGGCAAGAAGACCATCGACACCAAGCTGGGCACTCGTGCAGCAATGTATATGCAGCCTTACTTCGAACTGGGTATTGGCGCTCCGGCACAGGAAGGCACCGGCCGCGCCATGCTTGGAACAATAGGATGGACCGGAAACTTCAGTTGTACATTCGAGGTGGACAATGTAGGCGGACTGCGCGTCATACCTGGAATCAATCCTTATGCATCCGACTACAAACTGAAGGCAGGCGACAAGTTCGTAACTCCTGAATTCATATTCACCTTCAGCAACAACGGTACGGGCGAGGCAAGCCGCAATCTGCACGACTGGGCACGACTCTATCAGCTCAAGGACGGCAAGGGCGACCGCATGACTCTGCTCAACAACTGGGAGAGCACCGGCTTCGACTTCAATCAGGAAAAGCTGGCCGGAGTAATGGAAGACGCTGCCAAATTGGGTGTTGACATGTTCCTGCTCGACGACGGATGGTTTGCCAACAAGTATCCGCGCAACAACGACACTGCCGGACTTGGCGACTGGGAGCCCAACGAAGCAAAGCTGCCGCAGGGCGTTGCCGGTCTTACAGCTGCTGCAAAGAAGGCCGGAGTGAAGTTCGGCATATGGATAGAGCCGGAGATGATCAATCCTAAGAGCCGTCTGTTCGAAGAACATCCTGATTGGGTGATAATGCAGTCGGAACGCGACACTTATTATTATCGCAACCAGCTTGTGCTCGACCTTGCCAATCCTAAGGTGCAGGACTATGTGTTCGGAGTTGCTGACAAGATACTGACCGACAATCCTGACGTTGCATATTTCAAGTGGGACTGCAACAGCCCTATCACAAACATACGCTCGCCTTATCTGAAGAAGAAGCAGAGCAATCTGTATGTTGACTACGTGCGCGGCCTTTACAATGTTCTCAAAAGACTCAAGGCAAAGTATCCGGACGTTCCGATGATGCTCTGTTCAGGTGGTGGCGCACGTTGCGACTATGAGGCTTTGAAATATTTCACCGAGTACTGGTGCAGCGACAATACCGATCCGTATGAGCGTATCTACATACAGTGGAGCATGTCGAAGTTCTTCCCGGTGAAGGCCATGGCTGCTCATGTGACCGACTGGAACAGAGGTTCGAGCATTAAGTTCCGCCTTGATGTGGCAAGTATGTGCAAACTCGGATTCGACATCGATGTACACAAACTGTCGGAATCTGACCTGAAACTCTGCCAGCAGGCCGTTGCCAACTATAACAGACTGAAACCGGTCATTCTCGATGGAGACATGTATCATCTGGTATCACCATACGAAACCAGTCATGCTGCGCTCAACTATGTGTCTAAAGACAAGAGCCGTGCGGTGCTTTTCGCTTACGACCTGCATCCGCGCTACAAAGAACCGCAGCCTAACGTAAGACTCCAGGGACTCGACCCGATGCGCGTGTACAACGTGACGGAGATAAATCTGCCCGACGGCCATAAGGCTGAAACAAAGAGTTACACCGGCGACTATCTCATGAAGATAGGACTGTCTGTGCTGAGCGCATCCGACGGCACAAGCCATGTGTATGAATTGACAACCGCAAACTAATCACTCAAAAACAACTCAAACTGTTATGAAACAAAATAAAGCCATATATATCGTCCCCGTGATGTTCTGCTTCTTCGCGATGGGATTTGTGGATCTGGTAGGTATTGCCTCCAACTATGTCAAGGAAGACCTTGCTCTCAACGACTCAACGGCCAACATTCTGCCGTCACTCGTATTCTTCTGGTTCCTCATATTCAGTGTGCCTACGGGTATGCTGATGAACCGTATCGGTCGTAAGAACACCGTTCTGCTGTCGCTTCTGGTGACGATTGTATCGCTGATTCTGCCTCTTATCGGCGAGAGTTTCACAGTGATGCTGCTGGCCTTCTCACTTCTCGGCATCGGCAACGCGCTCATGCAGACATCTCTCAATCCGCTCATCTCTTCGATAATCAGCGGCAAGCATCTGGCCAGCACGCTCACCTTCGGACAGTTCATCAAGGCTATTGCTTCGTTCCTTGCGCCTTATCTGGCCATGTGGGGTGCCACAGCAGCCATACCGACGTTCGGTTTCGACTGGCGTGTGCTCTTTGCCATATATCTTGTTGTAGGCATTGCAGCTACACTGTTGCTTTGGGTTACTCCGATAGACGAGGGCGAGCAGCGCGACAGCGCGTCAGGTTTCGGCGATTGTCTGCGCCTGCTGGGCAAGCCGGTGGTGCTTCTGTCGTTCATAGGCATCATGTGTCACGTCGGCATTGATGTGGGCAGCAACACCACGGCTCCGAAGATTCTGATGGAACGTCTGGGCATGACGCTCAACGATGCGGCATTTGCTACAAGCCTTTACTTCATCTTCCGTACTATCGGATGTCTTACAGGTTCGTTCATTCTCCGTGTGATGAACCACCGCACATTCTTCACCATAAGCATCATCATGATGGCACTGAGTATGGCAGGCCTGGCATTCGGTACTACAGAAGCAGTGCTCTACACCGCCATTGCACTCGTGGGCTACGGCAACTCCAACGTATTCTCGCTTGTATATTCGCAGGCACTGCTTTCTGTTCCCGACCGTCAGAACGAAGTATCAGGACTTATGATCATGGGTCTTTTCGGCGGAACAGTGTTCCCGTTGTTCATGGGCTTTGCCTCCGACGCTGCCGGACAGATGGGAGCTGTGGCTGTAATGGCTGTCGGAGTTGTATATCTTTTAACATTCATCAAGAACATCAAGCACTGATATAATAATGAAAAATATAGTTGTTGGACTTGGAGAAGCACTGTGGGACGTGCTTCCCGAAGGAAGAAAATTAGGAGGAGCGCCGGCCAATTTCGCCTATCACGCCGGACAGTTCGGTATTGACACTGTGGCTGTGAGCGCATTGGGCGAGGACGCTCTGGGCGACGAGACATGTGGAGAACTCAACAATAAGGAGCTGCATCATGTCATGCCGCGTGTGCCTTATCCTACGGGCACAGTGCAGGTGACGCTCGATAAGGCCGGAGTGCCTGCATACGACATAAAGGAAGGCGTGGCATGGGACAACATTCCTTTCACACCGGAGTTGGAAGAGCTTGCACACAACTGCCGTGCGGTATGCTTCGGGTCGCTCGCACAGCGCAACAAGGTGTCGCGTGAGACCATACGCCGCTTCGTCAAGGCCACACCTAAGGACTGCATGCGCATATTCGACATCAATCTGCGTCAGAATTTCTACACCAAGGAAGTGATACAGGAGTCGCTCAAACTGTGCAATGTACTGAAGATAAACGACGAGGAACTGGTGACCATCGGCCGCATGTTCGGCTATCCCGGACTCGACATGAGCAATAAGTGCTGGCTGCTTCTCGGCAAGTACAACCTCGATGTGCTTGTGCTCACCTGCGGCATCAACGGCAGCTATGTGTTCACTCCGGGCGAGATGTCGTTCCAGACAACTCCGAAAGTGAAGGTGGCCGACACTGTGGGAGCAGGCGATTCGTTCACCGGTTCGTTCTGTGCGGCTCTTATCAGCGGCATGCCGATAGCCGAGGCACACAAGCTGGCTGTTGACGTTTCGGCATACGTATGCACTCAGAACGGTGCCATGCCGGAGCTGCCTGCCGAACTTACGTCGAAGGTTAGACTGCTGTCGCAGGAATAAACGGTTGATTATATAAAAAATAGCAGATATTAAAGTAACGGATTTTCATGTTCTGCACAAGATGGATTTCACTGTGCAGGCATGATTATGAAACGAATAAAAGTTGCCGTCTTTAATATCTGCTTTATTGTGTTCTGTCGTGTCAGTATTAATTCTGTGGGATAGGCCTTTATGGTAAGACCGCGGCTTCAGTCCCGGACAGGCGTTATGGCTTTCTGCCGGAGGTAAAAATGTCGGGTCTTTTTCCACCCTCCGCACCTGTGATTTTTCGTCTGAGTTTTCTGTTCTACCCCGAAAAATTAGCGAGTATTTGCGCGCAGACTCTCCTTCGGACGCAAATACGCGAGAAATGAGAGCTTTGTGCAACGTGCTGAATATCAGCTATTTGCCTTTAATGTGGATTTTTATATCGTGCAAAATGCACTCTTTCAGCACGTGATATGCCCCATATCAGGGCCTGAAACGCACTATATCGCACCATGAAACGGGCGTAAACAGAGGCTGAAACGGGCCATATCAGAACGTCGGATGCACCATTCCTCATTCCACCGCAGGGTATATAGAAAGTCAGTACGGACGAAAAGGGCTTTGATAACGCGGTATTTAACATTTCTTTACATCTCTTTTGCGATTTTATTTTGTCAAAAAAAAGTCAAGAAAATCCGCGGATCCGTCGCCTGAGTTTTCTATAAAAGTGCTGACATGAGGTGTGAGGAAAAACACGGGATGTATGTGTCCGTCTTTTTAGGATGATTCGTCGGTTGTGGCAACCCTGATTTATCATTGCTTGAGAAAACGCGCTGTCACGGTTCATATCATCCCGTGTTGTCCGGAATTTTTCAGGCATTATACGGTGCTTCATGAATTAAAAATCATTCACCACCGTATTTCTGCCTAACCGTATTATTTCTTGAAAACCTTTTTTATCGCTTCGAGAAATCCGTATTTGAAGTGGGTGTCCGGTTCGAGATAGCTTCCCTCGGCCCATTCGTTCCATGCATTGATTGTCACAAGAGGCACCTGTCCCGGATGTTTGTCCACGAAGTCCTTGGCCACACGCAGGAAGTTCTCAAACTTCTCCGGCGTTACGCCCGTCACGGCCGGCTGAGGGTTGGTGCCCGGAAAGCGCGGATTGTTGTCCCAGTCTATCGACACGTGCGGGAAGTAAGGCACGGAGAAACTGTTGCTGAAGTCGTCGTACTTGGCAGTGGCCTGCTCGCCCCACGACAGATAGTCCTGATTGGCCGGCACGAAGTGGCACCACTGGTAGTTTGTCAGACTTTCAAATCCGAGATACTTCACCGTGTTGTCCTGCGTCTCGGTCTTGTCGCCGGGCACTCCTGAGAGTGTTGTCGGCAGCGCACCCCACAGTATCGCCTGCAGATGCACGCCCTTGAGTCCGGCCTTTACGCATTTGGCGCGGAACCGGTCGAGCGCCTTTTTGGCATTCTCCATGCCTCCCATGCCGTTCACGAATGTGCCCACCTCATAAATGGCAAACACCGGTTTGCCATTTATCGTGTAGTAGTTGGGACGGGAGAAATAGTCTTTTATGATGTGGTCGGTGAAGCGGTCGAATTCCTCTGCGCTTGTCTCGCCTTTCCAGTAAATCTTGTTCTTGTCCGGTTCTTCGGGATTTATGTAGGCCGTGTGCGTATGGTTGGCCCACATCAGGTAGAACTTCATCTTGCGGTTGTTCTTGGCTTTCAGGAAGCCGTCGTTGAGAACGCTCTCAAGGAAAGGCCGTCCCTCATACCAGTACCAGTCGAAGATGAACGTGTTGACGCCGTATTTCAGCGCCGTCTTTATTATTTTCTCCTGTGTCTTCGGGCTTGCTTCGTCCAGATATCCCCACAGCGGCACTCTTGGCTGGCGGTGTCCCTCATACTTGGGTTTGGCTTTGTACACGGCCTCCCATTCGCCCTTGCCGTCGTGGAAGATGTTCATTTCGTTCTGAAAGCGCGGCTCGTTGTGATAGGCGGGCCACACATACGCCGCAATGTCATATTTGCCGTTCTGGCCATAAGCACCGAGTGCGACGGTGAGCAGCAGTGCGAGCAGATGTTTTTTCATATTGTCTGTTGTTTGGTTTTGTTTTTTATTGATGATCTGAAACGGATTGTTCGTCTCTTCTACGTGTGCGGCATTCCTTCGTATCGGTTATATTCGGGAATGCCGCATCATGTAACAGTGTAGCGTATGTCAGCGTACGATGACCTTGCGACCCGATCTGATGTATACGCCCGGCCTTTTGGCTTCTTTCACTTCGATGCCCTGTATGGTGTAGGTCTTTCCGTTGTCGTTCTTGTTGTTGTCAATGTCGGATATTCCTGTTGATGTTGTCGGGCCGAGATATGTCAGTCTGAAGTTGTCCACCACAATCCAGTCGTTGGTCATGGCGTTCTGTCTGAATATGCCGATGGTGAGCAGTCCGTCGCTTCCTACCTCCACTTCGGTTGATGTCTTGTAGAGTCCGTTCTGGAAATAGTTGGTTGCGGCAGTTCCGCTTGCAGGCAGTTCGCCGGCAGCAGTTGTCTCGCCGTATCCCGGAGCCATGCCTGCTCCTTCGGTGATGTCGGGCAGTGGTGTTTCAGCTTCGTTGGCGTAGAGTATGGCTTCGCGCACCGGTTTCTCGCCGGCCTTGTACATTCTTTCCACGTTCTTTGTGTCGCCGTTGCGATAGAATCCCTGCACCGACACGATGTATTTTCCTGCGGGCAGTCCTTTTACGTCCTGTGTCAGTTCGAATGCGTTGCCCGATCCTTCCACAGCGAATGCGAAGTCCTCCTGTCGTGTGCCGCGTCCTTCTATTGTGCCTGCGTTGTGTGCCCAGGCGCCGTTCTCCTTGTCCCATGTGTTGTTGCCGTATTCGCGCTGGCTGAATCCCGGCATTTTCACGAGATAAGTGGCGTCAACAGGATTTTCCGGCGACGCATTCTTGAGCAGTTCGTCACGGTCGGCCTTGCTCACAAGAATCCATTGCGCGTCGGCCGACTGCAGGTCGGTTTCGCTTGTTCCTACTGTTGCATAGAAGGCCACGCCCGCTCCTGCGTCTGTCACGGCATAAGGATTGAAAGCCAGTCCCTCGCTTGTTGCCGTGCGTTTCACTATGTTATAGACACATTCGGCACCCTCAACAGCCTTGAACACCCATGTGTTCTGGTCGGGTGTGTCGCAGTAGCCGTTATAGTTGAGCCAGTCGCCGTTTCCATTGTCCAGTCCCGTCTTTATTTTAAATGTGTTGCCTGTTTTGACAAGTGTCACAGGTATGCCCGGGAATCCGAGTGCCGCATGTGCGCCCCAGTCAGATCCGCCGCAGAAGAACTGCTTCTGTCCGACGTTGTACAGATAGAACTCGCCGTTGGCCGGCACGTTGCCTGTAAACATGTTTTCGTGTTTGTCGGCCGCATTAGATTTGCGTTCAAATCTGAGTGTCTGCAGAGCCTGTGCCGTTTCTTCTGCTGTTGTGGCTTCCTTTACCGCCTTCTGTGCATCGGTTATGGCTTCGGCATAGCTCTGTCCGGCATCTTCGCTGAGTGCAATGTCGATTGTCTGCTTCAGAATGTTCACTGTTGAGGCCGATTTTTTTATAACCGATATCATGGCGTTCAGTTCCTCTGTCATGCTTATTACGGCGTCCACATCTTCCGATGTTGTCAGTTCTTTGGCTCTCTCGATGCATTCGCTCAGAGCAGTGTTCATGGCGTCGGTTCCAGCCGATGTGTATTCGCCTGCCTCTTCAATAGCTTTCTGCAGCGCGGCTGTTATTTCGGTCATGTCGATGTCTTTGCCAAGATAAACTATTTTCCAGTTGTCGAACACGGTCCAGTCGGCTTCCACGCCGTCGTTCGAAGGTTTGGAAAGACCGATGCGCAGCTCTCCGCCTGTGACAGGCACGGTGAGTGGTTCGTTCTGATAGCCGCCTTCGAAGAATATGGCTGACGCGCAGTCGAGGTCGTTCGGCGTCCATTTGCCTGCTGCCTGATAATAATAGTACGGTGTCTCCACATCAGATCCTCCGTCGATGACACATTGCAGCGGTTTCTTCACATGGTTGGCGAAATACATGGTGCGCATTGTCTCGGTGCCGTTCTCATGTTTTTCGATGAATCCGCTGCCGTCACGGTAATAGCCCTGTACGCTTACAAGATACGTTCCGTCAGGTATTCCGCTGATGGTCTGCTGCATGTCGATGCTTGTCGAGTTCCAGCTTTCGTGTGCGCGGTTGCACATCACACGTCCGTCACCGCCCACTACGTTGTTTCCACCTTCGAAGCGTGCGTTCCATGCACTGTATCGTTCGTCGTTGAATGCGAAGTTAGGGTCCTGTACAAGCCATGTCACGTCAACAGGATTCTGCGGTGTTGCCTCGGCCATTGCCGCTATGCGTTCCTCTCTTGTGACGAGCTGCCATGTGTTGTTTGTCGTGGCGTCCTGGCTGATATATCCGTCGTCGCCCATGCCTATCTTGCCGTAGTCAGACTCGATGGTGTATGCATTGCTTATTTCGGAGCCTTCCACGGGAGTTATCCTCCATATTGTGACGGCCTCGCCTGTGTCCATATACAGACCGTTTCCGTTGATGCTGTGGTTTCCGTTGAACTTAGGGTTGAGTCTGTATCCACCGCCTTCTGCCGTGATGCTCACCTCAAAACCGCGTGTGTCCAGCTCGGCTCTTGTTGTCCATTGGTCGGTGCGACGGTCGTTGTTCTGTAGCCACTTGCCCGACTCCACGTTGTAGAGGAAGAATTCACCTTCGGCAACCGGCGTTCCTTTGTACGGCGACGTGGTATTCTGTGCTCCGGCCGTTGCCGATGCCATGAGCATTATCATGTGGAATATATATCTTTTCATAAGATGATGCGTTTGGTTGTCTTATTTTGTTATTTTCTTTTTTATCACGCTTCCGTCGGCCAGTGTCACAGCGGCTATCATAATGCCTTTTGCTCCTATTTCTGTAGAGCAAGTGTTGCGGCCGGCGCTGACAGTCTTCATCAGACATCCGTCTGCTGAGTATATCTTAACGCTGTCTATCTCTCCGTTGCATGTGAATGTCAGTCGGTCGCCGTCGCTGTCCACTGTGACGTTGTAGCCGTTTTCCTCTCCGGCAATGTGTATTCCGTCGGTTATATCGTTGTCTTCAAGTCTGAACTCCATCCATGTCCACGATTCGTCATGTCTTACATCGGGTATTGACTCCGATACGAATCCGTTGTTGCATCTGTCCTGCACCTCAATGCCGGCTGCCATGCGCTGTCCTGCCGGTGCGCCCGTCTTTCCGAGAGCCTGCCATGGTATGGCTGCCTCAATAATGTAGTGGTCGTCTTCCACCTTCACCTTATAGTTTATACCTTTCATGTCGCACTCCGTCCAGTAGCCGTCCTCGCCCTGAAGACATTCATACTTGCCGTCGGTAGAGAAGAATATGTCGAACATGCCTTTCACAGGAGCAGTGTCCGACACGTTGTCGGCGTCGATAAGCACTCTCACACCATCCTTCAGCAGTCGCGACTGTGACGAACCTGCAGTGGGAGTGGCGTCATCCACGTTTGCCACGAAGTACAGATAGTCGTTGTCATAGTTGAAGTCGGCGTAAACATTGTGTCCGAGCGAGTTTGTTCCCATCATTATCTGGTTGGCCTGTGGTGTGTGGTATTCGTCTGCTCCTATCGCTCCGTCGAGTGTCGGACGGCCGTAGTATGCTTTGAGCATACGGCGCGGATAGCCTTTCACCATGTCCACATGGCGTCCGTTAGGACCCGAAACAAATCCTCCGAGGGCGCACACCTCACCGGTATCCACCACCGAAACAGAGTTAACCTCTATTGATATGCCTGACTCCACGTTGTCGGGGAACGGTTGCGACATGGCCTTGAAGTTGCGTGCGTTCTCATCACCCACATATACATACATGTTCATCACGCCATAGTTGCCGCTTTCGTAGTACGATTGTCTTGAAAGCAGAGTTTCTCCCCACGGCAGAACACGCATGTAGGGCGCACCGCCGAATACGAGCGGACACCAGTCGTAGTCTATCACCTGTGAGCGATAAGGACTGTTGGCTCCCACAGGAGCGTTGCTCCAGTTGTCCTCTATCGATGTTCTTACGGTCACCGGAACGAAACTTCCCATTCCCGGCCAGCCGTTGTCCTCTATTGTCACTACGATACTGTCGCCCACGATGACAGGTGTCGGCATTCCGTCTCTTGATCCAGGACGGAACGATATGCTCTGTGGCTCGCTCCATGTCTTACCTCGGTCGAAAGAGCGCATGAGCTGTATGCACTGTTCACCGGAATTGACATACGGTGCTTCGTCCGACACATAGAGGTGTACTTCGCCCGACGGCAGTTCGAGTATGGCCGGTTCCCAGCATCCGTTCTCGAATGTTGTCTCGCCGTCATATACGAATATTTCGTCGCCCCATGTCTCTCCGTTGTCCTCGCTTATGTGGAGGCGCACTCCGAAACGTCCGCCGGCCACAGAGGGAAATCCTATGTTATATGTTATGATTATCTTCCCGTCGCTCAGCTGATAAAGGTCGGCGTCGTAGTAGTTGAAGCCTTCCGGATGATGGAACACCGTTTTCTGCGGCGACCATGTCTTGCCGTTGTCCTCACTGATGCTTATCACTATGTCCCAGTTCACTTCAGTCACGGCGAGGAGTCGTCCGTCCTGCAGCTGTATGAGGCGCGCATACCACCCTCCGTCGAAAATTGTCTGCTGACTGCGCATATCCCAGAATATGCGTGAACCCTTGTAAGGTTCTTTTTTTTCGGAATACATGTTGAGCACACATAACCCGAAAATCAAAAACAAGTAAAGTCTCTTCATGTTGTGACGTTATAGATTGATGTTATAATAGAATTATGCTGATGTATTGAAAAGATAGTCTTGTTGTCCTTGCAGTGTGTGGCTTTGGCCGTTCAGGTTTCTTCGTAAGGTTTATGGTGGTCAGCCTCATGCTCCGGCCACAGACAGGACTTTGGTACAGGTGTGTATGCAAAAATAGATTTATTATTTAACGTAACAGAGGTTTGTTGTTGAAAAAGCTGCCGCCCGGCGGCCGTTAGTATCAGAAAATACTGATACATGAGCAAAAACAACATACGCCATTACAGATAAGGCGGAAAGCCCGATGCGCATGTTGTTACGGACTTTCCGCCTTGCCTTATGTGTCGTGGCGGCATATGTAATGTTGTGTTGTGGCTTCCGTCAGATACCCATCAGCGGTATGATTGAGGGCGTAATGAGTGCTGTGAATATGCCGTTGAGCGTCAGACCGAGGCTGGCGTATGCTCCGTGCAGCTTGCTCACGTCCATCGATGTGGCCGTGCCCAGGGCGTGGGCTGCGGTTCCCATCGACAGTCCTTGGGCCATTGGTGTGCGTACATGGGCGAAACCCATGGTGCGGTAACCGGCCACAGCGCACATCAGACCTACGCATACCACCACTGCGGCCGTGAGCGACGGTATGCCGCCTATGGCCTTGGTTATTTCCATTGCAATAGGTGTGGTGACAGATTTCGGTGCAAGCGACAGTACAACTTCGCGCGATGCACCCAGCAGACGTGCTATAAGCACTACCGACACTATGCCGACAATGCAGCCTGCAAGCTCGGACACTAGTATGGGCATGAACTGTTTTTTGATTGTCTCAAGCTGCTGATAAAGCGGCACACCCAGTGCCACTACAGCCGGACGCAGCCAGAACTCAATCATGCGGCCGCCTTCGTTGTAGGTGTCGTAGCTTATGTCGGTGACGTTGAGAAATATTATCACGGTAGCGATGGCCACAAGTATCGGATTCATTATGGCCCAGCCGGTGCGGCGGCGCAGCAGCTTGCCGAGGAAGTAGGAACCGAAGGTGAGTGCTATGAGGAAGTACTCGTTCTGGAAATATGTCATCTTTCACCTCCTTTGCATCTGCGTACAACTTTGCCGTAAAGCTCATGTGCCCAGCCCGTGGTGAACAGTACAAGCACCGTCGATACCACCGAGGCTATGACGATGGGCCACAGCTGTGCCTTTATTATGTCGAAATAGACCATTATGGCCACTCCGGGCGGAACGAAGAAGAAACCGATGTTGGCCACGAGGAAGTCCGACAGACCCTGCACCCATTCGAGGCGCACAACGCGGAGTTTCAGAAACAGTGTGAGAAGGAGCATGCCAAGAATGCTCGATGGCAGCGGGACGTGCGTGAAATGGATAATAAGTTCGCCCAGCGCCAGACAGCCAAACAGTATGGCCAGTTGACGGATCATCATAACTGAAAAAATCTTTTTACCTTTTTTTGTTTTCTTTAAGAGACTGCAAAATTACGAAATAACGGCGTAACAGAGCACAATATCGTTGTAAAATCAGAGGCGCGTATGCCTTATTTTTCGGTAGAACACTGTTGCGATGTTTGCTTTTTGTCGCAAAGCCTGTGGTGTGGTGTCTCCGTATCATGCATGTTGTGCGGTCATGTTTATGTTTATCATATACTTTTGCGATAGTAGGTTTTTGTCTTGGTGTATCATTTTCTTCTTGATAATAGGTTGTCGTTGGATAATTCTCTGTAACTTTGGCTTCCGTAAGCGCGGCACAAACCGGACGGCGGCCATGGAGTCCGCACATGCGTTGAGACATAGTCTCGCGTATAGGACACGCGCTGCACAGTGATACTAACCGATAAAACCTGTATATAAATTATGATAAAATACTTCAGACCGGCTCTTCTCCTGTCTGCCATGCTGGCCTGTACGGCACTGCCGTCATTGGCACAGGGAACGGTAGAAGATTACAACCGGGCTTACAGCCTGCGCGAGAAATACAGCCAGAGCCATGTGCTTTATGCTGACGTTGAGCCACACTGGATTGAAGACACCGACTCGTTCTGGTATATAAGAAACACGGAGCGCGGCCGCGAGTATGCGCTCGTCGATGCACGCGGAGCACGCCGCACCGACCTCTTCAACCATGAGCAGCTGGCCGAACGGCTGTCGGCCATGAGCGGAAAGAAGGTTGAGCCCTACCGCATATATATTAATAAGATGCGCACGGACAGGACTGCAGAGAACCTGCGATTTGAGTTTGACGGCCGTAGATGGGCTTACAACACGAAGGAAAACACGCTCACGAAGGAAGGCAACGTGCATGCTCCCGCGCCGCAACGCCACTGGATGGAGGTGGACGACGAGAAATCGGGCGGCCCAGTAACCTCGCCCGACGGCAGATATGTGGCTTTTGTGAGAGACGACAACGTGTGGGTGCGCAACTCGTCGGGCGGAGGCGAGCGTCAGCTGAGCATCGACGGAACTCAGGGAAACTACTATTCCACATACATACAATGGTCGCCTGACTCGCGGCGTGTGATGGCGTGCAGGATACGTCCTGCCGCCAAGCGCTATGTATATTACGTGGAGTCGTCGCCTGCCAACCAACTTCAGCCCGTGCTCCACAAGCAGGAGTATGCCAAGCCGGGCGACGAACTGCGCTTCAAGGTGCCATGCATATTCGAGGTGGAGACGGGCCGCGCGCTCATACCTTCCACCGAACTGTTCGCCAACCAGTACGACCTGCACAGCATGAGATGGAATGCCGACAGCAAGGGACTGACCTTTGAGTATAACGAACGCGGCCATAAGGTGTACCGCCTGCTGGAGATGTCGGCCACGGATGGCAGCGTGCGCACCCTCATTGAGGAGAAAGAGGAGAAGTATGTCAACTATCCCCGCATATTCCGACACCTGCTCGCCGACGGCCGACGCATAATTTGGAGCAGCGAGCGCGACAACTACAACCACCTCTATATGTACGACCGCGCCACGGGAAAACCTATACGGCAGATAACGAAAGGCCGCTGGTATGTGCGCGGAGTGCAGCATGTGGACGAGCAGAACGGGGTGATATACTTCTCGGCAAACGGAGTGAACAAGGATGAGGACCCTTACTTCATACACTACTACCGTATAAACTTCGACGGCTCCGGCATGAAGGAGCTTACGCCGGAGAAGGCGATGCACCGCTGCTGGTACTCGTCTGACCACAAGTATATGGTCGATGTGTACAGCACACCGCAGCAGGCGCCTGTGGCACTGGTGCGCAGTGCCGACACGGGCAAGACCGTCCTGCCACTGGAGAAGGCCGACATATCGGCGCTGCTTGCCAACGGATGGACCGCGCCGGAGACCTTCAAGGCCAAGGGACGCGACGGCAAGACCGACATTTGGGGCATAATATACCGCCCGTCTGACTTCGACCCGCAGAAGAAATATCCCGTCGTGGAATACATATACTCAGGTCCGGGCGACCAGTATGTGCCCAAGACCTTTGCTTCATACAACTGGTGGATGACCTCGCTCGCCGAACTGGGATTCATCGTGGTGCAGGTTGACGGCATGACTACATCGTTCCGCTCGAAAGAGTTTGAGGAGGTGTGCTACAAGAACCTGAAGGATGCGGGCCTGCCCGACCACATGGCGTGGATAAAGGCGGCTGCCGAACGCTATCCGAGCATGGACACCACGCGCGTCGGAATATTCGGAAGCTCGGCCGGCGGACAGGAGGCCATGGCTGCCGTACTGTTCCATCCGGAGTTCTACAAGGCTGCCTACTCGGCGTGCGGATGCCACGACAACAGGATGGACAAGATATGGTGGAACGAGCTGTGGATGGGTTATCCGGTGGATGAGGCCTACAGCCGCAACTCGAATGTGGACAACGCCCATCTGCTCACACGCCCGCTGATGCTCGTTGTGGGCGAGATGGACGACAACGTGGACCCGGCATCCACCATGCAGGTGGCCGACGCGCTGATAAAGGCAGGCAAGGATTTCGAGCTGGTGGTATTGCCCGGAGTGCGCCATACCATGGGTGAGAACTTCGGCGAACACAAGCGCTACGACTTCTTCGTGCGTCATCTCATGGGCGTGGAGCCGCCGTCGTGGAACAAGATAGGGAAGAAATGAATCCGCTCCGACGGCTGTCGATACGGGCCGGTATGCTCTCACGTGGCGTGCCGACCCGTATTATGTATATACGTGTGTGGAACGTAGGAAATGAATAAATGTACATTCTCGTGGTAAAAAGATTTTACAGAAAAATAGCGAAACGGGGAACGGATAGACGTTAAGAAGGACGATAATGAGTGGCGGCCGGTGCTTTGCTGATCGTTTCCGGTTCGGTAGAAATGAGACGGTGACAGATTGCAAAAATAAACTGCGGCATATACCGCGTGTCTGTGTTGTTGCTTTCAACCGAAGGCAGGGCAAAAGAGCGCAGTTACAGATTTTCAGTATCCTGCGGTTTTTCTGCTTGAGTTTTCTGTTCTACCCAAAAAAAAATTCGCGAATTTGTGCGCGGACTTTCCGTCGGACGTAAATTCGCGAGAAATGAGAGTTTTGCGCAATATGCTGAACATCAAAGGTTTACATTTAAGAAAGATTTTACGGCCGTGCAAAATGCACCGTTTCAGCATGCGATAGAGTACATATCAGGGCCTGAAACACGCAATATCACACCATGATACAAGCAAAACCGGAGGCTGAAACGGGCATAAACGAAACGCAAGACGAACTATCCGGGACGTCCATAGAGGGTATGCGGTAAGGCAGCAAGATGCGAATCGGCCTCTTTGACTGCGTGTTTAACATTTGTTTACACTTCTTTCGCGATTTTCTTTTGTCAAAAAAAAGTCAAGAAAATCTGTAAGTACGCCGCCCGGGTTTTCTTTAAAAACGCTTATATGAGACGCAGGCAGACACACGGGCAGCATGCATCCTTGTTGAGGTGAGCGGTTCCGGTTGTTTGTGCAATGCGCTTACGTCGTTGTGGCGGTCAGCTGCGGAGTGCGTGGCGCGGCATGTTGCGGTATGCGTCCTTTGGGGTGCGGAGTGTCGGGTGGGCAGAATGTGCGGTGCAGGTCAGTCGGCCTGTTCTATCACTCCGTTGCCGGGCAGGTGCATGCCGGCCATGACGAGGTGTTTGTTCTTGACGTATTCTATGAATTTCACCCTCGACTCCACGGCCTTCTTGCGGTCCATGTCGTAGGCGGCGCAGATATTCGGATTCTGTATCTGCAGCGCGTAGCCGTGCATGAGGTCGCCTATGATGAGCAGACGTCCTGTCTGATAGATGGTGTGGCCCGGAGTGTGGCCCGGCGCCGGTAGAGCCTTCACGCCCAGTGGCAGTGCGTCGTCGTAGCCGAAACGGTGGAGCCGTCCGGCGTAGGCCTGCATTACGGATGCGGCGTTCTCGGCAGTGGCGCGCTGCTCTTTCTTCACTCTTCTGGCGTTGGTTATCCAGTAGTCATATTCGGCTTCGGGCACATAGAGCTGCGACTTGGTGAATACGGGTTTGCCTTCGTGCATCAGTCCGCCTGTGTGGTCGCCGTGGAAGTGGGTGAGCATGATGTAGTCTATGTCGTCGGGCTTTATGTCCATTGAGTCGAGCAGAGCCATGAGACGTCCGCCACGGTCGGCCCCGTTGCCTGTGTCGAACAGCATCTGCTTGCCGTTCTTCTCGATGAGGAAACAGCTGACTGATGCCTCCACGCTGCCTTCGGGCGAGAGTATGTTGATGCTGTCGGAGTCTTTCTTGCCGTAGAACAGACTGTTGGGCATGCGTTTCTCATCGGCGTTGTCCTGGAAGGAAGTGAGGCTGACGGAGTCTATCGTCATCATCGTGATGCCGTGGGGCAGTATGCCTGAGTCGGCAGTCACTTTTTTGGCATTGTTGTCGCATGAGGCGAAGGCCATCATCGCCGCGGCGGTGAGAATGAGGCTTGCTGATCTGAATTTTTTCATAGCTTTGAGTTTGTTGGATGTTGGAAGACTTCCATGCCTTGCAGCCGTCGGGTCCGTGTGATGGGCGGGGCGGCCTGTATGCCGGATTGGCGGCATGCCTGTGCACAATGACAAAAATAAGCAAAATGAGCAATACACGGAAATATTTCGGACATTATTTTCATACTTCCGCGTTTTGCGTGTATCGTGGCCGGAGGGATGGCTTTGCGCGTGGATGAAGCGACTGGGAGGAGTGGGGAGCATAGCAAGATGTGATGAGAAAAGGGCGGCGGAGTGCGGAAAAAATCGCAACAAGTGGGTATTTCAGAACTTCTGTCCATGCATTAATTTTGCAGCGGTCACCTCGCCGCGCGGCGCACACCGTGGCAGACAATACCCGTGTGGGGCGGAACGGACAGAGCGGGTGACGGATTGTTTTTAGTTAAAATGTTCAGGAAAAGAATGAAGAAGACAGGCATTTTTTACGGTTCGAGCACAGGGACGTGCGAGGATGTGGCCGGACGCATAGCCGTGCGGCTGGGTGTGGACAGTGCAGACGTGCACAACGTGGCCGACATGACGGCCGGAATGATTGAGGATTACGACGTGCTGTTGCTCGGCAGCAGCACATGGGGTTGCGGCGATCTGCAGGACGACTGGTATGACGCTCTGAAGCTGTTGCAGCAGACCGGGCTGAAGGGCAAGACTGTAGCACTGTTCGGATGTGGCGACTCGGAGTCGTACGGCGACACGTTCTGCGACGCTGTGGGCGTGATATACGATGGACTGAAGGACAGTGGATGCACGTTTGCGGGCGGCGGTGTGGCTGTGGACGACTATTCGTTCGATTCGTCGTCGGCCGTTGTGGACGGATGCTTTGTGGGACTGCCCATCGACGAGGTGAACGAGAGCGACAGGACCGACGCGCGCATAGAGGCTTGGGCGGAGACTGTGAGGCCGGCAATGGAGTGAGGCCGGCGGCTCGGCTCTGCGATGACGTGGCCGTAAGGAGAGACAGGGAAAAAGAAGAAAAACATAAGTAAAGGAGAAGAAAGACATGACTACGCAGTTATCCGAAATACATTCCACCGAACTGAAGGTGTTCATGAATCATATATACGAATTCAAGAAGGGCGTGAGAAGGATGGTGCTCTACACGGTGAACCGCAAGTATGAGGCGCTGGCCGTGGACCGTCTGCGAAGACAGAACATCGACTTCATGGTGCAGCCGGTGGACAGCAGGAAGGTGAACCTGTTTTTCGGCAGGAGTGAGTGCATACATGCCATACGCCGGATGGTGACCCGACCGCTCAACCAGTTGACCCCGGAAGAGGATTTTATACTGGGTGCCATGCTCGGCTATGACATCTGTGCGCAGTGCGAGCGCTACTGTCTGCGCAAGTCGAGAGGCACAAGCTGAACGTGCCGGAGGGGCCGGAGCGAGGCTTTCTCCCATTCTTCAGGACATAAAAAAGAGACATATCCCGGCAGACGGGATATGTCTCTTTCTGTTATATGCGGGAGCGGACCGCTGGGTTTTGAGGCCTTGGCCCGCCCGGATGTACGTTGTGAACTGTTATTTCACGATGAGCTTGCGTACCGCATTGCCGCACTTGACAATGTATGCGCCCGGTTCAACCGATACGGATGCGCTGCCGCTCACTGCGTTGAGCTGTTTTACGGTGCGTCCGGACATGTCGAAGACGGTGAGTGTGCAGGTCTTGTCGGTTGTGACATTTATCTGGCCGGTAGCTGCGGTGATGGTTGTTGTGGCGGTTGTGCCGGCGTTGTCGATGCCGGTGTCCTGTCCTACATACATTATTTCAGACTCGCTTGACACAACATCGCCCTCAGTGCCGTTGCTTGCAGCCATCACATAGTAATAGAACTGCTCGCCCTCACGCTTCTCAGGTGTTGCCACATAGATGCTGTTGTTGTATGCTATGTCGTCGCTGTAGATGCGTGTCAGCGTTGTGCCGGCCTCTATATCCTGTGTTATCTTCACACCGTCGATGAACACCATGCCTGTTGTTCCGTATTTGTCGTTAGGATCGCTGAAGCCGATGGAAATATAATAACAGTTGCTTGCGTCGAGGGTGAACTCGTAGTCGGTCATTTCATTGCTCAGATTGACATACTTCCATTTGCCGACAACTTCGCCGATTATCGGATCGACAAGTGCTACTCCGAGTTGGGTGCCGTTTGTGCAGTTGACCATCTGTGCGCTTATCTTGACCTTGACGTTGCTCGGTGTGGCGGTGTTAATCTGATATATCGGGCTGTAGAGCATTGAGTAATAGTTCATGGCTGCGTAGTAGTTCTTGAGACCTATCATGCCATTGGCGAGCAGAGTGGTTACGCCGTACCAGTCGGGATACTTGGTGTATTCGTTGAGCGCGCCTTCCATCTCGTTATATACAGGCGAACTGATGGTGCCTTCGGTCACTTTGTCGAAGGTCTCGTCGTCGAGAACGAATGTGCCTGAAGACGGAATCTTATAGTCGGAGAGTGTCACTACCTCGTAGTATGATGCGTCGCTCACGCTGCTCCAGTTGGCTCTGAAGCCCTCGTCGCTGATTTCTGTAGCCTGTGCCACGACAGGTGCGTCGATGGCATCGACGGTGTTCTTGGCCGGTATGATGTCAGACTCGTCGGAGATCAGTGTGCCGTCGTTGGCCTGTACAGAGTAATAGTACAGACATCCTGACTGCAGACCGCTTAATGTCTCGCTTGTGGCTGTAGTCTCGAAGTCTTTCTTGACGTACTGCGGTTTGTTGTCAACGAAGTAGAAAACGTCGAGCAGATAGGATGTCGCTGTCTCTACGGCCTGCCAGTTGGCGGTGAATCCGGTCTCGGTGATGTCTGTGGCCGGCAGAGCTATCGGAGCGCTCGGCTTCTGTGGCTCTACTTCTGTTCCGTCAACCTGTGTTATCTCGATGTCGTCGACGAATACGGGTGCGTCGGCGAAGAACTGTATGGCTGTCTGGCTTTTGCCGTATCCTTCAAAAGGAATGGTCACTGTCTTCCATGATTCATCGCAACTTACATAACCTCCAAAAGGTTGGCTTTCGCCGTAACTTTGTCCTACAACATAGAATTTTGTTGAACCGGACTGTGATCTGAACGATACTGTGACGTTGAAGTTTCCGTTGTCGGCAGAAAGGTCGATTACCGGAGTCATGAGCACTGAGTTTATTTCGTCGGCCATGAAACAGCATCCTCCGGCCTGGAATACTTTGATACCGCCCCAGCCGTAGGTGTTGATGTAGTCGTGCATGATGATTCCTTCGCTTGTGAGGATGTTTGTCATGTCCGGTTCTTCCTCAGAACCTGCAGTGAACTTGCTGAAGTCTTCGCCCAGTACGAGTTTTTCTTCAGATGCAGCTACAACGGGTGCCTGCATGCGGGTTACTGTTCTCAGTGCAACGTCGTTGGCTTTTACGCGGTTCTTGCTTATCTTGTTGTGGCTTACGGCATGAGTTTTGGCCGGACGGAGTGCCTGCCATACGCGTTCGCCGTCGTTGGCTGCATGGCTGCATGGGACTGAAACAAACAGTCCCAAAAGCAGTGCGGGTAATGTCTTGATTATATTTTCTGTTTTCATTTCTTTTTGTTTAATTATTATTTGAGAGTTATTTTCTTAACGAACGATCCGCTTTCGCTGTCGATCTTTACTACATAAAGTCCTTTACCGGGAACAGTCATAGTGACGTTTCCACCGATTGTCTGTCTGTCGGCAACCATTGAGCCGTCGGCAGCATAGATGTATATGTGGGCTTTCACGCCTGACTTGACTGTTATGGTCTGGCCGGCTGTCTCGATGGAAATGCCGTTGCTCACGGTGTTGTCGATGCCAGTGGCAAGAACATATATTGTGCGTTCTACCGGTGCGGATTCGTTGTTGCCTTCGTAAAGACATACCACGCCGTATTTGTTTACGCCCTTCTGTGCGGTGGCGTCGATGAATGTACGTGTGGATGTGAATCCGATAAGCTCATTGTTGCGATATACATTGAAGCCGATAGGATATTCGGCGTCGGTGAGCGGATTGTAGTCTTCGTCGAATTCAGGCTGTTCGCCCGGAGTGAATGTGTCTTTTGCGGATGACGGTTCGAGGACAGCCTTCATCAGCGGATTGAACTGTATGAGGTCGCTGCGCCATTCTCCGTCGGAAAGTACAAGGTTGCCGAGGCCCGGAGTGTAGGTGACGCCGTCGCAGATGAGACGGAATCCGCCGTCGGAAGTCTTGCCGTAGACACCTATCATGTAGTCGTAGCCGGGTTCGATGACGGTTGGTGTGTCAAAGTTCTTGACGCACCATGTACCTGAACCGTATTCGGTGATGTCGCGTTCGTTGACAATTTCCATATCGTCGGTTCCGGCTGCGGCACGCCATACTCTTATCTTGTAGCTTGTGGTGCGCTGTGCCGAGAACGGGAAGAAGCCGATGCCTTTGATGGTGTAGCCGTTGTAGGCACGGAGATCTTTCTCGTTGAAACGCTGTGCGAAATCGGTTTCGTTGGAATAGATGTACTGATATATCACATCTTTATAGTTCAGGTCTGAACGTGAAAGTTCGGTGTTCATCTTCCATGTCACCTCTACTCCGTTGCTGTTCTCTACAGTTGAGAGTGAGTTAATGCGGTTTTCGGGAAGTCTTACAGTGGCTTTTACGAACGGTGATACCAGTCCGTTGTTGTAAACAACATCGACTTTGTATTCAACGATGATACTTCCGGGGTTGTTGTCAACATAAGTGAGCTCTTGGGTTGAGTTGATAAGAATATCGTCTCTGAATATGCGGTATTCCTTGATACCCTCTGTTGCGGGAGCTTCCCACTCGAGTGTCACAACGCCGCGCTTGGCACTGGCTTTGAAGTTCTTCACTGTTTCGGGAGCTTCTTCGGACACGAAATCGAATGAAATCTTGCCGTCAGTCTCGCTTATGTTGCTTAAAGAGAAGTATGAGTATTTGCCGTCGTTGGAATGTGTTGACGGAAGAGTGATGTCAGACCATGATGTCTTGCCGGTTGAACCGGGGAAAGGTGCTTCGTCGGAATTGATGTTTCCGTAGGATGCCGGGCTTTCGTACGGATCGCTGGTGGCAGATGCACACACGGTGTAGAGGCCCTGCAGGTAGTTGCAGTTCACGGTGTTCATGTCTGCTGTGGCGCTTATTCTGTTCTCATCTACATGATATACGATGAGTCCGTGGCCGGGAAGTTTCTTGTCGAACTTCTGTATCTGTCGGTTCTCAAGCACGAAGTAGTCGCCTTCGCGTTGTGTCTTCACAACATATCCTACGGGTTCGTCGGTTGCGGCAGGCATGTCTGTTATGGTTGTCGAAGCGTCGAGATACTTTGGTGTGGCCCATCCGAACTGCATCTTTTGCCACATGTTGAGGCTTGAAGGACTGTCGCCGGGCAGTTTGTACTCATTCCATATACCGTCGGCCATGAGGTCCCATACGCCTGTTCCGTCGAAGTAGCCGCTGGTTTCGTAGTCGGTGTCGTAGTAGTCGGGGGCACCGAGATTGTGTCCGAACTCATGGCACAGAACTCCGACTGTTGTCATCTGAGTGCCGTAGTCAGGACTGCTTATCAGAATTTCGGGCTGTATGGTGTATTTCTTAACGCGTACATCACCATACATCTGATCGAGAAGCTCACCGCTGTGTGACCAAATGTCAGAAGTGCTTCCGCTTACTTCCTGTCCCATACCCTGGTGGATGATGGACAGTCCGTCGAGTTCGCCGTCGCCGTCGTTGTCAAACTGATGGATGTCGATGCTCGGATCAACGAGTGCGAGAGCGTCGCGTATGAGATCAGTCATATCCTCGGTGTTGTAAAGCGACTTCTGTCTCGGCAGTTGTAGCCATCCTACAACGGTTGTTTCGATGTCGAGTTGTCCGTAGGATGTCTCAAGATAATAATCGCGGAAGCTGCCTGTTCCGTTGTAGTTCTCGGCGTTCATTAGATCGCGGAACTTGTCGGCGTCAAACAGAGGTTTGGTGTCGGCAAAGTTGACGAGCAGCATCAGCAGCTTGCGCTTGCCGGTAAGAGGGAATGTACCGTTGATCTGCAGTGCCTTCTTTGGTCCTGTAGTATTCAGCGCCACGTCGTTTGCCTTTATCATATCGCTGCGTTTCAGCAGACGTGCCTTTGCCGGAGCCTGCTTGTCGTCGCCTGTATATGTAGTTCCTGCTACGATTGTTCCTTTGTCATTCTTTGTTGCGTAGCAAAGATAGCCCTTATCCGATTTCTTCAATACATATCCGCCTGTCGACTCAAGCCAATGGTTGTATTCATCACCCATTATGCGATAAACGACTGTTGTGCCGTCAGGCTGTGTGTATTTAACAGGTTTCGGATATGCCGGCACACTGTAGGCCGGCATATCCGAAATAGAGATAAGGCATAATGAAATTAAAAGAATTCTAAGAAATTTCATGCCTTTTTATTATTTAAATATTTTGATGCTGTTTTTACCTGCGTTGATAACGTATACTCCGTTGCTCCATCCGCTTGCAGGGATAACGACCTCGCCACCGTTGGCTTTGCCGCTGAATACCTGTACGCCGGATACGCTGTAAACCTTGACATTCTCGCCGTCAGCCAGTCCGCTTACGCGATAGTTCTCGCCGTCGGCTGATATTTCGATTTCAACATTGTTGTCTGTTACACTTCCGATGGCGTTTGTCTCCATCTTGTTGAACTTAACCCACGGCATTACGCAGAAGCTGTAGCCTTCCAGACTCGGGCAGAACTCATCGGCCTTGCACCATGCACCGTCAACTGTATAATCGCTTCCAGGAAGTGCTTTCTCCGGTTTTACATAGAGTGTTGTCTGTTTGTTGGCATGCTTTCTTGTCTCAAAGCCGATCCATGAACGGTATCCTCTTCCTTCTGCAGTCTCATCTACAAGATCGAGTTCTTCACATTCAAATGCAACATAGAATGTACCTGTTACCTTAGCGCTTTCGTCGAACTTGATAGACTGTCTTACAGGCTGGTAATAACCTTCTTCGCCGAATGTCTTGGCAAGCTTCTCTGTCTTAGATGCAATCGGATGTTCTGTGTCAATCTTTCCGTCCTTCTCAGGATAAATAACAACTGTGTATGTTTTATCCTTGTCGTTTACGCTTCCTTCACCAGTATCATTAATGAAGAGCTGGTACATTGGTGTCAGAATAGAGAGTGACGAAATATCAAGAGTTACGTCTGAAGGGAGTTCGAAACGTTCTGCTATCGAACGGTAGTACGGGTTGACACCTACAACATAATCGTAGTATATCTCGTATGTATCAATTTCTTTCACCTCACCGTTTTCGTCGAATGCAGGTGTATCAGCCTGCTGATAGAGTTTGTCTGTTGTCTCAGATGTTGTTGTCAAAGCATCGTCAACGTCATTTTCAAGGCTGAGAACTTCTGTATAGAATGTCTTTTCTGCCTCAGTTGTTCCGCCTTCGTTTGTTGCCTGAAGGGTTATTGTGTACGAACCGGATGCCGGGAATGTTATTTCAGGCTCGGCAGCTTCTTCGTCAGAGATTGTGGCTCCGTTGTTTACAGACCATTTGTATGAATCTGCGTCAGAGCTCATATTGACCATCTTAACCTTCTGTCCTTCGAATACTACAGAAGAACCGCTGAATATAGAGTTGAGTGTGTTGCCTACATGGAATACTGCTGTCGGCGGGAGAACCATGTCTTTCTCTGTTACAGAGAAGTTGTCGATAGCAAAGCGTCCGTCATTGGCTGATGTAGAGCATGCATATATTGCGAAGCAGTATTTGCCGTCTTCTGTAGGTGTGAAGTCTTTCTCAATCTTTGTCCAGTCACCAACAGCTGTCTCTGTTATTTCTTCGAGTACAGTTGTCTGGGCTGTAGTTTCCTGTGCATTTCCTGCTGTGAGTTTGAATGAAGGTTTCACGCTTCCTGTTCCCGGCATGTAAAGATACATAGACACTGTGTATGTCTGTCCGCCCTTCATGTCGAGCATCGGAGAGTATGCTATATCCTGTCTGTTCGGAAGAATTGAAGATTCTGCAACCATATAGTATTCTCCTGATACAGCCTGTTTGCCAGGAATGTTTGCTGTAACCCAAGGATTTTCACCTGAAACCGTCCATCCGATAGGCAGATAGTCTTTTCCTGAATAGTGAGAACCGTCATCGTATGTTTCCAGATAAGGAATCTCTGCTTTCCATGTAGGTTCTTCGCCGCCTCCGCTTTCAGCTACACTGAATGTGTCGAAGAACACGTCGCCTGCTGATGAGAGCACCGATGTGCACCAGAGGCCGAAGCAATACTGTCCGTCTGTTTCCGGAGTGAACTTAACAGAAATTTCTTTCCAGTCACATTCGCCTTCTTCCTTTGCGAGCTCATATATCTGAGCATCGGCCACCTGTGCAAGTCCTGCTGTGATCTTCATGCTCGGTGTGCGGCCGACCTGTCCTGCGGTTGTCATCTTCACCCATACAGTCATGGTGTATTCCACGCCACCTTTCATCTCAAACATCGGCGAGAAAGCCACGTCCTTACGGTTTCCAAGCTGTGGATATCCAGAAACAAGAGCGTTTGCGCCAGACTGTGCCTGGAATCCGTACCAGTCAAATGTAGGATATACTGCAAATGTAACATCGCCTGCGGCTGTCCATCCTGCCGGTATTCCCTTTTCTGCGGTTGTGTCAAAGTTTTCCGTATACGGAAACTCTGTCACGCTTTCAGCTGCGTTAGCGTAATTGCTAAAGAACACGCTGAATAATAGAAGTAAAGTAATTAATTTTTTCATAAAAATTGGTTAAGAATATAGTTTGAAAAATATAAACACAATGAAATATTATTTTGTCTCACAACTTACAAAATATCATAAAAATGTGGTTTTCACAAATTATTTGCCGATAAATCATATGAAATGTAGGATATATGTAAAAAATATACATTTTTTTAATTTGTTGATACAGTCCTGAAAACATTATTTAGTAAAACTTATGGTTGTTTTACCATTACTCTCTGACTATCAGCTTGATATGATGTTAAGACTCTATTGTGCTCCGCATGCGGTCTTCCGGCAGTTACTGAAGGCGTCAGGCCGATAGTGTTTTTCTTTCGCATCAGGCAGGATTGTTGTATCTTTGTCTTTTGTTTGAGTTGTATGACATATATTATGATGTATGGGAAACGGACGTATAGAACGTGAGAAGAGGGTGGTGCGTATGATGATAGAACTGTACTGCCGTCATAAACTGCATCTGAAGGAGATGCCCGAAGAGTATGTCAGACTGTGCGATTATGCCTCGTTGAGGCTGTCGCGGTGTCGTTATGGTGAGAAGAAAAGGGCGTGCCGGCGATGCACTACTCACTGTTACGCGCCGGCACAGCGCGAGATGATACGTCGTGTGATGCGCTGGTCCGGACCTCGCATGATGCTGTATGCTCCGCTGGCTGCACTGCGCCATTGGCTCGGACGGTGATGTCCGCGCGGTGTGTATGCAACATTATGGCATGATGCTCTCCGGACGCACGTCACAAAGAATAGAAAAGACAGCAGGACGGCTGATTATTGTCAGCCGTCCTGCTTTATGTATAGGCTACGCACTGTCAGCCGCTGCCGCCCCGTCTGCTTTAACGGACAACTGGAAATTCGCTTATGCGCAGCGTGGTGCATCCGTAGGGTATGAGCGTTATCTCCTCCACCGGAGCGTCGGTGGGGATTCCGTAGAACGGCATGGGGCCGGCCATCTCGTTGTATAGCTGCCATGACGGTATCTCCTTGGCTTTCAGCTTTATCTGTACTGGCGCATTCTCCGGATTCCACGGATAGTTGCCTTTCAGTTTCTCCTCGTCTATGATTACCTTGGCGGCATCTTCACCATTGTTTAAATTTACGCTCAGTATGCCGTAGTTCCACTTCGATGGCGACGTCACCTCATAATAGTATTGGCCGAACTGCGCCCTCTCGTTCTCCGGGAATTCGCACTTCTTCCACACTTCTTCCATCTTCAGACCATAGACCAGCGGTCCGCGCTCTATGGATAGGGCACCCTCATACCATGAGTTTGTGGTTATATGCATGGGGAACGATATTGTAACCACATCGTTGTCGTGCCATACACGGTCTATTTTCATTGTTTCTCTGTCTATTTTCTGCGGCACCTTGTTCACTTTTACCACAGGTTCTGAACACCATCTCGGTATGCGCAGATGAAGCGGGAACCTTACACCCTTCTTCCTGTCGGCCTTCGAGTTGAGCTGCACTGTCATCTTTATCTCGCCGTCCATGGGATAGAATGTTTCCTCGCTGATGGTCACGGAGCTGCCTCCGCCCACCCGGGCCGTCACTTCCGACGGCGAATACACCAGTGCGGCCAGTCCGTTGTCGGGTGTGGCATACCACAGACTCTGGGTGAACTTGGGCCATCCCTGGTGCATGTTGGAGTAGCAGCACGGATATCCGGAGAGCGTGCCGAACACAAGGTCGGTGTGTCCGTGCGACTGTTCCTCGTAGAAGTTGCGTATGTGGCGTGTTATTTTCACCTGGTTGGCCTGCTGGAAATACTGCTTATACATGAAGTCGTCGGTTATCTGCGTTGGCAGTGCGTTGAACGCCACACGCTCCAGATGGGCAGCAAGCTCCATGTCGCCCGTTATCTCCATCATCTTCTCCAGCGAGAACATCATCTCCACTGCCGAGCACAGCTCCGAACCCTGTGTGGGCACATTGCCATGCAGAAGCTCGTCGCCGCCGAACATACCCTGCGCCTGTCCGTTGAAGCGGCGCAGATCTCTCATTCCCTTCAGTGTGGCCTGCAGATGTTTCGTGTTCTTTGCCTGCTGGTAGTATATCACGGGTTCTTTCAGTCCCTGCGCCAGATTCACACAGTGTATTCCTCTCATGCTCGACAGTACGTTGCCATTGATGAACATGTCTGTGAAGTCCACGGCCTGCTCATGTATCAGCTCTCCCAGTCTGAGCAGTGTTTCGTCGCCCGTTATGTTGTACAGCCAGTACACGGCCTGCAGGTTGTCGCACGCCCTGTACTCAGCCCAGAACGTCCAGTTGCCCAACGGTTTTGTGGGCAGGGTGGCGAACTGATAGTAGAAATATTTTGTCATGAAGTCTATGACGCGCTTGTCCTGCGTGGCCGAATAGTACTGTTGCATCACCTTCAGCACCACCATGCGCGGCCACCAGTCGGCAGAGTTGTCGCGTTGCAGTCCGAACTCATATCCGTAGTCCTTGGCCGGTCCGAAGTATCCGTCCTCGCGCTGACTCTGCAACGTCCATTCTATCCACGGCTGCACCTTCTTCTTCAGCTCGTCGTCGTCCAAAATGTATGCCAGCGGCAGCAGTCCGTCTATCCAGTAAGGGCCGCGCTCCCACTGGTCGCCGTCGCCTCCGAGCCATCCATTGCGCTTTCCCATCACTTCGGGATAGAGCGTGTCCATGTGTCCCGTCGCGCCGTTCTTCTGTCGTTGCAGCATCTCGAGCAGCCACCCTTTTGCCTTTATGCTGCCCAGCGGCAGCTCGATGTAAGGCTTATGCAGCAGAGGTTCGCGGTTGTTGGCATAACAAGTGGTCTGTGTCTCGGCAGCTGTCGCGCCTGTTGACGCTATCAGGGCAAGTGCCGCCGTTGCAATGAGCGTTCTTATCATAGTCCGATTGTTTTGTTGTTTGGTTTAGTAATGTGATTCTGACGAATTATTATAGCTCGCGATATTTCGGTGGTTGGCGGAATGTAGTGCAGTATCTTGATTTTGGTTGTAAACAATAATTGCTATAGCCACCGAGAACAAAGTTAAGGAAATATTCTGTATTAAAAGGTGTTCCAGTGGAGTTTTTGATATTGGGGTGAGAAAATATATGCAAATAATAGCTTAAAGTTTTGTAGAATTACAATGAATGGAAAATTTTATTTTTTAATAGATGATGTTTCGTTTGTGAATTGGTTATAATGCAATAAAAAATGAATTTATTGAAGCGTTAATATAAATGTGAAAAGAAAAATCAGCAGTATCAAATTGTAAATCAAAATAAAGTATGTGATCGTAAAATATTATATTACGAATTTTTTGTATTTTTGTGTTCGGGCTGATGTGATCTTTTTTATAAGTAATAAAGAAAATATTAAAGCACAATGCTTACAAAATATATATATGATAATAAGAAATTCTCGGAAGATATCATTATGCTTCGAGACCTTAAATTTATTAAAACCTTTACAATTAATGAATTTAAAATACTTTTTGGAGTAAAAAAAATAGAAGTAAAGAAACATCCTAAAGGATTTCTGTTTTTCCCTTTTCGTAATGTCATAGGTATTGTTGTATTAAAAGGTATGCCTAAAAATCCTCGAATTTCAATTGTTATAGATAAATTTGGTATTCCTCATTATATACTTCATGAAGCTGATGATATTCGAGATTCTTATACAATAGAAATTAAAACAAACAGTTCTTGTTGCACAAATAAAAAATTAAGTAATGTTGTTACGGTTGATTCAACAAAACAGATTGATTATAACACCAAAATATTAGTAAATCGGTTGGATTATGAAATCAAGAATGACAATAGGTTTTTATTACCGTTTGTTCAAGATACTAAAATTGGATTTATAAATAAAAAAGCTGAAATTATTATTCCGGCATCGTATCAATTTGTTCTTGATGATTTCTTTAATGATAAATCTCTGGTTCGTGTAGGTGAAACTTATTGTGTTGGTTTTGATAGTAAAACATCACAACCTTCTGTATATCTATGCAATAGATATGGCTTGCTCAAAAGCAATGGGGATTTGCTACTACCAATAGAATATGAAAATATTACTATGCCTGTTTTTTCTAATCGTATAGTACTTCATTCGTATAAACAAGGATATGCAGTAATAGATTTTAATGGAAATTTTATAGTACCATTTGGTAAATATAATTATATTGATGGTTATGATTGGGGAGTAGCCCGTATAAAATCAGGAAAGACCACCAATGGTCTAAAAGAAACTGATGCTCAATGGGGAATTATAGATGAAAATGGAAACGAAATTCTCAAACCTGTTTATAAAAACATTTGGAATTTCTATAATAAAGCTTTGCAATATACTCGTGTAGAGTCAGATGAAAAGATTTTTGAATTTCATTTTACAAATCGACGATTAATGCCAAATGGATATCAAAGAGAAAAAGACGCTGAAATACATAAAAACATGAATAACTATAAATCCTTACAGGAATACAGAGAATCTACTTATAATGAATATAATGGATCTTATGCTCAAGATGTAATGGGATATAGTGACCAAGACATAGATGATGCATTTGAAGGAGATCCAGATGCCTATTGGAATATTGATTAAAACAATGAGTATGAATTAATATTAAGAATGATATTATGATATCTATGGAAACATTATAGTTGTTAGAGCAGGAATTTTAAAAACAACATGATTTTGGAATTCTCATTTACATGTGACTTGTCTTTCTAAAAAACATTTTGTATTATATACGGAATAGTATCATAGACGTCCCTTCTAATAAGGGACGTTGGTGTATAAACCGAACTTTTCAGAAGTTAAAAAAGTCGTGTTGAATTTTAGAGTAAGCATAGAATTGTATATTATTCAAATCATTACCTTAAAGACGTTGTTTTATGGAATAAATTGTTTAGTAAATAAGTTCATGTAATTGAGAATATCTGTTTTTGCTACGATGAAATATAAATATAAATATTGACAAAATGATATGAATTATTTAATACAGTTGTTTATTTATATATTTTTATATCATTTATGTATAAAACGAAAAGTTGTCTATGGTCGTTTCATGTTGTGCAGCAAAACGGCCTGTTCCGGCTTGCGATACAGCCTTAATCATGGTGTTATATAGGCCATATTAGGGCATGATATGGCCCATATCAGGGGTTAATACCGACTGTTTCATAACGCGATATAGACTTATCTGTAACGCTCGGAGATTTATGTTATAATAGGATATGTTTTCTGCCTGTGTTTGATAAGGAGAAAACAGATGGGGCAAGTGTATGAAAAGAATGTGGCGTGTCGGGGATAGGCACGGTGGAGCAGGTGCGAGGTGTGTTGCCGGTCGGGCGGATGTATAATTCCGGTGACGGTGAGTATGTATAAGAAATGATTCGGGGAAAGGCGCAACCTGATGTGTTTCTGGGGATAACGGTTGCGTAGAGATTAGGACAAAAAAAACACCTGCGGGGCATCGGAGCCTCGCAGGTGTTCTGAGTATTGGCTGTTCAATAGAGCACTATCGAGCAGCTGATTGCAGCTATGATTGTTATCAGGAGTGCTATGACGCGGAGAATGAACAGTATGCGTTCCTGGTTGTCATTTGTCATTGCCCGCCTCCTGTACGCCGAGTGCGCCGAGAATAGTGGTGGCGATGGCTATCAGCACTTTCATTATCACTTTCCATCCGTTTGTGTTCAGTTTGCTCATAATGTTATGTCTGTTTTTTCAATGGTTATAAATGGATTGTCTGTTTATACGCCTTCTTCTGTTCCGTCCTCCTTGTCGATGTCGTAAGGAGTGGCTTCCTGCACTTTTGCACCGGAGATGAAGGCCTGCATGCGGTTGCCCTTGGCGTCGATCTTGACCTCTGGCAGGAAGAGCACGTGGATGTTCTTTATGTTGCTGCCTGCGGAGAAGTCCTTGGCTGTGTCGGCCGGCGATGTGGATATGCCCAGCTTGAAAGTTCCGAAGCGGTCTATCTTCACCTTCATTGAGTTCTGGAGCTGCGTGGTCATCGCGTCGACCAGCTCGCTTATCACCGCCAGGATGTCCGAGCGCTTCACGGTACAGTTGTCCTGCATGATGTCGGCGAGGTCGTCGGTGGTCACTGTTCCTTCGTGTACGGCGCGTGCATACCATTTGCCGTTGAATGCGTCCTTACGGTTGCTCTGATAGATTTTGTACTTTACTGCCATGATGTGTTTTCCTTTCTTTGTGTTTTGATGGTTTTGATTATAAGGAGAGACTTCAGCCTGTCGGGACAGACGGCCCGCCCTTGTTCCGTCCGGACGGTGTGCGTGGGAGCCTTGCCGGTCATGGCTCCGCGTGCGCCTCATATTATATGAGGTGCGGGCTCTGCCTCCTTGTGGCTGTTCTTTGCATGAAAGAGTGTCCTCCGCATGGGATTTTCCCTGAATGCGATGCAAAGGTATGCAATGGCGATGGGGCGGTCAATAGTGGCAGGGAGTTCATATAAGGGTATGCCGTATGGCGTTGTCGGATGTGGTGTGTTTTCATGGTGTGTGGGCATACGTGACATAATGGTTGTAGCGCTGTGTGGGGTGTGAAATATGAATATGCGCTGAGGGGGTGAAATTTCTGTCGGGCGGAATTTCAGAAATAGAGAATGATGGGAGAGCGGGGGAGTGTGAGTATGGGGGCGGAACGGACTTTTTGGAATGCCGTAACGGTGCTGTAAGTGATGCGAAAAAGTGTAAATAATTGTGTGACAGCTTGATACGTATGGCGTCTGTGGGCTGCGTATCTGTGGCCGGAGATGCTGTCGTGTGTAAAAACGGCCGTAATCAGGAGACTGTGCAGGGTGTTTGTGTGTGTCCCTTCTCCTTGCCATGTATATTTATCCACCGTTTGAGTACATGTGCCTCGGGTGCACGGCGCTGTATTGTCTGACGTGTGCCGGGCACGGCTTGTGCCGTGTCTGTCCGGCTGTGTCAGGATGTTTTCGTGTCGGCGTAGGCGAGTGCTTCGGCCCGTGCTATGATGTCCTCGCGTCCGAGGCGTTTCATGCTTATGTTGCTCAGGTCGAATTCGTTGTCGTCGACAGCGGTGTCTGTGGTGTTTGTGCTCACCGGTCTGTCTTCTACGGGCTTTGGAGTGCTGTTGTCGCCTGTGTCGGGCAGTGCCGCGGTGGGCTCTTCCTCCATCTTTGTGCGGTTGGTCTTGGCCGCGAATATCTCGTCGATGAACTGCGGTTCCTTGCGCAGTCTTGCCAGTGTGAGCTTCGATGCCATCTGCTGGCTTTCCTTCTTGCTGTATCCGGTGCCCTCACATCCGGCAATGCCTTCTATCTCAACGGCATATCTGAACATCGGGCTTCCCTGCTCGTCTTTCTTCTGTTCGATGATCTTGAACTCGAGCATCACGCGGTTTTTCTGGCTCCACTCTATGAGTTTGCTTTTAAAGTTCACCTCGCGATAGGCAACCTTGTCGATGTTCACCATCTCACTGAGTATGCGTTTTTTCATGAATCGCATACAGGCGTCGTAGCCCCGGTCGAGATATATTGCTCCCACGAGAGCCTCGAAAGCGTTGCCGCCCATGTAGCTGTTGTGCGAAGAACCGTGGCTGCTGTAGCATATCAGCTGGTTTATCCCCATTTCCTGTGCCAGCTTGTTGAGCATTTCGCGCTGCACGAGTTTGCTTCTTGTGTTTGTGAGGAAGCCTTCGCGTTTGCCCGGGAAATGGCGATAGACTATGTCGCCGACGGTCGCATCGAGTATGGCATCGCCGAGAAATTCGAGCCTTTCGTTGTTCACGGGCTTGCCTTTCTCATTGCGTTTGAACATGCTTTTGTGCATGAGTGCGAGCTTGTAGAGCGAGATGTCGTGCGGATAGAATCCGATGATCCGGTATAAAGACAAATAAAGCTCCTTTTCCTTTCGGAAGGGGAGCTTTATCCGGTCTATAATATTATTCAGCATATTTCTTGAATACTACACATGCATTGTGACCGCCGAAACCGAATGTGTTGCTCAGTGCGGCCCTTACTTCTCTTTTCTGTGCCTTGTTGAAAGTGAAGTTGAGGTTGTAGTCCACGTTTTCGTCCTTGTCGTCCTCGTCGTGGTTGATTGTAGGAGGAATGATGTCGTTCTTTACAGAAAGAACAGAAACCATTGCTTCTACTGCACCGGCAGCACCGAGCAGGTGGCCAGTCATTGACTTTGTAGAGCTGATGTTCAGCTTGTATGCAGCCTCGCCGAACACTTCCTTGATGGCTTTTGCCTCAGAAACGTCGCCTACAGGTGTTGATGTTCCGTGCACGTTGATGTAGTCGATGTCCTCCGGTTTGAGTCCGGCGTCGGCCAGAGCGGCTTCCATCACGAGCTTTGCACCAAGTCCTTCCGGATGAGATGCTGTGATGTGGTGAGCGTCGGCGCTCATGCCTTCGCCTACCATTTCGGCGTAGATCTTAGCACCGCGTGCCTTAGCATGCTCCAGTTCTTCGAGGATGAGACATCCTGCGCCCTCACCCATTACGAATCCGTCGCGGCTTGCGCTGAACGGACGTGATGCGTGTTCAGGATCGTCGTTGCGTGTGGAGAGTGCGTGCATGGCGTTGAAACCGCCTACACCGCATGCGCAGATAGCTGCTTCGGCACCACCGCTGACAATCATGTCGGCCTTGCCCAGGCGTATGAGGTTGAATGCGTCGGCCAGTGCGTTTGTAGAAGAAGCACATGCCGATGTTGTTGTATAGTTCGGACCATGGAAACCATACATGATTGATATGTGTCCAGACGCGATGTCTGCAATCATTTTCGGAATAAAGAAAGGATTGAATTTAGGTCCGTTCTCTTTGTTCTGTGCGTAGTAAGACACTTCGTCCTCGAATGTCTTGATACCACCGATGCCTACACCGAATACCACGCCGACACGGTTCTTGTCGATTGTCTCCAGATCCATGCCGCTGTCTTTCACTGCCTGCATAGCCGAGATGATGGCAAACTGTGTGTAACGGTCCATCTTGCGCGCTTCCTTGCGGTCGATGTAGTCGTTGATGTTGAGGTTCTTCACCTCGCATGCAAACTGGGATTTGAACTTAGAGCAATCAAACTGTGTAATAGGAGCGGCACCGCTTTTACCGGCAACGAGGTTGTTCCATGTCTCTTCGACGCTGTTTCCCACCGGTGTTACAGCACCAAGGCCTGTTACTACTACTCTTTTTAATTCCATTATATTGATTTTGATTATGTTAGAATAAAAAATTTATGGTTTATGGTGAATGAGTTCCGATAATTTCATTCTTCAGGGCATTTGTCTTGAATATTTGTCATAAAAAACGACAAACACCGGCATATGTCAAAAACGAAACGAAATTACAGCTCATTAACCATAAGCCATAAAGAATAAACTTCAGGAAAGTTTATTTTGTATTTTCCTCGATATAGCTGATTGCGTCGCCAACAGTTGCTATCTTTTCAGCCTTATCGTCTGGAATAGAGATACCGAATTCCTTTTCGAATTCCATGATGAGCTCAACGGTGTCCAGAGAGTCTGCACCAAGGTCGTTTGTGAAACTTGCTTCAGGCTTTACGTCTGCTTCATCAACACCGAGTTTGTCAACGATAATGGCTTTTACTTTAGATTCGATTTCTGACATAATTTTAAATTTTAAAGTGTTTGTAAATAATATCCTATTTTTGTAAATCGTTGCAAAGGAACAACTTTTTATTTACATGGACAAATATTTTTTTGAAAAATCGACGCATCTTTGCACAAATACATAACAATTGTGCAAAAAAAGACCACCTTTTCCTTCTTTCAGTCTGATTATCATAACACTACGGGCGCATATCGGCATGCACAACGCTGTGTGACAGCGTTTTCAGCGGTGCCAAGGTGCGAAAAATCGTTCTATTTATTTGCATGTTTGCCCCTTTTAAGCTATATTTGCATGTACATGAGCCGGTGTCGCGGACGGGAAAGTCATGTGCGTGACGCTGTGGCCGTGTATCAAAACTGATTACATTTAAATCTAAACAGAATGTCATTTACACAACTTTGCAGCCGCGTGTTCTGTCAGGCGATAAACGACTATCACGTGAAAGACAACGTTGATACGGCAATCAGCAATCCTTACGACAGAGATGAGATTGAGAACAGACTCTATCTCAAATGCTGGATTGACACCGTGCGGTGGCATTTCGAGGACATCATACGCGATCCGCACATAAATCCTGTGGAGGCACTGTCGCTCACAAGGCGCATCGACCGCTCCAGTCAGGACCGTACGGACATTGTGGAGCAGATAGATTCGTACTTCATGCACAAGTACAGCAACGTGAAAGCGCTGCCCGATGCCACCGTAAACACAGAGAGTCCGGCGTGGGCAATAGACCGTCTGTCCATCCTTGAACTCAAGATATACCACATGCATGAGCAGACCATGCGCACCGACGTATCGGCCGAACATATCGAGAAATGCAAGGCAAGGCTCGCCGTGCTGCTTGAACAGAAGCGTGACCTGTCCTCGGCCATAGACACTCTGCTCGATGACATTGCTGCAGGACGCAAGCACATGAAGGTGTACAGACAGATGAAAATGTACAATGATCCTTCTACAAATCCTGTGTTCTACAAGAAATAAACACGTTCTCACCCAATAAAAATTCATCATCCAAGACGTCATGAAAACTGACCACCTGCTGATAATGAGATTCTCGGGCCTCGGAGACGTGGCCATGACAGTACCCGTGGTATGGTCGCTGGCGCGCCGCTATCCGCATCTGCGCATCACGGTGCTCAGCAGCCCATTCGCAAGAGTGTTCTTCGATAGAATCGCGCCGAACGTAGGTTTCATGGAGGCCGACCTTAAAAACGAATACCGCGGAGTGAAAGGTCTCAACGCGCTTTACAGGCGCCTCACCGCAAAGCAGTTCACTGCAATAGCCGATCTGCACAATGTGCTGCGCTCCGGATATCTACGCATGCGTTTCAACATCGACCGCTACCGCGTGGAACACATCGACAAGCACCGCCGCGAACGCCGACAGCTTGTGGCCACCACAGGCAAACAGATGGTGCAGCTGCCGCCGGTGTTTGAGCTGTATGCCGATGTTCTGGCACGCCTCGGCTATCCTATAGATCTGGATTTCACCTCGATGTTTCCGCCCGCAGGCGGTAACATACGCCTCATATCCGCTCTTGTGGGCGAGAAAAAGCCTTTCCAGCAATGGATAGGTGTGGCGCCGTTCGCAGCATATCAGGGCAAGGCCTATCCGTTGGAGCTCATGGAAAGAGTGATAGACGAACTGTCCCGACGCCATCCCTCGTGCCGTATATTCTTCTTCGGTAACAACAGCGACAAGGAACGCCGTGCGCTCGATGCGCTTGCCGAGGGCCGGAAGAACTGCATCAACGCTTCGGCCGCGCTCGGATCAATATACAACGAACTCATACTCATGAGTCATCTCGACGTGATGCTCAGTATGGACAGTGCCAACATGCACCTCGCATCGATTGCCGGAACGCCGGTTGTGAGCATCTGGGGAGCCACTCATCCGCTTGCAGGATACATGGGATGGCATCAGCGTCCCGACGATGTGGTGCAGACCGACATGCCATGCCGTCCTTGCAGCATATCGGGCAACCGTCCGTGTCTGCGTGGCGACTACGCCTGTCTTACGTCCATACAGCCCGTCAGCGTTGCCGACAGAGTGGACCGCGTGCTCGTTCGATAAGACGACGCATGTCTGACAAGACATCGATCATACATATATTATATAATAAGGAGATGCCGGATCAGGCATCTCCTTATTGTTTTTATCCGCTGCCTTCAGTTTCGTACGGTTATATAATAATGGCTCGGCAGCAATCCGTCGGGGATTGCTACGATAAAAGAAACTGCGGTTCCAATCCCGAATAATCGTTGTTTTCTTCTCTCGGAATGAAAACAATATGGGGCACTTACAGTTTTTCAGCATCCTGTGTTTTTTCCGTCTGAGTTTTCAGTTCTACCCCGAAAAATCAGCGAGTATTTGCGCGCTGACTCTCCGTCAGACGCAAATTCGCGAATTATGAGAGGTTGATATAAAATATTGAATATCAGAGACTTGTATTTGAAGGATATTCTATCGCCCTGCGATAAGCACCGTTTCAGCATGCGATTAAGTCCGTTTTAGGGACTGAAATGCACCAAACCGCACCGTGATACAGGCTGAACCAGACCATAAAACGGGCATTATCGGAAAGCAGGACTGACTGTTATGAACTGTGGTATAGGGTATGCCATAAGGCGATACTGAGCGAAACAGCCTTTATAATCCTTGATTTAACATTTCTTCACATCTCTTTTCCGATTTTATTTTGTCAAAAAAAAGTCAAGAAAATCTGTAAGTACGTCGTGCGGGTTTTCTTTAAAAAGCCCTTCATGAGGTGTGAGAAAAAACACGGGAAGTTTGCGTCTGCCGCGTGAGGAAGATTTTCTGTTTGCGGCAATGTTATTTTATTACTACATGAGGAAAAGTCTGTCACTGTTTGTGCCATTCCGTGTTGTCTGGATGTTCCTCGTCCTTCCATGGTGATTTATGAATAAAAAACCGTCCTTACGGAATTTCTACCGGACATATTATAATATGTACGGGACCATGCACACAACAATAAGTGCATGGCCCCGTGTCTTTATTCGTCGGGAGCGATGCTGCCGTGGCAGCACGCCGTTCTGTATGTCCTATCTGAAAAGCGACAGCGCGATGCCCCGTTCCAGTCCGCGCAGCTCGGCCAGTCCGCGCAAGCGGCCTATGCACGAATATCCGGGGTTGGTGTGTTTGCGCAGGTCGTCTATCATCTGATGGCCGTGGTCGGGGCGCACCGGTATTGACACCTTGCGGCGCTGTTCCACCTCGAGTAGTGCCTTCATCATGCCATACATGTCCACATCGCCCTCAAGATGGTTGGCCTCGTGGAAGTTTCCCTCTTCGTCGCGGCATGTGCTGCGCAGATGAACGAAGTTTATGCGGTCGCCGAACTCATACATCATCGCTACCAGGTCGTTGTCGGCGCGCACTCCAAACGAGCCTGTGCACAGACAAAGTCCGTTCGACGGGTTGGGCACACGCTCTATCAGCTGTCTGAAGTCGTCGGCTGTCGAGAGTATGCGCGGCAGTCCGAAGAGCGGGAACGGCGGGTCGTCGGGATGTATCACGAGGCTTGTGCCTGTCTCGTCGGCCACGGGTGCTATCTCCGAAAGGAAGTAAACCAGATTGTCGCGCAGCCGTGTGGCGTCTATGTCGCGGTAACGGTCGAGCGCCTCTCTGAACTGGTCGAGCGTGAAACTCTCCTCCGCTCCCGGCAGACCTGCTATGATGTTGCGCGTGAGCTGCTGTTTCTCGTCGTCCGACATCTGCTCGTAGCGCAGGCGTGCCGTGTGTTTCTCCGCGTCAGTATATTCGTTTTCGGCTGCCGGTCTTTTCAGAATGTACAGGTCGAAAGCCATCAGCGCCGCCTTCTCGAAGCGCAGAGCCCTCGAGCCGTCGGGCATTTTGAAGGCCAGGTCGGTGCGGGTCCAGTCGAGCACGGGCATGAAGTTGTATGTCACACACCGTATGCCGCACTCCGCCAGATTGCGCAGTGTCGTCTTGTAGTTGTCTATATAGCGGCGGTAGTCGCCCGTCTGTGTCTTGATGTCTTCGTGCACAGGCACGCTTTCCACAACGCTCCACACGAGTCCTGCCTCGGCTATGAGCGTCTTTCTACGCATTATCTCGTCTATGGTCCACACCTCTCCGTTGGGTATGTGGTGCAGAGCGTGCACCACGTCGGTGGCTCCTGCCTGGCGTATGTCCCACAGGCTCACAGGGTCGTCCGGCCCGTACCATCGCCATGACTGTTTGCATAAATACATATATCGTTCTGTTTTGTTGTTTCATTAAAACGATATTCCTCCGCCGCATTGTTCCTCGCAGGGAACAGTGTCTTGTATATCGTTTATGCGGCAGGAAGAATATCGCGTACGGTTTTTGTGTGTTTATATTGAGAAAGCGTCGAAACCGCCGTCCACCACAGTCACTGTGCCTGATACAAACCGTGATGCATCGCTGGCCAGCCACTGCAGTGTGCCCAGCAGTTCTTCCGGTTCGCCGAACCGTCTGAACGGAGTGTGGGCTATTATAGTTTCGGCGCGCTTCGTAAGGTTACCGTCTTTGTCTGTGAGCAGTGTGCGGTTCTGTTCTGTCAGGAAGAATCCCGGAGCCACCGCGTTCACGCGCAGTCCCGGTCCGAACTTCGATGCGAGTTCGCCGCACATGTATTTTGTGAAGTTTATCACTGCCGCCTTTGCCACGCCATATCCTGCCACACGTGTCAGCGGACGCAGGCCGGCTTCAGACGCAATGTTTATTATCGAACCGGACTGCTGCTTCACCATGGCCTCTGCAAAGACCATTGTGGGCAGCACTGTGCCGAAGAGGTTGAGGTCAACCACCTGTCGCACGGCTTCGGTGTCGAGGTCGAAGAAAGTCTTGTCGGGCGCTATCGTCGCTCCCGGCATATTGCCTCCGGCAGCGTTTATCAGCACGTCTATGCGTCCGTATGTGTCCATTATGGTGGCGTAGTTGTCTTCCAGCTTTGCCCTGTCGAGCACGTCGGTGGCGAGAAACATTGCCTCTCCGCCTTTGGTGCGTGCCTCTTCCGCCAGCCGGTTGCCAACCTCAGTGTTGCGACCGAGTATCACTACCTTCGCACCTTCCCCGGCAAAATGGCTCACCATGGCGCGTCCCAGCACGCCGGTGGCTCCGGTTATGACGATCACTCTGTCTTTTACGCTAAACAAATTCATATCATGTCATTTATTGTTCACTCTTCTTTTATTCCTTTTATCTATGTCCTGCCGTCGCCGCAATGCCTGCGTCGGTGCATGGCGCGGTATCGGCTGCGGTGTGCGTCAGTCGGTTATGAGCTTGTATTTCGGCACAAGCGTCTTCATGATGGTCCATCCCACGAGATAAGCCACCGAGCAGATGCAGAATATTATGAAGTATCCTGCCGGCTTGCCTGTGAATCCCATGAACTCGAGTTGTACGTTGTCGGCATATACAAACAGGTTGCCCGCACATGTCTGCATGAGCATCGAGCTCACGCCTCCCGCCATTCCGCCGATGCCTGTGACGGTGGCGATGGCCTTCTTCGGGAACATGTCGCTCACGGTTGTGTATATATTGGCCGACCACGACTGGTGTGCGGCGCAGCCGAGACCTATGAGCACCACCGGAAACCACGGCGACAGCGTGCCCAACGGTTGCGCGAAGAGCACCACCAGCGGCACAAACGCGAAGATGAGCATGGCTCTCATGCGTGCCGCATAAGGATTGGATCCGGTGCGGTTGATGAATATAGTGGGGAGCTTTCCGCCCCAGAGCGACAGCATGGTGATGGCATACAGCGTGAAGATGAGCGCCATGCCAAGACCTTCGGAAGTCTTTATGCCGAACTGGGTGTTGAGGTATGACGGTGTCCAGAAGAGGAAAAACCACCACACACCGTCCGTACAGAACTTGCCGAGTACGAACGCCCACGTCTGTCTGTACTTGAAACACTGCAACAGCGGCATCTTCTTCTCTTCGCTGCCGGCCTTCTGTTCGGCCATCATTTCGGCCTCCAGCTTCTTGTCCTGTTCGATGTATTCGAGCTCGGCATCGTTTACGAACCTGCTCTCACGCGGCGGTTTGTACATGAATACCCAGAAACCCATCCACACAAAACCCATCACACCGATGATGACAAACGCCATCTCCCAGCCCCAGTGCTTTGCCAGCAGCGGTATGGTGAGCGGTGCCACGAGTGCGCCGATGGATGCTCCGGCGTTGAATATGGATGTGGCGAAGGCGCGGTCGCGCTTCGGGAAATACTCGGCCGTCACCTTCACGGCAGCCGGAAAATAGCCCGCCTCGCCTATGGCAAGCACGCAGCGCGCCGCCAGAAAGAAGTACATGCTCGCTGTGGCTATCATCACCGCCATGTCGCCCGTTGCTGCTATTAGCTGTGTCTTGTCCTCCAGACCGGTGCAGAACTCCGTGGCAATGCCGCACAATGCGTGCAGACACGCTCCGGCCGACCATATGCCGATGGACCAGAGAAAGCCCGCCTTCGTGCCGAGCCAGTCAACCGCGCGGCCGGCAAACAGCATGCCGATGGCATATACTATGGAGAATGTTGCCGTGACATATCCGTAATGAATCTCGTTCCAGTGGAACTCAGGTTTTATGAATTCGTCCCATGTGAGCGATAGCACCTGTCGGTCGAGGTAGTTTATGGTAAGAGCCAGGAACATCATTATGCAGATGGTCCATCTGTAGTTGGTCATTTTCTGTGTGAGTGGATTGCTGGTCTTGTTCATATTTCAGGTTTTCGGTTTGTTGTTTCAGGTCATTGTCTTGCCCGGCTTATGATGTCGAGCGCATAACGGCATTTCTCCGTTATGTGGTTCCAGTCGCCAGCGGCTATGCGGTCCTTCGGAAACAGTTTCGAACCCATGCCCACACATGTCGTGCCGGCCTTCATCCATGCCGTGAGGTTCTCCTCTGTCGGCTCTACGGCACCCGTCGCCATTATCATCGACCAGGGCAGCGGAGCCATGACATTCTTCACGAACGACGGACCGCCCACGCTTCCTGCCGGGAATATCTTCACCAGGTCGCAGCCCAGTTCGTGCGCCTCGCCTATCTCGGTTGCCGATCCGCAGCCGGGAGTGTAGGGCACAAGCCGGCGGTTGCACAGCCGCGCCACTTCGGCGTTGAGGTAAGGTCCGACGACGAAGTTGGCGCCGTTCTGCAGATAGAGTGCGGCTGTGGGGGCGTCGATCACCGATCCCACGCCCAGAATCATCTCCGGACACTCCTTGCGGCAGAACTTCATCAGGGCGGTGAACACCTCCAATGCGAAGTCGCCGCGGTTGGTAAACTCGAACACGCGCACGCCTCCTTCGTAGCATGCTTTCAGTACGCGGCACGCCACTTCCGTGTCGCTGTTATAGAATACAGGCACCATGCCTGTGCGGCAGATGGTGTCCAGCACCTGCATTTTGCTGAATGTTGCCATATATAATAATGTTTTTTATTTTCTTATCTTGAAACTCTTCCGGAGCCGTCACCTTTCATCAGGTTCTCCACTTCGCTGACGCTCACTTCGTTGTAGTCGCCGTATATGGTATGCTTGAGGCACGATGCCGCTGCCGCGAAGTCGAGTGCGTACTGGTCGTCGCCCGGATGTGTCATCAGACCGTATATCAGTCCTCCCATGAACGAGTCGCCTCCGCCCACACGGTCGACGATGTGTGTGATGTCGTAGCGCGGCGACTGATAGAGCGTCTTGCCGTCGTAGAGCACTCCGCCCCACGTGTTGTGGTTGGCGTTCACCGATCCGCGCAGCGTGATTACCACTTTCCTGGCCTTTCCGAAGCGGCGCATGAGCTGCTCGCATACGCTTTCAAACTCGGCTGCACGCACGTCGCCGGCCGTTGCAGTGGCGTCGAATCCTTCGGGCTTGATGCCGAACACCTTCTCGGCGTCCTCCTCGTTGCCGAGTATAATGTCGCATCCCTCCACCAGCGCAGGCATAACCTCTGCCGCCGTACGGCCGTATTTCCAGAGGTTTTTCCTGTAGTTGAGGTCGCACGACACGGTGAGTCCCCGTCTGTTGGCGGCCTTTATGGCCTCCAGACACACGTCCGCCGCGCCCTGGCTGATTGCCGGTGTGATGCCCGTCCAGTGGAACCACTCGGCGCCTTCGAACACCTTGTCCCAGTCTATCATGCCCGGCTCTATCTCAGACACGGCAGAATGAGCCCTGTCGTAGATCACTTTGCTGGCTCTTGCCACTGCGCCCGTCTCAAGAAAATATATTCCAAGGCGCGTGCCACCATATATTATATTTTCCGTTTTCACTCCATGCTTGCGCAGATCTTTAACGCATGCCTGTGCTATGTCGTTCTCGGGCAGACGTGTCACGAACTCAACGTCCATGCCGTAGTTTGCAAGCGACACCGCCACGTTGGCCTCGCCACCGCCGAAAGTGGCGCTCAACTCACCGGCCTGACTGAAACGCAGGTAGCCCGGAGTGGCGAGACGAAGCATTATCTCACCGAAAGTCACGATCTTTGCCATATATGTCTGTGTTTATGTTTTCTGTTCAGAAGTTGAAATATCGTTTCGCGTTGTTGTATGAAATGTCGGCCACCATCTGACGGATGAAGTCCATCTCGCTGCCTGGCAGCTTACCTTCTTCAATGTCTTTGCCTATCATGTCGCAGAGTATGCGGCGGAAATACTCGTGGCGCGGATATGAAAGGAAGCTCCTCGAGTCTGTCAGCATGCCTACGAATCGGCTCAGCAGTCCCATGGCCGACAGTGTGTTCATCTGCTTACGCATGCCGTCCTCCTGGTCGAGGAACCACCATCCCGAACCCAGCTGCATCTTTCCTGCCACCGTCGAGTCGTTGTATGTGTAGGCAAGTGTGGCAAGCACCTCGTTGTCTTTCGGATTAAGACTGTAGAGAATGGTCTTTGTGAGTTTGCCTTCGCGGTCGAGCCGGTCGAAGAAACGGTGTCCGGTGATGGAGCAGTTCACCTCCATTATTGCGTCGAATCCTGTGTCCGGTCCGAGCATACGGTACATACGTGTCGAGCTGTTGCGCACCACGCTGATGTGATATTGCTGTGCCCAGCCCTTCTCCCAGTCCATTATGGCGAGCTCGTAGAGCAATGCGCTTCTGAATAAAGATACCTCCGCGGCATCCGGAGTATGGCCTTCCATCACCTTGTTGAACACGCGGTTCACCTCGGTCTCGGTGAAATCGTCGGCGTAGAAGTTGTCCATGCCGTGGTCGGACAGCCGGCATCCCAGCGACGCGAAGAAGTCGTGACGCCGGCGCAGAGCCGTCAGCAGGTCGGTGTATGAGTGTATTTCGATGTCGGCAGTCTCGCCCAGCTTCTCCATGTAAGCCCTGTACGTTGCGGGATTGTCAATGCCCAGCGCCTTGTCGGGCCGCCATGTGGGATATACTCGTGTGTTTATGGGGTGGTTTTTCAGATAGACGTGATGCTCCAGACTGTCCGCCGGATCGTCCGTAGTGCACACCACCTCGACGTTGAAACGCTTCATTATGTTCTGCGCACGGAATTCCTCGGTATGCAGCATGGCCGTGCAGGCGTCGTAAATCTCGCGCGCCGTCTCCGGTTTCAGTATTGTGTCGATGCCGAACACACGGCTCAGCTCCATGTGAGTCCAGTGATACAGCGGATTGCGCATGGTGTAGGGCACTGTCGCTGTCCACTTCTCGAATTTCTCGTAGTCGCTCCTGCCGCCTGTGATGTATTCCTCGTCGATGCCGTTGCCACGCATGGCTCTCCACTTGTAGTGGTCGCCTCCGAGCCATATCTCGGCCAGATTGTCAAACTGATGGTTCTCGGCTATCATCTTGGGATCGAGATGACAGTGATAGTCTATGATGGGCTGATGCTCCGCCGCGGTGTGGTAGAGTTCCTTGGCGGCGTCGTTCGTCAGCATGAAGTCTTTGTTTATAAACATTACGGATGGTTGTGAGGTAAATTAACTAAAGCTCCGGCAAATATAAATATATTTCTCCGTGTTCGTGCACGTTTATCCGATTTTAAAGAACTTTAATATTTGCCGTCGTCCGTATGCCATAGTTCCGTAGTGCTGATAACGGAATATGGATGTACTGATATAAACGGCTGATAATGTGATATATACGGGCTGATGCAAGCCTCGCAACCTTATGCCATGACATATATGGCGGCTTTCATTTGGTGTGTTTCGTGCCCGTGCACGGAAAATACACACTCCTTACACTCTATGACATATGATTGGTGTGCCGTTGTGGTCTTATTGAAAATGAACTGAAACTACTTGCGGCTTTTGATACGGTTTATGATAATTATGTATTATATTTGCAGAACCTGATAACACATACAACAAAACCGTTCTGACATGAATGAGGAGAAACGCATAACAGTAAAAGACATAGCGACGCTGGCCGGAGTGTCGAAGGGCACGGTGGACCGTGTGCTCCACAATCGGGGCGAAGTGTCGGAGGCAAGCCGCGAGAAGGTGATGAAGATTGCGCGGCAGATAGGCTACAAACCCAATGTGCACGCATCGCTGCTTGCCTCGCAGAAGAAATATCTCATGGCGTGCATGATTCCCGAATATGCTCCGGGCGAATACTGGGATCTTGTGGCCAAAGGCATCACAGCGGCGCAGAAGAAGGCCGAACCGTTCCATATAAGTATACAGATGTTCAAGTACGACCTGTTCTCCGAACGCTCTATGGACGAGTGTTTCACACGTGTGATGGAGCAAAGGCCCGATGCCGTGGTCATGGCTCCTACCTTCCAGACGCGGGCTCGTGCCATTATGGAAACGCTACACAGCAAGGATATACCCTGCCTTCTGATAGACTCGTGTCTGCCGGACTGCAATTATCTGGCCTACTTCGGCCTGCACATGTTCCGCAGCGGATATCTGGCTGCACATCTGCTCACCGACAGATGCAGCGCCGAAAAGATAGCGGTGTTCCACATACACAAGGATCTGGAGAGTGCAAACAACTCTGCCGAGAGCCGCTACGCTGGCTTCAGACAGTATCTTGAGGAGCATGCGACGCAAACGGAACTTATTCATCAGCACATACATCCTTACGACAAGGAATACAACCGCACCGTGCTGCGCCGCTTCTTTATGGAGCATCCCGACGTGAACCATATAATAACATTCACCTCGCGTGTGCATCTCGTGGCCGAATATCTGAAGTCGGAGGGGCGAAGCGGACAGACAGTGCTCATCGGTTTCGACCATCTGCCGAGAAATGTCGAAGGACTGAAGGACGGCACTGTGCAGTTTCTCATTACCCAGCACACGGAGAACGTACTGTCGCTGTGTGCCCAGACCGTGATAGACCACCTCATATATCATGTCCGTCCGACCCAGCGCGACACGTTCGTGCCTATGGACATACTCACAAAATACAACGTCGACTTCTACCGTACGGTTCTCGTCTGACGCTAATCATTCATAAACCTTAAACCATTTCTTATGACACACGCCCGCGTACTTTCGTTTCTCATGGTCTGCCTCATGCTCGTGGCAGGCCGTTGTCCGGCACAGACCGGCATTATGAAGAGCATACAGGAGTTCGGAGTGCTGCCCGGCAATACGCCCGAGGCTAACCGTCAGAACCTTCAGAAAGCCATCGACTGGGCCTCACGCTCGGGACAGGCGCTGTGGGTTGAGCCTGTGGAGGATGGCTATGCCGTGGACGGAGGCATAGTGTTGAGGCGCAACGTGTCGCTCATAGGAAGTCATGCGCCCGTGGGACGAGGCACACGCCATCCAGATAGGCCGCAGCCCGTTGGCTCGCTCTTCAGGATAACCGATACCGAAAGGCCGTTCATCACCGTTGAGTCAGCCACGCAGATACGCGGCATACAGTTCTGGTATCCCGAACAGACATATAACGATTCGTCGCGCATCATTGCCTATCCGCCCACAATACAGGTGAGTCATACGCAGAGTGTGAACGCCGTGAACATGACCGACCTCACGTTCTACGGTGAGTATGTGGCCATGGACTTCAACGCTGTGCCGTCCCATCCCTGCGAGCAGATGATATTTCAGCACTGCTACGGCTACCCGCTCAGCGGCGAATTCATAAGGATAGACTATTGTTACGACATTCCGCGCATACTCAACTGCCATGTCAATCCGTCCAACATGCGCGAGTTCGGCCGCAGTTTCAGCCGCGACGTCATCGACGCCGTGATGCGACGGGGCTCGTTCTGCTACGCCATAAACCATACGGACAACGCACAGCTCATCGACGTTTTCACCTTCGGCACCTATGGCGGGGTGTTTCTCGGTCCTGAGTCTTACGGACAACTCACCAACTTCAATCTCGACTGCGTGACCGTTGGCATACACAAGACCGGCGCAAACACCAAGAACCGCAACTGGCAGATAGCCCAAGGATCGGTTATAGCCAACGCAGGAGCTGACATAAAAGACGTTCATCCGCTGATAGTTGAGGGCGAGGGCCACACGTCGTTCGTCAATGTTGAGGCTTTCTCGGGCGGCAACGGTGCGCTGACCACGATCGGTTCGTCATACGATTTCATGCTTGTGCGTGGCGACCGCAAGCTGACGGTGACGCTCTTCGGCTGCCGTATGAGAAACTACACGGCCGATGCGCCTTTCACCATACAGAATCCTAAAGCCGTCATACAGGCCGTGGCGTGTGTTGACAAGAACGAGGAACTGTATAATGTGATGGTGAATCCCTGAGCGTTGACCGCTATTTGAAGAAGATATTTTTGAGTATTCCGTCGAGCCACGGCTCCTTCATCTTTTCGCGGAAGGAGTCGTAGTTCTTGAATTCCATGGCCTTTTTGTTCATTTGCAGACGCTTTGTCGTGTCACGTCCTGCCATATCCTTATCCGTAAATATGCGCCGGCATGCCGCTATCCTTGCATTCTCGTCAACCGTTTTTGTTTTGAGAGTGTCTTTTCCGGCAGTGTTTCCGGTTTGCGCCATGCCTTGGGTTCCGCAAACGGATGCTATGAGTAATATTAAGAACAGTTTTTTCATATCCGGGAAGTTTTGTTAATATTCACTCAATTGTGAGACATAAACAGGTGGTAAACCTCTCTTTTACAAAGATAGTGAAAGGTGATAACAACGACAAATGGAAAAACTAAGTTTTTACAAATTTAGGCATTGCCGAGCCGCATCCTCTCTTATACAAAGATACAGAATATCTTTTTCATATATTGTGATTGTTGTATTTATAAATTTATAATTGTTTTATTTGCCAATTAGGTATAGTGTTTGTATATTTGCAACAATCATATTTAAAAAGTGACTGCAACACGTTAATTTGGTGATAAGATTATGGTAAATTTAAAAGATTTCAAGTGTAAGTCTTCGGCTCAGGTAATAGATGTAAACAAGGTCGAGGTTACAGCTCCAGATGGTGAGGTTTTTACTGTTTTTTGTCCAATAGGACGGTATGCAAGTAAAGATACTCAGGATATGGAACTTCATTGGTTGGAGGTAATATTTGACAAAAACTTTTCTGATGACAAGGAAAAGATGGTAAATAACATTTGGAGAGAATCGATGCATTTTGGTATCGGTGGAGGAATTCTTGGAATCAGTTCCGGAACGAGATATGCGGATAGAGCCCGTATAGGTAGCATAATAAGAAGAATACGTGAAGAACGTGGCATTGAAGCACGCGACCTTGCCAAGCTTGCAGGTATAGACGCAGCCAATCTTAGTAGAATAGAGAATGGAAAATATTCTGTCGGACTTGATATCTTGTCAAAGATTGCTGCGGCATTAGGAAAGAAGGTGGATTTGGTTGATCTTTAAATTTTCTTGTATATTATGGAAACTGAAAGTAGAACGGAACAGCACTACGCTGTTTCAGAAAATGGTATGTTGGTGCATATAAATGAAGCCCATCGGGATCAGGATTATTTCTGTCCACATTGTGGATGCCGTATGATACAGAAGCGCGGTAATATAAGAGTATGGCATTTTGCCCATAATCCCAAAGACGAGAATGCGGTAATAAAACGATGTTCTTATGAATCTTATCTTCATGCTTACGCTAAATTAAGAATAAAACAATGGTTTGAAGAAACACCGAGCATAAAATTACGTTACCATAGAGAGCACTTCTGTAATCTATCAGAGACGTGTATATGGTTGGGAAAGAAACAGAAAAAATGCAGAGAATACAGATTTGAAGAATGTGATTTGAAGAAGTTTGTTGCCAAGTGTGAAGTTGAAAAGACCGTGAATATAGACGGAACAGAATTTAGAGCAGATTTGCTGTTGAGCTGTCCTTCGAAGCCAGAGAATAATATTCTTGTCGAAATAAAGGTTACGCACGGATGCACAGAAGAAAAGAGAAACTCAAAAGCCAAGATAATTGAATTTGAGATACGCTCTGAAGACGATGTTGACGATATCATAAATAATACGATAGAGGAGGGTGAAAAGGTTCATTTTTATGGCTTTAGTCCTAAACCTGCTATGGATGGAAACGTGGATGCTTTGTTCAAACTTGTGAAATTCATATATTATAATACAGGAAAAGCTTTCTCACATTCGGTTTGTACATGCCGGAATTATCAGAAAAGAAAACGCAATTCATTGATAGAGATTACAGCAAGAAAGAGCACTGATGGAGCAATCCTGGATAAATCTCCAAATGATAATAATTGTTATACAGATATAACCGACGCAAAATGGTTTGTCTGGGGATTGGCTTTTGCAAAATCAAAACAAATAGATGTCAGGAATTGTAGCGTATGCAAACATTACATATATGATCCAGATCAGGAAAATTATGACTGTGATTTTGATTTAAAATATGGTAGTAATTCAGAAAAGGCGATTGATTGTGAGTCATATTGTATTGATGATAAACTTATAGAAAAGAGGTTGACAGAGTTTCAAGAGTATCAGAAAAACAATGTTGTTGATATTTGGGTTAACAAGAATACGTGATGCATATAGTCTGACTTTTATAAAAGGTGGTCTCATCTGTTTATGTATTAGAAAATAGATAAGGCCACCTCTTTTCTTTCTTTAATTCATATTTTAGAATATTCTCCAGACACCACGATTCTCTTCATCAATATTCCATTGTACCTGCCATACTCTTCCGTCTATCTGATCAAGCAGGATGAAATTGAATGTATTTTCTGTAGGATAAAGGAAAAAGCGTCCCGGTTTGGCATCTTCTCCCTCAGCCAGAGGCGTGTCATTAAGATAATATTGCATAGCTTTTCCTTCCGTGCTGTATTGAACATGATTGATTATACCTGTTCTTGTGTCCAATTTCAGGAATGTCCATCTGTTATTAGTTTGATATAACCTGAAGTTGACATTCTGGTCTGGTGAAGAAACAGTGTTTTTGGTGTTGCTGTCAGTCTGCGCGTAAACTGAGAACGATACCATCACGCAAATAATGATTAAGAGTAGTTTTTTCATTCTAAATAGGTATTATGTTTAAACTTATGTTTATATATGTTTTGTATTAATTCGGTGTATTATGTATATTGTTTTTCCTGTTTGATGTAGATTTATTTTGAAGTATGGTTTCTTTCTGCTGTATTTATCTATTATATGGGGATGCAAATATATATTTTTCATTGATTGTCTCCAAATACTGATATGATAAAGAATTGTTATTATATCCATTATGCAGATGCTTTTTATTGTCAGATATATGTTTATATCAAATAAAATGATCTTAGGAAATATGGTGTGTAATTGATTTATGTTTATTTAAATAGATATAGAAGTCTTTGTTTGGTTAAAATATACAAAAAACAAGACGGTATAGATTGTGATGAGCGATAAATAACTATCTTTGTGAATGCGGGCGACGCCAACGGTTGGCGGTCGTTGTCGCGATAACAAATTAACAGAAAAGAGAATTATGAAGAAGTATGTATGTGATACATGTGGATATGTATATGACCCTGAGGTGGGAGATCCAGAGAACGGCATAGCTCCCGGAACAGCATTTGAGGATCTGCCCGAAGATTGGGTATGCCCGCTTTGTGGAGTAGGAACAGACGATTTCTCTCCGGCAGAGGATTAATACTATCCATATAAACGAGGAAAAAGATTTTTAGTTCAGTATAACACGCGTGACTCTCCGCAAGGAGACGGCATCGCGTGTTTTTTATTTCGGTCGGTGCTCCCCGGGGCGGGCATCGGACGGCGGCCGGCCTTCGGGGCGGTCATGATGATGTGTCTCATGGCGTTTTATGCGTTTTGTTACGTGAAACTGACGGATTCAGCCGTCGCGATGACGACCTGAAAACCTGGCGGAACGGAGCACCGCGCGGACGGCGGAGGCCATGGCCCTGACATAAGAATGAGGCGTGCATTCATGAACAACACGCCAGGACGAAACCCAAAACCAAATAACCATTAACCAGTCTGATTATGAATGACCTTTTATCGATTGTCTCACATTTCCTTACCAAGGGCACACCCGTGAGTGTGGAGCCGCTCGGGGCGGGACTGATAAACGACACCTACAGGATGAAGACCGCCGAGGAGGATGCGCCCGACTATGTTCTGCAGCGCATCAATACGGCCATATTCACCGATGTTGACATGTTGCAGCGCAACATCGTGGCCGTGACCGACCACATACGCCGCAAACTGCGCGAGGCGGGCGAGGGCGACATCGGCCGCAAGACGCTCACCGTGGTGGCTGCTGACGACGGAAAGACCTACCGTCGCGAGGGCGACAACTATTGGCGCATGACGGAGTTTATACCGCGCGCCAAGACGTTCGACATCGTGAACGCCGACTACTCGCAGCGTGCCGGTCTGGCTTTCGGACGCTTCGAAGCCATGCTTGCCGACATACCGGAGATGCCGGGCGAGATTATTCCCGACTTCCACAACATGGAGTTCCGCCTGCGTCAGCTGAGTGATGCCGTCGAGGCTGATGCCGCAGGACGCGTGAAGGGTGTGCGCGACATACTCGGCGAGGTGGAGCGAAGAGCCAAAGACATGTGCGTGGCCGAACGTCTTCACCGCGAAGGCGTGCTGCCCAAGCGTGTGTGCCACTGCGACACGAAGGTGAACAACATCATGTTCGACGAGGACGGCAGCGTGCTCTGCGTGATAGACCTCGACACGGTGATGCCCAACTACATCTTCTCCGACTACGGCGACTTCCTCCGCTCGGCTGCGAACACGGGCCTTGAGGACGATCCCAACCTTGAGAACGTCAGCTTCAACATGGATATATTCCGTGCCTTCACGCGCGGATACATCGAGTCGGCGCGCAGTTTCCTGCTGCCTGTCGAGACCGACCATCTGCCATACGCTGCCGCGCTGTTCCCCTATATGCAGTGCGTGAGGTTCCTGACCGACTACATCAACGGCGACACTTACTACAAAACGCAGTACGAACTGCACAACCTTGTGCGCACACGTGCCCAGTTGAGGCTGTTGCAGAGCGCCGAGGAGCACGCCGGTGAGATGCGTGCCTTTGTCGAGTCGTGCCTGTGACGTATGATGATATGACGGCGGCGTAATGCTGCACAGCCGTTGTATAAAAATACATAAATCGCTGTCGGAGAAGTTAAATTTTCGTCGTCGTAAACGCCCGAAAACTGCTCTGAAATCCACGGAGAACAATTCTGTGCGGAAAATCGCAATTTTTCGCGATTTGGGTAATACGTTGATAAACAGCCATTTGCGGAATAATTCATTCCAATGTCTTCTCCTCAGCCGTGCGAAACGGCCCGTTTCGCACTCTGATTAAGCCCATATCGTGTGCTGATATAGTGCATATCAGCCCCTGATATTGTCTGTTTCAGGGTGCGAAAAAGGCATTCTTGCAAATCGTTCGCCGGTTGCCGGCCCGGCAGTTTGTACAGAACGGGCTGTTTGAGAGGCGGAAGAGGCAGTAGATTTTTACAGAATGAGAAAAATGGAATGTTAAATCCGATGCGCGGAATGTGAACGGATGTTAACAGGGATTTGCAAAAACGTGCGCACCACGGGTGGTCCTTTCTGCCGGTGGCTGACAGGCGTTGCAGGGCTGTCGCGGCGCTTGTCGCGGATGAAAAAGGAATACACATCAAACGGTTTTAAATGAACAAAGATATGAAAGAATTGTCTGTGACACGGCTCGACGCCGCGGTTGTGGCGGCTGCCGACATTCCCGCGCTGATGGATGAGGCCGGGGTGGAGTTTCAGAAGATTGATTCGCTCAACTGGCCCGACTGGCCCTACCGCCCAGAGGCGGCGTTCCGCATAGCCCATACGGGTGACGCCATACTGCTGCATTATGTGGTTAGCGAGGAGGCTGTGCGAGCTGTGGCGCCTGAAGACAACGGCCGCGTGTGGGAAGACTCGTGTGTGGAGTTTTTTGTGTCGCCCGCTGACGACGGCATTTATTACAATGTAGAGTGCAACTGTGCCGGACAACTGCTCATAGGAGGCGGCGAGGGACGGAACTGTCGGAGTCATGCGCCGCAGCAGATACTCGACGGTGTGGACCGCTGGGCGTCGCTCGGACGCGCTCCTTTCGACACCCGCGCCGGACAACATACGTGGCAGGTGGCGCTGAGAGTGCCCGTGTCGGCATTCTTCATGCACGCCGCAGCACCGCTCGATGGCCGCACCATGTGCGCCAACTTCTACAAGTGCGGTGACCTTCTGCCCCGTCCTCATTTCCTGTCGTGGAACGCCATCAGTCTGCCGCGCCCCGATTTCCACTGTCCTGCGTTCTTCGGCACGCTGCGTTTTCTGTGACGGTGCGGAGTAGTTTTCCCCGTTATAAAACCGCACTGCGGCGTTCCACTGACGCATGATGCGCCATTACGCTGCGCGTTGTGACATAATCAAAAACCCTGCCACGCTATGATAACAGCGTGGCAGGGTTTATATTTTATCAGCATTGCGGTTTTCCGCCGCCGTTGTTTTCTTCTTTCCGTTGTCTTTCCGGTTATTCCCGGTCTTGTTTTTCCTTTGCCGTCTGCGTTTTTTTCCGGCGAGACATCCATACGAAGAACAGCACTCCTGAGAGCACGAAGGCCGTGGCAGCTATTGCGTATCCGCCCGTCGGGCTCATGCCCAGTGCGTTCTTGGACACCGCAGGGAACGCCGTGCACACAGCAGTCATGAACATTGCCGGAATGAGTGTCACGATGTAAGGCTTCGATTTTATGGCGAGATATACGGTGATGGTCCATAGTGTGAACACGGCGAGCGTCTGGTTGGCCCATCCGAACCATCCCCACACCACGTTGAAACCGTCGGCGTCGGCTATGTTGAACCACAACAGACCGAGCGTGGCGGCAAAGAGCGGGATGCAGATGTATATGCGCCGGCGCACACTGTGTTGCTCCATGCCCAGCGCCTCGGCTATGATGAGTCGCGCGCTGCGCAGTGCCGTGTCGCCGCTTGTTATCGGGGCGGCCACCACACCGAGTATTGCCAGTGCGCCGCCAAGCAGTCCGAGCCAGCCCGACGATACCGAAGTGACCACCTCGGGAGCCTGAAGCGTGAGCGGTTCGCCCAGTTCCTGCGCCGCACCGCCGTAGAAGAAGTACATCGAAACCGTGGCCCATATCAGCGCTACGATGCCTTCTGTTATCATGGCTCCGTAGAACAGCGGGCGTCCCTGCTTCTCACTGCCGGCACAACGCGCCATGAGTGGGCTCTGAGTGGCGTGGAATCCGCTCACCGCTCCGCACGCAATGGTTATGAACAGGCACGGGAATATGGGCCCGGCAGTGGGATTCATGTTTGATAGACCGTCCGTCAGTTCGGGCAGCGACGGCCATTTCACTATCAGCACCACCATGAGTGCCACCGCCATGAAGAGCATCGCGACGGCGAAGAGTGGATATATCTTGCCGATAATCTTGTCGATCGGCAGCAGCGTTGCGAGGAAATAGTAGGCGAAGATGATGATGCACCATGCGTAAACCCACGTGAGCGAGTCGCCGCAGATGTCGCCCAGGATGAGTGCCGGACTGTAAACGAACACCGCACCCACCATCATCAGCATGAACACCGAGAATACAAGCATCACTTTTTTTGTTCCTTTGCCGAGATAGACTCCTACAAGTTCGGGCAGACCGGCGCCTCCGTGACGCACCGAGAGCATGCCGCTGAAGTAGTCGTGCACGGCTCCGGCGAAGATGCATCCGAAGACAATCCACAGATAAGCAGATGGTCCGAACTTCGCACCCATTATTGCTCCGAATATCGGACCGGTGCCCGCGATGTTGAGAAATTGTATCATAAATGTCTTCCATCCCGGCAGAACGATGTAGTCAACGCCGTCGGCCTTGCTCACAGCAGGCGTAGGACGGTTGTCGGGACCGAACACGCGCTCTACCACGCGTCCGTAAATCACATAGCCCACAACAAGGGCTATCACGCTGATAAGAAAAGTTATCATAGGTCGGTTTGTTTTTAGTTAACAGTGCGGAGCACTCCGCGATGTGTCTGAACATTTGTCATGCAAAAGTATATATTTAATTCCGAAATGCAATATTTCACTGTATATTTCTGTTGTTTTATTACAATTATGCGGATGAATCTCTTTGTTGGCATGCTCTGATACACAAAAACTCCCCATAAGAACATTGCCTATGGGGAATCGTTTCTTTTATTCCGTCAGTCTTCCAGATGTTTCCGGTTCATTTTTTCGAGTTCAGCCGTTGTACGGAATATTTGTCTCTGTCGCACACAATCTTTCCGTCAACAAGCTCAAGTTCGGCCATCTGCAGTGAAGACCTCTTGTATTCCCATGTGTTTTCTTCTATTTCCACACCGTTGGAAGCATAAACCCGTCCCGGATGAGTGAAGTAAACAATGAACGCACGGTCGTCCACTACCACTACATCGCAGTGGCGTCCCTGGTCGTTGTCGTCAGGACGCATGCCCGGAGTGTTGAGTATGGATGTGTTGTATGTCCAGTTCGTCGCATCGTCCGATTCGTAACAGTGCAGCCCCACGTAGCCCAGGTTGCACTCGTCTATGATGTTCCAGTACTTCCCTTTCCAATGGAATACTATCGGTGCCTCGTGTCCGTTAGCCTTTATTTCGCAGTTTCCTGTTGTGGTCCAGCTTTTCAGGTCCTTGCTTGTGGCTGAGTAGGTCTGGGCGTCAGGGCTTTTGTACCACATCTTCCAGCTTCCGTCAGGCATCTTCCATGCCTGTCCGTCTATGCAGCCATCAGTGTTCTTTATCTCTTCCACCAGTTCCCAGTTTATCAGGTCCTTGCTTTTGTAGAAGAGCATTCTTGTCTTTCCGCCCCAGTTCAGGTGCACTCCAGTGATGTAAGTGACTATCATATAATACGTGCCTCCGTCCACAAACACGTCCGGAGCCCAGAAAGTGTTCTCGCCCTGGTCGGGTTCCGGCAGGTTGGCGTGGCCTATGTAGTACCAGCTTCGGCCGTTGTCTGAGCTTGCGGCAATGCCTATCTTCGTTCCGTAACAATAGGCTACGCCGGGCAGGTTTGGCACATTGGCCCTTCTCTGTGTGTAGAATATCCACCACTCGTTGCGTTTCGGGTTCCACTGTATGGCCGGATCGGCTGCGCCGTCGTATATCGGACAGCGGAACAACGGTGCGGGGATGTGCTTCATGTCGAATGCTGTCTGCGAGTGGCCTGCGCTGAATGTGAGCATGGCCAGCGCGATCAAAAGGAATAGTTTCTTCATTGTCGTTGTATGATTGTAGTGTTGAATGCGGTCAGTTCAGGCTTTTTCTGTGTAAGTAAGCCTGCTGTTCAAGGCATCCGTCCGACTCGGTAGTGTTGCGGACGGTGTGCCGCACATGTACGTGTACGGCGTTATGGTGGTGAGGTTCAGTTCTGTCCGTCGCGCGCTATTGACGTTTCCATCAGTTTCTTTGCAAACTCCCACACTATGATTCCGCCCGCAACGCTCACGTTGAGCGAGTGTTTCGTGCCGAACTGTGGTATCTCTATACACATGTCGGAGAGATCTACTACTTCCTGGTTTACGCCTTTCACCTCGTTTCCCAGCACCACTGCGTAGCGGCGCGACGTGTCGAGAGTAAGCCGGTCGAGCATTGTCGAGCCTTCGGCCTGTTCCACCGACGCGATGACATAGCCCTCGTCGTGCAGGCTCTTCACGGCTTCCACGGCTGTGGGATAGTAGGTCCAGTCCACAGAGTCCTCGCCTCCGAGTGCCGTCTTGTGTATTTCTGCGTTGGGCGGTGTGGCCGTTATGCCGCACAGACATACGCGTTCCACACGGAAGGCGTCGCACGTACGGAACACAGCTCCCACGTTGTGGAGCGAGCGCACGTCGTCGAGCACCACCGTAAGCGGCAGTTTTTCCGACTGTTTGAACTCATCTATCGTGAGCCGTTGCATCTCTATTGTTCTGAGTTTTCTCATTTTCCGTTGTTGTTTTCAGGCAGCGAAGCCGGCGCGTAGGGTGCCGGCTTCGTAGCGTTATGTATGTTTATATGGTTTTGTATTTTGCTTTACGTTGTCAGATGTGTCACCATGTGATGTCCACCTTCACGCCGTCGGGGTTGTTCTCAAACTTCAGCAGCAGTGTGTTCAGGTCATTGGAGTTCCAATCCCATGTGCAATCTTTTGTGCCTTCCACTTTCACACTCTTTGCCTTCTTGGGCAGGAGTATGCGCATTACGTTGGATGTCTGAGCCGGACTCTTTGCCACGAACGAATAGCTGTTGGCTGTACGCTGCTCGTCATACTGGCGCGACGCTGCGGCAAGAACCTGTGGCTGTTTCTTGTCTTTCACTCTTGAGAGGTCGAAGAGGAAAGCCTGCTCACCCGGTTTTACGGTCTTCTCACGCAGCACGGGCAGCTCAGGGTCGAACAGATCGATGAACTTGCCTTTGAGAGTAAGCGGAGAGTCGCCCGCCTCGCTCTCGTCAACGACTGCCGCAAGAGTGTAGCATCCGCGTTCGAGATAGAACGAATTCTTTATGTCGAGCTTGCCGTATGCCTTGCGCACGGTCTCCATGAGTTTGGCGTCGCCGCCTTTCTCGAGTACATACTCCTTCGGGTCGTGACGCAAGACATACACTTTGCCCTTGCCATATTCGTAAGTTCCCTCGGCGGCATTGCGCGGCATGCCCATCAACTCGAACAGATGTTCAGACGGAGCCTTGTATTCGTTGCCGTTCTGGTTCCACCATTCCAGCACGCTCTGGTACGGATCGTCGTCGCGCCCGCTGTATATGAGCTGTCCGCCGTCGGCCACCCACTGTGCGATGTGCTTATGATATTCGGCGTCGAGCGGCTTCATGTTCGAGTAAGACATGAGCAGCACCTTGGTGTTCTTCCACGTATCGGCGTATCCAGTGTTCTCTATGTGAACCACCGAAACGGGTATTCCGCGCTTGAGAAGCGGCAGAGCCTCGCCGTAGAAGTTGCTCAGCTGCGGGTCGTCATAACCCTCCACGGGTTGTGGAGAGCGCTGGAACATGAGCGAATTGGCCATGAGCACGCTCACACCCTGTGATCCGCTCACGCGGTTGTCGGACAGAGGCATGTTGTTCAGCGTGTTTATCATCACCTGCATCTGTGTTGAGTAGAAGCGCGGGATGCGTGCTTTCTCCTTGCTGTTGGCGCTTACGCGGTAGAGTCCTTCGTATATACGGTCGGGCCAGGGCATCACCTCGTAGTCGGCAATCTGCGGATAGAGCAGCTGCGCGGTGAATGTGGCCTGATAGTTTCGCTTATAGTCCTGCCAGTCTTTGGCGCGGTCCTCTATCGGATCGGTGAGGAAGAACATCTTGCGGCCCGTGGGGCGTGTCATCGACTCCATGCATCCGTACTCCAGGAAAGCCGTCTCGAACACCCGTTCGCGCGCTTTGCCGTTGAAGTAGTTGGGCTCGCGCGACGTGCCGGTCCACACCTGTGCGATGTAGCCGTCGCAACTTTCCATCGATGCGAGCGACGCTTCCGGCGACACTATCTGCCACTGCGAGTAGTTGAGCAGAGAGTGTGTGGGCACATAGCATCGCACGTCCATGCCCTTTTCGCGGCCGTACTGCTTGGCGTAGGTGAACGCCTCGTCGAGCGCACGGTAGTAAAGATGATATTTAAGTTTGTTCGACAGATACGTGTTCTCGGCCGACTCGTGCTGCGGTCGCCAGTCGAATCCGTAGTAGTCCTTCCATTCGCGCTTGAACGACTCGCTGTATCCGCTGCGCGCCCAGAACTCCGGTTCCTCGAGGAATATTGCGTCTATGCCGGCATCTATAACGGGTTTTATCTGCCGTTCCTTGAAATACTTCAGATAGTTCTTTGTCGGTACGATGTAGGGAATGAGGTGTCCGTGCCATATTGTGTCGCCACGCATGGTCTTCTGTCCCTCGTCCAGGTGCCATTTGCCGTCCCATTTGCCGGTGAAGTAGTCCTGATAGCCGCCCCAGGCAATGCCTGTCATGAAATGCGTGGTGTAGCCTCTGTCGCGCCACGACTGCACTCTCTGCCTGAAGGTCATGCCCGGCCGGTCGTCTGTTCCGTAAACCATAACCACGTCGGCTCTGATGTCCGTCACGGGTTTCCATTGTCCTGACGTCTGGAACGTCGTTTTCTCTCGCTTCTGTTGTGCCGGTGCGGCAACTGCTATTGCTGCAAGAGCCAGCGGTATGAGAAGTCTTTTCATCGTTGTTTTTTATTTAGGTAGTTTTTTATGAATAACAGTTCGTAGGTTTCTTCAGGCAGTCAGGTGGTCATTGCGCGCCGCCGTTCTTCTCGCTGAACGCCAGTGCGTACATGCGTATCTGCTTCACCATGGCCAGCAGACCGTTGGAGCGTGTGGGCGACAGGTGGTCTTTCAGTCCGATGCGCTCTATGAAATACAGGTCGGCGTCGAGTATCTCCTTCGGTGTGTGTCCGCTGAGCACCTGTATGAGCAGTGCTATGATGCCCTTCACGATGAGCGCGTCGCTCTCCGCAGTGAAGTTTATCACGCTGCCGTCGTAGTCGGCCTGTAGCCACACACGGCTCTGGCAGCCGTCTATGAGGTTCTGTTCTGTCTTGTAGCGCTCGTCCAGCGGCTCAAGGTCGCCGCCCAGGTCGATGAGCATCTGATACTTGTCCATCCAGTCGGTGAATCCGGAAAACTCCTCTATCACCTCGTCTTGTGCTTCGTTTATTGTCATTGTCTTGTGTACGTTTATGTTTGTTGGATATATAATGCAAACTTAGTGATTTTTTTCCAATATCCGGCCTGTTGTCCCGAATAATTGTCCTGTCGCGGCGCATGGCTGTGGTTATGGTGGTGTGGCGGGCGGTTATGAGGTGATGTTACGGGAGTCTGCCCGGATGAAGTGATGCCTCCGGACTGCATATTTATACATTCCCGAAGTAAAAAATTTTGACAAAATTTTTTTTCAAAATAGAAAAACGGAGAGGGGCGATACGGGCTTTATCAGCCGGATGTCTCTTTCACGGGCAGCCGTATTTTCCGTCACGAACGGCATGAAAAATCAGACGGCTCCGCGAAACTGGCTTTATCATGGTCTGATATTGGCTTAGTCAGAGCGTGATATTAAGCTTATCAGGGGATGATATGGGCAATATCAGAGGCTGAAACAGGCTGTTTCGTGGCACGATAATGAGACAGTCGGACTGCAATAAAACGCAAGTGGCTGACTGTCAGAGCCGTACGCAACCCTCTCAAAACTTGCGAATTTACGACCGAAGACGCGGTTGCTCGAAAATACGCGCGTATTTTCGAGTTACGGGTGAATATTTATTCATTCTCGCGTCCGTGTTTTTGTATATTTATTCATTTCTGCAACGGGAAAGCATAAACTGCGAGGCGCAGTGTCCTGCGCCGTTTCTTATGATATGACGGGTGTAGCGGTGCGTAACGGAAAAAGCCATGCCGCCGGTTTTTATTTCCTTCCGGCGGCATGGCTCTGCGGTTTATGTCAGCACTGACGGCGGCGCTTATTTCTTCTTTATGCGCAGTATGGTCAGCGAGTTGGGCTTGAAGTCGTAGCTGAACGAGCGTGCGAATCCGCCGAACGTGCTTTCCACGGGCGATATTCTGAACGGCTGCTCAAACGAGTTTTCGTCGCGTTTGCTCTCCGCGCTGAGCGTTATGACGTGTCCTTCAGGCTCCACGTCGCCGTTGAGCAGATTTATACGGGTGGTGCACCGGCGGTCGGAGGCGTTCACCACTTTTACTATTATCTCGTCGCTGTTGCTGTCGTATCCGGCTATACAGAACTTGCGCTTCAGCGGTTCGTTCTTGTGCGAGAGCGTCAGCCGGCCGTCCATGTAGTAGTCGGCGCCGTGGTCGGTTATCACTATGCGCACCTTGTGCCACTGTCCGCTGTCGAGCGAATCCTTTATTCTGGCCGATACCACCGTAGAGTTGTTGTCGAAGAGATTTTCGATGGCTGTCTCCACGTTGCCCCATCCGCCCACGTTGAGCATCCATCCCTTCTTCAGGCTCGGGTCGGTGAGGCCGAAATAGAAGAGGAATCCCTCTGCTCCGGACGTCTTGTTCACCTCAAACTCTATGATGCTTCCCTTGCCAGCCTTGCCGTTTTTCCATATCAGCGACGTGCGGTTTTCGGTTCCTGTCTGTGCGTACTCGCCGTCCTTCTGTTGCCAGCTGCCCAGTCCGGTTGCCCATTGCGACGGGTCGGTCATGTCGGCCTTCACTGTGTTGCCCTGCGGATCGGTTATGGTGAGGTTGCGGAAGCGCGTCTGCGTGCTCCATGTACCGAAGCCCACGTATCCCTCCTGTTCGATGAACGGCTCCACTTCCTCGGCCGTTGCCGTGAAGTCGGTGTTGAGATTGTACGACGGACGGTTCTCCGCAAACATCTTCTGCACGTAGTATGACGAGCGTCCCACCACGGCGTCGTTCGACATCCATATCAGGTTGGTGGGCCATGCGCGGTCGTTCCTGTTCTCGAACAGCGGCGCGTACGATGCCATTGTCACGAGGTCGGAGTTGCGTTCCATGCCTGTGATGAACGCTGCCTCGCTCAGTGCGGCCAGCATGTTGCCGCCGCCCACGCCCTGGTTGCAGGCATACTCGCCCACGTAAACCTTGTACTTGCCGCGCTCGTGATTGTCGAATATACCGGCGTTCTTGAAGAAGAATTCAGGCGCTACATACCAGTGAGGGTCCACCATGTCGGTCTTGCGTGCTCCGCCTATGCCTCCCAGTCCGTGGTTGGAGATGAGCGTGAGCTGCGGATAGCGCGCCTTGATGGCGTCGTAGAACATGTTGAAGCGGCGGTCGTAGAGCGGACCGGAGTTCTCGTTGCCTATCTCGACGTAGGCGAGCGGGTAAGGTTTCGGATGACCGTCGGCTGCCCGGTGTGCTCCCCATTGGCTGTCGGTCGGGCCGATGGCATACTCTATGGCGTCGAGTGCGTCCTGAAGATATTCTTCTGCTTCCTTGTCTGAGCACGCCTCACCTGTACGTGCCTGGCATCCTATGCCCACATTGCACACGTACATGCCCTTGGCGCCGGTGTCTTCGCAGAAGTCGAGGAACTCCTTATAGCCGAAACCGTAAGTGTTGTGATATCCCCACGTGTCATATTGTCCCTGTCGCGACGCCGGATCGCCCAGTGTTTTCTTCCACTCCACGCGGTTGTTGAGCGTTATGCCTTCCACTATGCATCCGCCCGGCCATCTGATGAATGCCGGCTGAAGACCCTCTATCATGGCTGCTACATCCTTGCGCATGCCGTTGGGACGGCCCTTGTAGGTGTCTTTTGGGAAGAGCGACACGTAGTCGAAGAAGTAAGTTCCTTCGGCTGGCAGGCTGATGGCGAGCTGCGCCGTGGAGATGGTGGTCGTGGCTTTCAGCGTGGCCTTGTATTCGTGCCACTTGCCGTCGGCCTTCAGTTTGAACGACTTGCCGCCCAGCGTGCGGCTTCCGCCGTCGGTGAGGTTCACTTTCATGTTTCCTCCTCCGGCCGTGCAGCGTACGAACATACGCAACTTGTAGCTCTCGCCCTGCTTCAGTGCTATGCCCCAGTAGCCTTTGTTTATCAGTGATACGCCGTTGCCCATGCGGCTGATGTGTATCTTCATCGATGTGGGTGCGGTGGCGAAGTTGGGCTGTTCGGTCACGAGTGTTGCCTCGGCTTCGGCTTCGCCAATCTTTCTCAGTTCCCATCCGGGATAAGGGTCGGTGCCCCATCTGTATCGGCCCGGTGTGGATTTGCCCGTCAGGTGGTTCTTAACGTCGGGCGGCACCAGCTCGCCGTTCACCACCTTGTAGCCTTCCGGCATCACCCTTTCCTCAAAACTGCGGTTCATGAGCATCTCTGCGTACAGTCCGCCGTCGCCTGCATGGTTTATTTCCTCGAAGAATATGCCGTACATCGACGCCGGTACCTCTGCGCCACGTGACGCCATGTCCACGTTGAGTGTCATGTCGGCGTTCTGCGCCCGGCTGTGTCCTGTCATGAGCAAAGCCGACAGGCAGAGCGTAAAAATTCGTTTCATATAGTATTGCGGTTTTAGTTATCTGTTGATATAAACGCACTGCGTCCAGCACGTATTGTATGCAAAAGTATCTAAAAGAATCGAACTATGAGGAATGTTTTACGCAATTAAGCTTATTTAATTGTCCTCTATGCCTTGACTAAGGCCTGTCGGTCATGCGGCATACCGTGCGTTTTGCAGTCTCTCCGGCACCGCTGGCAATTAAAAAAAGTGGGTAGGGGCAAATCCGAGGGGCAAAATTGTGTGTCGTATAAAATAAATGTTTAACTTTGCTTCTGGTGTTCACTGCGGCGGTTGGCCGCAGTCTGATACAATGAAGACACACTGATTTATTACCGGTAAACAATCTTTCAGACGCCGCAAAAGGCGCTGATGTATTAGAAAACAGTTATTTCTTATGTATAAAAGCAATTATGACAAGTCGCCGGCAACGAAGCTCGACGGTGAGTTGTGGAAAGGATGGGACAACATTTGCCGCGAATTGAGGGACTGTATGCCCGCCGGACGGTGCACGATGGTGATTGAATGTTATCAGGGAGTATATCATGACGAGCTGCGCAAAGGCTTCGAAGCGCTCCATGCCGACTGCTGGATTGATACGGCAGAGCTGTTCAAACCGGTGGCCGAAATAGAGCGTATGACATATCCGTATGTCACGGACGACCGGCTGTTCGGCTATCGTTCCAACTTCTCTTATGCCGATTTTCTCGACCCTGAAAAGACCGAAGAGGCGCGCCGCAAGGTGAAGGCTGCCGATGGATTCACGGTGGTTTACGGTCACGGAGCGGCTCTGGTGGCACCTGATGCTGACCGCACGGTGTATGTGGATATGGCCCGATGGGAGATACAGCTGCGTTCGCGTCGCCACGAGATAAACGGTCTGGGTGTTGAGAACAGTGCCGAGGGCGCGTCTTATCAGTACAAACGCGGATATTTCGTGGATTGGATAGTATGCGACAGATTGAAAAAACAGCTACTCGGCAAGGCCGACTACTGGATGGATACGCACACGGTGGGCGAGCCGAAGATGATAAGGGGCAGTCTGCTGCGCGAGGGACTGGACAAGACTGCGCACCGTCCGTTCCGCGTGGTACCGTTCTTCGACCCTGCGCCGTGGGGCGGACAGTGGATGAAGCGTGTGTGCGGGCTCGACCCGGAACGCCAGAACTACGGTTGGTGCTTCGACTGCGTGCCTGAGGAAAACAGCCTCTACTTCGACGTGAACGGCGTACTTTTCGAGATGCCTGCCAACAATCTGGTGTTCCACAACACCCGCGACCTGTTGGGCGGACCCGTTGAGTCGCGCTTCGGTCAGGACTTCCCGATACGCTTCGACTTCCTCGACACCATGGGCGGAGGCAACCTCAGCCTTCAGGTTCATCCCACAACGCAATACATACGCGACATGTTCGGCATATATTACACGCAGGACGAGAGCTACTATTTGCTCGATGCGAAGGAGGGCGCGACGGTGTTCCTCGGTCTGAAGACGGGTGTCGATCCCGACGAGATGATAGCCGCGCTCAACGAATCGCAGGAGACGGGCCGGCCGTTCGACGCCGAGAAGTATGTCAATCGCTGGCCGGCGAAGAAGCACGACCACTTCCTCATACCCAACGGAACCATCCATTGTTCGGGTGCTGAGGCCATGGTGTTGGAGATAAGTGCCACGCCAAGCATCTTCACATTCAAACTGTGGGACTGGGGACGTCTCGGTCTTGACGGACTGCCACGGCCCATCAACATCGGACATGGGTCGCACGTGATACAGTGGGAGCGGCAGACCGACTTCGTGCGCCGCAATCTTGTAAACCACATAGAGCCGTTAGGGCATGGCGACGGATGGCGCGAGGAGCGCACCGGACTGCATGAGAACGAGTTCATAGAGACCCGCCGCCACTGGTTTACGGGCCCTGTCACCCACAATACTGACGGAGGCGTGCAGGTGCTCAACCTCGTTGAGGGCAGAGAGGCGGTGGTGGAGAGCCCGTCGGATGCGTTCGAACCGTTCGTGGTCCACTACGCCGAGACGTTCATCATACCCGCGTCGGTGGGCGAATATGTAATCCGTCCTTACGGCGAGGCGGAAGGAACGGAGTGCGGAACGATAAAAGCCTACGTGCGCTTCAGACAATAGACTTAAACCATAAACCGATAACAGAAACCGTAACATTATGAAAACACAATATCCCATAGTCATGACGCTGGACGCGGGAGGCACCAATCTGGTGTTCTCCGCCAGCCGGGGACCGGAGGAAATAGTCGCTCCCGTGACGCTGCCTTCGGTCACCGACAATCTGGACGAGTGTCTGGAAGTCATCAGAAAGGGCTTTGAGACGGTGCGCGCACTGCTGCCCGAACCGCCCAAAGCCATAAGTTTTGCCTTTCCCGGACCGGCCGATTACGAGGCAGGCATCATAGGCGACCTTCCCAATTTCCCCGCATTCCGCGGTGGTGTGGCGCTCGGTCCGTTTCTTGAGGACTATTTCGGCATTCCCGTATTCATCAACAACGACGGCTGTCTCTTCGCCTATGGCGAGGCGTTGGCAGGCATGCTGCCAGAGGTGAATGCCCGGTTGCAGGCCGCCGGCAACTCGCGCCGCTACAGGAATCTTGTCGGTGTGACGCTTGGCACAGGCTTCGGAGGCGGCGTAGTGATAGACAGCGAGCTGCTGCGTGGCGACAATCAGGTGGGCGGCAACCTGTGGTGCATGCCCAACAACAGGCATGAGGGCATGATAGCCGAGGAAAGTGTGAGCATACGCGCCATACAACGGATATACGCTTCGCTCTCCGGCGACCGCTCAACGCTCACTCCCAAGGACATATTCGACATAGCCGAAGGCACCTGCGAGGGCGATGCCGAGGCAGCGAAAGCCGCGTTTGCCGAGTTGGGCGAGGTGGCAGGATACACCATCGCGGCGGCAGTGACGCTGATAGACGGCCTTGTCGTCATAGGCGGAGGACTGGCGGGAGCATCCAAGTATATACTTCCCGCGCTGATGAAGGAGCTCCGCGCCGAGACGGGAACATTCGCCGGAGCGCGCTTCAACCGCCTCATTGCTACGCCGTATAATCTGGAAGACCCGACTGAGGCGGCCACTTTTCTTGAGAACAGCAGCAAGATGGTGACAGTGCCGGGCACCGGACGCACCGTGGAATACCACACCGACAGCCGCATAGGCGTCGCCGTCTCGCGTTTGGGAGCAAGCCGTGCCATAGCGCTCGGCGCGTATTGGTTTGCCGTGAGTGAGTTGAAGAAGAAAGGATTATTATAAAAACGAAGGATAAGATTATGAAAAAGATATTATCGGGACTGTTGTTCCTTGGCGCCGTATTTATGAATTGCTCCACCGCCGGCGCACGTTCTCATGAGGACTGGACCAGATATGTGGAGCCGAGAATAGGAACGGCGCACTGCCGTTGGTTTCATTTCGCACCCGGTGCAATGCCTTTCGGACTGGCCAAGCCGGGCCCTTCCACCAACGGAAGTCTCGGCAACCCGTCGGGATGGGAGGCCACAGGATATGACTATCGTGAGAATACGATAGAGGGATTTCCGTGTCTTCACGAGTTCCAGGTGGGCGGAATTGTGCTCATGCCTACCAAAGGCAGGCTCGTCACTGTGCCCGGTCTGCCAACCGACAAGGAGAAAAAAGGCTACCGCTCGCGCTTCGACCGCAATAACGAGGTGGCCACGGCGGGCTACTACTCGGTGCAGCTCGACGACTATGATATAAAGGCCGAGGTTACGGCTACGCCGCGCGTGGCGTTCCAGCGGTTCACTTTCCCGGCAGGAAAGGACAACCACATACTGTTCAACATCGGAAACCGGCAGGGCGAAAGCGGCGCGGTGAAGGATGCGTATGTGCGCTACACTGCCGACGGACGTGTGGAAGGATGGGTCATAACAGAGCCTGAGTATGTGAAGAAATATCAGCCCGGAGCCACCGTCCCGCTCTATTTCTCGGCCGTTATGGACATGAAACCGGCCGCATACGGCAGCTACAATGGTGAGAACCAACAGCCGGGAGCAGGCGAAAGCAAGGGCGTCGGCGCAGGAATGTATTTCACCTTCGCCATGGACAAGACCGAACCGGTGACCGTGAAGATAGGTCTTTCTTACACATCAGTGGAGAATGCCCGCGCCAATCTGACGGCAGAGGCGGAGAAAATGACGTTCGACAAGGTGCGCGAACAGTCGCACAAGGCATGGAACGAATATCTGGGACGCATCGAGGTGGAGACTCAGAAGAAGGAAGACAAAGTGAAATTCTACACCGGACTGTATCATGCGCTGCTCGGCCGTGGACTGGCGAGCGATGCCAACGGTGCCTATCCGCGCAACGACGGCACTGTCGGGCAACTCCCTATGAAGGATGGCAAGCCGCTGTATAACGTATACAACACCGACGCGGCGTGGGGAGCACAGTGGAATCTGTCGCAGTTGTGGATCCTGGCTTATCCGGAATACATGACGCAATATGTCAGCACGCATCTCCAGGCCTATAAGGATGCGGGCTGGCTGGCCGATGGTCTGGCAAACAACCGCTACGTCTCGGGCGTTGGCACAAACCTTCTGAGCACCATAATAGCCGCAGCCTATCAGTGCGGCATACGCGACTTCGACACCAAACTGGCGTATGAGGCGTGTCTGAAAAACGAACTCGACGGCGAGAACCGACCGCTGGGAGCAGGCAAGGCCACCACGGCCGACTTCCTGAAATACGGATATGTGCCCCACCGCGACCGCGGAGAGGAGAACGCCGACACCTATTCGTTCTCGGCATCGCACACACTGGAGGCCTCTTACAGCGCATGGGTGATGGCACAGTGGGCCAATAGCATAGGCGACAAAAAGAATTATGACCGGCTGATGTATCTCTCCAAAGGATGGGAAAGACTGTACGACACGTCGTGCGACTTCATCCGTCCGAAGAAGGCCGACGGCAAATTCATCGACAACTTCAACCCGATGGAGGTGTGGCGCGGTTTCCAGGAGGGCAACGCATGGCAATACACGTTCTATGTTCCCCACGATGTGAAAGGTCTGGTGGCAAAGGTCGGCGCAGACGTATTCAACGCACGGCTCGACAGCATCTTCACTCTCTCGCAGAAAAAGATATTCAGTGGCGGAACTGAAGTGGGCGCGTTTGCCGGTCTTCAGACCTTGTACAATCAGGGCAACCAGCCGTGTCTGCACATATCGTGGCTGTTCAACGAGGCCGGCCGCCCCGAACTCACACAGAAATGGGTGCGCGCCATACTCAACGAATTCTACGGAACAGACGGCATTCACGGCTATGGCTACGGTCAGGACGAAGACCAGGGCCAGCTCGGAGCGTGGTATGTCATTTCGTCAATGGGTCTGTTCGACGTGAAGGGACTCACCGACACCAACCCGTCGTTCAGTCTGGGAGCACCTCTGTTTGACAAGATAACCATACATCTCAACAGAAAATATTATCCCGGCCGCACATTCACGATAACCACCGAAGGCAACACGGGCAGCGATGCCTACGTGAACAGCTATGTGCTCAACGGCAAACGTATGGACGGAGTGCACCTGCCGTTCAGCGATGTGGTGAAGGGTGGCAAGCTGGAAGTGATAATGGACAAGACAGTTAAAAACTAAGACGCTATGGGAAAGAACAGTGAATATTCATGGCTGAGGCTTCTCCCGATTCTTTTCGGGTTCTTTGTCATGGGCTTTGTCGATGTGGTAGGCATTGCCACAAACTATGTGAAGAAGGACTTTGAGTTGTCCGACACGCTCGCAAATCTCATTCCCATGATGGTGTTCCTGTGGTTTGCGGTGTGCTCCATTCCCACCGGCATAATGATGAGCCGCATAGGCCGCCGCAACACGGTGCTGCTGTCGATGGCCATGACGGCCGTGGCTATGATAATGCCGCTGCTGTCCTACAGCTTCACCTGTGCGCTCATGGCCTTCGCTCTGCTGGGAATAGGCAACACGATACTGCAAGTGTCGCTCAATCCTATGGTGGCTCAGGTGGTCGCCGGCGATAGAGTGGCAAGCGTACTGACGCTCGGTCAGTTCGTGAAAGCCATCTCCTCGTTCCTCGGTCCGGTGATAGCCGGTGTGGCGGCATCGTTCTTCGGTAACTGGAAAGTCATCTTCGCGGCCTATGCCGTCGTCACGGTGCTGGCCGGTCTGTGGCTTCTGTTGTCCATCGAACGCGACACTCCGGAGAAGGAACAGACCGCAAGTTTCCGCTCGGCGGTGTCGTTGTTCACCGACAAAATCATACTTCTGCTTTTCATCGGCATACTCGCCATTGTGGGCATAGACGTGGGTTTAAACACGAGCATCCCCAAACTGCTCATGGAGAAAGCCGGTCTGCCGCTGAGTGAGGCAGGACTGGGCACAAGCCTTTACTTCGTAGCGAAGACCGTCGGCACCTTCGCCGGCACGTTCATACTTGCCAGGATTGCCGGCAAACGCTTCATGCGCGTCAGCATGGTGGTGGCCATCGTGGCGTTCGTGGCAATGCTTTTAGTGCACGAGTTGTGGCTGCTGTCGGTGCTCATCGTCGTTGTGAGCTTCGCATGTGCAAACGTTTTCTCCATCATATTCTCCTATGCGCTCCGGCACAGGCCCGCCAAGGCCAACGAGATATCGGCGCTTATGATAATGGGAGTGTCGGGTGGAGCGGTCGTCATGCCCTTCATGGGTGTGCTGTCCGACTCGTTCGGGCAGGTGGCAGGCCTCATTCCGCTGCTCGTCTGCATGGTCTATCTGTTGTGGACCACGGGAAAACTTGGTAAGTGACGGTCTTTTGCGGAGCACGCTGCGTGTATGTTTACAGCATCGACTCACTGACATGCAGACGTCAAGTGCTGAAATATAAAAAAACGAAAAACGGAGCCGGAGATGTTAAATAATCGCGGCGGAAACCGCGGAAAAATCGCTCCGTAGCGTACCGGGAGCCGTTTGGCGCGAAAAAACGCGGATTTTCTGATTTTGCGTAATGCTCTGACATTCAGTCGCTTATACCATAACGCTTTTTGACTGATATTTTTCTATATTACAAGATGGCCTGTTTCAGCTTATGAAACGGGCCATTTTGTGTGCTGATAAAGTCTATATCACACCTTGAAACAGTCCATATCATGCCCTGAAACAGTCTTTATCGCACCCTGAAACAGTCTCTTTCGCAAAGCGGTCTGCCCGCAACCGCTTCGCCATTCGGTCCGGACGGGCTGTTAGAGGCGTGTTTGCCGGTCCGCGATTTTCTGTAAGGAGAAAAATGAAACGTTAAATGAAACTTGCTGAATGTGAACGGATGTTAAAATAAATTTGCAAAAATCTGCGCAGCGCGGGTGGTGTTGGGAATGGCGCGAAAGGCTGTTTCCGGCTTTCGGTATATACATGATGAATAGCCGTATGTGTTATCTTTCATGGCAGAATAGTATCGGGCGGAATGTGCACGGGGATTTATGTATTAATGAACATCAAAGTAAGAGATAGCGGTTGCCGTGTGTGCGGTATTAAAAAGATACGTTCACGCAATGTGAAAGCCGGAAACGAAAAATGCATGCGCCGCTGCTTGTGATAGCATAACGGCGCATGCAGTCTTATGTTATGGTGTGCGGACTGTTCCGCTCAGTTTTTGTTTTCCACCTTTACCAGCTTGAACAACTTGTCGCTCGGACGCACCTTGTCCGGCACACGGAACGACACGCGTGTGCCTTTCTGCGCTGTCTGCACGGCGTGAGTGTCGTCGTGAATCTCCTCAACAGTGACATACATCACTCCTGTCGTAGGACCTGTGATGAGCATCTGGTCGCCTATGGAGAACTCGCAGGCCTCGCAGGAGAACTCAGCCACACCGAGCTTGGAGAAATATTTCACGCCGCGGCCCACGTAAACCTTGCGCTCGGTGGCGTTCGAGCCGTAGTTCTTGTTCCATTCGCCCAGACGCTGGCCCTGATAATAGCCGTCCCAGAATCCGCGGTTGAACACGGTGGCGAGGCGTTCGTCCCATGCGTCCTTCTTCTCTTCGGTGAACGTGCCTTCGAGAACGGCCGCGATGGCTTCCTTGTAGCACTTCACCACGTTATATACATACTCCGGTCCGCGTGCGCGTCCCTCAATCTTGAACACCCTCACGCCGGACTTCATCATGCGGTCGATGAAACGTATGGTCTTCAGGTCCTTCGGACTCATGATGTACTTGTTGTCTATCTCGAGCTGGCAACCCGTCTCGTTGTCGGTCACGGTGTACGAGCGGCGGCATATCTGCATACATTCGCCGCGGTTGGCGGAGCGTCCCGTGTTGTCGAGACTCATGTAGCACTTGCCGCTAACGGCCATGCACAGCGCGCCGTGGCAGAACATCTCTATGCGCACCTGTTCGCCTTTCGGTCCGCGGATGTCCTGTTCCTCTATCTGACGGTATATCTCCGCCACCTGGTCCATGTTGAGTTCGCGCGCCAGAACAACCACGTCGGCAAACTGGGCGTAGAACTTCAGTGCCTCTACATTGCTTATGTTGAGCTGTGTGGAGAGGTGCACCTCCACGCCTTTTTTGTTGCAGTAGGTCATCACGGCTACGTCGCTGGCTATCACTGCGGTGATGTTCGCCTCGTGTGCGGCGTCGATTATCCGGTGCATTGTGTCGATGTCCTCGCCGTAGATTATAGTGTTAACCGTGAGATAACTCTTTATGCCGTGCTCGGTGCAGGTAGCAGCTATCTCGTGCAGGTCGTCGATGGTGAAGTGGTTTGCCGAGTGTGATCTCATGTTGAGCTGTTCCACGCCGAAATAAACCGAGTCGGCTCCGGCCTGTATGGCAGCCGCCAGACTTTCGCGTGAGCCCACGGGAGCCATTATTTCAAAGTTGGAAATGTTAGTGTCCATAACTTATTCAGAAATCTTGTTGTCAATACCTATTTGTCAAAGCCTTTCGGCCATTATAAAAAATGCCCGCCGCTAAAAGGACGACGAGCCAGCCTCAATGTTTTCACAACGGAATAATCCTTATTGTGATTTGCTTAAAAATATTGGTGCAAAGATACTAATAAAATGCTAACACTCAAATAGTTTTTGATATTTTTATCATATTTGGGCAAGAGCCTGATTAACCTTAATCGGCCATAAGTCTGTATATGGTTTCTTTCTATACGCAGATGGATGTTTTTATAAATCTTTTTCCGTATTTTCGTATGTTTTTTCTGAATATAGTACGTTCGTGCTTGCGAGATATTAAACGGCAAAATGCTCAATGTAAAATGGCAAATAGCCTATTTTCTGACAACGAACTGTTATATAATGACACGTACATGAGAGAACGGAATATTTCATTGTATGAATAATTCCTGATATTGTTTTGCAAATATTGAGTTGAACCAATTACATTAGAAAATAGAACGTCATATTAATTCATAATTGAAAATTATTCCGCCAGAAGATGTGATTTGTTCAGATTTTATTTGTACTTTAGTCATGTCTGATGTAGATTTGTTTGATTTTATTACCAACATTAAGATAAGAGAATCTTCTGATAAGACAAAATACTGGGTACTATATTAGTACAGAGCATTTTAATTTCTGTAAATTTAAAAGTGTTCCAGAATTATGGATTAATAAAATTATAAAATATGATAACCAAAGAACAAGCAAAAGAAATCATTGACATATTGGCACAGCAAAGGCAATCAACAGGTTGTTTCGATTCTCATGATTTTATAGATTTATATCGTGCCAATTTTGAACATGAATACATATGTATGCTAATTGCAAACGATACAAATCGTAATAATACAGCGTTTCAACGTACGAATAGTCAAATTGCAAGATTTCTGAGTGAAAATTCAGATGAATTGAACATCGAGAAAATAGATATTTCTGACAGTATGAATGATCATGGTAATAAAACATCTAATGCTAAGTGGAAATTTTTGTCAAGGGTAATACCTGTAATATTATTCTTCATTTTTGTATTTTCTCCAATCTTCTCACAAAATTGTAAGGCCAAAGATGAATTTGATATACCGCTTTACAAAAATAAGACTATGTATATTCCTGACACAGCATACATCAGAAAAGACGTCGTGTTACTCCAAAATTTTGTAAATCAAGGATGTGGTAAGAAAAATCCTCTATACAATCATATAAAAAATTTGTATAAACAAACAGATGATTTATGGATAATAAAAGAAGATATTCGTCGTTACGCAAATTCTTTTATAAACAAACTGAATGAAATTATATATTCTACAGAAAATAACACAAAAACATTTTCCATAGAAGATATAAAGGATTACGAAAGTAAATTTAATCATTATTTTAATAGAGACAGCGTTGCATACCCTTTTTGTTCTATTAGTTTGTCTGGTTCAGATATGTATTTACAATCAAGCAATATAGGTTATAAATATCCTATGGCTGAAATAATTGTGAAAGAACCGGTTACTTGGTATGAAATTTATGAAATGGATATAAAAAATCTGACTAAAGGATACGAATGGATTAACAATGATGAAAAGAATAGTAAATGGGTGGAAAAAACATATCCTATTGAAACAAGTTACAAAGTATTTGATAATTATCCGGAATATGCCATTCAACATTACGATTTTAAATTTGGAAACACAAAAGGACCTATAACGATTATATACAATTTACAAGGAGATTTAGTAAGAATCCATATGTTTGATGACATAATGAATGAAGAAATTAAGTTAGCTAAAGACTCTGCGTATTGGGAGGATTATAAAAGTAATAAGTATAATGTTGATTCTGAAAACTCTTTAACTAAACGATACATTGAGATGATTCTGAGTGGCGAAATGGAAAAAATGGAAGCAAAATATGTGGGAAAAATATTTGGACAGGCTTTTATTGGAGCACAAAAGGAATCTGAAAAAACAGCAAGAGAATTTATAAAAGCCATAGATAGAGAAAAACTGCAAAGAGCAAAGAAATATATTCAGCAACTTGATATTGATCACGAAACTGATTTTTATAGAGGCCGATGTGTTCGTATTGATGACAAATCATTCTATTTTTCATTAGTGAACAAAGAAGGGAAAGCCACTTGCATCTTTAAAATAGATTATATTCAGAATGGACCTTTTGCGGTTAAGAAGAACATTACCTTTATAGAAAAGGTAAATTAAAGTACTTAAAGTGATAAAATAAGTGTAACATTCAAAGTCGTGAAATACAATCTCTTTTCAGAAAATGAATAATTTCTCTGTATCTGAATATATTGTTGGTTGTTATGTGAATATGCAATATTAATACAAAGTTCTGTATAATGAAAAGTGCCCACCGTTAAGGTCGATGGGCATACCTGATGTTTTCACAACGGAATAATCCTTATTGTGATTTGCTTAAAATTCTTGGTGCAAATATACGAAAAAAACAAATACCGTATGCTTTTTCGATTATTTTATTGTCGCCACAGTGCGCAGTTGTGGCGTTTTGTGCATTTTGGTGCGGTGTGCGGCGGCTTCCGTGGCAGTGACGGGGTGCGTGTAATGCTGATGCGGAGGCGATTCAGGGTGTCGGAACAACCGGCCGTATGGTGCCGTCGGCGTTGAATTCCAGACGGTCGATGCACACTTCGCGGTGCGTTCCCGGCGAGTCGTTCAGATAGTTGCGGTTGATGCGGTGATAGACGATGAGCCATTCGTCGCTTTCCGGCAGGCATATCACCGAGTTGTGTGCCGTTCCGTATATGCCCTGCTCAGGCTTCTGGCTGAGCACCACCGGCTGTGCGGGCACCTCTATCGGGCCGAGCGGCGAGCGCGATGTGCCGTAAGTCACATGATAGTTGGGCGAGCCGGTGTCATCGACCGACCACATGAAGTAATATATTCCGTTGCGGTAGAACACATACGGCGCCTCGCGGTAGGCGTAATCCTGAAGCGTTCCGCCCTGCGGAGTCATCACTGTGAGAGTCTTTTTCTTTATCGACATCATGTCCTTGTCGAGCTCCGCGCCGGCCATATAGCCGTTGCCCCAGTAAAGATACGATTTTCCCGACACCGGATCGGTAAAAACATCGACGTCTATCTGCTGACCGTAGCCCACCGGCGAATCGGTTATCATCGGCTTGCCCGAGTCCTTGAATGGTCCTGTGGGTGTGTTGCCTGTGGCTACGCCTATCTGTTTGCCCTTGCCGTCCTTGGAGTTTCCGCTGTAATAGAAGAAATATTTGTACCGGCCTTTTATTTTTTTCTCGATGATGCACGGTGCCCATGCGTTGCCGTCGGCCCACACTGCGTCGCCCGCCTTCAGGTCGAGCACGGTGCCCGCTTCGGTCCAGTTGCGGGTGTCGGACGACTCGAACACCGTGAAATGAGCACCGCCCCATCCCGGCACACCGTCGGTAGTGGAGTAGATGTAGTAGCGGCCGGTCTGCTCGGAATAGAGAATCTCAGGATCGGCATGAAATCCGGTGAGCACCGGGTTGTGCGGAATGGTGACGCCTTCGGGCAGTCCCCACTTGTCGGTGAGGCGCTTCATCTCGTCGCGTGTGACGGCCATCACCGTGCCGTGGCGCGGATGGAAGTCCATCGTTACGTCGCTGTCTATCACGCGGAAGTGCTCCAGGTCGGTGGTTTCAGTGAACTGGTAGCGGCCGTTCATGTACATGTCGTACATCAGTATGTACTTGTCGGTGCCCGACAGCTTGAATGTTCCCGCGCCCTCCACGGCCTGATCGGTCTGCTGTTTGTAGTCGGGGCTTTCGGTCCATCGGCCGGATGTCAGTTCGTCGGTGACGGCAACCTTTATTCCGTTGCCGTGTCCTTCGGTCTTGTAGAACAGATGATATTTTCCGTCCTTATACACAATGTCGCCGTCGATGCACGACTTGCGGTCGGCGGGGATGAACAACGGACGCGGCTCGCCCGTAAGTCCGGTGAACGAGTCGTTGGCGTAGGCGTAATAGATGATGTCCGGTCCGTCGCCGTGTTTCATCGACCAGTATATTATGTATTTGTTAGCCTTGTGATCATAGATGGTCTGCGGTGCCCAAACACGCTTCAGATCGTCCTGTCCTTTGTAGGTCTGTTGTATGTTGATAATGGAGTGCGACCAGTTGATGAGGTCTTCCGACTTGAGCAGAACCATGGCGCGGTTGGAGTCCCAACCGTTGGCCGAGACCATGTCGGTGGCCACCATGTAGAACGTATGGCCGTCCTCGCCGCGCAGGATGTGCGGGTCGCGCACTCCGCCTGTGGAGCTGATGACCTTCGAGTCGATCACCGGGCGGCCGCCGTTGAGCTTGTGCCACGACAGTCCGTCGTTGCTAAGGGCGAAGCAGATGGCCTCCTGGCTTATGTCGTTGCCCGTGAAATAAACAAAAAGATAGCCGGCCATGTCCTTCTCCTCAACGGCTGCCGCGCGTGTGGTGGCCGTTGTCAGAGAGATGATGGCCGCAATTATGACGAATAGTCTTTTCCTCATTATATGCTGTTTTTGGTTGTTTTAGTTTCATGTATGGCCGCATGTGTACGGCCATATTCCGTTGTCAATATACGAATATGCGGTAGTCCTTGGTCAGTCCGGCGGCGTCCTGTCCTGTGGCGGGCAGATACTCCAGCGCGCCGATGGTCTGTTCGGCACCCATGTCGATGACGAGCAGATGAGGCATGGATGCGCCGTAGGTGGTGCTCCACCATGTGGATTCCTGAAGGTCGAACGCCTTGTCGCCCGTGTGGTTGCCGTTGTCGGCGTCCTCGCTGTCGGCATATTTCGTGCTCCATGAGCTGCGGTCGATGCGTCGTCCGTCGGTATCCTGCACGTAGATTTCGGCTATTGCCGCCATCTCGCTGCCGTCGTGGGTTGACGAACACTCAATGGCCAGATAGCGTCCGCGTGCCGGAGCATTGAACTTCACGGGCTGCCATGCGCGTCCCTGTGCGAACTGGCCTGTCGCTGCGGGCGTTGCCGAGTTGAGATCGGGGCGGTCGCCCGGATTGTTGTGGCGGTTGCTCTTCTCCGTCTGCAGCTTGTCGAGCTCGGGACGGTCCTGTCCCCAGGTTTCAGCCATGACTGGTCCTGCCACGTCGAGCACCACAATCTCGTTGCGTCCTTTCTTCAGCCAGCATCCCGGAACGTATAGAGTCTGCTGCGGACCGATGCTCCAGAAGCGGCCGATGGCGTGTCCGTTTATATATACGAGGCCTTTGCCCCAAGTCTCCATGTTGATGAATGTGTCGCCGGTCTTCTTCAGATTGAAGAAGCCGCGGTAGTATCCGGCACGCGAATCGAGCTTCAGGCCCATCGACGCGCCGTCATTGCAGCGCTTGAAGGCGCGCAGGGCGTGGTCGTAGGAGTCGGGCAGGGTGCGCATGGTCCAGTCGTTCAACTTCCATGTCACGTCGTCGCCATCGACGTTGGCCATTATGGTGACTTCGCCGGTGAGTCCCTTGAAGTCTTTTATGGCACGGCCGAAGTTGATACGTCCCATACCTTCGACAACGATGTCGAGCCGGCTGCCACGGCTCACTGGCGGCAGACTGACTGTCGTCTCGTTGCGCACGCGGTCGGTGCGGCCTATGTAGCGGCCGTCCACATAAACCATGGCGTAGTCGTGCGCGTCTTTCATGGCGAGCGTGGACGGTGTGTTTATCTCGGGCAGAGAGGTGGAGTAGATTACCGTTCCCCATCCCATGTCAAGCTCTTCGAAGGTCAGCGGACTGCGTGCTACGCACATACTGTCGGTGCCGAACACCAGGGGTGCGTATTCGTTGAGGCTGAAGCGCGGAATGCTTATCAGCTCTGCGGCCGGCTTGGGTACGGAGGGCAGACGCTTGTCGGAGTATTTCTCCATTGTGCGGCGCAGCTCGTAGTATTTTGGTGTGGCCTGTCCGTATTCGTTGATGGGTGCGTCGTAGTCGTAGGATGTCACGTCAGGAGCGAATCCCGGTGAGTTGGCGCCGGCCCAGTGGCCGAACGATGTGCCGCCGTGGGTCATGTAGAGTGAGAACGAAATGCCTTTGGACAACATCTCGTCTATGCCTGCCACCATTGCCGAGGCGGGGCGTGTCTCGTGGCGGGCGCCCCACTTGTCGAACCATCCGCTCCAGAACTCCGAGCACATCAGCGGCGACTCAGGCCGCAGTTCGCGCAGACGGCTGAACTGACTGTCGATGTCGGAGCCCGTGCCGAAGTTCATTGTCCACACCAGATCGTCCAGTCCGTTGCGTGTGAAGTTGCTCGCCCAGTCGCACTGGAAGAGCGTAACCTTGTCGAATCCCGACTGGCGCACGATATCGCGTATGGCACTCACGTAAGCCTTATCCTCACCGTAGGAACCGTATTCGTTCTCCACTTGCACCATGATTATCGGTCCTCCGTTCTGAATGGTGAGCGGAGCGAGCTGTTCGCCAACCTTCGCCATGAACTTGGATACGCGGTCCATGAAGTAAGGATCCTGCTCGCGCAGATGTATATCCTTCTTCTTGAGCAGCCACCAGGGTAGTCCGCCCATCTCCCACTCGGCGCACACGTAAGGTCCGGGGCGCACTATGACGTACATGCCGTTCTTCTGTGCCAGGCGGCAGAAGGCTGCGATGTCGTTCTGTCCGGTGAAGTTGAATTCGCCTTTACGCTGTTCGTGTATGTTCCAGAACACGTAGAGGCAGATTGTGTTCATGCCGAGCGCGCGACACATCTTGATGCGGTGTTCCCAATAAGGGCGCGGAATGCGCGGATAGTGCAGTTCGGCAGCCTTCACCACGAAGGGTTTGCCGTTGAGCAGAAACGTCTTGTTGCCGGCGGTGAACGTACCGCCACCGTTGTCGGCGGCACATGTAGTGCGGCCCGCGAATGCCATTATGGCCACGAGCAGCAGGGTGCGTAGAAAGGATGATTTCATCATTTTGGTTTTTAGGTTTTTGTTTCTTCAGCCACGGTGTTGTAGGGTCGTGACTGCCGGAGGTGTCCCGGTGTCAGTAGAGAAGGGCTTTGACGCAAATCGTGGAAATACATACCGTTATGGACGCTTGCGGCAATGCCCTCATGCAAAATTAATATTTTATTTGCAAATATCAAAAATTACATACACATATACAAGTGTGTGTGAAGGCATTGCGTGGTTTTCCGATGTGTAATAACGTCTTTTCTATGGTGCAGAACGGGCTTTATGATCATACGATATGTGCTATATCATGCCATGATATGTACTTTTTCACACTGCGGAACGGCCCATTCCGTAGTGCGTGACATGTCATACGGATGATGTGAATGGTTTAAACCGATAATTGCCGGTAGTTTGCGTGATGTGTCTGAGAGTCGGGTATTTGCGCCCGAAAGTTCATCCGTACGTAAAAACGGCGATATAGGAGAGTTGCGATAAAGACTTCTGCATATTTATACACAGCGTGAAGGGTAGTGTGCATAAATATGCAGAAAATTCTGGTGTCGGTATGTGTTAATCGGGGATGTCACCTGTCATGTGCGAGACATGGCCGTACGCTTATGCCGCTGTCAGTCGGATTCTTCGCCTGTCGATATGGTAACAGGGCCGAGAAGTCCCGAGGGTTCTAACGGAATGTTCTTGAGAGGAGCGCCTCTGAAGTCGTGGCCCAGCACAATGTTGGTCTTTGTGTATTTCTGAGGAGTGGCTGACATCTCGTCGCCGGCAACGCGGTTATACCATGAATTGACAACCTCCACTTCCAATATGTTGTCGCTGTCGGTCAGATCATCGGTCACCTCGACGCGGAAAGGTTTGGTCCAGACTATGCCTTTGTCCTTGCCGTTGAGTCGTATGGAGGCAATGCCTACATCTTTTACGTCGCCGAGTTGCAGGAAGTAGCGCTTGTCCGTTTTCTTGTCGAAGGTTGTCTTGAAGCTCTTTTTGTAAACAGCGGTGCCTGAATAATACTTTATTCCCTTGTCCGGATGTGAGGTCCAGTCGGTGAGTTCGCTGAATATCACCTCTCCAGGACCGCCCCATTCTGTATCAAAACCGACCGTCCATGCACCTTCCAGTGTCTGAATGGTGTTATATTCCAGGCTGTTATGCTGTCTGTCTCCCTGTCTTTTCTTACTTATCTTCTTGTGGAATACGATTATGACGGAGCCGTAAGGGTCGAGCGTCAGCGGTATGGTTGTGATTCCGTCTGCCTGACGGAAGGCCCTGGCCTCGCTTATGCTGCCGTCCAAAGCGTTCCATATCTCAGGCTGCATGCCGCATACACGGAAGTCGGCCATGACGTTACGGCTGAGCTCTGTCTGGTTACTTACAAAATAGATGTGAGTGTCTCCGATTGTGTAATGTATGTAATCATAATCGTCTTTGTTGCTGCTTCCCTGGATAGAAAAGTCTCTCCAGACATCTTGCGACAGCAGATATTCCTTGGCGGTCATGCCCCATACTACTTTTCCTTTGCCATACACGTGTTGTCCGATGGAGTCTTTGGCCGTTCCCCATATCTGTCCGGAAAGTCTGGCAAACTCTTTTGCTCCGTCTTTTCCTCCAACCAGCGACACAGCTTTCACAGGCTTGTAGCCAAGAACTGTCGCACCTTTACTTATCAGATTCTCCAGTTTTCGTAGTACGGCCAACGACAGGACCCTGTGGTCGGGCAGCACAAGTATTTTGTATCTTCTCTTGTTTGGCGTGGCTATCTCGCCGTTTCTGACGTCCAGTCTCAGCAAAATGGTTTCGTCCGTAACGTCATAGTCGAAGCCGAACATCGCGCCTGCCGGATCAGAATGCTTGTAAGGAAACACGTTAGGAACATGGTCTCCATAATAATACAGTACGTCAGCCACGAAGTCGCCTTCCTGTACAAGCGATTGAACGCGGCTTATGTAGTTGAAGAAAGGAGAGGACTTGCTCCACCATGTTACTTGAGGATTGATGTGGGTTCCGGCGAAATATTCCTGTCCGGGTAGGCCCTGTTCTTTTGGAGAGCAGGTGAATGTGTGGAGATAGACCCTGTTGAGACCCGCGCATATTTCGTGATCGAACGAAGGCTTCTGGTCATGCCACAGTTCGTCATTCCAGTGCGGGCCGATTGTTGTGAAGGATTCGGCACCCACAATCCTTTTTCCATAGATGTGTGCGGCAGACGAAGCCTGCTTTATGAAGAAACGGTTTTCAGGTTTGGGACGATGTGGAGACGGTGCCCAAAACTCACTCATCATGATGTCACTGAAGCCGTAGTTCTTTATACCGTCCAACGGTCCTGCATGCGGTCCTGCCGATTCGGGCTGTATGCCCATGTTGTATTTGTGGGCATACTCGGCAAAACGTGCATAATGGTTTATGGCAACCAGATGGCCCATGGTCTTTCTGAAGTCAGCAAGGAATGAATTTGACACATCCATGTTTTCGATGATGTGTCCAGCGAATATGGGTAGAAATGCTGTCAGATCATATCCGCAGTAATCACGGAATTCATCTGCGAAGGAGTCGGTCCAGTTCATTCCTCCACATTCCCAGCTGTCTGTTTCCATGAACTTGAGTGTTGTCCCCAGATGTTCTTCACCTATTGCGTTGAAGATGGGTTCTACGACTGTGTTCCAGTAAAAGTCGAAAGCGTCCTTGCTCATGTAATCCAGTACGCTGCCCTGCCATTTGCCGCTGGATGTGGAAACAACCGAACGTGTACAAGTGTAGCCGATGCGCAGTATGTTCCACTTTCCTTCGGGAGCATCCCATCGCAGAACACCTTTTTCGTCCATTCTGTCGCTTATGTTCAGAACATTCTTTAGACTAACCATGAAGATGTCCTTAGCGTTTCCGGCAGGCTTGTCTTGAGGTTCGTCTTCAAGTAGGAAACGGCAATCGGGAGCCGAGCCGCCCAATTCATGATATCCCATCTTCAAATCCAGCTTGGAGATGCGCTTCAGCGTTTTGTTCTCTTCTTCTGCGGGAAAGGCAAGAACGGCAATGTCCTTATAGAAATTATTATGCTTTCGCGGGTTGTCCAGTTGTATGCTGATTGTCTTTCCACCAGTAACCTGCCGTTCGGTGTATGTCAGTTGTTTTGCGGAATATCGGGGCGTGACACATGGTCCTCCCAGGTTCCATCCGCTCTGAATGTTAAATCCCATAACCAGTCCAAGCCGTTTCGCTTCGTCCAAGGCATAAGAGAAAAGTTCTATCCATTCCTTTGAAGCGAAGGTCGGTCCGGAAGGTATGTCTTTGTTTCCGCGCTGGTTATGACCGCCTGCATCGAATATCATGGCGCCTTGGAAGTTTTTAATCTTCATGGCTTCCAGATCCTTTCTGATGGCTTCTTTGGTGACGTTTCCGTTCAGCCACCACCACCAGCAGTTCACTCCATATTTCTGAGCAGGTTGTTGGAAGTTTGCCTTGAGGTCATCGTAGGTATCATGAGAATTCATATTGTGCGACATGCCGCTTAGGTTATGACACACGCACAGCAGCACAGACAATAATATTCTAAAACAGTTTCTTTTGTAATTCATATGTTAATAGTAAGTAAGAAGATACAGGCGGTTAACCGCAGTTATTGAGATTATAATCTGTATAAGCAGTGCATCACTCATTCATGTATGCACTGTAACGACCAACCTGTGGCCGTGGAAGGCACAGCCTGGCGGTATGCACCGGGAAAGAGTAGGCAGTAGCCGGCTGTGCTTGTATGTTATTGCAATATTAACCAATTTTTTTGTTAATATGGTTTTTGAAATGAAAAAGTTGACTTTACAGTTTATGCCAGACATGAATATTATATTGCAGAACTCTTGTTTGGCGATATCATTATTGGTTATGTCGACGTCTATGTGCGGCAGTCAGGCATACTGCAGTATGGATGGCATGAAATGGTGATTCTTTCGGTGCCATTGTATGAGTTGTTTGGTTATAAGGTTGTGATGGATGAATACAAAACAAAAGCAGGAGGAAAGCAGTCTGTCTTTCCTCCTGCAATGAAATTGTATGATCTCACATCATGCCGGATGCAGTCATTTCTTTATTATCTTTGACGTCTTCTGGCTGTTCTGTGTATTCACTGTGAGCAGATACATGCCCGTATTCACAGAAGACAGGTCGAGGGTTTCGCATTTGCCTTCGGCTTTGCTGACGAGATGGCCGGCCATGTCGTTGAGTGTGAGACTGGTCACAGGCTCGTCGCTCTCTATGTGGAGCACTCCGTCGGTGGGGTTCGGATATACCCTTATGCCGTTTTCGGTCTCTACTGCGCTGATGTCGGTGGAGATGTTGGTGGTGAAGGAGTAGCTACCCGAACCGAGAGTGAATACAGCACGGTCGTCGGTTGTGCCTTCATACTTCACGCCTTCCGACTCTTCTGCCGGTCTGCCGCCTTCATACACCTTGCTGCCTTCTGCCACAGGCATGAGCAGACGGGCGGTGGTGTTGGCCGGAACAGTGACTTTGTAGCTGAGGCTACCGTCTGCTCCGAGCTGCCATGCGCTTTTTATGCTGCCGTAGTTGGAGGCTACTGTGGCATCGACGCTGGTGATGCGCTCCTGTCCCTGTGGCAGTGTGGTGCGTGTGTCGGGGTAGGGCTGCAGTATGATGTTTTTGAATCCGGCGTTCTGTTCGTCGGCCTCGATGCCTGCCATGTATCTGTACATCCACTCGGCCACGGCTCCGTAGGAGTAGTGGTTGAAGGAGTTCATGGATATGTCTTTATGGAATCCGGTCTCTTTGGTGTAGGAGTTCCAGCGCTCCCATATTGTTGTGGCACCCTGATCCACGCTGTAGAGCCATGACGGACAGTTGCGCTGGAGCAACAGGTTGTAGGCCTTGTCGATGAGTCCCACCTGCGAGAGGGTGGTGTTGATGATGCCTGTGCCTACGAATCCGGTGTTGAGTGTCTCGTTGTTGGAGCTTATGGCACGTGCGAGTGCCTTTATTGTGGCCTGTTCGGATGCCTCGTCGGGCAGCAGACCGAAGCGCAGCGCGAGCAGATAGCCCGTCTGTGTGTGCTGCTTTGGCAGTCGGTTGCTGATGTAGCGTGTGGCGAACTCGGCCTTTATGTTGTTGTAGAGCTGCTCATACTCGGCTGCCTTTATGGCGTACTCGTCGCCGGGTGCCTTGCTGAGAACCTGCGACATCTTGCTCATGAGCAGTGCGTCGTAAGCATAGTAGCACACACTGACGTAGCGCGAATCGGTCGGTACGAACGATACCCAGTCGCCGTAGTTGGTGCCGGCTCCCTGATATTTGTAGCCGTCGCCGGCCTGGGCAGCCATCCAGTCCATGTATTTCTCCATCGATTCGTAGTTCTCCTCGATGATGCTCTTGTCGCCGTGCATGAGATAAGTGGTCCATGGTACGATGATACCTGCGTCGCCCCATGCGCCGTTTCCGTAGCCCACCCATGCTATCGGTGCTACATCTGGATAGGCACCGTCGGGACGCTGGCTGTCGCGCATGTCGCCCATGAACTTGTGATAGAAGGCTGCGGTGTTGGCGTTGTATGCAGCCGTGCGGCAGAATATCTGTGTGTCGCCGGTCCAGCCGAGGCGTTCGTCTCGCTGCGGGCAGTCGGTCGGCACGCTCATGAAGTTGCCGCGCTGGCCCCAGATGACGTTGCTGTAGAGCTGGTTTACGGCGTCGTGGCTTGTGGTGAGTGACGAGCCTTCCTCGTTGTCGGCACCTACGACAAGTCCTTCGATGCCGTTTATCTCGATGTCGTCGCCGGCAGTTATCTCACAGTAGCGGAATCCGTAGTATGTGTTTGTCGGACTGTAGGTCTCGCCTTCCTCGTCGCCGCGAAGTGTGTAGTACATGGAAGCCTTGGCAGTACGCAGGTTGATGAGATACAGACTGCCGCCGGGGCCGTCGTCGCCACGGTTGGTGTCGCCCTTGTCGTTGAGCATTTCGCTGAAGCGCGCACGGAGAGTGCAGCCGGCCTTACCCTTGACGTTCACTCTCACCCAGCCCACCATGTTCTGGCCGAAGTCGTAGATTACGGTCTGGCCTTTCTTCAGTTTCACGGGTGAGTTGCCGCTTGTCTCGGACACAACATTCACCATGCCATAGGCGGTGCCTGTCTGCTTTATGCCTTCGTAGATGGTGATGTGTTCCGGCAGACGTGTCAGTGAGGTGCGTATGCGTGCCGCCGGACCTTCGAAGGCGCATATTTCGCCGGTGAAGTCGCGGCTCGACACGATGGCGTGCCATGCAGACTGGTCGTATCCGGCCTTTGTCCAGCCGTCCTCAAGAGTTGCGTTGTAGGTCTCGCCGTTGTATATGTCGCCCTTGCGCAGTGCACCGTTATCGTATGTTGCCCATGAGGCATCGGTCACAACAGTCTCCTTCGAGCCGTCAGTGTACTCGATGACGAGCTTGGCCATGAATGCCACGGGCTTGTCGCCATACTGTCCGTGGCATATGCCGCCGGCCCAGTAGCCCGATGTGACGGTAGCTCCGATGGCGTTGCCGCCTTCCTTAACGAGTGTCGTCACGTCGTGTGTGTTGTAGAATACCTTCTTTGCATAGTCGGTCCATCCCGGTTTCAGTTCGTCGTAGATGGTTGTTCCGTCGTCCTGAACGTGGCCTACGCGGGTGCCATTGATGAATACGTCGTATATGCCGAGGGCAGAACTGTAGAGCTTGGCCGACTTGACGGGTGCCTTGGCCGTGAACTCTTTTCTGAACATAGAGGCTGCACCCATGGAGCTTTCCATGAATCTCTGCTCGCCGTTGGCGGTGTATACATAAAGCTGGTTTGAACCGTCGTGTTCAGTTATTGTGCCGTCGAACATAGGAGCATTGCCCTCGAAGTCCTCTGACAGACGCACGGTCTCGTTGCCGTCAGCGCCGATGGTGGTCACCTTTACGTTGTCGGCATAGGCCGGACCCTCGTCGTCGGCATGTGTACGGAAGCCAGTGTAGCCGTCGACAATCTTTCCGGAAGCGGTGTATGTGTCGACGATCTGGCCGTCGATGTAAGTCTTCACGGTGTTGTCTATGACTTCGATACGCAGACGGTGGGGCTTGCCGAGGATTTCATCCTTTGTGAACGCGTCGATGCGCGTGTCGCTGTAGGATGGCGTTGTGCTGTTGCTGTAGACATGGCGTCGTATGGCCGGATAGTCGTAGTCCTTGCAGTTGAGTGCCCACATATAATAATTGTTCGATGCGGTATAGGCGAACACTACGCCCACATTGCCTTTCATCAGAGTGATGTCCGACTCGATGGCATATCCTTTGGCACTGTCGGCTGCTCTGGTGAGGCGTGCGCGGGCCGAACCTTTGGCGCCTTCCTTCTGCCAGCAGTATTGTGCCGACTCCGTGCCTTCAAAGTAGAGGCGTCCGCCTTTCACGCTTCCTGCCGTGAAGGTGGAGTTGCCTTCAGAGAAGTCTTCGGTGAATACGGACACGCCGTCCACGCTTATGTCGAAGTCGTCGTAGTAGGCGGCCTCATACAGGTTTTCGGTGTATTCGGAGCGTGCTGCACGGAATCCGATACGTCCGAAGGGGAAATCGCCGCGGCGCTCGTCTATCAGAATGTCGTTGATATATGTCTTTGCGAGCATGCCGTTGTCGGTTATGTCGATGCGCAGGGTGTATTCCTCATTGTTCTTCAGGTCGATGATTCCGGTGAGGTCTACGTCCTCGAGGCATGACGGACTGTTGTTCAGCCAGCGGTGAGGACGGAAGCGCGGATAGTCACCCTCGGTGTTGAACTGCCACATGTAGTAGTTGTTCTCGTCGGTCATACCGAAGCACAGGCCGGCTGCCACCTTGGCGATCTCGAATTTGCAGCTTATTGAGTAGTCGGATATCTCGTTCTCGTCGATATATCCTAGCGGATTCTTGGAATATCTTATCCATTTGGCTCCGTCCCATCCTGTGCCCATGAGTCCGGTTTCGAAGTAAGCCTTCTCTGTGGAAGTGGCCTCGTTGCCCTTGTTATCGGTCACTGTGACCTTCCAGTAGTAGCGTGTCGAAGGAGCGAAGGTGTGGTTGGGACTTACCATCACCGACTGGTCGGACTCCACAACGCCGGAGTCCCACACGATGTTGGAGCAGTCGCTGTCTGAACACACCATGATGCGGTAGCTCTTCTGCATCACTCCGCGTTCGTCCGACTGCAATATCCAGCTGAACGTCGGCGCCTTGTCTATGCCCACGGGATTAGTGAGCGACAGGGTGCGCAGCTTTTCTACAGTCAGAGCATGAGCTACTCCTGCAAACAATACGCCTAACATCAGCAACCATAATCGTGGATTGCGTGTAAGAATGTAGTTTTGTTTCATGATTAATAGTTATTATATTGATATTAATGATAAATATTCTCTGTGTCATCGTCCGCCACTTTACGCATACAGGTTGCCATGTTTATTTTGTCGCCTGTGGTATGGGAGGATTCATGACCTGACCAAAGTCATAACAAACAAATAGATACTATCGGTTGGTGTGGTTAGTGTCAGTTTTATAATAATGTATTTATGCAAATTTAAGAATTAATGATAACCCGTTCAAACTAAACACTGCTATTTTGATATTACATTGTTTGTTTCTCTCAAAAAGCATATTAATAGTATCATTCTGTATAGTACGGCATTGTGGCGTATATTGTATGACGCAGCACTGTTGTGCGCCATTACGGAACGATGAAGACATACTGTTGGGACAAATGGTTCAGCCTTCATATAAAACATTCGGAATCCATAGAAAAACAGATATAAAAAGCAACTTTTTAGTTTGCCATTGTATCCATCTTTCACTATATTTGTAACATGTATTGAATCTATTATTTGATAAGAAGAATCATAAGCTATGAAAAAGATATTAGGACTGGATCTTGGTACCAACAGCATAGGCTGGGCTTTGGTAAAGGAAAGAGAAAACGAAAATGAACAATCTTCGATAATTAGACTTGGGGTAAGAGAAATTTATCTTACTACGGACGAGCAGAGTAATTTTGAAAAAGGTAAATCTATTACAACAAATGCTGATCGTACTCAGAAACGTAGTATGCGTCGGAACTTGCAACGGTATAAGATTCGTCGTGATAGTCTCATAAATGTGCTGAAAGACCATGGCTTTATAACGGCGGATACCTTACTGAATGAAAACGGCAACAGGACAACCTTTGAAACTTATCGTCTTCGAGCCAGAGCTGTTACAGAAGAAATTTCACTGGAAGAGTTTGCACGTGTATTGCTTATGATAAACAAGAAACGTGGCTATAAGAGTAGTCGTAAGGTAAAATCTAATGATGAAAGTGGACAACTGATAGACGGAATGGAGGTTGCGAAGAAACTTTATGATGATAATCTTACTCCAGGACAATATGTTGCATTACTTTTACATAATGGAAAGAATAGTATACCAGACTTTTATCGTTCTGACCTAGTTGATGAGTTTAACAAGATATGGAACTTTCAACGACTTTTTTATCCTAATGTGCTTACCGATAACCTTAAAGAAGAACTGAAAGGTAAAGGTGATAAGGAAACATGGGCCATATGTTCAAAACCCTTTGATATAGTAGGTTTGAAGCGCAAGACGAAAGGATGGGAACAGAAAAAAGAAGATTACGTATGGCGCGCTGAGAGCCTGCATCATAAAATAGATCTTGAGAGGCTTGCAATAGTCTTGCAGAAAGTCAACGGACAGATAAAGAATTCGAGTGGATACCTCGGAGCTATAAGTGACCGCAGTAAGGAACTGTTTTTTAATAAGCTTACTGTAGGGCAATATCAGATGTCAGAGCTTGACAAGAATCCAAATTTCAGCCTTAAAAATCAGGTGTTTTACCGTCAGGATTATCTTGATGAGTTTGAGTGTATTTGGGAGACTCAGGCTAAGTTTCATAAAGAACTTACGCCAGAACTTAAACATATCATACGTGATATTGTGATTTTTTATCAACGTCCGCTGAAATCCCAAAAAGGACTTATCAGTCTGTGTGAACTTGAAAGTCGTGAGATTGAAATAGAAAAGAATGGTAAGAAAGTCAAAAAGACAATGGGTCCGCGAGTGTGTCCAAAATCTTCACCGATGTATCAGGAGTTCAGAATATGGCAGACTATAAACAATCTTCAGGTATCAGGTATGATTGTTGCAGATAACCGGTTTGATTTGTTTGGTGAAACTGTAGGTATGAAGTTTAGCAAACGCTTTCTTGAACAGGAAGAAAAAGAGATTCTCTTCAAGGAACTCAACTTCAAAAGCAAGTTGGCGAAGAAAGAAATTCTTAGATTGCTATTCAAAAACTACAAGGAACTTGACCTTAACTATAATGAAGTGAAGGGCAATACTACTATGGCTGCATTATTAGAGGCATGCAGTAAGATTATTGAAATGAGCGGGCATGGTGAGTATGATTTTTCTAAGATGACGGCAGATGAAATAAAGGATATTGTGTTTCCAATATTCAATGGACTTGGTTTCAATACAGACATATTATCTTTTGATTCGTCTGTTGAAGGCAAGGCTTTTGAGAAACAGCCGTCTTACATGTTTTGGCATTTGCTCTATTCTTATGAAGGCGACAAATCAAAGACCGGTAATGAAAGTCTCATAAATAAAATATCCGAATGTTATGGATTGGATAAAGAGTATGCCGCTGTTATTGCCGGCATAAGACTCGAGCCTGATTATGGTAATATTAGTGTAAAGGCAATGCGCAAGATACTGCCTTACATGAAAGACGGCCTTGGATATAGTGACGCTTGCCAATACGCTGGTTACCGGCATTCAAAAAGGTCGTTGACAAAAGAGGAAATCGATTCCAGACCATTGAAAAATAAGATGGACCTGTTGCCACGTAACAGTCTGCGTAATCCTATAGTTGAGAAAATTCTCAATCAGATGATTAATGTAGTGAATGCTGTTGTTGATGTTTATGGAAGACCTGACGAGATTCGTGTTGAAATGGCACGTGAGCTGAAGAAAACCAAGGCTCAGCGTGAGGAGACTGTAAAAACAATAAGAAAGATTACTACTGAAAATGAAAAATACAAGAAAGAACTTGAAGAAGAGTTCGGACTGAAAAACGTGAGCCGCAACGATATTATAAGATACAGACTTTATTTAGAACTGAAGGACAACGGATTTAAGACTCTTTATTCAAATACCTATATACCACGTGAGAAATTATTCAGTAAGGAATTTGACATTGAGCATATTATACCACAAGCAAAACTGTTTGATGATTCTTTATCAAATAAGACACTTGAAGCTCGAAACGTAAATATTGAGAAAGCCGATTCTACTGCTTATGATTATGTAAAAGCTAAGTATGGAGATGAAGGACTTAAAAAATATAATGAGAAGGTCAAACAGTTGTATGAGAAAAAGATTATAGGTAAGACAAAATTTAAACGGCTTCTTACCACGGAAAAAGATATTCCTGATGGATTTATTAATCGCGATTTGAGCAACACTCAATACATTGCCCGCAAGGCGTGTGAGATTCTTGAAGAAGTGGCTAGAAGAGTAGTGTCGACAACTGGTTCGGTTACGTCCAGATTGCGTGAAGACTGGCAGCTCGTTGACATTATGAAGGAACTTAATTGGGATAAATACGACAGACTTGGATTAACAGAGATAATAGAAGATAGAGACGGAAGACGTATCAAGCATATTAAAGACTGGACAAAACGCAACGACCAGCGCCACCATGCAATGGATGCACTGACCATTGCATTTACAAAACCTGCATTCATACAATATCTTAACAACTTAAATGCTCGAAGCGATAAAGGTGGCAGCATATACACAATAGAACGCAAAGAACTTTATCGTGACAATAAGGGCAAGCTTAGGTTTTATCCACCTATGCCGCTTGATGAATTCCGTGCCGAAGCAAAATGCCATCTTGAAAATATTCTCGTGTCTATAAAAGCAAAAAACAAGGTGGTTACGCGTAATGTTAACATCACGAGGGCGGAAAAAGCAGAGAAAGGAAAACATAAGAGAATACAACTAACACCACGTGGAAAACTTCATAACGAAACCATCTACGGCAGTATAAAGCGCTATGATGGAAATAAGGAAAAAGTGAACGCTTCGTTTGACGTGTCAAAGATTATGACTGTTGCAGACAAACGTTACCGTGAAGCATTGCTCAGAAGATTGGAACAGTTTGAAGGCGATGCCCGAAAAGCGTTCACAGGAAAAAACAGTCTTGAGAAGAATCCGTTATTCGTAGACGAACTCCATACAAAGAAAGTGCCTGATATAGTGAAAACTGTAAAGTCTGGAACTATTTATACACAACGTAAGGAGATATCTGATGAATTGAAAATAGATAAAGTTATTGATAATAAAGTAAGAAAAATTCTTGAAGAAAGGCTTGCTGAATTTAATGGTGATGCGAAAAAAGCATTCTCGAATCTTGATGAGAATCCTATATGGCTTAATAAAGAAAAAGGTATAAGCATTAAACGTGTCACGATAAACAGTGGATTGAAAGATCCTACTGCATTGCACGACAAACGCGACAACAACGGACGACTTATCCTTGATAAGGATGGAAAGAAACAGCCCACAGACTTTGTGAGTACGAGCAATAATCATCATGTTGCAATCTTCTGCGATATTGAGGGACAGATTCAGGAACATCTCGTTTCGTTCTATGAGGCTACGGCACGTGCCATACAGCATCTGCCGGTGGTAGACAGAAACTTCAATAAAGACAAAGACTGGCAGTTCATGTTCACCATGAAGCAGAATGAATATTTCGTATTTCCGAACAAAGAAACAGGTTTTGATCCTAAAGAGATTGATTTGCTCAATCCGAAAAATTATGCAGCCATAAGTCCGAATCTATACAGAGTGCAGAAATTATCTTCAAAATATTATGTTTTCAGGCATCATTTGGAAACAACGGTTGACGATAAGAAAGAGCTGTTGGGCATCACATGGAAACGTATAAGGTCTTTAGATAACCTTAGAGATATTGTGAAAGTCCGCATAAATCATCTTGGACAGATTGTCAATGTGGGAGAATATTGATTAGAAAATGAATTTATGATAAAACGCACATTATGTTTCACAAGTCCGGCCTATCTGTCGCTGAAGGACGGACAGATGGTGGTTAGGCTTCCGGAAGTTGAGAAGAGCGATATGCCCGAGCGTCTGAAACGTGACAGCATAAGAACCATACCGGTGGAAGACATCGGTGTGGTTGTGTTCGACAACAGACAGATAACCATTACGCATGGTTTGCTCGAGGCGTTGCTCGAGAACAACTGTGCCGTGGTGACGTGCGACGCACGTGGCATGCCTGTCGGATTGATGCTGCCGCTGTGTGGCAATACGGTGCAGAGTGAGCGCTTCCGTCTTCAGACTGATGCCACGCTTCCGTTGAAAAAACAGTTGTGGCAACAGACAGTGCGGGCAAAGATAGCTAACCAGGCGGCTGTGCTGCGTTTGTTCACCGATGCAGATACTGGGTGCATGACTCGTTGGATAGACGATGTGCGCAGCGGTGACGCCGACAATCTGGAGGGCCGTGCAGCCGCTTATTATTGGAAAATGTTGTTTGCAGCTATCCCCGGACTCGAATCCTTCACTCGTGGTCGTGATGGTATGTCGCCCAACAATCTGCTCAATTACGGGTATGCTATACTGCGTGCCGTGGTTGCGCGGGCGTTGGTGTCGAGCGGTATGCTGCCCACTTTCGGCATACACCATCACAACCGTTACAATGCCTATTGTCTGGCTGACGACATAATGGAGCCTTACCGGCCGTATGTCGATCGTCTTGTGTATGACATTGTGAAAGAAAACGGCATCGACGGACTTGAACTCACCAGGCAACACAAGGCCCGGCTTCTCACCATTCCTACGCTCGACGTCTGTATCTCCGGCAAGCGCAGTCCGCTCATGGTGGGTGTCACTCAGACCACAGCGTCGCTCTACCGGTGCTTCAGCGGCGAGTCGAGGCGCATAGCCTATCCGGAAATAGATTGAATGTTTCGGGCGCTGTACCGCTCTGCCATTTATATGAATTATTATTTATCATGGACCGCTTTAGTGAATATCGCGTTATGTGGGTGCTTGTTTTCTTTGATTTGCCTACCGAGACAAAAAAAGACAAGAAGGCTTACGCTCTTTTTCGTAAGAATCTGCAGCGTGACGGTTTCACCATGTTCCAGTTCTCCATCTACGTCCGACATTGTGCGAGTATGGAGAACGCGCAGGTGCACATTAAGCGTGTCAAATCGTTCTTACCCGAATATGGCAATGTGGGAGTGATGTGCATCACAGACAAACAGTTCGGAGCGATAGAGTTGTTTTATGGAAAAAAGCCAAAGGCTCCGAATGCTCCCGGCCAGCAGCTCGAGTTGTTTTAATATGCAGATTTATTGTTTTTTAACCTTTTTGAAACGTCTGAGGTCCATGACGTAACATAATATTACTTCATCTGAAGTCATTAAACAGAAATAAGGAAATATCGATATCATAGCGATATTTCCTTATTCCGTTATCAGTTTTCCATTTTCTGATACTTGATCTAATCCTTTGTCGTTCAGCTTATTGCACATATTGTGCTGTTGCTTATATCGCAAAGGTAAGAATTTTAAAGCAAATCACAACCACAGACAAATAAACCTACAGTCTCGCCGGGCTGTTGCTTATATCGCAAAGGTAAGAATTTTAAAGCAAATCACAACCTACGAGATGCTCTACATGGCGTGTTATATGCTGTTGCTTATATCGCAAAGGTAAGAATTTTAAAGCAAATCACAACGTTTTGCTGACAAGAATTTGGATGACCTTGCTGTTGCTTATATCGCAAAGGTAAGAATTTTAAAGCAAATCACAACTCACTACTAACG